>ENA-OWOC01000024-OWOC01000024.1-gut-metagenome-genome-assembly--contig:-NODE-24-length-137011-cov-17.033659_pt1 | contig 137011 bp, 135 predicted proteins | sample MGYA00248245_ERZ651791 | MGnify/ENA primary metagenome ERZ651791 (study PRJEB26908, sample SAMEA4031703) | gut metagenome | biome: gut; feature: normal infant; material: stool | place: China | collected...
ATCATGGATAATATCTGCTTTTCAATGTTCTGCTGTCAGCTCCGCTGGCATGATCAATCAGGATTCCGAGAGATCATCTTATATCATTATACAGAAACCAGAGCCGGGGGAAATGCAGCGGACTTTCTGGATGGGATCGAGGAAGGTTCCTATGTTATGGTGGAAGCTTACAGTGGTTATAAGCGGTTGAAGAAGATACGCCGCTGCTGCTGTTACACACACATACGGAGATACCTGATGGAAACCATCCCAAAGGGCCATGAGAAAGACTACAGCCATCCGGCAGTACAGGGAGTCCTTTACTGCAACAAGCTGTTTGAATACGAACGAAGTTATAAGGAAAAAGGACTGTCCTATGCCCAAGTATACAAACGCCGCCAGAAGGATGCAATGCCGGTTGTGGAAGGCTTCATGCGCTGGTTCGATGGCCAGCATCCAGAAAAGGGGAGCCGCATGGAGCGGGCAGTAACATATATCCGAAATCGAAATGACACTTTGATGACTTACCTCGAAGACGGACGCTGCAGCTTGAGTAACAACCCATCGGAGAATTCCCTCCGCCCGGTGACATTGGGCCGAAAGAACTGGCTGTTCAGTGACAGCCCGGATGGTGCAAACGCGAGTATGGTAGTTTATACCATCGTAGAGATGGCAAAAGCCTACGGTCTTCACCCATACGACTACCTAAAATACCTACTCGACAGCCGCCCAGGAACGGACACCACCGATGCAGAACTCAAAGATCTTGTGCCGTGGAGCGAGAAGGTGAGGATAGAATGTATCAAAAAATCAGAGTAAAATGCTCGCTACCCTGGCATCATTACGTGATGTCAGGGTGGTCGTGTTGGGATACCCTAACACTTGGCGCTTACTCTGTTTATATAAAATGAAAGAAAATCCCTGAGATTTCAGCCCGGGAGCTGACCTTTCTGGAATTTAAGATTTTCTCGTTTGTATATTGCGTTTTAAGGCATTTCCAATCAATGGTGCCTTACCATTTACAATACTTCCAGTTACCGGGATTCCGGATTTCTTCAGAAATTGCAAAGATTCTTCCACGGTGCTGCGTAATACCCAATCAGGACGAACAACTAAAACAGCACTGTCCATTAACCCGCGCATCAGCTGCACATCAGACAGAGTGCCTATTGGAGGTGTATCAATCAGAATATAGTTATATGTATCTTTCATGGATTGAATGGCTGGAAAAATCTGGTTATCAACCTGAAAAATATTTTTTTGAGAGAACCCCTGTATGGTGTAAATACCATTATACATCTGTTCCACTTGTTGTCTTAGATTTTCACCTATGCGGGGCTCATTGCGTTTATCTCCATCTTTTGGTTTTGTTTTTCTGGCAAATTGATAGAGCACCCCTTTTTTGAAATCGAAATCCAACAATAAAACCTTGCATCCCAACTCTGTCAGATGAAGAGCCAGATTATAAGCAACGGTTGATTTTCCTTCCCCTGGTATGCTGGAGGTCACAGCAATTACCTGCTGTTTGTTATTTCCTGTCAAATAGCGGAAGACAGCGGCCAGTCGTCCATATGCCACCTGATATTCCTCAGGAACATTCTTATTATCAAGAAACTCCTCAGCGGTATGTTTATCTGACTCAATATACGGTATCTCGCCGATTATGTCCAGACCGAGAGATTCCAAAGAGCTACTGTTATGTATCTTTGGTATGAACAAATAGTAGATAATGCCTAGAATACAGCCTAAAATTATACCAACAGCTATTCCGATTACCACATTTCGCAGAGATGGCGAAGATACACCCTGAGCCTGACGTGCAGTATCAATAACACTGACTGAACCGATATCCATTACCTCCAGCATTACCTCAGGCAGTACTTCCATAAGACGATTTAGTATATCTATGGCCTGCTGTGGATTCTCCCAATTCAGTGTAAGCCACAAAAATGCAGTGTCATCCTCAGCTGTTACAGAAATGTCCTGTTTTATTTCTTCCAGAGGAATACTGCTGTATTCATCCGTATCCAATACCAACTCCAGAACACGATTGCTTGTTGCTAAAAGCTGCACTGTTTTTACTAGATTTCTTGCCATTTGGATATCTTCATTTCTGGGAACATTCGACCCATTTTGATAAAGATCATTAATATTTCTGGCGTTTACTATCATTGAAGCCCTTGTTTCGTAAGAGGGGGTGCTGTCCCAAGACAGAATAGCGCCAGCTATACCTCCCAGTATAATAAGGAATAAGACAATCCAGCGAAGCTCCCAGATGGAATTCAGCAGGTCCGGGATGCAGATCTCTATTTCATCATTGGTTTCTGACATTGACATACCTCACACTTCGTTTTTATTTATCGATCAATTACTCCCCCTCCTTTTATTTTACCAGATTAGACAAAAACATCAAGTGCACTGTGACGCATTCACAGTTGTTAGTTATATGGATTTAATTTTATCGCTTTACCAAGACTGCTTTATAATAGCGGCTATTGCTTCTGCTCGGGCAGCATTTATACCTCTGCGTCTGTTGCACAGGCAGAACCTCTCACCCAATCATCCCCTCATGAATCCTCCGAAACGCCGCCGGCGACACCTCATACTCCTTTTTAAACGCCCTGAAAAAACTGGAATAGTCATTAAAACCGCAGGCAAAACATGCCTTATTGGCGGGGAGGCCTTCCAGTATCAGATTTTTCCCAGTCAAAAGACGCTGCTGAAGCACATACTGATAGTAAGAGATTCCCATTTTATCCTTAAACATATGAGCCAGATTGTATTTATCCATGATGAAGGCACCTGAAATGGTGTCCATGGACAAATCCTCCGTGAGATGGTTCTGTATATAGTGCAGGATATCTGTCAGCGGATTATCACGTACCCCGCTCTGGGCTGTGCCGGAATCTTCCATGAGGGCAAGGTTATATTCCACTAGCAGATGCAGAATGAAGGCCTTGACCTGGGCATGCCTTAGGGGCTTCTGTTCTCCGAGGGCTTCTTCTAAGGAGGTGAAGATGGTGCGGAAGTTGCCCCAGGCAGTGGTATGGCGTCGAAGCAGGTAGTTTTTCATCCCCTTTGCGGTAAGAAAGTAATTCAGGTCCTCATCAATGGAAGCCAGCTGCTGCAGGGTCGGCAGCGATATCCACAGGACGTACCGCTCATATGGCACGCGGAAATCTGCGAATATGGGATTATGCATGACATTGGGCGGTATGATCAGAAGGTCATCGTTTTGCAGATGATAAATCTCATCTCCTATAATATAATCCACATGGCCGCTTATAAAGTACAGCAGTTCATAAAATTCATGATAATGGGGTTCTACTGCAGGGTAAGTAATATCCCTGTGGTGGTCCAGCTCAAAATCATTGGTGTGCATATAATGCTTCAGCATTTTTTCACGGTTGGATGATGTAACCATAAGTCTCCTGCCTATCTGTTTAATATCTTATTCCATTTATCCTTGGGCGCATTGCATAAAATGCGCCTTTCTAATTTGGCACATCCGCACAAAGCCCTTCCATTTTTAATCTCAATCTTCCAAGATTTGCAATGTTTTTACCAAATAACTCAATTTTCATTCGAAGAGTTTGCAATTATAATAGAACTATAACATGAGAAGTGAAAAATGTAAACACTTCATACGGTACCGTACCAGAACGCGTCCCAGACGCGCATCAGAGCAGGCTCTATGTTAATTTCAGCAGATAACAGGAGAGAGGAACATGAAAAAGAGGAGAGGAATTCTATGCTGTCTTTTGGCAACATCCATGCTGGTCTCGTTGACCGGCTGCAGTAAAGGGGGCAGCGGAACGCATTTGCTGGTGGCCCATTCCCACAACGAAAACCATCCGGTCCATGTGGGGCTGACTTATATGAAGGATGAGATGGAAAAGAATACGGGGTATTCGTTTTCCATATATCCCAACGGTCAGCTGGGCGGCAACAGTGATATGATTCAGATGGTGAAAGCCGGCGTACTGGATATTGCCAAGGTCAGCGCCAGTTCTCTGGAACAGTTTAACCCAGCCTATTCCATATTTTCACTGCCTTATGTATTTCAGTCCACGGAGCATTATTTTAAGGTGATGGAGGAGAGCCGGGCAGTACAGGATATTTTCAAATCCACATATGACCAGGGATTTTTTGCCATTGGCTGGTATGATTCGGGAGCGCGTTCCATTTATACTACCAAAGAGGGACCGGTGGAAAGTCCGGCAGATTTGAAGGGGCTTAAAATCAGGACCCAGGACAGCCCTACCTCCATTGAAATGATACGTAATATGGGGGGCGCGGCCACACCCATGTCATCCGGAGAAGTTTATACCTCCCTCCAGCAGGGAATTATTGATGGTGCGGAGAATAATGAGACGGTATTGGTGGATGACGGACATGGGGAAGTGGCAAAATCCTATACCTACACCCAGCATCAGTACACCCCGGATATCGTAATCATTTCCACTAAGACCTGGGAATCCATGTCAGAGCAGGACCGGGATGCGTTGCTCAAGGCTATGGATGAAAGCTTTTGGAAACATGAAGAGAAGTGGCAGGAAATTGTGGAACGCAATATACAGGGGGCAAAGGAAGCCGGTGTCCAATTTTATGAAATTGATAAGACGCCCTTTATCCAGGCGGTAAAGTCCCAACATGATGCGTTCTGCGCTGAGAGCGAGGATAACGCCAGATATCTGGCAGATTTTCTGAGTTATGCTGAATAGGAGGGGGTAAGGAAATGAGAAATATAATCGACAGTATCATCCGGGTACTGTGTACTGCTATCATGGGCATCATGGTTGTGGCTGTATGCTGGCAGGTCATCACCCGGTATGTTTTGAATAATCCAAGTACGGTGACAGAGGAGGCCCTTCGCTATCTTCTGGTCTGGACCACCATGGTGGGCGCAGCCTATGCTTACGGAAAGAGGAAGCACCTGTCTATCAATATACTTTTGAAAAAGGTCAGTGAGCCTGTGCAGAAAATCGTGGACATAGGCGTGCAGTGCCTTGTCATTGTATTCTGCATCGTGGTTATGATAATGGGCGGTCTCAGACTATGCGCTACCGCTGCGGACCAGTCTTCTGCGTCCCTGGGAATTCCCATGCCCTATATCTACAGCTGCCTGCTGGTAGGTGCGGTCCTCTTTATCTTCTACGCCCTTATTTTTATCTGGGAGGATGTAAAGGAATTGAGGATATACCGGGGGCAATGTGCTGCGGGATGCCCCCGCGAAAAACAAAACCCCTCAGCACACCCGGCGGATGCTTCAAAAAATGAGAATGGGAGGAACGACATATCATGACAATGTCTGTGGTACAAGTTGGTTTAATTTTAATCGGGACGTTTTTCTTGCTGCTGGCCCTCAGTGTTCCCGTATCTATAAGTCTTATTGTTTCGTCTGTCCTGACAACGGCCTGCGTTATGGACCTGGATTTGGCTACCTTTGTGGCGAGCCAGAAAATGATTACGGGTGTGGACAGTTTTTCATTGATTGCGGTTCCCTTCTTCATTTTATGCGGTGTTCTGATGAATTCAGGAGGGATTGCCCAAAAGCTGATTAATTTCGCCAAGCTGTTCGTGGGCTTTATTCCAGGCGGCCTTGCCCACACCAATATCCTGGGCAGCACCCTGTTCGGCTCCATATCCGGCTCATCTGTGGCAGCATCCATTGCTGTGGGAGGCGTGATGATTCCCCTGGAGGAAAAAGAAGGATATGACCGCAAGTTCGCAGCGGCAGCCAATATTGCGTCTGCTCCAACCGGACTCATCATTCCTCCTTCGGGAATCCTCATTATTTACGCAGTGCTTTCAGGGTGTTCCGTGGTGGGAATGATAATGAGCGGATACATACCCGGATTCATGTGGTGTGTTGCCTGTATGCTGGTGGCCTTTGTCATTGCGAAGAAAAATAAGTATCCAACCACCAAGGCTGTTCCGGCCAGGGAATTCATACATACATTTATTGACGCGGTGCCCAGCCTTCTGCTGATTGTCATTATAGTAGGCGGTGTATGCTCCGGTATATTTACAGCCACGGAATCAGCCGCGGTGGCAGTGGCCTATACCCTGTTCCTGTCTATCGTGTGTTATCGCACCATTAAGATAAAGGACCTGCCAGCTATATTGTGCGATGCCTGTGAGACAACGGCTATTATCATGTTCCTCATTGCCGCTTCCTCCACCATGTCCTTTGTTATGTCCTTTACAGGACTGCCGGCTGCCATTGGCAAGGCCATGCTCAGTATTTCCTCCAATCCGTACGTGGTGCTTCTGATGATTAATCTTATCTTCCTGGTTGTGGGCACCTTTATGGATATTACTCCGGCTGTACTGATTTTTGCGCCTATTTTCCTCCCGGTGGTGAAAAGCTTTGGCATGCATCCCATCCATTTTGGTATCATGATGATCATGAACCTGGGTATCGGCAATATCACCCCGCCTGTGGGGTCTGCCCTGTTTTCCGGGTGCTCTGTGGCAGGTATTGATATGGAGGATATGATAAAGCCTATTTTACCATTTTATGGGGCTATCTTTGCCGCACTGATGCTGGTGGCCTATGTGCCCTGGTTCTCCATGGTGATTCCGACACTGGTCGGTGCTGTGTAGGACAGGGGAAAGGAGTGTTTGATTATGATTTTTAATGTGCTTGATTTTGGCGCAAAGGCGGACCGCATCACAGATGACGCGCCTGCCATCCAGGCTGCTATTGACGCCTGCAGCCAGGCCGGAGGCGGCAGGGTGATTCTGGAGGGCGGAAAACATTTTTATTCCGGTTCTATAGTCTTGAAGGAAAACGTGGATCTGCACCTGGAACGCGGGGCGGTATTACAGGCCCATAATGATTTGGAGCATTACTTTCATCCCAACGCCGGACAAAGAGACGACGGTGTGGAGCGGGTGGGAACTCCGGTGACACTGAAGCCTTCCTATGTGTTCATCTATGCGAAGGATGCGGATAATATAGCCATTTCCGGAGAAGGCGCCATCGACGGAAATGCCTATGCTTTTGTGAAGCAGGTGAGCCCATACTATGTGACAGGTGACTTTTATCCGCGCCCAACCCTGGTCTATGTGGAGCATTGCAGTCATATCACGTTTAGGGATGTAATTATGAGGAATGCCCCCTTCTGGACGCTGCATCCGGCCGGCTGTGACGATGTGCTCATATCAGGCCTGCGAATTTTAAATGATTTGAATGTGGCTAATTCTGACGGTATTGACCCGGATCATTCCACTAATGTGCGGATTATCGGCTGCCACGTTACATGCGCGGATGACTGTATCTGTCTGAAGAGCTCTTCCGGCAATATGGAGTATGGACCTCTTAAAAATGTTATTATTTCGGGATGCACCCTTACATCTACCTCAGCTGCTTTAAAAATCGGAACAGAGGGGACAGGGGATTTTGAAAATGTGGTTGTGGACAACTGCATCATCAGTGACAGTAACCGTGGAATATCCATCCAGATTCGGGATGGGGGAAATGTGAGGAATGTTTCGTTTTCCAATATCATCATAGAGACAAGACGGTTTGCGGACTGCTGGTGGGGATGCGCGGAACCCATTACCATATCCACCCATGACAGGGATGGACATACCAAATCCGGCCACATATCTAATGTGCGGTTTTCCAACATAACCTGCGACTCTGAAAACGGCGTATTTTTGTCAGGGAGCCCGGGAAACCATATTGAAGACATTCTATTTGAGAATGTGCGCGTGATGGTCAGATCCAAGAGCAAATGGCCCAAGGGCATGTATGATCTGCGCCCGGGATACGGACAGAAGATAGAGGAGATTAAGACCTCCGGATTTTATATGCGCAGGGCTGATGACGTAGTCCTCCGGAATTGCCAAGTGAAATTTGAAGGGGAGGAGAGAAATGATTTCAGCCATGCCTTATTTGCACAGGATTGCCGGGATATGATGCTGGAGAATTTCAGGGGAAAGGCAGCCCGCAGCAGTCTGGAGGATGTTGTGATAAGGCAGGATGAACTATGACTCTGAGGAAATGGAAGTCTATGACGCCCGGAGCATGGGCCTGTAACCTGGCACTTTACGGCATCGGTGTGGGGATTATGCCTATGGGTGTGGTACTGACCATCAACGCCCACCTGGGCGCCGGGGGATACGATGCCCTGAATTTTGCTCTGGCTGAGCGGCTCCGGATCAATACATCCCTCGGCATTTATGCCACAGCCGTTCTGGTGGTGATTCTGACTGCGTTTATCAGAAAGGGATATCCCAGACTGGAGACATTCATTTCGTCCTTTTTTCTGGGGATATTTACAGATATGTGGAAGACTGCTCTGGCGCCTGTACAGGGAACCGGGCTGGCAGCCTCCCTGCTCATCATGGCAGCAGGCGTGGTGGTGGTGGCATTTGCAGTGGCCTGTTATATCATTAGCGTATTTCCCACCAATCCCACCGATGACCTGGTGGTGGCCCTCCATGAAAGGGGGATAAGACTGGGAACCGCCAAGGTGTCACTGGACGCGGTGTGTGTGATTCTGGCGGTGTTGTTAGGCGGAGAGATTGGCATAGGAACCATCGTATGTACCTTTGGATTAGGTCCGGTAATCGACTTGTTTCATCGGAGAATCCGCGGGAAGATATACGGCTGGCTGGGAAATGGGAAAGTGGTTTAAAGGTATCAGGGAGTCTTAATGTGCCAAAAAATAATAGAGGACAAGAGCCGGATTTCACTTTTTTGTGGAGTCTGGTTCTTTTATTAAGTTAAGCAGAGAGGATTTGCAAAAAGCCGTAAAGTCTGTCCCTGATGTAATGCCTATTGCTGTAAGTTTCTATTGATATCATACTAGTTATTACTTATAATAATTACCAGCAGGAATATCAGCAAGGAAGGCGTATATCATGTTTTGCCGATACAGAGGGTCCGAAAGCAGCGATACGGTTGTCCGTGCGGATGGATGATTTATTACCATGTGAAAGGGATTTGCTTATGATAAAGACAGTAGATCAGACTACGGTTGCAGACATTTTCTCCATCAACAGTGATAAAATTTATAGAATACCAAAATACCAGAGAGAATATACCTGGGGAATTAACGACTGGAATGCGTTGTTTGAGGATGTTACAGACAATGAGCATGGTTATTTCCTAGGGTCTTACATTTGTGTAAATGGCGGTTCTCTTAACGGAACTGTCCTTGAAGTTATTGATGGGCAGCAGCGCTTCTCAACGCTTATGCTTCTTCTGACTGCGCTATATGAGAAGCTGTCTGAACGCAAAAATGAAATGGATGATGACGATAGAAATGATCTGGCAAATCTGCGAAGTGAATTGGCAAACAAAAAGCAGACCTTTGCCGCAAACGGTAAAAAGATAACAGAATATAGGCAGCGGCTTTTTCTGCAGAAACAGAATATGAATGACGAAGATTTTTCTTTTATCTTGTTTGATAATGGGATTATCACGGCTCAGAAATCCAAACCGCTTAATTTCGGTAATCGCCGTATAGCAAAAGCATACAGACATTTCGGAAAACTCATTGATGATGAGATTGTAGAAATCAGGAGCAAAAATCCTAATATAACTGAGGTGGGCGCTTTGTTCGGCATTGTGCGCAGATTTGAGACCGCTGTTCTGGTGGGGATTGAGGTGGATACAAATAAGGATGCATATATGCTTTTTGAATCGCTGAACCACAGAGGCGTTCCTTTGTCCGCGCTGGATCTCATCAAGAATACATTGATTGCCCAGGCAGAGGATGCTTCAGACGCGGAGAATAGTTACGAAAAATGGAAGTATATACTAAATTGTATTGGTCAGGATGACTACGCTGTACAGGAGCGATTTTTCAGACAGTATTACAATGCGTTTCGGGAAGAATTGAATGAGCCATATCCTAAAACGGATAAGCGTTATTATCTGGGCTACCTTGCAACCAGAACAACACTTCTTGATATTTACGAAAAGATGATAAAATATGACTACAGCTTTTTTCTGGAGGACCTGTCAGCGAAAGCGGAAAAGTATTCTGTGATCGTAAACAACAGTGATGAGATACATGAATTTACAGATGCGCTACAAGACTTGAGCAGAATTTCCGGCGCGCCGTCGTATATTCTTCTGCTGTACCTGATGTCTAATCAGGAGAAACTTCAAATTTCAGAATCCGATTTAAACGGAATTATCAAAACATTGATTACATTTTTTGTTCGCCGTAACGTAACAGATGTTCCGAATACCAGAAAGCTTACGCAGATGTTCATGGATATTATCACAGTGATTAAAACGTTAAGCGGCGCTGCTGTTGTTACGGAAATCTGTAAAAAGCTGCAATCTGTATCTGCACCGGATTCCTTGTTTGAAGAAAAACTGCGTGGTCCCATATACGACGAGAATCCGGACGCTGCCAGATTTATCTTGTGCAGCATCGAAGCAAAGCATCAGACCAGAGAAATCTATGTTGATCTTTGGTCTCGTGATACCAGTAAGAAGTACGTGTGGACGATTGAGCATATTTTTCCCGAAGGTGAAAATATACCAGCTCCATGGGTGCAGATGATCGCAAATGGGGATGCAGTGCTGGCAAAGCAGTACCGCGCAAGCTACGTACATACCATCGGCAACCTGACCATTACCGGCTATAATCCAAATCTTTACAATATGTCTTTTAAGCAGAAAAGAGACAGAACATCGAAAGACAAAACAAAGAATATAGGCTATAAAAACGGTCTGTACTTAAATCAGGATGTGATTATAAAGGATGAGTGGAAGATAGAAGATATAAAAACCCGCACAGACAAATTAGTATCCATTTTAATGGAAATGTATCATTGGTAAGATAAAAAAGCAGGACAGACGGCTGAGGAATAAGAAGTATGGAATTTCGCGGTACTAAGGCTGGTTTACCTGTTCCTGGACTCCCTGTATTTGCGGAGAAATTCCAGCTGCGCCTCATCGTCGGCCTCCCTGTCATAGGGCGTTGAGCCTGCCACAAAACAGCAGACCAGGATGGATAGAACAGTCAGTATCAGGAATATAATGAGTATAATCATGTCCGGTCCTTTCTATTAAATATACAGCCGTAAATGTACAGTCATGAATGTACAGCCATATACATGTAATGATGCATCTATTTATCATATCATCTACTTATAGTTTATCCGTTTTTCCTGCCTTTTGTTCATGGAAAATAAAAGAAAAATTCCTGAGATACCGGCAATGGCGCATATTGCATCTCATACCGGTATTCAGGGATTTTTTATTTTTAAACCTATTTCTCCTCACAAACCTGGAAAATATAAAATTTCAAGTAATAAGACTCATCCGCCGCCCACAAAATAGGGTGGTCTGCTGCCTGGGTCCTGTACTCCACCTGCCTGAGCCGTTTGTGTACATTGCCCGCGGCCTCACGTATGGTTTTGGTAAACAGTTCCGGGTCCATGAAATGGGAGCAGGAACAGGTGGCCAGATAGCCGCCGTCCTTTACCAGCTTCATGCCTCTCAGGTTGATTTCGCGATAGCCCTTGACTGCGTTTTTAATGGAATTTCTGGACTTTGTAAATGCAGGCGGATCCAGGATAACCACGTCGTATTTGCGGCCTTCCTGCTCCAGCCTGGGAAGAAGGTCGAAGACATCGGCACACTCAAACTGAACCTGTTCTGTCAGGCCGTTGAGGGAAGCGTTTTCCCTGGCCTGGTTTACTGCCAGCTCCGAGGCGTCCACGCCCAGCACATGTGCGGACCCTGCCAGACCGGCGTTGAGGGCAAAGGACCCGGTGTGGGTAAAGCAGTCCAGCACCTGTTCCGGCTGAATGCGGCGGCAGAGATTCTGGACAGCCAGCCTGTTGTATTTCTGGTCCAGGAAGAAGCCGGTTTTCTGGCCGTCCTCCACATCCACCACATACCGGACTCCATTTTCAAGGATTTCCACCTTGGTGTCAAATGCATCTCCCATGAATCCCTTATGGCGCTCCATTCCCTCCTGCAGACGGACCTTGGCATCGCTGCGCTCGTAGACGCCACGGATGGTGATCCCGTCCTCCGCCATGACCTTTCTGAGCTTGTCCACAATGACCGGCTTCAGTCGGTCGATTCCCAGGGCCAGGGATTCCACCACCAGCACATCTGAAAATTTGTCTATGACAATACCGGGCAGAAAGTCGGCTTCCCCGAATATGACGCGGCAGCTGGAGGTATCTGTCACAGCCTTCCTGTAGTCCCAGGCACTGCGCACCCGCATTTCCAGAAAATCGCTGTCAATGACCGTATCCTTTCTGCGGGACATCATGCGGACCGTCAGCTTGGATTTGGTATTGATGAAGCCGGTACCAAGGGGATATCCGTCAAAGTCCTCCACGGTTACCATATCGCCGTTTTCAAAGGCTCCGTTGACACTCTCTATCTCATTGTCGTAAATCCAGGCGCCTCCGGCTTTCAGGGAACGTCCCTGTCCTTTGCGGATGCGGACCATTGCTTTGGGGCTGTATTCAATTCGTGTTTCCATTGTATTCTCCTGTTTTCTGTTGTGGTTTATTTCCCATCATATCATAACATGGAGAAAAATTCATCCGGTTTATGGATATACATGCCACGGCGCACACATGACTCTATATTTAGGAAATGGAAACAGTTCAGGGGGCATTATACGTAGGGATCAATTTCCAGGACACCGATTCCCTTGGTGATGATGTGTTCTGTCAGCTTTGCCATTTGTTCCGGCGTTTCCTTGAGGCCTGTCTGGAGCCAGTACTGTACCAGGCCGATGCATCCTGACACGATGAAGGAGAAGAATGCGTCAAAGGCAGCTGCATTGCCGGAGCGGAATACCTCCATCCAGTCCTTCAGGCATTTTTCACGTATGAGCAGTTTCAGACGGTTTACAAAATTCAAATCCCCGTTTTCCCCCAGAAGAATCTCAATCAGGTCCGCGTTATCATATACTAAGGAATATATTTCATTGAATATGACAGAAGGGCGCTGTTTTAGATCCACGGCGTCATGTTTACAGACCAATTGGTTGAAATCTTCCTGGAGCTCTGCTTCTGTTTTTTCCAGAAGGTCAAACACATCCTTATAGTGGAGATAAAAGGTACCCCGGTTTAAGTCCGCCATGTCGGTCAGCTCCCGAACCGTGATATCCTGGACCTTTTTCTCCTTGAGCAATGTTATAAGACATTCACGAAGCTGTCTGCGGGTCTTACGCACCCGGCGGTCCACAGGTTCAATGCCCATTATCTGTTCCTCCTTTTGTTTATGTGGGTTTGCGTGTATTTACAAAGATTTAACAATTGTATTTTGCACAAAAATGGAAAAAATGTTGATTAACCATCAAAATGAAGGAAATTAATCATTGTATTTTTGCCATAATTTATTATAATCCATTATAGTCAATAAATAAACAAAAGTCAATTAACAAAATGGACGTTGTTTAACAGTATAAAAGGTGTATAATGGATATATATATAAGGAACGGGGGGCAAATGGCATGAGATATAGAATATGTGCAGTCATTCTGGCTGCTGCGGGAGCTCTGTGGGCCTTTGAGGGGACCGGACCCGTGACGGTTCTGGCAGATGAGCAGGCGCAGGAGATAAGCGTTTCATATATACCGGGCTGGAACCAGACAGAGGGAATATGGTATTGGCTGGAACCGGATGGAACTTTACACAGGGGATGGCTGCAGGCAGACGGAAGGTCCTATTATATGGATGAAAATGGGGCCATGGTTACAGGCTGGCGGGAAGTGGACGGGGAGTGGTATTACTTCCACGAAGATGGGGGCATGAACCTGGGAGAGCTGATACTGGATAACGGGAAATACGAGTTCTCAGCACAGGGAGCCCTGGTTTCGGCCGGCTGGGTGGAAAATACAGGCGGAGGGGCCTATGACGCAGGATGCTACGACCATATGGCCCAGGATTTGTTTGACCAGCTGAATGAGGAAAAGAGGGATTTATTCTTTGAGGAATACCCGGACCGTGAGGATGAATATGACGGTGATATGCACCGTGTCTATGACCGGTACGCGGGCTTTCAGATGGATATGACCCTCAACAAGGCGGCGGACCACAGGCTGGAGGGAGCCATGGCAGGGGGCTATGCAGATGACAGGATTCCCGGAGAAGGTACCATTAACGATTACCTCTCCGTTATCAACTACAGAAGAAGTGCTTCCTGTCTGGAGCTGTACGTGAGGGACTGCGAGGACGCGTCAGAGGCATTTGATAAAATAAAGGAAAAGCTGGATAAACGTTTCCAGTCAAAGACCGACCGGAAGTATTCCCTGGAATATTACCGCAGCCTGGGGATGGCCCACAGGGAAAAAGACGGGAAGCAGTATTTTGTGGTGATTCTGATGCGGTGAGCGTAAGGATTTTGCGGAGGAATATTGAAGCAAATTGCCGGAGCGGAAATATCGCAGCGGTAATGCCGGAGCAGAAACGCCACAGTAGAAATACCGGAGCAGAAATACCGCAGCAGAATTGCGCGGTACAGGGTATAAGGCCTGCAGGGCACAGCCGCAATGGGCGGCAGCATAAGGAGCATGGGAGTATGGGACAGAAGCTGTTTGGCAGAATCAAGGATAGAATGCACAGGGTAAAAGGCCGGGAGCCGCAGGAGGGGGATAAGTTTTCCTTCCGTATGGCCCGGTTTATCATACATAAAAAAGGCTGGATTGAGAGCGTATTTGTGGCAGGGTGTGTTTTCTCCCTGATAGCGATGTTTTTTGTAAATGTAAATTATGACCTGACGGAGTACCTGCCTGCATCGGCCAGATCCTGTATCGGACTGGACCTGATGGAGGATGAATTCGGTTATCCGGGCACTGCCCGGCTTATGATTAAGGATGTGAGCCTGTATGAGGCGAAGCAGTACAAGGATAAGCTGGAAGCAGTGGACGGGGTGGACCAGATTCTCTGGTGCGACAGTACGGTAAATATCTATTCAGGCGAGGATTTTATACGCCAGAAGGATATTGAGGACTACTACAAGGACGGATGTGCTGTTATGGACATCACCTTTGACCAGGGGGATACGGCAAAGAAGACATCCCAGGCCATTGACGAGATGAAAGCCATTACAGGGGATAAGGGATATTATGTGGGAATGGCTGTACAGAACAAATCCCTGACGGAAAATGTGGAGAGCGAGATGAACCTCATTCTTACGGTTGCCGTCATTATGATATTTGCAGTGCTGTGCATCAGTACCACCGCCTGGTCGGAACCATTCCTTTTTCTGCTGGTTATGGGTGTGGCTATTTTGCTGAACCGGGGCACCAATATTTTTATCGGGACAGTCTCGTTCCTCACCAATAATGTGGCTATGGTGCTGCAGCTGGCCACCTCCATGGACTACTCTATTTTCCTGCTGGATGCATTTTCCAGGGAAAAGCAGAAGGGGCTCTCGGAAGAACAGGCCATGATCAATGCCATTGACGCTGCTATCAACTCCATATTTGCCAGCAGCCTGACCACGGTGGTGGGCTTTCTGGCATTGGTATCCATGAAGTTTACCATTGGATTTGATATGGGACTGGTGCTGGCAAAGGGAATTGTGTTCAGCCTTATAACTGTGCTGTTCTTCATGCCGGCTATGATTCTCAAATTTTCCAGGTGGAATGATAAGACCAGGCACCGTCCCTTCCTGCCCTCCTTCCGGAAATTCAGCGAATGGGTCTACAGGGTGCGTTACGCCTCCCTTATCATTATGCTGATTCTGGCGCCGCCCGCTTATGTGGCCCAGGGAATGAATGATTTCCTGTACGGCAACAGCGCGGTGGGAGCCAGCGAGGGAACCCAGGTCTATGCGGATGACCAGGTAATCTCCCGGGAATTTGGAAGAAGCAATATGATGCTGGCCATGTATCCCAATACTTCGGCTGTAACGGAGAAAGAGATGTCAGATGAGATAGAGGATCTTCCCTATGTGAAAAGTGTGACGTCCATGTCCAATACCCTTCCGGAGGGAATACCCGAGGAGTTCCTGCCATATTCCGTTACCAGTGAGCTCCACACAAAGGATTACTGCAGGATGCTTATTTACATACGGACCAAGACAGAGAGCGACCAGGCATTTAAGGGCGCGGATGAAATACGGGATATTCTGGAGCGGTATTATCCGGAGAATTCCTATCTGGTGGGGGAAACACCTTCCACACAGGATATCAAGACTACGATTACGGCGGATAATTCCAGGGTTAACTTGTTATCCATGCTGGGCGTGTTCCTGGTGGTCATGTTCAGCTTCCGGTCCTTTGCCATACCTATGATTGTCATGGTGCCCATTGAGGCTGCGATTTTCCTCAATATGGCCATGCCTTACCTGGCAGGGGATACCATGGTGTTTATGGGGTACATCATAGTGAGCAGCATCCAGCTGGGAGCCACGGTGGATTATTCCATTCTGCTCACCAACAATTATGTGTCCTGCAGAAAGTCCCTGGAGAAGAAGGAAGCGTGTATTCAGGCACTGATGCTGTCCTGTCCCTCTATTTTTACTTCGGGAACCATTATCATATTGGCCGGATATATCATTCATTTCATATCGACCACAGCGGCTATAGGGGACCTGGGCCATTTGATTGGACGGGGGGCGCTGTTCAGCGTGATTCTGGTGCTGACTGTGCTGCCGGCCCTTCTGGTGCTCTTTGACCGTATTATTACCAGCAATGAATGGGACCGCCTGCAGAAGTATCTGAAACGGCGCCATGAAAAGCGCAAAGCCCTGATAAAGGCAGGGATAGGTACCATTGTCAACAAGGCGTCCGCATTGAAACGGACTGATATAGAACCAGCGGAGGTGGAAAGCGATGAAAATGAAATATAAGAGAATCATGGCAGCGGGAATGGTCTTTGTCATGCTTTGCACCGGCACTGGCACCGCGCCTGTATACGGAGCACAGCCTTCTGTGGACGTGGATGAAACCATGTATGTGAACCTGGACTATTACGGCAGGGTGGATAAGATTAATGTGGTAAAGGGGGTGGGCCTCAACGGCCAGACGGAATTTACGGATTACGGAACCTATGAAAATGTGATTAACATGTCTAACAGCATCGAACCTGTGCTGGGGGACGGAATGGTGACGTGGCAGCTTCCGGAGGACCAGAGGGGAAGATTTTATTATAAATGCTCTGTGGATAAAGGCATGATGGTACTGCCCTGGGACTTTGACGTATCTTACAAGCTGAACGGTGTACCCATGGACGGCGATAAGCTGGCAGGAGCTTCGGGGCTGATTGAGATCAATGTGAAGGCAGAGCCCAATGACAATGCCGGGGAGTATTACCGCAACAACATGATGCTTATGGTGGCTGTGCCCGTGGATATGAGCAAGTGCTACAGCGTGGAGGCTGAGGGGTCCCAGACCCAGAACCTGGGTGAAACCACAGCGGTGGTATTTACCGCCCTTCCCGGGGAGGACGGGGATTACACGGTGCGCATCGGCACGGACAGCTTTGAGACCATTGGCGTGATCATGGCCATGGTACCGGGTACGGTGGAGGATCTGGAACATATCAAGGACCTGAAGGAAGCCAAGGATACATGGCAGGATGCAGGGGATGAGCTTTACGACAGCCTGGAGCAGATGGCAAAGTCTGTGGAGAACATGCGGCAGGGAGTAAACCAGGTCCGCCAGGGTATGGACTCAGCGGAGAGCGCCAGACAGAAGTGGAGTAATTCCAAGGACAGCATACTGGCCGGAAATGATCAGACGCTGGCAGCGCTTACATCGGTGTCGCAGCAGATGGACACCATGATTCCCCATTTGCAGACGGCCAAGGACTGTGCCGAGGTGGTTCACAGCAGCATGAATGCCATTGTCAACACGCTGGGAGACATGCAGGACCCTTTGAGAAAGCTGCAGACCAGACTTAAGAACATAGAAAACAGCGCAGGCGGTATCAGCAGCGATTTGCCGGAACTCCAGAAGACCATGGAATCCATCATTGCGCTGGATACCCAGCTTCAGGCATCCCAGGACACACTGCTGACGTATCTCAGTCTGTATAAGAGTTCCAGTACCAAGGCCAGAAGGCTCTATGACGAGGAGCTGGATGAGGAAGAACTGGAAGACATGGAGGATGTGGATTACGGGGCATCAAATGGAGGGAGCCATTCGTCATCCGGCGGAGGCAGCAGCCAGGAAAACCCCAAGAATAATAATCAGGGGAATGACCAGGAAAGCGGAAATTCCGGCGGCAGTACGGAGGGGAAAGATAACCCGGATGGAAGTGCCGGAGGAAGCGGAAGCACAGACGGAAACGGAAGCACCAGCGGAACTGGGAGCGGGAGCGGAAATACGGACGGAGGCACAAGCACGGACGGAAGCGGAACTGGAGCCGGAAGCGGAAATACAACCGGAGGCGGAAGTACGGACGGAAGCACAACCGGGAGCGGAAGCGGAAATACAACCGGAGGCGGAAGTACGGACGGAAGCACAACCGGGAGCGGAAGCGGAAATACAACCGGGGGCGAAAGCACCAACGGAAGCACAGCCGGGAGCAGCAGCGGAAGCGCAGCTGAAAGCGGAGATCCCAGCGGAAACGCCGGCAGTAACGCCGGCAGTAACACCCCGGATACAGGCACTGCTATTAGCTCTGCCATAAATACGGGAAGCACAGGCCTGGCAGGCCTGGCGGCCACCGCATCCATAGAGAAGAAAAACATCCCTCTGGTAAGCAGTATGGACCAGCAGGCCGCCGCACAGGCAGCGAAAGCCATTGAACAATCCTTATATGAAAAGGTGGCAGTCCTTCAGGATTTATCTGCTCAGAGCAAATCCCTGACAGACAAGATGGCGAACCTGATGGATGACACGTCTGATTCTGCGAAATACAGCGCCGAGATAGTTGACAATATGGATTATCTGATTGAGGATTTAAAGGCCCTCAATGATTCTCTGGACGTATATTATCCGGATCTCCAGACTGCCCTGGATGACTCCCAGGAACTGGTACGGCGTACCACAGATGCACTCAACAATGGAATCAGCACCCTGACTATCATCCAGAACACGTTAAAAGACAGCAGCGATGATTTTGACGCGGCTGCCAGGGACAGCCTGCGCGGCAGTATGGAACTTCTGGATAAAAGCCTGAACATTCTGGACAGCACCACGGTGATGCGCCAGGCCGGACGTACCATGAAGGATACCATTGACAATGAGCTGGATAAGTTTGATACAGATAACCGTTTCCTGTTTATGGATCCGTCCGCAGACAAGGTATCCTTTACCTCGGACCGGAACAAACCGCCCAAGACACTGCAGATTGTCATGCGCACCGATGAGATCAGCGTGGACGACGACACGGCCAAGACCGCGGATGCAGAGGTGGCAAAGGCCAAGGAAAGCCCCTTAAGGCGGATGTGGAATGTGCTGGTACAGATGTGGAAGGCAATGGTAAGCATTTTCAAAAACAGGTAGAAGCCTGTCTCAAAATTTGATATACTGTCCATAGAAGCAGCGGGCAGTGCAGCGCAACCAGGGCTGCACTGCCTGTTGTGGCGCAGGGATATGTTACAAAATACACAGGTACCGGAGCGTTTCCGTGCAGTACCTGCCGCAGGAGGAATACCATGGCCGTTACAGGAAAGCAGGAGAAAACAAAATACAAGCTGGCTGAATCCGTTAAGGAGTGCATGAAGACAGCGCCCGTGGATAAGATTACGGTCAAAAACATTGTGGAGGGCTGCGGCGTGACCCGGCAGACCTTTTACCGGAATTTTCTGGACAAATACGATCTGATAAACTGGTATTTTGACAAGCTGGTGCTTCAGTCCTTTGAGCAGATTGGCATGGGACATACGGTGGGGGAGAGCCTGACCCGGAAGTTTGAGTTCATTCTCAATGAAAAGGTGTTTTTCACAGAAGCCTTCCGCTCCGATGACAGGAATTCATTAAAGGAACATGACTTTGAACTGATTCTCCAGTTTTATACGGACCTGATTGCAAAAAAGACCAGCCAGCCTTTGGGCCAGGAGCTTCAGTTCCTTTTGGAGATGTACTGCCAGGGCTCTGTATACATGACGGTGAAGTGGGTTCTGGGAGGCATGAAGGACACGCCCCGGGAAATGTCGGATAAGCTGGTGGAAGCCATGCCGCCAAAGCTGGCAGAGGTGTTCGGAAAATTGAAACTGCTTTAAGCCCCGGAAAGTCCCGGATATCCCCAGCTGCAGCAGAGACAGAAAATGGTGATTATGCATAATCCTAAATGGTGAAACTGCACAAAACTTAAAGGAAAGTGACAGACAGGGATGTTTGTCACTTTTATTTTAAAACAGGACTTGTTATAATATTAACAAAAGCAACCAGGTAAATCCACGGACACTTAAGACGGGTTCGGCGGCGTACTGTCAATGTAAAGGAGAAGAAAATCATGGCAAACAGAATCGTATTAAACGAGACATCCTATCACGGCGCAGGTGCAATCCAGGAGATTGCAAATGAGGCAAAGGCAAGGGGATTTAAGAAGGCTTTTGTATGTTCCGACCCTGACCTGATTAAGTTCAATGTAACCTGCAAGGTGACAAAGGTACTGGAGGATGCAGGACTGGCCTACGAGATTTATTCCAATATCAAACCTAACCCGACCATCGAGAACGTACAGACCGGCGTTGCGGCTTTCAAGGCATCCGGAGCCGACTATATCATTGCCATTGGCGGCGGTTCCTCCATGGATACCTCCAAGGCAATCGGCGTTATCATCACCAACCCTGAATTTGAAGATGTGAGAAGTCTGGAAGGCGTTGCTCCGACCAAGAATCCGTGTGTGCCGATTATTGCAGTTCCCACCACAGCAGGCACCGCGGCGGAAGTTACCATTAACTACGTGATCACGGATGTGGAGAAAAAGCGTAAATTCGTATGCGTGGATACCCATGATATCCCGGTAGTGGCAGTGGTTGATCCGGAGATGATGTCTTCCATGCCCAAGGGACTGACAGCAGCTACCGGTATGGATGCCCTGACCCATGCAATCGAGGGCTATACTACAAAGGGTGCCTGGGAGATGACCGACATGTTTAACTTAAAAGCCATTGAAGTAATCGCCCGCAGCCTGAGGGATGCGGTGGAGAACAAGCCTGAGGGCAGGGAAGGCATGGCTTTGGGCCAGTATCTGACCGGAATGGGATTCTCCAACTGTGGTCTGGGCATTGTGCACTCCATGGCTCATGGCCTGGGCGCTTTATATGATACCCCCCACGGCGTTGCCAATGCCATCATCCTTCCAACCGTCATGGAATATAATGCGCCATGTACAGGAACCAAATTTAAAGACATTGCCATTGCCATGGGCGTGGAGGGTGTTGAGAATATGACACAGGAGGAATACCGCAAAGCAGCAGTGGACGCGGTAAAGAAACTGTCCGCTGACGTGGGAATCCCTGCTGACTTAAAGGAAATCCTTAAGCCTGAGGATGTGGACTTCCTGTCACAGTCCGCCATGGATGATGCCTGCCGCCCGGGCAATCCAAAGGATCCGTCCTTTGAGGATATCAAGAACCTGTATCTGTCACTGATGTAATTACATATACAGCCGCCTACGGCACAAAAAGGCCGCAGGACATGCCCCTCTTAGGGTATGTCCCGCGGCTTAACATTTGCCTGCGGCAAAGTCCTGCATGGGCCGGGAAACAGTCTGCGGCAAAGTCTGATATCACCCCTGCAGCCACGCCTGTCCAGGTGCCAATTTCTCGCTGAATATACGGCCCTGGTCTTTTTCATATTTTGCCTGATGATATTTAAAAAGCATGTTTTTGTCGGGCATTTGGCCCAGGATTTCGATTTTGCCGGTGACGTGGGACATGGCGTAGCGGATGCATTTGCCCTGGCCGTTCTGCCTGTTTTTTGCCTCTTCCACAATGCGGCAGCCCTCTGTCAAAGGAATCTGGAACTGACTCTTTACCCCGGATACGGGACGGCACTGGAAAATGTAATAGGGAATGACACCGTATCTTGTCAGATTCTTTAGCAGGGTTCCGAGACTCCCTGCGTCATCGTTGATTCCTTTTAACAGAACGGTCTGGTTCTTTACAATGACACCGGCGTCCATCAGGCACCGGATCGCTTTTACTGCTTGCGGAGTCAGTTCGTTTGAATGGTTGAACTGGGTTACCACATAGATTTGTTTGATTTTTGTATAGCGGGCCAGAATATCCAGAAGTTCCGGGTCATCATAAATCCGCATAGGCAGCACCACCGGGGTGCGGGTGCCGAAACGGATTAGATCCAGATGTTTAATGGAGCTGAATGCCTCCAGATACCGGCGTATGATTTGATTGCTGTTCAAAAAGGAATCCCCGCCGGATATGAGCACATTGGTTATTTCAGGGTGGGAGGCGATGTAGGCAGCCATCTGGTCCACATTTCCGGCTGTCTCGCCGCCGGAGATTCCCACCAGCCGCTTGCGGAAGCAATGCCTGCAATACATGGCGCACCGGTGGGTGGACAGGATGAGCGCCGTCTGCCTGTACTTGTGCTGCAAGCCGGGCAGCACTGTGTTATCCGCCTCCCCGCTGGTATCAAAGTCCCCCGACAGGTCGGTTTCACGAATGGAGGGTATAGACATCCTGAACACAGGATCCTGTTCCGGATTGTTCCAGTCAATAAGAGACAGATAGTATCTTGTGACTGTCATGGGAAACTGTTCCAGGATTCGGGTCATGTGTTCTTCCTCCTGGCTGGTAAGCCTCATATAGGTTTTCAGTTCCTGGGCGCGGGTTACGTTGTTTCTCAATGTTTCATTCCAATTCATCCAATCATCCCCTTCATTCATTATTTTTTCCATTATACCATCAGCAATAGCAGGTTCTGATGAATAAAAAGTGAAGGTTTTGTAAATATTAGAATATTCGCTAATGCTTAAAATATTATAAAATTTCGCCTTTTTTGTATATGGTATTCCCTGGGACTCCATGGTAGAATGAAAGAACCCAAAAGAAATTGCTGGAAAGAGGAGTGTGTAAATATATGGGAATGCAGATTACAGTGAAGGATAAAAACGATGCGGTAAAGGCAGAGGCCGCAGGCAGGGAACAGGCCGTACTGGCATGGAAGGGTGAGTATGAGGAGGGAGACAGGATTATATTTTCTCTTCCGGAAAAGAACCGTTTCTATATCATGCGTGTGGATGATACCATGGATGAAGCCTTTATCTATGGGGCGGGGAATGAGCTGGTTTATGAGGTTCCCTTTGCAGAGGGTAAGACATCCTATAACCCCAAGTCATTTACAGGAGAGCGCCACTATCTGACCATGCGGTATGCCAGGGATTATGAAATTAAATCATACCGGAATCTGGCCAAGAACGTTATGGACCAGCACAGGGGCCAGGAATGTTATCCCCACGCCCACGCCAATGTGGAGACCAGGGGAGAAGCTGTGTTTGCGGCCCGCAACGCCATTGACGGTGTGACGGCAAACCTGTCCCATGGAAAGTGGCCATATGAGTCATGGGGAATCAATATGCAGGACGATGCCCAAATGACGCTGGAGTTTGGCCGCCCCGTGGATTTTGACCAGATTGTCCTCTATACAAGGGCTGACTTTCCTCATGACAACTGGTGGGAGAAGGTGACATTTACCTTTTCCGACGGAACCTCTGAGACCGTGGAGCTTGAAAAGAGCGTTGAACCTCATATCATCAGCCTGGAGCGCAAGGGTATCACATGGCTTACCTTCGGGCAGCTCATAAAGGCAGACGATCCTTCCCCCTTCCCTGCCCTGACGCAGATTGAGGTCTATGGCCGGGAACACGAGGATGTATAATAACAGGAAAAATCAATATACTCAATAATTGGATAATGGTGCGGCTCTGCTGCGGGGAGATTTGTAAATATATGTATTTCCGGAAGAAATTTTACACATAATTTACATAGACTTTACATTACTGGCGGGAAACGATATTGACGACATATGAAATATCCCGTATAATGAGTATGTGTAAAGAAGTCGTAAAGAAATGGTAAATAATCAGGAAAAGAGGCTATAGATATCATGGGAAACGCCCTGTGTGACGGATGCCGCAAGAATATGATAAAGGAGGCATAACCTGCGATCGTTTGTTTGGGATGGCGGGCTATGCCATATTTTTGCCCATTTTTACCCGGAATCATTCCGGAACACACAGGGTTATCCGTAAAATGATAATATAGCAGCAGTTAATTTCCTCGGACAAAAGGAGAAAACACATGGGAGTAGAATTGGTTTTAAGCCTGCTGGGCGGCCTGGCCCTGTTCATGTACGGCATGCAGATGATGAGTACTAATCTGGAAGCTGTGGCTGGAAACCGTATGAAGCAGATTCTGGAGCGCCTTACGGCAAACCGTTTTCTGGGAGTGCTGGTGGGGGCAGGAATCACAGCCCTGATTCAGTCGTCTTCAGCCACAACCGTTATGACGGTTGGATTTGTCAACTCGGGTCTTATGACACTTAAGCAGGCTGTATGGATTATCATGGGTGCCAATGTAGGTACCACCATTACGGGACAGCTGATTGCCCTGGACATAGGAGCATTGGCTCCGCTCATCGCCTTTGTGGGCGTTATGTCCCTGATTTTCGCGAAAAATAAAAAGGTACAGCATGTGGGAGGCATTATTGCCGGTATCGGCGTCCTGTTCATCGGCATGGGCATGATGAGCGATGCCATGGTTCCGCTGCGGGATTCCGAAACCTTCATCCATATGGTGACCAAATTTTCCAATCCCCTTCTGGGAATCCTGGTAGGAGCGGTATTCACAGCCATTATCCAGTCCTCGTCTGCGTCTGTGGGTATCCTTCAGGCTCTGGCTATGGGCGGCGTCATCAACCTTCACAGTGCCGTGTTCGTGCTGTTCGGCCAGAATATCGGTACCTGTATTACAGCGCTTCTGGCTTCTGTGGGAACCAGCCGCAATGCAAAGCGCACCACCCTGATTCATCTGATGTTCAATGTGATTGGTACGGCCCTGTTTGTGACCCTGTGCATCCTGACTCCTTTTACGGACTTTGTGGTAAGCCTGACTCCGGATAATCCGGTGGCTCAGATTGCCAATGTCCATACCATTTTCAATATCAGCACCACCCTGATTCTTCTGCCCTTTGGCGCCCTTCTGGAGAAGATTGCCATTGCCATTCTTCCGGATAAGGCAGTTCCTGTAAAGGATGCGGACCAGTGGTTTGAGGGTCTTATGGCCTCCAAGCACCACCTTGGTATCTCCACCATTGCGATCAACCAGATTCATGATGAGATTAAGGGGATGCTGGCAACTGCGGCAGAGAATGTATCCCAGAGCTTCAAGGCCGTGGAGGAGGGCGCCGCAGAGGGAATCCAGGCCATCGCGGACCGGGAAGAGGAAATTGATTTAAGCAATATGAGGCTGTCCCAGAAGATTTCCAAGATACTTGTGCTGGACCAGACGCCCAAGGATATTGACACCCTGAACCGGATGTATACCATTCTTGGAAATATTGAGAGAATCGGTGACCATGCCATGAACCTGGCGGAGTATGCCGAAACCATAGAGGCAAAAGGACTTCAGTTTTCCAATTACGCCAGGAAAGAATTTGCTGTCATGGAGGAAACCTGCCGGGAAGGCATGGAGCTTTTAAAGGCGGCAGCTGCCGGGGACGCCCAGTCTCCTCTGGCGGAGGTGGCTGAGATTGAACAGAGGATTGACGATATCACCCGCAAGTTCCGGCAGAACCAGATTGACCGCATGCGGGAGGGCAACTGCAATGTGGAGTCCTCCATCCTGTATTCGGAAATGCTGACTGACTACGAGCGAATCGGCGATCATATGCTGAACATTGCCCAGGCCTATGACGCCATAGAGTGGTCAGGGGACCGGGGACAGACAGCGGCGGCAATCGCGTAAGCAGTGTAATTGAACGATAGAATCCGCAAGTACCAATAGAATCCGTAGTGCCAATAGAATCCGTAGTGCCAATAGAATCTGCATGTACGGGTTAAATAAATAACCTTAAAGCCCTGGGGGCGCCGTGAAATTCACGGCCCCTCAGGGCTTTTTTTGCGTTTTGGATGATTTATTACGTTTGTTTTTTATGTTGTGCAATATGCACATGACAAATGTCATATTAAATATTACCTATGTAATAATTGCACATAAAGCATTGGATTTGTCCATGAAAACTGCTATGATTGGATGCGGAAGGGGGAGGTAAGATGGAAGAAGGAAATAAAAAGATAGCAGTGGCCGGGCATATTTCCCTGGATATTACGCCGGTTTTCCAAAACAGCGGGAAGCAGAAGCTCTCTGAACTGTTTCAGCCTGGAAAGCTGCTTAAGGTGGGAAAGGCCATGATGTGTACAGGAGGAGCTGTTTCCAACACAGGCCTGGGTCTTAAACGTCTGGGAGCGGACGTGGTTCTGATGGCCAAAATAGGGGACGATTATTTTGGGAATGCACTAAAGGACATGATAAGCGCACATGGCTGTGAGACCTGCATCAGCCAGGTTCCTGGTGAGAATACGTCCTATACCATTGTGCTGGCGCCCAAGGGACTGGACCGTTTTTTTCTTCACGATCCGGGCTGCAATGATACCTTTGGCTGCGGGGACGTGGACTTTGAAAAAGTAGGGGAAGCATCACATTTTCATTTTGGTTATCCTCCCATTATGCGAATGTTTTATCTGGATGAGGGGGAGGAGCTGGTAAGGCTTTTTAAGAAGGTAAAAGCCATGGGGCTTACCACGTCCCTGGACCTGGTGGCGGTGGATCCGGATTCCGAAGCAGCAGGCATGGACTGGGCAAGGATACTGGAGCGGGTGCTGCCCTATGTGGATTTCTTCGTGCCAAGCATTGAGGAGCTGGGATACATGCTGGACCGTCCTCTGTACTGCAAATGGCAGGAGAAGGCAGGTGGCGAGGATGTCACAGGCATATTATCCCTGGAGGAGGACGTTAAACCTTTGGCTGCCAGAGCGCTGTCCATGGGGACCAGATGCGTTCTCCTGAAATGCGGGGCAGCCGGCATGTATCTGAAGACCGCGCCTGAGCCGGTATGGAGGGAATTCCTGCCGGGATTTACAGGATGGAATGATATCAGCCATTTCGAGGACAGCTATGTGCCGGACTGCATCCTGTCAGGAACAGGGGCAGGGGATACCAGCATAGCCGCCTTCATAAAGGCCATGCTGGACGGCTGCGGGCCCCTTGAATGCGTCCGTCTGGCAGCTGCCACGGGTGCATCCTGCGTCACGGCCTACGATGCCCTGAGCGGCCTGCTGTCCTTTGAGGAGCTGAGGCAGAAGATGGAAGCTGGATGGGAGAAGCAGAACATCATCCATCCGTGACATAGAAAAAACGATTTTTGCGGTCAAACAAAGGAATGCCATATAGGGAAAACGCGGCTTCCTCCGTAAGAGGCAGAAGAACCATGTATGTCCCGGCCCAGGCCGGAAGAAAGGAGAATATATAACATGTTAGTTTCAATGAAAGCGGTTTTAGACCTGGCAGATGCAAAAAAAATAGCAGTCGGCGCCTTCAACATCACATCTCTGGAGGGAATTCAGGCCGTATTAGGGGCGGCTGAGGAGCTGGGACAGCCGGTTATCCTGCAGTTTGCGCCGGTCCATGAGTCCATTATCCCTCTTAAGGTCATCGGGCCGGTGATGGTGATGATGGCAGAGAAATCCTCTGTGCCTGTATGCGTCCATCTGGACCACGGCGATAAGCTGGAAATCCTCAGGGAAGCCCTGGAAATGGGATTTACCTCAGTGATGTATGACGGCTCCGTTCTGCCATTTGAGGAAAATGCGGCAAACACAAGGATTGCGGTGGAAATGGCCGGAGACTGGGGCGCTTCCGTGGAGGCTGAGATTGGAGCCATGGGAAGGCAGGAATTCTCAAGTGTGGGAGAAGGCGAAGAAGGGGAGGCCGTGGAGAGCTGCTATACGGACCCGGAACAGGCACGGGCGTTCACCGGGCTTACCGGGATAGATGCCCTGGCCTGCTCATTCGGCACCGTGCACGGGCTGTATCTGACCACGCCAAAGCTGGATTTTGACAGGATACGCAGGATACGGGAAAGCATCGGCATTCCCATTGTGATGCACGGCGGATCCGGGGTCAGCGACGAAGATTTTAAGAAATGCATTGCCAACGGGGTCAGGAAAATCAATTACTACACGTACCTTGCCAAGGCGGGCGGCATGTATGTAAAGGAAAAATGCAGGGCAGCCGAAGAATATGTGTTTTTCCACGATGTAACCCAGTGGGCGGTCCAGGCCATGAAGGAGGATGTGCTCCACACAGTCAGGGTGTTCTCCCATCTGGAGTAAGACGGAAAAGGAGGAAAAGCCATGAAACGTTCAGAAATCAACAGGGCATTGAGGGACATGGAAAAGATGATTGACAGATGCTCCTTTAAACTGCCCCCGTTCTGTTATTTTACACCGGAAGAATGGAACGAAAAGGGCCATGAATACGATGAGGTCCGGGACAACATGCTGGGATGGGATATCACGGATTTTGGAATGGGGGATTTTGACAAGGTGGGATTCTCCCTCATCACCCTGAGAAACGGCAATGTGTCCATGGATAAGTACACGAAACCCTATGCGGAAAAGCTGCTGTACATGAAGGAAGGACAGTCTGCGGCCATGCATTTCCACTGGAATAAGATGGAGGATATCATCAACAGGGGAGGAGGCAATGTGCTCATAGGCGTATATAATGCCGGCAGGGAGGAGGGGCTGGCTGACACGGATGTGCGGATACACAGTGACGGGCGGGAGTACACGGTTCCCGCGGGAACGCAGATACGGCTGTGTCCCGGAGAGAGCATTACCATCCAGCCTTATCTGTATCACGACTTCCATTTGGAGCCGGGCACAGGGCCGGTTCTGTTGGGCGAGGTATCCATGTGTAATGACGATAACCGGGACAACCGGTTCTATCTGCCGGCAGGCCGTTTTCCGGTTATAGAGGAGGATGAGCCGCCCTTCCGTCTGCTGTGCAATGAGTATCCCGCAGCGGGCAGTTGTGCAAAACGATGAAAATTTGCGGCGGCTGAACGGGAAAGGGCAAAAGTGATGATGAAAAATATGACAAATGTCATATGAAATTGATTACATTGTGCACATGTGTTAAAAAGAAAAGCATGGTAAGATTTTATTACAGCAAAAACAACAAAACATTTTGCAAAAGGAGGTAACTTATGAAAAAAAGTACTAAGAAGCTGTTGGCGGTAATGATGTGCGCAGCAATGGCAGGTTCTGCCCTGGCAGGGTGCAGCAGCGGGGACTCCCAGACAACGGCAGCAGCCACCGAGGCGCCAACCCAGGCCCAGACCACAGAGGAAGCCAAGGAGGCGGCCGCTGAGCCTGAGAAGGCAGAGGAGAGCAAGGAAGCCACAGAAGCGGCAGCTCCGGCAGCAGCCGATATGGCGTCTGCTGATGTGAAAAAGAAGGACCCGGACAAGCATTACAAATTCGGTTATACCTGTATGGATGGAACCAACCCGTTCTTTGTCACCATTGAGAAGAGAATGAGGGAAATGGTTGAGGCCAACGGCGACGAGCTGATTGCAGTGGATCCCGCCAATGATGTTACTCTTCAGATTACCCAGGTAGAGGATTTGATTTCCCAGAACATTGATGCCATGTTCATGAATCCGGCTGAGGCAGAGGGAATCCTTCCGGCCCTGGATCAGCTTAAGGAAGCAGGAATCCCCATCGTGGGATTTGATACAGAGGTAGCGGACTTGTCCTACCTGATTTCCTACACCGGTTCTGATAACTATAACGCAGGCAAGGTCTGCGGCGAGGACCTTGTAAAGAAATGCCCGGACGGCGGGGATATCATTGTACTGGATTCTCCTACCATGAACTCTGTTACGGACAGGACAAACGGATTTTTAGATGCAATTGAAGGAAAAGGCTTTAACATCGTTGCACAGCAGGATGCCAAGGGCAATCTGGAAGTTTCCATGGGTATTGCAGAGGATCTTCTGCAGGCTCACGGCGATGTGGTTGCCATTTTCGGAGGCAATGACCCCACTGCACTGGGAGCACTGGCAGCAGCCAACGCAGCCGGCCTTACAGACTGTATGATTTACGGCGTGGACGGCTCTCCTGACATCAAGGCAGAGATGGCTTCCGGGGAATCCCTGATAGAAGGAAGCGGCGCACAGTCTCCTGTTAAGATTGCACAGTCCGCAGTGAATATCATGTATACATACTTAAACGGCGATAAGGTAGAATCAAGATATCCGGTAGAAACCTTCCTTATTACATCAGAAAATGTAGATAAGTATGGCACAGATGGATGGCAGTAAGAGATTAGTCTGAAAAGTGCTGGGCCCCTGCGGGGGCCAGGCACTTTTTATCTGACAGGCTCAAAACGCAAAAGCACGGCAGGAAACTCTGTCAGGAACCATATGAATAGAAGAACAGGCAGGTGAGATTATGAGTGAAACAGTTCTGCTTCAAATGAAGAACATCCACAAATCATTTCCGGGAGTCAAGGCGCTTCAGGGGGTGGACCTGGAACTGAGGGCCGGCGAGGTCCACGCATTGCTCGGTGAAAACGGGGCAGGTAAATCCACGCTGATTAAGGTTCTGGGCGGCATCTACATCGCAGAAGAGGGCGAGATTTTTATTGACGGAAAAAAGGTAACCATTGACGGGGTAAATGCATCTCACAACAACGGAATTTCCATTATCCATCAGGAATTGGTACTGGTACCTCACATGACTGTGGCGGAAAATATCTTTCTTGGCAGGGAGCCGTCAAAGGGGCTATGGGTCAGCCATGAGACCATGGAAAAGGAAGCCCAGCAGCTGCTGGATACATACCACATGAGCATTGACGCTGGGACGCTGGTCAAGGACCTGACCATTGCCCAGCAGCAGATGGTGGAAATCGTCAAGGCCATTTCCTATCGCTCCAGGATTCTTGTGATGGACGAGCCCACTTCATCCATATCGGACAAGGAAGTGGAATTTTTGTTCAGCACCATGAGAGAGCTCACAAAGAAGGGCGTGGGAATCATATATATATCCCATAAGATGGATGAGCTGGAGCAGATCTGCGACCGGGTTACTGTGCTGAGGGACGGAACCTATGTGGGCACCGAGAAGGTGAAGGATACCACAAGGGACCATCTCATTGCCATGATGGTGGGCCGGGAGCTGACCAAGTATTACACCAGGGATTACATGGAGCCCGGACGGGTGGTTTTAAAATGTGAAAACATTGCAGACGGAAAGATGGTCAAAGGGGCCAGCTTTGAACTGCGTGAGGGGGAAATCATTGGTTTTGCGGGGCTGGTAGGCGCCGGAAGAAGCGAGACCATGAAGTGCGTCTTCGGACTGACGCCCGGCTGTACCGGTGAAATCAGCGTGGATGGAAAAAAGGCGTCCATCAAATCTCCTATTGATGCCATGAAGTTCGGCATTGCCCTGGTGCCTGAGGACCGGAAGCAGGAGGGACTGTATAAGGTACAGAGCGTCCGGTTCAACTCCACTATTGAGGTGCTGAAGAGCTTCATAAAGGGCATCTGGGTGGATGCGGACAAGGAGGAGGAGATTACCCGGCAGTATATCGAGATGATGGATACCAAGACCCCGTCCCAGGAACAGCTTATCGGAAACCTGTCCGGCGGAAACCAGCAGAAGGTAATGATTGGAAGATGGCTGGCCACCGCCCCCAAGATACTGATTCTGGACGAGCCGACCAGGGGCGTGGACGTGGGCGCCAAGTCTGAGATATACGCAATCATGAATGAGCTGGTGAAAAAAGGCGTGTCCATTATCATGATATCGTCAGAACTGCCGGAAATTCTCAACATGAGCGACCGGGTCTATGTCATGTGCGACGGCCGGATAACCGGGTGCTTCAGCCATGAGGAATGCGTCACCCAGGAACAAATCATGAAGCTGGCGGCAAAGTAAGAAAAGGGGGAAAGTCAAATGACAACCAGATTGCAGAAAAATGTAAAACAATATTTCAAGGATAATATCGGCATCATCGGGGCCCTGCTTATTTTGTGTATTTTCTTATCCGTGTTTCCAAAGACCAGCGGCTCCTTTCTGACCCAGAAAAATATATTCAACGTGCTGAGACAGATATCGTCCAACCTGTTCCTGGCCTGCGGCATGACCATGGTCATTATCCTGGGGGGAATTGATTTGTCCGTCGGATCCATTATCGCCCTTTCAGGCTGCTTTGCAGCCGGCTGCGTGTCCCGTTACGGCCTTCCCATTGCAGTGGGCGTACTGGGCGGCGTGCTGGTGGGCACTGTGGTGGGTATGTTTAACGGCGTTGTCATATCAAAGACAACCATCCCCCCTTTTATCGTGACCCTGGCCACCATGAATGTGGCAAAGGGACTGGCCTATGTATATACAGGCGGTTCACCTGTGCGTGTGGTTACAAAGGAATGGCAGTTTTTAGGAGCCGGGTATGTGGGTGGAGTCCCCACTCCTGTTATACTTCTGGCAGTGGTGCTGGTTATCACGGCCATTATCATGAATAAGACAAAGCTGGGGCGCCATATCTACGCGGTGGGAGGCAATTCCCAGGCAGCCAGATTCTCAGGCATCAGCACGGCCAAGGTAAAATTCCTGGTACATACCTATTCAGGAATCATGGCAGGACTTGCGGGCGTGGTTCTGGCCTCCCGTATGTATTCCGGCCAGCCGACGGCAGGAGACGGAGCCGAGATGGACGCCATTGCGGCTGTTGTGGTGGGCGGAACCTCCATGGCAGGCGGTTCCGGTAAAATCGGAGGCACCATCATAGGCGGCCTGATTATCGGCGTGCTGAACAACGGACTGAATCTGCTGAATGTAAATTCCTTCTGGCAGTACGTGGTAAAGGGAACTGTTATTCTCCTGGCTGTTTTTGTGGATTACCTGAGAAACAAAAAGGCGGAATAGAGTCTGGTTTACGGCAAAAGCGTTTCACGGCAGTGGGGCGCTTTTTGTCGAAGCCAAAGTTTTATAAAAAGTTCCTATGAAATATTACAGATGCCCATGTTTGAGGTATAATGGGGAAGGACCGGGCAGCCGGGGGCATGACCGGACAGCCGGGAATATGACCGGCAGCCGGGAAGTTAAGCCAAGAATAGGGAGGCGGGAACCAGATGAAGACAGGAACAGGTCTGTTAATCCTGACAGCGGGCGCCATGCTCCTGCTGGGGGGCTGCGGCCATGGGGACACAAGCGGGCGACAGCATGAGGCCAGGCTGTTCGGGGCCACCTATATGACCAGGAATAATCCGTATTTTGATGTACTCAATGAGGGGATTGAAGAGGTGGTGGAAGCCAACGGCGATATCCTGCTTACTAGGGATCCCCTTCAGGACCAGGAAAAGCAGAATGAACAGATTCAGGAAATGATAGACGAGGGCATCCAGATGCTGTTTTTAAATCCCGTGGACTGGGAAAAGGTACAGCCGGCCCTGGATGCGTGCAGAGAGGCGGGAGTCGGTATCATCAATGTGGATACGGTGGTGAAGGACCGGGACTCCGTGATTTCCATTATTGAAACGGACAATTACCAGGCGGGCCAGCTCTGCGCCCTGGATATGATGAAACGAAAGGACCAGGCTAAAATCGTCATCCTTGACAACCCCATACAGACCTCCATTACCAACCGGGAACAGGGCTTTCTGGACACCATAGCGGACAATCACAATTACCAGGTGGTATACAGGGAAGTTGCGGCAGGCGAGATTGAGGTGTCCTCCCATGTGATGGCCGACCTGCTGCGCCGGGACATCAGCTTTGACGTGATTTTGGGAGGCAATGACCCCACGGCACTGGGGGCTCTGGCAGCCCTGCAGCAGGCCAGGAGGGAGGAGGGCGTCCTGATTTACGGAATCGACGGCTCTCCGGATTTCAAGGCAATCCTGGATGTGGGCTATGTGACAGGAACCAGCGCCCAGAGCCCAAGGTCCATAGGAAGGAAGGCGGCTGAGACCGCATACCGTTACCTGGACGGGGAGCCGGTGGAGAAATACATAAGCCTGCCCAGCACCATGATTACGAGGGATAACCTTCATGAGTTTGAGATAGACGGGTGGCAGTGAGAAGATGGATACGAACATGGATAACAGGCGGGTACGCATCCTGCAGCTGGGCATTCTGGCGCTGAATGTGGTATCTGTCATGGGACTCAGCATATTTATATATGCCACAATTGAAAATATACGGCGCAGCTATGTGGCCAGGGAGTTTTTAAGCGGCGTCCAGGCCATTGTCTGGTATCCTTACCGGAACATCTGGCTCTGCGCCCTCCTTCTGGCTCTTCTGGCAGGCAGTATGTTTGTGCGGGACCGGCTGTTTCCGGACAACAGCAAGGTGATTCTTTTCAGCCTTGTGGCTGATTTTGCCATATGTTTTGCCATTATCATACTTTTGAATTTTAATTACAACGGAATTTTGCTGCTGGTGTTTTCCAATGTCATTCTCTATGCCAAGAACGGGAAATCCAGGTATTTTCTGGCGGCAGTGGCAATCGGCAGTTTTATACTGGCTGATTACGAACTGCTTTCCATTTCATACCGCCTGTATTCCATACAGGATTATATTTCATTTTACAATGCAACCACCCAGCAGTATCTGCTCAGTAGCTATAATATCCTGGTATCCCTGAATGTAATCATGTTCGTGGTGTACTGTGTGAACATCATCAACCAGCAGCAGGGAAATCTGGACGAGATACATGCCCTGAACGAGCAGCTTCAGGATGTGAATGAGCAGCTTCAGGAGTATTCCGTGATGGCGGAAAAGATGGCCGAGACACGGGAGAGAAACCGTCTGGCCAGGGAAATCCACGATACCCTGGGGCATACCCTGACCGGAATTGCTGCGGGAATAGACGCCTGCCTGGCCACCATAGGCACGTCGCCCCGGCAGACAAAGGACCAGCTGGAGCTTATTTCCAAGGTCACAAGGGACGGCATTAAGGAAATACGGCGCTCAGTCAGCCAGCTGCGCCCGGACGCCCTGGAGCGCTTCAGCCTGGAATATGCCATCAGCAAGATGGTATCTGACATGAACGCTGTGTCCGGCGCAAGGGTGTATTTTGACTGCCAGGTAAAGAACCTGAAATTTGACGAGGACGAGGAAAATGCCATTTACAGGGTTATCCAGGAGGGAATCACCAATGCGCTGCGCCATGGTCATGCCAGTCAGATATGGATTACCATAAAGAAGGAGGATACGGACATCCTTCTGCAAATAAGGGACAACGGAATCGGATGCAAGGAGATAAAAAGCGGATTCGGAACAAAGCATATGAAGGAGAGGATTAAGATGCTGAGCGGCGTTGTTACATTTGACGGCAGCGACGGATTTACTGTTAATGCAAGAATACCAATCCGATGGGGGGAGACTTATGATTAAAGTATTGATAGCCGACGATCAGGAATTGATTCGCCAGAGCCTGCAGATTGTGCTCAACAGCAGGCCGGACATAATGGTTACGGATGTGGCTTCCAACGGACAGGAGGTCATCCGCAGCGTGAGGAAGAATAAACCCGATGTCATACTGATGGACATACGGATGCCCAAGCTGGACGGTGTGCAGTGCACGAAAATCATCAAGGAAAATTATCCTCAGATAAAAATTATTATTCTCACCACCTTTGATGATGACGAATACGTTTACAATGCTTTGAAATATGGCGCCAGCGGATATCTCTTAAAGGGCGTGTCCATGGATGAACTGGCCAATGCCATCACCACGGTATACAATGGATGGGCTATGATTAACCCGGATATTGCAACCAAGGTGCTGAGGCTGTTTTCGCAGATGGCCCAGGCAGATTACAGCATACTTGTGGGCGATAAGAATGTGGATGAGCTTACAAAGACAGAGTGGAAGATCATAGCCCAGGTGGAAATGGGGGCCAGCAACAGGGAGATAGCTGAGGCCCTTAAGCTGTCGGAGGGAACGGTGCGCAATTATCTCAGCACTATACTGAACAAGCTGGATTTGAGGGACCGCACCCAGCTGGCCATCTGGGCTGTCCAGACCAACGTGAGAAAGCGGCTGGGCACATGAGTTTTGACCGGACCAGTGTACGGGGATCGGGAGAGGTCAAGAGGTTGGCAGAAGGAAGGATGAGATTGGGATGAAGGGATGGAAATGGACACTGGGGTTGGGAGCAGCCGTGTTCCTCCTTGCAGGCTTCCTTGGATGTATATATAAATACCATGAGAAGGAGATAGTCCTGGAGTTCGGCATGTTCACTGGAAGCAACTGGGATGTGGCCAGTGCCAGCAGCTTTGTCATGATAGACAAGGCCATAGCAAAGTTCGAGGAGGAGCATCCCGGGGTGAGGATACATTACTACAGCGGAATCAGCAAGGAGGATTACTCGGAGTGGTGCGCCAGAAAGCTTTTAGAGGGAAAGATGCCGGACGTTTTTATGGTGCCGGACACGGATTTCAACCTGTATTCATCCCTGGGAGTCATGAAAAACCTGGACGAGCTCATTGAACACGATGCCGGGTTTGACCGGAATGATTTTTTCACCACTGCCCTGGATGCGGGAAAGTACGACGGACACCAGTGCGCCCTTCCTTATGAAACGGTTCCCGTCCTTTTATTTGTCAACAAGTCCCTTCTGGCGAAAGAGCAGATTGAGGTGCCGGGGGAGGACTGGACCTGGGACGATATGTATGAAATCTGCCGTAAGATAACAAAGGATGTAAACGGAGACGGACTGCTGGACCAGTTCGGAACCTATAATTACAGCTGGAGAAATGCGGTTTACACCAGCGGGGGAAGGTTTTATGACGGGGATCAGCAGCAGCTTCCCTTTACAGACTCCCATGTCCTGGATGCCATTAAATACATGAAGCGCCTTAATGACCTGAACCAGGGACAGAGCGTGACCCAGGAGGATTTCAACAAGGGGAACGTGGCTTTCATGCCCCTGACCTTTGCGGAGTACAGGACCTATAAAACATATCCTTACCGGATTAAGAAATATACCAGGTTCCAGTGGGACTGCATCACATTTCCCGCGGGCAAGGAGGGGGAAAACCGTTCCAGAGTGGATTCTCTTCTCATGGGAATCAACAGCAATACAAAGCATGAAAAGCTGGCGTGGGAGTTTCTGAAACAGCTGACGGGAAATGAAGAGATGCAGATGGACATATTCCGGTATTCCCAGGGAGTGTCTGTGCTTAAAAGCGTTACCGGATCCGCCCAGGCAGCTGCCATTATACAGGAGGACATGGACGAGGGCGAGCAGGTTATCAACAGCAGCCTGCTTTATAATGTAATTGAAAATGGGGTCATAGAGCCTAAATACCAGCAGTATGAGCAGGTCATGAGCCTGGCGGACGGTGAAATATCAAAGATACTCATGGAAAACAGGAACGTGGACAGCAGCATGAAGATATTCCAAAGAAGCATTACCAAGTATTTACAGCAGCAGAGGTGAGCTTTATGCATGTTTTATAAGAGCAATACAAGCGCATGGAAAGAAAGTCCGGGCCGTAATCATCGTTACACTGGTTTGTGCAATGATTACGGCCCGGACTTGTTTCATTTATTTGTTCTTAGTATGGTATGCGGTGGGAAGGTTCCAGTCGTACCTGGTCGCCAGAAGGCGGATGAGCACCACCAGGATTGCGCTCAATATCATGGAGGCGTCCCTGGAGAGCCAGCCGTTAAGGCATACATAGCACACGGCCCCGGCAATAGAGGCGGAGGCATACACATGCTTGCGCAGGATATACGGGGACTGGCCTGCCAGTATATCTCTCAGGATACCGCCGCCCACGCCTGTGAGGACGCCCAGAAAGATGGAAAGGAAATGATATTCCCCATAACCGGCTGTCCCTGCGGTATTGATGCCGGTGACTGTGAATGCACCCAGTCCGACGGCATCAAACAGGTTCATCATCTTCTCATAGGCCGAGATATACCGGCTTTCCAGTATCTGCTGGTTCAGCCACACCAGGATGAAGAGCACCATGGCCGTGAGAAAGGCGGTGTACACGTAAACAGGGTTCATGAACAGGCTGGGCGGGACGATACCCAGTAGGATGTCCCTGAGCATACCGCCGCCGACAGCAGTGGTGACGCCAAGAACCACCACTCCCAGCAAATCCAGACGCTGTTTGATGGCTACCAGGGCACCGGAGGACGCAAAGGCCACGGTACCGATTATTTCGATGATAAAAAAGATTGAGATATTCGATTCCATAATACGCTCCCGGCCAATGGCTACAGCAGATAAATCTTGTTCTCCCCGCAGATATCGCGCATTTTTTGGGGCCAGATACTGGCCTGTACTTCACCGATATGGGCGCGGTCTAAAAGCAGCATGCACAGACGTGACTGTCCGATACCGCCGCCAATGGTGTAGGGAAGCTGGCCGTTTAAAAGCATTTTATGATAGGGAAGGCTGCGGCGGTCCTCACATCCCGCCTTCTTAAGCTGGTATTCCAGGGCAGCCTCATCCACGCGGATGCCCATACTGGAGATTTCCAGGGCGCACTGCAAATGCTCAAACCAGAAAAGAATATCGCCGTTCAGCTTCCAGTCGTCATAGTCAGGCGCACGTCCGTCATGGGGCTTGCCGCCGGCCAGTTTGTCGCCAATCTGCATCAGGAACACACAGCCGTGCTCCCTGGTAATCAGGTTTTCCCTTTCCTTAGGAGTGTTATCAGGATACAGGTCCTCAAGCTCCTGGCTGGTGATAAAGTAAATATCTTTGGGAAGATGTTTGACAGCCTCCGGGTATTTATACCACACCTCATGCTGCATGTGCTTGATAATTTTGAAGATCTCCCGCACCGTATCCTTCAGGGTGTCCAGGGTGCGCTGCTCCTTTGTAATAACACGTTCCCAGTCCCACTGGTCCACATAACAGGAGTGAAGGTTATCCAGCTCCTCGTCCCTGCGGATGGCGTTCATGTTGGTGTAAAGTCCCTCGCCCGGCTTAAAGCCGTATTTCTTTAAGGCCATACGTTTCCATTTTGCCAGAGAATGCACCACCTCCAGGGTTTCGCCGGGTAGCCCCAGCATATCAAAGGAAACAGGACGCTCGGTGCCGTTTAAGTTATCATTAAGTCCGCTGCTCTTTTCCACGAATAAGGGAGCGGAGATACGTTCAAGATGCATCTCCCTGCCCATTTCCTTCTGGAAGGTATCGCGTATGTATTTGATTGCGTCCTGGGTCTCCCGTATGGAGAGGCGGGGATCGTAATCCTTAGGTATGATTAGTTCCATTTTAAAAACCTCCAAACTAGTTGAATTCATTACATATGTTTCTTATGGTATCATCATTGGGAAAAACGTGCAAGTGCTTCCATCACTTTTTTATGCCGGAAATGGCCTGAAAATGAGAAAATCCCCTGGAAAGATGCTGAAATACCGAGTTACACACAGATAAAAACATGGTAAAATAGAGTTAAAAATGAAATCGGGAGGTAATGAGATGAAACGTACAGTAAAGGTATGGCTGGCAGCGGTCATGAGCGGAGTACTTCTGGCGGGAGGCGCGGCAATGACGGGACAGGCCCCGTGGGGAATGGAGGCCCAGGCCCATTCAGGCAGAACCGATGCCAGCGGAGGACACCGGGATAACAAGAACGCCAGCGGGCTGGGAAGCTATCATTACCACTGCGGAGGTCATCCGGCACACCTGCATCCCAATGGAGTGTGTCCCTATGCAGGAGGCGGGGAAAGTACCCAGACCCAGACCCGGGCCCAGACAAAAACCCAGACACAAGCCCAGACCCAGGCTCAAGCACCGGCCCAGACCCAGGCACCGGACCAGGCGCAGACCCAGACCCAGGACCAGGCTGCGGCCCGGACAGCTTCCGGGGCAGGAGAAGCTTCCGGTACTTCGGGCTGGCATCAGAATGGGGCATACTGGAACTATATCTGCGAGGACGGAACCCGTGTGATTGGATGCTGGAAGCAGATTGACGGTGTATGGTACTCGTTTGACGGTGACGGAAACATGAGGACCGGATGGTACGGGGAAAATGGTTCTCTCTATTACCTGGGAACAGACGGGAAGATGGCCGTGGGAACCTGCGTGGTTGATGGAAAGGAATACCGGTTTGACCAGGACGGGAAAATGATATCGCCGGATAACAGGTAGGGTATGGATGAATGGATGGTAGTATGACAGGAAGTACGGCAGGAAGTATGGCAGGAGTATAAAGGGTAACATAACAGGAGAATAACAGAAAAGGCGGGCCCCATTGGTATAGTCAACACGGGCCCGCAGTCATTTGTCATTTTTTGTTTTTATTCAAACAGATCCATAAGCTTCTTCTTCATTTCACGCCGTCTTTTATCTGTTTCTTCGGAATCCAGGAAAAACCTGCCTTCCTCTTCTCTCAGCACGTCGCCTTCCTTAACTTCCTTTGGAAGATGGCTGACGGGAACAGAGATGCGTTTCCTTAATTCGGTTTCACATATGGCCAGACCCTCTTCCAGCCGGTCGATGATATATTTCATATAAAAATCCTTTCTGTGGGTTTGTTTAAGGCTTGCACTGCTTACAGGGTTCATACCCCTCCTGTACCAGTTCATCCCGGGATGCTGTCACGTCTTTGCGGTTCTCAGGTTTCATCTGGGTGGCAGAGGCGCAGTCGGGGCGGTGGAATTTGCCTGTGTTGGTATTTATGACATAGCTGGAGCGTGTGGAGGGATCGCCGGTCTCATTTTCAGCTGCGGCCCCGTTGTCAGTGTCTGGGATAGCGGCGGTCTGATTGACGCCGCTGCCGGCGCTGCTGCCGGGAACCGCGGCAGTGCCGGTACTCCATGTAATTGTCTTGCCGTCACTGAATGCGGTAATGGTTCCCTCCTCGTCTGTGCGCAGTACCTGGCAGCCCGCCTTCTTAAGCTTTTCCATGGTTTCCTTATGTGGATGGCCGTAGGAGTTGCCCTTTCCGCACTGGATTACCACCCAGGAGGGGGACACCTTTTTCAGAAATACGTCACTGGTGGAGGTGCTGCTGCCGTGATGACCTGCCTTCAGAACATCTGCTTTTAGCACTGCGCCGTTTTTGATGATATCTTCTTCAGCCTGATTCTCTGCGTCACCGCACATGACAAAGCTGTTATCGCCGTAAGTAAGGCGGACGCCCACGGACCAGTTGTTCAGGTCGCTGCCATAGTCTTTTACAGGGGAAAGTATGGTGAAGGAGGCGTCTCCCAAATCATAGGAATCCCCGGGGGTGGGTTTTGTGATTTTAAGTCCCCTGGAGGCAATGGAGTCAAGTACGTCCTCAAAGGTTTTTGTGGTGTGCTCCACAGGTGGCAGAATGACCTTGTCAACGGGAAAGGTATCAATTACCTTGTCCAGGCCCCCGATATGGTCTGAGTGGGGATGGGTGCCAATTACATAATCCAGTTTTGTTACGCCCTGTGCTTTTAGATAAGAGATTACAGTGCCGGCCTGGTCATTTTCACCTGCATCAATAAGCATGTAGTGTCCGTTTGATTCGGCCAGTATACTGTCGCCCTGGCCCACGTCAATAAAATGCACAGCCAGCCCAAAACCGGATGGCGCGGTTATGGATGAACCCTTATCCGGTGAAAAGGAGGGGGAGGAATCCGCGCATCCTCCCAGCAAAAGCGATATTGCACATAAAATGGATATTATCAATATTCGGATATTCTTTGATTTTGTCATAAACTAGTCAGCCTTCCTGTCTTAATAATTACATATATACATGTGAGTATAATCCCTTTGGATAACAGCATCGCCTACAGATGCCGTCATTACCGGGAATCCTGCGCCTGGACCGCGCTGCAGAATGCGGTATCCCACTGGGGATAGGAACGTTTTAAGGATACAGGTCTGCCGCCTGTATCCAGGAAACAATGCCTGCTCTCGCCGGTGGTTTTGAGTTCACCGGTGGCTGCATCGCGCATCTCATAACCAAGGGTCATGCGGATGGCATTATATTCTTTTACCCATACATGTATCCTTACATGGTCATCAAAACGTACCATGGACCTGTACTGGCAGTGCACCTCCAGAACCGGGCTCATGATGCCGGATGCTTCCATGGCCTTATACCCGCAGCCTATCTGTTCCATTAAGTTTACCCTTGCCTCCTCCATCCAGCGGATGTAGTTGGAATGGTGCACACAGCCCATCTGATCGGTCTCGTAATACTGTGCGTGATGTTCGTAGTCTTTAAACATAGTTACCTCCTGGTTTTATTCGGAATCCATTTGACCCTGATACCATAATTCAAATCCTTCATCTGTCATATCCCTGGTATCTGTCTGGTAGTAGCCTTTCAGCTGTTCTTTGAATTGTTCCAGGTCCTCGCGGCAGTTGTGTGTGGGGAATCCGGATGTTTCCAGCAGACGGCATGCCGTGACAGAATGCACGATAGCCTTGTTCAGACTGTCCTCTGATTCAGCGTATACGGAAGCCAGGGTATTCTGGACATTGGATTCAGCATAGGCATTGTCGCCATCCTGGTTAATAGACTCCAGCGCCTTGTGGAGGGCGGACAGTGCAGGAGAATACTCTCCGCGCTCATGGTACATCTGTCCCATATTGTAGAAAGCCACCCCTTTTGTGTAGGAGTCGGCTGTTTCCGCCCCGGAAGCCTTGCCATAAAAATGTTCTGCGGCATCATAATCCTTTAAAGCATTATAAATCCTTGCTATACGGATGTAGGACCAGGTCTGGTCGCTTCCATTGGATTCCTGGATCTTCAGGGCCTGCTGATAATTCTCCAGGGCCTTTTCATAGTCCTCGGTTTTCTTGTACGCGTCTCCTAAATCGGATAGAAAAATGGCTGTATACTCAGAGTCCTTTCCGCAGGCCTTTTTTATAGCCTTCAGACCTTTTTCATAATAGTTCAGGGCCTCGTCCATATGGCCGGCGTCCTTACAGACGTCGGCCATGGTGTTATAATCCCATGCCAGTTCTTCTGTATTGGAAGTCCTCTTGTCCACATCCGCGCACTCCTTCAGATAAAGAAGGGCCTGGTCATAGTTTTCCAGTTTATAGTATGCCATACCCAGGTTAAAATAGAGCGGACCGTTGGCCGGTTCATACCGCTTGCCGTTTGAAAAAACTTCGTTCACCTTTTCCTGGTAATAATCAGCAGCCTCCTGATATCTTCCTTCCTCGTAATATTGGCTTCCCAGGTTAACCTCCGGCTCCGGACCCATATAAAAGGTGAGGGTTGAATGTCTGGAGTTACAGGACCTGGACATGAAGATGAAACACAGGAGAAGAATCACTCCCAGTACGCATTTGGCAGCGGCAGACCCCTCTTCATAGTGTGACATATCAATCTCCATTCCATCCGGAAGCTTGTTGGAGGTGTCCGGCGGATCAGGGGAGATATTTGGAAGCTCATGGGAACCATCCGGAAGCTCATGGGAACCATCCGGAAGCTCATGGGAACTGTCTGAAAGCTCACGGGAACCGTCCGGCGCTCCCTGGGTTTCGTCCAATCCTTCGTTTTGGTTTTGGCATACATCAGGCCCTTTATCAGTCTCATTCATTATTGTTTTCCTTTCCGGCAATATGGCGGCACATGGAAGTCATGGAAGTATTATACCATGAAATTTTCCAAAAGACGAGTAGGCGGAAACAGATGTTTGCATGGGCCTCTCGTTATCTGCCCTCTGCGGCTGCCCTTTTGTCCGGCTTACCAAAGCTGCCGGGCTTTGGATGATTCCGTTGATTTACTGGCTGCAAGGAGAGCTTACCTGACCCGGGACAGCGAACCTAAACCCGGAGAGGATTTTATACAGCTTATGTATATTTTGAAATTTGCTTACATATACTGGTAATAAATGGACCTGTCCTCCGAACAGATACCCGGAAGCAGATTCAGACCAGATATTATCAAAAAGAAAAGGAGCGCACGTTTATGGCACGGGGAGTAAGAAAGTCACCGGTTGAAAAAATGCAGGGAGAGCTGGCGGATGTACAAGCATCCATAGCACAGTATGAAAGCTGTCTGGAAACCATGAGAGAAAAGGAAAAGGCACTGATGGAACATATACAGCTGGAGGAATTTAAGGTGGTCAACGAGATGTTAAAGGAACGGGACATGACCATAGATGATTTAAAAGAAATGCTGGCAGGAGGGGACGTGACGCTCAGCGCATGATACATGAAAAACGGTATAAGCGGTAATTTGGGAAACATTCAGATTGGGCAGCCGGCAGGCGGAATGGGTTTTTCAAGGGGCACCCTTTGGCACACGGCTTTGGGCGAAGCAAGCGTATTATACGCTCTGTCGGCGTTGCCGTAAAAATACCGCTGCAGCAGGCCCAGGGCTGGTTTCAGCATCAGACAGGGTGTATAGAAAGCCCATGTCCTGCTGAATGGGCAGACAAAACGGGCAAGCCCATACTGTACTTGCCCGTTTTGATTACATATCAGAAAAAAGTTGGAATTTATTCCGGGTTCATTTCTTTGGCACATACCATATAATAGTGCCGTCCGTTGGCGCTGGTTTCGTACTCCGCCAGTTTTTCCAGCGAGGAAGCCTTTAAGTGCAATACTTCCTCTTTTGCTGAATTCCCATTGGATAAAAGTAAATCGCATAGTTCCAGACACCATTGGTATTCTTTGTGGGAAAGGGCTGTTTTGGCCGCGTCCAAAACAGTCTGCACGCCGCCGATTAACGCAATCATCTTTTGTGAATGTTCTTCAGGGGACAGGGGGTGCAAATGCGTGGGGTTCCCGTCGAACCATCCCAGGTAAGCCGAGTAAATGGACCGTACCGTCCATTCCACACAGCCATAATGCTCTGCCAGATAGGGAAGACCTGCATATTCGGGGGGTAATTGTATATCAGCCGCCAACTGATCCGCAGTCTTTCCCGCGTTCATTCCCTCCAACGTTTGCGTCAGAATATATTCAAATGCATTTCTGAAATTCCCCAAGGTGCTGCTGATGGTTTCATGTCCCAGAATCGCCGCCGTGTGTCCCGGCAGCAGACACTCAGCCGGATAGGACATCAGTACGTCAATACTGTGAATCCATGCCGCAAGATCACGGTATTGCCCTCCGCGGATCGCATAGAGGTTGGGAAAACAGCCGTAGAAATTATCCCCGCAGCACAACACCTTTTTCTGCGGCAGCCAAATCATTATTTCTTCTTCCGATTCTCCGGGGAGACGAACCATTTCCAACTGTACGCCGTCGATTTCACGGCTTACCTTGTCTTGTTCATAAAGAGTGGTGGGCAAAACAAAGGCACGGTGTTCTCCGTGGGTAATCCCTTCACGGGGACCGATGCCCTGTGAAATTGCTTCTTGGTCGGTAAGGGGATAGCCAAATTGCCGTGCCCCCCGCAGATTTTGAATATCCTGTAAAAGCCCGGTTTTTTCCAAGGCTGGAGCCGCCGGCGCAAAGGCGATGACCTCCGGCCTGCTATCCATAAAAGCTCCTGCGCCGCCCCGGTGGTCAGGATGGCCGTGGGTGTAGATGATTGTACCGACTTCTTTTTTTGTATTTTGCCGGATCAGGTCCAGCAGCTTTTCCCCTCGCTCCCGTGTATCCAATGTGTCAATCAAAATAACGCTGGAACCCGCTTCAATAAAAATGGCGTTGCTGTGTCCCAATCCCAAAACAAACCATACGCCCTTTGTCACTTCAGTTATGGTGTGTTTATAGTTCTTATTCGTAAAGTCCTGTAATTGTTGATGCCCATTTTGTATCAGCATAAGCCCTTATACCTCCTAATCTAATTGCCCAAGAATGCCTAAAACAATCTCCGCGGATATTTCAGAGGCCGCTTCGCAGTTCTGGTCAAAGGTTTCGATGCCCTGATGCGTAACGGTATCCGTAATGGTCCGCACTGCCAGAAATGGAATGCGGTTTACATAGCAGACATGGGCAACGCCGGCCGTTTCCATGTCTGTGGAGAGGGGGTCAAATTTCTGATTGATTTCCTCTCTTTTTTCATCTTCAATAAATTGCTCCCCGGTAACCATGGTTCCAAACAGAACAGGATGTTTTGACCTTCGGCTATACGCTCTGGCTATGGCGCACAACTCCTGATCTGCTAAAAAATAATTTGATTTCAGCCATGGGTGAAAGTCCGTCAGAATATCATCGGCCACATCATGGTAAATCACCCGTTCCGAGATCACAGTATCAAAAAGCTGCACCCCTTCCTTCATCCCGCCTGCGGTTCCTGCGTTAATGATTAAGTCCACATGGAATATATCGATCAAAAGCTGGGCCGCAATGGCGGCGTTTACTTTGCAGACGCCGCTGTATACGGCGGACACATTCACATGATTTATGGTTCCCGTATGGAATTTAAGCATTGCCTTTTCTGTAATTTGCTGCCCTTTCATATGTTCTAAAAAAGGGGCCAGTTCCGTATCGCCGGCGCAAAGAATCCCAATATGTTTCATCGCTTAACCTCCCTGCTGCGTTCAATCAGCTGTTCCCGGCGTATCTGCCAAAGGCATTCTTGTTTGCCGCTTTGTTTTATCCATTCTATCACAAATCCGGGAATGTGGAAACAGTGTGTTTACCAACAGGATATCCAACCCGCCGGATATACGGGACGTGGGGTCAAAACAGCGTACAATTTTATGTTTGTTTGAGTCCTTCTGTTGTAGATGGCAGCAGTTTTATGGTAGAATAATAAAAAACAGCAGGCTTGAAGGAGGTACATAAGATGGTGGAAGTTACTTTGGGGAAAACAGGTATAACGGTGAACAAAAATGGGTTCGGGGCCCTTCCCGTCCAGAGAATACCGAAGGAGGATGCCGTATACCTGATAAAAAAGGCATATGAAGGCGGAATCACGTTCTTTGACACAGCCAGGAATTATACGGACAGTGAGGAAAAGCTGGGAGCCGCCCTTGAGGGAATACGTGACAAGGTGTTTGTCGCAACCAAGACAGCCGCAAAGACTGCGGAGAAATTCAGGGAGGATTTGGAAATTTCCCTGAAAAACCTGAGGACAGACCATGTGGATCTCTATCAATTCCATAATCCTTCCTTCTGTCCAAAGCCGGGAGATGGCACTGGACTGTATGAAGCCATGCTGGAGGCTAAGGAGCAGGGCAAGGTACGCCACATAGGAATCACCAACCACAGGCTGTCAGTGGCCATGGAGGCAATTGATTCAGGCCTTTATGAGACACTGCAGTTTCCATTCTGTTATCTGGCCACGGATAAGGATCTGGAGCTGGTTAAACGGTGCAGGGAGGCGGGCATGGGATTCATTGCCATGAAGGCATTATCCGGCGGTCTTATCAATAATTCACGGGCAGCCTACGCGTATTTGGCCCAGTTTGACAATGTGCTTCCGATCTGGGGCGTTCAGAGAGAGCGGGAGCTGGATGAATTCCTGTCTTACGTGGGAAATCCTCCTGAAATGACAGACGAGATACGGGCAGTGATTGATAAGGACAGGGAAGAGCTTCTGGGAGAATTTTGCAGAGGCTGCGGATACTGTATGCCATGTCCCGTGGGCATTGAAATCAACAACTGTGCCAGGATGTCCCTTATGATACGCAGAGCCCCTTCCGCAGCCTGGCTGACACCGGACGCACAGGAGAAAATGAAGAAGATTGAACAGTGTCTCCACTGCAACCAGTGCAAGGGAAAATGTCCCTATAACCTGGACACGCCCGCACTGCTGGAGAAGAACCTGAAGGATTATCAGGAGATTCTGGACGGGAAGGAATATTAGAGGAAGCAGAAAAAGAAAATAAACAGCGGTAAAGTAAAAGGAAACAGCGCCCCGCTGCCATTGCAGGCAGCGGAAGCGCTGTTTTTATAAAGCCATTACGGTTGGTGGCAGAAACTAATTGCGGTATCGGTTAAGGCAGGCGAAAATCTCCTGTATTCTGGGCATGGAAAAGCCGCAGGCCGCATAGGAGCTGTCTCCCACGGCTGCCAGTCCGCCTTTTTGTATCTCCTTAAGCAGCATGGAAACCGTATCCTTTAGCGTGTACCGCTCCAGCAGCTGGTGTTCCACACAGTAGCGCAGCATCTGTGCCAGGGAGTTGGTCTGTTCAGAGTCAATGAGCTGCTCCACGAACCGGAGGTCCACAGGGGACTTGCCGATTTGAAGGGAATCCTTTCCGTATACCTTGACCTTGATACGCTCATCGCGGCCGCCGTCGCGGGGGCCTCTGCCCCTGTAATTCCCCCTGTCTGATGAGGCATAATTTCCCGGTGCAGTCTGGGAACCGCCCTTATTGCTTAACAGTCTGCGCCCGCCGGACGGAAGAAGAAAGCCGGGGGCGGAGGTGATGGGCTCAACGCCGTAGCCGGAACAGAAGGCCTTGGTCTTATCCGTGATGTCCAGTGGTTCATAGCAGTCCATCTGAAGGATGGTATCTGCAATATAGAAATATGCGCCTGAACTTCCCGCCACCATGACCGTTGAAATGCCTGATTTTTCATACAAATCCCTGGCTCTCTCAATGAATGGGGTAATGGGCTCCTGGTCCCTGCTGATGATTTTCTGCATCAGATCATCCCTGACCATGAAGTTGGTGGCGGAGGTGTCCTCGTCAATCAGAAAGACACGGCTTCCGGCCTCAATCCCTTCGATGACAGCGGCTGCCTGGGAGGTGCTGCCGCTGGCATCCTCAGTGGAGAAGCAGCGGGTGTCTTTTTTGTTGGGCAGATCGTTGATAAACAGGGAGATGTCCACATTCTGGACGCTTCGGCCGTCCTCTGCCCGCAGCTTCATGGCAGTGGAATCAGTGATGACATATTCCCGTCCATCCCCGGCCACATGGTTGTAGACGCCGGACTCCAGTGCCTTTAACAGAGTGGATTTGCCGTGATATCCGCCTCCCACAATCAGGGTAATGCCTCTGCAAAGACCCATGCCGGTAATTCTGCCGCCATGGGGAAGGTTTAATTCCATCCTGAGGGAATCCGGAGACTGGAAGGGGACGCTGCCCTTCATGGGACGGCTGGAAATACCGCTTTCCCTGGGAAGGATGGAGCCGTCTGCCACAAAGGAGACAAGTCCCAGGCGTTCCAGCTCACAACGGATGAAATACTGGTCTTCCGCCAGGTCTGACACGGCCTTTACCTCCTGGGCCGGCCTGTTTTTATAGTAAAATACAGTTTTGACGCACCTGGGCAGGAAGTCAAACAGGATCTTAATCAGTTCACCGGAATTAATGGTCCTGCCGTTGGCCGGAAAACCTGCCTCAAAGCGGGCCGTTATGCCCTTAATACTGCATTCGCAGGCTGTCCGGCTGAGAATCTCAGGCCCTGGATGGCTGGTGGCTATCAGGCCGCTTTTGCCGGAACCCTTTGCCTTAAAATTGTATTTGGCGATCTCCTGGCAGAACTGCCTGACCAGATAATCCTCCAGGGCAGTCTGCTTGTGGGGGGCGTCAAAATATCCGCTGGGGTAGGCGGCCCTCTGGAGCGGAATAAATACACTTAATTTGGAAGGGGACGCAAAGGGATCTCCCTGTACATGGTCGATAGAAAGTACATAATCCGTAAAATCATATGAACCCCGCGTATCTTTATAGGCCGGATACCCTTTCCGGTCAATGGATTCCAGTAATCGTCTCAGGTCTTGTGCTGATTTCATGATGATGCTTCACCTCTTCACCTGCGCCGCCAGGCCGGAATCCCATTCCGGCCTGGCTTTTGACAGGCTCCTTTTTCTGTATTTGCTTTCTATATTTTATAGCAGGTCCGGCAAAAATGCAACCGGGAAGAGCTGTCTGCCCATCCTTCTGCCCGTCCCCCGCGGGATTGGGCAGCGTTGAAGCCCGCCCTATTTTATGATATGATAGCATAAGACGGCGCCGGGGACAGGAGCGGAATATCAGAGGTACACGGGTCCCCGGACAGCCTTATGAATGACAGGAGTGAAGATTGGATATGGACCAGCAGAAGAAGGATTTGTTAGAGGCGCTTTCCGGCGCGGAAAAGGTACTTATAGGCATCGGAGGGGAATGGAGATTAAGGGATGACGGAAGAGATGTGCGCCTGCGCAGTCTGGAGGATCCGGTACAGAAGGAGCTGCGGGAAGCTTACGCGGTCCTGTGGAGCCTGGTCAGGGACAAGGACTATTATGTGGTTACCACTGTGACAGACGGAGCTGTCTATGACACGGATTTTGACAGCGGGCGGGTGGTGGCTCCCTGCGGAAATATCCATTGGAGGCAGTGTTCCAAAGCCTGTACCAAGGATATATGGGAAGAGGGGGAGGTGCCGGATGATATCTGCCCTCATTGCAGGGCACCCCTGACAGGCAATACGGTTGAGGCAGAGACTTACATAGAGGAAGGCTACCTGCCAAGGTGGGAGGCATACAAGAAATGGCAGACAGGAACCCTGAACCGCAGGCTGGTTATCCTGGAACTGGGAGAGGGATTTAAGACACCTACCGTTATGCGGTGGCCATTTGAGAAGATAGGTTTTTTCAACCAGAAATCAGTATTTTACAGGATACATGAAACCTTTTTCCAGATACCCAAGGAAACGGGAGAGCGGGCCGCGGGAATCCAGGCAGATTCAGTTGCCTTTATCCGCGGACTGGCAGATATTTAAGTGATTATAAAAACAAGTTGCCTTTATCACGTTACAATGCTAAAATATTAAATCATAGGAACGAGGTTGAATGTATGATTGCCATTATTGATTACGACGCAGGAAACCTGCGCAGTGTGGAAAAAGCCCTGCTTTCACTGGGGGAAACACCTGTCATAACCAGGGACAGGAAAACGATACTCAAAGCGGACAAGGTCATTCTGCCGGGGGTGGGATCCTTTGGCGATGCCATGGGAAAGCTGGAGCAGTATGGTCTGGTGGATGTGATTCATGAGACAGTGGACCAGGGAACTCCGTTTCTGGGCATCTGTCTGGGACTGCAGCTTTTATTTGCGGGCAGTGAGGAGTGCCAGGGGGCTGCCGGCCTGGGCATCCTTCCGGGAAGGATACTTAAGATACCGGAGCATCCCGGACTTAAGATTCCGCATATGGGTTGGAATTCACTGAAGATAAGGCCGGAAGCAAAGCTGTTTCGCGGGATTGAGGACGGATCCTATGTTTACTTTGTCCATTCCTATTATTTGAAAGCAGAGGATGAGTCCATTGTGGCAGCTTCCACGGAGTACAGCACCGTAATCCACGCTTCCGTTGAACGGGAAAATGTGTTTGCATGCCAGTTCCACCCGGAGAAAAGCGGAGAGGTGGGCCTTGCCATTCTTAAGAATTTCATCGGACTGTAAAAGTCCTGCGCTGTCTGAACGGGGATACCGGAGGCAGCGCCATACCAATTAAAACAGGAGATAGGAGAGGCGATATGTTTACCAAAAGAATCATACCATGCCTGGACGTGAACAATGGACGGGTGGTAAAAGGCGTAAATTTTGTGAACCTGCGGGACGCAGGGGACCCGGTGGAGATAGCCGCGGCTTATGACAGGGCAGGGGCAGACGAACTGGTATTTCTGGATATCACTGCATCCTCGGATAACCGCCGTACTGTGGTGGACATGGTGCGCAAGGTGGCGGAGACTGTTTTTATTCCGTTTACTGTGGGCGGCGGCATACGTACAGTGGAAGATTTCCGCATGCTTCTCAGGGAAGGCGCGGATAAGATATCCATTAATTCTTCAGCCATTGACAATCCCCGTCTTATCAGTGACGCGGCGGACAAGTTCGGCCGCCAATGTGTAGTGGTAGCCATAGACGCCAGGCGCAGGGCTGATGGAAAGGGCTGGAACATCTACAAGCACGGCGGACGTGTGGATGTGGGGACAGATGCCCTGGAGTGGGCCATGGAGGCAGACCGTCTGGGAGCGGGAGAGATACTGCTCACCAGCATGGACTGCGACGGAACCAGGAACGGATATGACAATGAACTGACTTCTCTCATAGCATCCCATGTATCCGTACCTGTCATTGCCTCGGGAGGCGCGGGAAATAAGGAACATTTCTATGATGCGCTGACAAAGGGCGGAGCGGACGCTGCCCTGGCCGCCTCTCTGTTTCATTATAAGGAACTGGAGATACGGGATCTTAAGAAGTACCTGTGGGAGAGAGGGATTGCCGTAAGGATGTAGGGCGGGCGCAATCCCGGCTCTCTTAATTATTTTGTCGATATCCGTTGTTTCCTGCCGTTTCCTATGCTAAAATATGAAAATGTGAATTTATATTGTTGAAAAGGAGAAGCAGGATATGGCCGCTATTACCAATGACTGGCTGGGGCCCTTAAGCAGCGAGTTTAAGAAGCCCTATTATAAAGAACTGTATAAGACAGTAAAGCATGAATATGAGACTAAAAGGGTGTTTCCTGAACCGGATGATATCTTTAACGCATTTGCATTTACACCGCTGGCAGACGTAAAGGTGGTGATTCTGGGGCAGGACCCTTACCACAATTATGGTCAGGCCCATGGCCTGTGTTTTTCAGTAAAGCCGGATGTGGATATTCCGCCCTCACTGGTGAACATTTACCAGGAGCTTCACGACGATTTGGGGTGTTATATACCGAATAACGGTTATCTGAAAAAGTGGGCTGACCAGGGGGTCATGCTGTTAAACACAGTGCTCACAGTGAGAGCCCACCAGGCCAATTCCCACCGGGACATCGGATGGGAGAAGTTTACAGATGCAGCCATAGGCATTCTTAACCAGCAGGACAGACCCATGGTGTTTATTTTATGGGGACGTCCGGCCCAGGCCAAGAAGGCAATGCTGAACAATCCCAGGCATTTAATCCTGGAGGCGCCTCACCCAAGTCCCTTGTCCGCATCCAGGGGATTTTTCGGCAGCAGGCCCTTCAGCAAGACCAATGCATTTTTGACAGAGCACGGCCTTACTCCTGTTGACTGGCAGATTGAGAATATATAAAACAGGTATAGGGATAGATAAGAATACATAAAATGTACAGCAGGCAGGGGCCCTTGGGGCAGGATGAATGCAGGGGCCGGATGCCAGAAGGCGTCAGGGAATGGAGCCTGTCTGCGGTAAGGAGAATTTATGAGTTTAGTTGAAGTGTTAAAAATCATTGTATTGGGAATTGTGGAAGGGTTCACGGAGTGGCTTCCTATCAGCAGCACCGGCCATATGATTCTGGTGGATGAAATCATACGCCTGAACCAGCCGGACGCGTTTAAGGACGTGTTTCTGGTGGTGATTCAGTTAGGGGCCATCCTGGCTGTGGTTGTCATGTTTTTTCACAAGCTGAATCCCTTTAGCCCCAGCAAGTCCAGCCGGCAGAAGGATGCCACATGGGCCCTTTGGATTAAAATTATCATTGCCTGTGTTCCGGCAGCCATTCTGGGACTTTTGCTGGATGACTGGATGGAGGCCCATCTGTTTAACGCCTATGTGGTGGCAGCGGCCCTGATTGTATACGGCGTACTTTTTATTGTACTTGAGAACAGCAGCGTGTGCACCAATCCCAGGTTTAACAAGGTGGGACAGATCTCAGCCAAGACAGCATTCCTCATTGGCATGGTACAGCTTCTGGCTTTGATTCCGGGAACCTCCCGTTCCGGTTCCACCATACTGGGCGCCATGGTCCTGGGCTGTTCCAGGGCTGCCGCGGCAGAGTTTTCATTTTTCCTGGGAATCCCGGTTATGTTTGGAGCCAGTCTGCTGAAAATCGTGAAGTATTTCCTGGCAGGAAATGTATTTACGGGACCGCAGATTTTCTATACCATACTGGGAATGCTGATTGCCTTTGTGGTTTCTATTTATTCCATCCAGTTCCTTATGAGCTATGTCCGAAAGCATGATTTTAAGTTCTTTGGATATTACAGAATTATTCTGGGTGTGATTGTGCTGGCATACTTTGGGATTACGGCGCTGGCCAGCTAGGGATGAAAACCGGGAGCAAAGACCAGAAGCAAAGGCCAGAAGCAAAAACAGAAGCTTGATCATAAACAAAAGAATGTTTCACAGAATGGAAAAGGGCCTGCCATGCAAACGGATGATGCATGGCAGGTCCTTTTCCGGGCTCATATTTCGTTTGGGTTATAGTATGGTGCTAGTCCAGGTTATCCGCAATCTCGTACAGCAGCCGCTCCGTATCATCCCATCCCAGGCAGGGATCGGTGATGGACTTGCCGTAGCAGTGTTCCCCGATTTTCTGGCTGCCGGGTTCAATGTAGCTCTCAATCATAAGGCCCTTTACCAGATGTTTGATATCGCCGGAGTGGCGGCGGCTGTGGAGCACTTCCTTGGCTATACGAATTTGTTCATGGTACTGCTTGTTGGAGTTGGCGTGGTTGGTGTCCACGATGCAGGCGGGATTCTGTAACCCGCGCTTGTTATAAAGGTCAAATAAAAGCTTCAAATCTTCATAGTGGTAGTTGGGGTTGCACTGGCCCCTCTTGTTTACAGCTCCCCGCAGGATGGTGTGGGTCAGAGGATTTCCGGGGCACTGTACTTCAAAGCCGCGGAAGATAAAGTCGTGGGGAAGCTGGGCAGCCACCACGGAATTCAGCATGACTGTCAGGTCGCCGCTGGTAGGGTTCTTCATGCCTACGGGCACATCGCAGCCGCTGGCCACCAGCCGGTGAAACTGGTTCTCCACGGAACGGGCGCCTACCGCCACATAAGACATCATGTCTGAGAGATAGTTCATGTTTTCAGGATAAAGCATTTCATCTGCAGTGGAGAAACCTGTCTCCCGCAGCACCCTCATGTGCATATGGCGGATGGCCAGAATTCCTTCAAACATATCAGGCCGCTTTTCAGGATCGGGCTGATGTATCATTCCCATATATCCCTCGCCGGTGGTTCTGGGCTTGTTGGTGTAGACCCGGGGAATAATGATTAACTTGTCCTTTGTTTTTTCCTGGATTTTCACAAGGCGTCCGGCGTAATCACATACAGATTCCTCGTTGTCAGCCGAGCAGGGGCCGATGATGACAACAAACTTGCCGCTTTCACCGGTAAATACCCTTTTTATTTCCTCGTCCCGTGCGTGTTTGATTTCTGCCAGCTCTGGGGCCAGCGGGAATTGCTCCCGGATTTCTGCCGGCGTAGGCAGCTTATTGATGAATGTGAATCCCATTTTTTCGTCCTCCCATTATGTAAACACCGGACTGCGGTGTAAGATACATTTCAATGCTTCATTATAGTATAGAAAACCGGATTCGTAAATAGTGAATCCCACGAAAATATTGACAATAAGGTGTTTTCCAAGTATAAATAGATACATGACTGTTGCAGGAGATTAACGTGTGAGATGAAGAATGATAAGAGACAGACAGCGGGAACCATAATGGCCCTGGTAGGCGGAACCTGCTGGGGATTTTCGGGCTGCTGCGGGCAGTATTTGTTTGAACAGAAGGGAATCGAGGCGCCGTGGCTGGTGGCTGTCAGGCTGTTTTTTGCAGGCATTATACTGGTGCTGACAGGATTTAAGCTTCACGGCAGGGAGAATCTGAGGGTGTTCCAGAAAAAAAGGGATACCATCCACTTGCTGGCATTTGCTATTTTCGGCATTACCTTCTGCCAGTTTACATACTTCATGGCAATCCAGGCATCCAACGCGGGAACGGCAACCGTACTCCAGTACCTGTCGCCTATTCTGATTCTGGCCGTGGTGTGCATGCGGGAGCTGCGGCTTCCCAAGGGGCTTGAGCTGGCAGCCATCGGGCTGTCTTTGTTTGGCACCTTTGTCATCGGAACCCACGGGGACATACATTCCTTTCACATTACGGGGGAGGCCCTGTTCTGGGGGCTTTTGGCAGCTGTGAGCTCCATGATTTATACTATTATACCAGGAGGTCTTATCCTGAAATATGACATATACCAGGTGCTGGGATTCGGCATGTTTTTTGGCGGGATTGCTATGGGAGCCGTGGTTCAGCCCTGGAATTACGGGGTGGTCTGGGATGCTGGTACACTGGGAGCGCTGGCAGGCGTGGTGGTGGTGGGCACTGCCATTGCATTTGGCCTGTACCTTCAGGGCGTCAGCATGATTGGACCCTTAAAGGGCAGCATCATGGGAAGCGTGGAACCGGTATCCGCGGTGGTCATATCCGTGTTCTGGCTGGGAACCCGGTTTACGCTGCCTGATTTTCTGGGATTTGCCCTGATACTGGGAGCTGTGTTCGTGCTTACCTTTGCACACCGCTGATTCCCTTTGCATACGGCTGCTGATTCCCTTTGCATATGGCTGATTAGCTCTTGACAAACCGGGAGAGTCTGTCTATAATGGTCATAATTTCATGAATTGGCTATGACGGGAACAAGTAGTAGCCTGCAGGAACAGACAGAAAGCAGCCGGATGATGAGAGGCGCATGGAAAGCAGGTCATGAATACATCCCTGAGCTTCGCACCCAACAGCGCTGCTTCATATAACAGCCTTAGTAGGCTGCGACGGGTCCTGCATCCGTTATCGTGCTAGAGTATACGGGCGTTTGGCCAGAGCCTGCGCCAGTACTCGAAGAGGCAGGCAGCGTGAGCTGTCTGTGAACATCAGGTGGTAACACGGGGCTTACGGGCTTCGTCCTTTTGAGAAAGGGCGGGGCTTTTTTTGGTTCAGAAAGGGAAATCCGTGTCCGCGGTACGCCCTGTGCCCCGGCTGCCCCTGTATAAAAAATGTAAGAATCAAGCCCTTGCATGAAAGCAGAAGTATGGTAAAATAAAGAAAGTAAGAAGAGGAGAGAATCACCATGCAGATTTACGAAGAACTGGTTGCCAGAGGCCTTATTGCCCAGGTAACCAACGAAGAAGAAATTAAGAAAATGGTCAACGAGGGAAAGGCCGTATTCTATATCGGTTTCGACCCGACAGCTGACAGCCTCCACGTAGGCCACTTTATGGCGCTTTGCCTGATGAAGCGTCTTCAGATGGCAGGCAACAAGCCGATTGCCCTGATTGGCGGAGGCACGGGCATGATTGGCGACCCGTCGGGACGCTCTGATATGCGCACCATGATGACCCCTGAAATCATCCAGCATAACTGTGACTGCTTTAAAAAGCAGATGAGCCGTTTCATTGATTTCTCAGAGGGAAAGGCCATGATGGTGAACAATGCGGAGTGGCTCATGGGCCTTAACTATATTGAGTTCCTCAGGGAAGTGGGACCACATTTTTCCGTCAACAACATGCTGCGGGCTGAATGCTACAAGCAGAGGATGGAAAAGGGCTTAAGCTTCCTGGAATTCAATTACATGATTATGCAGAGCTATGACTTCTATGAGCTGTTCAAACGGTACGGCTGCAACATGCAGTTTGGCGGCGATGACCAGTGGAGCAACATGCTGGGCGGAACAGAACTGATTCGCCGCAAGCTGGGCAAGGATGCACATGCCATGACCATTACCCTGCTCCTTAACTCTGAGGGCAAGAAGATGGGTAAGACACAGTCCGGCGCAGTATGGCTGGATCCTGAGAAGACATCACCCTTTGATTTCTACCAGTACTGGAGGAATGTGGGGGATTCCGATGTGCTTAAGTGTCTGCGCATGCTTACCTTCCTTCCGCTGGAGCAGATTGACGAGATGGATCAGTGGGAAGGAAGCCAGTTAAACCAGGCAAAGGAGATACTGGCATTCGAGCTTACAAAGCTGGTGCACGGCGAGGAAGAAGCAGCCAAGGCGCAGGAAGGCGCCAGGGCCCTGTTTGCGGCAGGGGCGAGTACCGAGAACATGCCTACTTTTGAACTTTCAGAAGAGGACTTTACAGATGGAACCATTGATATCTTAAGCATTCTTAACAAGTCCGGCCTGGCAGCGTCCCGTTCTGAGGCCAGAAGGAACGTGGAACAGGGCGGTGTGTCCGTGGACGGAAATCCTGTAAAGGATATCAAGGCCGTATTCTCCAGGGAACAGTTTGCCGGAGATGGCGTGGTCGTCAAGCGCGGCAAGAAGAATTTCAAGAAGATTATATTGAAATAATGGCTGGCGGATGCGCCGGGAATTCACCCTGGATGTCATCATGAGTAGTCCAAAGGTTTGAGAGGAGGGTACCGGATGAGACGGTATATGTCTGTTAAGCGGTTAAGCGCGCTGGTTCTGGCGGCAGTGCTCAGTGTGTCGGCTGCATTTGTCTCAGAGGCAGCGGCCTCGTATAAGGCTGAGGTGCCTGTTACCCTGCATTTGGATGTTAACAGCAGAAGGACTACGATTTACGACGGATATTCGTCCTATCTGCTGGGGTACAGGGTATCGGAATACGATACGTTCACAGTTACAAAGGACAAAAGTGATGTGGACCTGAATGAAGTGACACTGAATTATTATCTTGTCACCTATAGAGGCGAGACCCAGAAGTATCTGGAGTGTACGGTGTACGGTTTAAAGGAAGGGACCCATTACCCTGTAATCCGGCCTGAGACCGTTGAAAAAGAACGGTCCGTTGAGGGGGATTACAATTATCTGGATCAATGTTATATGGTAGAGTTCTGTTATCAGGATAAAAAGGAGAGCCGGTATTTCATGCTGCTTCCTGAGGAGGACATGGGCAACTACCGGAATATCCTGCTGGGCAAGTGGAACAAGGATATGCGCGGCTGGAGGTATCTGTATCAGGATGAATACCTTACATCCTGGGCCCTGATAAACGACAAGTGGTATTTTTTCAACACAGACGGCTATATGCAGACCGGCTGGCTGGAATATAAGGGACAGTGGTATTATATGGACCCTGAAAACGGAGTGATGCAGACGAACCGCACCATTGACGGTTACCAGCTGGACAGCAGCGGCGTCAGAATCTGAGGCCGGGAAGGCAACGGTTTCTGAGCCTGGGAACAGGATTTGAGACAGGAAAAGGACAATATAAAAGACGGTGGGGCAGCGTATTCCGAGAGGACGCTGCCCCGCTGTCTTTACGGGGGATATGGCAGTATGGAACAGGGAGAGCGGCACGGTCCGCGGGATTCTTATGTACAGCTTACCCGAACAAAATCCCCAGGTGCTCCAGCAGTATCTTGAATCCCATGAGAATGAGGATGGCGCCGCCTGCCAGCTCGGCCTTGGATTTATAGCGGCATCCAAATGCGTTGCCCGCCTTTACGCCGGCCACGGACAGAAAGAAGGTGACGCTTCCGATAAAGGATACGGCGGGGAGGATGTCAACATTCAGAAAGGCAAAGGTCACGCCTACAGCCAGTGCATCAATGCTGGTGGCAATGGCCAGAAGCACCATGTTTTTAACATCCAGATCCGGGTTCGGACATTCCTCTTCTTTGCTGAAGGATTCTTTTATCATGTTTGCTCCGATAACAGCCAGCAGGATGAAGGCCACCCAGTGGTCGTAAGCACGTATGGCCAGGCTGAAGCTGGAACCCAGGAAATATCCGAACAGAGGCATGGCGGCCTGGAATCCGCCGAAGTACAGCCCCACCAAAAGGGCGCCCTTCCAGTTCATTTTGGGCATGGCCAGACCCTTACAGACAGATACCGCAAACGCGTCCATGGACAGCCCCACGGCGATGACGAACAGTTCAGCTAATGACATAATGATTCCTCCCTGGTGATGTTTTAATATATGGATTGTGGTATAAAAAAAGACCCACCTACAGCCTTGGAATGCTGTAGATAAGTCTCATTGTTTCAAATAAAGCCAGATAGAAACTATCAGTATGTTGACCTTATTACATGCCCGGCAGGGCGGGGCATGCCAATTACTCCCTTATCACTTGCTCCATTTTAAAGGACGGGCCTGGAAATGTCAAGAAAATTCGCAGGTTTTCAAGGCCTTTTAACCCATTGTAAAAAACGCGGCCCTGTGATATAACTGATAAGAACATATGCCATGGACTGGCATGGAGAAAGAATGACACAGGGAGTTAACAGAAGATGAAAAAGTCTTATGAGATTGACATGACAAGCGGCCCGCTTCTGGGCAAAATCCTTTTATTTTCCATTCCTTTGATGCTGTCGGGTATATTGCAGCTGCTGTTTAATGCAGCGGACATCATCGTGGTGGGCCGTTTTGCAGGCAGCGGGGCTCTGGCGGCAGTGGGATCCACATCTTCGCTTATCAACCTATTAATTAATGTATTCGTGGGACTCTCAGTTGGTGTCAATGTGCTGGTGGCCCGGTATTACGGGGCCCGGAAAGACAAGGATGTCAGCGAGACCGTCCACACGGCGGTGACCACCAGCATTGTGAGCGGCTTTATCCTGGTGGTGCTGGGAATTCTTCTGGCAAACCCGCTGCTGCGCCTTATGGGAACCCCTGAGGACGTCCTGAGCCAGTCGGTCCTCTATATGAGGATATACTTTCTGGGTATGCCGGTACTTATGGTCTATAACTTCGGCGCAGCCATTCTGCGGGCCATCGGGGATACCAGGAGACCTCTGTATTTCCTCTTTGCTTCCGGCGTGGTGAATGTGTGCCTGAATCTGTTTTTTGTGGTGGTGCTGGGAATGGGAGTGGACGGTGTGGCCTGGGCCACGGTCATATCAGAACACATCTCCGCTTTTCTGGTCCTGAAGAGCCTGATGAGCGCTCCGGGAGCACTTAAGCTGGATTTAAAGCAGCTTCGGATTCACCCCAGGAAGCTGAAACGAATCGTCAAAATCGGACTTCCCGCAGGCATGCAGGGAGCCATATTCTCCATATCCAATGTACTGATTCAGTCCTCGGTCAACTCCTTTGGTTCCATTGCCATGGCCGGGAACACAGCCTCCTCCAACATCGAGGGGTTTGTCTATACGGCAATGAACGCGGTGTACCAGACAAACCTGAGCTTTACCAGCCAGAATCTGGGCGGCAGGAAGTACAGCAGGATTAATAAAATCATGTACATATGCCTGGGAGTGGTGACGGCCGTGGGTTTAATCCTGGGACTGACAGCCGTGGCTGCGGGAGACGGGCTTTTGCATATCTATTCCTCAGACCCGGAGGTGCTGCACTACGGGATGCTCAGGCTGGAGATTATCTGCACAACCTATTTCCTGTGCGGAATCATGGACTGTATGGTGGGAAGCCTGAGAGGGCTGGGATATTCCATTATCCCCATGTTTGTATCCCTCACAGGGGCATGCGGATTCAGGGTGCTCTGGGTATTTACCGTATTTGCGGCGTACCGTTCCCTGGACGTGCTGTATCTGTCCTATCCTGTCTCCTGGGCCATCACAGCCATTGCCCATATGGTGACATTCCATAAGATACGGCGCAAGATTCCAAGACAGGATGCTGTCTCCATGTAGCCTGTATCTCTGTGATACATGATTGATAAACTTTGATAGAAAGGGAATTTTCCTAAATATGCTGTTTAGTTCACTGACGTTTGTATGGTTTTTCCTTCCTGCCCTGGCCCTGATATACTATATTTCACCGGGCAGGAAGCTTAAAAATGGGGTTCTGCTCATGGCCAGCCTTGTGTTTTACAGCTGGGGCGAGCCGCGGTATGTGGTTCTGGTGGTCCTTTCCATCCTGTTAAACTACGGGTTTGGCCTGGCTCTGGATGGCTGCGGGGAAAGGAAAGGGCTTAAGAAGGCGGTATTTGTCCTGAGCATCCTGGTCAACCTGGGGCTTTTGGGGTATTTTAAATATTTCAACTTCTTCCTGGAACTGGCCATGTCCCTTCTGGGGCGCCAGGGCTTTTTGCCAAGGGATATCGCGCTGCCCATCGGCATATCATTTTACACCTTCCAGTCCATCTCTTACCTGGCTGATACCTTCCGCGGGGAGAATCCCGCCCAGAGAAATGTATTCCGTCTGGCGCTGTACATCTCTTTGTTTCCCCAGATACTTTCCGGTCCCATTGTCAAGTATCATGAGCTGGAACCGCAGATTGGGAACCGGCAGGAGAGCCTGGCCATGCACGCATATGGTATTAAGCGTTTTGTGTACGGCCTGGTGAAGAAAATGGTATTTGCCAACATGTTCGGCCAGGTGGTGGACCGTATGTTTGACCTGCCCCTGGAACAGCTGGGCACGGTTACGGTATGGCTGGCCGTGATTCTGTACAGCTTCCAGATTTACTATGATTTTTCCGGGTACTCCGACATGGCCATCGGCCTGGGCAGGATGTTCGGCTTTACCTACAAAGAGAACTTCAATTATCCGTATCTGTCGGCCTCTGTCAGCGAGTTCTGGAGGCGCTGGCATATCTCCCTCTCCACCTGGTTCAGGCAGTATCTTTACATTCCTCTGGGAGGCAACAGGAAGGGGCTGGCGCGCACCTGCGTGAATCTTTTCCTGGTATTCCTGGCAACGGGACTGTGGCATGGGGCCAGCATGAATTTCATATGCTGGGGCGTGTATTACGGCATTCTTATAGTGGCGGAACGCCTGTGGATTGGCAGGATTTTAGAAAAAAATCCCCTGAAGTTCCTGAATCATCTGTACACCCTTGGGGCGGTGGCAGTGGGCTGGCTGCTGTTTCGGGTGGATACCCTGCACAACGGAAAAATACTGTTAAAGGCAATGCTGATTCCCAGCAAGGGACTGTGGAATCCGCGGATTTTCGCGGATAACCGCATTCTGTTTCTGCTGGTGCTGGCAGTGGTATTCTGCGGGCCCATCCAGCAGCTGATGCCCCGTCTCAAAGCCCGGCTGTTTGATGAGGAGAACGTGACCGCAGCGGATGTGGCTGTGATGGCAGCCCTTTTGCTGCTGGGAACGCTGCTCATGGTCAGCAGCACCTATCAGGCCTTTATTTATTTCAGATTTTAGTCCATACGGAAAGAGAGCAGCACCTATGATGAAGAAGATTATGATTGCGGGGTTCTGGGCCCTGCTTCTGATACCCAACCTGCTGTTTCCCTTTGTGAAGGGAGGCAGCCAGACAGGCACCGGGGAAAACAGGAACCTGGCAGAGTTTCCCGTGTTTTCACCGGATACATATGAGGCGTATCCGTCTGCGGTCAACAGCTATATCAATGACCATGCGGCATTCAGGAATCTGTTCCTGAGCCTGAATTCCATGATTAATTTAAAGCTGTTCGGCTATGCGGATTCCCAGGATGTGATTGTGGGAAAGGATGGCTGGTACTTTTTTGCGGGGGGCATGAGCCTTTATGACGCCCTGGGAACACAGCCCTTTTACCCGGACGACGCTGCCTGGATTGGCGGACAGATCATAAAGGCAGCCGGATATTATGAGAGCCGGGGCATACCCTTTCTCATGATGATTGCTCCCAACAAGGAAGGAATCTACAGGGAATATATGCCGGATGCATATAAGCGGGTCTGGGATGGAAACCGGCCCGGACAGCTGGAGGATTACATACGGGAGCACTCGGATGTGACGGTTCTGGATCCCAGGGAGTACTTTAACACGAACCGGGATTATGTGTGGTATTATAAGACGGATACCCACTGGAACAGCGCAGGAGGATACGCGGCAGGCCAGATGCTCATTGAGGCATTGGGAGGGACACCGCTGCCCATAGAGGATGTGCAGGTGGATTATATCAAGGGAGCCCCGGGTGACCTGGCCAATCTGTTCCACCTGCCTGAGAAATACTGCGATGACCAGATTGCCCTTGTAAGCGGGTATCACGAAGACCTTGAGGTCACGGTGCAGGATGTAAACGGAGATAAGAATATTGTCCATACAAGTACACCCGGGGCGTCGGATAAGCGCCGGATTGCTGTTATACGGGATTCCTTCGGCACAGCCCTCATGGATTTCCTGCCCAGGTACTTTGCCAATGTGGACTTTTATCACTGGCAGGCCTTTGACCGGTCGCTTCTGGAGGAGAACCCTCCGGATGCAGTGATATATCTGATTGTGGAGCGGGACCTGACCCGGATTCCCCAGGATGTGGGGAAGATGGTGCCGGAAGAATAAAGAATCAAACGAATGGAAAGGAGAAGGAGAATCATGAAGATACTTAATTACGGTTCACTGAACATTGATTATACCTATAGTGTGGACCATTTTGTCAGGGGCGGGGAGACCATGTCCTCGGAGGAAATGCATGTGTTTTCGGGGGGCAAGGGATTAAACCAGTCCATTGCCCTGAGTAAAAGCGGGGCAGAGGTATGGCACGCAGGAGCCATCGGCACCGGGGACGGGGATTTTCTCATCCGCCAGTTAAAGGAAGCCGGGGTGAATACGGAGTACATATCCGTGCTGGATGGAAAGACCGGCCATGCCATTATCCAGAAGGCAAAGGACGGGGGCAACTGCATTCTTCTCTTCGGCGGCGCCAACCAGCAGATTACCAGGGAAATGGTGGATGGGGTTATGGACCACTTTGAGAAGGGGGACTACCTGGTACTGCAGAATGAAATCAGCGAGATTGGCTATATCATGGAGAGAGCCCGCGAAAAAGGCATGGTTCTCGTATTCAACCCTTCTCCCATGGACGATAAAATCAGTACCTATCCCCTGGAATATGTGGATTATTTCCTGTTGAATGAGATTGAGGCAGGAGATATATGCGGGGAGCAGGGAAGCGGTGAGGAGCTGCTCCAAAAGCTTTCTGACAAATTTCCGGCGTCAAAGATAGTTCTGACACTGGGAGGGGACGGCTCCCTTTACAGGGACGGCCAACGAATCCTTACACAGGGAATCTACAAGGTTCCTGTGGCGGATACAACGGCTGCCGGTGATACATTTACCGGTTTCCTTATTGGCGGGCTGGTGCAGGGGCTGGATGCGGGAGAGGCCCTTGACCTGGCTGCCAAGGCAGCCGCAATTGCGGTTTCACGCCCCGGGGCAGCACCCTCCATACCCTCCAGGGAAGAAGTGGAAGCATTTAAGGGATGATTCAAACAAATAAAAAGTAAATAACAGGAAAAAGATACCTGTATCCGGTAGGAATAGGTATCTTTTTTTGGAAAAAATCAGAATATTTAAATAATTAACACAAATGCAAGATTAAGATATGTATAAAAAGGGAAACATTTGTAATAAAATGGATTCAAATATTAATAAACTAAAAAAATAATAAAAAAACTAAAAAAGTGTTGACAAATGCGGGGGCATTTACTATAATGAAAACAACAAAAGAACAGAGAACAAAAGATTTCAAGGAACTGTAGACAATCAGTTCACAAGTAATAAAATCCAAGCAAAGGAGGTACGGACCGCCAAAGACTTAAATTTTGTTTCATTTATAACTTAAAGAAATTTAATTATAAATGAGACCAGGAAAAACCAATCTACCAAAGTGAAACGCTCAAACAGATAAGTAATTTTAAGAAATTGATTTAGAGAAACAGGAATCCAATCGGTTGGTAAACAATTCAAGAAGTAGCAGGTTTTCATGAGTTAAAGAAACTAATATGTGAATGGGTAAGTTCACAGACAGATAATTTAATAATCGAAATACAAGTTATATAGATTGAATGTTTTAAGAGCAATTGCAGTTTTTTAAAGATATGAATTAAAGATACAGACTGTTGAGTGAAGCATTTATGAACAAATGAATGATTGAATTTGTAACACTATCTCAAGAGTATCAGAAAAAATAAATTCGGTTTGGTGATATGACGAGAAAGTATTATTAGAACGAAAGATGATACCGGATAGTAAAGAAAAAGCAATAAAAGAAATGAATCAGACATAAGTGAAGAAATGCAGAAGTAGGAGCGAAGTAACAGAACGTAGAATGGTGTAACAACTTAATATAGAAAAGCCAGAAATAATTAAAAGAATTGTTTCGGAAAAGTGAGGTTTAGTCCAATGGACGAAATAGTTAGAAGACGGATATCGTAATCTGCGAACGTGGTTAGTCAAAGATTCGATATCCGTCTTCATGTTTTCATGAGATTAAGGAAAGACTTTAGAGAGCAGGTTTGGGGGACAGGGGAAAAGAAAAACGGGGTGGCGCAGCCGGATGAGGCAGGCGCTTTTTTTGTTCTGAAACCCGTTCATATGTCCCGAATACCTTAGAGTCCTTCCAAATCAAAGGGCGGAGTATATTCTTCTCTGGCACTGCTTTTTTCCTGCATGAAGCCCTGGGTGAGTCCCAGACGGATGGCGGCATCCACCACCTTGTCATATTCGTATGATGTGATGCGGCGGTTTAGTTCCGGGAATTCCTGGTTTTGGATGTAGGGAGTGTACTGGCTCATAAGGCTGATCATATACCGGCCCCGGGGCAGATTGCCGCTTATCCATTCCAACAGGGCAATGGAATCACGGCGCTGTCCCGGCAGGACCATGTGGCGGATGATGACGCCTTTTGCCAGCAGTCCGGAAGAGACAGACTGGTAAACAGGAGCGCCGGTCTGGTCAATCATCTGCCGGATGGCGGCAGCAGCCGTCTCAAAATAGTCCGCAGCCCTGGAATATCTCTGGGCCAGACGGTTATCATAGTACTTGAAGTCGGGAAGCCAAATGTCCACGTAATCCTTTAATGCCTTTACTGTCTCCGCACGCTCATAGCCGCCGCAGTTATAGACTACAGGTATGGTGAGCTTAAAGCGTACCTGGTCCAGGGCGGAGATAATATGGGGCAGGTACTGGGTGGGTGTCACCAGGTTTATGTTATATGCCCCCTGGTCCTGGAGGCGGAGGAAAACCTGGCCCAGTTCCTCGGCGGTCATCTCCCGGCCGAAGTGCCCGCTGCTGATTTTATGATTCTGGCAGAAGCAGCAGCCCAGGGTACAGCCGGAAAAAAAGACGGTGCCGCTGCCTCCGGAATCCGAACGGGCGCCGCCGGGCGCTGTTAAACCGCCGTCAGCATCCGCTGATCCGCTGATGCAGGGCTCCTCCCAGTGGTGAAGGGCGGCCCTGGCAGCCGTAAGGACGCTGCTGCAGCCGCAGTAGCCTGCGGCGCGGCTGCGGTCGGCTTTGCACATCCTGGGGCAGAGGATACAGTTTCTGTATGTGTCAAAGGAAAGGATGTCAGGTGTATTCATGTCAGTTAAATCCCCTTATATGGTGTAATCCTGCTGTTCAGGCAGGCGGTGCTGCTCCCGGTACTCCTTGGGGGAAACACCGTACTCTTTTTTGAATGCCCTGAAAAAGCTGGTGTAGTCCTTGAAGCCGTACTGGAGATAAACATGGCTGATGGGCTGGTCGGACAATATGGCGTTCTTGCTGGCGTGAAGCCGTTTTTTCAGGATGTACTGGTGGAGCGGAATCCCCATGTTGTCCTTGAAGATGTGGGAGATATGGTATTTGCTCACATAGAAAAAGGACGACAGGCTGTCCAGGCTTAAGTCCTCCTCCAGATGCCGGTTGATATAGTCGCAGATGTTCAGGTACAGAACATTTTCATAGACAGCTGATTTCTGGTGGAGGCTGTCATAGAGAAGGCGGTTAATGTACACCAGGAAGGAGACAGCCATGAGCTCCGAGACAAGGCGGTGGAAGGAGCGTCCGCCCGCAAGCTCCTCCATCAGGTCGGTAAGCTTTCCCTGAATCTCCTGGGTGGTAATGGTGTCTGTGTGGAACCGGTAGGCCTGGTGGCTCTGGGCATAGTCAAAACAATATGTCAAATCTTCGTTGGTCTGGCGCAGCTTTTTGTGGTAATCCTGATTCAGCCAGAATACAAACCTGCGGTAGGGTTTATCATAGGAATGGAACTGGGGATAATGGGGGGTATCAGGCGGAATCAGCAGACAGTCCCCGTATTCAAGCTGATAGCTTTTATCACCGATGTGGTATGTAACATCGCCTTCCAGGAAAAAATAGAACTCGTAGTAGTCATGTTCATGGGCATCTACGGATTTAAGCGCAGTGTCATTGTAATAGAAGAGTTCAAAGTCTCCGGACTGCATGTATTGCCGTGTGTTAAAGTCCATGGACAGCTGTTTTTTCACGGGAGTCCCTCCTCTCGGGAAACATGATTTATCATGATTTTATCCCCATCTTAGCATGAAACAACAACATTTGCAATATGGACGGCAAGTATCACTATGGACGGAAAAATGGTTTCTGTTATAATAAAACCATAGGTTAGGGAACGTAAAACAACACTTATCAGGAGGAGTTTACACATGAAATTATCATTCAGATGGTATGGGGAAGACGACAAGGTAACACTGGAGAATATCCGCCAGATTCCGGGCATGCAGTCCATCGTTACAGCTGTATACGATGTTCCGGTAGGCGAAGTGTGGAGCAGGGAGAGCATTGCAAAGCTGAAGAAGCAGGTAGAGGATGCTGGCCTGGGCTTTGATGTGATTGAGAGTATTCCTGTCCATGAGGATATAAAGCTGGGCAAGGCTTCCAGGGACAAGTACATCGAGAACTACTGTGAGAACATCCGCCGTGTTGCGGAGGCAGGTGTTAAATGTATCTGCTACAATTTCATGCCTGTATTTGACTGGACCAGGACCCAGTTAGACCATGAGCTGGCTGACGGTTCCACCTCCCTGGTGTACTATCAGGAGCAGGTAGATGCAGTGAACCCTCTTAACAGCGACAGCGACCTGACACTTCCGGGATGGGATTCCAGCTACACCAAGGACGGACTTAAGGCTGTAGTGGAGGAATACCACAGCCTGACAGAGGAAAATCTGTGGGATAACTTAAAATATTTTCTGGAGCGCATTATTCCGGTTGCGGCCGAGTGCGACGTGAACATGGCAATCCATGAGGACGACCCATGCTGGAGCATCTTCGGTCTTCCCAGAATCATTACCTGTGAGGAGAATCTGGATAAGTTCTTAAAGCTGGTGGATGACAGGCACAATGGAATCACACTGTGTACCGGTTCCCTGGGCTGCTCTGCTAAGAACGACGTGGTAAGACTGGCCGGCAAATACGCCGCCATGGGAAGAATCCACTTCGCGCATCTGAGAAATGTGGCTGTGCTGGATAACGGCTTTGAGGAAAGAGCACATCTGTCCTGCTGCGGTTCCCTGGACATGTTCGGTATCGTGAAGGCCCTGGTGGAGAATGGTTTTGACGGCTATGTAAGACCTGACCACGGACGTATGATTTGGGGAGAGACAGGAAGAGCCGGATACGGCCTGTATGACAGAGCATTAGGCGCTACCTACCTCAATGGCCTGTTCGAGGCTGTGGAGAAAATGAGCAGGTAATGTCCTGACAGCCGGTCTGTACAGCACAAAATCAGACAAAAAACACAATATAAATCAGGAAAGGGCCGGGAAGAACGTTCTCAGGCCCTTTTTGTCCATCAGCCGGTGAGGATGAATGGGAAAAGAATGAAAGTAAAGAGCAGGAAAGGAGGAAGGAAAGGTGGTATTGGGGACGGATTTGACGGGAAAGATGGCGGTGGTGACCGGCGCGGGGGGAATCCTCTGCGGCATGTTTGCCAGGACGCTGGCCAGAGCCGGCGCAGCAGTGGCCCTTCTGGACATTAACCTGGAAGCGGCTGAGGAGACAGCCAGGGACATACGGGAGGCTGGGGGGACGGCTGCTGCCTATGGAGTGGATGTGATGGATAAGGAGATGCTGGAGAGCGTTCATGCCAGGGTGCTGGCTCGGTTAGGACCCTGCGATATCCTGATAAACGGAGCGGGAGGCAACCAGGCCAGGGCTAATACATCGAAAGAATATTTTGAGATGGGGGATATAGAGGCCGATGTGGCTACCTTCTTTGATATGGAGTATAAGGGAGTGCAGGGCGTGCTGGATTTGAATTTTTTAGGAGGATTTCTGACCTGCCAGGTCTTTGCCAAGGATATGGTGGGACGGGAGGGATGCAATATCATCAACATCTCCTCTGCCAGCGCGGCCAGGCCCCTTACCAGAATACCTGTATACAGCGGGGCCGTGGCCGCGCTCAGCAATTTCACCCAATGGCTGGCCGTGCATTTTGCAAAAGCCGGAATCCGGGTCAATGCCATTGCTCCGGGCTTCTTTGTGACCCGGCAGAATGAAGGCCTTCTCTATGAGGAGGACGGAAAGCCCGCGGCCAGAACCGCCAAGGTGCTGGCCGCCACCCCCATGGGGCGGTTCGGCAGGCCTGAGGAGCTGAACGGGGCTCTCATGTTCCTGCTCAACAATGAGGCGGCCGGTTTTATCACCGGAATCATACTTCCGGTGGACGGCGGGTTTTCGGCATATTCCGGGGTGTGACGGCTGAGACGCTTACTTCCTGCAGAGATATTTTGGCAGTCCGTTTTCCATGATGTGGTCCGGCTGCCCCTGAATCAGGGGAAGGGCATAGTCCAGGAATTCCGGTCCGATATCGGAGCCTTCCGCCGTGATCCATTCCACGGGAAAGGATTTTTCGCGGTTGCACACATTGCCTACCTCTGTAAGTCCATATTCAAGTTCATATCCGGGCCCTGACAGGCGGGAACAGGTAACCATTTTACCGGTTTCTCCCTGCAGGGCCTTTTCTACGGCTGTTCTGCCAGAGCTCTCTGCTTCCTGCACATCGGCGGCAGAAGCCAGAAGGCTGCTGCAGCGCTGGTTTACATTCAGCTCCACAGAGCGGACCTTTACCTGGAAACGGTTGCGGACATAGCTTTCCAGTATCTTGGCGCAGCCGGTAAGCATCTTGTGGCCGAAGGTGTCAATCTGGGCCTCATTGGTGTATTCGCAGATAAAACGGCCGTTTTTGTCGCGGATGCCTTCGGATACGCAGATTACCACATTGGGCTGGCGGGACAGGGCATGCTCCACGTCCTTAAAAAACTGTTCCATGGAGAACGGCACTTCCGGCATATAAATGAGAAGAGGATTGTCGCCGGGGAATTTTCTGGCCAGGGCGGCAGCAGCCGTTACCCAGCCTGCATGGCGTCCCATCAGTTCCACGATAGTGACAGCCGGCTGCTGGTACACAGAGGCGTCCAGGGAAATTTCACGGACCGTGGAGGCCACATACTTGGCAGCGCTTCCATATCCGGGGGTATGGTCTGTCACAGGCAGATCGTTGTCTATGGTTTTTGGCACTCCGATGAAGGAGATGGATTCACGGCGGATCCGGGCGCATCGTGAGAGCTTGTCAACCGTGTCCATGGAATCATTTCCGCCGATATAGAAACAGGCTCCTATGTTCATGGATTTGAATTTTTCAAATAAAAGGCTGTAAACCGGCGCATCCAGGTTTTCAGGCAGTTTGAACCGGCATGAGCCCAGATAAGCGGCCGGAGTCTGCTTAAGCAGGATGAGGTCCTCATGGGTAAGAGAGGACAGGTCCATGACGTGGCCTGAGAGGAAGCCTTCGATGCCGTTTACCATGCCGTACACATGGTCCACCTCTTCCGGCCGGGCCATGCCCTCTGCAATGACTCCATATAAGCTGGCGTTAATGACGGCTGTGGGGCCGCCGGACTGGCCCACCAGGATGTTTTTTTTCATAATCATTCTCCTCGCTGTAATGTTTCATGGTCAAACACGGTCAAGTATATAATAAACAGACACACAACGCAAGCCTTACTGTTGTGAACATGCATAGAAAATCACTGCAATTTTGTAGAATATGCCCATTGAAAAAGATATACGACTGTGTTAATCTGTATACAGATTTAAAAGTTGTATACAAGTTGTTGAGAAGAAATACAAACTCGAACTCAAACGCAATCTAAATCGCAAAGGCAAATGTAAACACAAAAGAAAGTCAGGATTAAAGGAATCTAAGATTAAAGGAAACTAAATTTAAAGGAAATCAAGTTTAAAGGAGGAAACAAGATAATGGATATTCGCTATTCTGCAAATCAGAGGGATGTAAAGCGTTACACCACCCAGGAGCTGAGGGATGAGTTCCTGATTCAGAACCTGTATGCGGCCAATGAGGTAGTGGCTGTGTATTCACATGTGGATCGTATGGTGACATTGGGATGTATGCCTACCACAGAAACTGTTTCCATAGATAAGGGAATTGACTGCTGGAAGAATTTCGGAACTCACTATTTTCTGGAGCGCCGCGAGATTGGTATTTTCAATATCGGCGGAAGCGGCAGGATTGTGGCTGATGGACAGGAATTCCAGATGGGATATAAGGACTGCCTGTACATCACAAAAGGAACAAAGGAAGTATATTTTTCCAGCGACGACGCGTCTGCACCGGCTAAGTTCTACATGGTAAGCGCACCGGCCCATACTTCCTACACCACCACCTACATCCCCATTGCAAAGGCAGCCAAGAGGCCCTGCGGAGCATCTGAGACAGCCAATAAGCGCGTTATCAACCAGTTTATCCACCCGGATGTACTTAAGACCTGCCAGCTGTCCATGGGCATGACCGTGCTGGAGGAGGGAAGCGTATGGAACACCATGCCGTCCCACACCCATGAGCGCCGCATGGAGGTTTATATGTACTTTGAGGTTCCCGGCGACAACGTGGTATTCCACATGATGGGAGAGCCCACCGAGACAAGGCACATTGTGATGAAGAACGAGGAAGCTGTTATCAGCCCTTCCTGGAGCATACACAGCGGAGCCGGCACATCCAACTATACATTTATCTGGGCCATGGGCGGAGAGAACATGGAGTTTGACGACATGGACACCATGATGCCCAATCAGATGAAATAAGCAAATCAAGGAGGAAAAAGAAATGGCAGATTATTTAAATAACTTTTCACTGGAGGGCAAGGTAGCCCTGATTACAGGTGCATCCTACGGAATCGGCTTTGCCATCGCCAAGGCCATGGCAGGCGCAGGCGCAACCATCGTGTTCAATGATATCAAGCAGGAGCTGGTTGACAAGGGACTGGCTGCTTACAAGGAAGAGGGAATCGAAGCCCACGGCTATGTATGTGACGTGACCAGTGAGGACGCCGTCAATGAGATGGTTGGAAAGATTGAGAAGGAAGTAGGCGTGGTGGACATTCTGGTGAACAATGCCGGCATCATCAAGAGGATTCCCATGTGCGATATGACGGCTGCCGAGTTCAGACAGGTTATTGACGTGGACCTGAACGCGCCGTTCATCGTGTCCAAGGCAGTTATCCCCAGCATGATTAAGAAGGGCCACGGAAAAATTATCAACATCTGCTCCATGATGAGCGAGCTTGGCCGTGAGACCGTATCCGCATACGCCGCAGCCAAGGGCGGCCTTAAGATGCTGACCAAGAACATTGCTTCCGAGTACGGCGAGTACAACATCCAGTGCAACGGCATCGGGCCCGGTTACATTGCCACTCCCCAGACCGCTCCGCTGCGTGAGATTCAGCCTGACGGCTCCAGACATCCATTTGACCAGTTTATCGTGAGCAAGACTCCGGCAGGGCGCTGGGGCGAGGCCGAGGATCTGGGCGGACCTGCCGTATTCCTGGCTTCCGACGCATCCAATTTCGTCAATGGCCTGGTGCTGTATGTGGACGGAGGAATCCTGGCATACATCGGCAAGCAGCCTAAATAATCCGGCTTGAATTTTCCGGGGGAATCATTTATAATATAGACCAGTTGGCAGTCCGGCAGCTTTTGATGCGGCCGGACTGTTTGATAGGAAGAGCGGCATTTTATGCCTGTGCTGTATGCGGGTATTGATAAGGGGGTCCAGCCATGGGAGAGATGAACTTCAAGAACCGGGGAGAGCTTGTATACGAGACACTTAAGCAGGAAATCCTGGATTTAAGGCTTAAGCCGGGCCAGATGATTAGTGAAAATGATATATGCGAGCGCTTTGGGGTGTCCAGAACACCGGTACGTGACGCGCTCCGGCTTTTGCAGGAGCAGGGATTTGCAGAGACCATTCCCTACCGCGGCACCTATGTGACCCTTCTGAGCCTGGATAACATCAAGCAGATGATATATATGCGTGTGGCTGTGGAAACCATGGTGCTCAGGGATTTCCTGGAAGTCCAGACGCCCATGGTCATGGAGGACATCCGCCACAGTATTGCGCAGCAGAGGGCTGTTATCAGGGAACCGGGCTTTGAGCCGGAGCAGTTTTACCGCATGGACGCGCAGATGCACTCCATCTGGTTTGCGGCTGTCAGGCGTCAGAAGCTGTGGGAGATGCTTCAGGCCCAGCAGCTCCACTATACCAGGTTCAGGATGCTGGACTTTATCACGGAAACTGATTTTATGCGCATTATCGGTGAGCATGAGGATCTATTCCGCCTGATTGCGGATAAAAATGAAAAAGGGCTGGAGGAAGCCTTGAAGGAACACCTTTATTACAGCATGAAACGTATGCGCCGTTCTATTGAGGTGGACTATAAGGATTACTTTGAGGAAGAAGATGAAGAAGGGCGGTTTGTCATTTGACAGGCCGCTCTTTTACGTGATGGAAATATTGGATGGATACCTATTTTTTCAGATAGATTCTCTCGTCCGGGTTCTCATCCAGATATTCTTCCAGCTCCTCAGGGGACAGATGGGAGCGCACCTCCTCGAAATAGGCCGCACCATCCATGGCCATGAACTCCGTCAAACGGCGGACTACCTCTTCATCCTCCAGAAGTTTTTCAATGCCTTCTTTTGTGAAATAATCCATTTGTTTTGTCCTGCCTTTCAGATATGTAAACAACAGCATTTACATTTATATAGTATATTCGTAATTGCGAAGATATTCAAGATGTGAAATCTAACTTATGCTTAATCTATCTAAGAAACCAGCCCTTCGGCGGCTTGAGCGTATACAGGAGATAAAGATGATAGATTATTCACCATTCTGGAAGACACTGGAGCAATCTGAGGAAAATTGGTACACACTTACAAAGAAGCACCGCGTGTCGGACAGTACCCTTCACAGGCTGAAACACAACATGGACATATCCATGAAGACTGTGAACGACCTTTGCAGGATACTGGACTGCGATATTGAGGATATTGCAGTGTATGTGCCTTCCGAAAAGGACCAGCTGCTGTGATGGTCCGCAGCTTATGGCCGGCGGCCGCAGGAGAACGCCTGTGTCAGTTAAAGGCAGATTGTCTTACTGGCTGCAGGCGTTTTTTGCTGTGGAAAAATACAAAGTTCCGCCATGTTTTTGGTTTGTCTCTTCCAAAATGGTAAAATCTATTATAGAATAAGCTATGAACAATGGAGGTAGGCTGTATGGAAGGAAGGCTGGGAAGAAAACTGCATGGTATTTGGATGTCCTGTTCCCTGGAGCGGAAGGTCAGATGGATTACCATTTCCACGGCCGCCGTGGTTATACTGTCCATAACAGCGGTGATGCTGATCGCCGGCTATGGCATGAAGGGATTCGGGGATTTGCTTATGGGCAATTCGCGGAGCCTGGCCTTCTGGTCGGCCATGGATGCTGAGAGCAGTTCCTTCCAGTATTACGCAGGGGACAGGTCGCCTGAAAACAGGGAGAAATATGAGCTGTCCTGCGCCAGGACCCGCTCTGCGCTTAAGTCCCTGCCCTTTGACTATGAGGAGATCGGTGGGGACCGTTATGGGGTCACCTGGTCCATTTTAAATATGTATGAGAATTACGCCGCTGCCAGGGATGCGTTTCTGGAGATGGAGGAAGGGGCGCCGGACTATCTGGACCGCCTCTATACCATTTACCGGGTTCAGGGATATCTGGCAACCCATGCGGGCCGTCTGGAACAGATGACCGTGCAGTCGGGCAATGAGCGGTATGAGATGCAGCGCCCGCTGTTCATTATTGTGCCGGCAGTCAGTATTTTGTGGGGAGCGGCAGCCCTTTTGATGGTCAGATGGCTGAACCGTTCCGTACAGAAAAACATTGTCCGCCCCATGGTAGAGCTGGCGGAGGACTCCAGACGGATAGGGGAAAATGATTTCACGGGCCCGGACACCTGTGCGGAGGGCAGTGATGAAATTGCCAGCCTGGTCAGGGCCTTTTGCACCATGAAAGCCAGTACCAGGGGATATATTGAAGCCCTGACGGAAAAGCACAGGATGGAGAAGCAGCTGGACGAGGTGCGGCTGCAGATGTTGAAAAACCAGATAAATCCCCACTTTCTGTTCAATACACTGAATATGATTGCCAGTACGGCCCAGATTGAGGATGCAGACACCACAGAGAAGATGATCCATGCCTTGAGCAGGCTGTTCCGCTATAACCTGAAATCCACGGACTCCGTGATGCCCCTGGAGCGGGAGCTTAAGGTGGTGCAGGACTACATGTATTTGCAGCAGATGCGGTTCGGACAGAGAATCCGCTATGACACGGACTGTAAGCCGGATACCATGGAGGTGCTGGTGCCTTCCTTCGCCCTGCAGCCCCTGGTGGAAAATGCCATTATCCACGGCATTTCTCCCAAGGGACAGGGGGGAAGGATACATGTCCGTTCCTGGATGGAGGGAAGGCGGCTCTGGATATCGGTGGCTGATACAGGACGGGGAATGGCGCAGGAACGGCTGGAGGAAATACGCCTCGCCCTGGCAAGGGGAGATGAGAAGGCCACCGGCGTGGGCGTGGGAAATATTTATCGTAGGGTCCATGGAATGTACCGGGACGGCGAGGTTTTCATATACAGCAGTGAGGGACGGGGAACGGTCGTGCAGATGGCCTTTACACCCTGATGACAGGACGAAAGGATGAGGTATATGTATCGTGTATTGCTGGCGGATGATGAACAGATTGAACGTATGGCGCTGGCCAAGCGTCTGAAGAGGCATTTTTGCGGCAGCCTGGATATCAGCGAGGCAGTGAACGGGGCAGAGGCCCTGGAGACATTCAAAAGGGAAAAAAGCCAGATCGTGGTCATGGACATATCCATGCCGGAGATGAACGGAGTGGAGGCGGCGGAACGCATCCGCAGCCTGGACGAGGACTGTATTATTATTTTCCTGACAGCCTATGATGAGTTTTCCTATGCCAAGAGGGCCATTGTCATACGGGCTCTGGATTATCTGCTGAAGCCCTGCGAGGAGGATGAGCTGGTGGCCGTCATGGAGGAGGCCATGCGGCTGACGGATAAACGGCTGAGTGTTTCGGGTGTTCCTTCTCCGGGTGTTCCTTCTCCGGGTGTTCCTTCTCCAGGTGTTCCTTCTCCGGACATTCCTTCTCCGGACATCCGCCGGGAGGAACATGCAGAAGCCATGCCCAGGGATGACGGGGACGGACGCCTGGCCCAGGTGGCGGAAACCATTCGGGAGTATATACGGAATAATTATATGAAGGAAATATCCATGCAGGATGCTGCCAGGATGATGAATTATTCAGACGCCTATTTCTGCAAGCTGTTCAAACAGTGCTTTGACCAGAATTTCACCTCCTACCTCACCGGTTTCAGGGTAAACGAGGCCAAAAAACTGCTGAAGGACAGGAGCATAAGCGTCAAGGACGTGAGTATGCAGGTAGGGTATTATGATTCCAATTATTTTGCAAAAGTGTTCAAGCGCATGACCGGAATGATACCATCCGAGTACAGGGATAGTGAGACTGCACAAAAATAGAACAGGGTTTTTGTGCATTTATGCGAAGGTAACTAGAAAAAAATGGGGGAGGACAAAATCTTCTTCCTGTATGACAAACTTTTACGGTACAAAATAAAAGCCCCTGGCTATATAATTAAGAAAGTGTTAAGAAGGCGCCAAAAAATCTTAACGTTTTCTGGTTGATAGCCAAGGGGCTTTTGTTGTGGAGAAAAGGGCCGGGACTCTCAAAGAGCTGGGCAACGGGCAGCAAAAGGCCGCCGTTTTGCGGTATGGGAAACAGTATTTCAGTCCAGAATAAACAGGAACGCAGGTTTCTGGGATGTATTGAAACAAAAGAATTTGCCGTATAAAGGGAAAGGAATGAAAAAAGTGAGAAAATTCATAAAGAGAGTGGCGGCTGCCGCCCTTGCGGCTGCTGTGGCAGCAGGTCTTACAGGCTGTGGCTCAGTGACTTCCGGAAAACGGATTATCCGTGTATCCCATGCCCAGTCAGAGACGCATCCAGAGCATATAGGGCTTTTAGCTTTTAAGGAATATGTGGAGGAACGGCTGGGGGACAAGTACGAGGTCCAGATATTCCCCAATGAAATCCTGGGTTCTGCCCAGAAGGCCATTGAGCTGACCCAGACAGGGGCCATTGACTTTGTTGTGGCCGGAACCGCCAATCTTGAGACGTTTGCAGGCGTATACGAAATATTCAGTATGCCCTATCTTTTCGACTCAGAGGATGTGTACAAGTCTGTAATGCAGGATACGGACTACATGGAAAAGGTTTATGAGTCCACGGACGAAGCCGGTTTCAGGGTGGTTACCTGGTACAATGCAGGCGTCAGGAATTTTTATGCCAAGACTCCGATTCATACCCCTGATGACTTAAAGGGAAAGAAGATAAGGGTTCAGCAGAGCCCGGCCAGCGTGGCCATGGTCAATGCCTTCGGAGCAGCGGCAGCCCCCATGGGATTCGGTGAGGTATATACGGCTATCCAGCAGGGCGTTATCGACGGTGCGGAGAACAACGAGCTGGCCCTTACCAACAACAAGCACGGCGAGGTTGCCAAGTATTATGCCTATAACAAGCATCAGATGGTGCCGGATATGCTGGTTGCCAACCTGAAATTTTTAAACGGTTTGAGCCCTGAGGAATACCAGGTATTCAAGGACGCTGCAGCCCTGTCCACAGAGGTGGAGCTTGAGGAGTGGGATAAGAGCATTGAGGAAGCCAAGGACATTGCACAGAATAAAATGGGCGTGGAATTTATAGATGTGGACGTGGATGCGTTCAAACAAAAGGTGCTGCCTCTTCATGAGACCATGTTAAAGGATAATCCCAAGATTGTGGACCTGTACAATCATATCCAGGAAATAAACGAAAAAGCGAAGGGAGGAAAGCAGGATGGAGACAATGCATAAAGTGAGAGCCAGAATCATGCAGATTCTGGGAGTTTTTATCATCTGCCTGTTTATGCTGATGACTATAATCGGGACCTACCAGATTGTTACCCGCTATTTCTTCAATAAGCCCAGTACTGTTTCAGAGGAGCTTTTAACCTACAGCTTCACATGGATGGCCCTGCTGGCTTCCGCCTATGTGTTCGGCAAAAGGGACCATATGAGGATGGGATTTCTGGCGGATAAGATTAGCGGTTCAGCCAAGAAATATCTGGAAGTCATCATTGACCTGCTGACCTTTGCCTTTGCCGGTGTGGTCATGGTTTACGGCGGTATCTCCATCACAAAGCTGACCATGATCCAGACCACAGCATCCCTCAGGGTGCCTATGGGATATATCTATGTGATTGTACCTGTGACAGGCATTATTATCATGATGTTCAGTCTGATGAACGCGGCAGACATGCTGCACACGGATTTTGGTAAAAAGGAGGATGCAGGAGTATGAATATAGCAGTAGTCTGCGGACTGATTATTTTGGTGCTTTTAGTAGTGATGCTCTTGGCGGGGGTTCCCATTGCGGTAGCCCTGGCAGTGTCATCCATCTGTGCCATTCTTCCGGTACTCAATACGGGAGCAGCCGTGCTTACAGGGGCACAGAGAATTTTTTCAGGCATATCCGTATTCAGCCTTCTTGCCATTCCGTTTTTCATCCTGGCAGGAAATATCATGAATAAGGGCGGTATTGCCATCCGTCTCATCAACTTTGCAAAGCTTTTTACAGGAAGCATTCCCGGCGCCCTGGCCCATACCAACGCAGTGGCAAACATGCTGTTCGGCGCCATATCCGGTTCCGGTACCGCAGCTGCCTCCGCCATGGGTTCCATCATCGGGCCTATTGAGGAAGAGGAGGGCTATGACAGGGATTTCTCTGCTGCTGCTAATATTGCCACGGCGCCAACCGGCCTTCTGATTCCTCCCAGCAATGTAATGATTACCTACTCCCTGGTCAGCGGCGGCACCTCGGTGGCAGCCCTGTTCATGGCGGGATACATTCCGGGCATCCTCTGGGGCCTTGCCTGTATGGCGGTTATCTTCTATTTTGCCAAGAAGAAAGGGTACCGCAGCACAAAGAAATATTCCAACAGTGAAAAGGTAAAGGTGTTCTTCCAGGCCATTCCCTGTCTGCTGATGATTGTCATTGTTATCGGCGGCATTATCAGCGGTATTTTTACCGCAACTGAGGGAAGCGTGGTGGCGGTGGTGTACAGCCTGATTCTTTCCCTGTTCTTTTATAAGTCCATAAAGTTCTCTGAGCTGCCTAAGATCTTCCTGGACAGCGCGGAGATGACAGGCATCATTATTTTCCTGATTGGCGTGTCCAGCATCATGAGCTGGGTTATGGCCTTTACCGGAATCCCCACAGCCGTATCAGAGGCAATGTTGGGTATCAGCAACAACCGGTATGTGATTCTTTTTATCATCAATATCCTCCTGCTGATTATCGGTACATTTATGGACATGACGCCGGCCTGTCTTATCTTCACACCTATCTTCCTGCCAATCTGCCAGGCCCTGGGTATGAATACTGTACATTTCGGTATTATGATGATATTCAACCTGTGTATCGGAACCATCACGCCTCCGGTAGGAACGACGCTGTTTGTAGGTGTAAAGGTGGGTAAGACCAAGATTGAAAATGTAATTAAACCCCTGCTGCTGTATTTTGCGGCCATATTTGTTGTACTGCTGCTTGTATCCTATGTTCCGATTCTGTCCATGTGGCTGCCGGGACTGCTGGGATATGTATAGGCGGTACGGGAACCCGGAGTACAAAGCTGCCCTTTAAAGGAGACAGAGGACCGGGATACATGTGAGCATGTGTGCTGTTTCATAAAGGGATTGGAGAGATCGGCGTCAGGTTGGGCGTCCGGTCTTTCTTTCTGTCCTCCGGTTGTCCTGGGGCTGTACTGGAGATGTACTTGGGTTATACTGGGGGTGTACCGGAGACGTACTGGAGCTGTTCGGGGATTCCTGGGGATTTGTCTGCCTCAATTTGCCTGCCTCATATTGTTTTGTTATTGCAGTCTGCCGTTGTTTTTGATATTATAACAGGGACTTGCGATTACCAGGATTTGCGAAATAAAGGTTTAAAACAAAAGGTTTAAATCAAAAGGTTTAAACCAAAAGCCGGGGCGGGAAGAGAAAACGGATGGGAGAAATGATAAAATGGCAGAAGTGTTGATGAAGGCCGGTTCTTTTGTGGCTGTCATAATAATGGGAAATCTGCTGAGAAGAGCAGGCTTTTTTAAGGAGGAAGATTTTTATGTCTTATCGAAAATCGTACTTAAAATAACCCTTCCCGCGGCGATTATATCTAATTTTTCAGGGATCGACCTGAAGCCGTCCATGCTGGTGGTGACACTGCTGGGGTTTGCAGGCGGCATTTTGTATATCACCGTGGCCTTTTTTATGAGTATCGGAAAAGATCGGGAAGAACGGGCATTTAATATACTGAATTTGCCAGGATACAATATAGGTAATTTTACCATGCCCTTTGCCCAGAGCTTCCTGGGTCCTGTTGGTGTGGTGGCAACCAGCCTGTTTGATACCGGAAACGCGTTTATCTGTCTGGGCGGGGCCTACAGCGCGGCGGTGGCGACAAAGGAGAAGAACGCCAGGTTCAGCATGTTTCCGATTATAAAGACGCTGCTCAAATCCATTCCTTTTGACGCATATCTGATTATGACCGTGCTGTCGCTTCTCCATGTGGGACTGCCGGCCCCCATTACCTCATTTACCGGAGTGATTGGAAATGCAAATGCATTTATGGCCATGCTTATGATTGGGGTGGGATTTAAGCTGAACGGGGACAGCAGCCAGCCGGGTAAAATCGTGAAGATACTTGCGGCCCGGTATTCACTGGCCATTGTACTGGCACTGGTCTTTTATTTCCTGCTGCCCTTTGGGATAGAATACAGGCAGGCTCTGACCATACTTGCCCTCAGCCCCATGTCCTCTGCCGCACCTGCATTTACAGGAAACCTGGGGGCGGATGTGGGACTGGCAAGCGCGGTAAACTCTATATCCGTCGTCATCAGCACGGTGCTGATTACCGGGACACTGATGATGATACTGTAGAGCCAGAGCGGAATAAAACAGACGGCAGGGGAGCGGGAATGGCGGGAAAAACAGGGGAGAGGAAAATAAATTAAAAAAATGTATCGGGTGTGTATAATTCTTTGGGATGGGGCCATAATAGGAGTATACACGAAAGAGAAAATAATTAATACTTATCCTCCCCTTTTTAAATCAGCTCCGGTGCCAGTGGCGTGCCGGGGCTGATTTTTTAAACACAGGGGCTTTGCCGGGGCGGAGATTTTTGATACTGCATATCTGATACATGTTTCCCACTGTCATGGTACATACTATCCCAGAGGTGATGAAAATGAAACAGGGAGAGCAGAAATCCACAAAAGAACTGGAAGAGCAGGCAAAGAATGTAGAGACATTCAATCCCAGATGGCACGATGGCGAGTATCTGGGGCCTAACACACTGAGACAGAAAGCAGAAACTGAGGTTTATGGGAAAATGGAAGAGGAGCCGTAGGGCTTCTCTTTTTTGGGCTTGGGACTGTCAAAACCTGTTCAGCTTAATATACTGATAGTAAGACAAGTAACAGGAGGAAAGTGTGTATGCAGATAACGGATTATGTAAAGCCGGAGCTAATTGTGGTGGCTCTTGTGCTGTATTTTGTGGGCATGTGGATTAAGCAGAGTGAGGCGGTGAAGGACAGATATATCCCCTTAATCAACGGCGGCCTGGGAATTGTCATATGCGGAATTTATGTGCTTGCCACAAGTACATGCCGGTCTGGGCAGGAAATTTTCATGGCAATATTTACCGCCATAACCCAGGGAATCCTGCTGGCAGGGCTGAGCACGTATGTCAATCAAATCATAAAGCAGATAGGCAGGGAGGAATAGAAGGGGGAATCCATGGGGTATCACTGTTCTGAATCTGTTTTAAGATATGTGGACCTGCAATGAATGCGCTATGTCTGAATAAGATATTGTAAAAGGCTGCGGGTATTAATATGACAACAGAGCAGTATATTATCACATTTTTTGGGATTGATACAAAATATTACACAGACGACTTTGTGGGAAGATGCTGGGAAATGGCTGCGGACGAGGAGTACGGCTCCACAGGAGTCTATGTCACCGGGACAGTGACAACGCACAGCTTGATATGCGGTGAGATACGCGGCTGCCAACTGGGGAAAGTAGGGCATTGTGTCTCTGCTGTCAGGAACCCGGTGGAGGTGGCTGATAGCGGAACCTATAAGAAGTCGCTCATAAATGTTATAAACAGGACAAGAAGTTTGCTGGATAACCCAAATATGAGTATTATCATCAATGAGGTGGAGTATTTTTATTTTTGTCAGATATAAACTGGGGGAGGCGTCAGATATTGTTTGAATCTGGAGCCCTCATCCGCGGATGGACAAGGTGTGGGAGGAAGAGTAGAGGTCAAAAAGCCTTAAAAAAGGGAGGAGCCGGTCAGGATTTCTCCTGCCGGCTGTATTATGAAAAAAAGTCTGATTAGCAATATCAACTTACAAGATATAGTATATGGGCTAAATATGAGCATCCTATGAGCATCCTGTAGCGAAAATATGAACGATTTGTAAGAAAATTGTGAATATCAGCCACAGGATATCAAAAAGGAACCTAATCGGTTCCTGTCATGATCTCTTTCATTTGCTGGGTTACGGGGCGATAACCGTCATTGCTGAAAAGACCGTTGAATATGCTGTCGCCCAATGCCAATATAAGGAGAATAACCGCCAGGATGAAGAGTGCCTTGGTGAAGAATTTCATTTTAATACCTCCTGTGGTGTGATTGATAGGTCAGTTTACTAGATAATATATCCTAATCATACTACATTATAAATCATGGGGCAATATTTTGGGGACACAAATAAAATGGTAAATAAAACGGCGGCAAATGAAATATGGATGGAGGAACCGTAAAAGGGAACCATAAAAAGGAATTATAAAAAGAAAACGGTTTGCATCCACATTCAATCCACCGGTTATCAACATACTTATCAACATTATCCACTGAAAACACAAGATAATCAGGATTGATATTGTGTTTATCTATATATAGTGGTATTATGGCTGTGGATAAGTGGGAGAGGAGTTTATTTATAAATATGAAGGGATTGGATATTTATAAGTAAGGTCATTCTGGAATTATCCACGACAAAGTGGATGGAAGTGACATAATTAAAAGATGAGAAAATGTAACGTAGTGTATTTGATTACGAGGTGGACGAAATGATGATATTATCATTAAAAATCAAGCTCCATGCGCCCTGGGTTCATTCATTGAAAGAAAAACGCATGGTTGTTAAAAGCCTGCTGTCTAAAATGCGGAACAAATTTAACGTGGCTGTGGCAGAGGTGGGAGAGCAGGATATACACCAGACCATTGTCATTGGTGTGGCTGCTATCGTACCGCATAGCGCCCAAGCCGACAGTGTGATGGAGGAGATACGGTATTTTATAGAAGAGAGTACGGAAGCTGAGATTACGGATATGGAAAGAGAGATATTTTAACCAGCATGATGGCAGTACCTATGAACGTATGGCCTGGGAACTGAGGGATGGTAGGTGGATAGGAACGGAATCTGGAACGGGAAAGAGAATGATAGTAATTGAAAAACTGCTTGCAGAGAAGGGATTAGGCCAATCGGTTTAGTCCCTTTTTGAGCAATTGTATTCAGAATAATAAAAAATGTGCCAAGACCCTGTAAAAACAAAGGTTCCGGCACAAATATCCAGTGGAGACAACAGGACTCGAACATTTGTTTGTATGGAAAAAGTACGTAAATACGTTGTTTTTGGACATGTTGAAATTAGCTGTCTTCAAATTTGTCTTCAAAAATAAGTGAGGAAAGGAGTAGACAACACTGTATCTAAAATTTGTAAATATCATATCCGAATTTGGTATTTGCCACCAAATATTTGGACATCTAAATAAGTCCATGAGTATGTAGCAGCATTGCATATTCACGGGCTTATTTTAGTGCGCCAAAACTAATTAACCGCCCAGGTACAGCACTCGTTTTTGAACCTAAGAACGGAACACACAACGCATTTAAGCCCGTTCTCGTCCATTCTGGTGCGTTACAGGGGCATTGTAGGAGCACGATTTGAAATGGTAGTTTCATATGATATCTAAATCTAAAAATGGAGGTAAAGGTATGTACGGAAAGGTAACAAAGTATTTTAGCGACAAGGGGTATGGATTCATACGTGGTGAGGATGGCAACACATATTTCATCCACAAGTCAAATCTGTATGGAGAACATATTGAATGTGGGTACTATGTGCACTTTAAAGTGTTCATCAATGGCAGGAGCGATTATAATGCGAAATCTGTAATAGTTATTGAAGCTCCGGAAAGGAAGGTAAAGCATGGCAAGAAGCATAAGTAACATGGACCAACTGGCCTCTGCCCTGACTCCGGTTATGCAGGGGATGGTTAATCAGATGGCAGACAAGGTATATGAGACACTGAACTTTTATTAACAGGACTACTATACAGGCTGGACACCATCGAGCTATCGGAGAACAAGAGATTTTCTATATTCGGCAGTGAAAACAGAAGCAAGGATGCAAGGGAATAAGTATGTGGCTTACATCTATATTGACTATGACGCTATGGATAATTATGTAAATGCTACAGGGTTCCAAGTGGCTACCTGGGCGAATGAGGGATTGCATGGTGGATTATCAGTAAGCCATAAGCCCCATGTGTGGAATGATACCATGAAGCATACAGTTGATAATGGTACGCTGCTCAAAGGCGCGATTCAATATCTGAAGGCTAAAGGATTCAATGTAAAAGGATAATATCAGGAGGAAAATGCATATGGAATTAAAAGACAGAGTAGTGGTTATTGATGAAAAGAATATGGCAGAATTATCACGCCTGTATGGAGAAATGAATATTGATGAGCTGGAACAGGTTGTAAATAAGCATTTAGATGTATGCCTGGATGAAATCAAGGAGGATATAGCTATGGCTAATAGAATACTGCATTGCAGCGAGTGTGAATATTTGAAGTGTGTTGACTTTATGTATAAGAATTACTATTGTGACCATGAGGACAGAGAAAATGATATGGGATATGTTGGCGTGGACAATCCACCAAAGACAAGTCCTGTATGGTGTCCAAAGAGAGCAGAATTAAACATTATGGGAGGATTGAACAATGGCAGGTAAAGAAGATATTGTAACAAAGATTGCGCATAAGTCCGGACTGACGAAGAAAGCAACCTATAAGCTCATGGAAGCTTTCAAGGATGTATTGACGGAGACATTATTGGATGGAGAGCGGTTTCACATCCATGGGTTATTAACATTGAAGCCAGAGTATAAGGAAGAGTGTATAAGGTATAATCCGAAGACACGGGAAAAAGTAGTGGTTCCTCCACATATAAAGGTGAAAATGGTTATAGGGTCAGAATTAGAGAGAGCGCTATTTGATGTGGGAAATCTTGATGATGATTAAATAACCAAAAAATAATAATGAAGGAGCATATGGAATATGATAAATATTAAGGATGCAGAAGAAAAAAAGATGATTGTGGGCTATATAAAGACCTGTAGTAATAAAGCAGTGAGGAATCTCCTGTGTAATAACAATGTTCATGCAACATGGCTTATGCGTTGGAGAGATGATTTTGTGGTAAATGGAAAATGTCTTAAAATGTGGCACCAGAAATTCGTTGTATCGGCCAGTAAGCACAGACAGGGTATTGAACCTCCAGACTATTATAATGAATACAATGAATTTATCAATAATGCTACTAATTGGATGAATATAACTTACGATAAGAATATAGGCAGGAAGGGTAACAGGCGTAAATTTGCTGAAATACTTATGGAGCATAGAAAGAATTGTGCGTACAGGCTGATACAGCTATTGCGTAGCAATGATAGCTTTTCTGATTGTAAGTTAGTATACAGGCTCCCGAATAGTAATGGTAAAGGATTCATGGAACTAATGAAATATTCAATCATCCATGATGGAGCGCCTATATTCAAGGGCAGTTATGATGAGACAACAGAGTATATTGTGAATACGAATAAGTTGATTGAAGTAAAGATAAGTGGGAGTTCCCAACAACACGAAGTAAAATAAATTCAGTATCAGAAGTTCAAGAATAAATCTATCGCGTAAATCTACGCATGATTCCGCAGAAAAAAATCCTATAAGTATAGATAAGTGAAGTGTATCAGACGTAAGTCCAATTGGGTTTAAGCTGGTATGATATTGTCGATTCCAGAATTGGGAGCGTGATTCTATTTGTCAGGTTCATTCAGAACCAAGAAAAATTCCAATACAATTGATGTTGATATGGTCCGTCAATTTTGGCGAGGCAGATTTACCATAGGTATGTCAAATTTGGCATACCTTTTAAACCGTTTGCATCGGTTTTGACAACTCCAGAATTGGAGACATTGAAAGTAATTGTCAGTGACCACGAAATGTGGTTAGTGAGGCGGACTGTATTGGGCCAAAATAGGCGCTTTTAGGGTGTGATAAACTTGAAAGTGCCTGATTATAAGGCTGTTTTGATGCGGACCAAAAGAAACTTAACATTTTTATTTGTGGCATAACAAGTTTGGCGCTTGCGGAAATGTTAAGTTGTAGATGAATTCTTGAACCTCTGATTAATAAAATGGAGGTCTATTTGAGTAATAATATTATAAAATGTATGTATTTTAATCACAGATTCAATGAAAAACCCTTGGGAAAACAATGTGGATGGGTTCAGAAGAGTCTAACACAATCGGATATTACGATTGAGGATTTAGCAGATGCTTTATGTCATGGAGCATCATTTAAACCAGGAGTATTACAGGGTGGTATGAAAGCTGATAATTGGATACAACAACAGTTATTCGGTTTGGATTTTGATGATGGAATTAGGCTTGATGAAGCATATGACAAGATTATTTCGCTTGGAATCACACCATGTTTCATCTATACTACATTCAGTCATAAAGAAGAACACCATAAATTCCGGATGATTTTCTGTAATGATGATGTAATCACGGATGGAAATATCAGAGACAAATTACAAGCCACCCTGATGGGCGTTGTCGGTGGTATTGATGAAGTATGTTTTAATAGGGATAGATTGTTCTTTGGAGGTAAAGGCAAGGAGGTTCTATATCCTGCTTATGGTAACAGAATCAATTCAGCTTCAGTCATAGAGAAATATTGGAATGATGAATATGAACAGTACATTTCCAATGCAAAACCGAAAACGAAAAAGAAGCAACCCTCTGCCAGTAAAGAGAAGAATGCGGTAGCCAAAGAATATCGCCCTACATATGAAAACCTAAATATAAAAGCAATTAAGGAACATGATGTAGAATATCTTAAACAAGCATTGTCTCATGAGCCGGTAGTGTTTGAAACAAAAAATGAGTTTTGGGATTACATCTATTCAGAGCTGGACATTGCAGAACTGATAGACATTGATGATCCGCATTCCTTCTGTTGTGTCCTGCATGATGACCATAATCCTTCTGCAAATATCTTCACTACAGAAAATGGTGTGCAAAAGTATAGATGCTGTTCTGAAAATCTTACCTTGAACATAAAGCAACTAATAGAAATTTTAGGGAATTTCAAATCTGAATATAAAGCAATTCAATTCATAATGGATATCTACAATCTTTCCATAAAAGAATCCCAATGGAGTATTGAACAACGAGAAAATATTGACATGATGATCAGTAATATAACACTGAACAAGTTTAAGGAGCTGTGTCCACAAGCAGACAAGAATATTAAGTATGCCAAGGATACGTTCCTTATGATGCTTTCCATTGCCAGGAACAATATTTATAGCGAGAAGTTTTCCAATGATGATGGAGAAATTGTGTTCTTTGTGTCAAACAAGAGACTGGCGGAGTATTTAGGCAAAGGAAACAGTCAGAAAAAGATTGATAAGATAAATAAGTATGTAAAAATGTTAATTTATCATGATCTGATTCGCATTCTTGATAACGAAAAAATCCCGAAAGGATTATTAGCAAAGGCACATGAGATTCAAAAAACATATGGGTTAATAAAACGTGTTAACTTTTATGCGATTCCTTCATGGGTTATCCAACAATTAAAAACGATTGAAAATAATGGAAATTGCTGGAAAGATAAAGGATACAGGATTGATGGAGTATCGTTTGATATGTTTTATAGAGCAGAGGGATTTGAGGTGGCAGCTTCTTTATATCCGCAGTATAAGAAAAAGAAGGACGAAAGTGGGGAAATTGTTAACCGAACAACCACACAAGCCAGCGATGAGAGGACTATGAAGATTGCAGAAGTAATTCTGGAGCGTGTTCAGAATAAAGGGTATTGCACTGAGAGGGATGTAGTGTATATTCTTGGCAACCAATATAGGTATGAGGTTACGGAGATACATATTAAACGTTGCCTGAATGAGATTATGGATCTATATGGATTGAAGAAAGTTAAGGCTAATAAGTTGTTAAAGGAACAGTATGGAATTAATTCAGATGGATATCCCAATATCATTATTGAGAATAGTAGTGGGAGGTAAAAGGGTAGGGTAGATAACTTATATATTTATGTTATTACCCCTACCCTTTTACCCATAATGTTGTCAAGTCCTAATTTTAAGGCAGTATGAGAAATCATGCTGTCTTATTTTATTGCCTGGAATTTAGTCCAGGAACTTTATAAGAACAAAATTGAAAGGAAATTGAAGAAATACAATGAACCAGAGCAATAACGAAACAAAATTATGTAAGAAGTGCGGGAAACAAGTACCGATAAATCAAATGAACGTAAAGGTCAACAAAGGGGTACAGAGGCAATCCCATATATGCAAGGATTGTTATAATGCCCACAGAAGGCAAAAACGAAGAGAAGCCAATATTAGGAAGTTCATGGCGGATGACTCAATGAAGCTACAAATCCATTATAAAGAAATCCATCCAGCCCACATCCTTAATATGGAACAGCCAGGTATTGAGCCAATTGCTGAGGATGAAGTATTTGTAAAGCTGCTGGACTATAAGGACTCCTGGATATCTAATTATGGGAGGGCAGTGTCATATTATAATAGCAGATATTTCTTCACTAGAAAGAAAGCCAACAAAGATGGGGAGATATGCTATCAGTTAAGCAGGAATGTGTTTGATGGTAGGAACTGGGTTTGGAAAAAACAGGTAATAGAAGCTTGGAAATTGGTGGTAAAGGAATTTATAGTGAATTATGATATAGCAAACAATATCTGCTGCTGGCATAAAGGAAATAATAAGGAAGATACATATTACAGGCACCTTTATCCACTGAATCAATATCAATATGATGCTGTTAGAAGACATTATGAGGAAACGAGGGATGATTCAGAGGCATATATCCTTGATATCATGAACAGCGTTGATTATAGGCCAGATGGATGGAATCCTACATATATGAAAAAATCTATGTTCGGTATTGGTTATTTAGGGTGTGGAGATGCGGATGTACGAGGGGAAATCTATCGGAAATGGGCTAATATGATGCAGCGGTGCTATAGTGAAGTTACCCATAGAATAAAACCATACTACAAGAATTGCAGTGGGTGTGAGGAATGGTGGAACTTCTCTAATTTCAGGGAGTGGTATCGGGAAAATATCATTGAAGGTAGGAAATTCGATTTAGACAAGGACATTCTGATACAGGGGAACAATATATACGGTCCAAACACTTGCTCGTTGGTTACACATTATGCGAATACAATATTCCAGCGTAGGGGAATTGAGACGAATATTGTTCAAAACAGTGCAAGCGGCAAATTTGACGCATCGGTATATATTCTTGGAAAGACAAAGCAGATCGGATCATTTGACAGCCGGGATGAGGCAGAGAAAATGCTGCTTTCATATCGGAAGGAGCTGATTAATAAATTTGCCAGAAGGAACAGGAATAAGGTTCCATATAAGGTATATGAGGCCATGATGAATTGGAAGATTGAGATTACGGATTGACTAATAGGCATATCGGATAGTGATTATCTTGTATGCCTTTATTTTATTTATTTGTGTTGATAAATGAAGGAAGGGGTGTTATGGTAAAATCAAGAAATGGATAGGGGGAGTTTACCATGATAGATGAGGTGAAGTTTGTAGCTGAATTGATAGGCGGTTATATTAACTCTTTTGCACAAAATAAAGGATACGAGATTGTAAATGAAAAGGGCATAGAGAAAAGATTGAATTCTCTTGCTGAGAAGTTGTTTGTTATGACTACAGGAATAGATAATTCTGTTATCCGAGAACATATACTTGATTACATTGAAAAATATGCTTATGAATATACTTCATCAGAGGCAATATTGTCAGACGAAGAGATTAATAAATTCATAGCTGACTTTAATTCAAAGTATCATGTATACCCTGATAAAGATGACCAGGATGTGTTGGTTTCGTGCATAAAAGAAATAAATAATAACCTCAATTCTATTTTAGATAAAGGTGATTTGATTATCTTAAGGAAAATGGAAAATGGCATAGAAGAAATCAAAGATGAAGTTAGGCAAGGATTTGGTTTAATTGATAAGAAATTAGATGGTATGATAGAGGTACCAGTGGGAAGCATCAATAATGCAGAAAAGGTTAATGCACAGCCTAAAATTAAAAGCAGAACAAAAGAATATGCTGATAAATGGAACCGCAATATGTTCTTAAATAATTTTGATAAACGTGATGAAAACGCTGGTATCAATGTTAAGCTAAGCGAGGTATATATAGACGATCATTTGCCACATTATATATGGAGAAGTAATAATAAATCTTTAACAGATTTGAAAGAGTTATTAGCTGAATACATAGATAAAAATAACGAAAAACAAATGCTTCTAATACTTGGTCAACCTGGAATTGGAAAAAGCACCCTGATTACATGGATTACAGCTAATTTAATTAGCCATAATGATGATATTTTAGTTTATCAATTTTCGTCTGATTTGGGGAATATTGATGAGAGATATAAAAAGAATGGTGGCTTTTTGGATAATATATTAATGTCTCTTGATTTAACATTTGGCGCTTTAGAGGGGAAAACATTGATTCTTGATGGGTTTGATGAAATAAGTGAAGGAAGTGATAGAGTAGAAATATTAAATCGTTTATATAGGGAATTAATAAAAATTAGGCCAACCGTTAATTTTAAGTTGATCATTACATGTAGAGAAAATTATATTCAGCAAGTATCTAGAATAAAATGTAATTACATTACATTGCAACCATGGGATGAAGACCAAATTAGGAGCTTTTGCAATAAATATGGAGAAAGAATAAAAAAACATATTTCTATAGAAACAATAGGAAGTATATTGAAAAGTAAAGAAATATTAGGTATACCGCTTATTCTATATATGGTATTAGCATTAGATATTAAATTGGAAGAGGATGGATCTATTGTGGATGTATATGATCAGATATTTTCTTTAGAAGATGGCGGAATTTATGATAGATGTATTAAAAATATTAATTATGGTGGTCCACATAGAATTAAAGAGATTAAAGAACAAATACATTTAATTTCAGAGAAAATTGCATTGTGGATGTTTGAAAACGAGCCAGATAAAGCTTTTATTTCAAAGGAAGAATATGAAAGAATATGTAATGATATCACACAAATAAATACTCAAAATAATGACGATATAAAAAATGATTTTCTTATTGGAAATTATTTCCGGTTAGTTAAACATTGTGAAGGTTTGGAGACAGAAGAATTATATTTTGTGCATCGTACTATATATGAATATTTTGTAGCAGAATGTATATTTATTTCGATGAATACGGTAACAAATTTTGATACTAAAGAAGAACTTGCATCTGCTATGGGAAAGGTGCTAAAAGGCAATCGTCTATCAAAAGAAATCATTGGTTTTTTGAAAGTGAAAATTACAAAGAGTTGGTTGAAAGATTCATTTGATGTTGTTAATGAAGCATTTCAAATAATGTTACAGAATGGTATGGTTTATTATACAAAAAGTTGTTATAAAAATGTGATTGATTGTGAAATGAAAGTTTTTACTAATATGCTTGATATTATCCATATGTGGGATAAAAGCAGTTTATCGTTTAACAAGAATATTGATAATTATATAATGTACAATAGAAATTTTATATTAAATTTAAAATGTGTTGATTTAAGTGGAGATGATTTAGTAGGATCTAATTTAAAGGGGGCCGATTTTAGAAAAGCTAACTTAAGCGGAACTATTTTAAAAGAAGTTAATTTAAGTGGGGCTAATTTAAGAGAAACCGACTTAAGTAAAGCTGATTTAAGCCATGCTAATTTGACTGAAGCTGATTTGAGCAGTAGTGATCTAATTGAAGCTCGAATAAGCAATGCTAATTTGAGAAAAGCTATTTTGATTGGATCTGATCTGAGTCGAGTTAATTTAAGTGGATCTGATTTAAGCGGAGTAAAATTAAAAGAAGCGTATATAAAAGAAGCTAATTTAATTGGCGCTGATTTAACCAAAGCCCAACTAAGCAGAGCCAACCTAATTGAAGCTAACTTAACTAAAGCCAATTTGGCTAAGGCGAATTTACGTGGATCAAACTTAGAGAAAGCTTGTTTAATTGAGGCTAATTTAATTAATGCTGATTTAAGCCAAGCCAATTTAAATGGAGCTTACTTAAACGGAGTTAAAGCAAGCGGTATAGTATTAGAAGGTACTATATTAGATGAACATAATATTATTATATGTATGGATATCATGCCGGTTTGTGTATTAATTAAGACTCTTGTTTACATAAGTAGGAAATATTTTATAGTAGAAAAGGATTTTATGATAGTTGAATTTACAGAATACATAGAAAAATTTGCACCAGAGGAACTAAAACGTAAATTTATAGAGGAAGTGGGCAAGGAGCAACAATGATAAATTATCAACAGAATTAATTTATCATTATGAAAATAGGGATTAGTCCATACGGCTTAGTCCCTTTTTCTCATTGTCTACATCAACCTATTACAAATGTAAGTCAATAATAAAATTAATTTGCCATCATCACAAGTAATTGTAATCGAAGTTGCTATAGAAATAGCATATTTTATACATAAAGAATCCTCTATATCAATGCCATTGGGATTACGGAATGACACAGCAATTATCCCTTCATTGTCCTGCTCCATCTCAAATGAAGAAGATGAACATTCTGCAAAATCTTGTAAGACAGGAAGGATGGTTGCCTTAAACCAGTAGATGTTATGTGGGCGGTGTTACTCGGTGTCTTTGGATTTTATGAGTTTGATAGCCTCTACCGATTGGAGCAACTGCTTGTCAGTGAGTGGTATCTATTTTTAATCCGATATCGTCCATATGTTGTTCACTATATTCAAGGCCGTTTTTAAAAAGTATAGTTTACCCATGAGGTGCAACTATAATTAGCTATGGGCGATTAGACAGTCGGATAATAAGTAATCTGAAGCATAATAAAAATATAACAGTGCTTACAGCTGAGAAAGGATATTTTTGCAGATATGGTAGAAAATAAACAATAAAGATTACCAGTATTTTGAGCATTTAACTCAAGTTGCTGATTACGCAACGGGCTAGGTTGGAGACTGTGGATAAAACTGCGAAAATGCAAGAAGGATTAATTGGTTGAATAAAAGTAAAAACAGTAGTAATATTGAAACTATGATTGGGAATTTATATGGAATGGGGTGAGATGGGTGGAAGAAGATACAGAATTTTACAGTAGAGGAGATGAGTATAATCAAATACAGCGTAGTTATGAGTTTCATAGAAATAGCGAAGAGTATTTTATAATACAAAAAAGTACTGGAAAAAAAATCGACAAGAAAAGTAATAAAAGAAAAATAGAAAGAATTAGCAAAGTCGTAGTTACAATAGCTTATATTGTAGTAGCTGCTGCTAGCGTACATATAAGTTATCCAAAAGCCGAAGCTGTTGTTGACATGGCTCCTGTAGATACTGTGGGATTCGATGCCCCTAATCAAATACCTGATTCAGAAGAGGTAATTAGGATATCCGATACCAGTACGGTAACTGAGGAAATACTATCATTATCAGAGAATCAAAAAGAGTTTATTCAAAAAGCATGGAATGCATTTAAAGCGGATGATCAGGATATTTTGGAAAATTTACTTAATGAGGAATCGTTTGATGAATTAAGCCGTGAAGAATTTCAGGGAAAGGTGTTTTTGGTAGATGAAGATGTGGTATTTGAAAATAGAGAGCAATTTAGTGGAAAAGGACTACTTTTAAAACAAAAAAACAAAAATAGGTTATCAATGTTCTGTGTTAATTTGACGGAAGGAGCAGCCGAAGGAGATGGAAAAGGAATATTCCTCAACAGCTCTGAGGGGAGTGAGGAAGACTCAATAAATAGGAATTATTATTCAGGGGGGTGGAAAAATAACAGACCATCAGGGGAAGGAGTAATGTATTGCAGACATGAAGTTTGGTTTCATTATGATACGGAGAATTCGTATAGATTTCAAAACGATGTTGGACAAGGCTATTTTTTAGATGGAGTTTTGGTTGATGGCTCAGGACAATATAGCTGGACTGAAAATGGAACATCAGATTGGGAAGGTAATTTCGACAGGGAAATAAGTATGACACACCGTTATAAAGATGGTTATATAGAAAGTACTAAGGTTTATGAAATTAATCATATTACTGGCGAGGAAGGCTTTACTAACCAAGTTGATGAAGGAGAACAAAATCACTTCATTTTTTCAAAAATAAGTAATTAAGAAAAAGGGGACAAAAGAGATGAAAATTATTATGCAAAGTAAAACAGGACAAATTCTTGTGGTTTTAGTATTAGTGTTTATTATAACAATGTTGTTAGAACTTATATTAACACGGATAAAAACCAAAAATGGTAGAGTCAACACTGGAATAACACTTGTCAAAAGTATGGCAAAGTATATTGGTGCCTTTATTGCATTAATATGGATTCTCACAATCCTGGGTATTGACGTAAATACTATCTTTGCTAGTGTTGGAATTGTTGCGTTAATAGTAGGCTTTAGCGCAGAAAGCCTGATTGCCGACGTAATCACTGGAATTTTTATGATATTTGAAAATCAATTTAATGTTGGCGACGTAGTAGAAATTAATGGATATAGGGGTGAAGTGAAAGAAATCGGTGTTAGGACCACTTCTATCATTGACTCAGGCAATAATATTAAAATTATTAACAATTCTCAAATTAACAACTTAATCAACCTTTCAGAAGTGAATTCGTCAGCTGTTTGTGATATACGTATTTCTTATGAAAATGATTTAACGCAAACAGAGGATGCCGTAAAAGAGATTTTGAAAAAGATATACGAGGATAATCCAAATATCTTTTTAGATATTCCTATCTATAGTGGAGTTCAGGAGCTTACAGATAAGGCAATCATACTAAGGATTGTAGCCAGTGTAATGGAAAAGGATATATATAAATGTAAACGCATTCTAAATAGGGAATTGTTCCTTGGCTTAAAGAAAAGTGAAATTCTAATTCCATATGACAAACAATCTGTCTGTTAATAGGGAGAAGATATGGAATATCAAAATAATGATTCGGAATATTTTCAGAAGAGCAGTGAAAAAGAAGTTCCGGAATATTTTTCTTATTCATGTTATGATAGGAGCGAAAAACATAAAGAATTAAGAGATAATACCAGAAGAACGAAGCGCCGTATTAAATCTATGGCCCTTATCCTTGCTAGTAGCATTACTGTTTTGGCTTTCAAGAGGTATACCACCCATTTTGTATTTGCTAATTCAGAATTTCAAAATCAGATATCAACCAATATAGAGGATGAGACGGTTAAGTATGAGATTCCGAAAGAAAGTAATCCGTCAAATGCAGAACAAGATGTGGTTATGCTATCAGATGAAGAAAAAGAATATATACTAAATTTAAAGTCTTTACTTGATTCGGAAAATTATGATGGCGCGTTAAGTTTAATAGGAAATTCACAGACTTTTAGAGCGATTTGTGATAAGGGAGTAATGTGGAATTTTGACGAACCACGGTATACTGTTATGATACCTGATATGGAAGTTGTTCAAGATGGTAGTGGCGTAGGTTTTTATTTTACATATAATAAAAGCAATGATGAAAGCTTATATTATGGAGAACTTTTAAATGGGCTTGCAAGTGGTGAGGGTATAAAGTTTGAAAGATTTGATAGTGGGGCTCAAGTTCATTATAAATATCATAAAGGAGCATTTAGTAATGGAAAAGCAAATGGTTTTGGCAAGAGCTATACATTTGACACAGTGCAGGAAGCAGGGAGATCGCTAGAAGGTGATTTTTTGGAAAATTGGGCAAATGGACTTATACTGATGGAGTATGAAAAAGATAACTCGATATATGAGATTTTATTTAAAGATGGGTATGTAGAATTGGATGGAAGAGGTGAATTATCAGAGGATGGTGATAAATACCTTATCGGTGCTCTGGATGGGCATCATACAGTTGGAATGATCATAGAAAAGAGAAAAAGTGCATTTATAGAATGATTAGTAAATGAATACTTAAAATATCATTGGAGTTCGGTCACTCCAAAATTTAACTCGACGCATGGATGGATCAGATACCCCCTTCACCAGACTAAAGCATTGACTTTGAAATGTAAACTCACCGGGGGTATACCTCTTCTGTCATACCCCCTAAACCACCCCATACAACGCACTACAATGTCCATATTCAACCGTTCCTCTGTCACTCGTTCAAGTCTCAAACCACATACGAAACACAGCTTATTTTGGCGCTAAATGCGTCAAATAGGCATACAATAGCACTTAAATAGGGCTGAGATTAAACATTCTCAGCCTTATTGCTTTTCCATTCTACGATGTCATTGCATAGCATTCCTTCTTTGCCTTGTCATAGCTCTTTTTCGTCTCAGTGTAGCTCATTCCATCAAAATATCTAACTGTAACAATCCTGTTTTCGTATTCTACCAGACTATCCCAAAAGATAACCGTATCATCAATTTGAATGCTGGTATCATACGTTCTACTGAAATATAAAAACGCTTTCTTTAGGTCCTCTTTTGTGTGGTTTTGCTTTTTATCCTCTGTATAAATCCGACTATAAAAAAAGTCGATTCTCTCATATTTTATGATTAACATAGTCTCATATCCTTCCTTTTCATTCCAGGGTGTAGCCGCCAGATTCACACGGTTACACCCTTTTTTTTATGCTTTACGCTTCAAGCATTTCACGCTGTTTTGTCTTTACGTCGGCACTGCCATAGTAATTACATATGGTGTCAAAACTTAACTTCTTGTGACTTTTCTTCCTAAAAGCTTCGCTATGCCAGTACCACATTTTTTTCTCATGCGCCCATTTAAAGCCTAATTCCTTAAATGTAGCCTTAAGTGGTTTTGTATCTCCATCTATCCATATCCAATTGCCCACAATCGTTATATTCACGCCTACAAGTTGCATCACCTTATAGAGCTTGTCCCTCAATGCTTCATCCTCTGCAAAGTCCCATTTCATATTGTCATAGGTTTGCCGTGTGGTATCCTCTGCTGTCTGATTATGCTTGTCTTTCAAAACCTTGAACAGTTTTTCATACTCGTTGTTGATATCCTTCGTCGCTTCTTCTGAGCCGCCAACGTTGTCAGGGTGATACTTCTTTAATAAGTTCTTGTACTGCTTTCTTAATTCCTCTAATGTTTTAGGGTTATTGAAATATGTTGTCATGGCCTTCCCTCCCTTACTTGATTGAATCTAAATGTTGTTGTAGTAATGCGGTGAGTAACGTTATTTCTTTTTCGCCCCATCCTGTAGTTCTTAATGATTCCCGAAGATAGTCAACGCCCATATGTTGGGTATCTTTGGTTATGTCTTTGATTTTCTCAAAGGTTCCGTTTCCGCCGTATACATTAAGAAGTTCCTTTTTGTTTTTAGCAGCGGTTACGGTTTTAAATACGTTCGTTCCATCGTCAATGATACATTCATAAAGTTTCATGTGGTTGCCTCCGTTTCTATAAATATGTAAGTGATTTGTTAAGACTATTATACACTAGTACCAGTACAAAGACAATATACAATAGTACCAATACAAAAAGCTCAATAATAGTGAATATAACAATTGCACTAGTACCAGTGTACAAAATAGACAATGGTACTAGTACATATTCGTGCATAATGTCAATTGCAAATACACTGGTACTAGTGTAAAATGTAGCCATAAGGTTGATACAGACAAACAAAAAGCAAACACAAGAAATCAACCATAGAACATTGAAAATTACATATAAAGGAGAGATGCAGGATGTGTAAAAACATGGACGAATTATTTGCAGTTGCTAATCAAGTCTACGAACTAGAGCAAAAAAAAGCAAAAAAGAAAAAGGAGGTTGACGAGTTAGAATCTCAGATAAAAGCCCTAAAGGACGAGGTGGCGATTTATATGAAAAAGCGCCAGAAAAACGAACTGGAGGTTGAATATTATAAGGTTCTTTATACACCATTTGAAAGACCTCAATTTGACAGCAAAGCTTTTATAGCAAATGAAGATAAGGGCAAAGAACTTTATGACAAGTATTCAAAGGTCGTACAAATGAAGAAAGTCACGGTCAAGTTGGCAACGGGATAACAGGGAGGTGGAGCAATCCACTTCCCAATGTTCAAAAGCAATTAAATTAATGGAAGGAAGGGCAATCATATGATGAAAAGAACAATTGAATCTATCGGTACTGTTGATATGAGGGATACAAGCCTATACCTTGCTGGACAAATAACAATACATATGGCACTTGAAGAAATCCAGAACGAAGCAGATGCAATTATTGAAAGTTGCATGGAACGGTATTCCAAAAATTATCCAGGGGTTGACACTGAAAATGATATTTATTGGGATTTTGGAGTAGTGTATACGTCCGGTATTGATAATTGGGAATTGACTGAATTTATGGCTGAGATTTACGTATGGCAGAAGTCGGATGATATCACGGGAAAAGATACATGTCAGTGTTATGATGGTTTTCATTTATCACTCAGTGATGAAGCAAAAGCCAAAGTAAAACAGATTATCGTTGATAGAATGGCAAATATGTTGTTCGGCTCTGCTGATAATAAGATAGCAGTTGCATAATCTGGTGGGGAAGTGTTAGAGCTTCCCCAATTCTAAAAAGAAATGAGGTAAGAATATGAACAAAAAAGCAAGTATGTTATTGAGAGTTGAACAGACAAAGGAAGGAAAGATAAAGCTTTCAAAAGTCGTTGAGTATGCAAGTGGTGCACGTGTAATGGTTCCTATTATCCGTGACGGGAGTATCAAATGGTTTGACGATAGTAAGCTTATCAAGCCGGAATCTCATAAAGAAAGGGAGGAATAATCATGTTAGCAGTAGTACAAAAGGGATATAGTTTACCAATTATGGAAAGTGGTATCAAGGTTGATGGAAATGTCGAGGTTTTTCCGGATGAATTTTGTGGTGTAACGTTTGATATAAATATTATGGACTTATCCGACAAATTGTGGAGGGAACTTGACTTTGCTGTTGTCAATGAAAAAATTGAGTATCTGAAGCGGTATGAGGGTTTGCGCCAGCATGATAAGTGGTGCAGATTGGACCACAAAGGGATCGAATTTGACTATATAAGTTTGAGCGTTGAGGTCAAAGAAAACAAACCAGTACAGTATTTTATACGTGCGGGATTCCATGATATTGTGGACAGCTTTATGGAGACGGATATAGAAGTTCCAATAGACTTGCGAAAGTATAACAGCTTAGTGAAAAATATGGTTCATAGATACATAGATGATGTTTTCTTTAAGAATTGTTAATCATGGGGAAGTGATTGGGGAAGGTTCGTTTCCTTCCCTAGTCATTACTGAAAAGTCATAGGAGGGACACATATGGCAAAACCATATATAGAAAGCAGGAGAGCTGTTAAAAGAGAGCTGGTTGTCCTTGCAAAAGATTTTGAACTATTAAAGGCTCCGGGGGTAAAGGAACTGATTGAGACAGAAACAGACTATCACAAAGCGCATAACAAGCTGATGGCAATTTACAATCGTGAATATCTGAGTTAGGAGGCAGAGGTTTATGCTGGTAAAGATTGAAGATATCAAAACTATAAAGGGAAAGCGGCTGGCTGATAAATACAAGCTGGAGGAACGAAGGGTGTACTTTGAATCCACAGGACATTTCCCACAGCCTGTACTGTTGGACAGTAATAACCATATCATTGATGGATATACGAGTTATGCAGTAGCAAAAGAAAAGGGATTTACAGAAATTGAGTGTACCTATGACCTGTCAGTTTATGGCTATAACAGGAATAAAAGGACCCGGACAGAATTTAACAGTTCCTATAGCTGGGAACTGAAAAAGATAATTTATGAAAAGAGCGGTGGCATATGTGCAATATGTGGACAGCCTTTATCAATCAATAACTTTAACATTGACCATTGGAAACCAATCAACCAGGGCGGAACCAATGAATTTGATAATCTACGAGCCACGCATAAATCATGTAACCGTCTGAAAAATGATTTTATGGCAGAGGAATTCTTTAGCAGCATGACCACCATATTAGCTTATCAATCCGGACAGAACGAGGAAATTGCAAGAACGGTGATACATACAGGAATCAAGCTTGTTATCTCAATGACAGCACGAAAAATAAGATCATTTGTATTCTGATGAACGAAGCAGAGGGGCGTTATTACAGCGCCCCATACAGAAAGGGGAAAGATATGTTAGAGATTAAAAGTAAAAAGGACGCTGGGGAATTGGTTGACTGTCTGCTGTATTTGGCGCAAGGACAGGTTGACTATTGTTATTATACGGATATAAACGAGATTGCTTACCTGTTAGGAGCTGCAAAGTCAATTGCACAGATATATGAGTTGAGGGAGTATACAGAGATAAGCAGCAGAGCGGACTGTATTAAGGACGATGTAAGAAAACTCACAGAAAGAAGCATGACTCTGCTTAATAGAGTCTGAGAGAGGGGGGAAACACTTGAAGATTTATGACTCACTGGTAACACAAATGGAGGAAGGGCGAATAATGGAAATGTTAGACTGGAATAGCGCTACATATGACCAGAGTACCGTTTTGGTTCCGCTCCATAATGATGATTCAGATGAATATTACGAGATTATTCTTTCGATGACAGCTTGTCACAATATAAACCCAGACGGGATTACAAAGGCTGATATAAGCCTTATGGTAAGTACGATCAGCGGGTCAATGCAGTTTTTAGTTGATGTTGGAACAGCTTGTCATGAATTCGGATGTGTGGATATGACAGACGAGGAACTGTCCATGCTGGGTATACGGATGACTAAATTCATCAATTCCCAGGCAAGAGAGCCGGGAACAGGGAAGATGGCGAATATTATACATTTTCCGGTCCTTATGGAAAGAGAGGATCGAACATGAGTACATCGTATCGTGATAGGGATTTTAATATTGAATTGGGCGATCTGGAATACCTTTACAATGATGAATCAGTAAAGAGGGCATGCAGATATGTTGATATGCAGAGGAAAGCAATAGACTGGACGTTTGACGGGCTAATGGATGTTACAAGGTCAGCCAGTAGAATTGTTGAGGTGAATGACCATAAACTAAAACGTGTTGTCAATGCGGTGTTTTTCTATACAGTTGACGAGTTTCTAAAAATGGAACATTTGGCAGAGGGTAGCCGATTCCATGATTACCTTATGTGTGACGCGTTGTCTTACTATTTGTACATGCATAGCACAGAGGTAAAGTACAAAAGGTATCAGGTGACTACAATAGACATAACAGAGAGGATAAGAGCGGATAGGGTACAGGCTTGTGCATGTGGACATAAGAAACCGATAGTTGTTATTGGTTCAATATTAGAGAGTACTTGTATTAGGATTACATGTCCATGTTGTGGAGCAAAGGTCATAGAGGTACTGGAAAGTGGACAGCTAATAAAAACCGGAAAAGGGATGTATGCAACAGAATGCACTTTCAGCAGCCTAGAGACGGCAATAAAGAACTGTATCCAAAGCTGGGATATTCAGTGTGGAAAGACAACAGAGTACAAAGCTCTGGAATTGCTAATAAGTGAATTCTTCGGGCGGATGGATGTTTCAGCGAAGGTTAGAGAATATAGCCAATTGTTGCGTGAATACGTTCGGAGAAATAAGCTTGATAGAGGGATGGGGAGGAATTATGAGGGGAAATTGGCAGACAAGCTCTATCAAGACACAATAGCCATGGATATAGTTAATGATTATCTATGGGAGAACAGTTCTAATAAAGAAGGTGATGGGATTCAGCCATTGGCAACCTGGGACTTTGATACCTTCAGTTTGATGGGAGTAAGGGGAGCATGATTTAGAGGGTGGCAAGTATTAGAAATGGTGCTTGCCACTTGATACTGGAAAATTATTGGTGGATGGGTTATACTATAGTTAGATGGACTATAGAGGAAAAGAGGGGATCAATGGTGGCTTTAACGGATGCTCGAAAGAAAGCTAATGAAAAATGGACGAAGGAAAATTATAAACAGGTGAAGCTTTCAATGCCAAATGAAGAAGCTGAAGCTCTTGAGCAATACTGCAAAGAAAAGGGACATACAAAGGCTGGATTTATAAGACAAGCGATAAAGGATAAAATGGAACGTGGGGAATAATCAGAATAGGGAGGTGAACCTATGCCATTACCAAAACAGAAAGCCTATACCATAGAAGACATATACACTCTACCAGATGGAGAACGTGCGGAGCTGATTGACAGCCAGATTTATTACATGGCTCCACCAACAAGGACCCATCAGCGAATTGTGCTATCACTGAGTCGGAAGATAGCGGATTATATTGATAGCAATAATGGCATATGTGAGGTAAATGTCTCACCGTTTGCTGTATTCCTTAATGCAGATGATAAAAGATATTTGGAGCCTGATGTATTTGTGGTATGTGACAAGGATAAACTGGATGATAAAGGATGTCATGGTGCGCCCGATTGGGTAATAGAAGTTGTTTCTCCTGGTAGAAAGACTATGGATTATTATATCAAGCCATTCATATATAATATGGCTGGAGTGCGCGAATATTGGATCGTAGATACAGCGATAGAAAGAATAATGGTCTATGATATGGAACACGATGAAGCGCCAGTTTTTTATAGCTTTATTGACAAGGTAAAGGTAAACATCTATGATGATTTTGAGATTGACTTTGCAGAGGTGAAAAGACTGGTAGATGGAAAATAATGTAAGAGTAAGAGCATCCATATTGTGGGTGTTCTTTTTTAATTCAAACGGTATCAAAATTAACCTATATACAAAAAGTATTAAAAGTGGTTGCCATCACCATATTATTATCTTATAATTATAGTAATAGTAATAACGACCGTCAAAAGTAATACTAAAAGGGTGATTACATGGATAAAGAGTATGGGTACTGTAGAATATCAACAGGGAAACAGAACATAGAAAGACAGGTTAGGAATATACTGGCTGCTTATCCCTCTGCCATCATTGTGAAAGAGATATTTACAGGAACAAAATTTCAAGGTAGAAAAGAGCTGGATAAGATACTCTCGAAAATTCAAACAGGAGATACGATTATATTTGATTCAGTTTCCAGGATGTCCAGAAATGCAGAGGAAGGTTTTTCTCTATATGTGGAATTATTTACCAAGGGAGTCAACCTTGTGTTTTTGAAAGAGCCACATATTAATACGGACACATATCGTAAGGCTATAGAAAGTAAGTTGCAGATTGCCTTTGACAGTGGTGATATTGCTACGGATGAGCTTATGCGGAGTATTATTGAAGCCCTGAACAAATATATCATGCGATTAGCCAAGAAACAGATACAGCTTGCATTTGACCAGGCTGAGAAGGAAGTATCCGATTTACGTCAGAGGACTAGAGAGGGAATTGAAACAGCTAGGTTAAATGGAAAGCAGATAGGGCAGAGGGGTGGTACAACGTTTGTTACAAAGAAATCCATAGAGGCCAAAGAGAAAATCAAAAAGTATAATAAAACATTTGGCGGTAGCCTTAACAATGAGGAAACATGGAAGCTGCTGGGCATATCCAAAATGACATTTTATAAGTATAAGGATGAATTATTGCATGAGAGTGAATGAGCGTATATAGACCACTACATTAATATAGAAGGAACAGGTTCCTTAACATGGGAATTCGGTTCCTTCTTTTATGTCTGGAGCATCAAGTCAAGTTTCCACGTACTTTTTATAATGGAAGTAAATCGGGATATTTTTCCAAATCTTCAGATGTTGGAATTCCATCAAGCAAATAAGAATAGGATACACCGAAAAAGTTAGACAATGATTTTAATTCAAAGTCATTTACAAAGCGGTTACTGGTTTCAATCCTTGTGATTATATTCTTATCAAAATTCAAGCCGGCTAGTTGTAATTTGTCTGCTAGGTCACGCTGTGAAAGGCCACATTGGTTTCGTAATGCTTTAAGCTGGTCAGCAATAATGTTTTTACCACCATTGTTAGGACGTAGTTTCTCCATATATCTTCCTCTTAACTGTACCTTTGTCTCATTTTTTGCACTTTTACTTGATTTTACTCTAATTAGGCTGTAAAATCGGTTGTAAAAGTGAGACAAACGAAAGGATAATATGGAAGTTTATGGAGAAGCGTAAGAAACTAATTTATGATTTGATGAATGGTACGTTAGACTTTAAAGATAATCCGCCTGAAGAGTGTAAGTTTGTAGAGGATGAATTCTCTGAGGGAAAAGTGTGTGAACGGGCATATGCAGAAATAATGAGTGCTTATCAGCGCCTGTGCCAAAGGTTGGGGGTGGATGGGGAAGAGGATAAGGACATAGAGGTTATCATAAATAGCTATGAATTAATTACAGAATATTTGTGCATGAAAATGTTTGACTATGGGGTGCTATGTGCGAAGGGATTAGTTGAGTAGCTTATTATTTGTGGTATGACTTGTAAAATGAATGAGGGACTGTTTTCTGGTTGGAAGGCAGTTCTTTTTATTTTGTAGATATGTTATAATTCCTATAATGCAGTATTTCATTAGCACAGAGGTAAAGATTGAACAAGAGATGTTTTAACTTTATATCAGTTAGGCAGGTGATTAGCTATGAGCAAAAAGAAAGGGTATTTCATATTAGAGCAGGAGGATTGTGAGAAGTATCTTTCTATAACAGAACAGAATATACTATGGGAGCTTCAGAAAAAGATACTTGCTAGTAGACACATTAATGGGAAGAGTATGTGGGAAAATTACTTGGTCATTAATCGGAGTGACAAGAAGATACAGGAGATAGAGAAGCTATTAACTGAACTAAAGGAAGTAACTGCTGACCTATAGGAAGAGGTTTGATGCAAGAAATTTGAAATTATGCAGATATGCCTATTTATGAATTTCAGAGAAATGTGAACAAATTATAATATTAGAATATTACTGGAGAGAATCTAAATATGTTTAAGCTAATTGAGGCATTAAAGAGTTTTCCGGATATGATTGCCGATAAGGTTATTGATGAGATATGTGATTATGGTAAAAACACTATAGAAAGAAAAAAACTTAAGGATGTCATTGAAAAATATTTTACAACAAAACAGTGGAGAGATATTAGAGAAAATCAACTGTTCTATAGTGGTGTGGACTTTTATGCCTTTATATTATATTGCGAAGATGAATTTTGGAATGAATATAAAAAATATAATAGACAAGAAATATATAATAAAGTTTTTACAATAAGCCATGCCATAACTCCTTATGAACAAAATTGTATAATGACTGTATTAGATAATATTTATGGGATAGTTGAATATAGTATTAGCTTTTCTGATGCTGATGTTTTTTTTAGAGATGATATAGCAAGATTAGAGCAAAAAATAGATTTGTTAAAAGACGATATTATTGACGAATTTGAAATCGCATTAAAAAGGAATATTGCAACTCTTAAGAGCAAGGAAAATAAAAGTGCTAAATTATTTCAGAATAAATTTTATCATCACTTATATTTTGATAAAGACATATGTGTTGCTGATATTTATATAACCCCAGAAAAAATACTTAAAAATTTGCTTACCTTTTTGATGTCAAATATAGATTATATTTTATTAATTGAAGGTGTTGCTGGAAGCGGTAAGACAACATTGATATCGAAAATTTCTACTATGTACTATTTTGATGATTTTTATTATATATCATTAAAAGAGCTAATTCATGAGATAAAAGCGGGAAATGGATTTTTAAATTGTATATCGCATAAATATAATATTGACCCATATAAGGAAAATCTTGTTTTTCTGTTTGATGGATTTGACGAAATAGCAAACATTATTGACAGAGATAATTTTTTAGACGATTTGCAGTCTTTAGTCGAACGTAAATCAAAAATTGTAATGACTTCAAGACCGGGTAATTTCAATTACATAAATTTAACATATATGAAATTAACGCTATATCCATTTGATAATTTACAAATTAATCAATGGATTAAACTATATTCTAATAAAAAGAATTTTAGTATCGATAAATATACAATTATTACATCAGTAGGATTAGAAAATAAAATGAATGATTTACTTCGTATACCTATTATATTATATTTTGTTATATCCCTAGAACTAGATATAACCCAAATAAAAAATAAAGGTAATTTATTTGACGAAGTATTCGATAAACTTAAAAGTGATAAAAGCGAAAGAACAAAACATTTAATAGATAAGCATTATGAGATTGCGAGTATGGTTTCAATTAATATGGAATTGAACAATACTACTACAATGCTAGTAGGAGATATTGACAAATTATTTAGTAATAAAAATGAACCTAATTATCATAACTTTTATTCATCAGTTTTGGCTGAATTTATTGAAGGTACTTATGAAATATGCTTCATACATAAAAGCATTCAGGACTATTTTGCTTCTAAATATTTATACAATATTATTCTGTTAGAAAATAAAGAAAAATTAACTGAATTACTTACAACACATAAATTTTTGTATGATGTATTTGAATACATCTCTTATTTTTTTAATGAGACTAAGATAAAGACGCTTTTTTTGAAGGAGTATATAAAATATAATAAAATATATTCGACAGAAACTGGTGTGAAACTTACAAACTATGTAGATAATGTGTTAGTTATTTGTGATATTATTTTACATGATAAGCTTAATAATCTTTTAGCAGAAGAGGAATTTTCTTTATTGGTAAATAATTATTTGAATTCTTGCAGAGGTGTAATAACGACCCCCGCTTTTCTCTCAAAGATAAAATGTAACTGTGTTGAAATATCATCAAATAAAATAGTTGGCGCATCCATATTTGAAAGTGATTTTAATAAAGTTCAATTTGACAATGTTCTTTTTTTTGACTCCAATATTTATGATAATACTTCTTTCGATCATTGTGAGTTTAAACATAGTATATTTGATAACTGCTATTTAGAAAATATAATTTTCAGAACTTGTGATTTGTCCACAAGCATAATAGAAGCAAATTTAACAGGTGTACAATTTTTAGAAACCACTTTACCAGAATTTATAAAGTTTAAGTATGTGGAAACATCCAGTTTTGCAGGTATGGAGTTTAAGGGCTTATATGTTAGTAATTGCTCTTTTAGGAAAAGCACATTTACTAAAACAGATATTAGAAGAAGTACTTTCTATGAGTGTTCATTCACAGAATGCGATTTTAATAAAGTTATGTTCGAAAATTGTGTGTTTATTAATTGCAGATTTCAGTCTAACAAATTAGTGAGATGTGTAGATAATGATAATAGGTTTTTATCATGCTCACCCCATTCATTATTCTCAACAAAACAATAGTGTTAATAGAGTTATAAGGGAGAATGTTTATGCATTTATGTCGAGCCGTATCAGCAATGGTACGGCTGTTTTAATGAGAAAAGATGTTCGGTATTGTGTTCGGCAGCGTAATAATTTATTCACTAAACCCACCAAATTACTAGGAATAGAGCGCAAATTTAAAGTTTTCACGCTTATTAGAAAGAGGGGTTCGGTATTCAATCGGTAAAAGGCCAAAAGTGCTTATTATATAAGGAAATTATGCTGTTAGTGGTATAAATAAATAGTGACAATATGTCACTGCTTATGGAAGTTCGGCAAACCTCTTGTTTTGTGGGTAGTTTTATGTATGTTAGAGCAGATTGGATGATATTAGGAATGATTACTGAAATGTATTGAAACGCTAGAAAATGCAGAGGGTTTTGAAATAAGATTGAAATGCCGTGAGAAAAAATCTCAGTTCGACAATAGTTTGAACATCAAAACATTTATGCAAACTAATTCAAAACCCTATACGCTCATCTCCTCCATCCTCTAAGTTTACCATTTACATTGTAATCTCTAATACACAGTGTTAAAATTAATCTATAGATAATACCTTTTGTTAGGAGTATACAATGCTAAATATATGCTTTTCGTCATCAGCTTGTGTGATGATTAAAATGGAATTAGACCAAAATACATTGTTTTTACTTGATGATTTGTCGGTTGGACATATTAATAATCAAAACTATGAAGGTCGTTTTGAAGAATTTTTTAGTATGTATGGCTATAGGATTCAAGATAAGCAAAAGGAGAGAAATTTATTCCTACAAAATTACCAAACACTTATCGAAGAGATTGGCCAGAATGATGTAGTACGCATTTGGTATTCAAATTCTCCTTCAGAATATTTTGGCATGTTATATCTCTGTTCGATCATCGATTACACGAAAAAGGTATATTTAACAAATTGCTCCGATTATGTCAAAGATTGTATAGCGGTATCTCTTCTTGAAGATTATGAGTTAACTAAGTGTTCACAGCACTATAAAATTTTAAACCAAAAAGAGCTTCAGGCATACAAAGAAACTTGGGAGCAATTGGTACAAGAGAATAGCAAACTTAGAGTATATGAGAATGGAAGAATAATTACTTCTGAAGCCTATTATGATAAAGATATAAAAGAGCTGCTAAGTAAAAAAATGAGTCCACTTAATATAAGTACTGAAATATACCTAGTATACTTAAGAAAACGTATGCTGGTTAGCGATGGATACATATATGTAAGAATTAACCAGCTAGTAATGGGTACACTTTCATAAAATACAGGGAACTGTTGTTATGTCCGGATTGTGACAGTGCGACACAAAACTACCTTGATGGATATTTACAAGGGATACCGACCAATATTAAATAAAAAGGCCGACTATTTATATACTAAGGGAAGGAAAAATATGGCAGTAAGATCAAAAGAAGAATACACATACCTGGAATGGCTTACCAGTATTAGATTTGCAGTAAACACATTTATCGACCATGAAATTATGAGAATATCCCATGATGATTCAGATGAGCAGCCACGGGAAATAATGGACAGAATTAAAAGTGCAATTGCCAGGGCGGAGAGTCAGATTCCAGATGATATGTAATTTAAAACAACAAAGTATCAGTATTGATTGAAACTCGGTACTAAGGCGGTACTGAGTTTTCATATATCTGTAATAAGGACATGCGAACGTTTACCCACTGTGGGGCAACATTAGACAGTAAGACGAAATAGGGATACCATAGTCTCACGGGGCTGTGTCGGAAATATATAGACCGATTTATGAAAGACAAGCCAAGAAAAATAACCGTGACTTCCGAGAAACTTGCAGCTATTGCAGATGTTTTTTCTGAAACACTTGCTATATCTGATAGTTTTTTGGCCGTTATAGGATTTCTGGCATCAATATTTTCAGTTTGTGGTAAAAATTCCGTAAACTGTTCCTTACGTATCCGTCAGATTTGACGGACTTGAAATGACTATAACAGGGAGAATGGTTGAATAGGTATTTCTATTCACTTTTTCGTTCAATTGGGTTATTATGGTAATATATTTTGGTGGGAGGGGGAAGATGATGGTATTAAGGTGTCCCGAATGCGGAAACGAAGTATCTCATGAAGTTACGAGTTGCCCAAAATGTGGATGGATAATGATAAAAACATTATTCCATTATACGAATATTGAGACGTTAGCATTGATTTTGAAAAACAAGACAATTCGTTTAAATTCATTAGATAAAATGGATGATTTAGAAGAAAATATGGCAGCCGATTTAAAGAATGTCGGAATGTTTACATATATAAGTTGCTGGACGGATGATAAGGATGAAAATTTATCTTTATGGAAACAGTATACTAATCATGATACTGGAATTAGAATTGAATTGCCAGTATATCCGTTTAAAAAATATGATGCAATAAAAATGATAAAAAATACACGTTTAAAAAATGTAGTACAGTCTGAGGGGGATGTAAAATCTATAATTAGATTAGATGAGATGTTGGTGTCAAATTATACTACCCAGGTCATTACTGGTGACGATACATTATATAAAGTAAAATATACAGATAATGAAGAAGAATTATGCCCTACATTAGTGACACAAGATTTAAAAAAGGGAACTACAACTATAGCGTTAGGCCAAATCGGAAAGCATAAGCGAAAAGTGTGGGAATACCAAAAAGAGTGGAGATATTTAATTCAATTTTTACCGGCCAATCTATTGACAATATACAGTGATGATGGACTCACTTTTAAACGAGTGATGATTGATATAATAAATGGTAAAGCAAAACAACCATTTCCTTATTATGATTTAGTCATAGATGACGATGCTTTCAAAAAGATGAAAGTTGTTTTAAGTCCGACTATGACATATGGTAATGAAGTTTTAATTAGGAACACCATAGAAAAATATAATCCTGATGCAGTTGTATCCCAAAGTAAACTAAAGGGGAAAATAAGATAGAAATATTACATGAGCTTACTCTATTTCCAGAGCAAGCTCATTTTTCATTCCATTACATCTACTTATTTTTCTCCCAGACAATCGAATATCCAATAATATCAAGAATCTCTTCCACCTCTGTGTATTTCAAAGATTCCCTTCTCAACTTACCACTGAAATTCTGTATGGAGATATCACGGTCATACTTTGAATTTAATTGTTCGACAACCTGAGTCATGGTAAATCCGGATTTAATGATAGCAGCCTTTAAATCATCCTTTAGAGCCATCGCTATAGTCTCCTTTCATATATAATTAACTGTATAATTGAAAAATTGATAAAATAGTTTAAAATTATACTTGACAAAACATGGTGCAAGGTTTAAGATTTAACTGTACAGTTTAAATATTAATTATATAGTAACATTTTATTCTTAAATGGTCAATAGAAAAATAAAAACAAACAAGCGTTCTGTTTTGCTATTGACAAGAACAAATGTTCGGATTATACTGGTACATACAAAAGCAAAAAGACCCGTCCTCAAACGGTGCTGCAACACCTCGGACGAGTCTCTTACATAATTTTTCTATAATGGCAGAAGCCACGCTTTATTATTGCATAGTTTTGTCTTTTATGTCAAGCGTTTCTGCTATCATTCCAGTTTTTACCACAGGTCTACGGACCAATATTCTTGTTATCGAAAGGTAATAGGCTTATTAAGTGCACCTTGACAACAGCATAAGGGAGGGAAAGCAAAATGAGGGAAGTAGTTTAATTCTAAGGCAGGAATATGCCTATATATTTTTTACCTGTCAAATCAGAGTTAGCATGGCTTTAAAAAGAGAATGTCATCAATAGAAAGAAGGCGATAAAAGTGAAGGATGAATTAGTACGAACACAATACGTTATCATGAAAATTCTCAAAACCAAAAAGGCCACAAACCATATGAAATCCATAACATTAAAAGAAATTGCTGAGAATGAAAGAAGGAACAAGCCAAATACACTTTATAAGCATATACGACTTTTAGTGGATAAAGGCTTAGTAGGGCAGGGGGCTAAAGCTGAACGGGCCAATGCTTACTATTTAAGTGAGAAAGGACTAGAACTGCTAAGAAATTATGATGGTATGGAGGAAAGAACAGATGGAAATGAATATTAAAGAAAGATATGGATTTGTAGGAATTGGGAGCATGGGGGGTAATGTTGCTACTACGTTCAATTTAAAGGGCTATCAGATTATGGTTGCTAATACCGCACAATCTGACTTAGATAGTTTAGATATATCGGCTGACTGCAAATACCATATACTTAACGGCTATGGAAGTAGTAAGGATAGAAAAAAAGCCAAGAAGTTATTGGCAGAAAATAATTGTGAGAATTTTGATTTGTTAATTAATGAAATTGTAGAACGGTTTAGGAAATGTAAGATTATCTTCCTCATAGCAAGTTCTGGTGGAGGTTCTGGAAGTGGTATGTTGCCGGCGATTACTCAGCGCTTACTTAATGAAACTGATAAGATAATTTGTACAGTCACATGTATTCCGGATAATAAAGCAAGTTTAAAAGAATTTATGAATTGCTATGAATTCTTTCAGGAATTGGAAAGCATTGAAGGAAGGGGAGCAACCTTTATTATTGATAACAATAGGAAGCGTAATAAAATCACATTGAATGAACAATTTTCATGTTATATGGATGCATTCTTGAACGCAGAAACAGCTTCTACTTTAGGCGTTGTGGATAGGGCGGAGATTGAGAGTGTGTTATCACAGAAGGGAATGTGCATTATTAATAAATATGGTTCTGATATTGCGACAACTCAAAGTGTAATTGAAAGGATTAGAGACAATATATATGCGCCCCTTGAAAATGATGAGGTTGTTGCGAATATAGCATTGATAAATTCAAATGACAAAGTACGCTTAAATGAAATTGTAACTAATATAGGAAAACCACTCGCTACATTTGAAGGGTTTGAATCAGATGCCACTATATTAGCAGTCTCAGGTTTATCTTTTCCTTATAATAAATTGGGAGAGATTAAGCAGATGATTGATGAAAATAAGGATACCATTAAGCGGAATTTGACAGCTACAAGTGAACGGCGATTAACAGGATCAATTGACTTCCTGAGTGACATTGAAAGTGAAAAACCAAAAACGGATAAAAAGGAATCCACAATGGATTGGTTATTCATGTAGAGAATATAAGAATAGGTCAGAGTTGATAAAACGTAGTAAGAGATAATCATTGAAGAAATACAGGACGGATTATTTTGGTCAGTAATGGCCTGAAAATATCAAATCAAACAATATGGAGGTAACAAACATGATGAACAAAACAGTGGAAGCACTTATGAACGGACAAGAAGTAAGCACACAGGAGCTATTTGAGCTGATGAACGACTATGATATAACCTCGCTCAGCTTATTAGACGGAGATAGGACTATCCTGTCCATGCAGGTCAACAGATTTGAAGCGTATAATGATATATTTGAGTTTTCACAGGAATGTACGTCCTATGGTAACAAGTACACTATCGGCCAGAAAGATATTGTATCGACTAAGGGTGAATTTAACGAAGATGCGGATGCCCTGTTTATTACATCACAGTTAGCAGATGGGGCAAAGCTTCAGATGATAATTGTTCACGCTTCTGACAGCTTTAAGGAGACAGTTTCAGAAGGATATCATGAAAAGGACGTATATGAATTACAGGAATTTCTGGATTCCGTAATGAAAGAAGAAAGTGAATGGTATTGCATCCTGGCGAAAATCACGGACGTATTTGGCCTGGACTTAAAAATGCGGAATCCTATGCGTACATATATTAATACGTTGTCTGACTGGAAACTGCATATCAGTGACGATACCAATTCATTTGAGGTTCCGGTGGTAGATGATAGCTGCAATGCTTTCTATAAAAGGGAAAGTGAAACATCCGTGGAATTTATTATCAAGCCATACGGTCAGCCGTTCATGGAAATAAAAATGCTGTTTTTTAAGAAGCACAAATAATTAAAAGAGAAATATATAGTGGGCGGTGCAACGCTGCCTACTTTAACAAATAAGATGGAGGATCATATATTATGAAATTAGCAGAATTTTTAAATGCGCTGTTAGAACAAATTAGATCAGGCAAAGGCTATCAGATTTACTTAAATAGCGGAAACCTAGATGCATCCAGTAAACGATGCACAGGTGTTGAATTTTCGGAAATGTATTTTACAGATTGCAGGTCATCAAATGAGGGAAAAATCCTTTATTTTGGAAATATGAGCAGAGATCCGGTCAGCCAAAAGGAGGACGGGACAAACATCTTTCCTATGGAAATCAATACCAGCTTGTTTATTGACATGACACAAGTAGATAGGATTGAGGATGTAAAGGACTTTGCAGATTGGTTTGCATACCCATCTACAAGGGTTATCAACGTTTACATGCTCCCAGAGAGTGGCAGATTGGATGGAAACAGGAATGTTGTAATGATTGGATTTATGGATTAATGAGGGAGGATTTTAATTATGAAGGGTACAGTAAAGTGGTTTGTCAGCCAGAAGGGCTATGGATTCATCAGAGGTGAAGATAAGAAGGATTATTTCTTCCATTATTCACAAATCCGAATCAAGGGATGTAAGGTGCTGTTAAAGGGGGACAGGGTTAATTTTGAAGTAAGTGAGCCAGATAAGAGTAACCGTGTCCAGGCATTGAATGTGGAGCCGGTTCTTACATTAGCCATGGTTACTGATGAATTGTCCAAAGAGGGGCTACACCTTATGCGAATTCGCGATGATAAGGGGACTCATGGATGGTATGTGGTAGATGAATCAGAAAATCCAGTAGTAGATAAGAACATGGATTTAATGGAGCTGGCCGCATATGCAGGATTCAGTATAGCGAAGAATAATCAATGAATTTGCTTTTCTGTTTAGAGAAGTAAAGATATATAGATGGAAGTCCTGATAGGGTGTGCTCCTATTGTATCAAGAACTATAACTAGGAGTCGGCGAAAGACCGATTCCTAATAATTAAATTAATCGGAGGAAAAAGTAAATGACAAGTTTAACATTAGACAGATTAAAACAGGTGACAGGTGTATTCATCACAGAATCGGCTTTTCAGGTAATCGAATTGGAGTATAAGAACTATCTGAAGGACAATCAATATCCCGATAACGAGGATGTTGCTGATCAGTTTATTGAAGAGTGGAAAGAAGAACAAGAAGTACTTGGTACATTTGGAGAAACAACAGATGGTAATATCAAGTTCTATTGCATGGATGGTGCGGAGGATATTAAGGTAACGACTAGTGAATTCTTGGATAATCTCGATATGACATCCTATCACTGGGAAAATATGTGCCGTAGGGATTGGAATGTGTTCCGGGAAATACTCGAAACGGGAAAAGTGAATAAAGAACTTCTATCCAATATTCTGAAAGAGGAAACCATATCACATGAACAGATCTATCAGTTGTTGGATGCTATGAAGGTAAGGGTTACAGAACTGATTAATAAGACGGCGCCTAATTGTGCCGCCTGTTTAACAAACGGAGAACATATATAATGAGCGTAATTAAATATCCCACATCGGCCAGGAACATAATCAAAGCCATCAATGGCAACATGGTTTCAGTCACAAATACGGTCCTGCATTATAAGGGCGAAGATAAGACTGAGAGCATTACACCTGAAGCGCTCATATCTGATTTGGAATTCTACAGTGAATCCGGAATCTTTGCAGACAGTATTGATTTTAGATACTTTAGGACAGGCAAAGAGAAATTGATTATCCAGGCTGGCAATATGAGTCCCTATTGCGATTGCTCTATTCTTGTTGAAGTATGTGCCAATGACGGTGTAATCAGGGATGATGTAGAAACTCAGCTTAGAGAGGGATTGTTTTTCCAAAAATCTGCGTAACTTTTGGAGAATAATCATTATACAGAGATATGCTTTCGGTGAAATTAGAGGCCAATCATCGGTTGTGGATGATTACATATTAGACGGAAATACATTCTGGTGAAGGAACCAGAATCCGACAAAGGACAGTTAGACGCTCAGTGATGATACTGAGTCCTTCAAAGAACGGAACAACATACCAGTGACGATGCTGGTTGACATTATAGGACGGGGAGACAGGCACATTGCTCATGTGGGTAGTGTGCCTATAAATAATTGAATTGGATTGGAGTGAAGCATAATATGAACGAATTGAGTATGGACAGATATGGTTTTTATCATTGGATGCAAAGAGAATTAGAATCAGATTTAAAACAGTTCTATAAAAAAATTCACTCAATAAAAGTTTTGGACGATGAATTTTACATTTGGTTTCTCAATAATGGAGATTGTATATCTATTCCGCTAGATATTATGAAGAAGATATATATTAATGGGAAATCAACTGAAGAACTTGTTGCTTTAATTGATAGAAAATATGTTGCAAGAATTAAGAAATAGGTGGGGCTAAAGTGATTACAGTGAAGTAAAAGAATATCTAAAGAAAAGGGAGTGATTAGTTATTAGTAATATGCAAACTGAATTTTTAAAACGATACTATGATATGGTGTTTCCAAAGACTCTAAAAGAAAATGAGTATATCTGTCTCTTTATGGTGAAAACAGATAAAGACGGTAAGGTATTATTGGACAAGGACGGAAACGAGATTAAGTTTCACAGATTTGCGAAGAATTTTGAGCAATATCAAGAGTATGTAATCCAATATAAACATAATTTTCATGTATACAATGCCCTTGCTACGGTTAAGGTAGATAAAAATGGTGAACTTCATAGGCGGGAAGCTAATATGAGGCAACAGCGCGTACTATTTATTGATTTTGACAAGAAGGATTATCCGAATTTAACAGATGCACACGATTTTACGAAATTGATTAAAGATAAACTACCAGATATGTTTTTACATGCTTATTATGATTCTGGACACGGCTATCACTATTATGTGATGATTCCACCCACTTGTAAGATTCGAGAATTAAGCGAATTTAATAAAGAAATATGCTCTTTGGTTGGTGCCGATACTAACGCCTGTAAAGTGACACAAGTAGCAAGAATACCCTGTACATATAATCGCAAACAATTAGATGAAAAAAGGAGATTCCCATTAGTAAAGGAAATAGATCATTATAAGAAGAATCCTTATGCAGTAAAGCACTGGCATCCTTGTAACATTAATTATATTAAACGTAGAGTTGCAAATGCAAAAAAGATAATGGAGAATACTCTTGAAAGTAAACCATTAGAAAGATGGGACTATGCGGGTGATAGTTGTTGGGAGATTCCGGTTTATCCTTGTTTATGTACAGAAAAGATTTTGCGTGAAGGAGCTGATAAAGGTGAACGAAATACTTGGCTAGGTCGAATAATTTCTATGCTTAGATTTAATGGTGGTACAGAATCGAAGGTAAGAGAACTTTGTTTAGATTGGAATACCAGATGTAGACCACCAAAATCTCCAGGCGAAATAAGAAAAGAAGTAGACGTATATTTGGATAAAGAGGATATATATAAATTAAATGGTTGTTGGGATAAAATAACAGATCCTAGAGTAAGTGAAATGGTTCATGTTCAATGTGATAAATTTCACTGTATGCAAGCCGTTCAAAAGAAAAACATTGCAATAGAACAAGATGTCGGAGTGAAAATGTCACAAAAGCTACTGACTGATGGTAGATTACGAAATGATAGAGAAGTAAGTTTAAGTGGATATGAATTTCTAGTAATGACAATTCTGTACAAATATATGAAATCTGGTTCGAGAATCCCTTTTACAGTAAAAGAATTGAAAATGAAAATGCAGTGGAAGAAAAGTGGAAAATGGCAACTTTGTATGGATTTAAAGACTTTTAAGAATACATTGGAGAAATTAGTTGAGCATAGATGTATTGAAATGGTTGAACCAACACCAGAGCAATGTAGGAAAAAGAAAGTAACATATGATGATACAAGAGTTAAAATTAAACGTGGTCTTAAAGAATTAAACGATAGATATATTGAATTTTATTACAGTGCAGCTAGGGCGGTTATATCAAAGCAAATTACGCAGAATGAATTTAAAGTTTTCCTTTGTATTGTGAATAACATAAAAGAAGGAAAATCTTGTACAATGGAAGATTTAGACAAAATTCTTTGCATAGGGAGAACGCACATATTGGAAGCTATTCACAATCTACAAAAGGCTCAATGTATAGATGTTATCCAATATAAAAGTGACAAGGGTAAATGGTACAACTTATATAAGCAGACGCATACGAATAAGTATGATGATGAAACATTTAATGATGATGTAGGTAATGGTATGGATATAAAGGTAGATACACCAAATTATAATGATAATGTAACAAGTATTGATGTAAATAATAAAGAGGTGGGAATGGAGGATGAGCTAAAGGTTAGATTACTGGCTTAGTGGTTGGGGTCCCACCAGATGTATCCCATTGGATATAATACATTCTATACATAGGTACGAAAAAACACCTTTAAAAGTGACGAAAGCCTAGAAAATCAATAGGTTTTGCAGTTGCTATCTTGCAAATCACTGTTCCGATTTTTCCCCATTGACTTTTTCAAAAACCTAATGTTTTCAAGGCTTTTTGGCACTTTTGAGGTGCAAACAAAAAAATATGTTCCCGACCATATTTAGGAACCATACTATAAACTTTAATTGATTTAATTGTATCATGCCATGATTTTAAAAGCAACAGGTTTTTGTGTAAAATATAAAATCATGAAATGAGTAAAGGAGAAATAATATATGTCAGTAGAATTTAAAGATATTTGCATAGACAAGGAATTTGAGGAGCTGTTACCAAAATTGACCGTAGATGAATTTGAAAATTTGGAACAGAGCATTTTGAGGAATGGTGTACTTGATCCATTGAAATTATGGGAAGAACCAGAAACAGGTAAATTAATATTGATTGACGGACACAATAGATATGAAATTATTAAGAAGAACAAATTGAAGTTTGATATTTGGAATGGTTTTATAATAATTCATGAATCAAACTTGTCTGATAGAGAATCGGTCAAAGAATGGATGTTAGAGCAACAGTTAGGACGTAGAAATCTTACTGAATTGGAGCGGTACGAGATTGTGCAAAGATTTAAAGATATTATTGCAAATAAGGCTAAGGAGAACCAATCATTAGGCGGTAAAGGTTTGCAAAAAATAGCAAAGGTTAATACCAGAAAAGTGTTAGCTGATAGGGTTGGTGTGTCAGAAGAAACATATCGCAAGTTGGATAAGATAGCACAATCTTGTAACGAGGAAGTAAAGCAAAAATTAAAGGATAAAAAGGTTTCAGTTGATAAGGCATATAAGATGGTACAAGAACCGAAAAAGGAAATGTCAGTTACACCAATGCAGAAGATCGAAAAGGTTGATAGCCGTATTGACGAGATTGAGAGAGAAATATCTTCCTTAAATACTGAGAAGTTAGCGTTAGTCCGTAAGAGGACTATGCTATTTGAAGCACTGGATATGAAATGTGAATTGAAGTATGAGCTTGAACATACGGACTTGTGTAGACATTGCATATTCTATATAGAGGTGGATGGACACAAAGAAACTTTTGTAAATTGCATGGTGATTGATGAAGAACCTGCTGCTATATATATGAATAAAGTTCCAGACAAATATAAAAATGATTTCAGAATGTTATATAGAAAAGCTCATTTAGAGGATATTGAACATGAAAGGGAAGAAAACGAAAGCTTTAGGAAAGCGTGTGAAAATGTTTTAGAAAATACAATAGGCGAAACATTAGACAAGGATTTCTACAAAAAGTGTTACCGTATATTGGCTGTGAAATTTCATCCGGATAATACGGACGGAGATATGGAAGATATGAAAAGTCTGAATGAGTTGAAAAAAAGATGGGGAATTTAATTTAGTAGATGAAGAACTAAGTAATATGGAGTCAATTTGGGAGGAAAGCTTATTAATATTACAAAGATAAAATACATCAATGTATTACATAAAGTCTACTATGTTACGGATATCTCATTTTCGGACATGATCATCAAGGCAGTAGAGGCGGATGCTTCTATTGCCAATATCCCGGATGATGAAATATATAAGCTTACAGAGCTGAGTGAATTCTGTATTACATTGGTCAATGCTGGTGGACTTGCAAAAGTCATAGATTTTGAAGCGTGGAAAAGGGAACATAAAAAAAAGGGGAATTTTCAAATGGATAGAGAAACAGTAATCATGAATCTTTTGAATAACTATGGGAAAAATGGAATAACGCGGGAAATAATTGAGCCGCTTATTGATGCTGGTATAGCAGAGGGCTTTACATATGATTTGGTTTATTTGACGTTAAAGGCCGAGCTATGTGAATTATCTGGGGAGGAGTTTTTCTGTACCAGTGAGGATATGGCAAGAGCGTTTGGGATATCCGTGGAAGAAGTAAATCAGCTTATAGAGGAGAGCAGAAAAGAGCTGATAGCACAGGGTGAGGATCCGAACGAGTATTTTAAACAGGTACCGACATCAAGATTCATGATGTGATGGAGCGGATGAAATCACTATTTCTTTATATGGGTGTAGAACGCGTCAGGACGGCTTATATGAGCTTGCAATGGGAGAGGCAGATAAAAGAAAGAATTGGTTATATCCAACTGGTAAACTGTTTACCAATTGAAACATTAAATGGAATGCTGCATTTCCTCTATAGGCGTAGAACGCACCAGAATGGCTTATTTAGGCTTGTAATGGGTGAGGTGGGGAGTTGCTGGGGTGGGTGGTTTGAAGGGCATGGAGAGGGCTGTGACTTATAACCATTGTTGAATAAATGTGCTATAGAATGCAGCCCTAATATGGAAAGTCATAGAGATACATTGAGTCATGTATTTGCATGAGGTACTTGTATTAATCCATGTTTTTTTGATTGTTTTGCGTCTGCCACATTTCGTATAAAATATTTAGAATTAATGTAATCATAAATGTATGCAATAAAGAAAATGATAAATATTGTATGAAATGCATAGGCTTTAAAGAATCGTCAATATTTATTTCAAGATTGGTACAGTAATATAAAGTATCATATAAAGCGGGGATTATCTTTTGTGACGTTGCACTATATGGGAGGAAATAAAATATGATAAATATTATAACCCCTAAATATAGCAAGAATAATCCACAGAATTTGCACCAAACAGTTTTGAAATTTTTAACAGTCAATAGCGTAATAAGAAATGGTATGTAAGCAAAGAAGTAAGCAAAGTAATTAAATACGTTTATATTTTTTGATTGAGCGTTGACGGCAGAAATAGCAATCATAAAAAATAGAAAAGCAAGGAACCCCAATGCACATAATTGCTTGGACACGATTTCCTTTTTTGATAATGTGAACGAGTAACTTATTAGGGTGGCTGAAAATAGTAATAAGTATAATGCATCCGAATGTCCATTTATAGGTATGTTAGTAATAATAAATATAGTACCAACTAGAAGAAAGATTATATCAACTAAGATAATCCGCATCGTAAACGATTTGGATTTTTGGATATATATCATGCATACAAATATTAATACTATAAACATACCAGCATTGATAAGATGTGATATATCTGCACTCATGTCATCACCTCCCCAGTCGTATGAAATATATTATAGGATGGAAATGAAAATGAGTCAAATATAAATGAATATAATCTAGAAATGTGTAAGCGTTGCCGTTCTGGCAATGGACAATTCCCATAGACGAGAACTGAATAGAGATGCTAAAAGACCGATGCCTCCAATTGGAGGAAACGGGGATGTGGTTGCTTTTATTAGGTCAAATTCGGCTCCATGGAGGCATTGGGGCAAATGGAGAAGATAAGTATTAAAGGAAAGAAGTGGGAGGGATCGATATTTTGAACGCAATCAGGAAACCGAGGAGATATATGCTGTTTAATCTGTCAGTATTTGATTCATGGACAGATGAAGAGAGGGTACTATATAGTGCTTATAAGAGAGCTAAAAAAGATGAAGCACCTACTTTAAAAGAATTATATGATGAAAAACTTCGTTCTTATGTTGGCATTCGGAAGATAGGAAAATCGGCTATGTTCCAGAAAGATGGTGACATACGGCTAGACAAAGTTATTTGTGGTTTTGAGAATGAGGCAGTAAGACTTTGTGACTCATTTACTAAATTTGAGTTTGATGATAAAGATCAAAATAAGATTCCATTGGTTCAAGAATTTATTATTATGGACTGTAGGAACGAAATACTCCTGAATCAGATAATAGATAATGGGATTGAGATTGGAGAGGTTCACTATTTCGTTTTTTCTTCATCTGCGAATCAACAAAAGAAACAGCAGGTATGCTTAATACAAAGTGATTTTTTCAAGAAGAATCAAGACAAGCTGATGTGTGGATTATCGTTGGATATTATCAATCAGTATGTTGATGGCAGTGGCAACCACGGATGTAATACAGGGAAGTATCTTGCATATACATCCCTTATATTTTCTAAAAGTGTAGAGCTTCCATCCCCCATTAATATTGATGAAGTATTAGTCCTTCCAGAGTTTGAAACGCTGGTGACAGAGGAAGTTAATTATCTTGATATGGATACTCAAGTTATCACGAAGCGTACAATGCCTGTTCCTGTTAATCATATGGATGGGGCTGGGATGTTCCTTCCAGGTGTTTTACCGTGTAGCGCTCAGATTCGTTGCGGATTTCTAAAAGGATGCATTTTTCCGTTTGATTTCCGTAAGTTTATTATCAAGAAACAACAGGAAGGAAAAATCGCTGATGGTATGACTGTCAAGGATGTATGGGGAAATGATGTGGCGATAGACTATATACGTGACAATATAAAGTTGGTATTAAACGGTTCACAACTAAAAATGTGGAAATATTATGAATCCTGGGAGACGTATAAGGCTGCATTCAAAAGAAATCAGTTGTCCATATGCATTAATAATACTCTGCATTATCCAATGACTGAAAATCCTGTAGTGGGTTCGGCATATCAGTTTTACCATACGATTCCAAGAGAGAACGTGACGGATGAAAAGATACAAAGGCTATGTGCAAGAGCAATTAATATAATAAATGATTATAAGACTAATCCAGATAAGGTTTTGGAGATTATGGGTATTAATTCAGAAGAAGAAATGGAGCTGGAACCATTTTATGCCGCTATCAAGACCTATCCTGATATGATACATGATCCATATACAAAGAAGCGAACTAAATCAAAGATTGATAAAATTCGTAGACTGGCTATGGGGGGTAAACCATTCATAGAAGGATTTTACAACTATATCTGTCCGGATTTATATGCAGCATGTGAGCATTGGTTTTGCGGTGAAGAGAATCCAACTGGCCTGATTCCTAAAAATCATGTATATAATTCCTTCTATAAAAATAGGGAAGATAACGATGTATGCTGTCTCCGCAGCCCTCATTTGTCAGACTGTGAGCATGGAATACGCCAGTTAATTAGGTCAGAGGAATGTAAGAAATGGTTTCATGGTATGGACACGGTTATTAGTGTACATGATTTGCTATTGAAAACACTTCAAGCGGATGTAGATGGTGACGAGCTGCTTATAACTTCAGACAGCGCTTTTCTGGATTTGCTGGATAGGAACAAGTTGCCTTTATATTATGAAATGCCCAAAGCAAACCCGATGGAGGTTACTAAAGATAACATTAAAAAGTGTTTGAAATGTAGTTTTGATAACTCACAGATTGGTTATATTTCGAATGCACTGACAAAACATCTGAATGGGGAGGATAAACCAGATTTGGATTTTGTAAGGGTGCTTACGGCCTATAACAATTTCTGCATCGATAACCCTAAATCACAATATATGCCAGTTTTGAATGACAGATATCAGGAAATGTTTGAAGAATTGAAGGATGAGGCACCCCCTTATTTTTTTCATTATGCAAAAGAAACCAAAAGGAACAAATGCGCGCTCTATCACGAAAAGAGTAATGTAAACCGTATCAGTAAATATGTTATGAGGAATACACGGAACAACAAGGATAATATCTGGAAACCGGATGCAAGTGATAATGTGTTCAATCCTCAATATTTCCAAATTGTTGATTATAGGGTTGATCGTTCCACTGAGACATACCAAGAATTACGCTCATTATTATTGCAGCTTAAGCAGATTAATGACAAAAAGTTTAATGACAGACTTAAAACATTATATCAGAATGAAATCAAGAAAAATCTACTTGGATATAAGTCGTATTACTATTACTGTAATCGCAAGATTCTTGAGACAGTAGGAAAGAACTACAAGATTACGGATAAGATAGGAATAAGGCGAAAAGCGGCGGCCTATCTGCTTGATATTGAGTATTACCAGGAAGAAAACCTGAATTTAAATAAGGATATTTTATGGAATTGTTTTGGTGATATCCTGTATGGAAATCTCTGCAATAATTTGCAAATGGAAGCGAAGGGGAGCCATGTTGGAATAAAAAAACTGGCGTATCAATCTAGGTGCGAAAAGAACCGGAAAATTGAAGAGGCAGTAATTAAAGCAGATAAAGAGGTAGATGAAAAATATCAGGTCGTTATTACAGAAAATGAGTTTGAGTATATTTGTTCCTTACATTGTCGGAAAAATTGTCAAAGGGATAGGTATCTGTTATTTTTGTTATTAGTATTGTATAAGCGAAAACTTAAATATTTAGATTCACTAAAGGAACAGGATTCAGTCACACAGGATAATACAAAATATTTCAGGATATACAGGAATGCAAGATTTGGACGTATGACCAGAGCAACGTTAGATAAATGGCTGGGGGATATTTGCATTGCCAGGAAAGGGATGCTCCGCTTTAAAGAGAAGGGATTGATTGATATTATTGAGTGTGTTACAGGTGGTTATGATAAGATTTATCCAAAGTTCGTAAAAAAGATAGATGAAGATAGTAGAGTGGCCTTTTATGTGAATAACTGGAATCCTATGATTGATTACTATATCTATACAAAGGAAGCTGTTATAAAAAGATGTGAAATATGTAAAAAGCCCTTTATAGTTATTGGGAATAGAAAGACTTGTAGCGATTCTTGTTCGAGGATATTAAATCTTAGGAATAAAAATGGTATAGCGATTTAGGGAGTTTGTTTTGCAGATGCAGGTCAAGAAAAAGCCTTGAAAATAAGGAGTTCTTGACCTTTTTTTGCAAATCGACATTTTGTCAATAGAGAGGAGAGAGGGTCTAGGGTGAAGCGGATTCTCACAAGAGCATATAAAAGAAAGGAAAATTTAAATGAAAAAATTGAACCAGTTAGTAGCACGATACCTTGAATTAAACGGGATTCGGATGCAGTTTTTCGCAGCTTATATAGGATGCGAGCAATCAAGATGTTCGAGATGGCTAAGAGGACAAGGTAAATTGACTCCTACGGAGTTAAAACGGACACATGATTTTTTAGAAGGAAAACATATCAAAACTGCGGATTATATCATGAAGGAGTGATACGTATGGAGATGATTAGACTGGACGATGAAAGTTACACCTATTTAATCCAGATAATAAGTGAAAAGTATTATCAAACAACAGATATTGATGAACTCAAAAAGATTAACCAGCTTTACAAAAAGCTCAAATTCAAGTCGGAAACATGGTTATCAAAATAAAAATTCTTAGGCATTCAGCCAAAAAAATCCCACAAATAATTGAACAACTGAATAATGACATAAATTTATAACGAATTAAGGAGAAATGATTGATGGTAGAAATGATGAAAAACAATACTACTTATACTGAAATGGATATTGTACGTACTTTAGCCCATATGGGTGATAAAAAAATGGATATTTTATGTAGTAATCTAAAAATGAATGAGCTAAAGGCAATAGCTAATGATGACAAGTGTTTTGAGGATTATTTAACCTCTGTAGAAAAATATGGAAAAGCATATATGCTGTATGCGGAGATTTTAAAGGAATTTCATGAAAAGTTATCCGATCCCCAGACTATTAGCCAATGGATTGCTGATGTGAACCGTACCTATAGGGGATTAAGCACACAGGATAAAGTAAAGTTTAATCGTGAAATTGCTGCAAATAGTAACTTAGAGACTTCTTTGGAGATATTGAAGGACTCTTGGGGGAAACTGACTGGTGATATTACTGGAGGAAAATAAATAGGAACATATGTACGGGCATTTGTATTGCCAAGGTTTGGGAGGGATGATATAATTGAGGTATGAAGAGAGGGGAGGATAATTGATTATGGAGGATAATAAGGAAAGCAGAAAAGGAATAGATCCTGCGCTTATTGCGGTTGTAGGCTTTCTATCTATGGTGCTAATGGTAGTCGCTATTGTTTTAGGGCCAGGTAGCTTACAATATATAAAGGCTTGTATTGTTTTAATGGTTATTTCAATTGTAGCCATGGTATGTGGAGCCATAGGAATGATTATAGAAAACCAAAATGATGATAATAAAATCATAGAAAATAAAAATAAGTTTCAACAAGAATATGATGATTATGTGGAGAAGCATGGTATTATAAAAAGTGATACGCAGGTAACATTATTTGAAGTGGATGACGAGTATGACATTGAATTCAAGATTCCTCAATATTTGTGGATAGAAAATGGTGTACTGAATATGTTTCCAATGTCTCGTTTTTATAAAGAGTATCATACAAGCACAGTGCATAAGCCAGATATTTCAATGCTACAGCTTAAAACAATTTCAATTGAATCAATTTTATATTTTGAAGAAATAGGCGAATTACGTCAGTACACTTCTGTATCAGGAGGAGGAACTTCATTAAAGGGAGCTTTACTAGGATACGTTATCGCTGATGATGTTGGCGCAATTATTGGTAGCAGGCAACCAGTTAAGACGAAAGTTATCTCTAATGATGAGCGTATAATAGAATTAATATATAAAAACAACTTAGGAGAAATTGAAAACTTAGAGTTCTCGCATGATGCATATAAAGTTTTTAAACACCTTATGCCAATGAAAGAACTTAGAAGAATCAATGGTTTAAAGGCTAGTGAAAATTTAAAAGATGAGATAGAACCACAGGAGTCACAGACTATAAAAGATAAGTTAATACAATTAAACAATTTAAGAGTGGAAGGGCTTATAACCGAAGATGAATATTTGGAGCAAAGAACAAGGATATTAGAGTCGTTTTGAAAGAAATAATAACGGTAGGTTAATTGAGGAGGATAATGGGGTATGGACGAGAATGTAAAGTGTGGACAGTGTGGGAGCACATTTAATAGAATGTTTCTGTTAGGGAAGCAAGGTAATGCCGATGTTTGCCCTCTATGTGGTGGGACATTGAATGGAGGCGATACGGATGATAAAACGGCAGATGAACATGCTGATTGGATTACGTGGTGGTATCTGAAGGATAAACGGTATAAAGATGATTATAGTTTATGGGATAAAATGCCACGTGATCCAGAGAATTATGAGGTGATTAAAGAGTTTAAAGCACCACCACGTGATGTAAATGGAAAATCAATTAGAGCAAAAGAAATTCTCCGTACATACATACCAGACGCATTCGCTCCACCAGAGAAATCAGATGGCCCGGTGATCCGCTGTCCTAGATGTGGAAGTAGGGAATATACACTGTTAAATAAAGGCTATGGACTTCTGACTGGATTCATTGGTTCTGGAAAGATAAAAAGAGTATGTAATTATTGCAAGAAGGAATTCTAAATCGAGTGTGGAGGAATTGATTATGGGGAGAAAAATTGTTTGCCCAGATTGCGGGAGTATTGTTGATGAAGATATTTTAAAGGCTAAGAATAGCGAAAATACATGTTTGATTTGTGGAGCTAATTTAGGCGGAGATAGTATAAATAAGGCAGATGAGCATGCTGATTGGATTACGTGGTGGTATTTGAGGGACAAACGGTTTAATGATGATTACAGTTTGTGGGATAAACAACCAAAACATCCTGATTATTTTGAGGTAATAAAAGAGTTTAAGGCTCCACCAGAAGACAATCCAGGCGGATTAGATGAAGTAAAACGCATTCTTCGTACTTATGTCCCTAATGCCTTTGCACCACCAGAGGAATCAGATGGCTCGGTGATCCGCTGTCCACGATGTGGAAGTAAGGAATATACATTGTTAAATAAAGGCTATGGACTTCTGACTGGATTCATTGGTTCTGGAAAGATAAAAAGAGTATGTAATTATTGCAAGAAGGAATTCTAAACAACTTAATATTCATGAAATAATGAAGAGAGACTATAGTGGCCTCTCTTTTATTATGCACAAAAATAACATTTAAGGAGATTTTACATGGCAAGTAACAACGATTTTATGATGCAATTGGCAGCGACATTGAATGTTGCAAAATCAAAGAAACAGATTAATTCCGACATTAAGCAGCTAGAAAAGACATTGAATATGATGCGCCTGACAGCTACCTTACTAAAAGGTGACACTAAAAAACAAGTCAAGGAACAAATTAATCAAATTCAAGCACAACTTGCTCCGGTCAAGTTGGCAGCAAAGCTAGATGAAAAACAGGCACAACGGGCTGTAAATAACGCCTTGAAAAATGTCAAATTCAGTGATATCAATATAAATATAGATGGTTTGAATCTCAAACTTCGCAAAGCTCTTTCGAGCGTTAATTCCCGTATACCGAAAATAACAATACCAGTAGATTATGATGTAAAAAAACAACGTCTACAAAATGAACTGACAACGTATCTGACAAAAAACAGTAAAATCAGGGAGTCGTCAGGATTGTTAAATGAGAGTGATAAATTAAAGGCTCTATTTGACAAAATCAATGATAAGAAAAGTTTGACTGAAGCGACCGAGCAATTTAGACTGTTTAAATCGGAGGTGCAGGCTACGGGATATTCCGGTGCAAGTACGACTCAAAAGTTAAAAGATATGATATCCAGGATTGGACAGATAGGTTCTTTCTTTGGGGTTGGCGCTATGATGGTCAGCCGTTTTTCAGACTCACTTAAAACATTAAAGGGAAATTCTACAATTCTAACAGAGATTGCAAAAACTTCCGAGATGACAGCAAGGCAGATCCGAGAAATTGGTGATAGTTCATTTGGAATTGCATCAAAGTACGGTATAAGATCAAATGGATACCTTGAAGGTGTTCGGGAAATGAGTCGGTCAGGATACAATGAATTATCTAAAGAACTTGGAGAACTTTCCGTGTTGGCCCAGTCAGCAGGAGACATGACCGCTGATAGTGCTAACAACTATCTTTTAGCAACAGATGCAGCTTATAAATATAAAGGAAGCATTGAACAGCTAACAGCCGCACTTGATGGAGCAAACTATATTTCTAATAGAAACAGTGCTACGCTAACTGATATTGCAGATGGTGTACGTGTAAGTGCTTCGTATGCGGCAGAAGCAGGTGTCCAGATAGACGAACTTACAGCGGCAGAGGCCACTATGATAGCTACCACCAAACGTAGCGGCTCTGAGATGGGACGGGCATTTAGATCGATCTTATTAAATTTGCAACAGGTCAAGGGTGAATTTGACGGAGAGATTATTGATGAAGAGTCCTTAAAGAAGGTAGAATCAAGATGCCATAGTCTGGGTGTAGAACTGGAAACAATGACTTCTGAAGGTGCAAAGCTGAGAAATCCTATGGAAATATTGAAGGAACTTTCACAGGTATACAATAGCTTGCCAGATAGTAGTGTCGATAAACAAGGTATCATCTCTGACATCGGGGGCAAATATCATGCCAACGCTCTAGCAGCTCTACTTTCCAACTGGTCATCTTATGAAAAAATGTTGGGTGAATTCTCGCAGGGAACTGGCAGTAGTTTACGGGAGGCCGCTAAAACCGCTGAATCATGGGAAGGCCGTTTAAATGCCTTACAGAATCAATGGGACAGTTTCGTGAACCATGTTACGGATCAAAGTACCATTAAAGGCGGTATATCATTTTTGGAAACTGCTATAGGTGGAGCTGAAAAGTTGGTTGACACATTGGGGGCTATTCCAACATTATTGACTACAATTACAGGCGCTTATACATTATTAAATAAGGACTATGGAATTACTCAAATAACAAACCCACAAAGCGGAAAGCTTGATGTACAGGGAAATTACATGGGTGTTAATATCACTGCTTTAAAGGCTCAGAAGAAGCACTTTTCGGAAGCGGAAGCTGCGATTGCTCAATGGAATAATGAAGTGGCGACGGGAATGACTGATATTAATAAATTTGGACTATCCGTAGTCAAAAACAACACCCAATTAAAGGATTACCTCTCCACCTGTACAGACGGTTCAGCATCATTAGCTGGCTATCGAGCATCACTCAAAGCGGCAGGTGTTCAAACAGAAGCTCTACGTCTCAAAACAGTCTTAATGACCTCTGCGATGTCTTTTGGCCTTGGCATGGCTATTCAAACCGGAATATCCCTACTCACAAAGGTTATAGATGAACAAGTCCATGCTCAGGAACGTGCTTTAGAAGCAGCTCAGGAAGCTAGTTCACGTATTAAGTCGATAAACGATACATATGCCTCTCATAGAAAAGTTGTAGAGGATACAGCAGCGGCTTATGAAGAACTTTCAAAAGGTGTCGATACAGCAACGAATAGGAATATTAGCTTAGGCACAGAGGACTACAATAAGTTCCTTGACATCAATAAACAGCTTGCAGAGGCTTTTCCGGAGTTAATTACTACCATAGATGAGAATGGTAATGCCATACTGAATCTTGGAACACATGGCAGAACGGCTTCCGATGATTTACGAGAACTGTTAGCCGCTGAAGAAGATTTACAGAACTTCAAAATTTCCCAGGAATTAAGTGATGTTTTCGGCGGAGTGAAAGTACAGGTAGATAATGCTCTTAAAAATCAAGAAGAGTATAATTCGGAGTTGGATAAAACCCAGGAAGTTCTGAAAGATATCCATAATATGGCTGCTGGTAAAATATCTATTGGAGATTCGATTGATTTTACTGGTGATTTTATGAATGAAGGTGACGCAAATAAGCATAATGCTTATATCTCTGCAATCCAAAAATTCTATAAACAGTTAACACCAGAACGCCGTAGAGGCATAGGTGAGATGTTTGATACATCCAAAATTGTACAAATGAATCCAGATGGAACCTCATTCCGATTTTATCTGGATACTGTACCACTTTCAAACGAAGAGAAACTGACTTTAAAAAATCTTATACAGGAACAGTCACAGGATATTGCCATATCATTGTCAGATTCTATTGGAACATCTATGCAGGAGCAGGCCGAGAAAACGAAAGAGGCAGAGCTTGCCTGGAAAGATTTTCTCCCCAGTTTAGTTGCTACAATGAAGTCCCAATCGACTTTCAAAGAACTGGATGAAACAACACAAGAAATAGCAGTTCATCTCGTAGAAGGTTTGCAAATGAATGTTGCCGACCAAATGGATGAGAATCACCCCTATGATTATATCAGAAACAGTATCATTGCTCCTTTATACAACCTATCGAAAGAGGATTTAAGCAAAGTATCCGATGCATACAATAAGCTGTTTTCTTTAGATCCAGATAAATTATCACTCGATGATACAAAGAAACAGGTAGATGGTTATATCAATACAATTGCTGAGATTATTGGAAAAGACCCGATAGAGTTAAAAATTCAGTTTGGATTTAACGATATTGATTCACTTATACAGAATTATTCGACAATCATGCAAAAAGCTGCTGAAAAGTTTAGCGGGCAAACGGCTCTTTCCTTGACAAAGGGTGGGGGAGAAAAGTATGAATCGGAATATTCAGAGCTGGATAAATTTGCAAAAGCCAACAGCATAAACACACAGAATGAGATTGCTTTTTGGAATTCATGCCTTGAGGAGAGTAAGACCAGAGAAGAAGCAATGAAAAAGTATCTGGCAAGTTCCAATATTGCTAAACAGGGAACCAATTTAACATTTTTGGATACGTTTGATAAGCTGGACGAAATGACTGAGCCATTAAAGGCTCTTGACGAAGCTTATTCTAATTTCATAGATAAGGATAAAGAAATCACGTTTGATAATCTCGCATCCTTGTCTGATAAGTTCAAAGATGTGACTGGTATACAGAGTTATATAAAAGCGATCCAGGATGCCAGAGGTAATACGAAAGCAACTCAGGAAGCTTTTAATAATCTTACCAGTGCTTATATTGAGCATACTGGAATCTTAGACCAGGTAAACCAAAGTAATGCATCTCTTATTCAGTCATATCTTCAGGAACAAGGAATAGCAAAGGCGGATATTCTTGTACAGCAGGCGTTGGCCCATAATCTGGCAGTTGTAGAAGCACAAAAATATCTGACATCTAATGCTACATTTGATTTAGCTAATGCCGCAAGCAATGAAATCGCTGCATTTATAGACTCTGCTGAAACTGCTGATGTATCCAAAGCGGCTCTTATTGAATTAATGATGGCTAAAATATCATGCAACGAAACCGGTATTGTGACCGATGGCGATATACAGAACCTTATAGATTTAGCCACGGCTGCTGGTATTGCAGAAGCCGCAATCAAAAATGCCAAGGCCGCGCAGAATCAGAAGAACGCTCCAGGTGTAGCCCGGAGTGCTGGTGCTGATAATGCCATCAGTGAGAGCATTTATAGTAATCTGGAAAGTGAAATAAAGGAGGAGTTATACAAACCGAGGGAGTATAAATTCACTGGAGGGAGTGCTAGTAATAAGGCAAAATCCGGTTCTGGAGGTTCCAAAGGTTCTAAGGATACCTCTGAAGAAATCAACCACATTGATCGCCTCTTATCCGAGTCCGAAAAGCGCCTAAAGTGGTACAAGAATGCCTTGGAAGACGCCTTTACGATTGATGAGAAGGATTCTGCCATTGAAAAAATGGTAACTGAAACAAAATATCAGTTAAAGCAGATGAATGATGTCTATTCTTATTATACTAAGGCTGCATCGGAAAAGTTGGCACAGATTCCAGTGGATATGCGAGATGCGGTTAAGGACGGAAAGGTTGATATTGAAACTTTAAATAATGAGAAGCTTGCTAATCTTATCAAAGAATTCAGAGACTTAGATGGTAAAGCAGAAGATGCTAAAGATAAAGTCCGTGACTTGAATAAGTCTATCAATGATTTAGCACAGCAAAAGATTCAGATACGAATTGATTTTCTTGAAGATAAAAATGAGATGCTGAATAAACGCCTGGATAAATTCAAGTCGCTCATTTCCGCTGTAGTAAGTGGTATCGAAGGTGAAATAGATGATGTCAATGACCATTATGATAGTATGATTGACAGATACCAAACCCAGATAGACGCATTAGAGCTTCAGAAAAAGGCGATTCAGGATCAGTTGGATGAACTGAACAAGCAGAATGAAGCCCTTAAAATCCAGAAGGACCTTGAAGATGCCATTTATGCAAGACGTAAGGCAGAGAACAATAAAAATGTCCATATCTATCGTGAGGACAGAGGTGACGGGAAAAGCGGCATGGTCTGGGAAGCTGACCAGGATGCAGTTAAGGATGCGAAGGAGCAAGAAGACGAAGCCACTTTTAACAAGAAGAAATATGACCTCCAGACTCAGATTGACGCATTTGACAAGCAGATAAGTGCATTAGACGAGACGATAGAGAAACTTGAGAAAACCAGGGACAGCGAGATTGACTATTTAAATTCCATTAAGGATTCTTGGAGTAGCATAGAAGAAACTGCTAGAACCATAGCCGATATGGAAATGGCAGATGGCTTCTGGGGAAGTGGCTGGTTTAATGATATTATTAGCGGTGATACATCCTATTTGGATGATATCGTTGAAAAGTTTCAGACAACATATGGAGCTATCTCTGATAATCAGCAAATGATAGATAGCCTTACTGGACTGAAAGATAATCTTGCCTATGTCGATGGAGAAGCAGCTTTAGTTACAGCAAATATGGCGGCTAACTTTAGTACATTAGGGTCTACAGCGACAACTGTATGTGGGAATATAAACATGGCAACCAGTGCGATACCCGTCTATACAGAAGAAAACCGAGCCTTGAATGAGGAACCCATGTTGCTTTGGGGAGAACAGTTCACGACATTCGGCGGACAGGCATGTGGTGTTGCTGATAGTATAGCTGTATCTTATGAGTCCATGGCCGCCAGACTAGAAGCAGCTGCCGAAAGAGCCGTAGCAGCAATTAAGCGAATCAAACGTGCCGAACGTGATGATGACGATGACGAGGGCTATGCAAAAGGAACGCGTAATGCAAAGCCTGGATTACATCCAGTAGCTGAAGGAAACAGACCGGAAATTATCATTAAGAACAGCGGAAAAGCCGTTGTAGCAGATAGGGAAACCTATTATCCATTTAGTGGCGGAGAAACAGTGTTAAAATCAGAGGACACAAAAAGTATACTTAATGGGGATAATGTATCACCAATAAGAACAATCAAAGGAATTGATCTAGATTATTTAAATAGTGTTGATATTGATGAAATGATAGCAAAATTCTCACCCAATATTGCTGATTTGCCAAGGTTTGATTCATCAAAGATGATAGTAAATAATACAGAAAATAGAGGCCCAAGTCTTACCATCGGAAAAGTTGAGATGCATGAGGTAAATGATGCAGATGAATTTATGGATGAATTATACAGCAAATTCCCACAAAGCATAGGACAGAAATATTATAAAAGGTAATAAGTAGATGGGGTTACATAGCCCCATCTTATAAAAGGAGAGAGTGAAATGGACGAGATAAATAAAAATAAATTAGTGGAAATTATTAAGACATCAGCAGATAAGAAGTTTAGAGACAATATCGGTAGTTTTGAAGCAAATCTTGTTGAACGTATGGAGGGTAAAAATAATGCAGATGCATTTATTGAATGTTTTGCCTGTTTATATACTGAATCCTACCATGCCGTTAAAGAAGTTCTTTTAGATGTATTATCACAATTATAAAAAGTTGGAGGTTGACAATATGAGTATAAAAGGCAATAAAGCAATTGATAAAATGGCAGAGACAATTTTGAAATACATAAATAAGAGCATTGATTCAGCCAAAGTAAACCGTACAGCCAAAGGCAGGATCATTGAATTGCTAGGCGATAATAAATACAAGGTCATAATTAATGGCGGTGAGTATACTGTCAGGAGCCATTGGACGCATAAAGTAAATGATGTAGTGGTGATTGTTGTGTGTAATAATGACTGGGGAAAATTGTATGTCCTCTATTAATGAAAATTGAATATGGATTATATGGGCGCTCTGAAATATGGGCGCTCTTTTGATGTGATTAAGAGTATGAATGATTAGAATTATGGAATGAAAGGGAGTAATAGGTATTACGGAAGTAGTTAATATTAGTGAATACAAGTTGAAATCCCCGTATAATAGGGAACGACTTTTGAAAATATATAGCGAAAGTGTAAAATATGGGTTAATAGCATTACCCGAAAAGGATTGGATTGCCCTCGTAAAACGTGATATAATCAAACCAGATACAATGTTGTCACAAATAACTATGCTAAAAAAGGAAGCCGTATTAAAGGTACATCGTTATAAAATCAGTACTCTTACAGATGGACGTGTAGGGACCTATATCCTTGATGATAGTAAGGCCAATCATCGTAGAAATGTTAAAGCTTCTACTTATGATGCGATGATTGAGCAACTGTTTGATTTTTACTATCCAGAAGGGTATGCCGATGAAGAAACTGACAAGAATAATCTTCGTTTATGCGACATCTTTGATAACTGGCTTGATTACAAGTGCAAGAAGAACGGCAATAAGGAGGAAACAAAAAAACAGAATAGAAAGAGCTATAGTAAGTATGTTGTAGGTAGGAAAATTGCCACGATGCCTTTAAAGGATATCACGACTATTGATATTGAGGAATGGGCTATCGACATTCTAACTGAATATCATATGACTGCCAAAACATTCAACACTCATAAGATAGTGGTGATGAACGCTTTAGTTTATGCAAAGAAGAAGGGATATATTAATGAAAATCCATGGGTAAAAGAAGAGTTGGATTATAAACGCTTATTATCCAGCCCTAGACGTAAACCTTCTTCTGATATGGTATTCTACCCGGATGAGATTGAGGCATTGTCTGTAGAATTTGAGCGTGGTTATAAAGCCAATGGTAATACAGCTTGCATAGGGCTGATGGTCAACTTTGACTTAGGACTTCGTATTGGTGAACTGTGTGCGCTGAAGTGGACTGATGTAGATTGGAAAAATGAGACAATATTTATTCATCGCATGGAGGATAGTTCCGGAGATGTGGTAGATTATGTTAAATCCGATTCTGAGGCAGGATATAGAGAATTAGTCTTGTCCGACTCAGTAATTAAATTATTTAAACGGATTAAGGAAGACAGTACCATATTATCAGAATATATTTTCTGTAACGAAGTAGGTGCACGTAAAACCAAGCTTCAATTTCTGAATAAACTTAGAAGGGCACAAAGGGCAGTTGAATTTGAAAAAGAAAAAGGCTCCCACTGTATAAGGCGTACTGTAGCATCGAGAATGAATTCAGCCGGAATTGCTTTAGAAGAAATCAGGCGCTGGCTGGGACATACTGATTTAGAAACAACTCTTAAATATATCTACAACCCGTTCAGGGAAAGTGAAACAAATGAAAAGATCAAAAACAACTCTATATTGACTACAAATAAAAATTGTCTTCAATTGTCTTCAAAATTCAAAGTGGTATAAAAACGAAAATGTGCCAAGACCCTGTAAAAACAAAGGTTCCGGCACAAATATCCAGTGGAGACAACAGGACTCGAACCTGCGACCCTCTACACGTCAAGCAGATGCTCTCCCAGCTGAGCTATG
>ENA-OWOC01000025-OWOC01000025.1-gut-metagenome-genome-assembly--contig:-NODE-25-length-129882-cov-19.388914_pt1 | contig 129882 bp, 121 predicted proteins | sample MGYA00248245_ERZ651791 | MGnify/ENA primary metagenome ERZ651791 (study PRJEB26908, sample SAMEA4031703) | gut metagenome | biome: gut; feature: normal infant; material: stool | place: China | collected...
TATAGATGTATTTTATTACAACGAAAAGAATGTTGGAAGTGTGCTTTTCAGCACACCCCAACATTCAGTATAGAACCATTTTTTCATTCAGCTTATTCAGGTTATATCCCATGCACAAACTGTTAATTGTTGCTGATTTTTGCTGCAGTCAACGTAATTTCAACCAGATATCCGTCGGTCAAAACAGACTGAGCCGTGGTTCTGGCAGGCATGCAGCCAGGATCAAACCATGCATCCCATACAGCATTGAATTCGTCAAACATGGACCAGTCGTGAATGTTAATCTTTGCATATAGGATATGGTTCTTATCGGATCCAAACTGTTCCAGCAGCTCATCCAGGCGGTGGGTCAGGGCGACCATCTGCTCGGTCATGGTGGGCTGTTTTCCCGCAGCGATGTGGCCTGTAAAGTACAGAACACCGTTATATTCCGTTACCCGCGCAAAGTGTTTACACATATCATGTCTTATGATTTCCATTGTTATCTCTCCTTAAAATTATATTTGCTTCTATAGTAAATGTCAAAATCTGTACAAAGCGCTATTTAAATTGCTATTTAGACTGCTACTTAGATTTGACAATTGCCAGACGCGGTAAACTTACTGGGTTTGGTTCAAAGTTGGTCAGTGTGGAACGAACACCAAAAATATTCTCAGAGTTGTGCAGGGGAATCATATAGACTTCTTCACGCAAAATGTCGATAACTTTAGCGTAGTCCGCTGCACGCTCCTCTTTATCCAGGCTGCTCTGGGCATTTTCCATCAGCTTGTCGATTTCAGGATTTCTGATGCCTGCATAGTTTCTTCTGAAGGGACCGGTGGAGTGCATATAGGGGTAGTAGAACTGGCCGTCCTTGCCGGTGGGAGCAAAGGCACAGATGACAACCTCATGGATTCCCTTACTGTATTCGGCCATCAGTGTCGCGAATTCCATAATGGAAACATCAACCTTGACACCGATAGCGCCCCAGTTATTCTGGAGAATTTCTGCAAGGTCAATACGGTTCTGGTTTTCGTTGGTCCATAGCTTGATGGTAAAACCATCAGGATAACCTGCCTCAGCCAGCAGCTCTTTGGCCTTCTCCGGATTATACTCCAACAGGGCTTTATCCGTTTCAGGATTAGCAGGATGGTAGCCTTCATTCTGGGGAGTGAAGAAGCTGTCATGCTTTCTGCCGGTTCCGGAGAAAACTGTGTCAACTATAGTATCCAGGTCAAGGGCATAGGCCAGAGCCTGACGAACCTGCTTGTTGTCCAGAGGCGCCACCGTGCAGTTGAACACAATGTTGGCAGTGGTAAAGGTATCGCAGGTCCAGATATCGCAGTTGGGATTCCGGCGCAGGGAGTCCACAGAAGTGGTCAGCGGCTGCATGCAGATATCCACGTCACCTGCCTCAAAAGCCAGGGTTCTGGCAGTGGAGTCGGTAATGATACGGAATACCAGGTTCTTGAACTCAGGCTTTTCGCCCCAGTAATTCTCGTTGCGCTCAAACACAATGCGGTCACCGGCAATCCATTCAACAAACTTGTATGGGCCGGTACCTGCGCCGTTCAAATCCCGGACAAGGGCCTCAGGAGTCGAACTTTCAATTGCCTTCTTGCTCAGAACGCAGTCAGCGGGATCGCTCATAAAATCTTCCATGGGAGGGAAGGGCTCAAATGTGACGATGTCCAGAGTATAGTCGTCGATAATCTTACACTTCTCCAGATCGTACATATTGTAGAAGGAGCTTTGCAGCGGCAGCTCATTACCGCGCTGGTACATGTACAAAACGTCCTCGGCAGTCATTTTTTCGCCGTTGTGGAAGTAAACGTCATCTCTCAGATGGAACCGGATCGTGGTGTCATCCACGTTCTCCCAGGATTTTGCCAGGACACCTTCATATTCCATGGTCGCGTCATTACGCCTCAGCAGGCCTTCGCAATGAACCTTTGAAACCAGAGTAGCAGCACTGTCGGACAGCTGAAAAATGTCCAGGGACGGAGGCTCACTGGCCAGAGCAATGGTGAGCGTATCTTCCACGGCAGTTACAGGCAGATTAGCATCGGGAGTATTGTTTGTGTAGGTGGAATTGATCTTGTCGCCTGTCTCGATGACAGCGCCAACCTCTGTTCCGGCAGACCCGCCGGACACAGCATTTTCCCCCTTCTCAGACGCGGAACCGCCGCTATTGCTGCTGCAGGCAGGTAATGTGCCCAGCACCATGAGCATTGCCATAACCAGTGCTAATTTCCTTTTCATATATTGATCCTCCTTAGATTGTGTTTATTTCTCTCACTATGTTGTCTGGATTAAATATGATGGCATGCGGCGAAATGCCCGCGGCCGTCATCCGTCAATAAGGGGTTTCTTTTGAAACATTCTTCGTCCGCATAAGGGCAGCGGGGAGCAAACCGGCAGCCGGGCCTGGGGTTGACAGGAGATGTCAGCTCTCCTTTCAGAAAAATCCTCTCCCGTTTAACACCTAAGCTGGGAATGGGAATTGCGGAGAGCAGGGCTTTGGTATAGGGATGGTGCGGATCCTTAAATAAATCATCGGAGCCGCATTTTTCCACTACCTGCCCCAGATACATCACCATAATTTCATCTGAAATATGCTTGACAACCGATAGATCATGGGTGATGAAAATATATGTCAGTCCCAGCCGCTCCTGCAGATCCTGCATCAGATTCAGGATCTGGGCCTGAATGGAAACGTCCAGTGCAGAAACAGGCTCGTCACAGACTATGAACCTGGGGTTAAGAGCCAATGCCCGTGCTATACCGATACGCTGACGGCGTCCGCCGTCCAACTCATGAGGATAGCTTCCTGCCAGCCGGCTGGCCAGGCCTACTAGCTCCATCAACTCATCTACACGCTTATCAATCTCTCTGGAAGATAATTTTTCACAGCAGCGCAGCGGCTCCGCGATGATCTGCTTAACGGTCATACGGGGATTCAGGGAGGAAAAGGGATCCTGAAAGATGATTTGCATGTCTGTATGCAGTTTCTTCAGTTCCTTTCCTCTGGCGTTTGTGATTCTCTTTCCGTCAAAGCATATTTCTCCTTCTGTGGAGTCAAGAAGGCGTACAATGGTACGGCCCAATGTGGATTTGCCGCAGCCGGACTCTCCCACGATTCCAAGTGTTTTGCCTGCCTCCAGAGTAAAAGACACATCATCCACAGCATGCAGCCATCCGTCAGGAACATGAAAGTATTTTTTCAGGTTTCTGATTTCTAATAGCACACTCATTTCGATCCCTCCTTTTCCCCGGCGGCACAAAGATGGCACTTGACAATATGGCCCGGAGAAAGCTCCAAATCTGCGGGTTTTTCCTTCCTGCAGATCTCCATGCAGTATTCGCAGCGGTCATGGAAGGGGCATCCATCCGGCAGATTCATTGGATCGGGCATCAGCCCTTCAATGGGCTTCAGCCTGTGAACATCCTTGTCAATGTTCGGAATACACCCAAACAGGCCAACGGTGTAAGGGTGCCTGGCATTTTCAAAAATATCTGCCAGGTCCCCATACTCCACGATTTCACCGGCATAAATGATGGCCACCATATCGCAGTTCTCCACCACCAAGCCCAGATCGTGGGTAATCAGTATCATGGAGGTCTGTAATTCATTTCTCAGGGTGCGGATCATATCCAGCACCTGGGCCTGAATTGTTACATCCAGTGCAGTGGTGGGTTCATCGGCAATGAGCAGCTCCGGGTTACAGCACAGAGCAATAGCAATGACCACTCTCTGTTTCATACCGCCGGAAAATTGATGTGGGTAGTCGTTGAAGCGCTCCTCCCGGATACCGACCATTTCCAGGGTTTCCTGCGCCTTTGCCGCAAGTTCTTCTCTGGAAAGGTTGGGCTCATGAATTTCCAGGGATTCCATGACCTGCTCGCCGATTGTCATGACCGGGTTGAGGGAGGTCATAGGGTCCTGAAAGATCATGGAGACCTTTTTGCCCCGGTATTTTTGCAGGGCATCCTTATCCATGGCAAGGACATCCCTGCCTTCAAAGTGGATCTCACCGCTGATGATCCGGGCAGGAGGCTCGGACAAAAGCCGCAGGATTCCCAGGGCGGTAGTGGTTTTCCCAGCGCCGGTCTCGCCCACCAGGCCCAGAGACTGGCCCTTATTCAATACCAGATTCATCCCGTTAACCGCTTCCACGACGCCGCTGTCAGTTTCATAGTGGATCACAAGATCCTTTATTTCTAATAATGTCTCGTTCATAATCTGTTTCAACTCCTTGCTTAACAGCTGCTTACCGTTTCATTCTGGGATCCAGGGCATCCCGCAATCCGTCGCCAAGCAGGTTCAGCGCCAGAATAACCATCATAATTGCCAGCCCGGGAAACAGCGCCATGTACCATTCGTTCAGCAGATACGCTTTACCGGTGTTCAGCATATTACCCCATTCGGGTGTAGGCGGCTGAATACCCAATCCGATGTAGCTCAGTGACGCGCAGGTCAGAATCGCGCTTGCAACGCCTAAAGTAGAGCGCACGATGATGGGTGCCAAACAATTTGGGAGAATATGGCGCAGAACGATCCGCAGATCACTGGCTCCGCCGGCCCGCGCCGCTTCAATATATTCCTGATCCTTGACGGTAAGGACCGAGGCGCGTACCGTCCTGGCATAGGAAGGAATCGTACCGATTCCTGCCGCAATCATCAGATTGACCAATCCTGAACCCAGGGCCGCGGCAATAGAAATTGCCAGCAGGGTGCTGGGGATTGCCATAAGAACATCCATGAGGCGCATAAGCACATTATCCGCTTTACCGCCATAGTAGCCTGCGGCGGCACCTATCAGGGTACCCGTGATGCAGGCGAAGCCAACAGCTATAAAGCCAACCACAATGGATGTTCTCGCACCGTAGATAATACGGCTGAAAATGTCCCGTCCAAAGTTATCTGTCCCCATAAGATGCAGCAGATTGGGCCACTGCAGTGCTTCCGCAGGACGCTGCTCATCCAGACCATAGGGAGCCAGAATGCTGGGTACCAACGCGCAGCACAGCAGAATACATATAATAACCAATCCCATCATAGCCTTCTTATCCCGCTTCAGACGAATCCAGGCTTCTCCCCACTGGGAGGTGCCGTATTTTTTTGTGATTTTACGGGGTTTCCCCCCGGTCCTTGCTTTCATCATTAATCAGACCTTCCTTTGCGTGTGTTTTTACCAGAAACCTGTCAGGTCACACTTTTTGCAATAAAGTGTTTGACCTTTCTTTTGGTCTGGTAAATGGATTTCAGTCTGGGATCTACAAAGGTGTATATAATGTCTACCACCAGGTTCAAGAGACTGAACATAACAGCAATTACAACCACAGCTCCCTGAATGGTGGGGTAATCACGGGCTTTAATGGACTGAATCATCAACATTCCGATGCCCGGTATCGCAAAAACAGTTTCTGTCACAATCGCTCCGCCCAGCATACTGCCCAGCTGAATGGCAATCGCTGTGATGATTGGGATCATAGAGTTTCTTAATGCATGGGAAATAATGACTTTCCGTTCGGTCTGTCCTTTTGCCCGGGCAGTCCGTATGTAGTCCTGGCGGATAACCTCCAGCATACTGGAACGGGTAATCCTGACCAAAGACGCCATAGCGCCGGTGCCGATGGTCAGAACCGGCATGAACCAGTGAGCCGGTGTTGTAAATCCATAGCTTGGAAACCATCCCAGCTTAACGGAGAACAGTATTATGGTCATCAAGCCCTGCCAGAATGCCGGCATTGCCACACCAATCAGAGCCAGTACCATCAGCAGATTATCAATCCAGGTGTTCTGTTTGATGGCAGAGATAATTCCAATCGGAATGGAGAGGAGCACCGCAAATGCCGCGCTGGTTAATGACAAAAGTATGGTTGTAGGCAGCCGATCCATAACTTCATCCAAAACAGGACGTTTTGTCTTATAGGATGTGCCCAAATCGCCATGGAGTACGAGATTTTTAGTATAATTAAAAAACCGGACCGGCAGCGGCTTGTTCAGTCCCAGGTCTTCACGAATCTGCTCCACAACTTCCACGGAAGCCGCGTCGCCGGCAATCATTGCCGCCGGATCACCGGGAGAAATCTCGTTCATGGTGAACACCAGGAACAAAACACCCAGAAGAACCGGGATCATCATCAAAATACGCTTAAAAATATATCTTAGCACAAATTTTCACCCCCTTTAAGCTGTTAACTATATTGCATTAATGTTCGTATCATTGATGCAACCTAATTGTAATTTATAACAATAACAAGTTAAACTAACGATTTTAAGATTTGGTTGAATATTTTTATTTCCTATTCAAAAAAGCATGGATATGATATATAATGTCTAAAAGCAGTTCAGATGACTGAGCGCTGAGTGCCAGCAGCTTTAAAACGATTGTATAAACTCATACGATAACAGGATGAAGGCAATATGAAAAAGGGATTTATAAAACAGAAAAGCCTGTCCGTCATGGAACGGCTTATGAATCAAAGTCTGACCGTAAAAATCAGTGTTTTTATTTATTTAATCGTAATCATTCTATTTTTATTTCTCTCCCTTTTCCTTTTTGGCATTGTTGGACGCGCATCTGAACGGCGGCTGTCAGAGGAGCACTCCAAATTGCTGAGGGTTGCGATTCTTATGATTAACAGCCGCCAGCAGTATATGATCGGTGTGGCAGACTACTATGCTCTGTCTCCTGATATCAAGAATATGATGGATACCAGCAATTCCGGTCTTCCTGTTACAACCATCCTGGACGAGTCCAGGTTCAAAACCCCCACAATCATCATTCTCAGTACTGTGTTCTACAATGCCGAAGGCGAGGCTGTCTATTATACTACAAAGGATACCTCCCGGGTGCCAATCAATCAAAAAAACAACGATGCCTTCCAGAAGCTGGCATCAGGACAAGCCACCTATGTATGGGACTATATTGACAACAATAACAGTGATTTTATGAAGTACGATTTTTCCCCCAAGCTGTGTCTTTGGAGAGCGGTCCGGGACAGCAACGATGTCCATATGATCGGTGCCGTAGCCGTTACCATTGACTCCCGTTCCCTGCTTGGCTTTGACGAAACCGCAAAACAGCTGTCTGAAAATCTGGCAATTGTCAACTCAAGCAACCAGGTGGTCTATAACCGTTCCGATATCGATCTGAATGAGGATGATATACGGCTGTTATCCAACAACTCCTTTGGCAGCGATGCAGGCCTTTATACCGCTGAGTTAAGCAGCGGCAGGTACAGAGTCAGTTACCAGGCAATTCCTTCCACTGATTTTGTGGCGTTCTTCCTCTACCGCCATACTCCGTTTGCCTTTGGGATTGATGTGGTATACAGCTATATATTAGCCGGATTGTTTCTGTATATTCTCAGCCTTTTCCCATCAATTATATTGGTTTCCAAAATGATCACAAAACCCCTGGTAAGCCTGACAAAATCCATCCAGCAGTTTGCAGAGGGGCAGCAGAATGTAAAAGTTCAGTTTAAATATACGGATGAGATTGGACTGCTGGGAAAAGCTTTTAATGACATGGTTTTGGATAATGAACGTCTTCGGATATCAGAATACGATTTGCGTTTAAAAAATAAGGATGCAGAGCTTTCCCTGATGCAGGCGCAAATCAATCCTCACTTTCTCTACAATATGCTCAATGCCATTCAGTGGCAGGCTCTCAAAAGCGGAAACAAAGAAATCGCCGATATTGCCTATTCCATGGCACAGGTATTCCGGATCAGCCTGAGCCGCGGCAGGAGTATTATTTCAGTGAAGCAGGAACTTGATCTGGTCAGCTACTATTTATCCCTGCAGAAATACCGGCTGGGTAAAAAAATTGACTATCATATTGATTTTGATGAGGATGTCCTTGACCGCCAGATTCCAAAACTGATTCTTCAGCCTCTGGTTGAGAACTCCATCGTTCATGGCATGGCAAAGGATTCTTCCCTCAATCTGGTCATTTCCCTGTCTGTTGCCCTGTCAGAGGATGGAAAATTGTTACACTTTGTAATTCAGGATAATGGATGTGGAATTCCTCCGGAAATTCTCCGGTATTTGCCCAATGAGGTAATCCCGGCTACGGCGGAACAGGGTCAAAGACCAAATAAAAGCAACCGTTTTGCGGTTAAAAACATTTATGACCGCCTTACACTGGTATATGGAAGCGATTTCACTTTCCGCATCCACAGTGAACATGGGACATCCATCGAAATTATTCTTCCTGTAAAAGAGATAGATGAAAGGAGCACCTCCAATGCTTAGATTGGCGATTATTGACGATGAAGAGGAAACCCGGCAGATTATGGTCAATTTCATTGACTGGGATACCTATGGAATCACAGTGGTCGGAGAAGCCTCGGATGGTTTCGCCGCCTATGATCTTATCAACTCTCTGCGCCCGGATATTGTTTTAATCGATATCCAGATGCCCGGAATGACTGGCCTTGATGTTTTAGAGAAGATCCGTTCAGAGGATTTGATTTCTCCTGCCTTTATTATAATGAGCGGATACGACGACTTTGAATTTGCCAGAAGGGCGGTCAGCCTAGCAGCGGTAGAATATTTATTAAAGCCATTCCGCCCTGACGATGTGATTATGGCAATCCAAAAATCCATCAAGCACCTGGAGCTTATCCGCAGCAGTTACCCGGATGCCCCGTCTCCTGACAGTAAAAAAAAGTCACTGGCCGGCAATACCATTGACTTCTCCCTGCTTCACTACCCTTCCCGCGAAGAACACCGCCTGTTAGAGTGCCTGAAAGTGGGTACAAAAGAAAGTGTTCTAGGGGAGCTTGACTGTTTCTGGAACTGTCTGTGTGAATTAAACGGCGATACTGAAAGCCGTCTGAATTGTGCGATTATCCTTTATGTGGAGGTCTGCCGGTTCCTGCTGGAACGCGGAAGCTGTTTCTCAGCTCCATATTTTGAGAACCGGGATAGCTCTGGCAGTGATAGCTCCCAGGAAATCCACCAGACACTCACATCCATTGTGCTGGATGCTATCTCGCTGCTTGAGTCCGGAGATGTTTCCCGTGTTTATGTAAATAAGGCGATTCAGTATATACAGGCTCACTATAACGAAAATCTGTCTCTGGACAGCGTTGCGAATGAAATTGAGCTCTCGTCCCCCTATCTGAGCAGTTTGTTTTCCAGGATTCTGGGAACCACCTTTGTCAACTATATACAGTCTGTAAGAATCCAGAAGGCTAAGGAGCTTTTATGCGGCACGACCATGAAGGTCTACGAAATCGCCTACTGTATAGGATATGACGACGAGAAATACTTTTCGCAGGTCTTCCGTAAAACAGAAGGAATCACCCCATCCCAATTCAGAGCCCAATCCTCAGCAAATCCCGACCGAATATAACACATGGAGACTGGTACTGTATCTTTTCGGATACAGTACCAGAATCTATTTTCAGGTATTTTATAAAATATTAAACGATACCAAAAGATTTTCCGTTCATCTTCCATAGAACGCAATGTAAAATATAGTCATGATATTTCATAATTATCAGTTTATTATTAGGAGGATGAATCATATGGTACGCAGTGAGAATCAAGTAGCAAATCCAGTACGAACCAACATTGAACTGTCTGAAAAGGTCCTGGAACTAAACAAGCAGCTGGAGCAGGAGCCTGAAAATGCAGAGCTTTGGATTAAGCGCGGTCTGGCCTTAGTGGAGCAGAATCTGATGCGGGAAGCGGTTGAGTCCTACTCCAAGGCCCTGTGCCTGGATCCATTCAACTGGCTGGGATACCGCAACCGCGCACACCGCCACCTGTCCTGCTGGGAATTCCAGGAAGCTTGCTCTGACTTTATTATGTCTACCCGGCTGGTTCCCAACACAGTTGACATTCACGAAATCTGGGAGGCCTGGTATCTGCTGGCGCTGTCTCATTATCTGCTGGGTGAATATGAAAAGGCGGCAGACGCCTACAAAACCTGCTACAGCCTGGCCCACGGAGATGATATTATCACTACCACCGGATGGTACTGGTCTACGCTCATGCGTCTGGGACGCAAGGAAGAGGCCGAGAATATTCTGGCGTTTATCACCAAGGATATGAAATTTGAAGCAAGCCGCGAAGCCTACTTCAGTACGCTTCGTATGTTCAAGGGCTGGGTTTCTCCCGAAGATACCGAGGCTCAGTGTAATATGCCTGACTGCAAGGATAAGTTTACCCGCCTGTATGCCATCTCCAACTATTACTATATCACCGGCGATCTGGAGAATTCCAACCGTGTGATTGACCGTATTCTGGAAGAAGCCGGACCCCAATGGTGGATGGTCTTTGGTTACCTGGCCGCAATGGTTGATAAGAAAGCCCGCAGCAACGCTTAATATTATTTTTCTGGTAAGGCTTAAGAATTTGCTCCGGCATTGGCCGGGAAACCGCTGTTTTGGGAAATAACACAGCTCTATACCAAAGGTCGGTTTTGATGCCACGTATCAAAACCGCCTTTTTCTAATGCGCAAATAGAGGAGGTTTTTCATGACTAACGAAAATACTGAAAATCATTCCATTCCTGTAAGGCTTACCGATATTCTGCATTTTAAAAGCCTTTCTAACCTGTCTCTTTCTTTGGATGGAACCCGCGCCGCATTCATGATTCACCAGTGCAACGGGGCCCAGGATGGATATAACTCTGATCTTTGGATATATGATTTAAGCCGCGGCCGTACCGTTCAGGTGACTTCCGGCAATAAAAAACAGATTTTCTGCTGGACACCGGATGGCTCGCTTCTCTATGCCACGCCCGACGCCGAAACCCGCTTCACTAAAATGAATCCTGAAGGCAGCCTCAGCCCGGCATTTAACATACCCATTCAGGTCAAAGCCATTCAACCCGTAACGGATGCTCTATGGCTTGTGGAAGCTGCCAGCTTTGTAAATGAAGAAGCCAAGGGACTGCTGACGGAAAAAATCTGTGTGGTTCTGGAGGAACTTCCTGCCCATTTCAACGGTGTGGGATATACCTGCGGCAGCCGCAACAGCCTGTATTTGTTTAACCAGTTCACTGGCTCTCTCCGGCAGATTACGCCTCCCCGCTTTGAAACAATGGGTTACACTCTGTGCATAAAGGAGCAAAAAATTGTCTGCCATGGACATGAATATACAGATGTCCGCGGAATCAGGGGAAGCGTCTATCTGTATGACATTCCCGCCGAAACTGGCAGCATTGTTGTGGGGCCCAATATCTACCGCATTTACTACGCCGCCATGATGGGCCAGAATCTGCTGTTTGCCGGTACAAAAGGTAACCATGACAGCAATGAAAATCCCACCTTCTATACACTTAACCTTTCCAGCAAAGAAGTTTCTGAACTTTGCTATCCTGACCATTATATAGGCGGGCTGGGCATCGGCTCCGACTGCCGCTATGGAACCGGCACCACCAGTCTGTGTTCCGGAGGCAGCATATACTTCACCTCCGCACATTTTGAATCCAGTCACCTGTTTCAAGTGACATCCGACGGCAGCTTCCGCCAAATCAGCCGCCGGGAAGGGTCCATAGACTGCTTTGACATAAAGGGTGATAAGGCTGTTTTCGTAGGAATGCGGGACATGGGCCTGCAGGAGCTGTATACCCTTAATCTGGTCACGGGTCAGGAAACCAGACTGACAAATTTTAACCGGGACTATTCAGACAGTCACAAGATTTGCCCGCCCGTTCCCTGCTATTTTAAAAATCATGACAATATAACCATAACCGGCTGGGTGATTCCCCCTGCCAATTATGATGTAAACCGTACTTACCCAGCTATTCTGGACATCCATGGCGGCCCCAAGGCCTGCTATGGTATGGTTTTCTACCATGAGATGCAGCTTTGGGCCAATGAGGGTTACTTTGTATTCTTCTGTAATCCCAGAGGAAGCGACGGCCATGGGGATGCCTATTCTACGATCTCCGGCATCAACGGAACCCTGGACTATGATGACCTGATGCAATTTACGGACCACGTTTTGGACATATATCCCCAAATTGACCGGACCCGGGTCGGTGTCACCGGCGGCTCCTATGGAGGCTTCCTGACCAATTGGATTGCAGGCCATACAGACCGGTTTGCTGCAGCGGCCAGCCAGCGCAGTATCGGTGACTGGATGGTGCATTATGCTGCCTGTGACAGCGGCTTCTGGGTCACCAGTGAGCAGTTTCCCCCATCACCACTGTATGATGCCAAAAACGCCTGGGAGCATTCCCCTGGAAAATATGCTATGAACATCAAAACTCCTATGCTCTTCATTCATTCTGATGAAGACCGCCGCTGCCCTCTGAGTGAAATGATGCCGGTTTATACCGGAGCAATGCTGGCAGGCATACCCGTGCGTATGTGCCTGTTCCATGGAGAAAACCATGAACTGTCCCGTGCCGGCAAGCCCCGCTGCCGCATGAAACGCCTGGCAGAGATTACAAACTGGATGGACAAATACCTGAAAGGAGAACGTATGGAATGAAGCATCCTGAACTACTAAGTCTGCACAGCGTATCGGATCTGCGAATCTCTCCCGGAGCAAGCCGCTGCGCGTTCCTTGTCCACACTCCATGTGAAGCAGAAAATAATTATGAAACCCATTTGTATGTCAGTGATTTTACCGTGTCTTATCCCATTGGAGTGTCCGGCATTACCAGCTTTGCCTGGGTAGATGAGGCTGTACTGGCGGTTGGGCGTCCCAACGCAGATAGTACACAATTTGCGCTTTTGTCCCTGAAGGACGGTTCGGAAGAAACCGTCTGGAACATCCCCTTTGAAGCCAGAATTGAAGGATGGGTTTCAGGACAGCTTCTCATCTCAGCCCGCTGCCCAATTACTGAGGAAAAGGCTCAGGAGGATGGAGCGTGGACCATTCTGGATGAACTTCCCATTTGGGAGGACAGCGACGGTTACCAGTCCAAGATCCGGCGCCAGCTCTTTCTTTGCTCCCGGATTGGTGAGCTGAAACGCATTTCTCCTGAGGAGATGGATGTCCGTATTGTGTCAGCAGATTCAAACGGTCTGGCCTATGCCGGATATATCCCCGGGAGCCGTGGAAGGACCGCTGATGAGATCCGCTATTGGGACGGAGAGGAACGGTTACTCTGCAGGAACTGCGGTGATATCAGACATCTTGCCCTGGGCAGCAATTATGCGTTTATCTATGGTCTTAATATTGAGAGTGAGCCGGACGCTGCTCCCGCCCTGATGCAGGTCTCCCTGGACACCGGCAAAGCTGAGTCCCTGTATGTTTCCGGGATTGCGGTCGGCAATTACATTGTTTCCGATATCGGCCGACAGGGGAAAATTCTATGTGCGGATGGTGATGCTCTCTATTTTTCCGCCACAAAGGAGGGTACCTCCCAGATTTATAAACTGTCTGCCTCAGGTGAACCGCTATGCCTGACCCTTGCCCCAGGCAGTATTGAGCAGCTGGACGTTCAGGCAGGACGGATTGCTTTTGCTGGTTTGCGTAAGGGTTCCTGTCAGGAGGTCTACGTCCTGGAGGATGGAGAGCAAATGATTTCACACCTACACGGTAATGACACGCTTCCCTTTTACCCTATGGTGCAAATTCCCTGCCATGGTATTCAGGGTTGGGCTCTTCGGGAAGAAACAGAGGAAAAGACCTGCCCGGCGGTTATATTTCTTCATGATGGTCCTCAGCAGGCATTTGGTGAAGTGTACCATTTTGGTATGCAGCTGCTTGCCCAAAACGGCTATGTTGTGCTGTTTGCCAACCTGCCCGGCAGCACAGGCTATGGCAAAGATTTTTCCATGCTGGACGGACACTGGGGTGACGATGACTACAACGGTCTTATCCGTTTCCTGGATGCTGCTCTGGATGCCTGCCCTGAGATCGATCCCAGCCGTCTGGCTGTGATTGGCACCGGCTACGGAGCTTATCTGGCTGCGGTTGCCACGGGAAAATGTAACCGCTTCGGAGCCGCAATCTGTGATGGGGTCATTTCCAACTGTGTTTCTATGGTATCCACCAGTGATCATGGCATTGCCTTTGCCGAAAAACAGATGAAAGCCTGTGCTTTTAAGCAAACCGGGGAACTGTGGAAACGTTCTCCTCTCAGCCGCATCGCTTCCATGAAAACGCCCACTTTGCTGCTTCACGGTGAGAACGACCGCAGCAGCCATCTTTCCCAGGGACAGATGCTCTTCACCGCGCTAAAGATTCATGGCGTGCCGGCCAGATTATGTGTATTCCCCGGAGAAAACCACAGCCTTGCAAGCAAGGGAACACCTCTGGCCCGTGACCGTTATCACAGCGAAATCCTTCGGTGGCTGAAAATGTATCTATAAAAAAACATCCGGACCACACCGGATAAATTGAATATTAATTAATAAGAAAGGGCAGGTAAGAATGGCTATGCTGCTGATTAAAAACGGACTTATTCATAATGCGGTCGACCGGAATCCTTTTATCGCTGATATTCTGGTGGATAACAAAAAAATCGTGAAAATTGAGCCGGACATGTTCCGGGATGGTGCAGAAGTATACGATGCGGCCGGATCTGAGATTTATCCAGGCTTTGTAGAAGCCCATGCCCATACTGGTTTGTCCGGCTATGGCATTGGCTACGAAGGACATGACTATAATGAACTGGGAGATATTATTTCTCCACAGCTTCGTGCCATTGATGCGATTGAACCCAGGGATGAAACCTTACTGGAGGCGCGAAATGCAGGTGTAACAACCCTCTGTGTAGGCCCAGGCAGTGCAAATGTTCTGGGTGGCACCTTTGCTGCCATCAAACCTGTGGGGTGCAGAGTGGAGCAGATGTGTCTAAAAAAAGAAGCTGCCATGAAGTGTGCCTTTGGTGAGAATCCAAAGCGCAATTACAAGGAAAAAGGAAACTCCAGCCGCATGACCACTGCTGCCCGCCTGCGTGAGGTTCTTTTCAGGGCCAGGGAATATGAGGCAAAACTGGCTTGTGCCGGAGATCATATTGCAGACCGTCCTCCCTTCGATATAAAACTCCAGGCCATGCTGCCGGTGCTCCGCAAAGAAATCCCGCTGAAGGCCCACGCCCACCAGGCAAATGACTTTTTTACCGCTCTGCGTATTGCCAGGGAGTTTGATATCAATATAACACTGGAACATGTCACGGAAGGGCACCTGGTTGCAGAAGAGCTGGCAAAGGAAAACGTGATGCTGGCTGTGGGACCCACGCTGGGCCATGCAAACAAGTTTGAGCTGAGAAACAAAACCTGGGACACGCCTGGCGTATTGGCTGCCAGGGGCTGCCATGTTTCCATTATTACAGATGCTCCCTTTATCCCCCAGAAGTATCTTGCTCTCTGTGCAGGTCTGGCGGTCAAGGCTGGGATGGATGGGTTTGAAGCGCTGAAGGCCATCACCATTCATCCCGCTGAGCATATTGGTGTGGCTCACCGGGTAGGCTCCCTGGAAGCGGGTAAGGATGCGGATATTGTAGTTACAGACGGAAATCCCTTTGATATCCAAACAAATATCCTTTCTGTATTTATTGATGGAACGCAGGTGTTTTCCTGTAGGGAATAGCATTGCAGTAATACTATATTTTCTTCAGGCACAAACATTTCTGCTGCATAGAAAAATCCAGAGACAGTCCTCAAAAGGGTTAACGTCTCTGGATTTCATTTTTTAAATGTTTTGATTATTTCTCATCCTGCCCGGCATCACGATACAACTTAATGGCCTCCGTAATATTAGACGCTGAACCGTCCTGTATGAATCTGGAAAGCTGTGCCAGTTTCTCCGGCTGCAGGAACTCCCTGCCCAGGTACGGGCCGTAGGTATCTGTAATACGTATATTCTGCTCCTTGATGCTGCTCTCCAGGCTGCGCAGATCCGCGGAAACCTGGTCAAGTTCCTGCTTGAGCCTGTCCAGATTTTCCTTGTGGCTGGCTATGATTTCATCTGAAATGATGGTTTTGGTCACATTCTCAAAGGTGCTCAGAGCATCCTTTTTTCTGGAAGCGATTTCCGACAGCTCCTGCTCCACACAAGCAATCTCATCGTCATATTTTTCAAGGTCATATATATCCTCGTTGCCGTCTCTTTGAATCGTTTTGGTAATAACCTTTATCTTCTTCTGATTGGACCTCAGGACGTTGCGGATATCCCGTCCCCTCTTGAGAGTGTCCTGGTGACGGAGCCTGGTCTTGTTTCCAATCATCACATAAACCCCGCCGAACAGAAGGATATCCGCAAAATACACAGCCGCCAGATACCAGATAACCCTCTGTGGAATCAGGAAATAGATGCCGCAGGGAATCCCCAAAAAGAAGATTATCAGGGTAAGCAGGAATATCATGGTCTCCTTAAATCCTCTGGGGTAATACAGGGCATAATAAAATGTAGTCCCACACCAGGCAGGTACCCGGTTCTTCTGGAACAGCGTCCTCAGCTGCACCTTCAAATCCCGGTTATGTTCCCGCAGTTCGCTGGTCTCCTCTGCAATCCGTTCCTTCATTCCCTGACTCTTGGCCTTCTCCCGCTTTGCCCTGGCCTTCTTGAGACGTTCCTGTCCTTTTCCAATCTCCTTGTCATAGCTGGAGTTAATCTCATCCAGACGCTTCCTGATAGTCTGGTTCACTGAGTCAGCCACAGCCTTCCTGGCAGCCTCAAGCTCCCGCTCTTTCCTCTCTTCTTCATCCGCCAGCTGGCCGGCCGTATTCTGGTCACAGTTAAGACGGTACACTGCATCCCTGGCATCTGCCAGGAACCTTACATAATCCGTAATTGCCTGTCCCACCTGCATTTCCTCCTTATGGGAACATTTGTCATTACGTATAGCTTACTACAAATAGTTCCCATGGGCAAGGGATGTTACAAAAAATTCAAATATGGCCGAAATATGACAAATCCAGGCATAAACGGTTTACCTGTTTTTCATTTTTTCTCCATACCTCCCGGAAAAATACCAGTAAGTATCATGCTGGCACCCTCATCTGCAAAAGCCCTTGCAACGCCTCTTGCAATACCTCCGCCACCAGTCAGCAGCACAACCCGATCTTCCATTCTTCTCAAATGCTGCTTAACAATATTTTTGGACAAATATCTTACTTCCATCCCTTCGGAAGATACTTTTTGGTTCCATCCAGCATATCCCTTACAAGCTGTCTGATGTCCTGTTCTTTACACTTCCTGCCTTTAACCTGGGGATCATTCATAAAAGCCCGGACCACCAGTTCCTCATTACAGGTAAGGGCTGCTTCCAGTATGGTCTCATGATTATCCACCGCCGGCATAATGAGTTCTCTCACACTCTCAGGCAGAGGTCCGGCCAGAATGGGACGGATGGCATTCCGCTCAAATACGGCATTTGTCTCCACCACTGCTTTTGCGGGAAGATTTTCAATCTGCATGCCTGTATTGGGTATGTTCACGTTGCTGACCACCCGCTCCAAACCGCAGAGCGCTTTGATGAGAAGAATTCCTTCCTCACCTGAGGGATCCAAGTTAATCTCCTCCTCCCCCTTTAAAAGCCTGCGGCTCTTTTCAAGCCTGTTTTCCAAATCCTTCTTACGCCATTCCACAGAAGTCAAGGCAAATTTCCACTTTTCCACTGTCTCAGGGTCCTTCAAATATTCATTCCCCGGCATGAACTCAGCCAGATGCCGGTCTCCGGCTGCGGCAATGAGACCGTAACGCCTGAACAGGTCAAATTTCACCCTGTGCGCACAGGCAAAGCATGCATTAGCCCAGTTGGTATCACGCTCCGCATAACCCTCCTCAAAATGTTCATCCACATATTTCCTGTACATGGGGAACAGGTCGATTCCCTTGTAAGATGCATAGTCAAACCATGTAAAATGGTTGATTCCCAAAACATTTACCTGTATATCCTTCCTGTCAATGTCCTTAAGCCCCAAAACATCCTCTGCAATCCCCTTTAATACCTTCTGGGTGCCGAATACTTCATGACAGCATCCAAATGCCTTAATCTGCGGAAAGACGTGGTACAGCGTCTTTACACACAAGGACATGGGATTGGTGTAATTGATAACCCAGGCATCCGGGGCATATTGTCTGATGGCTTCTGCAAATTCTACATATATAGGAATGGTGCGGAGGGCTCTTATCATACCTCCCGGCCCAGCCGTATCACCCACGGACTGGCAGATTCCAAGACGCTCCGGCATATGAACATCCACCGCCATCTCGTCAAAGGTTCCGGGAAGAATGGAGATAACAATAAAATCTGCTCCTGTCAGGGCCTCTTCCATGCTCATGCAGGTCCTGTATGCCCATTTACCCACTGCCTCTTTTCTCCGGGACAGGTGGTTTCCAATGGTCTCATTGGCCTTCGCGGCCTCTGTATCAATATCGTACAGCCGTATGGTTCCCCCCATCCTCGGCTCCATGGCCAGGTCTGTCATAAAAGTTCTGGCCCATCCCCGGGACCCGCCTCCTATGTATGCAATCTGCACGTCCCTTACCACATCATTTTCATAAATCATTTCAAATACCGCCCTTTCTTTCATGTCTTTTCGTTGTACGCTTTTTTCTTTTCCATCCTTTTCTATACTGGACATTATAAATAAATTTAGTATAATTATCTTATTCTATATTGATTAGTTTCAGCTGTATTCAACTTATATTTACTATAATTACAACACTTACGGCGGACGGATGATTATAGCTGACGTAATTGCATCTTAACGAATATGCAATAAACATGTGAGGCCAGGAGAATCATGGAACAGATCTTATATGCTGAAAAAACAGACGGCATTGCCATAGACCGCATCCGCAGGGAGGCAGCCTTTACCATGCCCTGCAAACATCTCCACAATGAATATGAGATATACTATCTGTTGGAGGGAGAACGGTATTATTTCATTGACAGAAGGACCTACCTTGTCACAGGCGGAAGCCTTGTGTTCATTGACAGAAACCAGATTCATCAAACCAGCCAGGCAGGCTCCGGCTGCCATGAGAGAATCCTTATATCTCTGGACCGGAATCCCTTTTCGGATTTCCTGGCATTTACAGGAGAAATGTCTCTGGAAGGCTTCTTCCGCCGTAATTCCGGCATTCTTACCCTGGACAGAGAGGGACAAAATCTGGCTGAATGCCTGCTGGACGGCGCGGCAAAAGAACTGCATGAAAAAAAGCCGGGATTCCGGCATATAACCATGTCTAATCTGTCCCAGCTGTTTATTCTCGCCCAAAGGCACATGTCAGGTCCTTCCTCCCTGCCTGCAGACCTTCCTCTTTCCACCCAGCCTAAACATAGGAAGGTGGACGAAGTTGCCTCCTATATCATTGACCATTATGATAAAGCCCTGTCCCTGGAGATAATTGCGGCCCATTTTTATGTCAACAAATGCTATCTGAGCCGTATATTCAAGGAAGCATCCGGATTCACTGTCAATGAATATATTAATATGATACGAATTCGCCGGGCCAGAGAACTTTTATCCAACACTTCCATGAGTATCACAGAGGTATCGGAATCTGTTGGATATGAGACCATTACCTATTTTGAACGGGTGTTTCACCAGTACACCCAGACCTCGCCTTCTAGATACAGAAAACAGTACACGTTTTAAAAATGACTTTTAAAACATCAGAATAGATGTTATACTAAAACATCAGAAACCGATGCAACAGACTCGCCAAAGGAGATTCACTATGTTCAGAATGTGGGGAAAGATTATGAAAGACAACCATCTGGTCAGGGACACGGTAGCATGCATATCTGACTACTCTTTGTCCAGGACACAGATGGTCTTTGATTCTTTGGATTCCATCTGCTATGAGTTTAATCTGGGGAAACCAATCTGGCTGGATTCTTCTGTTAAAGAATTCCAGCTTCACGACAAGGTCCGTTTTACCCAGGATAATTTCATAGAATCCATTGATTTTGATTTTTTGGAAATTCAGGTAATTGAGGAGTAACGTATCTCCTAACATTTCTCTGGTTCTAGTGTTCCGCCATGTGACAGCACACCTGATGGCCAGGCGACACCGTATATACCGGAGGCTCCTCACGCCTGCATATGTCCTGAGCCATCAGACAGCGGTTTGCAAATTTGCAGCCGGGCTTGGGATTGATTGGGCTGGGGACATCTCCCTCCAATAGAATCCGCTCCCTTTTATATCCATACTTGGCAATAGGAACAGCAGACAGCAGTGCCTTTGTATACGGATGCACGGGATTCCTAAAAAGTTCCCTGGAATCACATATTTCCACCATCTGGCCCAGATACATTACAAGTATCCGGTTGCTGATATGACGCACCACGCTCAGGTCATGGGATATAAACAGATAGGTTAACCCCATTGTGCTCTGAAGCTCCTGGAGCAGGTTAAGTATCTGGGCCTGTATGGATACATCCAGGGATGACACCGGTTCATCACATATGATAAACTCCGGATTCAGGGCCAGTGCCCTTATGATTCCCACCCGCTGGCGTCTTCCCCCATCTAATTCATGGGGATAGCTGTTAAACAGTTTTCTGCTCACACCGCCCTTTGCCATTAAATCCAATACCCTGTCATTAATCTCCCCTGCCGGATATGTCTTATGTATGCGCAGCGGCTCCGCTATGATCTGACCAATGGTCTTTCTGGGATCCAGGCAGGAATACGGATCCTGAAATATGATCTGCATTTTCTTTCTCAAACTCTGCATCTTCCTGTTATCATAGGAAAGTATATCCTCTCCCTGATAAATGACCTGACCATCTGTATGAGGAATCAGACGCAGGATTACCCTTCCTACCGTTGACTTCCCGCATCCGCTCTCCCCAACAAGCCCTAACGTCTCCCCTTTATCTATATGGAAACTCACATTATCCACTGCATGGAGCGTACCTGCCGGCACCTTAAAATACTTCTTCAAGTTGTGAACCTCTAAAATCGTATCACTCATACCAGCTCTTCCTTTCCGTATAAATGACATTTTACAGTGTGCTCCCCGCCAATGGACATGTCCATTGGATCTGTTGTCCTGCATATGTCCATGGCCTTGTCACATCTCGGACAAAATTTGCATCCTGCGGGTAAATCCATGGGGTCCGGCATAGAACCCCTGATTACGTGAAGCATCGCGGACTCCTCTGACTCAATATCCGGAAGACATCCAAACAGGCCCTGTGTATATGGATGGGACGGCTGTTCAAAAACCTCCTGTATCGTCCCCTTCTCAATAACACACCCTGCATAGACCACTACCACATAATCTGCAATCTCCGCCACAACCCCCAGTGCGTGGGTTATGAATATTGTGGAAGTCTTATATTTCTCCTTCAAGCCCTTCATTAATTCCAGAATCTGGGCCTGAATGGTCACATCCAAAGCAGTTGTGGGCTCATCCGCAATCAGCAGCTGAGGATTACAGGACAACCCCATAGCGATACATACCCTTTGCTTCATACCTCCTGAAAACTCGTGAGGATAGTTTGTGAGGCGCTCTCTTGGAATACCCACGATTTCCAGCATATCACCGGCCCTCTTCCATGCCTCCTTCTGGTCAACATTCTGATGCTGTTTGATGACATCGCTGATTTGATGCCCCACCGTATAAACGGGATTTAAGGATGTCATGGGATTCTGGAATATCATTCCTATTTTCTTTCCGCGGTACTGGCACATGGCCGACTCATTCAGCTTCAACAGATCCGTGCCCTCAAACAGGATGGAACCAGATGTGATGACACCAGGCGGGTTTGGTACAAGACCCATGACAGACAGGGCCGTGGTCGTCTTACCTGCCCCAGTTTCCCCCACAAGCCCCACGGTCTTTCCCTTGGGCACATCAAACGACATATGGTTGATTGCCTTCACCACTCCGTCATATGTGCGGAATTCAATGCTTAAATCTTTTATCTCAAGCAGGTTTTCGCTCATATCCTTCTCCCCTTTCAGCGGCCCCCTGACAATCACAGGTCAACCGCACAAATCTTTCAGGCTCAAGCCTGTGTCTTTTTTGCCAGATAATATGGCAATGCTGCCGATGTGCGGATTCCTTTAAAAAATCCGTCCAGCACCATACTTTCATTAGGCGCATGGTTCTTCTGATCTGCAGCAGCATAAGGAATCACAATACTGGGTACGCCAAGATGTCCGGTAAACACAAAGTCAGGTGCAACGCCTCCGATTCCCGGGAAAATGACAGGTTCTTCATGGAACCCCTCGCGCAGTGCCTGGGCTGCCACTTCCACATATGGGTGGTCCACCGGTGTCCTGGACGGGGTAACCATTCCATAATGTTTAAGCTGGGCATCCTCAAACCCATGGTTGTCCAGATGACGGCGCAATGTCTCGTATATCTTGTCCGGAGTCTGTCCCGGAACAAGACGCATATCAATCTTCACAACCGCCTCCCTCGGCAGCACGGTCTTGGATCCATTGCCGGTAAACCCTGAAGATATACCCGCAATATTACAGGTAGGTTCAAATATAAGGTTATAATAGAAATTATCTGACTTTCTTCCCTTTATAAAATGGTCTACACCATATTGCTTCTTTAAAACTTCATTGTCTGAAGGGATTTTTGATACTGCGTCTATCTCCAGCTGGTTCAGCGGCCGTACATCATCGTAAAACCCATCAATGGTGATATTGCTCTCTGCATCCCGCATCGTATTCAGAAGCTTAACCATCCTCCAGGCAGGATTCTGTATACAGGTGGCCATCATGGAATGCAGGTCTGTCTCGGCTTCCCTTAATGTAATCTCCACATAACACAGTCCTTTGACACCCAGATTAATCTGAGGCCTCCCGCTCTCATGATAATGGCTGTCCGAATAAAAACACACATCACATTTTAACAGCTCTTTATGGCTTTCTACGAACGGAAGCAAATCCGGGCTTCCGATTTCTTCCTCTCCTTCAAAAAGGTATTTTATATTGACAGGAAGCCTTCCCTTTACTTCCGCCCATGCCTGTGCAGCTTTGATATGAGTGAATAGCTGCGACTTATCATCCGATACTCCTCTGCAGAATATTTTCCCGTCCCGTATGGTTGGTTCAAATGGTTCGCTCTCCCATTCCCCTAAGGGTTCCGGCGGCTGCACATCATAATGGCCATATACCAGCATGGTGGGAAGGGTTTCGTCTTCTATACGTTCCCCGTATACAATTGGATGCCTGTCCGTGGGATAAATGGATGCCTTGATTTTGCTTTTCTCCATGATTCCGGCAAGAAGCTCTGCACATTCCTTCACCCCTTCATCCCGGGTACTGATGCTTTTACACCTTAAAAATGTAAATAACTCCTCTAAATATGCATCATGATGCTGCTCTATGTACTCGAATATCTCTTTCATTCCATCGCCTCTCATTAAACGTTTGTTTTATCAGTCACTCTTAAGCTTGGGATCTAAAATATCCCTTAAACCGTCACCAAACAGGTTGAGGCCCAATACCAGGAAAAGAATTGCCAAACCAATGATACTGGTCACATGAGGGGCCACCAACAGATATTGACGTCCGCTGGACAGCATTGCACCCCATTCCGGTGTGGGAGGCTGGGCACCGATTCCCAAAAAACCCATTCCTGACGTAGTCAAAACTGCATTTCCGAAATTCAAAGTAGCCAGAACAATTAAAGGCGACATGATATTTGGCAGGATATGTGACACTATGATACGGAAATTATTGGCTCCCAAGGCTTTCGCCGCCTCAATATACTCACCATTCTTAATGGCCAGTGTTTCACTTCGTGCCATACGGGCAAAATTCGGTACTGTATAGATTGACACGGCCATAACCGCATTGGTCAGATTTGCTCCCAGTACCGCCACAAACAGAATACACAAAAGCAGCTGCGGAAATGCCATCAGGACATCCATAATCCGCATCAACATGAAATCCATTTTTCCCCCATAGTAGCCCGACACAATTCCCAGAGGCACCCCTATGAAAAATGCTGCTATAACTACCGTAACGCCAATTCCAATTGAAATCCTGGCCCCATATACCAGTCTGCTCAGAATGTCGCGTCCCAGTTCATCCGTTCCAAGCAGATGCCCTTCTATGGTACCCGGAGCTTTCAGCATGATACTGAAGTTAGCCTCCTCCGGATCATATGGGGCAATCCACGGTGCCGCAATTGCTATAGCCACATACAACAGAACAATCACCAGTCCCAGAACAGCGATTTTTCTCTTTTTAAAATTATGCCAGAAGCGCTTGATCTGATATGATTTGGAAATCTTGATATCTGCCTGTAAAGCGCCTTCCGCTTCTAAATTCTCTGTCTTATCCGGCATTCGTCTCCCTCCCATCAGGATAATTTGATTCTTGGATTGATGACTGCATACAAAAGGTCTACAATCAAATTAACAACCACAAACGATGCGGCAATTACCAGTATGGCTGATTGTACCACCTGAAAATCCCTTGCCTTTATTGATGTCACGATTAAATCCCCCAGACCCGGCCATCCAAATACCTTCTCTGTAATAACTGCACCACCAATTAAAAGGCCAAACTGTAGTCCGGCGACCGTCACAATGGCGTTCATGGCATTCTTTAATGCACATCCGAATATGACCTTTCGTTTGCTGAATCCCTGCGCCCTGGCGGTCTGGATGTAATCCTGCCCTAATATTTCCAGGGTGCTGGACCGTGTCATACGGGCAATGGTCGCCAGGCTTCTGGATGAAAGCGTAACAGTGGGAAGAATCAGACTCAAAGCAGTGGACTGGGGTGTAATGGGAAGCCACTGAAGCTTGACACAGACAACCAGCATAAGCATCAGACCCAGATAAAATGCCGGCGTGGAAAGGCCTATGAGGGCCAGAAACATGCATAGATTATCCCATATGGAAAACCGTTTCACGGCTGACAGCAGGCCAATCCCCACGCCGCCTATGATTGCCACAATGGTAGATGTGGCTGCCAATAAAAGAGTATTGGGATAACGTACTGCCAGTTCTTCCGCCACAGGCCGGCCAGTTCTTGTAGATGTGCCGAAATTCCCCTGAAGGATACCCCCAACATATTTAAAATATTGTACGTACAGAGGCTTATCATATCCGTACGCTACCCTAATTCGCTCCACGTCCTCTGTTGTAGCCTGCTCACCTGCTATCAGCCGGGCCGGATCGCCGGGCATCATATGTACCATAAGAAATACTAATAGGGAGACTACAATAAGCACTGGAATCAAAGACAACATTCTTTTAAAAATATATTTTGCCATTGACCGCCCTGTTCCTTTCTTAACCTTCCTCCCCCGGATGCATCCGGGGGAGGAAACCATTTATCTATTACGTTTTCAGATTACATTTTTATATCACGTTTTTATCCCTTTACTTTCTGGCCAGATATGCCAGTTCAATTGTCTCATTTGGATAAATTACCAGACCAGATACGTCTGCTCTTGTTCCGAATGTCTGATTCTCGTAATACAGTATGATGGATGCCCTGTCCTCATGGATGATATCCTGCATCTTATACAGCAGTTCCTTACGTGCATTTTCGTCTGCTGTGCGCTGCTGCTCTTCACATACCTTGTCGTATTCAGGATTGGAGTAGAAGGTATAGTTCTGAAGCTCACCTGTCCTGTAATTGTACATAAGATCCTGGGCCAGATCTCCGGTTGCGCATCCCTTTCCTAAAAGGAAGATTTCCGTATCTCCGGCAGCGGCTGCCTCTGTATATGCGCCCCAGTCCAGAACGTTGACCTCTGCTGTGATTCCCACCTGTGACAGCATGGCCTGGATAGCTTCCGCAACCTGGCGGTCCATTGCATATCTGCCTTCAGGTGTATTTATTTTTGTGGTAAATCCGTCCGGATAACCGGCCTCTGCCAATAACTGCTTTGCTTTCTCAGGATCGTATTTATAATCATCGCCAATTCCCTGTTTTGCATTCTGAATCGAAGAGGAAATAACTCCTGTAGACGGGTATGTCACATATCCCCCTAAAATACCATTGATGATGGCGTCACGGTCAATGGCATAGTCGATTGCCTCGCGGACCTTCAGATTTGCAAGCTTCTCATCCTGAAAATTCAGCCCCAGATAAATGGTGCGGTACCCGGGAACCATCTCAATCTCAACATTCGGATCACTTTGAAGCTCGTCTACTAAAACACTTGGAATATTTGCTGCAACATCTGCATCACCAGTCTTCAGCATCATTGCCCTTGCTGAATCCTCTGCAATAATTTTAATGTCAATGGTTTCTGCTGTTGCCGCCTTCCCCCAATAGCTTTCGTTTTTCTCTAAGGACATGGATGTTCCCGGAATCCATTCCTTTAATTTGAGAGGGCCGGTACCTGCTGCATGAGTGCTGTAATCCTTTCCATACTCCTCCAAGGCTTTGGGACTCATCATGCCTGTGCTGTACGTACTGACCATGGCCGGAATCACAGCGCAGGGCTGGTCCAGAATAAATTTAATTTCATAGTCATTTACAATATCAAAATCCGAAATCATGGTCACCAGGGATGACTTGGGGGAGCCTGTCGCAGGGTCCTTAAGGCGCTCAATATTGTATTTCACTGCTTCTGCATTAAAAGGTTCGCCATCGTGAAATGTAACACCCTCCCTTAACTTAAAGGTCCATTCTGTGGCATCCTCGTTGGGAGACCATTCCGTTGCCAGTACTGGCTGGAAATTACCTTCCAAATCTCTTTTCACCAGATTCTCATGAATCTGAACAGAAACACGACCGGTATTTGCATCACTCATCAAATGGGTATCCATGGTAAGGGGCTCCGTACCTATAACATACGTAAAATGATTGCCGCCCGAAGATTGGCCGGTTGATGAGGCGACTGTTGTGTCGGTTGCTCCGGCTGCACCGGCTGTCTCCCCTGTACTTGTCTGGTTACTGGCTGTCCCGGAGCATGCGCTCAAAACAAACAGGGACGCGATTGCCATTGCGAAAACCTTTGCTGTTCTTTTTTTCATTGTCATTCCTCCTATGTATTTTATTTCAGAGCCGGTTAGGGCCTTTCTTGGATACTTATATAACTAGCAAATCACATGCCAACATATCTATAATTACACAATTTGATATAAATTGCTATAAGCTGCCATTAAATTATGACTAATTAAGGAAAATTATTTTTCAAATCCTTCTTGTGTTTTTCGCAACAGTGTTGTAGTATTGAAGCAACGTTGCGTGCATTGCATCATCCAGGAGGTACATTATGCTGATAAATATTATTTTTATTATCCCTTACCCTGAATTAGAGGAGAAAGTCAACAAAATATTCCAAAATCACCCCCTCCGCGCGCGGCTGAGAAAGAGAATTGAGATGCGTACAGCCGACGAACTTGAAACATTTTCATTTAATGCCCACAGCGATGTCATAATAGCCCGTGGTTACACGGCCTGCGGCCTGCGAAAGATGACCCCTGAACTTCCCATCATAGAACTCCCTATTACGGCATATGATCTGATTCGGGCTCTCAATGAGTGTATCACGCTTTACTCACCAAAGAAGGTGGCATTTATTGGAAATTATACGGCCTTGTCGGAGGCAGATGAACTAGGAAATTTTGTAAATTGTGATATTAAAAGTTACCATTCAGAATCCACCGATGACATTACTAAGGCAATAGACCAGGCTGTGGCTGATGGTTATACTGCCTTCATTGGAGGATATTCCGTCAATTTAATCTGTTCTCAGCGGAGGCTTCCCTCCGTCACCATACGCACGGGCAATGAGGCCATTACCAGAGCGTTGGACGAGGCTGTGCGTACCGTGGATGTGGTCCGCATGGAGCGTGAACGTTCTGCAATGTTCACAACCATTACCCAGACAGCCATGGACGGGGTCTTGTATGTGGATATACAGCAGACCATAAAAATTTGTAATCCCGCTGCCCTGAAGATGTACACAGGGCCAAAAAAGAAGCTTCAGGGACTTTCCCTGCAGTCCGCCTTCCCATTCCTCTCAGAACCGGTTTCCACTGTCATAAACACCGGCACAGAGCTTCCCAATCAGCTGATACGCTGGAAAAACTACACCATCAATGCCACCATCCATCCGGTTATCATTAACAGCCGCATCACCGGTATCGTGGTGACCTTCCAGGATGTAACACAAATTCAGCAGGTGGAAATTCAGATACGTAAGAAGATGACCGATAAAGGGCTCAATGCCCATTATCACTTTAATGATATTATTCATGACAGTCCCGAGATAGATTATGTAATCGAAAAGGCAAAAAAATTTGCATCTGTCTCCTCAAATATCCTCATAGAAGGGGAAACCGGTACCGGAAAAGAGCTGTTTGCACAAAGCATACACAATGCCAGCACCCGCTGCAACGGTCCCTTTGTGGCAGTCAATTGCGCTGCATTACCGGAAAACCTGCTGGAAAGTGAATTGTTCGGATATGTGGAGGGGGCGTTTACCGGCACTGCCAAGGGAGGAAAAACCGGTCTCTTTGAGCTGGCCCACAAGGGAACTCTGTTTCTGGATGAAATTTCCGAAATTCCTCTCAGCATCCAGGGAAAACTGCTTCGCGTACTCCAGGAACATGAGGTCCGAAGGGTAGGCGGGGACCGGGTAATCTCTGTAGATGTACGCATCATCGCCGCGACTAATCACAGCCTAAGCCGTATAACGGAACAGGGACGATTCCGCCAGGATCTCCTTTACCGCCTGAATGTATTGAAATTATTCCTGCCTCCTCTTCGCAGGCGCTGCGGAGATACCAAAATTCTTTTCCTCCATTATTTAAATCTATATTACCGGCAATTGGGCAGAATCATCCCCCATGTGGCCACGGCTGCCATCCAGATGCTGTCTGACTACCACTTTCCAGGAAATATACGTGAACTGAGAAATGTCACGGAACGGCTGGTTGTTATATGCATGGATAAGGAGGAAATTACCGCCGATGATATGCGTGAGGCACTGCACCCCGAAGAACTGCCCGTGAAATTCCAGTCAACGGATATGCCTATTCCGCCATTCTACCAGGACGGGGAACGGGAATTTCTGATTCGGATGTTAGAAGAATCAAATTATAATCAGACCCTGACGGCTGAGAAACTTGGAATCAACCGAACAACACTGTGGAGGCGCATGAAAAAACATGGTATACGGCGCCCCTGAGACAGCCGCCAATGCAGCGTAAATTATCTTTGATGACAAGCGGAGGTATGTCATGAAAAACCTTTTCACAATCGGAGAAATGGCCGACCTGTTCGACATAAACATACGCACCCTGCGGTATTACGATGAAATCGGTATCCTGCATCCCGAGACAGCGGACCCGGATACCGGATACCGCTATTACTCCACCCGCCAGTTTGAACGCCTGAACACCATCAAGTATCTCCGGACCCTGGGCGTATCCCTAAAGAAAATCGCATTGTTTTTTGAAAACAGGGATGTGGATATCATGCTTGACCTTCTAAAAGAGCAGAAGGCCGAAACCCAGGCAAAAATCAGCGAACTGACACAGATTGAACAGAAGCTGGAATACCGTCTCAAAGCCCTGGAGGACGCGGTTCATACACAATGCGGCGAGATCAGGACCCTTCATTTTGACCAAAGACAGATTGCATATCTGAGAAAGGATATCAGGCTGGGAGAGGACCTGGAATTCTCACTTCGCGAGTTGGAACGAGCCAATACCCTGGAACCAGTGATGTTTCTGGGCAAGGTAGGCGTTTCCCTGTCCTCCTCCAATCTGAAGGCCCGAAAATTTGAATCATTTTCAGGTATCTTCGTACTTCTCGAGAAGGAGGACCACTTTATGGGGGAGGAACAATATCTGCAGGCCGGGGATTATGTGAGCGTGCGCTTTTCCGGTACTCACCGGGAAGCGTCACAGTACTATATGCAGCTTTTGGAGTATATGGACCGGATGGGATATGCCTGCTGCGGGGATTCCGTGGAAATCACACTGATTGATGCGGGTTTTACCAATGATACATCCCGGTATGTGACGGAAATACAGATTCCATACTTAAAATGCATGAAAGAATAAATATTTCTTAATGGAATAAATATTTTTAAATTAAATAAGCGCTTCTTATTGACCCTCCAGTAACTGGAGGGTTTATTTTTATTCTTAACAAACGTTATATTGAGGAGAGATTCATCATGAAAAACCACAATCTGCTGACCGAAGGCAACGTATTTCACGTACTGCTGGCCTTCTCCGTTCCATTCCTGATTGCCAATGTCATACAGGCCCTTTATGGGGCCGTGGATCTTATGGTCATCGGGTGGTACTGTACGCCTGAGAGTGTGGCCGCAGTGTCCACCGGAACCCAGGTAACCCAAATCATCACCAGCATGGTATCCGGCCTGACCCTGGGCGGCACCATTCTGGTGGGGAAATACACCGGTATGAAGGACGATGAAAGGACCTGCCGCACCATCGGCACCACCCTGTCCGTATTTGCAGTCGTGGCATTGGCGCTGACCGTAGGGATGCTTATTTTCAGGGACGCCATACTGTCCGCCTTAAAGACGCCGGCTGCCTCCATGGATGAGGCCAGACAGTATGTGACCATATGCTTTTGCGGCATATTCTTCATCTGCGGCTACAATGCCATAAGTGCTATTCTGCGAGGATACGGCGACTCCCGCAGGCCCATGTATTTTGTGGCCCTGTCCTGTGTGCTCAACATTGCGGGCGATATTATCTTTGTAAAGTATCTGAAATTAGGAGTAGCCGGCACGGCCCTGGCAACCGTCCTCTCCCAGTCCATCAGCATGATATGCTCCATTGTCTACCTTAACAGGAAGAAGTTCATATTTACCTTTACCCTTAAGAATCTGCGCATTGACAGGGACAGGCTGAAGGAGCTGGCAATGGTGGGAATTCCCATCTCCTCCCAGGAATGCATGGTTCGGCTGTCCTTTCTCTATCTGACCTCAGTCACCAACCGCCTGGGGGTAAACGCGGCAGCCGCAGTCGGAATTGCCAGCAAATACGACGTGTTTGCCATGCTCCCTGCCACCTCCATAGCCAGCGCCCTGGCAGCTATCACCGCCCAGAACTATGGCGCGGGAAGGCCTGAACGGGCACGGCAGTCCCTGGCAGCCGGCATTGGTTTCGCGGTATTGGCATCCTCTGTCTTTTTCCTCTGGGCCCAGCTGTCTCCCCAGACCATGATTGGTCTCTTTAATACCAATCCTGAAATCATCGAGGCGGGAATTCCCTTCTTCCAGTCCTGCAGCTTTGATTACCTGGCTGTATCCTTTGTATTCTGTCTCAACGGCTTCATGAACGGCCGTTCCAAGACAGTATTTACCATGGTCAGCTGCTGCTTCGGCGCCCTGGTCCTCAGAATGCCTCTCATATGGCTGGCCTACACCTACTGCCCGGACAATCTGTTTGTCATCGGACTAATCGCGCCTGCTGTGTCAGGCTTCATGGCCTTTTATACCCTTCTCTTTGTCATACGGCAGTTAAAACAGGACGGGACAGAACGCCAAAAGGAGCTTACACCCCGCAGAGTCTAAGAAGCTTACACATCTCAGGCACTGATGTAAACCGGCCCAAACCAGGTATTCACGATATTTTAGGCAATCGAAAAGCCGCCCTGCTGACTCACCCCATCAGCAGGACGGCCTTTTCTCTGTGCCGTATCTCTGTTAAGCTCTTATCCGTCTAAGATTATATGGTATGACCGGCCGGCTCCCGCAGGCCCGTCCTGTCATTACAGCCTCTTAAGCAGTTCCTCTCTCTGAGCCTCATATCCTGGCTTACCTAACAGTGCGAACATGTTCTTCTTATAGCTCTCCACACCTGGCTGGTTAAATGGATTCACGCCCAGGATATATCCGCTGACACCGCAGGCGAACTCGAAGAAGTAGAACAGTTCTCCCAGATAGAACTCGTTCTGCTCCGGAATCTTAACCATCAGGTTAGGTACATTGCCATCGGTATGGGCCAGTATGGTTCCATTCATGGCGCTCTTATTTACAAAGTCAACACTCTTTCCCGCCAAATAATTCATGCCGTCGGTATCCACGTCTTCTTTATTCAGAAGAATCTCAGCAGGAGATTCCTCAACATTGAGAACTGTCTCAAACATGATACGTGATCCGTCCTGGATGAACTGGCCCATGGAGTGAAGATCTGTGGTCAGATCCACTGCCGCCGGGAAAATGCCTCTCTGGTCCTTACCCTCGCTCTCGCCATAGAGCTGCTTCCACCACTCGGACACATAGTGAAGGCTTGGCTCATAATTGGCTACAATTTCAACCGCCTTGCCCTTGCGGTGCAGGATGTTGCGCACAGCCGCGTACTGAAGGGCTGCGTTGGATTCATATGGTGCATCTAAGGCTTTCTGCCTTCCTGAGGCAGCACCCTCCATTAATTTATCAATATCCGCTCCACTTACTGCAATCGGAAGAAGGCCTACAGCCGTCAATACGGAGAAACGACCGCCCACGTCATCCGGCACAACGAATTCCTCATATCCTTCTTCGTCTGCCAGGTTCTTAAGGGCGCCTTTAGCCTTGTCTGTGGTTGCGTAGATGCGCTTGTTGGCTTCTTCCTTGCCATATTTTTCAATGAGCATTTCCTTAAATACACGGAATGCGATTGCAGGTTCTGTGGTAGTGCCTGACTTGGAAATGATGTTGACGGAGAAATCCTTGCCGTCCAGTACCTGCTTTAAGTCATGGATATATTTACTGCTGATGCTGTTTCCTACAAAATAAATCTCAGGTGTCTTACGAACGCTCTTGGGCAGCACATTATAAAAACTGTGCGACAGAAATTCAATGGCTGCTCTTGCTCCCAGATAGGAGCCGCCAATACCTACCACCAGCAGGACGTCAGAATCATTCTGAATCTTTTCCGCTGCCTTCTTAATCCTTGCAAATTCAGCCTTATCATAATCTACCGGCAAATCGATCCATCCCAGAAAATCATTACCGGCGCCAGTCTTCTCCAGCAAGGTCTCCTTTGCACTCATGACTGTGGTCTTAAAATTGGCCATCTCTTCCGCAGAAACGAATCCTGCTGCCTTGGAATAATCAAACATAACTTCCTTTCCCATAACTCGCGCTCTCCTTTTCTTATGTCCATGGACCATGTGTCCATGATTCTGTCAGTGCTGCGGTAAAGCCGCTTATCTCTTAAATTATATCATAATTTCCCTTATAATACCATTTCTTTCTGACCCTGGTAACAAATTCCTGGAAGTCAGCATATTTAGGAAATAAATTCTTTCAGCAATTCCCCCAACATTCTTTTTTGTTCCGGATTTAAATCCTGAAGCCAGTTATCCTTTGACTTCTCTTCCTGCTTTTCCCTGCTGGCAGCAGTCTGCTCCAGCCCTCTTCTGTTATTACTATTTGAACGGCGGTCTCTTCCTATGGAACGCAGATTAGCCGGCTCCCTGCGGTCCTCCTCGGCTGTAACGGCAGGCACATGCTCCGCTGTGCCTTCCCGGTTCATTCGCGGCCACATCACATTTTCCAGATAGTCCTGGAGGCAGGTAAGAAGCTGCTGTCTCCTGGATTCCAGGTTGACTCCGTAATCCACCAGCATGGTAAACATGCCGGCCAGGATGCCTGTGGTGCCGTACAATACTATATAGTAGTTATCACTTCTAAACCAATAAGAGAGAAATGCTGCTCCGCCGCCTGCCAGGAAGCAGAGAAGTGTCAGCTGCCCCGACAGGTTGTCCAGTCCCTTTACGGACATTCCAAAGGTCCGCAGGCTGTACATCTGGCGCTCCAGATATACACGTGTGTTATTCATTCCCTGATTCATACGATATGTATCTTCTGCATTCTGTTTCAATCCGCGCAGATATTTGTTCTTGGTCAATGCCATATTGGTGCTTTCTTTTATTAATCGTTTGTAGAAGCTTCCTGCCATCAGCCTGGTAAATACTCCAGCCAGGCAGATTGCTGCCAGCACGTACAGTGCCTTTCCTGTTTGTAAAAAGCTCATCATAGTAAAAGCTCCCCTTTCTTCCCGGATTCCATCCCGTTTCTATATAATATTATTTTTTGGCCCGGGCTGCTGGCTGCAGCCGCTGCCTGGTTTGGGAAGCGCCCCTGCAGTCAGGCGTTTCCCGGTAAAGTCTATTATAGCAACGGATTTTGATTTGGGAAGTTGAGAGTCCCTAGAATCGTTCGCCAAATTCTCCTAAAAAACGATTCTGAGAGGTAAGATTTTGCTTTAGACAGTTAAGGTATACGCCAGGATTCTCTGTCTGTATCCGGGCGCTGTTCCCGGCGGGTTTTCTGGCCTGCGCGCTTCTCCGGGCCGGTTTCCCGGTCTGCACGATTCTCCGGGCCGGTTTCCCGGCCTGCGCGCTTCTCCGGGCCGGTTTCCCGGTCTGCACGATTCTCCTGGCCGGTTTCCCGGTCTGCACGCTTCTCAGGGCCGGTTTCCCGGTCTGCACGATTCTCAGGGCCGGTTTCCCGGCCTGCGCGATTCTCCGGGCCGGCTTCCTGGTTTTCATGCTTCCTATGAACAGATTCCCGGCTACCACGCTTCTCCTGGCCAGATTCCCAGTTTCCATGCTTCTTTGGGACGGCTTCCCGGTCTCCATACTTCTTATGAACAGATTCCCGGTCCAACCGTTTTTTCATGATCCAGTACACTGCCATACCTGCCGGAAGGAACAGCCGGAACTCCCTGCTACCATTCTCATATGTAACATACCGGCTGAGCCGGACTGTGGCTGCCGACCAGTTGACCTTAAATTCCCACGTGTTTGGTGTACGAATAACGGAAAAACCCATAGACAGATAGGCTATTAATATCAATATAATCCATCCCCATTTATATCTCGGATTCTGTCTGTAACATATGATGGCAGTCGCAATGGTAGAGAAAATCATGATAAGTGACAACAGGAACAATCCCCATTGAAATACATTCCAATGACTGATGGAGCGCAGCGTTCCCTGTGGAGCTAAGGATACATTGTCCCTAATGCTAAAACTGATGATTCCCTGGTTTCCATCTGACGATTCCATTCTATTAAGGATTGCCGTAAACCGCTTCCCATCCTCTGATTTTATTCCGTAGCTGCACTCCACAGATTTAGTTTTTACACCGTTTTTAGTACTGGTTCGGATATTTAACCCCTTCTTTTTAAAAGAATCTAACTGACTTTTGCCCCATATATCCACATTTTCCTGTATTTGCCTTTCCATATGTTCTTCCGGTACCGCTCCTGGCATATACAGAGAACGCATGGCATCTCTGTCCCCCTGGGATGCTGCCGACGTCATCTGTTCCAGATACTGGTCTGCAACTATTTCCCTATCAAAAAAGAGAGTCACTCCTTTATATAGGAAAAAAGCTGCAATGCAAAGAAACACTCCCACAACAACAACCGCTGTTCCCCCAAATATCATCCACTTCTTTTTCTTTTCCATACCATCCCCCTCTCTTATAAAAGAGACCTCTGAATCTTGTCATATCCAGAGGTCCGATTATTAATGAGTCATGCGTGTATTGTTTATGAGTCTGCTATTTGTAAGTGTACTATTTGTAAGTATACCATTTGTAAGTGTCCTTTTTATAAATGTGTTATATATAAAACTGTTATTCATAAATACAAATAGTATAAATTGACTGCCCATCAATAGTTATGTGAATCAAATGGAACGTACAATCTCAGTAAGCAGATTAACACTGTGAATAATGGCCTTAGCCTCAAAAGCAGGGTAATCTACTGTGGCACTGTCATCTGCCTTATCAGAAATAGCCCTAACAATGAGGAATGGGATAGCGTTAAGATAACAGGCCTGGGCTATGGCTGCCCCTTCCATCTCTGTACAATATCCTCCAAAGGTATCTGTCAGCCACTTCTTTTTTCCCTTATCAGAAATGAACTGGTCTCCAGTCACCACTCGTCCTACGAAGGTATGGATGTCCGGATTGACTTTGGAACAACATTCCTCAGCAAGATGTATAAGACCTTCATCTGCTTTAAAAGCCAGTGTCTCCACCCTGGGTATCTGTCCCGGTTCATAGCCAAATCCGGTTGCATCCATATCATGCTGAACTGCATCGCTGGATAGCACAATGTCCCCAATGTCAATCTCTGCCTTCAGGGAACCTGCTATTCCTGTGTTTACCACACCTGTTACGCCATATATATCTGCCAGAATCTGGGTACACATAGCTGCATTGACCTTACCGATTCCGGAGCGGACCACCACTACCTCTTTCCCCTCCAGCTTTCCTTTATAAAAGTCCATGGCAGCTCTTGTCTCCACCTGTACATCCGTTAACTGCGCCTTAATCATAGCCACTTCCTCGTCCATGGCTCCAATAATTCCTAGCATAATTACCTCCTTCTGTCTTGTACTATTCTTCTATTATATAGGAAGCTCGCAGATTTTCAAGTTCAAAGCTTGTTCTCACTTGACATTATCTTTTGCATAAGGCATAATCGGATATACACGAATTTATCACAGGAGGCACTACACATGAGATTTAAAACACAGGGGGTCTGTTCCAGGGAGATATCCTTTGAAGTAAAAGATAATAAACTGACCAACGTCCAGTTCGTAGGCGGCTGCTCCGGCAACACTCAGGGCCTGTCCCGGCTCATCGAGGGCATGGACGTGGATGAGGCTATCCGAAGACTGGACGGAATCCAGTGCGGTCCCAGGCCTACGTCTTGTCCGGATCAGTTAGCTCGGGCGTTGAAGCAGTTTAAGGGGCGGTAACTATCATTATATACTAAAATGTCGGGGTGTACTTTTACAAAATAAATAGGTTTTAGCACTATTCACAAACTGCAGATATTGCTACCACTTAGCCTCAAGTATAGAGCTGGGTATTTTTGGTAGCTCTGCTATTACTAAAAAATAAAATGGCCGGGATTTACAGTTTGCTCTGTCCCGGCCATTTTTCTAAAATATAAATATTCAGATCATTATAGATACTCTAAATAACACTATTATTCAATTAAAATTCCAGCAGTTGTTGGGCTAAAACCTTCGAATTTGTCATTATAAACAGCAGCAAAAACCCCCCGCATTCTATAATAATATCCCTTAGTTTGATTTTTAAAAACTATATCTACAGATGGATTTACCAAACCATCTGGATAATCAGCAGCATAAAACTCTGCATCATAGAATGTAACCTGTTTCCAACGTTCAGTTACCTCATCCCAACGATCCAAATAAATAGTAATATATACTTCATCTACAGGTATATCCATATATGCTTTTGCAAACGCACCAATATCCCCATTACCCTCATTAGATATTATTAAATCTGCAGCGGAAAAAAAATTTCCTCTTGCCCTAGCTGTTTCCCGAACACGATTTTGTTTGGCATGAGGTGGCAATAAATCGGATTGGATTTCAACCGATGTATATTGAGCAGGATTAAATGGAGCTGCAAAAACAGATGAAACCATCAATGTTGTAATAATAAATGCTGTAAACAATATCCTTAATAACATTTTCATTTGTATACCCTCATTTCTCTAATATGACAATCTTTCTACTATCCTCTTAAATTCTGATTCCTCCATTATTCCCCATAAGCGATAATATACACCACCAATTACTACTGAAGATTCATATCTAATTAAACCATCTGATAATTCCTTTGAATATACATTGATTACGTTATTTAACCACCTATTTTTTACCTTGTCAACCTCTTCTATATCAGATCCATAATCATATGAAACGTTTTTATCATATTTCGTCTGTATAAAATATATATTCTTATCATTATAGGAAAACCGCATAGTCGCATAACCATCTTTTACTACTAATTCTTCAAAAATCATATCTGAAGGAATATAACCTAACTTCAGAGGTTTGATTGATAACTCCTTTTCTATTAATATATAAGCCTCTTCTTCACCATTGACCTCGGCCTTAAATGAATCATTTACAAAAATCCCCTGTCCATCCCCCAACTCCTTCTCCCGATAAAAATACGACTTCGTCCCCATAGCCACCATACATCCACTCCCTGCCACTAGGCAGGCAATTAAACCAACCGCAGCCAACCGTTTCCATCCAAACCTTGGTTTGATAACCTTGGGGTGCTCCGGTTGGTCGGATTCCGGTACATTCTTTGACTCAGCCCTTTCTTCCTGTATCCTTGCCCAGATTTTTTCAAATTCATCTGGGGATGGGGATGGAATGGGGAGGGGGACGGCCATATTCTTGACTGCTTCAAATTCTTTTAACAGTTCTTCATCTGATATATCATCCGTTCCCCAAATCGGGCAGTCCATAGAATTGTCCTGTTCTGAATCTCTTTTATAATCTCCCACGTGACACCTCTGTTTACCAAATCTCCTAAAGTTCCCTTTGCCTTTAGGGTTGACTTTTTGCGTTTAATGCTTACTATAATAGTAGACGTTTATGAATGCCGGTTTCCCCAGCATATCATATACTTTAGGAGGTTTTTATGAAAAAAATCATTTTAACCGGCGGCGGTACTGCCGGACACGTTACCCCCAATCTGGCCCTGCTCCCCTCGTTAAAGGAAGCCGGTTACGAAATCCGCTATATCGGTTCATACCAGGGCATGGAACGCAAGCTCATTGAAAATGCAGGCATTCCTTATGATGGCATATCCTCTGGCAAGCTGCGCAGATACTTTGATATCAAGAATTTTTCCGACCCATTCCGCGTCGTCAAGGGTTACGCGGAGGCCAGACGGCTCTTAAAACGCCATAAACCGAATGTAATTTTTTCCAAGGGCGGTTTTGTTGCAGTTCCCGTGGTTCTTGCTGCCAAGCACTATAAAATCCCTGTCATCATACACGAATCTGATATGACGCCGGGCTTGGCCAATAAAATCTGCATTCCTTCCGCCCTTAAGGTCTGCTGTAACTTTCCGGAGACTCTTAAGTACCTTCCATCTGACAAGGCTGTACTGACAGGCTCCCCTATCCGTGAGGAACTGCTCCAGGGTGACCGGCTGTCCGGGCTCACTTATGCCCACCTGTCTGCCAGCAAACCTGTACTTCTTGTCATAGGCGGAAGTCTGGGCTCTGTAGCCGTAAATACAGCGGTCCGCAATATCCTTCCCCGGCTTCTGGCCAGCTATCAGGTAATACATATCTGCGGCAAAGGCAATCTGGATGAAAGCCGGATAGGAACAGCAGGATATGTACAGTATGAATACGTTGACGCTCCCTTAAAGCATCTTTTTGCTGCAGCCGACCTTGTCATATCAAGGGCAGGAGCTAATTCCATCTGCGAGCTTCTGGCACTGCGCAAACCGAACCTGCTCATCCCTCTGTCAGCCGCGGCCAGCCGCGGAGACCAGATTCTCAATGCAAACTCCTTTGCAAAACAAGGATTCAGCAAGGTTCTGGAAGAAGAAGCATTGTCTGATGACTCCCTGTTTGATGCCATTAACGATTTATACCTGAACCGCAATTCCTATATACAGGCGATGGAGCAGAGCAATCTGAACAATGCGGTTAAAACAGTTGTATCTCTCATTGAATCATGTGCGAAATAGCATTAGGGCCAATTATCACTTTTTAGCAGTTCCTCAAGGTATTTCCTGATACGGCTGACTCTGGAATAGCATGCCTTTTCTGTAATATTCAGCATAGCGCATACTTCCCTTGTCGGCCGTCCCTCTATCAATCTGAGCGTCGCGACCTGACGCCAGTTTTCAGGCATCCTCTCGATTTCCTTAAGAAGCGCCTGACATCTCTCTTTGCTGACTACATAATCCGGCAGATTGGCAGCCTTATCGTGTGCCGGATAATCTTCACTGTTATATGCCTCTTCGTCCAATTCCCCATAGCTCCTGTACTTCATCCTGCGGTGAAAATCCATACACCGGCTCTTCAGAATACGTATCAGCAGCGCCCTCTTGCTTTCCTCAGACATATCCAGGGAATATTTATAGCGGGCATATGAGACGAATGTATCCTGTACCACATCCTCAATATAATCCACAGGAATATCGTTGACATAAGCTATCCTTCTCAGGTATACCTCATATTCCAGATACATTTCCTCAAACAGTTTCTTATCTTCTGTATCCATCTTCTCAATCTTCATTGCAACTACAGACAGCCTTTGATTTTATCCGCAACCTCTGCCAATTCCTCCGGCGAAGCCTTTCCCGGAGTCCAACTGACCATGGCCGGACCTCCCTCATATCTTGGAATCACATGCATGTGGAAATGGAACACAGTCTGCCCGGCTGCTTCTCCATTATTCTGAACCAGATTGAATCCCGCGCATCCAAGAGATTTCTTCATCGCAGAGCCAATCTTGGCACCCAGAGGAAGTACCTTGGCGGCTATATCCCCATCCAGTGCGCATACATCTGCAAAATGCTGTTTTGGAAGGATAAGGGCATGTCCTCTGGATGCCGGTCCCAAATCCAGAATCACGCGAAAATCCTCATCCTCATACAGAGTGGTTGATGGAATCACCCCTCCTGCTATTTTACAAAAAATACAATTGTCATCTGTCATTCTGAAAATCCTCCTTCCGCTGCGGTTAACACAGCCTGCATTCTATCCAGCCATACCGGAAATTCTGGCAGCATGTTTTCTCCTGTAAAGCAGGATACCTAATATGAAGCCGGAAATCAGGCCCCCTATGTGAGCCATATTGTCCACTCCTGCTGAAGTAAACCCATGATAAAGCGTCAGCAGAACCATAAAGCCCAGCTGCCTGTTGGTTAGTCCGTCCAACTGACCATGATGAATGGCAATCACATAGACCAGACCGCCTACCACACCGAAGATTGCGCCTGAAGCCCCCGCCGACACACTGGCCTGGCCTATCCGTACCTGGACAGCCAGGGATATACCGTTGGCGGCAACACCGCTGGCAAGGTAAAATATCAGATATTTGATATGACCCAGCGCCTTCTCCATCTTCTCACCAAGCACCAGAAGAACCAGCATATTATTTGCCAGATGGATGACTCCAAAGTGCAGGAACATGGCAGTAAACAGCCTGTAATACTCTCCACCAAGGATAACTAAAGGCGCAAAAACAGCCCCGTGTTTTACCATGAATACGCCATCCTCCGTGGAGCCGATGGCCTCCAGGTACAGAAATACCAACACATTGACTGCTGCCAGAGCAAAATTGACATATGGTTTGTTCCTGTTTATGCCTGTAACCATCCGTATTCCTCACATCCTCAATGATATATAATCTTAGCATACTTTAAAGGACTTGTTAAGTGGCTTTGACGCAATAAAGTTATTTTTTATGCCCCCACCCCCTGCTGTTTGCTATTTCTGCGGCCACACTCACATAATTATTTTTTAAGACATACGTAACATACAGGGCCGCTCTCTGCTGCTAACCAAAAATATATCCGCAGTCCGCTATAAATATCTGGTCTCCCGGCTCCAGCTGTGTTGTCTCGTTTGCCTCCAGCAAACGGCCTCTGACCCTGGTACCATTGGTAGAGTTAAGGTCTGTTATAGTATAATTGCCGTTGTCCTCGTCTAATCTTATGTGAAAACGGCTTACTGTGTCTTTCAAAAGCACATAGTCTGCCAAATCCTTTTGTTTGCCAATCACAAATGGGTAATAGGAAATTACAATGTCTTCATCTGAACCATTGAGGGCAGATAAACGCCGGACTTCCTCCCCTTGTGCGGGCTTTTCTGATAAAAGCACGGTCTGAAAGCTTTCTCCAGCGCTGGTTTCCGGCAATTTCTGCAAATATTCATTTTCATCCACATTCATATACACAGAGAACTGCTGATTGCCCAAATCTCCATCTTCGCCATCTTCATCCTCATACAAAATTCTCCATGGGTCCTGCTCATCACCCAAGCCTGCCTCATCTGCCTTTGCAGCCCTCTGCCCAATGAACGACCTATACAGATTCATGGCTGACAGCATAAACAATAAGCCTCCGTCAATTACCGCCAACAGCTTCCAGTTGTCAATGACCATTGTCATACCTTTAAACATCCAAAGTGCGGATGGACAAAGTACTGCCGCTGACAGCCATAGGATAAACTGCCGTCTTAAAGTGGCTCCTTTCCATTCAGCTCCAGCCCGGCCGGGGCTTTCCTGATTTCTTTCATTCCCGACCCATTTATCCTTTTCTTTTTTTCTCCGCGTCTCCCTTCTGTCACTATTATGCTCTTTCTCTGTCTCCCCGCTTTTTCCTTTATCCAGCCCTGTAATACAAGCTCTATATTGCTCTTTCCCCTCTTCTTTCCCATTTTCTTTCTCATTTTTCACCCCATTTTCCTTACGTCCCCTCTCCCTATGCTCTGTTTCCTGTCCCCCTCCTTTCTTTACGTAATCTCCTTTCATCTCACTCAATAACTCCCGTTTCTTCCCCTTTCGCCGTTCTGTCGCAATCAGCCCCAGCAAATCATCCATTCCGCAGTTTTCTTTAAGACTCTCCTGATAAAGTCCATAGGCCAGGACTACGCTCTCCCTGTCTTTATGGTTTATCCTTTTCAGAATATATTGCAGGAGACGGCTCAGCTTCTCCTGAAAATTGCCATGAACACCTGGAACCAGGCACAAACCGGTCTGGAATAATTCCGGCTCCACATAAATATATTCGGGTTCCAGCAGGACACCTCCTGCATCTAAAAGATACTCCTCCATACCACTTAGTGCTGTATGTATCTGGATTAATAACTGGCATATCTCATCTCTGGTTATAAAACGGGTTTCCAGAAGCCGGCTTAACGGTTGTCTGGAAGTAATGTCATAACAATATGAGGGCTGTCCGTCCTGGTATGTTATGTACATCCTCAACAAACCGCGAATCTCGTTGTGGGCCAGCATTCTGGCTTCATATCCGGCTATGTTCTCTGCCATCCCCACTACCAGGTAATTGCGTTTTGCTTCTCTCCTGTAGCTAATCTCCATCTTCTTTAACCAGCCCTTCAATTAAAGTAATCTTGCGCAGAAATGTCTCCGGCCGGAACCTTCCCGCCTCAATCTCTCTTTTCCATTTTCCCCCTCTGCCTTCTGCGTATATCCTCTGTCCTTTTTCCTTTATAGCCAGATCGCAGTCAGGAAAGAACATGAGACGGCCCAAATGTTCCTGCGCAGCGGACCCAGTGGCCTGCAGCTCCTTCGCACTTCCATGACGTGCCTTTTCCACCGCCTCATGCAAGCCCATGGCGGCCTTGGTCTCGTCATGAATACGGCCTGCCTGCTGGAGCATCACCGCGATAGACAGCAATACCATGGCCATAATCCATGCGGCCTCAACCGTAAGACTTCCCTTAAGCGTTTTTTCCCTCACAGGAACATCACCCCGATTCCCGCCGGGAGCAAAAATGGAAGAAGAGGAATTCGCAGCCTCCCCCTGTCTGTTCCCTGTATAATCCCTTTAAACACCAAAACCATGGATAGTAAAAAGCATATCCCCAAACCGCCGGCCAGCAAAACCAGATTTTTCACTGCCCCCAGATAAATGCCCGATATCAGAAAAAACCACCCATCCCCCTTCCCCACAGCCTCCTTTGTTATCCGGGATAAAAACAGCAATCCCACTCCTACAGCCATGGCCATGGCTGTATCTATAATCTGGCCCCACACCAAGTCCAAAGGTATCTGGCGTCCCCAATCCCGGTATAAGATTGCCGCATCCAGCACAATATACATACATCGCAGAACCGCTCCCCCGGCTCCGGACATCACAATCAGGCTGAGTTTTATTCTGTGATTCCTCATATCCTGCCAGGCCCCAATTGACAGCGTCATAAGGAATCCGCAGCGCAGCAATACTCCGGCTATGTCATGTCCTGCTGTTAACTGTTCCGTAAAATCCCCATTTAATATGCCCAACAAATAACACCCCCGTCTCCCACATCACTTTCCTCTGCAATAAGAACACTCCCCCAGATATTCCACCTGCGGCAATGGAACCGCCTGAACATACGCAATGATGGACCGGCAGCTTTTAGACACATGGTAGCTTGAACCATATGGCATGACATAAACCGTACCGCTGCTCCCCATACTGCCGCTTCCCGTGCCTCCGCTTCCTGTACCTCCGCTTCCTGTGCCTCCGCTTCCCCCACCGCATGTCCCGCAGGGAGAATACCTTCCTCCTGACTCATTCCGCAGTTCCCCCACAGCCCCTGAATCCACTGCCTTTAAATCATTGTAAAGATAGTGGCAGGTCCTTAAGCGGTGATAGCGGGTGGAGTTTTTTCCGATGTATACTATCTCATCTTCTTCTCCATTCCCATCCCTGTCACCATCCCCAAAACGTCCTCCATCTGCTCCATTCCACATTCTGCGGCTGCATACCTGTTCCACGGGAATGCTGCTGACTCCTAATACGGAAAAGGGAAGACGCATCCTATATCTCATCACGATATGGACCATCTCATCCTCCCCTATGTCTGTCCCCTCAAACGACACGGCTTCCACCCACTCCCTGTTAATCTCTCCCAATATTCTGGCGGAAGCATAAGCTGCCGCCAGTACAGAGGAGGCTGTATCCTCTGCCCTTCCCACATCCACCTCTGCACCGCCCTCCTCCGCGGTACGGAAACAGTATTCCACATAGGCATACTGACTCAGCTCCTCCCCCACAGATTCCATTACGGCCTGTATCTGTCTCTGACGGTCCAGCATCTTCATAGGCATAATCAGACAGAAACAGAAGAACAGGAACAGGGACAGACTGAGGGCAGCCTCTATAGAGAGACTCCCCTGCATCTGACAGGAGCTCCATGATAATGCCCCTTTTTCATGGAGCAGGCGACAGCATTTACGTACTTGGAGAGGTGCGGTTGTATTTATTTTTGCTGTTTTTTTATCTGGACAATACGAATTTATTTTTTTATTCTGCACCAGAAAAAAGGGCATCATCATGAACCTCCTTTCCCTATTCCTGAAAATTTACAGTTCTTATTTCTATGGGCTTTTGTAGTCTTCCAGGTAGCTCCCGGCTACAGCCATGCGCGTGTCATATGCGTAACCGCCTTCCCGTCCCCGGCTTTTCCACAATCCATTTGAAAAAAACACATGTTTTCCACTGACAAGAGCTTCTGCATCCACCGTACATACACAGTTTGCCAGAGTAAATCCAGGCTGTTTCTCTGCTGTAACAATCTGCATGACATCCATCATCCGGTAAACCAGGTCCGTGTCATAACCGCCGAATATAAGTATCCGCAGATAACCTTTATAATCAGTTCCGCTTCCATTTCCTCCTTCTCCATCAGTCAGACTTCCGCTTCTTCCCATCTCCAAAAGTCCGGCCAAATCCAGTTTCCAGTCAGTACCGTTCTTAAAGACCGGTACTCTTTTCCCCTCCAGAAGGCACCGCACATCCAGCAGAGCCTCTCCCAAAGCCCATACTGCCATGATAAAAAATGCCACCACTGATACAAGTGGCAGAATCCCGGTTCCTCCCACTATGGTCAGGGCCAGACTCCGCGCTTCCTGGCGTTTTCCCGCATCTGACAGGATATGTACCAGATTGAGTCCCTCTCTAAATGCAACCAGGCGCGCCGCCGCACCGCTTAAATTGTCCCTGTCCTTTTCCTTTCCATGAATGATGTATTCCAACTCATAAAATTCCCCCTTCTGCATCTCCTTTTTAAAGCCGTTAAAAAAACGTATATCATATTCTCCAATCAACAGGCGCTGTAACAGTGTCCTGACTCCGGTCAAAAAGCCGTTGTTCCCGGAATCTACGTCCCCGTCTGTTTCCTTCAATCCACCGCCGTCTGTTTTCCTCTGGACGGACGGTGTACCGGAAAGCCTGAGGGCTGTTCCGGAAACAACGGTTCCTTCCGGCAATACCAATTCCAGCATCCCCTTCCCTGCCATATTGCCTGCCTGTTCCAGAAAACCTTCCTTTTCTTTATCCCGGACTCCGAATTCCACTCCCAGTGTAAGCATTCCGTACTGGGACCAGCGCGCCCTTACCGGCTGCCATAAGGCATCCTCGTCCAACTCATCGTCCTCATCCTCCGGCTCCCAGCTGCTGATATACTCCATTACCGCCTCCGCCATATCAATCACATCCCTAATCCACAATATCCTGTCCCGGCTCAGATTTGTCAGCGCCTCAACCTCCCTGCGGCGCTGTCCATCCTGGGCCGCATATGCCTCATACTGGCTGATTTCCTCCTCCAGGCCAGCCCTCACATCCCCACTCAGGTCACTGGCTTCTTCCAAAAATTTTTCTCTGCTGTCAACCAGTTTCTCATACAAATCATCGGCCCGCTTCTCATAAGATCTTACCTGGCCCGGAAGCCGTTCCAGCTCCCGTATCATTTTATTGGCCCTGGATACAAACCCGCCTCCATCCAGCTGGTCCAGACAGTCCTTCCCCTGTTCCCACCGTTCCTTCTGGGCCAGAAGTGTACTGTTGATTGTCTCCAGCGCCTTTTCCACCTTTACAGCTTCCCTGGAATGGGCGGCATATAGTTCTGAAACGCGGTTAACACTGTTTCCTTCTTTCCAGGCCTCCAACAGCTCTGATGCGCCGGCTTCATCCAGCTCGTCCCAATCTGCGTCCAATAGACCGTACTTCATATAATCCAGTATTTCCTGTTCAAAATATCTTCCGTCCCCCTGGGTAAGATCTGTCATATCAGTTATCCGAATCTGCTCCGCCTTCATGGGATACCAGTTTTCAGCCTCCATATAGGGCCTCATAAACTCCCTGAACTCCTTTTCCAGTGTCTCTGCTTTGTCATACTCAAGCCCCAATATCCGGTACTTATTCCACAGTTCCCGGTGATACTGGGCCATAAGGGAATCTGCGGATGAGTTCACTGCCATCCGCAGATAGCATCTGGCGCCTGCTGTACGGGCCGATTCCACGATCACACACAGCAGTGCGCAGACACTGAACAGTATCATTGCCAGGAATACCGTAATCTCACCTTTCCTGCACATTAATACACCTCTTTTGACTGGCTGTTTATCTCCTTAAAGATATTTTGCAGCAAGGTGGTTATCTGTTTTTTAAAGATAATGACCAAGCCTATAAGAACCACCAGTACCAACACCAGCTCAATCACCCCCACTCCCTGTTCATCCTTCCAGAACTCCCTGATTTCCTTTCCTAACTCCATTACGCTCCTCCTTATGTTTTATTTGAATTCCATCAGTGCCGGAACAGCAATCATAACCATGACCACGGACAAGAGTATGAACAGCGGAAGCAGCAGTTTTGTCCCTGCTTCCTCCCCCAGGCGCCTGGCCTGGTGTTTTCTCTGTTCAAATGCATCTGTCATCTCTGTGCGCAGCAGATTCCTGAGATTCTTTGAACCATTTTTACGGTTCTGCTCCAGCAGACCTCCTAGTTTCATATAAGACTGAAGCCCGCACCGCCGTCCAAACTCCTCAAATGCCTTGCCCTCCGGCACTCCCCCCTTCATCTGACAGCTGGTCTCATACATTTCTTCATATACATGCCGTTTCCTCCGCCTTCCCTGCTCCAACATCATTTTGTATTCCAGGGCAATCTTATCCCAGGCTGTGCGGATACTCATGCCTGCGCCGAGAAAAATGGTCAGCCTGGACAATACCTCCGGGTAATCCAGCGCCAGCTGGCGTTTTCTCTCCTCTGTCCTGTTTTGCTGCCTGGCCTGGTCCCCGAAAAAACATAAGACAGCCCCTGCCACCCCCAAGCCCATTACCGGAACAAACACAGACTCTTCCGGCAGGCTGTATTTCAGACTTTGTCCCTGATATTCCTCCGGAAGCTTCATATAAGCGGTGTAGGACTGCAATTCATCCTGGCTCTTAAGATATTCAGCAAATGCTTCCTCCGTCTGTTCCTGTTGCGTAAGCACCGGTGGCTTTACGCACACAGACAGTTTATACTCCTCCGGCCAGTTTCCCTCTGTCATGCGCACATGCAGGCTGATTTTGATTCCCTGTTCGCCTATCCCCCTCTGTTTCAGCTCCTGCACATGCAGTTCACCGAAGGAATCCAAAAGCTCCGGCTCATCCGATTCCCACCTGAGCCTTATTCCATAGCTGTCCAGATATGTAAGCAGGTTCAGATCCTGCCTTACATCCTCAAGAGACGGATTATTCCCAAGTATGAGCTGCGGAAGCTGGACCATCACATCCTCATAAGTCTTATGTGCCTCCTGTTTTGTATACATCCTTTCCGACAGGACCATTTCCACAGGAACCTCCTTCTCACCAAGCCCCTCCACTATCAGGCTGTATGTCTGGTCCCCCTGCCCATAACTCCCCCTGGCCAGTGTATTTCCTTCCAAAAGCGCACTGTCTGTGTGCTGCCACAACTGAGCTGCCAATCCTATGAAAAGGCCGGCCATGAGGCAAAGGATCTGCTTTTGGCCCATCCAGGCACCAAGCCTCTCTGCAGGCCTGTTTCTCATCTTTATCGTCCGCCTCACCTGCCTTTCACACCTCAATATCCAGTATCTTCCCGGCCAGAACCAGTGCGCCTCCGTAGGCTGCCAGACACATGGTCATCACGCCCCGGCCCATCCATGTTCTGTACATCACGCTGAAAAATCCCGGGGATGTAAGGTCAATGTACAGCACAATCAAAAATGGTATCAGATTCATGATTTTCTGTTCAAATATCCTGGAAGCAAGCATGGTGTGTATCTCCTCCTTGACCTGCACCTTATCCCTGATAATTCCTGCTGTCTGCCGGATGATCTCCACCAGCTCACCTCCGCTCCGTTTAGCCGCTGACAGGACCTGGGCAAAATTGTCCACATCCTCCAATCCGCTGCGCCGGCCAAAATCCATAAACAGCTCTTCCGCCGGACGGTTCATCCTGATTCCATCGGACAGGATCCGGAACTCTTCTGTAATCATCTCCCTCCTTCCAAACAGCACTTCCAGCTCCTTTATGCTAAGGGTAAGTCCGTTTTCCAATGAATACCCTGCGCTCAGAAAGGAGGACAGCACCTGGATTCCCTCCTTGAACTGCAATTCCAGCTGTCTGGCCCTCTCCTTCTTCAAATGCTCCTTCCTTAATAAAGGATAACAGACGCCAGCGGGTATCAGGATCAGGAACACCGCCACACTGCGGTAAAACACATAGGATGCCAGCCCGCACCCACCCACTCCCAGGGCTCCGTATAACAGCCACTCTCTGGCCGTAAGCCGGTAGGTACTGTAATCCACCCTGTCGGGGGGCCGGGCCCTGGGGGTCTTCTTTTCCGGTTTCCTCCCGGCAATCTCCTGCCTAACCAGATCCCGCCGGTGCCCCGGCCCCTTTCTGACAAAGCCGGTCCTCCTTCCCGTCGTATTCAAACAATGGTTCCAGCTCCACTTCTCCATTCTGCAAACCTCCTATTCTCATAATGGATAAAACTCTTCTCTTTCCATCCTTCAGCCGGCCCAGATGGACCATGATGTCCAGGGCTGACACAATCTGGCTCCTGATTGCTGCCAGCGGAAGGTCCGCCGCCATCAGCACCATGGTTTCCAGCCTGCTTATCATGTCCCGCGGGCTGTTTCCATGACCCGTGGAAAGACTTCCGGGATGGCCTGTGTTCATGGCCTGGAGCATGTCCAGGGCCTCTTTTCCCCTCACCTCGCCCACTACGATGCGGTTGGGATTCATGCGCAGGGCCGCCTTAATCAGCTGGCTCATGGTAATTTCCCCTTCTCCCTCCGTATTGGCGTTCCTTGTCTCCAGACGCACAAGATTAGGAACCTGTGTTATCTGCAGTTCGGCAGAATCTTCAATGGTAATCACCCGCTCACCGGGGGGGATGAAGGATGACAATGCATTCAGGAATGTGGTTTTGCCGGAGTTTGTCCCTCCGCTGATGAACATATTGCATCCATCCTCCACCAGCTGCTCCAGAAAGTCCGCTGCCTCCGTACTTATGGCTTTGAAACGAATCAGCTTTTCCATAGTAATCGGGTCCGGGAATTTTCTTATAGTAACAACCGGACCATCAAGAGCCACCGGCGGAAGCACCACATGGACCCTGGATCCGTCCTCAAGCCTGGCGTCCACCATGGGAGAGGATACATTCACCACGCGGTTGACCCTGCTGACAATCTGCTGTATGATATCCTCCAGCTGCTCCGGCCTTTCAAAATTTCTGTCCCATAATTCCATCCTTCCGTTCTTCTCCATGAATATCTTTCCTGCTCCATTCACCATGATTTCCGATACGGTGCTGTCGTCAATAAGCTCCTGCAGGATATCCAGGCGGCGGAAGCTGTCAAAGAGGCTGCCACGCAGCCAGATACGTTCCTTTAACGGCAGGAATATTTCCTGCCCCATCTCGCCTATGGACCTGTCAATCATTTCCAGAAGTTCCCCGTCGTCCATATGGTGCCTTTCCTGCAGTTCCTCCATAATGCGTTCCCTTATAATCCACCGCACACCTTCACGGCTCCTCCTTTTACTCTCCCTCTCTTCCATGGCCCACTTTTCCTTCTGTTCCCTTTCCCTGAGCTTTACTCCGGCTGCTTCCCGTTTAAAAGCTGCCTCACATAATCCCCCATCTCCCCCCATATCAGCTGCTCCAGGTAACCCTCCCGTTTCACAATCCCTGTATGCCTGGGCAGTCTCAGTTTCTGGATTCTGTCCCTGACCCCGGCATCATCTGCCTCCTCCAGGTACTCCTCGAATTCCTCTATCTTGGCGGTTGAGATATAGTCCTCCCGGACCGGCATATACACCACATCACACATGGAGAGAATGGGCAGTGCTCCCCTTCCCATCTGGCCCACGTCCACCACCAGCCTGTCATAGCCGCTCTCCCTCGCAATCCTGTCTATAAGCTGCGCCATATCCTCCGGCGCCAACTGGCTTAAGTCCTCCGCATATCTCACCGGAGGTATATAATCCATATTCCCCCAGTTGCTGATCATGGACTTCAGCTTCATCCAGTTATATCCTCCCTGCCTGTACAGGTACAGCACATCTGACAAGTCGGCCTTGTACTCACTGTTAATCAGTCTGGTAAAGCCTGAATATTCCTCCAGATTCAGATACAGCACCGCCTCCCTTTTCGCAACCACCTGCCCTATGGTCAGGGCCAGGGAGGACTTAAAGCACCGGTTCACAGGAGAATATATTCCCATAACCAGGGCCCTGGATCCCAGAAGGGCCAGCGCCGGCTCCACAGGGCGGCTGCAGTAGGATGCCAGCACCTCACGCATGATGCAGTCCCCGGACTGGTACTTGTAGATGGATGCAAATGCATCCAGCCCATCCACCAGTTCCCCGTCACACAGCACCATGACCTGCTCTGCCTTCACATCTCCCACCAGCGCCCGGGAACACTCATCTACCAGCAGAATTTCTATGGGATGCTCTTTTCCATATTCTCTGAGCCTGTCCAGGCTGGAAAATGCCATGGCTGTAAACGGAATCTTTTCCTTCTGATTCACATAATCTGCCAGCCGCTCACCAAAGGCCGGGTCAGCGTCATAGACTGCCAGTATCTTTACCATATATTCACTTCTCACCTCGTTTCTTCCTGGTGCATAAACACCTTAACATCCATCACTCATCCCTTTACCAGCGCTGTAATAAGAGTCCCTGCAAAAAAACAGGCTCCCAATGGTATTACGCACTTATAACCATCCCGCTCCGGACAGTAATATGCCTCTATTTCTTTACTCTGAATAAATCGCCTGATGTAGGCAGTTAAATACAAGAATCTCTGACAGACGCTGCCCTCCTGCAGCATCTTTCCAAGAGCCAGAACAGCTCCCAGACACAAACCAATTACAACGGACCAAAATCCCCTCTCCAGGCCAAAACAGCCTGCCACAAGGGCCATAAATTTAATATCCCCGGCCCCCACCATCCGCAGCAGGAAAAATGGGAAACCGGCTGCGGCCGCCAACACCAGCCGCATGATAAATACAGCAGCGCCCTCAGCCGCGGCCGCCCAAAAACCAGTATCCGGCATCCAAAAGCCCATGCCTGCCGCCCATAACCCAATATTCCCTGCTCCGGACACCCAGGCTCCCACCGTAACAGCCAGCCCCGCAGCTGCAGCAGCCGCCAGGGCCCTGTTAGGTATCCGGTAACACCTGATATCCATAAAGGCACAATAAGACATGATGCCGTACAAGGCATATGACATAAAACTATGTAAACTGAATACACTACCCCCTTTCTCTGTTCAATCTGTCACTTTTTCTGAGGAAATTTCTGCCTGAGCCAGGCAATGCAAAACCATTGACGTAAATAATACCATTGAAATAAATCAGACTGTCATGAAATAGAATGTGTTGAATGTTGTTTTATTATGAAGGATTTTCCAGCAAATGTCAAGGGTGAATTTTATGCATTTCACACCCGATTTCCTTGACCTTCCTCCCTATACATGGTAAAATAAAATTGGTTCAAATTTTTAAACCAAAGGAGGAAATGGCAGATGACAACTGCCCAGGAATTACAGAAACGATTTCATGCCTGTATGCCGCTGTTCATTGCCCTGGGCGATGAGATGCGTCTGTCCATCATAGAGGTACTGACAGAGGAAGCCCTTGAAAGCAGGCAGACCCCCGGCCCCGCCCATTTCGAGCAATACGGTCTCAATGTAAATGAAATCACCAGGCGGACCAGCCTTTCCCGCCCGGCCATATCCCATCATCTTAAGATATTAAAGGAAGCGGGCATCGTGGGCGTACGCCAGGAAGGCACGGCCAACTATTATTACCTCACTCTGAGGGAATCCAACCGGCGGCTGATGGAGCTGGGATACAGACTGGAGGAATTCCTGTACTGACAGACTGCATTAAAATTTAATTCCGCCGGCCCCACATGCATAAGATTCCATTTTCCAGATATACTATTTCTATCAATATCTGGGAGATGAAGCATATGTTTGACATCATGAAAGCAGTCAGGGAGACTGCTGCCGCCAGGTCCGCCGTGACCAGGGCGCGGCGTCCCAGACCTGAACTCATCCGCCTGCGCGTGGAAATCGAACGCACAAAATGTGCCATCGAAGCCGCCAGGAACCACTTTGAGCAGGCCGTGGACCCTACCCTGATAGACTGCTATATCTACGAACTGAACGCGGCACAGCTGCGCTACCAGTTCCTGCTGCGTAAATTTAAAAGCCAGGAGGATTAGTACTCACAGTACTATCCCCCTCCGGGCGCTGTAACATATGACTACATAAAGATTGCGAGGAAAACAACATGAGCACCTGGTATGAGCGGGGAGTATTCTATCACATGTATCCCCTGGGGATGACTGGAGCCCCCAAACACAATGATGCAACCGAAGTAACCAACCGTTTTGAAGAATTAGACAAGTGGATTTCCCACATCCGGTCCCTGGGCGCAAACGCCATCTACATAGGCCCGCTTTTTGAATCCACCAGCCATGGATACGATACCAGGGATTATAAACTGGTGGACCGGCGTCTGGGCGATAACGGTTCTTTCAGAAAATTTGTGGACCAATGCCACCAGGAGGGCATAAAGGTTGTTGTGGACGGTGTGTTCAATCACACAGGACGTGAGTTTTTTGCCTTTAAGGATATACAGGAAAAGCGCTGGGATTCCCCTTATAAGGACTGGTACAAGGGAGTGAACTTCGACTGGCAGAGCCCCTGCGGCGATTCCTTTGGATATGAAGCCTGGCAGGGACACTTTGAACTGCCCTGCCTGAACCTCTTTAACCCGGATGTGAGGTCCTATCTCTTTGATGTCATCCGGTTTTGGATTGACGAGTTTGACATTGACGGAATACGCCTGGACTGCGCCAATGTGCTGGACTTTAACTTCATGAAGGAAATGCGCAGCCAGACAGAGGCCATGAAGGAAGATTTCTGGCTTATGGGTGAGGTGATACACGGGGACTACAGCCGCTGGGTTAACAATGAGATGCTTCACTCCGTCACTAATTACGAACTTCACAAAAGCCTCTACTCCGGCTTCAATGACCACAACTTCTTTGAAATTGCCCACAACGTAAGACGGCTGGAGGCCATCGGACGCCAGCTTTACACCTTTGTGGACAATCATGACGAGGACAGGATTGCCACAAAGCTTAAGCTCAGGGAGCACCTGTTCCCCATATACATCTGCCTCTTCACACTGCCCGGCATTCCCTCCATCTATTACGGCGGCGAATGGGGCATTGAGGGAAAACGCACCAACACCAGCGATGAAGCGCTGCGTCCCGCCATCTCCATAGAGCAGGAAGGTGAACTTCACTGCGAACTTACAGACCTGATTGCACAGCTGGGACAGATTCACAGCCAGCAGGAGCCGCTTCACACGGGCCGTTACCAGGAACTGCTGCTGACCAACCGCCAGTATGCATTTGCCAGGCACGGTGAGGACTCTGTCATCATCACCGCGGTAAACAATGACGATGAACCGGCCGAACTGACCATCCCTGTTCCGCTTCAGGCCGGCGAGGCAGTCAATCTTCTGGAACCCGCAGACCGCCTCCCCATTTCGGACGGGAAGGTCCACATAAAACTAAAGGGCAACTGGGGAGCTGTCCTGAAACTCAAGGGAGAGAACTGATATGGTAGCTAAAAAACGCACTGCAGCATCTTCAAAGAAAAAGGCTTCTGCCACAGGTTTCATATCTGATCTGGACTGCTATCTGTTCGGAGCAGGCACACATTATGATATTTACCAGAAATTAGGGGCACATCCCAAGACGTACAAGGGAAAGGACGGCATCTATTTCGCCGTCTGGGCTCCCCATGCAAAAGAGGTCCATCTGGTAGGCGATTTTAACAACTGGAATCCGGAGGCCAGCCCCATGGAACGTATCTCCGAATCCGGCATCTGGGAGATTTTTAATCCGGGCATGAAGCTGGGAGAGCTCTATAAATTTGCCATTACCACCCAGTCCGGCAAGATTCTCTACAAGGCGGATCCCTTTGCTTTCAGCGCGGAATACCGCCCCGGCACAGCCTCGGTCACAGCCGATATCCAGGGCTTTTCCTGGACTGACAGCACATGGATTGAGAAGCGGACCCAGGCAGATGCGCAAAAGCTGCCCATGAGCATTTACGAAGTGCATCTGGGTTCCTGGCGCAAACGGGACAGGCCTGAAAGGGACGGCTTTTATACATACACAGAGGCTGCCCATGAGCTGGCAGCTTATGTAAAGGAGATGGGCTATACCCATGTGGAGCTTATGGGCATTGCGGAACACCCATTTGACGGCTCCTGGGGATATCAGGTGACGGGATACTTTGCCCCCACCTCCCGCTACGGCACGCCGGAACAGTTCATGTATTTCGTAAACTACCTGCATAAAAACGGCATAGGCGTCATACTGGACTGGGTTCCGGCCCACTTCCCCAAGGACGCCCATGGCCTGGCTGAATTTGACGGCGAACCCCTTTTTGAATATGGGGATCCCAGGAAGGGGGAGCACCCGGACTGGGGCACCAAGGTATTTGATTACGGTAAAAATGAGGTCAAGGACTTCCTCATCAGCAATGCGCTCTATTGGGTGGAGCAGTACCACGTAGACGGCCTCAGGGTGGACGCGGTGGCATCCATGCTGTACCTGGACTACGGACGCCAGGAAGGCCAGTGGGTCCCCAACAAAGACGGAGGCAACCAGAACCTGGAAGCCATCGAGTTCTTTAAGCACCTGAACACAGTTGTCCAGGGACGCAACCACGGAGCCCTTGTCATTGCCGAGGAATCCACCGCGTGGCCAAAGGTGACGGAGCATCCCGAACAGGACGGACTGGGCTTTACCTTCAAGTGGAACATGGGATGGATGCATGACTTCCTGGAGTACATGAAGTTAGACCCCTATTTCCGCAAATATAACCATCACCGCATGACCTTCGGACTCACCTACTTTACAAGCGAGAACTATATCCTGGTCCTTTCCCACGATGAGGTGGTTCATCTGAAATGCTCCATGATTAACAAGATGCCCGGCCTTGGCAGGGACAAGTTCGCCAATCTGAAAGCCGGCTATACTTTCATGATGGGCCATCCCGGCAAGAAGCTCCTGTTCATGGGACAGGATTTCGGCCAGCTCCATGAATGGGATGAAAAGGTTTCTCTGGACTGGTATCTCACGGACGAGGATGACCACAGGGAACTTCAGAACTATGTGAAGGATCTGCTCCATCTGTACAAAAAGTATCCCTCCCTTTACCGCCAGGACAATGACTGGAACGGTTTCCAGTGGATTAATGCCAATGACGGCGACAGAAGTATCTTCAGCTTCATCCGCCGGGATGAGACGGGTAAGAAAAACCTGATGTTCATTATAAACTTTACTCCGGTGGAGAGACCGGATTACCGTGTAGGTGTTCCCAAACGCGGCAGGTACACCCTGCTCCTGGACAGCCACGGCGCTTACAAGGCAACAGAAGCCCCCTGCTTCTCATCCTCAAAAAGCGAATGCGACGGACAGCCCTACTCCTTCTCTTATCCTCTTCCTGCATACGGAACAGCCATCTTCCGTTTTTAAAAATATTTTTAAGAAATATTATCCTTTTAGGGCCTAAAAGTACGTTAAAAATTTATCAAATTGGGTATGTACTTTTCAGCCATGTTGTAGTAGAATAAAGGCAGTGCGATGGATTACCTGTCGCAGCACCGTTTATAATGTGTGGAAGGAGAGTATAATTATGGCAAAACAATTAATTTCCAGTAGCGAAACAAAATCCGTTTACCGTGACGGAAGCACTGCCATCAAGGAATTCTGCGAAGGCTTCCCAAAAGCCGAGGTCCTGAATGAAGCCCTGTGCAACGCACGTGTGGAAACCATTGAAGCCCTGAATGTTCCTAAGGTTCTGGGGGTGTCTGTAATTGATGGCAAATGGTCTATTACCAGGGAATTTGTGGAGGGCAAGACCCTTCAGCAGCTGATGGAAGAAAATCCTGACAAGACAGGGGAGTACCTGGAGCAGATGGTTGATTTACACCTGTTGATTTTTGCCCAGGCCTGCCCACTGTTAAACAAACTGAAGGAAAAGACCATCCGCGCCCTTAAATCCGAGGAACAGCTGGATGAAAACCTGCGCTACGAGCTGCTTACAAGGCTGGACGGCATGCCAAAGCACACCAAGCTGTGCCACGGCGATTTCTGCCCGTCCAATATTATCGTAGGCGACGACGGCAAGTGGTATCTGGTTGACTGGGTACATGCATCCCAGGGCAACGCAAGTGCCGACGTAGCCAGAACTTATCTGCTTCTGAGCCTGAAGGATAAGAAGATAGCTGATATGTACATGGATCTGTTCTGTGATAAAACGGGCACAGAAAAGCGCTATGTACAGGGCTGGCTTCCCATTGTGGCAGCTGCCCAGTTAGCTTACAAACGTCCTGAGGAAAAGGAACTGCTGGAAAGCTGGATTAACGTATTTGATTATCAGTAACATCCGCCTGCACATGGAAAAAGAGGCGCCGGAAGATATCTTCCGGCGCCTTTTTTCAAAAATTCCCATAGTCACAATGACCAATAAACAGGGTTTATATCACAATAATTTCAAATATTTTACAAATTGTTCGTGAAATATTTATCAGTTTTTTCCGGAATCCCAATTCACCTCAACACTATATTTCTTCTTCAAGACCAACATCCTGAGACAAGTCTCCTGGTTCTCCAATGGTTTTTTCCGCTTTCAGCTCAGCTCTTTTTACCGGGAAGGACACAACCGCCTTAAACAGATCCCCGTCTATAACCACCTGGAACTCACCGCCCTGAAGCTGGGTCAAATCCTTGGATATGGATAATCCCAGACCGCTGCCTTCTGTAGCTCTGGACACATCCCCTCTGACAAAGCGCTCGGTCAGCTCTTCCGGACTGATATTCAGTGATGATTCGGAAACATTCTTGATTGTAAATATGGCCCTGCCAGCCTCGTCCAGCACATCCACATAGACCCGGCTGTGTTCCATGGCATACTTCACTGCATTGGTATAGAGATTTTCCAGGACACGCCACAGACGGCGTCCGTCAGCCTGGATGATAAGCACCTCATCCGGGATATTGGAAACCAGCTCCAGCCTGCGCAGGGCAAACCGCTCCTCAAATTCGCCGTTGGTCTGCTGTACCAGCTCCACCAGGTCAATATCTGATATATCTAACTTCATATTGCCGGAACTGGCCTTGGATGCCTCCACCAAATCCTCTGTCAGAGTCTTAAGGCGCTGAGACTTCTGGTCCAGCACTTCCAGGTATGCGGCAATCTTGGGATCCTGTATTTTCTCCCGCTTCAGCAGGTCCACATAATTGATAATGGACGTAAGAGGGGTCTTGATGTCATGGGATACATTTGTTATCAGGCTTGCCTTCAGACGCTCGCTCTTAACCTGCTCCTGGATGGCTGAATCCAGGCCGCTGCTGATATTGTTGAGATGCTCTGCCATCTCCCGCTCCTTGCCCGACAGGCGGGAGGTATCAATCTGATAGCTGGTATCGCCCCGGGATATGGTGCTGACAGCCATGTCCAGCACATCCCTCTGCACTGACTTTTTAAACAGCTGATGGTATATCCACCCATCCAGTCCCAGGTACAGTACCACGAATACATAGAACATAATCTGGTAGCTTATCCTGTTCTCCTTATAGAAAAAGAGGAAAATCAGTCCCCACAGCATGCCGGCGTTAAATCCCAAAAACAGCAGATAGCAGAACCCGGTACCCACTGCATAGCTGACTCTTCCCACATATTCCTTTGAGGCTTCCAGAGCTCTTTTTGCAAGGCTGTTGGTCCATAAGGTCCTGGCCTTATACCTGCGCAGCAAATCAAAGCCGCACAATACAACGCTCCCGTACACAATGACCAGTTTAATCATCTTATTCCAGTAATTCCATTGTTCATTGGGAGCAAACAGGCTGAACAGCCGGATACCCACATACCTTCCTATGTAGATAAACACCGCTGTCGCCGCCGCCCAGAGAATCAGGCATAGTTCCGTGTGAATCTCATCAATAGGAAACAGGCGTATTTCCGCGCTTCCATCCGTGGTGTGGCCTGACATAAGCATCAGCATGGCCAGTGTAATTACACATCCAAGGCCGCCCAGGATAACGCTTCCCATGCCCAGAATAAATTCGTTTCTGGCTTCCTTATATGCCTTTGCCTCTAAGGAATACGCATCCGTATTTGGGTAGCTGGTGTCCACGGACAGGACCATGTAATTCTTATCGTTTTTATAGGGATTCCATATCTCCAGGAGCGTGGCCGCATTGGCAGGAACCGTGGCCATGTTGGTCTCCATACGGATGGTATTTCCCGGCACAAAGAGGTATTTCCCGGTGCCTATTATGTCCTCCATGGTCTTATCCGGCACATTGGTGGATACCTTTGTAACCCCCTTGTTGCTTGTGTACTGAATACGGAAATTCAGGTTGGTGTCGTTCTCTATGTAATTATAATATATGGTGTAATATTCACTCAGATGGACCAGTATATCAAGGGCCAGATCTTCCATGGTCATCCTTGGAGCATCTCCTGCATCCGCATCCACAAAATCCGGATTATAGCTCTGGAAATCCACAGTTATCTCTTCCTCGTCATCGTCCATGGAAATAGGCGAGCCGGCCAATTGGAAATTCTCATCCAGATAATATCCCCTGGTCTTGATGTAGCGCACAATCCGGTCCAGAGTCCACTCCGTCCCCTGCTCCCCCGGTCCATTGCTGACCCTTACAATGACCTTGTGCATATCCAGCTTTCCGTCAGTCTCAAACATATCCTTATAACCCACATAGGTAAATATGCGGTCGATATCCTCTGTCAGCTGTTTGTCAAACTGGGGAGAATCCTCATATGCATCCTCGTATATCCACTTCACACCTTTTCCGTAATTGGAATTAAGGTACATGGCGCTGATCCCGAATACGGACATGGCCACAAAGATAATGTGGAACAGGGTCAGAAACAGTTTCCTCCGTCTGAATTTCCTCTTCTCATCTGTCATACAACCACCTACTGCTTTTCTATCTTATAGCCTACGCCCCATACCACCTTCAGGTACTTTGGCTCCCTTGGGTTAATCTCTATCTTTTCACGGATATGGCGGATGTGCACGGCCACTGTATTGTCCGCGCCGATGGCCTCTTCATTCCATATCTGCTCATAAATCTCATCAATGGAAAATACCTTTCCCGCATTCTTCACCAGAAGCAGCAGGATATTGTACTCGATGGGCGTCAGCTTGATGGCATCGCCGTCCACAGTCACCTCTTTGTTGTCATCATTAATCTGAAGTCCGCCGCACTTATAAATCTGTCCGTCCGCCTGCTGGTTTAAGTTCCCCAGTTGGGTATAACGGCGCATCTGTGACTTGACCCTGGCCACCAGCTCCAGGGGGTTAAAGGGCTTTGTGATGTAATCGTCAGCCCCGATGTTAAGTCCCAGAATCTTATCTGCATCCTCGGACTTGGCGGAGAGGATGATGATGGGTATGCTGCTGTTCTCCCTGACCTTCAGTGTGGTGCGGATGCCGTCCAGTCCCGGCATCATCACATCCACAATCAATAAATCCACTTCATTTTTATCCAGATAATCCAGGGCCTCATAGCCGTCATAAGCTTTGATTACCTTAAATCCCTCTCCTGTCAGATAGATATCAATGGCCTCCACAATCTGCTTGTCATCATCACATACCAGTATGGTCTGCATCACCAAACGCCCTCCTTTTCATATTCAAGTGCCTTTATGTTAGTTAGAAAATCCTCCATGCACAGATAAAGTTGTTGGCCCACCACTGGCTCAGGCTTCTGTGCACCACCCGTCCGTTACTGGAAGAAGCGTCAATCACCGTGCCTCCTCCTGCCGCGATACCTACATGGCCCCTTACCACCACGATATCACCGGCCTGGATGTCATTAAAGTTTGTAATCTTGGTGTAGCGGCCCACATTCCTCCAGCCGGAAGAAGTCAGGTAGCTCTGATTTACACCCACCTGGTTAAGACACCAGTATATGAAACCGGAACAGTCAAAGGAGTTTGGTCCCTTAGCCCCCCATACATACGGTGCCCCCAGTTTGGATGAGGCAACTGATATAAGGGCGGACGCGCCTCCGCTTGCCGGTATGCTCACAGGCGGCGTGGTATTGCCTGACGGCTTGCCTGTATTGCCGGAACCGCCGTTGTTTCCTGTATTGCCGCTGTTCCCCGAGTTGTTAGGTCTTGTGGTGGTGCCGGAACCGCTTGAATTAGCCGCCGGACGCCTTACATTGTCGCCGGTCAGCTTGGCCATGGTCTGGACGCCTACCAGGCCGTCAGAGGTCAGTCCGTTGCGTGACTGGAAGTTCCTGACAGCGTTCTCCGTGGCTTCACCGTAATATCCGGTCACATTGCCGGAAACAAGATAACCGTGTTTGTTAAGAAGCTGCTGCACCTTGGTAACCGCGTCGCCGCGCTCACCCAGCATCAGGCCGTTGGCCCTGGCGTCCGGGCTGTTTAAAGCAATCCTGGTGGATGGTCCCAGATAGCCGTCCACCACCTGGTCGTTTCTGGCCTGGAACTGCTTCACAGCCACTACCGTGTCCTCACCGTAAGCCCCGTCCGGGGTAGTGGTCAGATATCCCAATTCCTTAAGACGCTCCTGGCAGGCCAGGACCACATCGCTCTTCTCACCGTAAGAAAGGAAATTAGGTTTAATCTCATCGCTGTACAGCAGGTTGATGGTCCTCTGTCCCACCTTTCCATCCTGCTCCAGTCCATTGACCTCCTGGAGCTTTAACACGGCTGCCTCCGTGGAATCACCGAAGTTGCCTGTGACCAAATCAGCGGTTGCCAGGTATCCCAGCTCATAAAGACGCTGCTGGATGCGCTCAATATCATCACCCTGGGTTCCCTTGGAAACCGCATAATACTTGGCATCCGGAGACATAATGGCATCCCATGTAACATTGCCCACAATACCGTCTGTGGGCAGCTCATTCTGCCTCTGGAAATGCTTGACTGCCTGCTGGGTCATCTCTCCGAAATAATCCGTAGGCTCATCATTGTCCATGAACCCCAGGTCCATGAGACGCTGCTGCAGTCTCTTGATGATCTCATGGCGCACCCCAATCCTCAGGTACTCAGGAGCCGGCTCCGCGTCCGGCAGGTTAATATCGTTCAGTCCGGGCAGCACCTGCCCGTTCAGGCCCAGCTGGGCAATGGTCTCAGGCACAGCCTGTATGACATTGACCTCCGAGGGTGTGGCATCACCCGCCTCTGAGGAGGACTCCTTAGTGCAGCCGCCCAGGACAGAGCTGAGGGTCAGCACGCCTACGGCTGCCGTATATGTAATATATTTTCTGTATTTTGAATTCATGAAGAACTTATCCTTCCTGCTTCTTCTTATGTCAAAAAGCTCAAATCAAATTCATTCTAACACATTTCTTAAGGAATAGCGATACAAAAATTAAGGTCGTAAGAAAATTGAAAGTACTATAAAATAACCATTCCCGGTTTATAAAAAAATGGAAAAACAAAAGAAAAAGACACCTGCACCATGGTGTTAATCCACTGGTGCAGGCGCCGTCTCCTGCTGTATCTGCAATTACTTTCCGTCCCTGAGCTTTTTTCCGCTTCGCCCAAATCTGCGGCGCTTAAAAAAGGGAACCTTGGCCGCTGCCGCCTCTGCCTGTCCTCCCTTCTGGTAGCTTCTGAGCGTCTCATCCAGCAGGCGGAACCGTTCCTCCTCCTTCTGGTCCGAAGCCTGGAACAAAAACTCCAGCTCCTTGCCCATCTTCTCATTGACCAGACAGCTGATATCCTGGCTCAGCTTCTCATTGTTCACTTCCAGGGCACGTCCGATAATCAGGTTCATGATCTGCTGAAACTGTTCCATCTTCTCTTCCATGGCGACCACGGACACGCCATCGCCCTTCACAGTGCTGAGGGACGTTGTATTGTCTTCCTCCTTAAATTCCTTAAGCGCCGCATTCATGTCACGCTCCAGGATTTCGTCGGACAGCTCTCCCTGAGCCTTACCGTCCTTTTTCAGGACCTGGTTCAGCGCATGCTTGATTGCCTTCAGCTGATACCCCTTCTCCTTCAGGTTCTTGACCTGCTTGAACAGGCGGATATGTAAATCCGTATAGTACCGGTGCCCCATCTCGTTACGGGGAATATCAAGTTCCAGCTCCTCTTCCCAGTACCTTAATACATGGGCCTCCACATCGACCTTTTTGGACGCATCCGATATCAGATAATGTACTTCATCCATAGCCATTCTCTCCTTCACAAGTTAACAGGCATGTCCTGCCTTACTATTAGTGTATGCATTGAGAATGGATATTATGACATCCTAGAAAAATTTTTATGCGTCCTGTCCGCCGCCCTGAGGTCTGGCAGCATTCACAAACTTGGTGTACTCCGGTTTCCATATCAATGTAACGGTTCCAATGGGGCCGTTACGCTGTTTGGCTATGATTACCTCTGCCTCGTTGGGATGCTCCGTATCCTTATTATAATAATCATCACGGTACAGGAACATAACCACGTCCGCATCCTGCTCAATGGCCCCCGACTCACGAAGGTCAGAGAGCATGGGCCTGTGGTCCTGTCTGGTCTCACAGGCACGGGACAGCTGTGACAGGGCAATAACAGGGGCATGAAGTTCCCTGGCAAGGGCCTTCAGGGAACGGGAAATATCGGAAATCTCCTGCTGGCGGTTATCGCCTCCGCCCTTCTTACTGCCGCTCATGAGCTGCAGGTAGTCGATAATCACAACGCTGAGTCCATACTCCAGCTTCATCTTCCTGCACTTGGATCGCAGCTCTGATATGGATATACCGGGGGTGTCATCAATTATCAGCTTGGAATTTCCTATGACGCCGATGCCCTCCACCACCGCATCCCAGTCAGAATCCGTCAGGGAGCCGGTACGCAGCTTCTGGGAATCCACATTGGACTCCATGGAAAGCATACGGTTCACCAGCTGCTCCTTGGACATCTCCAGACTGAACACCATGCAGGGCAGGCTCTTGCGCACCGCCACATAGTCCACCACGTTGAGGACAAAGGCCGTCTTACCCATGGAAGGACGGGCTGCTATCAGAATGAAATCCGAAGGCTGGAAACCGGAAAGCTTATAATCCAGGTCAATAAAGCCGGATGGTATACCCGTGACTGTTCCCTGGTTCTTATAGGCATCCTCAATCTTCTCCAGCACGTTGATGGCCACCTGCTTGATGGGCACAAAATCCTGTCCCCCGCGGTTTTGCAGCAGGTTAAAAACGGATTTCTCCGTGTCTGCCAGTATGTTCTCCAGGGGCTCCTTTCCGGCATAACAGGTATTGGCAATCTCCTCCGTGGTCTTAATCAGCCTGCGCAGCACTGCCTTCTCACCAACAATGGTGGCATAGGACCTTACATTGGCAGACGTAGGCACCATGGTCACGATATCCCGCACAAAATCCAGGCTGCTCACCTCAGGAGGCACATCCTTTTCCTTCAGACGGTCCTGGAGGGTTACCAGGTCCACGGGCTTGCCTTCATTGAACAGCTCTACCATGGCGTCAAACATGATTCCGTACTGCTGCTGGTAAAAATCACTTCCCGTCACAATCTCCGATGCGGCAATCACTGCCTCCCTGTCCATGAGCATGGAACCGATGACCGACTGTTCCGCCTCCAGACTGTGGGGAAGCACCCGCTTAATCAGGGCTTCTTCCATATTACTCGTCTCCTGTATCTGAATCTATGAGACCCGCCTGTTGAGGCGGGTCCTGTGTCTGCGCTATGATTTTATGCTTCCACTACCTTGACAGCCAGTCTGGCAGTCACATCCTTATGGAGCTTAACAGGCACCTCGAAGCTGCCAATGGACTTGATGGGATCGCTCAGCATAATCTTTTTCTTGTCAATATCAATTCCCAGCTGGTCCCCAATGGCCTTGGCGATTTCCTTGGAGGACACGGAGCCGAAGGCTCTTCCGCCCTCTCCCGCCTTGATGGTCAGAGTCACGGAGGACTCATCCAGCTTTGCTCCCAGCTCCCTGGCCGCTGCCAGCTGCTCTGCCGCAATCCTGTCGTCATTGGCCTTCTTAAGCTTTAAATCATTCAGATTCTTAGAATTGGCTTCCACCCCAAGCTTCTTGGGCAGAATGAAATTTCTGGCATAGCCGTCATTTACATTCACAATCTGACCCTTTTTTCCTAATGCCTTCACATCTTCCAGTAACACTACCTGCATGTCTCATACTTCCTTTCTGATTCTGTGTCTATATGCATCCCTTATCAGGATACCTCGCCTTCCTCCATCATCTGGCGGATGACGTCTTTTAACCGTTCCTTTGCCTCTTCCACGGTTACACCCTGCATCTGGGCGCCTGCTATGGTACGGTGTCCGCCGCCTCCCAGCTTCTCCATCATGACCTGGACATTAACCTCGTCAATGGATCTGGCACTGAAATAAATGGTTCCGTTATAATCCGTAAGCACCACCGAAGCCTTCATGCCGCGGATTTCCAGAAGCTCGTTGGCTGCCTGGGCACCGATGATGGTGGGACTCTCCAGCCCTTCGGCTGAGCACTCGCTGATGGCAAAGGCATCCATGAACACCTCCGCCTTCCTGACTGCGTCCGCCTTTGCCTGGTAGTCCTTCATATTCTCCCTGAAGAGCTTGCGCACCCTGGTGATGTCCGCGCCGCTTCTTCTTAAAAATGCCGCTGCCTCAAAAGTCCTGACGCCGGTCTGATTGGTAAAGTTCTGGGTGTCGATGACAATGCCCGCATACATGGCATCCGCCTCGGCGGATTTAATTTTAATGCCGTCTGCAATATACTGCAATACCTCCGCCACCATCTCACAGGTAGACGAGGCATACGGCTCCACGTAGGAAAGCACTGCGTTATCTATGATTTCGCTGCTGGTCCTGTGATGATCTAAAACCACAACCGTCTTCACCATCTCCAAAAGAGCCGGTTCATCCGTAATACTGGGCCGGTTCACATCCACGATAACCAGCATGGTCCCCTGATCCACCAGCTCGGCCGCCTTCGGGCCCGTGAGCAGCATATCCTCAGGATATTCGGCATTTCCCGTAAATCGCTCCATCATAGGACGCACCGAAGAAGTCACCTCGTTGACCACGATATTGGCCTTCTTGTTCATGGACATGGCAATGCGGTATATGCCCACTGCCGCGCCAAAGGAATCTATGTCCGCCAGACGGTGTCCCATAATAAGGAGCCGGTCCTTGTTCTCCATCAGCTCCCTGAGGGCATGGGCCTTGACCCTGGCCTTGACCCTGGTGGTCTTTTCCATCTGCTGGGCCTTGCCGCCATAATACTGAATCTTGTCGGAGTCCTTGACCACTGCCTGGTCGCCGCCCCGTCCCAGGGCCATGTCAATGGAGGTCCTGGCATATTCATAATTCTGGCTGTAGCTGTCGCCGTTCATACCGATACCGATACTTAAGGTTACAGCCATATCATTGCCTATGTTCACTGTCTTTACATCCTCCAGGATGGAAAAACGTTCTTCCTGTATCCTGGCCATGTACTGCTGCTTGATGGCGAAGAAATATTTATCCTTCTCAATCTTTTTTACAATACCGTTCATGCCGGAGATATATTTGCTTATCTTACGGTCTATGAGGGCAGTCAAAAGGGAGCGCCGTACTTCCTCCACGCTTTCCAGGGCCTCGTCATAGTTATCCAGGTAAATCAGGCCCGCCACCAGCTTCTGGTCATTAATCTGCTGCATGTACTTAAGAGTCTGCGTCTCATCCAGCAGATAGACGGCCGTAACAGATGAGCCCTGGCCCTCAAGCCCTCCCGCGGCCACGGCCGCGTCAAGACTGTCCACCATGACCTGCTTTAAGTCAATACGGAACTTCCTGTCTCCCAGGCAGCTGTGAATACTCACAACCTCCCCGCCGGTAGCCAGCATTTCCTTTGTAATCTCAGGAAACACGGCTGTAATGTTCTTATATGAATTCTTGTCTTCTTCCAGGATTGCCGTAAATTCCCGGTTCATCCACAACAGATGTCCGGAGCCGTCTGTCACCGCATAGGGCATCAGCATCTCTTCCAGCAGGTTCTGCCTGCTCTGGTCATAAGCGGACGAAAACGCGATGAGCCCGGCCAGTATGCCTCTTTTTCTTGAAAAATACAGCCAAAGGGCAATCCCTATATAGACAATGGTAAAGACCGATACTATAATGCCGGCTTTTATGGATACCGCTGCCACAACCGCAGTCAGTACGATTAAAAGGACCGACAAAAAGAGCGGCCACTGCAGGTAGACCTTGAAAATCCCCCGCGTCCTTCCTTTATCTCTCATAGTCTGCCTCCATTCGTATCCGAAAATCAGAATACGCCTATCTTAGTTAGTATAGCATATCCGGCCCCATTCGTCCATAAAAATGAGATTTTGCCAGCAACGTACCAGTACTATGCCAGCAATTTCCCCGGGGCCCAAGACGTAATCTGTGTAAAAAGGAAGTAAAAAGAGAACAAAAAGATGAACATTGTAACGCTTTTTGTTGATAAACAGTTATGTCTATGATAGAATCTATGCTGTATTGCACGAACATACCATACCAAGGAGGATATACGTATGAAACAGCGCAACATCGTAGTATGTATCCTGCTGAGCCTGGTTACCTGCGGAATTTACGGCATCTATTGGATGATCGTACTGAACGACGAAACCAACGCGCTCTCCGGCAGGCAGGGTACAAGCGGAGGACTGGTTTTCCTGTTCTCACTGATTACATGCGGGATTTATGCCCTGTACTGGATGTACCAGATGGGCAATGCCGTTGAGATGCTCCATGACCAGCACGGCGAGCCAAGGGGAAGCGCACCGGTGGTCTATCTGCTTCTCAGCCTGTTCGGACTGGGCATCGTGGCTTACGCCCTGCTGCAGAATGAGCTGAACAAGTATCTCCCTAATGCATAAACGTCTTCGGACACTATGCATAAAAACAGGCGGGCTCCTGGGAGCCGGCCTGTTTTATGCATTTATCTGTATTCTGGCGGGACGTCCCCTGATTCCCTGCCTGTTTCATACGGTCACCGGGCTGTACTGCCCGGGCTGCGGCGTAAGCCGGATGTGTCTGTCCCTTCTCCGTCTGGATTTTGCATCTGCCGTTAAGGCAAATGCAGCCATCTTTCTCCTGCTGCCCCCGGGACTGTTCATGGCCGGATGGATGGCCGTGCGGTATGTAAGGACCGGAAGCACACGCCTTACACGGGTTCAGGCCTGTGTTTTCTATGTAATGATTGGGGTGCTGCTTGTGTTTGGGGTGCTGCGGAATCTGCCTGGGTTTGGGTGGCTGCGGCCGTTGACCTGATGTATAGTAACCTAATCTGCTGAAACGCAGATACCTTCATGGATAACAGATAACCGCAGATAAACCCTGCAAATAAACTGCGATAAACCACAGACAAATCTTCACAAAATGCTTGATTTTTTCCGTAGTCTGTGGTATTATAATCACTGCTTATTCAAGCAATATCTGGGCGAATTCCCGAGTGGCCAAAGGGGACAGACTGTAAATCTGCTGCTAATAGCTTCGGTGGTTCGAATCCACCTTCGCCCACTAGCGTGCCGTTAAAATATAGCTTAAGGACATCAGTGCAGTGCGCGTAAAGGTCCTCGTTTTCAGCTGTGGCACGTGCAAAAAAGTACCTGTGAGTACTTATGCGGGTGTGGTGGAATAGGCAGACACAAGGGACTTAAAATCCCTCGGTAGCGATACCGTGCCGGTTCAAGTCCGGCCACCCGCATGTATAAAAGGCCCTGGAATTTATTTCCAGGGCCTTTTTTTATACTTTATCCAAGTACGTTATCCTTGTGCTTTATCCAACAACCTTCTTTCCCTTAACCAATACACTCTGAATCCTGATATCATCATCGAATATGACCACATCCGCGTCCATCCCCGCAGAAAGGCTTCCCTTCCTGCCCTGGATACCAAGAATCTTTGCCGGGTTATATGTCATCATACGCACCGCATCCTCCAGTCTCACCTCTGCCTGGTGATACATGGTGCGTACACACCGGTCAGCAGTACAAACGCTTCCCGCAAAAGCACTCCGGTCCGGCAGGACCGCTACCCCGTCGTCAATGATGCATTCCTGCCCGTGTGCCAGACTTCCCAGCAATACATGCTCACCATCATCCATACCTGCCCCTCTCATGGAATCAGTAACAAGACAGATATCCTCAACAGGTTTCATCTTTACAATGAATCTGAGCAGCTCCGGCGGCAGATGTTTTCCGTCTGCTATGATTTCTACTGTCATCCCATCTATCAGGTAGGCACTCTCTATTACTCCCAGATGCCGGTACGCATTGATTCTGCGGATAGTGGACATTCCGGAATACAAATGAGTCACATGGGTATACCCTCTTTCCCATGCCTCTATGACGTGATCATAGGTGGCGTCTGAATGGCCGATCGAGGCCAGTATTCCCCTGGCCTTCAGTTCGTCTGCCAGTTCCATTGCGCCTTCCAGTTCCGGGGCTGCCGACATGCGGATGATATCATCCGAAGCATCCAGCAGCTTTTTATAGTCGTCCCTTGCGGGCACCTTTATATATTGGGGGTTCTGTGCCCCTCTTTGCTCCAGGGAGAAATAGGGCCCCTCCATATGGATTCCCAGAAGCTCCGGGCCATTTTCCATCTGTTTCCTGGCTTCACGGTAGCAGTCAAAAAAGGTCAGCAGCTCCTCGTCCGTACAAGTCAGGGTAGTTGGGCAGATTGAAGTGGTTCCGTGAGCCAGATGGGCCATACATGCCTTTATGATTGCCTCCGGGGTACCATCCATAAAATCATGTCCGCCGCCGCCATGGGTATGGATATCTATGAAGCCCGGACTGACATATGCCCCTTCAACGTCAATGCAGCAGTCTGCCTCCGGTTTTCTTCCCCTGACAATTCCTGCTATAACCCCATCTTCCATGACAAGGCTGGCCTGGTCCAATATCCTGTGGGGCGTTATGATTTTTCCGTTGATAATCGCAGTCTTCATGGCCTTCTCCTGTTTCTTTATACCTGAGGAATAGCCTTGGAGGCTGAATCACCATCCAGGAACAGATTCCAGTCAGGATGTGTTTTCAGGATAGTGGCCGGCACCAGATTTGTCACTGTTTCTGCCGACAATGTCTTCTGTATGGCATCACTCTTTCGTATACCGGGTACGATGGTGACAATGGTACGGCTCTTAAGTATCTGAGGCACGGTCATGGATATGGCCTGGGCCGGTACCTCATCCAGAGAACCAAACCACCCCTCATTTACCTGCTGCTGCTTACACGTCTGGTCCAGATTAACAATAATATAGGCTTTATCTGTCTCAAAATCTGCAGGCGGATCATTAAATGCAATATGTGCGTTTTCTCCGATTCCCACTAAAGCAACATCAATGGGGGCCTTTTCCAGTTCTTCTGTAAGAGTTGCAATATTTTCCTCTACATTGCCCTCGCCATTAACAAGATATGCCTTCTTGGGATTAACAACCTGTATGAAGCGTTCCTTCAGGTACTTGCGGAAACTGGCTTTATGTGTTTCCGCAAGGTTAATGTATTCATCCAAATGGAACATGACCACCTTATCCCACTCCACCTCCATCTCAGTCAGATACCTGATTGCCTCTATCTGGGACTCTCCTGTGGACAGGAGGATTCTGGCCTCCCCGTTCTGGGCAATGGTACGGTTGATTGCCTGTGCAGCACATGCTGCCGCTCTCTGCGCCATCTCACCTGATGTTCTGGAAATATTTATATTCATAATCAACCCATCTCCTTTAATCCATACTTTTCATTGCAAATATTAGTATTCAATATCTAATATCCTGCCTGTCTCAGCACTCATATGTGCATATTGGCACATTATGGTGGACACGATTGCCTCTTCTCCGGTGGGATACAGTCCTTCCAGCTCTTTAAGGGCGGTTCCATCCTTCATCCGGTTCACCAGCTGAAGGAAGAACAGCATGGATTCAATACAATACCCGGAAGGTACCGGTCCCGCAACCGGGTCGTCTATCATCATGTTTCCATAGGGATTCACCACATGGCTGTAGCTGTCCGCGTTATACGCAGCCACCACACCCCTGTCCTGGCTGTCCACTTCCTGGAATCCTTCCGTCCCCACCAGACGGATCTGTTGGTTTACAATAGATGAAAAGCTGTTTGGAAGGATCCAGGATGCATCTACCGTAATGCTGGCCCCGCTTGCAAACTCAAACTTAGACTGCAGGGAATCATATGTATCAATACCCATGGATGTAAGTTTTTTCTTGATTCCGGAAGCATATACGCGCACTGGTTTCTCGCCCAGAAGCCAGTATATCAGGTCAAAGAAATGGATACCGATGAACCAGGCCGGCGAACTGTTCTGCGCCCAGTTCTTAAACCAGACTGAGGGAACCAGGATTTTGTCCTCCATACAGACATAACCATATTCTATCTCTCCTAATTTTCCTTCCTTAATGGCATTTCGCAGCTGGATATGGGCCGGGTCAAAACGCTTGTGAAAATCCACATACAGCATGACATTATTTTCCTTCGCCGCCTGTATCATCCGCTTCCCCTGTTCGATGTCCGTGGACAACGGTTTCTGGGCAAGAATATGAATCTTCCTTTTAGCTGCCTCCAGAACCACCTCCTCATGAAGATAATCCGGCGTAACCACTGCCACTGCATCCAGTCCCTCTTTATCAAACATTTCCCTATAGTCTGTGTATCCTTTGATTCCATACTTCTCATCCATGGATTTGAGCGTATCAGGGTTTATATCCGCAATTGCCGCAAATTCAATTTCCCCTCTCTTGTGCGCACCATAGTATGCGTTAATAAGGACACTGCCATAGGTTCCGGCTCCAACAACACCAATTTTTGCTTTCATTTCTATTCCCTCCATAATAAATATTCTTTATTATAATGCTTGTAATATTATACATAGCCAAACAGGCCGGGCAGGAACATGGTAATAGGCTCGATGTATGTTACCATAGCCAGGGCTATGAACAACGGAATAAGCCACGGAGATACCATCTTCACCACATCTCCAAAGGAACGTTTGGATGCCGATGACAGCATATACAGGGACATACCCACCGGCGGGGTCAACAGTCCGATCATCATGTTCAGCACCAGTATCACGCCCATATGGATAGGGCTGATATTGGCTATGACCATTAAAGGTGTAAGAATAGGCAGCATAATCATAATTGCCGCTACCACTTCAATAAACATTCCCAGAATCAACAGGATAAGATTAATCAGAAGCAGGATTACATAGCGGTTGGACGTAACCGAAAGAATCAGTTCCACTACCACCTTGTCTATCTGCTCGTAAGTCATAACCCAGGCAAAGAGAGAGGCGCCTACCACCACAGCAATGGATGGTCCCACCTGACGGACAGTGGCTACTGCCAGAGACGGAAGCTTTCGTATATCCATTTCCCTGTACACGAAACAGGATACGATTGTACCATACAGTACACTGAACATAGCCGATTCAGTAGGAGTAAACCATCCCGTCCATATTCCTCCCAGCATGATGGCTGGGAACATCAGGGCCGGCAGAGCTTCCAAAAAAGCCTTCCATTTTTCACGTCCTGATGCCTTTGCGTGTCTGGGATATTTCCTCTTTTTTGCAATGATATATATGTAGATACATAAGACGATACACAGGACCACACCAGGACCCAGGCCGGCCATAAAAAGGGCTCCGATTGACACATTTGCCATTGCTCCATATATAACGAACGGAATACTGGGCGGTATGATTGGGCCCACGGTACTGGAAGCGCCTGTAACGCCAAGGGTCAGGTCATCATCATACTTCTCATCCCTCATAGCTTTAATTTCAATCATTCCCAGTCCGCCCACATCTGCCAGGGCAGAACCGCTGATACCGGAGAATATAAGACTGGAGAGCACGTTCACATACGCAAGTCCGCCGCTCCAATGGCCAATCATCTTTTTAGCAAAACCGAATATGCGGTCTGTAACACCTCCGTTATTCATAACCTGCCCTGCAAAGATAAAAAAAGGAACAGCCAGAAGGGTAAAGGAATTAGGTGCATTCATCATCTTATTCATGGCCGTCATCATGGACAGCTGTGGCGTCAGATAAATATAGAGCAGAGAAGACCCCAAAAGGCACAGATACATGGGCGCTCTCATGACCATCAGAATCAGAAACACCAGAAAAAACATTTTAATCGGATCCATATACTCCTACTCCTCCTTTCCTTTCATATCTCCAATCTTCCGGACACTGTTTACCGCATTTACCAGGCACCGGACGGAGCCCAGGAAAAAACCCAGGACCATCCCTGCCGCCACCACCGCCATGGGAATTTCCATGGCAGCGGATTTTACCACTTTCTGAAAATCAAAGAACTGAACAGACCAGTACAGCAGGTAAAGGTGAATTCCAAAGCAGAACAGACTTGTAAGTGCCCGGAGGAGCTGGTTTGGTACTCCCTTGACAAACGAAAGAAATACCTCAACATTGAAATGTTCAAATTTCTTTTCTCCCAGGGAAATACACAGGAATACGACCCATATATAACAAAAGCGGGATATTTCTTCCGAAAACAGCAGTGCTTTCTTCAGAAAGATACGGGAGAACATCTGGCACAGGATTGTAATACACATGACGCCAAATAAAGAGCCCGCTATGATCTCCTCCAGGGAGTTAAATACCTTCAATAGCTTCTTCATGCTTACCTCCGTTGTTTCACTCTGTCAGCAGGTTTCATTATTCCTTCCAGTTAGCTTTAAAATCATTTAGGTCCTTAATGGCTGCGGCCCATTCAGGATCACTTCCAAAATTCTCTTCCACTACCTTGGCTGCATTGGCCTTAAATGCCTCGACATCCGGCTCAATGACCTTCATTCCCTGCTCTTTCAGGAATTCCAGTCCTTCTTCTGTCTCTTTGTTGATTCTATCTTCTATAATAGGACGGTACTTGGCAAGTACATCTGTAATCACCTGACGCTGTTCTTCTGTAAGGCTCTGCCAAATCTGCTCCGAAACCTCCACCGTGCCAAGATGGACGGAATGCTTTGTCAGCACAATTGCATCCTGTACTTCATAAAACTTCTGGGCAATGATGGTTGGAACAGGGTTTTCTTCTCCTACCACAACGCCGGTCTGGAGGGAAAGGTATAATTCACTCATATTAATGGGAACAGGATTACCGCCCAGTGCAGCCACCACTGTCTTGGCTATAGGCGTGTCCATGCATCGGACGGAAAGGCCTGACAAATCATCCGGTTTCATAGGTTCCACGCCCTTGATGGTCAGATTCCTGTCACCGTAATACCATACATCCAATGTACGCACGCCGCTTGCATTAAGTACTGTCTCATTGTACATCTTCTGGGAACCTTCAGAGGCAAAGTAGTCATACGCTTGCTTTGCGTTATCAAAGGCATAGGGCAGCGAGTAAACCTGTACCTGGTCACAGAAGGATGCCAGAATACTCGGACCCGTGACCTCAAAAGCCAGAGAACCTGTACGCAGCATATCCAGCGCCTCTGCCTGTGTACCTAACGTGGCCCCGGGATAAACCTTGATTTTAAGAGAGCCATTGGTTTTTTCTTCAATCTCCTTTGCAATATCATAGGAAACCTGGCTCCACGCATGGCTTTCAGGCTCAGCCACATACCAGGACAATTCCAGGGCTTCACCTGCTGCCTCGCCGGCAGTATCCTCAGTCTTACTTTCTTCAGCTTTATCCGCCTTTGTATCAGCTGCCGCCGGAGCTGCCGGGGCCGGGGCTTCCTTCTGCCCGCCGCAAGCCGCCAGACTTCCCATGGCCATCATCACCGCCAGTGCCAGACCTGCCATTCTTTTGTTTCTTCTCCTCATATTACACGTCCTCCTTTTTTAATAAAATATAGTTATAGTGGTTATATGCCCACAGTTATCCTGGAATGCATGTATGCTCTTTGCCTTCTCATATCCGTTTTTTGTTTTGTAAGCCCATTATATTATAGAAAACGTTTTCTGTCAATATTTCTACAAATATTTTTATTTTCATCCTTATTTCACAGCATTTTCACGTTGGTTCCCTATGTATTATAGTTTATTATTGTTTTATTTTTCTATTATTTTCTTATTTTTCTATTGCTTTTCTATCATTTAAGTATTATCATAAACATATATGCTTTTTCATATTCTGATTTTAAAGGAGATACACCGTATGAATCATACCAGCCATAATGTTACCATTGGCGACGTTGCAAAGGCTGCTGGTACTTCTGTTTCTACTGTTTCCCGTGTTTTGAGCGGCAGCACTTACCCTGTCAGTGCTGCCAAGAGGGAACGTGTGCTGCATGCTGCAAACACTCTTGGATACGAGCCCAACCTGCTTGGACGCATGCTGAAGACAAATACCAATCCCTCCATAGGCATTATCATCCCCTCCTTCCAAAACCCCTTCTACACACAGCTCATTATAGGGATTGAGAAAGAGGCTATGGCAAATAACTATTTTCCATTGGTATTCAGCTCACAGAGAAGTCCGGAGACCGAGCGTAATCTGATCAACAATCTTATAAAAAACAGGGTGAAGGGGTTGATGATTTCATCTATAGACGATTCCCCCCAGGCCGTGGACCATTTTGTATCCACAGGCGGCAAGGTGTGTATATTTGAATCCAACTACTCTGACACAGACAAGGTCATAAATGCAAAGACAGATATGCTGGGAGCCGGACGCACTGCCGCCGAGTACCTGATTTCACAGGGGCACCGGTCAATTGCATTTTTAAGTACTCCGTTTAACCGTCAGTCACGTATTATGACCCTGGACGGCTACAAACTGGCCCTGGCTAATAACGGCCTTTCATTTTCCGAGGATGATGTAATGACAGTCCAGTATGAATCCGAGGCAGATTCCGGACTATATGAGATGGAAGCCGGCCATAAGCTGGCAGACAAATTCCTGGAGGCAAAAAAGCGAAAAGATTACACTGCCATTATGGCAGTCAATGACCTGATTGCATATGGAATCATCCAGCGCTTACAGGAAAAAGGACTGGGAATACCCGATGATCTTTCCATCATATCATTTGATAATATCCCTTATTCCGGACTCATTAACCCGCCTCTTACCACCATGGACATGCCTGCCAGATTACTGGGGCAGCGGGCCTGTCATTTAATCATCGACTCCTTAAACTCAAATGAAGACCATAATGGCATCACCTTGTCAGTCAGCGCCGAGCTGGTTGTACGCAGGTCAGTAAAAGCCTTGTAACCGCTGTGCCCTCCTTCATAACCAGGTAAAGGAGATAACGAAATATGGATTCTGCATTATACAATGTAATCGGCAACGTTAAAATACCAAAAATGGCCCGCGTACGGCAGAAATTCGACCCATCCGAAATTACAGACCCTGCAGCCGGGATACGCGGGGAACTGTCACGCCCGGAGATAGCAGCCACCCTTAAGCCAGGCATGAACATAGCCATAACAGCAGGCAGCCGCGGCATACATAATCATAAACTGATTCTGAAAACAGTGGTGGATATCGTCAAAGAACACGGGGCAAATCCGTTTGTGGTACCGGCCATGGGAAGCCATGGAGGAGCTACTGCCCAGGGACAGCTGGAAGTTTTAGAGGGGTTTGGGATAACCCCAGCCTATCTCGGCTGCCCTATTAAGTCCAGCATGGAGACAGTCCGGATTGGAGTCAGCCCCGAAGGCCATGATGTTCATATTGATAAAAACGCGTGGGAGGCCGACGGCATTATCGTGATTAACAAAATCAAGCCCCACACTGCTTTCAGAGGTTCCTATGAAAGCGGCCTCATGAAAATGATGACCATTGGACTAGGCAAACAGTATGGGGCCAGCCTGTGCCATCAGTCCGGATTCAAAAACATGGGGCGCCTCGTCCCCATGTTTGCCAATGTCATACTGGCAAACTGTCCCATTTTATTCGGTCTGGGAATCGTGGAGAACGCCTACAGCCGCACATATATGTTAAAGGCGCTTACTCCCAAGGAAATTCCCGAAAAAGAGCCGGAGCTGCTGGAATTGGCCCGTTCACTGATGCCGCGGATTCTCTTTGATGACATTGCGGTATTGGTCATAGATGAGATTGGAAAGAATTTCAGCGGCGACGGCCAGGATCCCAATGTCTCTTCCCGTTTTGCCACGCCCTATGCTTCCGGTGATTTCACCATACAGAAAGTATGTGTACTGGACCTGTCGGATAAAAGCCACGGCATCATGATTGGAGCCGGCTGCGCAGATACCTGCACCCGGCGTTTAGTAGATAAATCCAATCTGGAGGCAAGCTACATTAACGCCATAACTTCCACTGTATTTGACTGCGTAAGGCTTCCCATGATTCTTAAAAATGACTATTTTGCCATGGCCGCCTGTATTAAGACATGTAATGAAGTGGATTTAGAACAGATCCGTATGGTACGGATTCCCAATACACTGGAGATTGGCGAGATATGGATATCTGAAAGCATGATGGAGGACGCCGTGAAAAATCCGCAGATAGAAATTATCAGCCCGCCCCAGGAGCTTCCCTTTAACGATGAGGGGAATCTCTGGTAACAAACTACCTTCTGAGTATCAAAAAAGAGCACCTCCCCGCCCGCAGAATAATTCTCCGCCTCCGGAAGGTGCTCTTTCCTATACCATATTCAAAATCCACCTGTCTAACAACATTCGTCAGTCTTACATCATCCTTCTGCCTACTTCTCCACAGCCGCCGCCCCATCATCCGCGAACCGCGAATCCACCACCGGATAAAATTCATCCGGCTGAGAAACGAATACAGCCGCGCTGTAAGGCGGCATGTTCAGCTTCAGCATGCCGTCCTTTATGCGGTAGAGCATAACTCCTGCATTGTACCCTGTCTCAGTGGTCAGGATGGGCCTGCCTAACACCATGTCGTCGGTAACACCCAGCTGCCATACCGGAATGTCCATGGTCTGGCTGTCCGGGCTGTTGGATATGACCACCACGGCCTGATATTTGCCGTACATACGCCCGTAGGCAATCTTCTGGTATCCGGCCAGAAGGGGCTTTACCGCTCCCTTTCTGAACGCCGGTATCTTGCGGTGGATTCCGGTCATATAGCGGTGGAACTCTATAAGCTCCAAGTCCTCTTTTCCCCATGGATAGGTACGCCTGCTGTCAGGATCCGTCCACCCGCAGACTCCAGCCTCATCGCCGTAGTAAAGCGTGGGGGCTCCCGGCCAGGTCATCTGAATCACCACTGCCTCCCTGAACACACAGGGCTTTATATTCTGTCCTGCCTTTTCCGGACCTGCGGTCTGGATACGGCCCACCATCTGGTTGGTCCTGGTTAAGAAACGGGAATGGTCATGGTTGGACAGCTGGTTCATGGCCGTCATCACCGTGTTGGTCTGCATACGGCTCATATGGTATCCCATGGCGTTAAAGAAGGCTTCCCCATCTCCCCATATGCCCCCGTTATAACTGTCGCTGTGTTTCTCCATGCCGGTTAAAAACCATGTGACCGGTTCCATGAACGCGTCGTAATTCATAATGGAATCCCACTGATCTCCCTCCAGCCAGGAAGCAGGATCCCCGTAGTGCTCCGCCAGAATCAGCGCTTCCGGATTGGCCTCTTTTACGGCCTGGCGGAACCTGCGCCAGAATTCGTGATTGTATTCTGCCGTGTGTCCCAAGTCGGCAGCCACATCCAGACGCCAGCCATCAATGGAATAGGGCGGGGATACCCACTTCCTGGCCACGTTCAGTATATACTCCACCAGTTTCTCAGAATTCTCGTAATTTAACTTGGGCAGGGTGTCATGTCCCCACCATCCGTCATAGGTCCTGTTGTAAGGCCAGGCCCCGTCGCTGTCGTCATGGAACTGGAAAAAGCTGTGATAGGGGCTGCTTTTGCTCTCATAGGCCCCTGCCTCATAGTCGCCGGAATGCTCATAGATTCCCTCTGCGTCCAGCCATTTGTTAAAGGAGCCGCAGTGATTGAACACTCCGTCCAGGATCACCCGCATCCCCCGCTTATGGACTTCCTCCACAAAACGGGCAAAGAATGCATCGCTGGCTTCCAGATTCTCCTTGCCTGCGCTGCGCTGCACGTACCGGTCAGCCTCTTTGTTATCCGTGGCGTCAGGCCTGACCAGGCCGCCTCCGTCCTTCTCTATTCTGGTAAAGTGGGGATCAATGTGCTCGTAATCCTGGCAGTCATACTTATGGTTGGAGGGGGATACAAATACCGGATTCAGATAGATGGCCTCCACTCCCAGCTTCTTGATGTAGTCCAGCTTATCCCAGATTCCCTGCAGGTCGCCTCCGTAAAAGTACCCCACATCCATGGCGGCCGGGTACCGGTCCCATTCCGTAACTCTCTGTACCGGGCGGCCGATGTAGACATACTCATATGATTCCACATCATTGCTCTCATCTCCATTGCAGAAACGGTCCACGAAAATCTGGTACATGACCGCGCCCTTTGCCCATTCCGGCGTGTGGAATCCCGGGGTAATCTTGAAATCAAAGCATGGCTGGCCATCCTGTGTGGGTCCCAGCCGGTTATAAAGACAGACATCCTGTTCGGATACCACTTTAAAGTGATAAAGCACCTGATCGGTGCCTACTGTAATTTCATATTCATAGTAATCAAACAATTCATCGGACTTGGCCTTGGTCATCTCCACCTCGGCTTTATCCTCCACATAATATACATGATCCACATTGCCCTTAGCTGTCCGCATGCGAAGCAGCACATCGTCATCTGCGTCCGGTTCCATTGGCATGCGGTAATCCTCTGTCTCAGAGGAAAAAAGGGCATCCCTGTTGATACGTCCCTTCAAATTATCTTCCACGTTTTATATCCTTTTCCTAATTTGCTCATAATTACAATCCTGTTCCTTTATTGTATCTGAATTTTCTCAAATATACAAGAAAAATTATACCAGAAAAATCTTGATAACATTACACCTTTTCCATGGCTTTCTCACAAAGTGAAAAGCCTGGCGGGGTAGCCAGGCTTTTCAGGAGAAGGTATTTCGTTTCTTATGGGGTGTAGCAAAAACTATATAATGTATTGGGGGGGTTACGTCTATTATAATAGCATAGGAAGGAAAAAAAGTGTGCACAAAGATGCAATATTTTCCAGTACATTTATGAGCAATATAGACAAGGGAGGGGGCTTTATAGCCTCCCTCCCCTTTTTAATACTATTTTCTATCATTCACGGCCCAAAACAAAACCGGAATGTTTTGCTACTGTGCAGGTGTAAACAGCGCCTCAAACTCAGACTGGCTGATTTTCTCTTTCTCAATCAGCAAATCAGCGCAGGCATGGAGTACATAGTCATATTGTCTGATGATATCCCTTGCCTTCTGGTAGCACTCGTCAATGATCCGCTTGACCTCGCTGTCAATGGTGTCAGCCACCTCATTGCCGTAGGACTTGGTATGGGCCAGGTCACGACCGATGAATACCTCATTCTCGTCACCGCCGTACTGAATCATTCCCACCTTCTCAGACATACCGTACTGGGTCACCATAGCCCTGGCGATCTGAGTGGCCTGCTTGATATCCTGGGAAGCGCCGGTGGTGATATCGTCAAATATCAGCTCTTCCGCAATCCGTCCGCCTAAATCCACCATGATATTCTGCATCATGCGGCCCTTGGTATTGAACATCTCATCCTTTTCAGGCAGGGGCATGGTGTAACCGGCTGCCCCGATTCCCGTGGGGATAATGGACACAGTGTGCACCGGTCCCACGTCCGGAAGCACATGGAACAGGATGGCGTGGCCCGCCTCATGGTAAGCCGTTATCTTCTTATCCTTCTCGGATATTACCTTGCTTCTCTTCTCAGCACCGATTCCCACCTTGACGAAGGCCCGGTCGATATCGCTCTGCTTGATGAACCTGCGGTTATCCCTGGCGGATATAATGGCCGCCTCATTCATCAGGTTTTCCAGGTCAGCTCCTGTGAAGCCTGACGTGGTCTGGGCCACCCTGTGCAGATCCACATCCTCGCTGAGAGGCTTTTCCTTGGAATGGACCTTAAGGATTTCCTCGCGCCCCTTCACATCAGGACGTCCCACTGCCACCTTTCTGTCAAAACGGCCCGGTCGAAGGATAGCCGGGTCCAGGATATCCACGCGGTTCGTGGCCGCCATGACGATAATGCCTTCATTGACGCCAAAGCCGTCCATCTCTACCAGCAGCTGGTTCAGTGTCTGCTCCCTCTCATCGTGGCCGCCGCCCATACCTGTACCTCTGCGGCGGGCAACCGCGTCAATCTCGTCGATAAACACGATACAGGGAGAGTTCTTCTTGGCCTCCTCGAACAGGTCACGGACACGGGAAGCGCCCACGCCCACAAACATCTCCACGAAATCAGAACCTGATATGGAGAAAAACGGTACTCCCGCCTCTCCTGCCACTGCCTTGGCAAGCAGGGTCTTACCGGTTCCCGGAGGGCCCACCAGCAGAAGGCCCTTTGGTATCCTGGCTCCCACGCTGGTATACTTCTGGGGATTCTTAAGGAAATCCACCACCTCTTCCAGTTCTTCCTTTTCTTCCACAAGGCCGGCTACATTGGAAAAATTAACCTTGCTGTCCCGGCTCATCCTGGCCCTGCTCTTGCCAAAGTTCATCATCCTGGCATTGGCACCTCCGCCGCCTGCGCTCCGGTTCATGACCATGATGATGATAACCACCACCACAATAGACAGCATGAAGGGAAGGATGATGGTCACCAGATAGTTCTCCTGAGGCACATCCATGGTCGTATACGCCATGTCATGGGCTTCCAGAAGCTTCTGTGCGTCCTTAACATCCGAAACATATAGCCGCTTCACCTGACCGTCCAAAAGGGTCAGTACCACTTCTCCCGTGGGAGTCTGCGGATTCTGGTGGATGCTCACGTCTGCCGCCTGGCCATCCTCCAGTATCTTGATAAAATCCTGATTTGTGACCTTATCCGCCTGCCTTGCGTAAGGGAATCTCACTGCGGTGGCGATTAAGATCAGCATCAGAAGTATGAATATAAATCCTCTAAATGTCTGCTGCTGTCTCACCGAATTGCCTCCTTAGACCTTCTTATTCTGCATCCAATTCTACTACTCCGATGTAAGGCAGGTTACGGTATTTCTGGTCATAATCCAGTCCATATCCCACTACAAATTCATCCGGTATCGTAAAACAGGTATAGTCCACCTTCACCTGCTTCTTCACCCTGCGCTCCGGCTTATCAAGAAGTGTGCACAGATGGATGCTCTTTGGACCTCTCTGCTTCAGCACCTCAATCAGATATGCCAGCGTACGGCCGGAGTCTATAATGTCCTCCACAATCAGTACATCCTTGCCTTCCAGGGACTCATCCAGGTCCTTTACAATCCTGACCACGCCGCTGGACACAGTGCCGCCGCCGTAGCTGGACACGGACATAAAGTCCAGGGACACCGGAACCGTCATCCTCTTTGCCAGTTCGCAGGTAAAGAATACTCCGCCCTTTAATATGCATATCATGTGGACCTGCTTTCCTGCATAATCCTCGCTGATTTTTGCCGCTACTTCGTTAATCCTTTTATCGACTTCCTCTTCCGTCAATAAAACACGAATTCTGTCAGCCATTACCTTATCCTCCGTTTCACCTATTCTTTTCTCTCTCCAGTCTGGCCTGCCTCTGCCTGCAGCACCCGGACCGTATCCGGTCCTATCTTGTAATACTCGCTGATGCGGTATCCTATAATCCACATCACATGGCTGCCATCTGCCAGAAGGGGTATCTTATCCCTCATCTGTCTGGGTATCTTCTCATCAATCATAAAACGATTAAGCGCCTTGTGGTTATTGTCCGACAGGACGATAAAATCCCCCGGACGCCTGGTTCTCACCACGGGCGTACCCTTTATTTTATCACAGTCAAACCATTTCGTATACACATTTTTAGGAAATTCCATCCCTTTTTTCCGAGAAAAAACCTCCATATCCACAATAGGCAGGTCTCCCCATTCTTCCTCTGCCGCCGGGTCTCCTCTGCCCATCCAGATTCCCTCGTACTCCCTTATGGCTGACAGCCCGTAGGGCAAATCCACCTGCTTTCCCACGGCCCGCCCGGCCAGCTCCATGACCTGGCTCACATGAACCAGCCCCAGGTCCCTGGAGGCTCCTCCCAGCTCCTTAAGGAGCGACATCACCACATAGGACCGCAGTATCTCCGGCTCCTGCAAAAACGCCTCGGCCGGAATGTATGCCCCTGGGTTTTTCCTCACATGGGCCTTAATCCAGGCAGCCGCCTGGCTTTCCAGGTACTCGTCTGCCTGCGCCGCCAGACGCCCCAGGCGCAGTATATTGCCCGCGGCTCCCCTGTTTACATACTGCTCAATCTCCGGCAGCAGCTGATTGCGTATCCTGTTGCGCGTGTAGTGAAGGGTATCGTTGGTGGAATCCTGCACATAGGGCAGATCATGGTCCGCCAGCCATTTAAGGATACAGTCCCGGTCCACGTCCAGCAGCGGCCGGATAATCCTGCCTCTCCGGTAGACGATCCCCTTCATTCCAAAAAGACCGCTTCCCCGGAACAGATTGTGGAGAATCGTCTCCACCTGGTCCCCGCTGTGGTGGGCCACCGCGATTTTCACGGGACTGAGGCTGCTGCCAGCCAAACTGCCATCTGCCGGACCTCCATCTGCCGAATCTCCATCTTCCGGACCTCCGTCCGCCGAACCGCCATCCGCCGAATCTCCATCCGCCGAATCTCCATCCGCCCAATCTCCGTCCTGTCCGCTCCGGGCCCCGCCGGCCCGGTCCTCGCCTTCCCAGTCCAGGGCCTCCTTTTCCAATGCCTCATAGCGCAGAAAACGCCCGGCCTCCTCCTCAGACATACCCTTCTCAGCCGCCAGGCCGCGCACATCTACCTTTAGGATATGACAGGGGACATGAAGCCCTTCACACAATGACCTGACAAAATCCGCATCCCGGTCAGCTTCCTCTCCCCTGAGCCCGTGATGGACATGGAGCGCCCTGATACTGATTCCCTGCGGTTCCCTCCATGCGCATAACAACGCTAAGAGGCAGACGGAATCTGCCCCTCCTGAAACTGCTGCAATAACCCGGTCGCCCGGCTCCAGCATATGATATTGTTCCATGGTCTCCCTGACCCTGTGCTCCAGTCCTTCCACCTGTCTCTCCTGTGTCCCATATTGTTTATCTCTGTCTATTTATTATAATATACCCGCAAACGTCCCTCCTTGCAAGCCTGTCTCTGTAAATTATGAACGTCTTTTCCATATTCCTGCTGTCAGGACCGTCATATCATCCCTTGGAGCCGGAATAAAGGATACCGCAAAATCCAGTACCTGGTCCGCCAGTTCCTGGGGACCCATCTCCTCCACGCTCTCCAGATACTGCTGCATGGCCTGCTCCTTATCATCTCCCGGCAGCGCATCCAGCACCCCGTCGCTGACCATGACAATCCGGTCGCCCTCCCACAGCTTCCTGGACATAAGCACCGGTTCCACCCCGCTCAGTATTCCCATGGGCACTTCCCCGGCTTCCATGATTTCCACTCCCTCTTCCCCTATTATAAAGGTTGGCACTGCCCCCAGCTTCATGGCTTCCAGAACGCCGGTATGCAGGTCGATGCAGCTGAGATCCAGGGTGGCCGGGTGCTGTTCCGGACCTGCCAGCAAAAGCACTGTATTCACCAGCTTTAGAGCGGCCCTTGGGGAAAATCCGGTTTCCAGAAGCTGCTCCGTCAGTTCCACCACCTGCTTGCTCTCCCTGGCCGCTGTCTCCCCGCTTCCCATTCCGTCGGAAAGGCTCATGACCACCTGGTTTCCCGGACTTTCGCAGAAGGTATAATTATCCCCGGAATACTTTTCTCCCTTTTTTGGAATCCTGGATGCTCCATAGAGCATACGGTACCCTCCCTCCTCCAGAAAACGCACGGTTTCATACTGCTTGGTGATAATGCTGCGGCTGTCCTTGGCCGGACTCCACCTTGTCCCATCCATGACCTCTCCCATGATGAGCGCCGCATCCTTGGATGTAATGCAGCGGCCGTTGGTGGTCCTGGCCGTTAAAAAAGCTTCCTTCTGCCCGTTCTCGTACTCCAATAACAGCAGGTTGCCCAAGGCAACATGATAGCGTTTAAAATATTTTTTCAGTATGTATTCATACTCATCCGTAATATCCCTGGCACGGTCAATCTGGTGGGAAAATTCCTCCAGTATCACCGACAGCTCCCTGAACTGGGATATGACCGCGTCCCTGCTCTCCAGGAAACGGTTCTTCCAGGACAGGTTCATGGTAGCCCTTCCCAGGCTCCGGTTCAGCTGGGCAAGATAATCCTCCTTTTTCCGGCACCCGCTCTGAAACATCTGAGGCATGTCCTCAAAATCAATATGGCCCTTCTGCTCAAATGCCCGCAGAAGATAATAGAGGTAATAGCTGTCCTCCTTCTCGCTGTCCGCATACAGATTACACCTGCTGCAGTTGTCGCACACCAGGGCAGCGCTGGCCTGCATGGCGGCCAGTCCATCATCCTTTGTCAGCTGTCCGTTTTTTTCTATACCGTCGTCAAACGCTTTGGCCAGCTGGTTTAAGGACTCTGCCATATCCCCCAGTCTCCTGGCCGTATAATAATTTACATCTGTTCTTCCCTTTACTTCCCGCTCTCTGATAAACACAAAAATCCCTCCTAATCCGCGTAACTTTCAGTATACGCACCCAGGAGGGAAATATATGTCAATTCATGCATGAATTTTAAAAAATCGTTCGCCTGTTTTCGCCATCACTCAGTGGGCTTTAACAAAATCTCATCCGGATTCACTAACCCCAGCTTTTCTTTGGCCACTTCCTCCGCATACTGCTTGGTCTTGACGTAAATCTTGTATTCCTGAAGCTCAGCGGTCCGCTTTTCTTCCTCTTCCTTCTGCTGCTCCAGGTTCTGTTCACGGATGCTGTATTCCAGGTCCGATTTCTTAAGATCAGCGCCCTTTATATTGATTGCCACAGCCAAAAACATGACTACCAGGGTAATACCCATGATGGCCATGCGGTTCGTCCATTTATCGCGTTTTACACGCCTTGATTTACCGTAGGATTTCATCTGCTCAATCACCAGCTCCGTCTTTTTCCGGGCTGCAGACAGCTTTCTGTCTGTGCCTGCTAATAATCATTCTAAGGCATTTGCCGGCCTTTTTCAAGCACTTAAAGAAAATTCTGCTGATAAACCTGTCATACAGAATCATCCCCGCAAATACCCCTCCTATGACATAGGCCCTGAACACGCCGTCATTCTGCTCATAGAGAAGAATAAAGGTCACCAGCCCCGCATAAAGCCAATACAAAAAATCCTCCACCCCTGTCCAGAAGGGGCCGTGGCGGATAACCAGGCGGAACACCCTGAGGGTATCATAGGCCAGCATGAGCCAACCGCCTGTGACCAGGCTGAGCACCATCAGCCAGGCTTCATACTGAATCCTGCTGCTCATGATGCCCCCTACTTAAACAGCCGGGTGAACAGGGATTCCCCCGACTTTCTGAGGGCTTCATTGGAACTGTAGACCATGCTGTCTATGGTTCCCTCTATGTCCACCTCTCCCTTTTCCAGGGTCAGGCGGCTTACATGAAGCTCCTTCCCCTTGATGGTAAGCAGACCCATATCCGTGTCCAGGACAACTGCATTTTCATCAAAGGACACCACATCGCATATGCCGGTTATATTTCCCTTGCCCCGGTTCTGCAGTATAAGCTTATGCTGACGATTGCTTCCAATCTTTTCTTCCATGCAAAAAACCTCCCCGTATATCTAACCTATGTTAAATATATGGGGAGGTTGGCCATTCTATGCCACTTATCTTAAATATTGCAGCAGTTAAAACATCCAATGCAAACTGCCGCTAAATATAACGGTAAAGTTCCTTAGCCTCATCCTTCTTCACAGTTTCCTGTACGTCCAGAACCTCCACCTTAACAGCCTTGGCTCCGAACTGAATCTCGATGATATCACCTGTTTTTACACTGACGGACGCCTTTGCCGGCTTATCATTTACCAGAACACGTCCGGCGTCGCATGCCTCATTGGCAACGGTCCTGCGCTTGATAAGGCGGGAAACTTTCAGAAACTTGTCCAATCTCATGGATTATTTATTAACCTCATCCTTTAATGCCTTGCCAGCTTTGAACTTTGGAGTCTTGGAAGCCTCGATGGTCATTGTCTTACCAGTCTTGGGATTTCTTCCCTCTCTTGCAGCTCTCTCAGATACTTCAAAGGTTCCGAAGCCTACTAACTGTACTTTTCCGCCTTTAACCAGCTCCTCAGATACAGCGTCTGTGAAAGCCTTAACTGCCTTCTCTGCGTCCTTCTTAGAAAGCTCTGCCTTCTCAGCAACTGCTGCAATTAATTCTGTCTTGTTCATCAATTTTTCCTCCTAGATATTGTCCGGGAAAGGCCCCGGAATCGTTACATTTTAAAGTCATAGTGTACTTAATCATTTATATCTGTTTTGCTATGATTTGTCAAGGTTTTTTGGCTTTTTCCTGCATTTTTATCTGATTCCAGAGGGCGGTTCCTTCCTCCACGGAATTCACCTTTACACCGCCAAATACGTGGGGGTGCCTTCGTACCATTTTCCGGCATAATCCGTCAATTACATCGTCAATCGTAAACCTGCCTTCTTCCTTTGCAATCTGGCTGTTCAGGATGACCTGGAGCAGTACGTCCCCCAGCTCCTCGCACAGGTTTTCCATATCCTTGTTGTCTATGGCCTGGAATACTTCCTCGGTCTCATCGGCCAGACATTTTTTCAGGCTCTCAAAGGTCTGCTCCCTGTCCCAGGGACAGCCCTCAGGCGACCGCAGCTTTGCTATTATTCCCACAAGGTCATCAAATGTATACATAAAAACCTCCTACACCTTCTCTTTATTGCGCTTGATTACCTTCAGGCGGGTAAATTCCTCCCTCTCCTTTTCCTCCAGCGCATTGGAGATGGACTTGCTCAGGTCCTCATAATGAGGTATGGTGATGTTTTTAAGGGCATTGGCACGTTTCTGGGTTTTCTTAATGGAGTTGGCCAGCCGGTAGGCGGAATTCTCCACCATGGAAAGCTTGATGGTCAGCTCCTTTACCTTCTCAAAATGGTATCTGGCCTCATCCAGGGACTCGGTGGTGTTATAAAAACCATAGGTCAGGGCCAAAGGCCGTGATTCATGCTGGACCAGGGGAATTTCCGTACCCATGATGCTTCTGGCCTTGATTTTTACCCGGTCGTCTATGGGCACAGAGGCGCCTATCTCCTGGACATAGTTGATGCCCAGCTCAATATTTGCCTTTTGGAGGGCCGCATAAGCCTCCCGGAAGGTGCTGTCGATCTCTGACTGGATTCCCTTTGCCTCGTCAATCAGCTCCATCAGCTCCCGAATCAGTATATTCCGCTTCTTATCCATGAGTCCGTAGCCCATATAGGCCAGGCCCAGTGAATTTTTTGCCGCTATCAGGTTGCCTTTGGTGGGAAATGTATTTGGATCCATTTACATCACTCCTTCATGGTATCCGCAGGTTTATAATACTGGTCAAGCACCTTGGTGTCGATACGGTCCAGTTCCTCCCTGGGCAGCATTCCCAGAAGTTTCCAGCCTATATCCAGGGTATCCAGGATGGTGCGGTTCTCATGGGGGGCCTGGCCTATGAAATGCTCCTCAAAGGCCTTGCCGAACTCCAGGTATTTCTTGTCAATGGGTGAAAGTTCGTCCTCGCCGATAACCGATGCCAGGGCTCTGGCATCCCCCACCTTTGCATAGCAGGAGAAAAGCTGGTTGGCCACGTCCTGATGATCCGCCCTGGTGTAGCCCTCGCCGATGCCGTCCTTCATAAGCCTGGATAAGGAGGGAAGCACATTGATGGGCGGATAGATATTCTGCCCGTTCAGCTGCCGGTCCAGAACAATCTGGCCCTCTGTAATGTATCCTGTCAGGTCAGGGATAGGATGGGTGATATCATCGTTGGGCATGGTGAGAATCGGTATCTGGGTCACGGAACCTGGCCGTCCCGCCACAATGCCGGCCCTCTCATAGAGGGAAGCCAGGTCGCTGTAGAGATAACCCGGAAATCCCTTTCTGGACGGAATCTCGCCCTTGGAGGAGGAGACCTCACGCATGGCCTCGGCATAGGAGGTCATGTCCGTCAGTATAACCAGTATATGCATTCCCTTTTCAAAGGCCAGATACTCGGCCAGGGTAAGGGCGATTTTAGGGGTGATAAGCCTCTCCACCACAGGGTCGTTGGCCAGGTTGATGAACATGGCCACATGCTCGGATACGCCGCTCTCCTCAAAGGTACGGCGGAAGAAATCAGCCACATCGTATTTAACACCCATGGCGCCGAACACAATGGCAAATTCCTCGTCCGAATTTTCTCCCAGGGAGGCCTGCTGCACAATCTGGGCAGCCAGCTGGTCATGGGGAAGACCGTTTCCCGAAAAGATGGGAAGCTTCTGTCCGCGAATCAGGGTGGTCAGCCCGTCAATGGCTGAAATTCCCGTACGGATATAGTTTCTCGGGTACTCACGGGTCACAGGATTTAAGGGTTTCCCGTTGATATCCAGCTTTATGTCGGATATGATGTCGCCCAGCCCGTCGATGGGCTGTCCGATACCGTTAAAGGTACGCCCCAGCATCTCCTCGGAAACCTCTATCTCCATAGGATGGCCCGTAAGCCTTGTATGGGTATTGCGCAGGGCCATGCCATCCGTGCCCTCAAACACCTGTATGATGGCCTTGTCCCCGTATATCTCAATGATGCGTCCTATCTTGTGGAGATTTCCGGCCACAGTCATTTCCACGATTTCATCATAAGCCGCATTCTGAACGCCCTCCAGGACCACCAGAGGGCCATTGATTTCACTTAAACCTAAATATTCAATTGCCATATGGACCTCCCTCCCTTACGCGTTCCGTTCCACGACCCTGTCGTAGAAACCGTCTATCATCTTCATATAGTCATCAAACATTTCCAGGCGGTCATTGGGCACATCGTATTTGATGGATATGATTTTGTCAAATATGTTCTCCTCCTTCAGCACGGACACAGGCATGCCCATGGACACAAGGGAACGTGATTTTTTATACAGGTAAAGAATGACTTCCATCATCTTAAACTGCTTAATCAAAGGCACAGACGTGTCGTCCTTGTGGAATGCATTCTGCTGCAGGAACCCCAGACGGATCACCTTTGCGATTTCAAGCACCAGCTTCTGGTCATCCGGCAGTACGTCGGCTCCAATCAGCTTCACAATTTCCATCAGGCTGCTCTCCTGCACCAGAAGCGCCATCAGGCGGTTCCGGTCATCCACAAACCGCTTATCCACATTGTCCATGTACCAGGAGGACAGGTCGTTTATATATTCCGAATAGCTGGTAAGCCAATGGATGGCCGGGAAGTGCCTGGCGTAAGCCAGGGATTTATCCAGTCCCCAGAAGCAGCGCACAAAACGCTTGGTATTCATGGTCACAGGCTCGGAGAAATCGCCTCCCTGAGGCGACACCGCGCCGATGATGGTCACGGAACCTTCTGTTCCATTGAGGTTCTGCATCATGCCCGCCCTCTCGTAGAACGCGGAAAGGCGGGATGCCAGGTAAGCCGGGAAACCTTCCTCGGCAGGCATTTCCTCCAGACGGCCTGACAGCTCCCTTAAGGCCTCTGCCCATCTGGAGGTGGAGTCAGCCATGATGGCCACATGGTATCCCATATCCCTGTAATACTCGGCCAGGGTAAGGCCGGAATACAGGCTGGCCTCACGGGCAGCCACCGGCATGTTGGATGTGTTGGCAATCAGGGTCGTCCTGTCCATCAGCGGATTTCCTGTCTTTGGGTCTATGAGCTCTGAGAACTCCTCCAGAACCTGGGTCATCTCGTTGCCGCGCTCACCGCAGCCAATATAGATGATGACATCCGCATCCGACCACTTTGCCACCTGGTGCTGGGTCATGGTTTTGCCAGTGCCGAAGCCTCCGGGAATGGCTGCCGTGCCGCCCTTTGCCAGGGGAAACATGGTGTCCAGAATACGCTGGCCTGTGATCAGGGGCTTCACTGCCGGGAACCGCCTGGCAGACGGCCTGGCCACGCGGATGGGCCATTTCTGGGTCATGGTCAGGGTCCTCTCAGTGCCGTCCATGAGCTGAAGGGTCAGAAGCGGCTCCTCTATGGTGTACCGGCCGTCCGGCACCACTGTAAGGACATAGCCTTCCGCGTCCGGCGGAGCCATGACCTTATGGGTGATAGCCCTTGTCTCCGGCACCTCAGCAATAATGGTGCCGGGCATGATTCTGTCCCCTTCCTTCACCACCATGTGGGTATCCCACTTTTTATCCGTGTCCAGACTGTTGACGGATATGCCTCTGCTGATATAATATCCGCTTCCCTTGGCAATCTCGCTTAAGGGCCGCTCGATTCCGTCAAATATATTGCTCAGGATTCCCGGCGCCAGTGTAACGGATACAGGAGCGCCTGTACCAGTCACGATTTCTCCCGGCTTAATTCCGCTGGTCTCCTCATAAACCTGAATGGTGGTCTTCTCTGAGTTCAGTCCGATGACCTCGCCCACCAGCTTCTCCTGGCCCACATGCACCATCTCATTCATCTGGAACCCTGAGTCGCCCAGCAGGGAAACGACAGGACCATTTATACCGTAAATCACACCTGTCTTAGCCACTTTGCCTACCTCCTGTCAAGTCAAATTTAAACTCATGGCGGGCCTCGTCTAACTTAGTCTGGAATGAGTTGTCTATAAGTATATGCTTGCCCGGAAGCACAGCCCTGGTGCCTCCGTTAAAGGAATATTCGCTGACCTTGATGGTGGCGTTGTGGTGCATGGCAATACGCTGCAGCTTATCCACATCCGATGGGTCCATATAGATAATCAGTTCCTCATCCCCTGCAAATTCCTTGGCAGCCTTTACCTGGCGGTCCAGAAGCCGCTGGTAATCCTGTGTCTCCATAAAGTTGGCCAGTTTGTCCCGCAGTTCCACGAACAGCTTATCCTTAAGCTCCTCCTGCCTGTGGCTGGCCTCCCTCTTTAAATCCAGCTGGCCGATGGACAGCCTTTTATTGATTTCACGCTCCAGCTTCTCTGTCTCTGCCTCCACCTGCATGTCGGCCCGCCTTCTGGCGTCAGCCGCATGCTCCTCAAAGGCAGCCTCCAGGGCGTTCATATAGTCATCTAACATCCTGGCGCTGCGCTCTCTGGCATCCGTCATGCAGATATCCTGGAAATGCTTTAGCTTTTCCTCTGTTGTCAAGCTGATTCACCCTCTTTCTATCATTACTAAAGTTTCAGTCCGATTGCCTCGTTCACATAAGAGGTGATAAAGTCCGGCTTGCGGCCGGTTCCATGGCGGTCCGGAATCTCCACAATCAGCGGAAGCTTGCGCTCCAGCTTTACATTGTCGATGATCTCCGGAAATTCCCTGCCGAACTTTTCTGTCAGCAGGATGATCCCGATGGTTTTATCGGCCAGGGCCTTATCCAGTTCTTCCTTCAGTTCTTCCCTCTTATGGACCACAGCCCCCTCGACTCCCGCCAGCCGCATGCCGGTCAGGGTGTCGATGTTGTCGCTGATAAGGTACATCTTCATGGGATTACAGCTTTCCTAAGATCATAAAGGATATGATCAGACCATAGAGACACACACCTTCGGCAAGACCTACGAAGATTAATGATTTACCAAGGATGGAGCTGTCCTCGCTGATAGCCCCCAGTGCCGCGCTGGCTGCTGCGGAAACAGCGATGCCGCCGCCCAGACAGGAAAGTCCTGTGGCCAGTGCTGCCGACAGATAACCCATGCCTGCCGCGGATGAACCGGCTGCCTGGGCTCCTGTCTCGGCTGCCGCTGCATTGCCGGAGAACATGACCACTGCCGCGAATACCATGGTGCCGAAAAACAGGAATACATTAGCTGCCAGGGCTGTCTTATAGCGTCCCTTTGTCTTTTCCCCTGCTGCAAATGCCCCAAAAGGTACTGCAATGCTTAAAATAAGTGCTGCGCTCAGTGTAATTTTAACTAATAAACTCATATCTCATATCTCCTTTTTGTATTATATATGCTTACTGCTCTCCGGCAGCCTTTCCATACGGTTCAAATGCCCTGCCGCTGCCGCGGTAGAACCGGCTGAACAGCTCATAGTATTCCAGACGCAGTACCTGGATGCCCACAATCAGGCCCTCCATACCGCATACAAACAGGTTGCCGCCAACCACCACGGCCCAGTTGGTATTTCCTCCCGCCTCTGCACCCGCTAACATCAGGACCACCTGCATCATGGCTGCGTGGCTCACTGCAAACGCGCCCACACGGACAAAGGAAAGGGTGTTGGAAAAATAGCTTAACAGCACCTCAAAGAGTTCAAATATACCCTGGGTGATAAACATTCCCAGGCCGGTTTCCATCCGTTCCGCCTTTTTCTCCAATATGGCTGCCAGCGGTTCCTTAAAGAATATCACCAGCAGCGGAATCAGGAACATGATTACCAGAATCACGGTGGCGGGAAGCGGATTTCCGGTCATATACAGTACAATCACGGATGCCAGGGCAAAGTAGAATACCAGCCCGGCCACGCCGTTAGTGTCAAAATACGCCTTCTCCACATCATGGGTTCTCAGGCTGTTGATGATGTTGAGAATCATGCATAAAAGGATGATTCCCATTCCAATGGCAACCGCCACCACAAATACCGTGTTCAGCCTGCCGATAAAGGGCAGATCTGTCATGGCCTCCTGGGGCCTGAGCCACACGGCATCTATGATATCCTCAAATCCAAAGACACTTCCGAAGAGCAGCCCGAATATGGTGGAGAACACGCCGCAGCAGGAAATGATTCCGGCCAGACGTATCTTCTTAAACCGGTACAGCAGAAATCCTCCAACCAGCAGGCACAGCCCCTGCCCGGCGTCCCCGAACATGAAACCAAACAAAATGGAGTAAGTAATACCAATCAGTATGGTGGGGTCCAGCTCATTATAGGACGGCAGACCGTACATTTCCACATACATCTCAAAGGGCCTGAACAGCCCCGGATTCTTCATCTTGGTGGGAGGCGTGCTCATGATGTTGTTGTGATCGTCCTCGATAATACAGAAGGTATCGCTGTCGCATTCGATTTCCTTCTGGAACCTCTTTGCATCATTCTCCGTCATCCATCCGCACAGGATGTAAAAGTTATGGGTGTCATGCTTGGTGACGGCAGCCATTTTCCTCACATCAAAGTTGGTGGAAAATGTCCTGATGCGCCTTAAGGCAGCGGCAAACTCGTCCTTCCTGCTGCTCATGGCCTCCACGATATTCCTGTCCGCCTCGTCTATCTCCTTTTGAAGGCTCCCTATCCTGTCGTCCAGTACATGTCCTGCCTCCACAGGAGTGCCCTCGTACTCATCCGGAAGGAAACACCGCTCAAAATGCATGGATGCATAGATGGCGTCAATCTTGTCCGCCAGGCTCTCCGGCACAAAGTAGACCACCCATACATAGTCTCCCTCCTCCTCGCATTTGAACATAACCGTGTCTATGGTCTCATACACATAGGATGAGAATTTCTCGTAATATTCCCTGGAAATACGTCCGAACCGGAACTTCATAAACCGGAACTTAAGTATCTCCTTCACATTGTAGTTAAGCCCCGCAAAGGGTATAACCCTGTCCCTGGAAGCCTTTAACTCGTCCCGCTGGTGCACCAGGGCGTTCTTTTGGTCTGTCAGTTCCTTAAGCTGGGTGTCAAGGCTGTTAATAACCTCAACGGCCTCCTCCAGCTTCATGTTCCGGTCCGTCTGGTCCGTTATCAGGTCATGATAGCTTTCCACCAGCCCCTGGGCCTTTTCCAGCACATCCTTATATGGATTCGTTTCAATATAAGGCCTCAGGTCTTTTACTGTCTTAAGCTCCGACAGGGCATTTTCCAGGTGGATCTCATATCTTGACAGATAAGTGTCCACCACCCGGTCAATATCCTCCTTAGGGCCGGTAATACTTAAGAACTTCATCTTCTCAATCACGTCTTAACCCCCTTTAGTCAACTTGCTCCCAGTCCATAACGTATCTTCTCAATGGTAGTGATGATGCGCTCGATTTCCCTCTCCTTGAAGTAGAGATAGGAATTCAGTATGGCGATGGAGTATGGGTCTTTTCTGCTTGTCTTCAGGTAAATCCTGTCTATTATATCGTGGGCCAGATGGTCCAGGTCCTGATCCTCGTCCAGATGGACCAGACCTGTCCTGCCGTACCAGCTTGCCTCTATGAGTCCGTATAGTATATCCAGGTTCTCGGCCTCCACCATCCGGCTAATCTCTTTCCTGGTCAGATGGAGCTGTATGGGAATCAGCATGGCGTATATTTCCCCCGGCTCCAGCCGGTAAAACTTTTTGGAACGGCAAATCCACTGTAAATTCAGCATATCCATCCTGGTGCCGAAGCACTGGGAGATTATCTTCTGCTCGTTCTTTGACAGGTACTTATCCTTAGTCTTCCACATGGACCTGAAATACAGCATATCCAGCGCTGTCTCACAGGCCGGAAGGGTTACCCTGCCGTTCTGCAGCATCTGGTACAACGGCCCGTAATACGCGGACCCCTTAAGGTTCCCTATAAATTCTTCCATGCTTTGGGACTGGGAAAGTGTGATTAGATCAAGGGCAGAATGTCTCTCAAAGAAATCACGGAACATGGACAGATCCTGCCGCTGTTCCCTGTGTCCTGCCGCATTTCTCAGACAGGTCTTTAAAATGGTAATCTCATAGTGCATGAAGTACAGGTCAAGGAAACGTCTCTGCTTTATATTGGCAAACTGGTAAAGCTTTGCAAAATCCCTGTACTGGGACAGATTCAGATGCTGCTCAATGTTTCCCCTGTGCAGATCCTTGTCCTCCACCTGTCCGAATATCTCGCGGTAAGGCAGGAAGGCGCGCAGATACTGCACTGCATCCGGTACGGTTTCCAGGGCCGCCATCTCAAGGAACTGCTCATCTTTTATACGCCAGCGTTCCATTGCCTTCACCTTGGTGGCAATGCCGCTGTAAGCAATCAGGCTGCCCATAATCTCACCCCTTTATCATCTTCTGGAACAGAGCCTCTGCATATTCTTCATGGTGCCGGTTATAATTATCTTCCAGCTCCTTAAGCAGGGCCTCTGATTCCGCCTTCTGCTTTGCAAGGAGCCCGTTCATGTCCGCCTCCATCTTCTCCTGAATCTCTGCAATCCTGCGGGCCGTTTCCTGTTCCATGCTTTTATCAAAGGCAGCCGTCTTTGCGTCCATCTCCTCAGCAAATGCCTTCTTGCGCGCATTCGCTTCTTCCACAATGGCTCCGGCCGCTGCTTCGATTTCCGATAGACGGTTAATCACAGTATCCATAGCTCTCCTCCTTATATATTTTCATATCATTTCATGATACTCCTTTTTTAGAAAAAAACCAGAGGTATTTTAGTTTTAAAATTAATTTTTCACAATTTCACCACTGCAAAACGCCAAAAAGAGGAAGAACTTTTTAAATTCTTCCTCTTTTTGCATCCAAAATTACCAATTTTTCCTATACAATTTTCACAAATACATGAGCCTAATTGGCTGTCTGGGCCTCGCTGCCCTCGGTCTCCCCCCCGGTTGACGCCACGGGTTCTACCTTTTCAATATATTTGCTGGATACATACGCCTCCTGGCCGTCGTAGTTAATAACCGCCCAGTCGTTGTCATACCGCTTCACGTACACCACCTCGGTGCCGTTGCCCAGCTGTACCAGAATCCGGCCGCTGGTGGAGGGCTCGCTGCGGACATTGACGCTGCTGCCCTTAATCCTGTAAGTCTCTGCGGGTGGCTCTGTCTCCGGCTCTGTCTCTGGTTCCGGAGGAAGTGTAGGCGCCGGCTCCACAGGCGCAGTGGTCACGGTCGGGGCCGTGGTGGTCTTATCTGCATCCTTGCCCTTGTCCGATGTAAAAACACGGATAACCACAATCAGAAGTATAACCAGCAGCACCGGAATCAGCAGTCTCAATATGTATGCTACCGGAGATACCCGTCTGCGCTTCTTTCTGGGACCGCCCTGGCGGGACGGGCCGCTGCGGGTATTCCTGGCAGGTACCCTCTGGCTGTTCCTGCCGGAAGCGCTCCTGCCTCCGCCGGTTCCCTGCCTGGGCGCCGGGCGCCCTGATGTATTCCTTGCAGCGGAGGACGTTCTGACCGGACGGCCGCCCGAACCTCCTGCAAATTCATTGGCAAACACATACACTTCCTGGGTCAGCAGCTGGAATGCCTGGTTGGCGTCATACGCCGTGTCATCCCCCTCATGAACCGCCTTGTTCCCCAGTATGCGGATGGTATGGTAATTGTCCTTGGTGGCCTTGTTAATCCACTGGCCTTCGTACAGCTGGTCTATGGTATCGGACAAATCCCCTTCCACCACACATGCTCTCTCAGCCATGCATCTTACCATATATTCCAGAACCTGTCTGGCTCTGACCATCACAAGATTATATTCCTTGCGCGCAATTAATCGCTCTGCTTCCTTAACGCCCTGCTGAATCTGCTGCCAGCTGGTCGTCCGCTCCACATTCGACATAAGCCTTCCTCCTTAGTATCGCAGATATCCGCCTATTATGTATAGTATACTAGATTTTTGCTAATTTTGCACTATTAATTATAAAAAATCAGAAAAATAAGAAAAAAGTAAATTTTGTTGCAAATGCATCTTTTGAATGTTAAAATAAGGCCTGCAGCAACTATATCACGAAAGGATGAAACACATGCGATTACGCCACATCCAGGGTGCCGAGGAAACCATTGCCTCCAGCCCATTTGTCATTCAGGAACCGGAACACCACCGCGGCACATGGAACCAGGTATTCGGAAACAGCCATCCCCTTGAAATCGAGGTGGGCATGGGCAAAGGCCGTTTCATCATGGAAAAAGCATCCGCCAGCCCGGATATCAACTATATAGGAATCGAGCGCTATTCCAGCGTCCTTCTGCGGGGGCTCCAGAAACGCAGCGAAATGGACCTTGAAAATATTTATTTTATGTGCATTGACGCCAAGGACATGGCGGAGATCTTTGCCCCCGGCGAGGTGGACCGGATATACCTGAACTTCTCAGATCCATGGCCAAAGGACCGCCATGCCAAGCGCAGGCTCACATCCCCTGTCTTTATGTCTGTATACGACAAAATTCTGTCGCCCCGGGGTGTTGTTGAATTCAAGACAGATAACCGCGGGCTGTTTGAATATTCCCTGGAATCCATTCCAGATGCCGGCTGGGAGATTACAGAGTATACCTTTGATCTTCACAACAGCCCCATGGCAGAAGGCAATGTGATGACAGAGTATGAGATGAAATTCGCTTCCGAGGGCAAGCCCATCTGCAAGCTCATTGCCCGGCGGACAAGCACCTGCGGCCAGGGTCCTGCATAAAATACAGGTAAAGGATACCATCAGGAGGCGGACAACATGGCACTCCCTCCGGGAATCACCAAAAAGCTTCTCCAGGCCACCAGCGATAAGACGGACTTAAACAAACAGGCGCTCCGGTTCAACCGTTCCTTTAAGGAAGTCGGCAAACTCCTGGGCTCCGGTTCAGCCAAGGCCAAAAAAGATAAGGATAAAAAATAACCTCCCAAAAGAGGACACATCCGCCCCAGCCGCCTGTTTCTCACAGGAACAGGCAGCCGGGGACGCAGGAATTCCGAAAAGAGCTCATCTAAAAACCATGAATCCCCCGGCAAAAAATTTTCCAAATATTTTTTCTCGAAAAGTGTTGACATTTTGCTTTTTAGGCGATATAATGGCGAACGTGCTGTTGAGACAGCCGCACAACAAAATGAAAAAAATGCGCCTTTAGCTCAGTTGGTAGAGCAGTAGACTCTTAATCTATTTGTCCAGGGTTCGAGTCCCTGAAGGCGCACTAAAAGGTCTGATTTTGCAGATATCGGAAGCTGCGGGGTCGGACTTTTTTATTGTCCTCCCCCCGTTCTGTCCTATGCCCCATCCAGGCGGTATTCCTGTATCTTACGGTATAACGTAGCCTTGCTGATACCCAGGGCATCTGCCGCGGCCTGCTTGCCGTAAGGACCTGTAAAACGCTGCAGCGCTTTCTGTATCAGCTGCCGTTCCTGCTCCTTCAGGTTAAAGGGTCCGTCGTTCTGTTTAAAATCAGGAAGCCGGAGCACGTCCTCTTCCGTGATGATTCCGCTGGTGTTTATGGATATAAGGTAGCTTAAGACCTGTTCCATCTGCTTGAAATTGCCCGGCCACGAATGGTTTTTAAGCATGGTAAGGGCCCTGGAGCTGCAGGCAACCTTCTTTTTCTCAAAATCCTGATAATAAATCAGATGCTTCTGAACTTAGACAGGTCCTCCAGGGTGGTGGCAATGAGACGGATGTTGTGGTTTTTCAGCAGGGTGATGTTATCCGCCAGCTTTAGCTGAAGCCAGTAAGGAAGCCATCTTCCACGCGTAGCGCAAGGGCTTCGCCAAGCCGCAGACCACACCCGTAAAGGACACGAAGCAACATGGGAAATACCCTGGATGATCTCGTGCTTTCACGGCGGTTCCCCAGAAAACCGTCTGCTGCGTTGATAACCGCATGGAATTCCTCATCCGTAAAGGTATAAGGGATAAAATCAGAATGCTCCCTCATGTACTCAAGCTCAAAAGCCGGAATCTCCAGTGCCTTCAGGTACCTGGAAAAAACCCGAACATGGGTTATCTGCCGGTTCTTTGACTGGGGCTTGCTGGTCATGGAATCCAGCCAGTTGCTGATTACCTCTTCCGTTAGTGTTTTCTCCCGGCCTGGTTTTTCAGAGAGAAAAATGTCAAGGGATTTGAAAGTCACTTCATATCCCCATGTCTGCTGTCCGGCAGCCCTGGCCATGTCCAGGAAACTTTTAAATTCGGATGCAAAATTGCTTTGAAATATATTAGCCATAAATTCATTCCCCCTTAAGGTAATCTGCAAATTTTCCGCCTGTTTCCGGAACTGGAAGTGCGCAGGAACGCAGGCTCTCCGTTGACAGCGCCACATAATGGGATATCGCCGCATTATCTTCATGTCCCAAAAGTCTGCTCACGACTTCAAAAGGAACATTCTCGGAAACCAGCTCACTTGCAAAAGTCATGCGCAGTGAATGGGAACCGTGGTGCCGGTCTCCCGAATTAATTCCAGCCAGCTTGAAATATTTGTCAGCTGCCAGTGAGACTAGTGACCGTGACAGTTGTGTTTTCCTGTAAGTAAGGAAAATATATGGCTTATCCGTTTCCGGACGGCCATTTTCGATATAGTCCCGTAATGCATTCTCAATCTCCGGAAGCAGTGAAAGGGTCTGCGGGACATCTGTTTTGAATTGAATATAGGAAATCTTCCTGTTTTTGAAATCCACATCCGAGAAACAGAGCAGCCGGATGTCGGAAGCTCTCATGCCGACCCTGACGGCCAGCAGAAGAATTGCATAATCCCTCTTTCCCATTGGGGTACTGCGGTCCACACATGACAGGAGTTTTTCCACTTCCTCATATGTATAAACAGAAGGCACCCTCTGCGGGTAACGTACCCTTAGGAGAATGCCTGAATAATTGGCGGTTACCATTCCCTGTTCCACAAGATAAGAAAAAAACTTTCTTGCATATGTAGCGAATATTGCCCGGTTTGTTGTTTTTTCAAAAGCCTGCTGTACACAGGCCGCATTAACTTCTCCCTATGAAGCAATCCCGGTATCCAAAAAGCAGCGGAGCATTTTTACAAGCTGTGAATGGTATTGACGCACCGTGATTTCTTTATAACCTTCATCCTGAAGATTCTGGAGAAAAGCCTCCAGTTCAGATTCGAAGCATTCAGGGCATTGGTATAAAACTCTGAACCGAGCAAAAGTATAATTCCTGTCGTTAATATATTCATCAAGACGGCGGATTACCGTAGATTTAAAGTTGAGTGTTTTTGAATCCCATTCCCTCAGCCTGGTTTCGGATTCCAGAAACCTCTGCCCAATTTCGGGGATGTATTCCGCATAGCCCAGTGCATTAGCATAGCGGATTAGGAAATCAATCTGCCCCCTGTAATGCGTGGAGGATGATTTGCCATAGCCTTTTTTCCGTAAAAAATCTATGAATCCATCCTTTAGCTGGTACCAGTAATTATTTTTTTCGTTCCCTTTGGAACCTCCTATGTTATAAATTTAGTCTCAGATAGGACTATACATAGGATTATATATTGTCACAAAAGGTCATTCGATATTTATCCATTTAATTTTTATATATGATATTTCTTAATTAGCAAAAGCCCCACAGATTCACAGGGTGAAAAAGGGGGCTTTTACAGAAATGGATTTTTATTTCCTATGCTTCTTTTGTTTTTTTAGTTACTTTTTGCTTTTCTTTTCATCAGTTTGATTTTAAAGTTAACACATTCCTCCTTTGTATTACTTAACTGCACATCAATGCAACAGATTGTTCCGTCTTTTCAGAAAATAGCCATTTCTCTATCCCCCGATTTGAATTTAGAAATATAGAATGCTATTCTGCGCTTCTGAGTATGGTTTTCTTTTTTTATGAAAAGAATCATCATTTCGTATAAAGAGTTGAACATTTCCATTTTTATAGCAGAAATACCTTTTTGACTGTATTTCAAAAAGTTATAGCAAGAATACATATCATTTTTTTAAGTCTTTCATAAATATGCAAATCCTTACAATCATTCAATGCAATCGAAGGATATTTTAAAAAGTCATTAAAAGTCATTTATTGCAGCTTTAGTATTAAACCTAAATGCTTTTGGTACAATCTCTGGTTGGGCAATATGAAATATCACTTTTCACATTTTGTAGTACGCTCTGGAAAGCCAGCACATCTGTCAGCCAACATATCTGTTCTTCTACAGACTCTTCTAATTTTATTACAAGAACTTCTACAACTTCTTTTAGAAGTTCTGCTATAACTTTTTCAAAGGATTTTATTATTAGCATTTTCTCTTCCCTAAGGTCAATATATTTCGGCGTGTTTCAAAAATAGCCCATTTTAGTTGACAAAATTTAAGCTCTGGCATATAAAAAAATACTGTATTTATGCGGGTTTCAAGGTATTTTGAATGCATATATTTGTCAACTAGATTTGAAACACGCCTATATTTCACAGAAAAATGAACTGGTATGCTATAATAAAATATTTTTGACATCATATAAGCAACTCCTTTCTTTAAATAAATCAAATATCATAGTTTAGAAATTTTTCGTAGTATTTCTAGTAATAGTTTTTGATAAGGCAAATGTTTCCGAGAGTAATTTTTCAGCAAATAATTTAAGGTATCTTCAGGAATCCCTAATCCAGTGCTATAGTTTTTAATGATTTTTTCAGATGGCTTTTTTTCTCCTTTCTCTATTTCTGTAATATAAGATTTGGATACATTTGTTCTTTTTGATAATTCTGAAATTGAAAGGTCATAAGATATTCTTAACAGCCTTAAAATTTCGCCAATACGATCATCTCTGATTATCGTCCTATCCATTCGACATTCACAACCTCCTTTCTATAAAATATATAAAATTATTCAATACTCTGATTTATTAATGGATTATATTGCCAGCCATCTATCTCAATCAGATAGCTGGCTAATCCATCTTGGTCTTACCCTCGTGTCATAAAATAAATTATCAGCTTTGCAAGCAGTAAGATAACTCTATCTATTAGAGGATGTTTTTCAACCCACTGCAGAAAACTAGCTAATTTAATCCAGCACTTAAGCAGAACCCTTTTCAAACCAGAGTCCTTCCTCATAGGTTTTCTCCTTTCCCGCAACTTTGTTGCGAATTTTTTTCGCTTTTGTGATTTGATTATAACTCTGGCCGCGAAACTCGTCAAGCGAAAAAAAATCGCCATTAAAAATTTTATATTGCTTTATCCATAAGGCTTTCATACATAATATAGTCAAATAAAAATACAGATTTGTTTTAGTAAGTTCTTTTTATATTTAAAATAGCATTCCCAATATTATGACATTATATTGGGATTTTAAATTTCAAACCATGTCATAAACATATCTATTCTCGGTAATTTAGAAAAAGTTATCCGAGAAATCAGTAGGGAATTTTACAAATTTTCTTATAAATCAGGATGTTAAATAGGATAACTATAAACATAGGATATGGATTTTCCAATTGGGAAAACCTCATTCTGGGATACCATTACCGGCCGGAATACGTGAAACACGGCTTTCTGAACATCAGGCACATCAAACAGGTTGCCAGGGACACCATAAAACAGTTTGATGTCAGGACAGACGGCATTGACCAGCTCACCAGTTCCCTGTCAGGGGGCAACCAGCAGAAGCTGATCATCGGACGCACGCTCCTTCACCAGTCCAACATTATTGTGGCTGCCCAGCCCACCAGAGGCGTGGATATCGGAGCAATCGAATACATCCACCAGCATCTCATGCAGATGAGGGACTCAGGTTCCGCCATCCTGCTGATTTCCGCGGACCTGGACGAGGTCATAAAGCTGGCTGACCGGATTGCAGTTCTCTACGAGGGCAGAATCGTGGCCGAAAAGGAGACCGGCGCCTTTACCAAAACAGAACTGGGCTATTATATGCTGGGAGGCAATGCCCGGAAGGAGGCAGCAGACAATGATTAAATATGTGAAAAGCCGTACCATGGCATTTACCTTGATTTCCTTCCTGATCTCCCTGGTATTGGCAGGTATCATCATAGCAGCCGCAGGGTATTCCCCGGTGGAAGCTTACTCCGCCATGCTGGGAGGCGCCTTCGGCAGCACCTATAACCTGGCGCAGACCGCCGGAACAGCCATCCCCCTGATATTTGCGGGACTGGCCATGGCAGTGGCATCAAGGGCCGGCATCTTCAACATCGGTATAGAAGGCCAGATACTGGCGGGCGCCCTGCCTGCTGCCCTGACAGGCGCCTATATCAGGGGACTGCCCGCCGTTTTGCACATACCTGTATGTATTCTGGCGGCTGCCATCTTCGGCGGCATATGGGCCATGCTGGCGGCTGTGATTAAGAATAAGCTGCAGATAAGCGAAGTCATCATCACCATCATGCTGAACTATGTGGCTCTGTACCTGGTGGAATACCTGGTGAACAATCCCTTTAAATCAGAGGGAATGGTGGTAAGGACAGAGGAGATACAAGACAGCGCAAGGCTGGTATCCCTGGTAGCCCATACCAGGCTGAACACAGGCATCTTCATTGCCCTCCTTGCCGTATTCCTGTTTTGGGTCCTTTTCTACAAGACAAAGCTGGGGTATGAGATGCGGGCGACGGGCGACAGCCCATTTGCCGCGGAATCAGCCGGCATCAACAACAAGAAAAACCTGCTGGCAGCCATGTTCATTTCCGGCGCCCTGGCAGGCATAGGCGGCGCCTGCGAGGTCATGGGCGTCCAGGGTTATTACATATCCGGCATGACCACAGGATATGGCTTCAGCGGTATCGCCATTGCGGTCATGGGACACAACCAGCCCCTGGGAACCCTGGCCTCAGCCCTGTTGTTCGGAGCCCTTAACGCAGGTGCCTCCAGCATGAACCGTATGACGGACATTCCCGGCGAGTTCATTTCCGTTCTCCAGGCCCTTATCATACTGTTTATCTCCACACCCGGAATCGTAATTGCTATTCAAAATCTGTACAAAAGAAGGAAGGCGGTGACATCATGAGCGGACAGATTCTCTCCCTGTTAGCCGGCATGGTCCGGGTGGCCATACCCATTTCCTTTGCCGCCCTGGCCGGTATGCTGTCAGAGCGGGCCGGAGTCATCAATATGGGGCTGGAGGGCATCATGCTCATCGGAAGCTTCTTCGCAGTGGTGGGCTCCTATGTGACAGGCAGCGCCTGGATGGGCCTTCTCTTTGCCGCCCTATCCGGCATCCTCATGGGCCTGGTTCTGGTGACTCTGACCGTAGGCTTTAAATGCGAGCATGTATTGGCCGGCGTGGGCATCAACATCTTTGCCTCCGGCATTACCATTGTCCTGCTGGAAATGATATGGGGCACCAAGGGCAAGTCCGGCATGGTGGCAGGACTGGGCATGCTGCGTGTGCCTGTGATTTCAAAAATTCCCGTCATTGGGGATATTATCGGGACCATTTCACCCCTGTTCTACATCCTGGTCCTCTGCGTCTTTCTTCTCTGGTTCCTCTTATACAGGACGCCGGCCGGTCTGAGAATCCTGGTCATCGGCGAGAACCCGGAAATGGCGGGCACCATGGGAGTCAACGTATATAAAATGCAGTACCTCTGCGTCATGGCCAGCGGCATGCTTGCCGCCATAGGCGGAGCCTACCTGTCTATCGGGGATATCAACATGTTCAGCAAGGATATGGTATCAGGAAGAGGTTATATCGCCCTGTCCATGGTGATACTCGGTAACTGGAAGCCGCTGTGGGTGGCGCTGGGAGGACTGGTGTACGGATTTGCCCAGAGCCTGCAGTTCAGGCTGCAGGGTGTCAACATTCCGCCCCAGCTGGTACAGATGCTGCCCTATATCCTGACCCTTGTGGTGCTGCTGTTTGCGAGAAAGAAAAGCTCCGCACCGGCTGCATCGGGAAAACATTATTACCAAAAAGGAGAATAACCGTGGGTAAAATTCAGATAGACACAGATCACGCCAGAAGGATGGCTGATGATTATTCCTATGTGATGCGTTCCTTTGCGGACACATACGCGGCCCAGAAAAAGGGGGTAAAAATCCGCCCCCGTCTGGGCGACCATATGCCCTTTAACTATATGAGAGAACGCCAGACCCTTACCTTCCTGTTTTACCCGGAACTAAAGGAGGCTGCCTATGAAATCTCCCGTATTATAGGCGAAAGCATCACCTCGGACCAAATCAGGGGAAAGACACTGCCGGAAATCATGGAAAGCAACCAGCCCATTGCCCAGAGGGACGGATACGCCTTTGAGGAAGTGGTGGAAGCTGATGAAACCCACGCAGTCTACAGGCATTACGAATGCGCGGACTGCTACGGCCTTCCCAACATACATTCCAAAATATGCGTGTACGAGGCGGGTACGGCTTCGGGCATGTTCTCCACCGCCCTGGGAAAGCCCTGCCGGGTAACAGAGACAAAATGCTGTGCCAACGGCGATCCCTACTGCGAATTCCTGGTTGAAGTGCTGTAACGTTGTATAAACCAGCTGAAGAATTCATCCCCCCAGGCATCACCGGATCCGGCGGTACCCCGGGCGGGGGTGGATTCCCAAAGGATGCGGTTCCACAATGCGGTTCCATAAACTTTTTCCATAAGCCTTTTTCGGTAATTAACTTTTTTCTAAAAAAATATTGACATTTTTCTTAAAACGCATTATAATAGTGGACGTGTCACTTAAAGAAACAAATGAATCGCATGCGCCTTTAGCTCAGTTGGTAGAGCAGTAGACTCTTAATCTATTTGTCCAGGGTTCGAGTCCCTGAAGGCGCACTAAAAGGTCTGACTTTGCAGATACGAAAAAGCTGCGGGGTCGGGCTTTTCTTTGTTATATAAAACTTATCAAAAACTATCATACAGGAGGAATCATGAAATATTTACACCGAACAGCGGGAATCATAACCGCATTTTGCCTGATGATTATTCTTTTTATCACTTCCGTGGAGGCGGTGGTATACTGGACGCCCGGTTATTTTGAAAAGGAATACACCAAATACAATGTGCTGGACAGCCTGCCGTCCATGACCATGGACGATCTTCTCCATGTGACGGATGAGATGATGGATTATCTCAGAGGCGACAGGGAGGACCTCCATGTGACCACAACCATGGGCGGGGAACAGAGGGAGTTTTTCAATGAACGTGAAATCGCCCACATGGAGGATGTGCAGGTCCTTTTCCTGAAGGCCCTGTCCATCCGCAGGGTATGCCTGGTCCTTGGAGCCGGCCTTCTCATCCTCATGGCTGCCACCAAAGCCAGGATGGGACGGGTCCTTCCGCCCTCCCTGTGTATGGGGACCGGACTGTTCTTTGCGCTGATTACGGTCCTTGGGCTCATCATATCCACTGATTTCACCAAATACTTCATCATGTTCCACCATATCTTCTTCAGCAACGACCTGTGGATTCTGGACCCTGCCACGGACATGCTCATCAACATTGTACCGGAAGGCTTCTTCATGGACACGGCTGCCCGCATTGCCCTGCTCTTCGGCTCCCTGTCCCTGATTCTCTTTGGTGTCTGCCTGCTTCTTACCATAAGAAACCGCAGAAAAGAAGGCTGATTGGACACAGATTAGAAAATAACTCCCCTCTCCAGCCTTTACTTGAAGCCGTAAATCCTTTATACTGTATCTTAGCAAAGAAGTGAATGGAGAATATTTGGATGAAGCGATTCCTTATGTTGTTTATATGTCTCTGCCTGTGTGCAGGACTTTTCCCCATGACAGCAGCGGCAGCCCCCGAATGGCCCTCCGATGTGTCCATCCAGGCTGACGCAGGCATTGTCATGGACTCCGACACCGGGACAGTTCTTTATGGCAAAAACATGGACCAGCCCTATTACCCCGCCAGTATCACCAAGATACTGACAGCCCTCATTGTGCTGGAACAGTGCGATCTGAATGAGATGGTCACATTTTCCCATGACGATGTATACAATGTGGAAGCCGGAAGCAGCAGCGCCGGCATTGACGAAGGGGATGTCCTGACCGTGCGGGACTGCCTCTACGCCCTGATGCTGGCATCTGCCAACGAGAGCGCCAACGCCCTGGCCTGCCATGTAAGCGGCTCCAGGGAGGCATTCGCCCAGCTGATGAACGAGAAGGCCCGGAGCCTGGGCTGCACGGGAAGCCATTTTAACAACCCCAGCGGTCTGAACGACGAGAACCACTACACCACAGCCCACGACATGGCCCTGATAGCCAGGGCCGCCATCCAGAATCCGGAATTTCTCACCATCAACGGCACCCGCAGCTACCAGCTGGCTCCCACCAAACGCACTCCGGAGGGCGGCTATGTGGCCAACCACCACAAGATGTTAAATAAAAAAGAAGCCGTATACTATCCCGGCGCCTTCGCGGGCAAGACAGGCTACACCTCCCTGGCGGGCAACACCCTGGTCACCTGTGCCAAAAAAAATGACATGACCCTGATTGCAGTGGTGCTCAACGGCCACCAGTCCCATTATTCAGATACCAAGGCTCTTTTCGATTTTGGTTTCCGCAATTTTCAGTCCCTGAGGACTGTTGATTACGAAACCAGGTACAAGTCCCTGGAAAATGATATGACCATTGCCGGCATGACCTCAGGCGACAGCATCTCCCTGGAACTGGACCGCGGTGGCCGCGTGGTGATTCCCAGGGAGGCCGACTTCACCGACACCCAGTCTGACCTTACCTATGATTTGGACGGCAGTCATCCCCAGACAGCCATTGCCTGTATCCGTTATACGTACAATGACAGGCCCGTGGGTTCCGTGTACCTGTGTTCTCCTGGTTTGGAGGGAAGCGCTGCCTCCCTGACATCCCAGGACGCCTCAGGAGCCTCTGCGGTTTCCATAGGCCAGGACGGAGAGACGGATAATTCCGCTCCTTCGGATCCATCCGGCCGCCCAGACGCCCCCGGCCTCCAGGATACACCGGAAGCACCGTCTCATGCAGAAACTACCCACGGGCAGACGCAGGCCCCGACCCCGACCCCCCGCCAGGACATTACTTCAAAGGAAGGGACCGCTGCCAGTATCCGGATTCCGGCCAACACCCTGGCCATTCTGGGAATTGCATTTTCTCTGGCTGTCATTATTGCTATTGTGGCGGCCGTGAAGATTCATGTGCGCAGGAAGGAAGAAGAGGACCTGTACCTCAGACGCCAGCGAAGGCTGGAGCGTCTGGAGGATATTGGTTTTTCCTCCTCGGATTTTGAAAAGCTGGTGGCCCAGCGCCGTGTCTCCTCTCCGCCTCTGGGAGAAAAGGGTAAAAAAGGCAGGGGACGCAGGCGCAAAAAATCCTTTTTCCGTTGAACTTCCCCCCGGCATAGGCTATAATGAAAATTGTTAATTCATCTATGCAGCCGGAATGCATCCAACGCCAACAGGGGAATATGTAATGAAATCATTCCATATAAATAAAACCGACCTTAAGGCTGCTGCCATAAATCTGGTAAGGAATCTGCCCATTACCATTGAATATATGGCCGCAGCCACTTTAGTATCCACCATATTTTTTCACTTCAGCAACAACGTGACAAATATATCCATCATATACACCCTGGCCATCATCATGATTGCCCGTGCCACCAGCTGCTACGGCGCCGGCATCCTGGCTTCTCTTTTCGGCGTATTCTGGGTGAATTTTGCCTTTACCTACCCTTACCTGACTTTGAATTTCACGATGTCCGGTTATCCCATCACCTTCCTGGGCATGGCTCTCATATCCAGCCTGTCCAGCAGCATCTGCATCATGATCACCAAGCAGAATGTCCAGCTTCAGGAAAAAGACCGCATGCTGCTCAATGCGGAAAAGGAAACCATGAGGGCCAACCTGATGCGGGCCATGTCCCACGACCTGCGCACTCCCCTGACCAGCATCATCGGTTCCAGCTCCACCTACCTCAGCCAGGAGGAATACATGTCCCCTGAGGAAAAGCGGAAGCTGGTCAGAAACATAGAAGAAGATGCCCAGTGGCTTCTCAACATGGTGGAAAACCTTCTTTCAGTCACCAGAATCCAGGACGAAAAAGGCGTGGCCTCCGTGGTCAAGGCAGACGAATCCCTGGAAGAGGTCATATCCGAATCCGTGCAGCGGTTCAGGAAACGGTTCCCGGATGTCCAGGTGCGGGTCATCATTCCCGACTCCGTCATCATAATACCCATGGATGCAACCCTGATAGAACAGGTTATCAATAACCTTCTGGAAAATGCCCTGTTCCATTCCGGCACCAACGGGCCCATTGACCTGGTGGCTGCCGCCGAAAAAAGCGGTCTTTCTGTCTCCATCAAAGATTACGGCAAGGGCATTGCCCCCGAACTGCTGGATACGATTTTTGACGGGGGAGGCACGTCGGATAACCATACCGGAGACGGGCACAAAGGAATGGGAATCGGTCTGAGCATCTGCAAAACCATCATCAATGCCCACGGAGGCGAAATCCACGCCGGCAATCACCTGCGGGGCGCCCAGTTTACATTTACCTTACCAGATTGGAGGGAATACTAAATCATGAATACCAAAGCCAACATCATTATTATCGAAGACGAGAAGAACATCTGTAACTTCATAGAGACCGTCCTGTCCCCCCAGGGCTACCAGGTTACCAGCGCCAATACCGGAACAGACGGCCTCAAGCTCATCGAGTCCCTTAAGCCGGATGTGGTACTCCTGGATCTGGGGCTGCCGGACATGGACGGCCTGGAACTCATACAGGAGGTCAGGTCCACCAGCGCCCTGCCCATCATCGTGATTTCCGCCAGGACCCTGGAGCGCAGCAAGGTGGCTGCCCTGGACCTGGGAGCAGACGACTACCTCACCAAACCCTTTGGCACAGCTGAACTGCTGGCCCGCATCCGCACCGCGCTGCGCCACAGCCAGAGGGCGGCCGGAACACAGAGCCTTAAATATGAAGTCGGGGATCTTCTCATTGACTTTGAACGACGCCTGGTAAAGGTAAAGGGGCAGGATGTCCATTTAACCCAGATTGAATATAAACTGGTTTCCCTGCTGGCCCAGAACGCCGGCAAGGTCATGACCTATGAAAGTATTATTTCCAAAATATGGGGCCCATTTGCAGACAGCGACAACCAGATTCTGCGGGTAAACATGGCCCATATCAGAAGGAAGCTGGAGGAAAATCCGGCTGAACCCCAGTACATATTTACGGAAATCGGGGTGGGCTACCGGATGCGCGAGGAATAAAATAAAAAGACGGGCAAAAAGAGGGAGCCGCTCAATCATCTATTTTGATGATTGAACGGCCCCCTCTTTTCTGTTTTTCTGCGCAGAAAAGGAGCATCTCACTCCAGCAGATTTATCAGGACAGCCTCTTAACTTTAAAAACCATATCCTGTTTTGTATTTATTTCTACGTAAATATCCCTTACGTATGATATTATATGTCACGCAAACAATTTATTGAATATTTTTTATACTTTTCTTAGTTTTGTCTTAACTAAATGTCAAAATTTGTCGATTAATACTCTATATAATACTTATTATAGTTTTTCGCGTCCTTTTAGGAAAGGGGAAATCTTCATGTTTACACACTATTTTAATCCTTTCACTGACAAACAGAAGTTCCCCTTACACCGAGCACATATACATGCGCCCTAAATTATCTCTGCCGTCTTTATAATCCCCTAACTATAAAAATCAGGAGACAATGATGAAATGAAAAATTTAAAAATACGAACAAAATTATTTATACTTGTTGTATTTATGATGGCCGGAATTATTATTATCGGCATATCTTCCATGCTATTTATGTCAACTATTAATGACAATACCACCGAAATAGCATCCAACTGGCTTCCCTCCACAATCCTGGCCGAGGAGATGAATACAGCGGTTTCCGATGTCCGTACCCAGGAATTTAAGCATGTTGTGTCCCAGGACACCAAAGAAATGGACAAGGTGAATACGAAGCTGGACCAGCTGTCTGAGAATTTCATCCGTATGCAGAAGCAGTACAATGAACTGGCTGTCAATGAAACGGACCGGCAGCTCCTGTCAGATATACAAAAGGCATGGGACAGCTATTTAGCAGAAGGCGAATCCATGATTAAGCTTAGTGCTGAGAACAAAACAACGGAGGCCATGGCCATCATGAACGGTGAGCATTTAGATAACTTTGATAGTCTGACCGCCAAATGTCTGGAGCTGGTTCAATTTAATAAATCTGGTAGTGACGCTGCCAATGAGCAGGCTGACATTGCCTATGCCGTGGCTCAGAAATTAACCATCGGCCTTCTTTCAGGCCTGTCCGTGGTGACTGTCCTCTTTGCCTTTTACATTGTACACAGCATTACAAAACCCGTAAGTGAAATTGACAATGTGGCACGTAAGATTGCGGATGGAGAACTGAATGAATCCATCCGTTACCAATCCAAAGACGAATTAGGCGTTTTAGCTGTTAACTTCAATAAAACCGTTACACGTCTTCGCGACTATGTTAATTATATTGATGAGATTTCCTCCATATTAAATGAAGTGGCTGACGGCAACCTGCTTTTCCAGCTCACTTATGATTATGCCGGTGAGTTTGCCAAGGTCAAGACCGCGCTTGAGCATATTTCCGATTCTCTCAATACTACACTGACCCAGATTAACCAGTCGTCGGAGCAGGTTGCTTCCGGCAGCGACCAGGTAGCTTCCGGTTCCCAGGCGCTGTCCCAGGGTGCTACGGAACAGGCCAGTTCCATTGAGGAGCTTGCCGCAACCATCAACGACATATCACAGCAAGTAAGCCAGAATGCGGAAAGCGCCAAGAATGCAAGCAGGCAGGCCTCAATCGTAGGGGAACAGATTACAGTCAGCAATGACTCTATGAAACACATGACCATTGCCATGAATGAAATAAGCGAAAAATCTTCCCAGATTGGAAAAATTATAAAAACAATTGAAGACATTGCATTCCAGACTAATATTTTGGCTCTCAATGCCGCGGTAGAAGCCGCGCGGGCCGGTGAAGCCGGAAAAGGATTCGCGGTCGTTGCGGACGAAGTACGCAACCTTGCCAGCAAGTCGGCTGAGGCATCCAAGGACACGGCCAATTTGATAGAAGGCTCTATGCAGGCAGTGGAGAAAGGCACCCAAATCGCCAACTCCACCGCAGAACAGCTTAGTCAGGTAGTAAGCGGCGCCCAGGAAATTGTAAATACCATAGACGATATTGCAACCGCTTCCCAGAGACAGTCGGATTCCATCAGACAGGTAACTACCGGAGTGGACCAGATATCCTCAGTCATACAGACCAACTCTGCAACTGCTGAGGAAAGTGCTGCCGCCAGTGAGGAATTATCCGGTCAGGCCCAGATACTTAAGAACCTTGTAAGCAAGTTCCGTTTAAAAGACAGCAATAACAGTTTTTCAGGATATGAATAATATGCGGACGCTGGTGCCGCTTTTAAACCGGATGCTTAAGTAAGATATGTCAAAAATCAAGAGGGTACCGCTCATCTATTCTGATGGGCGATACCCTCGTTTTATAATAGATCCTTTTTATAGAAAATATCTCCCCAATCCTTCCAGAAAATACTGTCCCGCCACAGCGCCCTGGTCCGGAACGCCCTTTGCTTTAGCTGAAAACACGGCTGCCTTTCCATACTTGGGAAGCATATCCTCGGTTGCTTTTACACCTTCCTTTGCTCCCTCCACGGCCCGGCGCAGCATGGCTCCCATATCGGCGCCCTCCGTCAAGGCCTGCTGGGCCATCCTTGCCCCTGCGTCCACAGCGTCCAGGATGGTACGGTCGCCCAGCTGGCATTTTCCGCGGTGTGCAATCCCTCCGGCAAAACCAGCCAGAAAATCCGCCAGCTCCCCAGGTCCCATCTCTCCTTTTTTGCCAATGGCCTTTCCGCCTTCCATGATTCCGCTGGACATCAGGGTCCCCATGGTGGACGGAACCAGAGCAGCCATTTTCATGCCCGCCTTCATGAGCGTTTTCCCAATATCCCCTTCCGCCTCATTATCCCGTATCAGCTGGGGCAGGGCCCCAAAGCCTTTCTGCATGGTCAGCCCCAGATCCCCGTCTCCCATTTTGGCATCCATCTCGCAGAGCTCTTCCTTTTTCTCCCCAAAGATATCTGCCGCGCCCTGAAAGAACGCCGGAAGTTCATGGCATGTAATCCGTTCCATTCTATTTCCTCCTTAACCAACCAGATAAATATTACCGGTTATACCTGGGTATAAAACGGCGTATGGACAGGCATGTCAATCCACTGCTTCATCTCCTGGTCCGCCATGCGGCAGATGGATATGGAAGCGCCGGCCATCTCCATACTGGTGGCATATTCTCCCACAAAGGTGCGGTACACCTTGATTCCCTTTTGTTCCAGAAGGCGGTGCACGCTTCCCGACAGAATATACAGCTCCTCCTGGCTGGTTGCTCCCAGGCCGTTAATCAGCAGGCAGACCTCCTCACCCGGATTCAGGGGCATATCTCCCAGGATCTCCCCCACGGATTCCTCTGCCAGGTCATCTGCCGTCTTTACCGGGCCGTTCCACACTCCGGGCTCACCGTGGATTCCCATGCCAAAGGCCATCTCGTCCTCTGCCAGGGTAAAGTTGGAATGGCCGATTTCCGGGATGACGCAGGGCGTCAGGGCAAAACCAACGGTTCTGGTATTTTCCTTTGCCTTTTTTGCCGCGTCCAATACTTCCTCCAGCGTTCCCATCCGGGCAGCCATGGCCCCTGCGCATTTATACATGAAGAAGATTCCGGCCACTCCCCGGCGAACCTGGGCGTCTTTATTGGAGAGCACATCATCCGCTCCCACGATGCTGGCAGTCCTGATATCATCCATATCCAGCATCTCAGCCGCCATATCAAAGTTCATAATGTCCCCTGTATAATTCCCATAGAGGAACAGGACTCCTGCCCCGGCCTCCACTTCCTTAGCCACATTGTAAATCTGTTCCGAGGAAGGCGACTGGAACACACCGCCGACCCCGCAGCCATCCAGCAGGTTCTCACCCACATATCCAAGGAACAGGGGCAGATGCCCGGTGCCCCCGCCGGTAATGATGGCCACCTTTCCCTGTTTCTTTTTTGCCGTACAGTAGCAGCGGAGGTCATCCTCCACATATTTCACCATATCTGGATGGGCAGCGTAGATCCCGCGCAGCATATCATCCGTATAAGCTTCCGGGGCATTTATTATTTTCTTCATAGATCCTCCTAAATCCTCCTAAAGAATGATTTCTTTTGGATAAGCCCACTTCTGCAGTTCCTCCACCGGCAGGGCATGTGGTTCTGCCCCGTTTCCGGCGGCCAGAGTGATATAATACATCTCCGCGATTTCCTCCACGTACTGGGCCTTTAAGAATGCCGCATCCATGTCCTTATCCGCTGCAATGGCACCGTGGCTCTCCATGAGACAGCAGTCATACTCCTTCATCACTTCCGCCACCTTCTCAGCCAGGTCCACGGTTCCGGCCCGTCCATAAGGCGCCACGGGAACTGTTCCCGTCTTGCCCAGGTAGGCGCACTCATAGACAATGGGCCTAATAGGCTTATTCATGATGGAAAACGCAGTGGAATAGCGGGCGTGTGTATGCACGATTGCCCGGATATCCTTTCTTTCCTTATAAATATACAGGTGCATCATGGCCTCGCTGGAGGGCTTGACCTCTGCCGCCCTCTCAATCACCTTACCGCTAAGGTCCATGACGCAGACGTGTTCCGGTCCCAGCACATCCCTGGCCACGCCGCTGGGCGTTATCACCACATATCCCGTCTCCGGGTCATAGATGCTGAAATTACCCGATTTGTGCCTGCACATGCCCAGGCGCTCCGCCTCCTTTGCAACTGCAACCACCTGCTCCTTTAATGTATCAAGCATGTAAAATCCCTCCGCTCTGCCGTTACAGGCATCCTTTCTGTATCATAATGCAGGCATAAAATGCCGTCTCTGAGGTGGATACCACCGCATAGGCATCCTTTGCCGCATCATAGAACGCGAACCGGTCCAAAAAGCCCACTGCATCTGCGCCGCGTTCGTCATGTTTTGCCACGATATCCGTAAACTCGTCCCAAACAGGACACTTAAGGTCACGGTGCATTTCCATTTTATCCATGATGGTAACGGGTTTCTCCACAAAGCCGTCTAAGGGCATCAGCTGCAGAATGGCGTCCAGCATGTCTGTGGCCCGGTGCCCGTCGCACCGGATATTAATATGATTCTTCTCTGCCGCAATGGATGCAGCCGGAAAATTGGCATCCCCGATAACCAGGGTATCCCCATGCCCCATCTCATGCAGAACCTTAAGCAGCTCAGGCGAAATGCTTGCAGGTACTCCACTCAGCATATGCTTACCTCCCTATTCCCAAGGCTTCAAACGCCTTGTCATATGGCGCGTGGCACATCCCCTTCTCCGTAATGATGCCTGTAATCAGGGAGTGGTCGGTCACGTCAAAGGCAGGATTGTATACATTGATTCCTTCCGGAGCCATGCGCTCCTTATACCACATCTCGGTCACCTCATCCGGGCTGCGCATCTCAATGGGAATCTGATCCCCTGTCAATGTATCCATATCAATGGTGGAGGTCGGCGCGCACACATAGAAGGGGATTCCATAGTGCTTTGCCAGAATGGCCACGCCGCTGGTTCCTATTTTATTGGCGGCATCGCCGTTTCTGGCCACCCGGTCGCAGCCCACAAATATAATGTCAATTTTTCCTGACTTCATCAGTATGGACGCCATATTGTCGCACTGAAGGGTGGTGGTGATACCCGCATTGTACAGTTCAAAGGAGGTGAGGCGGGCGCCCTGGAGAAGCGGCCTTGTCTCATCACAGTAAACATGCATGTCTGTTCCCGGCCAGCCCTTTTCCAGGGCAATATACATGGGAGCCGTAGCTGTCCCATACTTGGCCGTGGCCAGCGTGCCTGCATTGCAGTGGGTCAGGATGCCGATTTCCTTCCCCTCCTTCTTAAGCTCTTTCAGCAGTCCAAAGCCAATCTCTCCGATACCGCGGCTAATCCCCACATCCTCTTCCCGAATCTTATCCGCCTCTTCAAAAAGCAGCTCCTTGATCGCAGCCACGTCTTTTTCGCTGTTGACAATCACAGCCGCCTCCATACGTTTTAACGCCCAGAACAGATTGACAGCCGTTGGCCTGGACGAGGCCAGATAATCCTTTAATTCCTTAAACCGGCTGTAGAACGCGTCATACTGGTCCTCGGCTATGCCCGATGCCAGCAGGGCAATTCCATAGGCAGCCGCAGCGCCGATTGCAGGAGCGCCGCGCACTCTCAGCTTCTTGATTGCCTCCCATATTTCCTCTTTCGTATTCAGATTAATGCGCTTAATGGTACCCGGAAGAAGCGTCTGGTCTATGATGTCCAGCGAGCTTCTGTCCTCTCTCATTCTGACCGTGATTACATGGTCAAAAAATTCTTCAACCGTCATGGTTTTTATGCCTCCTTCTCTACTAAACCTGTATCATCCCTTATATCCCAACCGTGCCTAAAGGGTCTTTTGGGCTGCTTCCTTTGCCCTTAACACCGCCGCAACGTAATCGGCGCCGGTCCGGAAGGCTCCCTGGTTCATGATATATTCCTTGCCTGCCAGTATATTGATGCGCTCCGCAAGGAGGCGTTTCTTTTCATCCTGGATGGTGGTCACATCCACCACATTGGCCATACCCACGGTCCTGCGGTGCAGCTCTGTACCTGCATAACCGGCGGTATCCTTAAGGATTCCGTCAAAATACCACTCCTTAAAGCCCTTTACCTTAGCCATGGGCTCTGTTACTGCCTCGTCATACTTCCTGCCAAACTTCTCTATAAACAGGTCCACTGTCTCCTCAATGGTCTTAAGGCACCAGTCGCAGAACGGCCCGTCGTCTGTGGAAAGACCGTTGTCATATGCAAATATCAGGTTTGCCACCACATTGCCCACATCATAGCCCATAGGCGCATAGGTTCCGAATTCGCAGTCAAATATCTTTGTTGAATCCTGGCGTATAAAGATGGATCCCGTGTGGAGATCTCCGTGCAGAAGCGCCTGGGCGTCTGTCATAAAACGGAATTTAAGCTTGCTCACCTCCAGGTGGAGCGCCTCGTCCTCATAGAGCTCCTTCTTCACAAAATCCCGGTTGGGCCCATATACATTGTTCCTGTCATACAAATCCATATATGGCTCCATGAGCACAAGTTTTTCCGTGATATCACACAGGTCCGGCGATATAAATTTCTTCACCAGCTCCTTCTTCTCCTTGTGGTCCATGACCACATCACTGCTCAAAAGAAGGGTGTTGACCATAAAGGTGGAGACATCCTCAGCGAACCCGGGGAAGGTCTCATGCTTTAACATGGCGTCACGCATGACAGCATAATCAGAGCAGTCCTCCATGCCGCAGGCGCACATAACGGTGTCAAAGAAATACACATGAGGCACCATTCCCGGCGCATACTGGTCCTCCAGCATAAGGATTTCAGACTCCAGGCGGTTTCTGTCCCTGGATGGTTTTATATCCTTGGATATCCTGGCCTCGGATCCGGCCTGTTTGATGTAGATGGAATGTCCCTTGCCGTCCCATACACGGTATACATAGTTCAGGTTGCCATGGGAGGGAGGAACCACTGCCTCCATGGAATCGCGGTCCCAGGGGATTTCCGTTGCCTTCTCCAGTGTATACTCAATGACATCCCCCACGTTCATCTGAAAATAATGATCAAATCTTGACATATGTAGTAACCTCCTGATTAATCTTCTTTTTTAGACGCATAAGCTGCAATAAGCGCAAGTGCCAGCACAGCACCCTTCACTGCCGGCAGAACATAGAACGGAACCGCGCAGATGGTAAGTCCGTTCTCCAGTGTGGAAACCAGCATGGCGCCTATCATGGTTCCCAGTGCATTGGGCTTCTCAGCGCCGCCCACGGTACGTCCCACGAAAACAGCTGCCAGCGACGGCATCAAATAGTTATCGCAGCACATAACCTGGGCCGAGCTTCCCCTGGATGCCACCAGGATACCGCCGATGGCGATGAACACTGCTGTAATCATACCGGCCAGATAGCGGTATTTCTTTACATCAATACCGGACAGCTTTGCAGCTTCCTTATTGCCGCCCATGGCGTAGAGATACCGGCCATGCTTGGTAAAGTTCAGGAAAAGGTAGGCCACAAGCACACAGCCCAACATGATAATAATGATCCACGGAGCGCGTCCGATGGCTGAAAACGATTCTGAAAGCGCGGTACGTGCAGGAGCCGCTCCCCAGGAAGTCTTCATGCCGGTGGAGACAGCGCCTCCGCCTATATACCACTGTCCGATTCCCTGATGAACAAACATCAGAGCGCAGGTGGCAAGCATATCCGGAATCTTGCACACAAGAATCAGGAACATGGTCAGCTGGTACATAACCAGAGTTGCCAGAATACAGATAAGAATTGACATTCCTAATGACTGTCCCAGCCAGAGATATGCAGACACAAACACATACGCAGAACAGCTGGCCAGTGTTCCGGCTGACATATCAAAACCATCCGGCGCCATGGTAATGGTGGCCGCAATACCAAACACCGTATTTATGGCCATTGCCCTGAGAATATTCACCATGTTGCTTGTTGACATAAAGGAGTTTCCCTTATAGGCTGTAAACGCAACAAAGCAAACCATCAATGCCAGGACCGCAGCCCAATCCACTAAAAACCTCTTAATATTCGTACGACTTTTCATCGCTACCGTATCCCTCCTGTCTATTATTTCCCGTTCTTATTATCTTTGCCGCCAACTGAGTAGTACATGATTTCGTCCTCCGTGGTCTTAGCGGTTTCCAGCTCTGCCATAACCGTACCGTTGTACATGACATACATGCGGTCCGTCAAAGACAGCAGCTCCGAGTTTTCACAGGAAGCATAGATAACACAGTTTCCCTGTTTCGCAATTTCATTGATCAAATGGAAAATGTCCTGTTTTGCCCCCACATCCACTCCCTTTGTGGGTTCGTCAAATATGTATACATCGCAGTCCGCCGCAAGCCATTTTCCCACCGCTACCTTTTGCTGGTTGCCGCCGGAAAGATTTTTGACCTGCTGCCTTACACTTGGTGTGGAAATCCCAAGGTCCTTTACAAACTGCCTGGCATTGTCGTCCACTTTCCTCCTGCGGATAAAGGGTCCTGTGCAGAACCTGGAAAGACAGGCCGCCGATAAATTAAAGCTTACATTCTCATTTACCAGAACGCCCTCCTTGCGCCGTTCCTCCGGAACCAGGGCCATCCGGTTTTTTACTGCCCCGGAGGGATTTGCTATCTTTAACTCCCTGTTCTTCAGCATGACCTTTCCGCCTGTCTTTTTATATGCGCCGAAGATGGTCTTGCAAAGCTCGGACTTCCCGGCTCCCACCAGGCCGGCGATTCCTACCACCTCGCCCTTTTTCACCTGTATGGACACGTCCTTTACCTTGCCGCCTGCACCGGATAAGTGTTCTGTCTGAAACAGCACCTCTCCAATCTGGCAGGCTTCCTTTGGGAAGTTCTCCTCGAACTTGCGCCCCAGCATCTTCTCCACGATTTCTTTTGTGGTAGTCTCCCCTGTAACCGGCGTGGTGTCAATCATTTTGCCGTTTCGCATCACCGTATAATTTTCGCAGACCTCCAGGATTTCATTTAACCGGTGGGAAATAAAAAGAATCGCAATATTTTCCGTTTCATGCAAATGTTTCACAATCCGGAACAGTTCCTCTGTCTCGGTATTACTTAATGGCGCGGTGGGCTCGTCAAGAATCAGGAAATTACATTCCGACCGGATGGCCTTTGCTATGAGCACCATCTGTTTCTGAGCCAGGGACAGGTTCTGCACCAGTTCGTGCTCATCCACCTGATCGCGGCCGATATGCAGCCGGTCCAGGGCCTCGCGCCCCTGCTTATATGCTTTTTTCCAGTTTACGATATAGCCGCTCTTACCCATGACCATATCGTTCTGTACAATGTTCTCCGCAACTGATAAGGTGGGATACAGCGCCATATCCACTTCCTGATACACAATCTGGATTCCAAGCTTCTTGGCATCCACCGGTGTCCTTACCTCCACCTTTTTTCCATTCAGCAGCACATCTCCGGTATAAGTGGAGTTTGCCCCTGCCAGCACCTTCATCAAAGTTGATTTCCCCGCTCCGTTGGCGCCCACGACTGCCCGGATTTCACCGGTGGTCACCTCAAAGTTAATGTCATCAAGTGCTTTGACGCCCGGAAATTCAATGGAAACATGTTTCGTCTCTAATTTAATCCTATCCATGGAGTCCCTCTTTTCAGCGATACAATCTTTTTAAAAAAGGGAAACGCAGGCCAAAACCCGCGCTTCCCAAAAAAACGATTGCCTGTGGTTTTGTGTTCTAAAAAAACCTCGTTTTTTACTGGCCGCTTATTTGTGAATCAAATCCTTTGGCATCCAGTCTGCAGCAGACAGATAATCCAGATTTCCGTAAGTCTCGCCGGCAATATTGCCCAGGTTCTCTACGGTGGAGTCTGACTTAAGCGCATCTGCCTTGATTGCTGTACCGGGAACTTCAACTACATCCACTCCGCTCTCGCCGGTTGCCGGGTCAAAAATCTTATCGTACTGGTCTGCCAGCTCCAGCATAAGGATACGCATACCAATCTCGCCGTTCATGGTCCAGTCGGTTGTGCCGGCCGCGGTCCAGATGTCAGGACGGGTCTGCATGTTGGTCACGTCAACCGGGTCAATATCAACCGATGCCATTGGAAGCGCGTCGCCGTTCTTGCCGTTAAAGTTGTCATTTTCAGCAATTGCATTGTAAACGCCCTGGCCGTACAGGTCATAGTATGCAATAACGCCGTCCACATCTGCCCTGTTCACGCCCTGCAGATATGCAGCTGTCACTGTGTTAGCCGAGTCAACGGAATCCTGAAGAGGCTGTACCTCGCCTACGGTCACAATCTTACCGGCAGCTTCATACTCCTGCCAGCCAACCTCGCGGCGGTCAAACGGGCTGTTGTAGTTAGGACCTCTCCAAACCTTAATCAGGCGGACGCCCTCGCCGTACTTTTCAATCATCTGGTCCAGAAGAACGGTTACCAGGGACTTATCCTGCTGGAACATCTGGGTAACGCCCGGAAGCTTCTGATACTCTCCGTCAGAGTAGAACTGGGTGTCAAAGGTAACAATCTTCATATCCGGATACTGCTCTGTGATTTCCTTAAGGAATACATAGGAACCGTCCTGGTTGCCGTGGCTGACCAGCAGTCCGTCATATCCTGCGGATGCGCAGGTACGGATGGTATCCTGCCACTTGTTGAAGTCACCGTCACAGAAGAAGAAATCAAACTTTACATCCAGGGCTTCGCAAAGAGATGCGCAGGAATCTTTCCACATCTGGAAAATGGTTGCGGAAGGCAGAAGCATGATATAGGCTACTTTCTTACCTGCCACCGGGTTCTCTGCTGCAGCCGGCGCTGCTGTGGTATCTGCCGCTGCCTCTGCTGCCGTGGTCTCCGCCGCCGCTGCCGCGGTGGTCTCTGCGGCCTTAGTCTCTGCTGCCGTGGTGGATGAACCTCCCGATCCGCCGCAGCCTGCCAGCAAGGATGCTGCAATAGCAGCTGCTGCAATTACACTGACCACTTTTTTCATTTTTTTCATTGTACTCTTTCCTCCTTTTTTGTTATTGATATTGTTTACTAAACAATATGTGTGCCTCGTTCTTTGTGTTAACTAAATACTACAACGAATTTTCTTTAATGTCAATATGTCTTTGGTATTTTTGTTATTATTTTCCATTAAGTATTGTGTTTATTGTGCATTTTAATTGTTCAAATCAATAAACAGCTGCATTTTTACCCTTTTGGTATTTGTCTTTGTTTAGTAAACATTCAAATTTATATATTGAATTGACCCGGTTTCAACCCTGTGTTATAATTCAAACTATAATATGATTAGTAAATTACGTGGATTGTTCAATGATGTTTAATTTAACGTCTGCAATCCGGAAAGAGAGATTTCATATGACCGTCAGAGAGCTGGCCAAGCAGATTGGCGTTTCGCCCGCAACCATTTCCATTGTGCTGAATGGAAAGAAGGGTGTCAGTGAGGATACACGGAAGAAGGTGTTGGACGCAGTAAAATCCTGCCAGTACACGCCTCCTGCCCGCAAGCCCAAAAGCGGCAAGAACGTGCTCCTGGTTAAATACTATAAAAGCGGTATGCTGGTAGAGGAAAATCAGGGATTCATTTCCATGATCATTGATTCAATCGAGGAACAGCTCCGCACAGAGCAGCTGGGTATGACCATGACCGTGGTCAAAACCGGCCTAAAGCCGGCCCTGGATTCCATTGATTACAGCAAATACTGCGGGATGTTCCTGATTGCCACCGAGGTAATGCGGGATGAATTCTCAGCCCTTGATTCCATTCCCATCCCTTTTGTAGTGGTGGACAACACGGTTCCCAACCATTACTGTAGCAGTGTATGCATGAACAATGCCGAAAATGTCCATATTGCCCTCCAGTACTGCAGGGAATGCGGACATACCGAGCTTGGATACCTGGGCAGTACCACAGGCGCAGAAAACTTTAATGAACGGCACATAGCCTTTCTAAGATATGTAAAAGAATTGAATTTTAAGTTTGACCCCCAAAATGAGTTCCGTGTAAAACCCACCATGCTGGGAGCCCATGACGATTTCTCCAAAGTACTGGATCAGAATCCGGTGCTTCCCTCCTGCTTTTTTGCGGAAAACGACACCATTGCCCTGGGTGCCATGAAGGCCCTGAAGGAAAAGGGGTACAAGATTCCCAATGATGTATCCCTGATAGGCTTTGACGATATTCCCTATTCCTCCATAAGCTCTCCCACCCTGACCACCATCCACGTACAGAGAAAGATAATGGGTAAGCAGTCTGTCATCCAGCTGATGCAGCTCATAGAGGACCCCCGTTTCATGCCCATGAAGACCCAGATTACGGGAAAGCTGGTGGAACGCTCCAGCGTGAAGCACCTTGCGTAATCAAACAAAAATCCCCCGGCCTCTCAAACTTGAGGGACCGGGAGACCGTAGTCAGGTACTTGCTCCGTTTTATTTTATGACACCTTATCCGACTGATTCTGCTTGCTTTTCCCCTTCAGGGATTTGGAGGCAGCCTTGTGATGGGCCTTGGCACTGCGCTTTTTCCGGCCGTCCTCCTTTTTCTGGGCCAGAAGCTCCACATCCTGCTCATCCGCCATTTTTGCCGTCTTTACAGCATAAAAGCGGTCATCCTCTGACTTTTTCACCCTTATTTTGCCCTTCACATACCCATGCTCAGGGCATACGGCCAGGCAGAAATAAAATCTCTGTCCATAGGGAAACCATCTGAGCTTCTTGCGCAGCATCCTGCTGCATTTCACGCATTTCATATCCGTTATATCCTTGTCTTTAAGGATATCTTCCCTGGAGTCAAATTCTCTGGACACATATTTTGAATATTCAGGAAAATGCAGCCGGTATTCTTCAGCTTTATTTCTGGGAAGTCCGTAATAATCCACCGACACATAGGTTCCAAAGGTCTCCATGTCCATCACCGAAAGGATGCGGCCGGTATAATAGGCATCATCCAGCGCTCTGTGAAAGGGCCTCTCCTCCTCCATTCCCTGAAGCTGTACCGCCATATCGAGGGAAACCTTGTTTTTTCCGTCCCCGTACTGGAGGCAGTAAAGCTTCTGGATATCCAGATAAAGAAGGGGCCTGGGAAACGGGTTGGGAAGCTTGTGATATGCCATATTCCTCTGAAGCTCGGTCAAATCCATGGAACCCCAGGTGCAAAAGCGGTACTCCTCCTCCCCGCACCATGCAAGAAAACGGTTCATAACCACATCAAAAGGCTCTCCCGCCTGGCGCAGCTCCGCCATATCCATGTGTGTTACTTCCGAAATCTTAAAATGCATCTTTTTATAAACCTTGGGCCGGATCAGCTTGTGAAACGTTCCTGTCTCTTCAAAATTCCCGTTCAGCTTCACTGCTCCGATTTCTATAATTTCAAAAGGAAGATGCTCCACCGAATCTTCCTTTCCATTGGGACTCTGGTTCCATTCCAAATCAAAAACAATGTAATTCATCTTTTCATCCTGTCACTATACAATCTCAATTTACTTACCTATCTTACCATATCGGAAAGGATATGGAAAGGGGCTTTCTATGTCATTGATTCCCAGTATTGCCAATTCTGTCACTGTATCCTTTGCTCTCATGTCCCCTTATGCCGTGAGCGGAGTATATGACAATGAATGCCATCCTTTGAATGCCTTCCTTTGGATACCATCCTTTGAATGCTTTCCTTTGGATACCATCCTTTGGGACCTTTTAATTGTCAACTTCATTCCACTTTTGTGTTGACAATTAGGCGGCGACTATCTATAATAAGTAAAATAAAACGGCAAATTTCAGAGAGGTATTCAATATGATAAAACTCATACAAGCTGCCTGCCAATGGGGGCAGAAGGATTTTGACGGATGGGTTATCGGAAAGGCCCAGTACTGTTTCCACAGCCAGTCAGAACCCGCATCATACGAATCCATACCAAAAAAGACTGCTCCCGGATATGTCTTGTTGGAAATCACTGCATATGATACAGACCGCCAGCCCTGCCAATCTCTTGAAATTTGTCTGGTGGACACTAAGGTTCTCAGGAATACCGGAAGAGCCATGAGGGCCGGGGATTTAGGGGATATAGAGGATTCCGGGGTGGCCAGGCATTCCGCAGATTTCAGGCATTCCGCAGTTCCCAGGCATTCCGAAGATTTCAAGCATTCCGCAGTTCCCAGGTATATGCCGGACCAGCTGACAATGGCCTTTCCCCAAAAACACCTTGAAAGCTTCCTGGCTGCTTCCGGGGATACCAATCCGATTCACTATGGACCGGATGCAGTGATTCCCGGTCTGTGGATACTAAACCGGCTGGAGGGATTATACGGCTCCCGGAGCCCTGCTGAAACCCTATCCATACGGTTCCTGCATCCTGTCCATGCAGGCGGTTCTGTCCGCCTGGTACAAAAAAACAATATAGTAACAGGAACCATGGGCAGTATAACCTGTTTTACCATGTCCATTCACACACCAGACCAAACTCAAAAGCGGAGGTAATCATGAATCAGAAACTCAACACCATGGAACTCACCAAAATGGCATTGCTGACCGCATTAATATGCGTTTCCGCTTACATTGTCATCCCGCTCCCGTTTACACCGGCCAGTCTTACAGCCCAGACCCTGGTTGTCAACCTTATTGCACTGCTCCTGACTCCCAGGCAGGCGGCATTTACCATGGTCGTGTATATTCTTCTGGGTCTGACCGGTCTGCCTGTATTCTCCGGCGCCATGGGCGGTCCCGGAAAGCTGTTCGGACCAACAGGGGGATATATCATGTCATGGATTCCGGCTGTCATCCTCATGTCATGGTTAAAAGGAAAACATTACAGCTTTAAGCGGTATTGTCTGGTGACCATTCTGGTGGGCATGCCTGTGATTTACCTGGTGGGAAGCGCCTATATGAAATTTATAACCGGAATGGACTGGGCAGCTACCTTCACAGCCGCCGTTATTCCATTCATTCCCCTTGACATTTTTAAATGCTTTGCTGCCGCCCTGATTGCGAAGCCGGTGCAGATAAGTCTGTCAAACGCCCAACGGGCGCGTTAGGAGGCTTTTTATGGACAATGTATTCATACTGGGCGGGCTGCGCAGCTATATCGGCGTTAAAAACAGTGCATACCGCCATGTGCCCGCAGAACATCTGGGCGCCGCCGTATTAAAGGAACTGACCGCCCGGTATCAGCCGCCAAAGATTGATATGATGATCTGCGGAAACTGTGTGGGCGGCGGCGGCAACATTACCCGTCTTATGGCACTGGAAGCAGGACTTTCAGAATCCATTCCTTCCTTTACAGTGGACCTTCAGTGCGCTTCCTCCCTGGAAGCCGTCATAACAGCCGCCGCCAGGATTGAGAGCGGTCTGGCTGATCTGGTTATTGCCGGAGGTTTTGAGAGCAGTTCCACCCAGCCTGTGCGCAGCTATAACCCTAACCACCCATACGCTGCCGCGACCCAAGCCGATAATCCTTCCGGCAATCCTGCTGACACTTGCAATGCACGCAGGGCGGAGCTTTCTCTGACATACAACACTGCCAAATTTATTCCCGGTCCCCATCGTGAGGACGTGATGCTGCAGGGTGCTGAAAAGACTATATGCCATTACCATATAAGCCCCCGAGAAATGGATGCCTGGGTGTTGGAAAGCCACAGACGGGCGTACAGAGCCGCCCGGGAAGGCCTTCTTGACGGCATTACCGTCCCTGTATTCGGCCTTGGCCATGATGAGGGAATCCGCCCCCGCCTGAACCAGCGCCTGCTGGACCGGCTGCCCTGTGTCCTGAAGAACGGCCGGTATCTCAATGCCGCCAATGCCTGCACCATGAACGACGGGGCCGCCTTCCTTCTTCTCTGTTCGGAACAATATCTGAAAAAGCACAAACTTTCCCCCCGCTTCCGCCTTGCAAATGCCTGTACGGTTGGGGCTGACCCTCTCATGAGTCCTGCCTCCGTGCTTCCTGCTGTGAGCGGCCTTTTGGAACGCAGCGGACTTTCCATGGATGACATAGGAGCCATTGAATGCAACGAGGCGTTTGCCGTCATTGATGTTCTCATCAGCCGGGCTTATCCGGATAAGGCTTCCCGTTACAACCAGCTGGGCGGCGCCCTGGCCTATGGACATCCCTATGGGGCATCCGGCGCCATTATCCTCCTTCATCTGATGAGGTCCATGGAACTGTCAGAAAGCAGCCGCGGCATATGCTGCGCAGCAGCTGCGGGCGGAATCGGAAGTGCCATTCTTCTGGAACAATAAACAGCATCATTTCCCCAACTGTCATACGTCAAAAGGAGTTTTCCATGAAGCATTCTATAGATTATCTCTCTATGATTCAGTCAATTCCGGCCCACAGGACAGCCCTGATAGAGGATGGGCAGTTTTATACATACGGCTCCCTTACCGGGGAAGCCTGCCGCATCCGTTCCCTGGCCCCGGAATCATCCGGACTTTCCGTGGCCTGGATCAGGGCGGCTTCTGTGCACGACCAGCTGGTGCAGTTTCTGGCACTAAGCGGTACATCCCGTGTACCTGTCATTGTGCCTTCTGATATGAAAGCTGTTTCTGAATCCTTTATAACAGAGGAAATTCCTGACCGGGCCTGTATGGCAGTGCTTACCTCCGGTTCAACTGGACGGCCCAAACTATGGTTCCGTACCCTGGATAGCTGGGCCTCCTTCTTTCCCACCCAGAATACTATCTTTGGAATAACTGCCGAAACACGGCTCTTCTGCCAGGGCAGCCTGGCATTTACCGGCAATCTGAATCTGTATCTGTCCCTTCTGTCACTGGGTGCATCCATCATCACTGCTTCCCCTGTTAATCCTTCTGTCTGGTGCAGGGAAATAGAGCTTCACCATGGGAACGCCCTCTATCTCATCCCCTCCAAACTCCGGCTCCTGGCAAAATACACCTCCCATCCCTGCCCGGACATCAGGACCATCCTGGCAGGTTCCCAAAGCCTTGGCCGCAGGGACATGGTTCTTTTGAAAGCTGCCTATCCCGGCAGCTGCTGTTACCTCTATTACGGGGCCAGTGAACTGAGCTATGTCACCTGGCTGACTGACCGGGAAATGAATGATAATCCGTCCTGTATCGGAAAACCCTTCCCAGGCGTAGACGTAACCCTCTGTAACGGTGAAATCTATGTGGATACTCCCTATTCCGCCATAGGAATTACAGGGCCTTACAGTGTTGGCGATACAGGCTATATGGACCGTGACGGCTATTTGTACTTTAATGGCCGCAAAGATAATGTATACAATATTCACGGGCGAAAAGTCTCAGCCGTAAAAATAGAAAATGCCCTGAACTCCCTGCCTCAGGTACAGGAGGCTGCTGTCATCTTTCAAAATAATGCTCTGCGGGCCCATGTTGTCCTCCCTGCGCCCAATGCACCAGGCCAGGATGCAGCTGCCCTGCGACGCACCATAAAAAGGCAGCTGAATGATTATCTGGAATCCTGGGAAATTCCCAGGGATATTATATTCCATAAAAACCTTCCAAAAAACAACAGCGGAAAGACAGTCAAGGGACTGCTCTCCGCTAAGGAATAATAGACTATTTAAGACTGAATTCATGGGCAGGCTTGTCATACTGCCTCCCGGTAATCACACTGGCTGTCAGGTCCGTGCAATTATATACAATGGACCACTGCGTGGCATTCAGGCGTCCTGTTGTCTCAGACACATGCCAGTCCTTGGATGCTGCCTCCAGAAAGCCCATGGCTTCCTGCTCATCCTTAACAATGCCGGCACATTCTCCTAATGCCTGTTCCAATATCTCATAACGGTCCTGGCCATTTCCAAAATTAAATTTCTTCTCCGACAGCAGGAAATTCGTAGCTGCCTGGTAGTCTCCCTTCTTCCCTATTACTTCAAACTCATTATCAACATACTCCACCACCGCGCTGCTGCCCTTGGCATCTGCCAGCTGGAAGTGATAGCAGCTCCCTGCTGACGAGTGCATGTCGTACTGTGCCAGGAGCTCCAGGGCCTCATCCACATTGGCGGCCTTATCCAGCATAAGACGTATGGCCGTGGTGGTGGTAATATCCGTCCTGCCCGTATCCTGGTTTGTAGGTTCGTCGCCAATCCGAAGCACTGCTACTGCCAGCCCCTTTTCATTTACACCGTCCAGAGGGGCATAGGGTGCTGCCAGTGTTATAATTTTGCGTTTCAAGGTATCCGGCAGTTTGTCCTCCCCAAACCCCAAAAACGCCAGGTTAACCGTTGACATGGAACGGTAGCCGTTCTCAGGCTCTGTTACCACAAACAGGGCCGGGGAATAGGTCAGGTCAAAATTCCGCCCGAATACGCGGTCCCCATCCTCTGTCTGTGCGCTGAAGGTGGAACAGCCCAGGTCAGGTATGGAAAACTCCAGGGGAATGCCCTTAAGCAGACGTTTTGTCACAAACTCCACCAGCTCCCTGTCACTGCTGGCACCTGTTTCCAAAAATTCATCAAACCCATAATCCCCATCGTACTTCATGGTATATAACACATTGTCATCCACTTTTTTAAGTGAATACAGCGTCTTTAGTTCATGCCGGAACAGGAATGCTCCTCCTGCCGCTGCAATGAGAATCACGGCCGCCAGTCCTGCCGCTATAACTGCCAGCCATTTTTTTATGTTTCTTGTCTTCATGATATATGTCTCTCCCTGTCTTTTCCGCTTTTAGATAAAATAAAAAGAACCACATACTCGTGATTCTTTCTGAGAGGCGACGACCGGAATCGGACCGGTGATAAGGGTGTTGCAGACCCGTGCCTTACCGCTTGGCTACGTCGCCATATTAACTTATAAATGACCCCAAGGGGATTCGGACCCCTGTTACCGCCGTGAAAGGGCGATGTCTTAACCGCTTGACCATGGGGCCTTGCATATATAAATTAAAAAACTCCCCGAGTAGGACTTGAACCTACGACAGCGCGGTTAACAGCCGCGTGCTCTACCGACTGAGCTATCGAGGA
>ENA-OWOC01000026-OWOC01000026.1-gut-metagenome-genome-assembly--contig:-NODE-26-length-128926-cov-18.806867_pt1 | contig 128926 bp, 103 predicted proteins | sample MGYA00248245_ERZ651791 | MGnify/ENA primary metagenome ERZ651791 (study PRJEB26908, sample SAMEA4031703) | gut metagenome | biome: gut; feature: normal infant; material: stool | place: China | collected...
TTCCACTGATCGGTTGCTCTCTCGCCGTCTCTGTTGTAATATACCCAAGTACCGTCTTCCTCAGCCCATCCTGTAGCTGCGAAAGAAGTCATGGATGCACCAATAGCGAGCAGTGCTGCTGTTGATAATACAGCAACTAACTTTGTCTGCTTTCTCATAATTAATGCACTCTCCTTTTTCTTTTTGAAATACTTTTTGAAATTCCTTTTTTGCATTACGAGTTGATTATACTTCGGATAAGGAAAATTATCATAAGACGATTAGCGGCTTAAACTGATGCGGTAAAAGGTATTATATTCTATATGAAATAAATATTTAAATTTAATAAAAGCATTTGGTTTTATTGGGTCATAAAGTTGCGGAATAGTGGGTAAAATGATATACTGATAAAGTATTTGGAAAAAAGGATAAGAAAGTGTTGTGTAACCTATGGATAATATAAAAACAAAAGAAATATCGGATGAGAAAATAATAAATTTATTAGCGGCCTGGAGAAAATACAATTCTGTTATAGCAGGTATTTTTACCGTGCTTATTATCTTTGTATTTCCATTGGTCTTTCATGATTACTATTATGATATTTTGGTAGCTAAATATATTTTTTATTATGGTTCCGTTATTTTGATGATTGTAGCCATGCTGGCTGGTGTGTTTTTTTTCTGGTATAAGGATAAGCGTGAGATTGGTGGCAACGCTGTAAAAGAAATGCGTTCAAATGCTAAGTTAAATGCCTTAAAAATGTCAGACTGGGCCATGATAATTTTTTTGATTGCTGTTACCATATCTACTTTACAATCAGAGTATCGTTTTGAATCTTTTTGGGGAAATGAAGGAAGATACATGGGAATGTTTTTGATACTGCTCTATGGAATCAGCTTTTTTGTTATCAGCCGATGCTTGAGATATAGACAGTGGTATCTGGATACGTTTTTAGCGGGGGGTATCATTGCATGCATGATTGGAATTTTGCACTTCTTTAAAATTGATCCCATAGGTTTCAAGAGAGGACTGGTAGGAGATGATTACACTATTTTCACCTCCACAATTGGAAATATTAACACATATACTTCCTATGTAGCTATGGTATCAGGAATGGGGACAGTAATGTTTTCAGTGGAGAAAAACAAATACAGAAGGCTGTGGTATCTAGTTGTAGCGATTATATCACTGTTTGCATTGATTGTGGGTATCAGTGATAATGCATATTTGGCTTTGCTTGTTCTTTTTGGGCTTCTCCCGCTTTACCTTTTCGGGAATATAGACGGAGTAAAGAGATATGTATTATTATTAGCCATATTGTTTACAGAGTTTCAAGTGATAGGTACTCTAAGTCATGCGTATCCCAATCATGTAGTGGAGTTTAAGGGACTAATGAATGTAATTGCGTCATTTGGCGGATTACCATATCTTATCATCGGGCTATGGGTGTGTACGGCATGTTTATATTTATTGGCATATAAACTGCCGGAAAATCATGCGCTGAAAAGTGGCAGCAATATTGGAAGGTGGATATGGCTGGGCCTTATCTTATTGGCCTGCGCGGGGGTTATCTATGTGCTTTATGATGTGAATATAGCAGGTAATGTGGAAAAGTATGGGCCATTAAATCAGTATCTGCTCTTAAATGATGATTGGGGAACACACAGGGGTTATATATGGAGAATTGGAATGGAATTTTATCAGAAGCAGCCTATTCACCATAAATTGTTTGGATATGGACCGGATACATTTGGTATCATAACAGTAAAAAATTACTTTGAAGACATGGTCAGAAGGTATGGCGAAAAATTCGACAGCGCACATAACGAGTACTTACAGTATTTAGTTACAATTGGAATTGTTGGCCTTACGGCTTATTTGGCTCTGCTTACGACCTCGATTATAGAGATGCTCCGAACATTGAAAAAAAGACCTGAATTAATTGCAATTGCATTTGCCGTTATTTGTTATGGTGCTCAGGCGGCGGTTAACATAAGCGTACCTATTGTTGCGCCTATAATGTTGACCCTAATGATGCTAGGTGTAGCGGCGGTTCGCAATGTATCAGGAAATACTGAATAATGTAAGGAATGTAAGCAATATCCAGCGGTACTTGGCAGTTGGCTTATTGCATTATCCGGAAGATAATGCTATACTCTAACGGTATGTTTAGTTAAGATACAGCAGATGTTAAGCGCTTTCAAGCGATGGGAGTTTTTTGTTTATGAAAAAAGATTATGAACCATACAAGAGAATGGTAAGGTTTTTGTTTAGTGCGGTTCTCATAGGCCTGGAAGTGATGGTGTATGGACATGTATGGTTGAAATATTACAATGGATTTATGGAATTTCCATACAACCGTACAGGTAACTGGCTAATCATGGCAGTATATGGTATTCTCCTGTTGGTGTTTAGCGCCATTTATGGTGGTCTGAGGATTGGATATCTAAGGATATTTAATATTATATACTCACAGGTACTGACAAGCTTTTGCACGAATATTATCATATATCTGCAGATTACTTTGTTGACAAAGCATTTTCAAAACCCTGTACCGCTGCTGGCTATGACAGGAGTAGAGGGAGTGTGGATTACTGTTTGGAGTGTGATCTGCACTCAGATATATCTTCGGATATATCCTCCGCGTAAGGTAGTGCTGGTCTATGGGGAACATCCGGTTTATTCGCTTATGGTTAAGCTTTACGGCAGAGCGGATAGGTATGATATCAAGGAATTGGTACATATATCGAAAGGTATGGATGTAATAAAGGAAAAAGTGAAGCAGTATGAAGGCGTGATACTCTGCGATATTCCTTCGCAGATGCGTAATCAGCTTTTAAAGTATTGTTATAATGAATCTATCCGGACTTATATGGTGCCAAAGATATCTGATATTATTATACGGAGCGCAGAGAATCTTCACCTATTTGATACTCCGTTGATGCTTGCCCGAAATACTGGACTTAGTTTTGAACAGCAGTTTATAAAGCGAACATTTGATATTATCATAGCTGTGTGTGCATTGGTGGTTCTTTCGCCGATTTATCTGGTAACAGCGGCCTGCATTAAGCTCTATGACAGGGGGCCGGTGATATTTAAGCAGAAACGATATACAAAGGACGGAAAGATATTCGATATTTATAAGTTTCGCAGTATGATTGTCAACGCTGAAGCGACGGGAACATCTGTCCCGGCCGCAGACAGGGATCCAAGAATTACTCCTGTAGGCAGGGTGATTCGGGCATTGAGAATTGATGAGCTGCCCCAATTTGTTAATATTTTAAAAGGTGAGATGAGCGTCGTTGGTCCAAGACCGGAACGGGTTGAACACGTAGAATTATATACTAAGGATATACCGGAGTTTGTATATCGTTTAAAGGTAAAGGGCGGGCTTACGGGATATGCACAAGTTTATGGCAAGTATAATACTACGGCATATGACAAATTGAAGTTGGACTTAATGTATATCCAGAATTACTCAATTTGGCTTGATATCGAAATTATTTTTAAGACGATAAAGATTCTTTTGATTAAGGAAAGCACGGAAGGGTTCTCGGAAGAACAGGCAGCTGCCATTACCAAAGAGTGCGGGGATCTTACCGAAACCATGGAGGAAAAGGATAGAAAGCTGTAGATATGAAAAAATTAAATGTGCTGCAGGTTAGCCGTATGTATTATCCAGCCAGAGGCGGAATTGAAAGAGTGATACAAGATATTTCGGAGGGACTTAGTGATTTTGCCGATATAGAGGTTCTTACCTGCCAGGTAAAAGGAAATGAAGTAAAGGAAACTATACATGGGGTTCCCGTTACACGGTGTGCAAGCAGAGGGATGCTTTTATCTTTACCAATAGCACCCTCCTTTTTTCAGAAGTTCAAGACTATGTCAAAAGGGAAGGATATTGTTCATATTCATCTGCCTTTTCCAATGGCGGATTTAGCGGCGGTGACATCGGGTTATGATGGTAAGCTGGTTATCTGGTGGCATAGTGATGTTGTGCGTCAGAAAAAGTTGATGCTGCTTTACAGACCGATTATGGAGAAGTGTTTAAAGCGGGCTGATGCAATCGTGGTCGCATCGGAGGGGCATATTGAAGGTTCCTCTTATTTGGGCCCGTACAAGGATAAATGTCATGTAATTCCGTTTGGAGTTGAAAAGAAGATGGAGAAGCGGGCTGATGAATATGTGAAAGTAAAAACTGTCAATTCATCCAGTAATATCCGCTTTCTTTTTGTAGGGAGACTTGTATATTATAAGGGGTGTGATGTACTCATCAGAGCTATGAGCAAAGTGAAATATGGTCATCTGGACATAGTGGGTGAGGGACCGCTTAAGACGGAATTGACAGAATTGTCCGAGAAACTGGGGCTTACGGACCGTGTGTCTTTCCTGGGGGAAGTAGCTGACAGCGTGCTGGATGAGTGTTTTCGTAAATGTGATGTATTTGTATTGCCTTCAGTTGAAAAAAGTGAAGCCTTTGGTATTGTACAAATGGAGGCTATGGCATATGGAAAGCCGGTCATTAATACAAATTTGAAAAGTGGCGTCCCGTATGTCAGCCTGCATCGGATTACCGGTTTGACGGTAGAGGCTAAGAATTCGTCCGAGTTGGCAGATGCCATGAATTGGCTGGCATTGCATCCGGAAGTCAGGGAAGTTTATGGAAAAGCAGGTTATGAACGGATAAAGGAGTATTTTAGTCAGAGTAATATGTTGAAGCAACTTTTTACACTTTATGAAAATTTGACTTGTGAGGAAGCATAGATGAAAATTGGATTTGAGGCCCAGCTATTATTGGACCGCCATAAGACAGGAATTGGATGGTGTGCAGTCAATCTGATTCAAAACCTGGTTAGTATGGAAGGGCATAATGATTATCAGATGCACTATTTTTCATTAGGGAAGTCACCGGAACTATTGGTTGAGATGAAGCAGTATGAAGATTTGGGGATAATGCTGAAGCCTTGTAAATGGTTCCGTTTTGTGCTGTATAAATTAATATGGCCATTTGTTCCTGTGCCGTATTCTCTGTTTTTTGGCAGGGAGTGTGATGTTACACAGTTTTTTAATTTTTTTGTTCCTCCAGGTGTAAAGGGGAAAACAGTTACGATTGTCCATGATATGGCATATAAGGCATGTCCGGAAACCGTAAAATCGAGAACTAGGCATTGGCTTAATCTGGTGCTGAAGAAATCTTGTAATCGTGCCGATATAATTGTAACTGTCTCTCAATTCAGTAAGGATGAACTGGTTCGTTATCTGGGAGTTCCGAAAGAGAAGATACGGGTAATGCATTTGGGAGTAGACCAGTCAAAGTTTAGCAATCATCAGTCACGGGAACGGATTGATGCGGTAAGAGGGAAATATCACATCAAGGAGAGGTACTATCTGTATTTAGGTACCATTGAGCCGAGAAAGAATATAAAGAGGCTTCTGGAGGCTTACGGCAGGCTCCATGATAAAATGTCGAATGCACCTCAGTTGGTGCTGGCTGGAGGACGGGGATGGCTCTGCGATGATATATATGAAACAGCAAAGGCATTGGATTTAGGAGATGATATTCTTTTTACTGGATATGTGGAAGAGGGAGAAGCGCCTGTCCTCTTAGCGGGCGCAATGGCTTTTTTATTTCCGTCCTTATATGAAGGATTTGGTATTCCTCCATTGGAAGCTATGGCCTGTGGAACCCCGGTGCTGTCCGCAGATAAAGCGTCATTGCCGGAGGTTCTTGGAGATGCGGCATTGTTGATAAACCCTGAATCTGTTGACGAAATCTGTATGGGAATGGAGCGGCTGGCAGTGGATAGGGCATTACGCAGTGAACTTTCAAGAAAAGGAAGCGAGCGTGTGAAAATATATACGTGGGAACGGTCCGCACACATATTAAAGGGAATATATGAGGAATTAGTTACATTGGAGGAAAGACATGCAGTTGTTTAAGGAGATTTATGCATATAGGGAGATGATATTCAGTCTTGTACGCAGGGACTTAAAGGGGCGTTATAAAGGTTCGGCGTTGGGATTTTTTTGGACATTTTTGAATCCGCTGCTTCAGCTGGTGGTATATACTTTTGTCTTTTCTGTTATTATGAAAAGTGATGTTGAATATTATTATCTTCATCTTTTTGTGGCATTAGTACCCTGGCTGTTTTTCAGTATGTCTGTATCAGAAGGGTGTTCCTGTATTCGTTCACAACAGGATATGGTAAAGAAAATCTACTTTCCAAGAGAAGTCTTGCCAATAGCTTATGTCACAAGCCAATTTATCAACATGCTGTTAAGCTTTGTTGTGGTTCTTCTGGTAGTTTTGTTATCCGGACGGGGGCTCAACCTTGTGGCGCTTTTATATCTTCCTATAATAGCGATTGTGGAATATTTGCTATGCCTCGGTTCAGCTCTCCTTGTGTCGGCAATTACTGTGTATGTCCGCGATATGGAGTATTTGCTGAAAATTGTCACTATGGCGCTGCAGTTTTTAACGCCGGTAATGTATTCAATTGATATTGTACCTGAGCGTTATATGGCGATTTATGTTTTGAATCCCATGACCCCGATTATCGTTGCATATAGAGATATCCTATATTATGGAAAGATACCAAGGCTTACTACACTGCTTCACGCAGTTCTAATGGGTGTGGTATTGCTGGTAATTGGTTTCCTTGTCTTTGGCAAGCTGAAACGTCGTTTTGCTGAGGAGCTATAGTCGGTATGAGAGCGAAGGAGAATAATGATGAGTGACCCTATTAATATAGATGAGATTATGCAGGAGCTGCGGAATAATGCGAAAAATAAGAGCTATCCCAAGGAGGCGGTGGCATTTGATGCTGTGTGTGCCAGAAAAAAAGAGGCAGAGGATTTCGATTTTTTTAGGGAGCTTATGGAGAGGGATGTCCGTTATATGGACCGCAGTTACTATGTGGATTATGATCAGCCTATAACAGGCAGAAGTCCCAGGATTAAGAAGTTTATTAAGAGCTTATATCAATTTCATCTCAGACCGTTATGGGATGCCCAGAACTGTTTTAATTTGAAGGCGGCATCTGCCATGAGCCAGATGCGAAACTTTGTGCTACAGCAGATTGAGCAAAATGAACAGATGGAAAAACATTTGGAAGAATTAAGAAAGGTCTGCAGAGAGCAGGAGCTTAAGATTGAGCAGTTGGAGAAGAAGCTTTCGGAGGAAAAAGAATGAGGATATTTCAAATGCTGAGTAGCCTTACTTATGGAGATGCTATAGGTAATGTTGTGTTAGCTCTAAAGGAAGCTATACAGAAGCTGGGGTATGAGACAGAAGTTTATGCAGAAGCCATTGATACCAGGCTGCCTGCCGGCTCTGCTAAGAAGATTCAGTATCTGCCTGAATTGCATAAGGATGATGTTGTTATAAATCATCTGTCCAACGGAACTAGTTGGAACCACAGATTTGGTGATTTTTCCTGCCGTAAAATTATATATTATCACAATGTTACGCCGCCTCGCTTTTTTGAGGATTTCAGTGTGGAATTGCAGATGAACTGCCATAGGGGATTAAAAGATGTAGAATATCTGGCAGATAAGGTTGACTACTGTCTTGCTGTTTCTGAGTTTAATAAGCAGGATTTGAGAAGAATGGGATACAGGCAAAAGATAGATGTGCTTCCAATTCTTATACCCTATGGAGATTATGATAAAACTCCTTCTCAGAATATTTTGGATAAGTATGGAGATGGCAGAACCAATATCCTGTTTACTGGCAGGATTTCACCTAATAAAAAACAGGAGGATGTAATTAAGGCCTTTTTTTATTATAAAAATTATATGAATCAGGATGCGAGGCTGTTTTTTGTGGGAAAATATGCCGGGATGGAGGCATATTATGAACAGTTAAAGCGATATGTAGAGGTGTTGGACCTTAAGGATGTATATTTTACCGGCCACATAAAGTTTGATGAAATTCTGGCTTATTATCGGACTGCAGATGTATTTGCCTGTATGAGTGAGCATGAAGGGTTCTGCGTTCCTTTGGTAGAGGCAATGTACTTTGGTGTACCTATTGTGGCCTACGATAGCTCAGCTATAGCAGATACCTTGGGCAATGGGGGAATATTGACAGAAGATAAGGATCCCAAACTGGTGGCAGAAATTATAAACAGGCTGGTTCAGGATGAGACACTGCGAAAAGAGATTATCTTCAGACAGAAGGAACAGTTGAAGCGTTTTGAATATGATAAAGTCACATCACTTTTCTCTGGTTACTTAGAGAAATTTTTGGAGGAACACAATGAAGGCTGAAAATGCAATTGAAGTTCATGATATAAAGAAAAGCTTTCGGGTATATTTGGATAAAGGCCGGACCTTGAAAGAACTGGTCTTATTCAGTAAGAGAAGAAAATATGAAGAGCGTCAGGTTCTTCAGGGGATTAGCTTTGAGGTAAAAAAGGGTGAAGCATTAGGTCTTATAGGCCATAATGGCTGCGGTAAGAGTACAACGCTGAAACTTCTGACCAGAATCATGTATCCCGATTCGGGAACGATAGAGATGCGTGGGAGGGTATCCAGCCTGATAGAGCTCGGGGCAGGATTTCATCCGGATATGAGCGGACGTCAAAATATATATACCAATGCATCTATTTTTGGTCTGACAAGAAAGGAAATAGATGCAAGAGTTGATAATATCATTGAGTTTTCGGAACTAGAAGCATTTATAGATAATCCCGTAAGAACATACTCATCAGGCATGTATATGCGCCTGGCGTTCGCCGTTGCTATTAACGTAGATGCGGACATCCTTCTGGTAGATGAGATTCTGGCTGTAGGTGATGCGAATTTTCAGGCAAAATGTTTTAATAAACTAAGGGAGATTAAGGCAAACGGAACAACTATTGTTATTGTATCTCACTCGCTGGGACAGATTGAAGAAATTTGCGAGAGAAGCATTTGGATTCATGAGGGAAAGATTCAGAAGGAAGGGAACCCGAGAGAGGTTCATCCGGCTTATCTGGAGTATATGGGGCAGAAACGTCCGGAGGCAGCGTCAGAGAAGGTAAAAAGCGAAGGTGAACGTCCTGGTGACGGAAGGGTGCGGATTAAAACTGTTGAGGTTATTTTCGGTAAAGAGGGCGAGTCTAATGTGTTCAGAACGGGTGAACCTGTGACATTAGGTATTACCTACAATGTGATTGAAAGGGTAGAGGAAGCATCCATTGGGCTTGAAGTTTATAATGGGAATGGGGTTAAATGTTATTCAACTGATACAAGAACAGAAAAGATGGATTATATAAGACTGGAAAAAGATGGGGAGATTCATCTGATCCTTGAAAATCTGGAGCTGCTTAATGGGAAGTATACTATGGACTTTTCTATAAAGAGCAAAGACAACTTCCCGATTGACAGCTACGCAAAAGCATTTTCATTTGAAATGTATTCAGACGTGAAGGATACCGGTATTTCACGGCTGGCCCATAAATGGGATATAAAGAATGCATAATAAAGTTTGACTAGTTTTCCGGGAATTCAGTCAAATACTTATATACACGTTCAAAATCAAAGGGCATCAGTATATCAGGTCCACTTTCCAAGAGGATGTGGCGGGTATTGATGTCTTTTATGAATTCCAGCAATTGTTCCGGATGTAAGGGATAAATTCCTTTGATGCCGGATAAGCTCTTAATATACTCTTCATCCGGAAAAACACCGTCCAGAAGGGAGATAACCGGAATACCGCTGAAGGCAGCTTCGAATATGATGGAGCTGTGGCCGCTCCCTATGATTAGGTTATGTTCAGCCATCACGTCATAAACAGATTGGGACGAATCAAGAATTTGATATCCTTCCCTTGACAGGATAGGGGTGATTCCTGCATCCCCAGCGGGCATTTTAAGAGGAATATTAGGACCGGTATAACGGCGGAACCAATCAGCATAACCTTCTGCGCCAAGCTGTTCATAGAAAGTGATAATATTGCTGGGAAAGAAGACAGGGGAATAAACGGGGCTATCCAGGACTATGGACGGACTTACTGTGCGTTGTTTCTTCATCCAGCCAACAACCTCAACCCGCCGGCCGCATCCTAAAAGACGATAGTAGAGGTTGTGGGCATAGGGCAGCATTATCATATCAAAGAGGTCCAGCCATGGGATTTCACTGGAATGTACAAAGCTTTCCATGTCGTGGGGATAGAATACGGAATAGGCTGGCTTTAAAAAATCTATAAGTTCAATGACTGATATCATATTGCGGTCTTTGCCGTAGAAATAGTGGTAGTTAAATTCATCGAACCATACATGGGCAGAGGAAATCAGGACAATGCTGCTCTGCTTTTTCATTTCCTCTAATCGATGATACAATTCTCCGCGTTCATAGGGAAACTTCTGGTCATCTATTACCAGGACTTGATGGTCTCTGTTTTCCATGAAATGCACCAAGGGCATCAGAGAATTTTCGCCGCCGTATCCATGAAAGATGTAGCTATAAGTTTGAGTTGCCAAGATTAATGTTCCTCCAATTCATAATTATAAAACTCTGGTGAAAGACGTCCTGTCCTTCGGGCAATGTATAGAATGACAGATGAAAAGGAGGAATCCTCCTCATTATTGCTTCCTGCATATAAAGGATAGAAGCAGTCATGATGCCGTTCGTCTCTCAGATAGTCATATCTGGTAGTTGGAAGCAGGTTGACATCATATGTTTTTGAGATCCGATATGCACTGATTTCAAAAAAACCGTTCCGATGAAGCTGTGAACGTACGAAAGAATCCGGAAGCAGGTAAGGGTAGTAGCCAGTACCGTGATTCTGTTCATCCAGACTGTAGATTGATTTGCCGGATATCGGGGGACAGCTTGTGCTGGGAAAGTATAATACAAGATTATCAACCGATAAAAGGGCTGGACGACCGGAGGCGTCAGGCTGCTTAAGCTTTCTTCCGGCATACTGAAGGGTGACTGTGTTACAGCCTGGATTTAGGGATAACATTAGAGTTACCCTGCACTTTGTACCGGAATATTGAATAGGAAGGGTCTTTCCATGGAAGAGAATGGAAACCTCGCAATTGATATCCAGGACGGTCAGCGTAAAATCAAGAGTAATCTGACGATAGTCCATGCTTTGGTTTATAAGGTGAATAGAACCATTTATTTCTGGGCCGGACATCCATCGGCAGGGAGTACCATCAGGACGAAACTCCAGTCGGTCCCAACTGCTGCCCCACACGATATTTATATGTGTCTGGGAGTAAGGAAGCTGTGGCATGGTAAGGACAAGGGTATCTTCAATGGAGCTGATAAAAGAGAATAACATATCTGCAGTAAGCAGGTGAAAGAGGATATCCGGGTTAGTAATAAAGCAGCTGTTCTTTGGGGCAGACAGAAGGGATTTTATATGTTCACCTATATCTTCTGATTTTATATGTGCCATTTCTGTATTTAAAACTGAATTTTCCGGATTCAGCACAGAGGCCAGATGACCAATGCTGGTTAGGGATGGCAGCTCAGTAAGACAGTTGGAAATTTGGCAAATCTGACCTTCTGATAATGCACTGTACTCTGTGTCAAAGGAATAATCATGCTCAGTAAACTGCTCTGCTAAGAATCCAAAGCGGCCGCAGAAGAGAGGTGAGGAAAAAATGTTGTTGTCATATTTGGGTATTCTATCTAAATGCAGAAGCTTGAGCAGTTTTTCCATTCCCTTATAAAGATAACAATCTGATTTATAGGAAGCAATTCCTTCTATAAAAAAACGATTTCCAAATTCTGGGGAGCGGGTAATCCAATAGATGAAGCCCTTTCTTGACAAGCCTTTTGATAACATCTCTACAGCATGCTGCATTTCGAACGGATTCAAAGAACGGCCAAGCATGATATGATAGCATTGTGTAATGAATTCAGCATCATCAGTTATTTCTAGTAAGGATATAGTGTTTAATATGGTGTTTTGCATAGGAACCTCCTTAATTAACTAGAATGTACATGATATGGGGCGGTGTGTCAAGGAGAAATAAGTATAATTTGGACTTTACTATTGAAACCTTTAAGGTACAGGCGGGTCATAGCACAGGATGGCATTTAGGTAAGCGCTACTGTATATTAGATATGGTAGATTTGGAGATATAAATAGAAGTGAAATTGATGGTATAAATGACCATCCGGTAATTGCTATTTACAATTTTAATGGTGTGAAGTATACTTAAGAAAGCTGAATTTAATTAAGAAATCATTAGTTTATACGTGGTAAAAGATTGGGGAATAATATATGATTGAATTAGATAGCAAGACATTGCGGCAGCTTCAGATGATAGAGTTGGAGATGCTGATAGAGGTTAATCGTATTTGTAAAAAATGTGGGATTCATTATACAATTATTGCGGGTACAATGTTGGGAGCAGTGCGGCATGGAGGATTTATTCCATGGGATGATGACGCAGATATCGGTATGTTGCGTTCTGAGTATGAAAAGTTTAGGATTGCATGTGAAAATGAATTGGATTCCAGTAGATTTTATTTTCAGGATAACAGGAATACAAAGGGGTATCGCTGGGGATATGGCAAATTGCGGCGCAAAGGTACGGTGTTTACCAGGGAGTTTCAGGAGCATATGCCATATGAGCAGGGAGTGTTTATTGATATCTTTCCGATGGACGGAATTCCTGACAATTATTTGCATCGGTGTATTCACAATTTCCACTGTTTTTGTATTAGAAAGATTTTATGGTCTGAGGTGGGAAAAAAAGCTGATAAGAGATGGTGGATGCGTATATGGTTAGGCTTAATGTCCAATATTCCTGAGAATATCATTTTTTCACATTACGAAAAGTTTATTAAAAAAAGCAATCAGAAAAAGACAAAGTTAGTACGCATGCTGATGTTTCCGTCACCTACTAAAGATTTCGGATACTATAGGAAATGGTATCAGCGGTTAGAACCAGTGCTTTTTGAGGGGTATAAGCTATCAGGGATGAAGGATAGGGATGAATACTTATCTTGGACTTATGGAGACTATATGCAGCTTCCGCCACAAGATAAGCGAAAAGTACATCCGGTAAGTGAAATTAAACTAGTCGACTTGGATGCCGAATAGGAGGATATAGAAATGCAGGCAATGATACTAGCAGCAGGAATGGGTAAGCGTTTGGGAAAATACACAAGAAGCTGCACAAAGTGCATGGTAAGGGTTGGAAATGTGCGTTTAATTGACAGAATGGTAGCCGCATTAAAACAGGCCGGGATACATAAGCTCATTATGGTTGTGGGATATGAAGGGGAGCAGCTGGAAGCATATCTTCGGGAGACTGCTAAAGATATGGAACTGGTATTTATATATAATAGGGAATATCAGAAAACAAATAATATTTATTCACTGTTTCTTGCTAAAATTGAGTTGGAGAAGGATGATACGCTTCTTTTAGAATCAGATTTGATTTTTGATAAAAATATAATTTCGGAAATTGTAAATAGCCCATATGATAATATGGTGACTGTTGCTAAGTATGAGCACTGGATGGATGGTACTGTTGTTTTGTTGGACTCTGAAAGAAATATTATAGATTTTGTCGCAAAAGCAGATTTTCGGTATGAAGAAGTAGAGGATTACTATAAGACAGTTAATATTTACAAATTCAGCAAGGAATTTTCAAAAAAACAGTATATTCCCTTTTTAGAGGCATACATAAAAGCCTATGGTGTAAACCAATATTATGAATTAGTATTGAAAATTTTGGCGCATGTTCAATACTCACAACTAAAGGCCTTTGTTTTGGAAGGTTACAACTGGTATGAGATTGATGACGTTCAGGATTTGCGGATTGCGGAGACTATTTTTGCTGAAGATGATAAACAGTTTCATGCATATGATAATAATTATGGCGGCTTTTGGCGGTTCCCTAAACTAAGGGATTTTTGTTATCTGGTGAATCCCTACTATCCTCCAAAGAAAATGGTGGACCATATGAGATATTTTTATGAGACACTGTTGAGGGAGTATCCTTCTGGCCTCCAGACACAGAACTTGAATGCAGCAAGAATGTTTGGGGTCGATGAGAATTATATATTGGTAGGAAATGGTGCAGCGGAGCTCATCAATGTACTTGGGGAGGTGTTGGAAGGAAATCTTCTGACAGTTGTACCTGTATTCAATGAATATGTTCGCTGTTTTAAGAATTGCACAGTTCACAGGCTATATAGTTCGGAGGTTGATTTTAATGTGGGCTCTGCCGACGTTCTAAGGAGAATTGATGGAATGAATGCGGTAGCTCTCATTAATCCTGATAATCCAAGCGGCAGTTTTATATTACAGAAGGACATGATGAGGATTATTGATGAATGCAGGAAGAAGGATGTTCTGTGTATTATTGATGAATCTTTTGTTGATTTCGCAGATGGGGATATCCGATATACATTATTAGATGATGACTTGCTGCAAACATACACCAATCTGCTGGTGATTAAAAGCATTAGTAAATCGTATGGTGTCCCAGGCCTGCGGTTAGGTATTGCAGCGTCGGCAAACACAGAAATATTACAAAAAATGCGAAACCAGATGCCGATCTGGAATATTAATTCAATGGCAGAATACTTTCTTCAAATCCATGGGTTATATGCAAACGATTATCTGGATGCCTGTGATAAAATTGCAGAAGAGCGGAGTCGCATGATTGCGGAGTTGGAGAAATTGAGAGGCCTGCGCGTATACCCGTCCCAGGCAAACTACATTATGTGCTGCATTCACGGGAAGATTAATGCGAAGGATGTGGCAAATATCCTGGTAAAAGATTATAATATCCTGATTAAAGATTTGACGGCAAAAGATGGGGTCCCGTCAGAGAAATACATTAGACTTGCAGTGAAAAACCGAAAAGAAAATGATGAGCTGATTCAGGCGTTAAAAAGTATTTTGTAAAGGAAAAGAAAATGAGCATGCGTTTGGCAGGAGAAGAGGACAGGGATTCTCTGTTAGGCTATTTAAAAAAAGATTTAGGAAATTGTCTGTATATTTATATGGATATTTGTAAGTATGGTTTTGGTTCCCCGCATATGCAGGTTTGGGTGGAAGAAGATGGCATGAATCTGGTGCTGATGAAATATTATGACAGTCTGCAGCTTTATGCTGCTTCGGAGGACTGGAGCCTGGATGCGGTTTTGGACAAGATTCAAGAATATAGTATAAGAATGATATCGGCGCGCAGAGATATAATTGAACGATTGAGAAAAAATGTATATTGTCAAGAATATTATGAAGAAAACTTTGGCCATGTATTTCGTTTTCAACATTATAAAACATTGATATCGGACAAGATACATATTCAGAAGGCGGAACCATCAGATTCTGATGAGATTGCACGTTTGATGAGAATGGATTCTTTATTTTCAGAAAATTATGAAGAATCAGAACTTTCGTTACAATTATGTGAGCGTATGAAAAATGGAATGGGGCGCTGTTATGTGATTAGAGCCCAAGACCATATAATTGCTCATATAGCAACTTTTGCAGAGATAGCCAATTTGGCAGTGACAAGTGGATTGATTGTACATCCGGAACATAGAAATTTACCGTACGGTACTGTACTGGAAAGCTACTTGGTAAATTGTCTGCAGAAGGAGGGAATAGATGTGTTTACATTTGTAAACGAGAGAAAGCGTTACAAACTCTTAAAGGCTCTAGATTGCGAAGAGTGCGGACAATACGGAAAGCTAACCAGAATAGGATAATGTGTTATGATAAAAGAATTAGAGTATCCTTTTGACAGTGTAGGGGTGCTGCGAAAAAAGAGGGCATTAAAGAAAAGATGTCTAGAGCAGCGGGAAAATTGGCTGGAAATCAGAATTGCGGTGCTGTGTGGTTCTACGGTAGCGGATATATGTGATATACTGGAGTTGTTCCTGCTCAACGAGGGTATAAGACCGCAATTTTATCAGTCTGAATTCGGAAAATACTGGGAAGATGCAGTGTTTGATAATCCAGAATTAGAGCATTTTAGACCTCAGGTTATATGGATTCATACCAGCACAAGAAATATTAATAGTATGCCGGACATCACTGACAGCGAAAATCATATCAAGGATAAATTGAAGCAGGAAGAAGATAAGCTTTTAATGATGTGGGAACAGCTTGAGAAGCGCTATGGCTGTCCAATCATCCAGAATAATTTTGAAAGGCCTCTATATCGAATCTTAGGAAATCAGGACATAGCAGATGAAGCTGGAGGCAGTAATTTTGTCTTTCGGTTAAATGATTACATATACCGTTATAAGCAATCACATGCCAACTTCTATGTTCATGATGTAGATGGAATATCCGCTTGCTTTGGATTGCGCAGTTGGCAGGAACCAAGGTATTGGTATTTATATAAATACGCTTTGAATATAAATGCTATACCAGAATTTTCTTATAATTTATTTACTATTGTAAAATCGCTTTTTGGTAAGAATAAAAAAGTGCTTGCGTTAGATGCAGACAATACACTTTGGGGAGGAGTTATTGGAGACTGTGGCGCAGAAAATATTGAGTTGGGTGCGGAGACAGCTAGCGGACAGATGTATCTTGAATGGCAGCAATATATAAGACGGTTAAAAATGTGTGGGATTTTACTCGCTATTGTTTCTAAAAATGAACAGAAATCAGTTGAGGAGGGGTTAGAACATCCATCAGGTGTACTGCGTGCAAAAGATTTTGCGGTTGTTCGCAGTAACTGGGAGAATAAGGATATTAATCTGCAATATATAGCTGAGGCTCTGAACATAGGTTTGGAACAGATTGTATTTATAGATGATAATCCGGCAGAAAGAAGGTTGGTTGAAACCAATTTGCCGATGGTATCCATTGTAAATGAGGATAAGGCGGAACGGTTCATACAGGTATTAGATGCAGCAGGATATTTTGAGTCAACAGTCCTGACAAAAGAAGACTTGAAGCGAAATGAAATGTATCGTGAAAATGATAAACGTTCCAGGTTTCAGGAAACGTTTGTGGATTATGATGATTTTCTGAAGAATCTCCAAATGAAGGCAGTTATTAAAAAGTTTGAACCTTTGTATGTAAGCCGGATTACTCAGCTGATTAATAAAACAAATCAGTTTAATTTTACAATGCTTCGCTGTACGGAGGAAGAAGTGCGTAGGATAATGCTGGATTCCAGCTATATGACGCTATATGGACAGCTGTCAGATGTGTTTGGCGATAATGGAATTGTAAGCCTGATGATAGGGGAAAAGAAGAACAGCATACTTCATATTTGTCTGTTTGTGATGAGCTGCCGTGTATTTAAACGAAATATGGAGTATGCGATGATGGATGCTGCTGTGGTGTGGTGTATGGATAACCAAATTGAAAAGATCAAGGGCTACTATATTCCTGGGGCAAAAAATCAGATATTAAAAGAAAAGTTTGCGGAGTTTGGTTTTGTAAAGCAGGACGAAGATGAGAATGGAAACAGTACCTGGGAACTGGAAATTGTCCATTATCAGAATAAAAATCATGTGATTAGTCTATAAGAGGGAAAAAGAAGATGAGAGATAATGTATTTGAAAAAGTTGCTGATATTTTAAGAGATGTATTGGATGCTCCGGAATTGCCGGTTACTGAAGATATGACAATGGAAGACGTAGAGGATTGGGACAGTGTTGCACAAATGACGATTATGTCGGCGCTGGAATCGGAATTTAAAATTGAACTAAGTTTAGATAAAATTGTGGCATTGACATCAGTCCGTTCTATTGTGGATGCAGTTATGTATATGAAGGAGTAGATTTTATGAAAATTCATCATGTGGGATATTTAACGAAGAATCTGAATAAAAGTAAATTTTTATTTGAAAAGCTTGGTTTTATTGTGGAAAAGGAGAAAGCGTATGATGCGCTGAGAAAGATTCATATCGTTTTTATGCTTAATGGTGATTATCGGATAGAGCTGATAGAACCTGATGGGGAGGAATCATCTGTTTGGGGGTTATTAAAGAGGTATAAAAATACCCCGTATCATTTCTGTTATGAGGTAGATGATATGAATGCTGCAGTAAAGAAAATGGGGGGGGGGTAATATAATGCTTTCAGAACCCATGCCTGCTTCTTGTCTGGATGGTAAATTGTGCTGTTTTATGCTGCATAAGGATATGGGGATAATTGAGTTGTGTGAATGCGGAAAAACAGCCAGCTAACGAAGAAATTGTGAGGTGAAGAAAATTGGGGATGAAAACAAAGAAAATAAAGGTACTCCATAGGGCAGCCACAACAGGTATTGGGGGTGTGGAGCAAAATGTTATGAACTATTATCGTCATATGGATAGAGAACGTTTTCAATTTGATTTCCTGACAAGGAATGCCAAACTGGCAGAATATAAGGAAGTAAAGGAGCTTGGAATTAACGTAAAAACATTTACTGCAACAGAGCGCAGTGACAAAAATCTTTTGATTAAGGAAATTAATCAGATTCTGGATGAGGGATATGATATTATTCATATGAATACCAGCTATTGGGTAGGATTTCTAATTGAAGAGTTGGCTATGGAGCGGCATATTCCTAAAGTAATTGTTCACTCGCATAGTGCAGGAATAGATTTAGGACAGGGAAGAGAACGAGCGCTAGAAATTCACGAATATTATAAAGAAAAATTTGATATGAGATATGCTACTGACTGTTGGGCATGTTCCAGGCTTGCAGCAGATTGGCTATTTGGGCCTCAGATTCCCAGAAATGATATACGGATTATCAAAAATGCAATTGATATTCAGAAATACAGTTTTAACCAAAACTTCAGATTACAGGAGAGGAATAAACTAGGGCTGGATAATTGTTTTGTAATAGGTCATATTGGCCGTTTCGCATATCAAAAGAATCATGAGTTTCTAATTAAAGTTTTTGCAGGCATTTTTAAAAAGAATGATAAGGCTCGTCTGGTTCTAATTGGAGAAGGCGGAGGAATGTCTGCGATAAAAGCTATGGTGCAGGAGATGGAACTGGAAGAAGCTGTGAACTTCCTGGGGTGGCAGGATAATGTAAATGAATTACTTTCGGCGATAGATTTATTTGTATTGCCTTCAAGGCTTGAAGGATTGCCGGTTGTTTTGGTTGAGGCCCAAGCTTCAGGGGTGCGATGTATAATAAGTGACTGTATAACAGATGAAGTATGCATAACAGATAATGTTGACAGGCTGCCGTTGGATGAGGACGAGTGGATTCAGAAGATAGGCACTTATATGGAAGGATATGACAGGGCAGATATGAGAGAGAAAATCACAGCTGCAGGGTACGATATTGCAGAGCAGGCTGCGGTGTTGGAAAAATACTATGAGGATAAGAATAATTTGACGGGGGGGGGGGTATACGAACCGAATTTAATTAATTACACCGCTTATGAAATAGAGGTGTATGCGGCATGATACTAAATAAAGAAGATGTATTATGTCGTGAAACCAGAGAACCATTAATTACGGTAGTTGTTCCAATTTATAATGTTGAGCTATATCTCAAACAATGCATCGATAGCATCTTAAATCAATCCTATAACAATTTAGAGATTATTCTTGTCGATGACGGATCGACAGATAGCTGTCCTTATATATGCGATATGTATGCAGTAAAAGATGCAAGAGTTAAAACATTGCACAAAGAGAACGGTGGATTGGTTAGCGCAAGGAAGGCTGGAGTAGGGTTGGCAACAGGAAAATACGTTGCCTATGTAGACGGTGATGACTGGATTTCTCCGGATTTATATCAGGATTTTTATGAAAAAGGAATTAAATATAATGTGGATATGGTATGCGCAGGAGGATATATTAAAGAGTATTCAGATGACTCGAATATTACAATTAAGAATAATTTGGGAAATGTAATCTATAATAGGGAAGATTTGGAAAAAAAGGTATTTCCACATTTTATATGTACAAATTGTTTTTATAAAACAGATATTCAAGTGAGTTTGTGTACTCATATATTTAGGAGAGAGTTAATTTATAGAAATCAGAATCAGGTTGACAATTCTATTCGTATGGGAGAGGATTTGCTTTGCGTAAGTTTTTGTCTTATGGAAGCGCAAAGTGTGGCGCTTACTGATGTTTGCGGTTATCATTATCGTGTGTCCTTGACTTCTATGAGTCAGAGACATTTTTCGGATGAGAGAGTGCGTTTGGAAAAATTATATGAGCAGTATAAACAAAAAGCTGCAGAGAATCCCTACGGTTTTATTTTTTTACGGAAAATAAATTTTGCATTTGTATTTTTGTGTTTGATTTCTGATTATGGGATGCTTATGTCTGAAAAACAGAATATTCTTTTTCCGTTTTCAGGAGTACAAGCAGGTTCTGATATTATCGTTTATGGCGCAGGTGCTTTTGGAAAGGAGCTAGTAAGATATGTGGCCAAGGACACTCGTTTCCATTTATGTTTGTGGACTGATACTTCTTATAAAAAGTATCAGGAACAGGGGATAGGGGTGTGTGCGCCTGAACAGATATTAAAAGTGCGATTTGATTATATAGTGATTGCCGTGACACGGGAGTCAATTGCGAAGATGATTAAGAAAGAGTTAGCTAACAAAGGGATTGCTGAGAATCGGATTCAGTGTGTTGACGTCGAGATGATAAGAAAGTGGAGCTTACCGAAAAAACTTAGAAAATAATAAGAGGGATATAATGGACATTCAGACATTGAAAAGGCAGATAGAGGTAATGAATAAGAATAAAATCTGTGTTTGGGGAACTGGAAATATGGCGAATGCATTTGCATATCACAGATTTACTTATATAGATGATTTTATTGATAATGACAGCACACAGACTGGAAAAAGATTTTATGATAAAAGAGTTTTACATCCAAGCCAGGTGACTAATTGGAATCATTTATTTATTATAATTGCCGCATTATCAAAAGAAAAGATAGCTCAGCAGCTGCAGTCGTATGGCCTGACATATGGGCATGACTTCCTGAACTATGATGATTTGTTAGAGCCAATGGAAGCAGCGGTAATAGAAGAACAACTGGCTCGTAATATTAACTCAATCAGAAATAGGTTTGTTAAAGAGGGAAGTACGATAGTATTTAACGACCACGCGTTGAACGATAAGGTAGAGAACACCTATTATCGAGAATGGATTCCGAAATTAAAAGATGAAAGTTTTCTGTTTATTCATGAACTGGGGGGAAAGACTAAGTATTCATTGGACGGAGTACCGATTTTAGAACTTCCAGAAGCTTTGGTTCGGAATTTATATCCTGGAAACACAAAATCCTGTGTGGTAAAAGATGAAATTTTGCGGGCAGTCAAGCAGAAATCATATATGGACGAAGCGGCCAGACATTTACGATATAAAAATAAATGGTTGCAGCCAGCCGGTGAATATCTCATAATTTTTTATTTTGATAAATACATACGGTCTTTGTTTGAAATGGTGAGGCCAAAGCGTGTTATAGTTAGAACCTCGTTTGACGCATACCATGCAATGTTGATAGAAATATGCCATGAATTAAAGATAGAAGTTATCCATACAGAATTTGGTGTGCTAAGTGGTACTATTGTATTTGAAAAAGGTGGCGAAATGGGAGAAAGTTATCCCACATTATATTCTGAAAAGTTTGCACAATTGCCGATCACTCGTGAGGAGTATAATATTGCTGGTACTGTGTGGAGTTATTTACAGATAAGTGGTCTAAATAGAAATAAGCAGGATAAAAATGGATTTGAGGAGAAGATCATTGGAAGAATTAATAAGGAGCGCCCAACGGTTTTCTATGCAGGGCAGGCAGATTGGGGTTCGGGCATTCAGCCATATACTAATCGGACAAGGCAATACCATTCTCCAGTATTCAGTTCAAGCATTCAGGCAGCTATTTATATAAGCAAATTGTGTGAAAAAAATAATTGGAATTATATATATAAGCCACATCCAAGAATGTATTATGAAGAAGGCGAAAATGATTTATCGCCCATTACAATTAGAGGGGACGGCATTGGAATTAATTATTTGATTGATAGTTCAGATGTTGTTATTACAATTTTATCTCAGACAGCATACATTGCCTTATTGAGAAAAAAACCAACTGTGTTGCTGGGCTATATGCAATTAAAAAGTAAAGGCTGTGCATATGAAGCTTACAGTGAAAACAATATAGAGAAAGCTATTATGTCTGCAATCAAAGATGGATTTTCAAAGCAGCAGCAAGAAGCTTTTCAGAAGCATGTGGCGCAGGTGCTGAAGTATTATGTATATGATGACGGGGCGGAGAGGAAACTGCGCTTCGGTAAAGAAATGCCAAGTAGTTTTGCTGAAATTGATGATCTTCCAAACATATTGAAAAATAAGGAGATATAATGAAAGTAGTAGGTATAATACCAGCCAGATATGGTTCTACCCGCCTTCCGGGTAAGCCCTTAAAGGATATCTGTGGAAAGCCGATGCTGTGGTGGGTTTACAATCGGGTATATGGAATAGAGCAATTGGACGAAGTTTATGTTGCGACAGATGACACACGTATTGAAGCAGTTTGTAAACAATATGAGATGCCGGTAATATTGACGCGAAATGACCATAGAACAGGAGCGCACCGGCTTCAGGAGGTGTCAGAGCATATTTCGGCGGATTTTTATCTTCAGCTTAACGGCGATGAGCCATTAATTGATACCCGTGCAATTACTGCAGCTATCCCGGAGAAAGTTCCCCAGAACAGGGAGTATGGTACGAATATTATTACACCCATGCATGAGCCGTCTCAGGTCTTAGATCCTACAAATATAAAGATGATATTTGATTCCAATATGCGTGCCTTATATATGTCCCGAGGAGCAATGCCATATCCGTATAAATCGATTGACTTTTTGTATTATAAGCATGTTGGTATTATTGGTTATAATAAAAAAATGTTGGATTTTTATAAAGATTCATTTCCTGGAAGTCTGGAACGAATTGAAGGGATAGATACATTGCGTTTTCTTGATTATGGAAAGGAATTACAGCTATTTATTGTAGAGGATTGTAAATGTCTATCTGTTGATACTGAGAAAGATTTGGAGGAAGTCAGAAGGATAATGGGTGAAGTGAATGAATAATCAATTAAAGTTATTAGACTGTACATTAAGAGATGGCGGATATATTAATAATTGGGAGTTTGGAAATCGAAAAATCAAGGCAATTATTGAAGGCTTGACTAACTCAGGGATTGATATTGTAGAGATTGGGTTTTTAAGAGATGAAGAATCTAAGGCTGACAGGACTGTGTGGAATCAAGTTAAGGAAATAAAGGATAAATTACCGGATGACAAAGGAAACACAATGTTTTCTGTGATGATTTTGAATGGTTCATATAATGTGGATTCATTGGAACCATATGATGTATCGGGGCCAGATATGGTTCGGGTGACATTTCATAATTATGATATAGATGAAGGCCTGGAACTCTGTAAAAAGATTATTAATAAAGGATATAAGGTAAGCTGCAATCCTATTAATATTATGGGGTATTCTGATGCGGAGTTATTGGAGTTATTAGAAAAAATAAACCAAATACACCCATACGTTTTTTCAATTGTAGATACATTTGGAAGTATGACCAGTAAGGATTTAGAAAGAATGGTCAGTCTAGTTGATCACAATTTGGAAGCAGGGATTGGCATTGGCTTGCATCTTCATGAGAACATGGCGCAGAGTTATGCTTTGGCACAGATGTTTCTTCAAAAGCATTTATGCCGTAATGTGATTATCGACGCCAGCCTGGTTGGTATGGGCCGAATTCCTGGCAACTTGCCCATTGAATTGATTTCTAATTATTTAAATGATTACTTTGAAAAAAATTATAGCATTGACGGATTACTGGATTTAATAGAGGCATATATTATACCCATCAAAAAAGAGCACGAGTGGGGATACTCACCGGTATATTTTTTGAGTGCGAAGAATAATCTGCATAGAAATTATGCGGAATATTTGTTAAATAAGGGTAATTTAACACATAAGGATGTAAACCATATACTAAGTCGTATTACACCAGAACATAAAGCAGTGTTTTCAGCAGAATACGCGGATGAGCTTTATCATGAATATTTGAACCATTGTATCGATGATACAAAGGCAAGAGCTATTTTGACAGAGTTACTGCATGGACAAAGAGTTATGCTTTTGGCGCCGGGGAATACACTGAATACTTGTTCAGAAACGATTGATAAATATATTAATAATAATAAACCAGTTGTTATTTCTATAAATTTTGTACCGGATAGATATCCGGTTGATTATGTTTTTCTGAGCAATGCAAAACGGTATGGTTTAGTAAAAAGAACTAATTGCAAAAAAATTACTACGTCTAACTTAAATGTAGATTCGGATTATCAAGTGAACTATAATAGTTTATCAGGAGCATTTCCGCAGGGAACCAATGGGCTGGTAATGGTTTTGAAGCTGTTATCCGATTTACAGGTTAAATTGGTAGTGTTAGCTGGTGCAGATGGTTATAGAATGGAAGGAAATTATTATGATAATAGTCTAAGGAGTTTTACAAATCACGATATTCATTACAATGCTGAAGTAACAGAGGCTATCAGAAAGATAAACATAATGGTTGAATTCTTAACCCCATCACTATATGACCGGTGATTTTAGCAACGAGGAGTGAAGATGGAGAAAATTCAGGATATTAAATATATAATTTTGGATGTAGATGGAACTATGACTGACGGCGGCATATATTATGATGGAACAGGAAATGAGTGGAAGAAATTTTCTGTCAAAGATGCTGCAGGCATATGGGCTGCTCAAAAATATGGAATAAAAGTTATGGTGTTGACCGGGCGCGAGTGTAAAGCTACAGAGCGTAGAATGCAAGAGCTGAAAGTGGATTTCCTTTTTCAAAATATAAAAGATAAACTTGGATTTTTAGTGAAGTATGCAGAGGAGAATTGTATTGATTTCAAACAAATTGCATATATTGGCGATGATTTGAACGATTTACCTGTTATGAAGATAGTTGGGATTGTGGGGTGCCCGTCGGATGCTTGCGAAGAGGTAAAACAAATTGCGGATTATATAGGAACACCACGGGGAGGAAATGGGGCTGTGCGTGATGTAATTATGAAGATGTTTCAAAAGGCAGGTTTGTGGAATCAGCTGATAAAAAAAATATATATATGATTGTAGAAGGTGATAGAATGCAGACGGGAGAAAAGAAGAACAACTTGGGAATATTTGTATTTTATGATAAAGATGGAATAGTGGATCGATATGTACTATATTTACTGGAGCAGTTGACTCCCTTTCTGCAGGATTTAATCATTATGTGTAATGGCAAGGTGAACGCTGATGGGAAAGCTATGCTTTTGCGGTATACTGATAAGGTTTTTATCAGAGATAATGAGGGTTATGACGCAATGGCAGTCAGGGAAGCGATGCTGACACATTTTGGGTGGGAAAGATTGCAGAACTTTGACAGTATAGTTGTATTTAATGATACCTTTTTTGGGCCATTTTATCCGATGAATTCAGTGTTTGAGATAATTGAAAAAGGAATAGAAACATTATGGGGGTTGCTGGCCAGAATCAAGGGCTCTACTCCTTCTGCAAATACTACATTATTTGGTGCTTTTTTCTATGTCATGAAAAGAGGGCTAATAAAAAATAGAATTTGGCAAAAATTCTGGGAGGAGTTGGACGGCAGTAAATGGGGGTTTGGAGATGCAATTCAACAATATGAATATCAGCTGATATCTGTGTGTGAAAAAGCAGGGGAAAAGTGGAATTGCGTTTGGCGTTCTGATAGGTTTACTGGTTGCCGCCGAGAGTCAAACTTCGATGATTATACAAATATTGCATATGAGCTTATTTCTTATCATAAGTATCCATTTCTAAAGAGAAAGCCGCTTAGCTTAAAACCCAACTTTGCATACTCTATTTCAGATACACAAAAACGAGCTATAGAGTATATTGCCAGGGAAACAGATTATGATGTTTCTATGATATGGGAAAATATTCTGCGAAAATATTCTTGGACGGAGATAAAGGAAGCGCTCCAGCTTACTAAGGTGCTACCGGTGCAGTTGATTGATGGGAACAGAGTAACAAAAAAGGCAGAGGCGGTTCTAATTTTCAAAGTAAGCAAAGAAGATTGGCTTGAAGATTATATTGCACAGTGGGGTAAAATGGAATTTCGTATTGAAGTTTTTCCTGAAAATGAGGATATTAAAGCAATCTTACATTCCAGATGCAAACCGATAAATAATGTAAAAATACATAATGCCGGAATTTCTGCACAATATTTGATTTCTAATTTAACGATTAATGAAAACTGTAGCTGTATTTTTTATATGGATGATGCAGTCTATAATTGCATTGGTGAGAAGGATTTAGTGATTGGACGTACAGTGCAGCATTATATTTTTGATGGTTTGTTATATAACCAGATATTTGTCGAGAATGTTGCACAAGAATTTGAGAGGGATGTTTGGCTGGGGGCAATGATTTTGCCATTGATGTACCATAACAAGTACTTGGGAACATGGCGTGAGGATGAAGGAGATGGTACAGCTAATGTTAATGCCTTTTGGTGTGCCAGGAGCCTGTTTCCCGATGTATGGGAGGGACAGATTAGAGAAGAAAGAGATGGTATGGCAAACCTTACAGATATGGTTCAAAAATGTGGGAAATTTACTTATGAAACATTAAGCAGTGCGATGGCGGAAATACATCTATCTAATATGCAGGTTTTAGCGAAAAAGATGTTGTTTCAAGAATATAAAAGCGGGTTAAAAATAAAATCATATTTGGATTTAAATTATATAGGCTTGTATGATTTTTGCAGTACATGTTCTGAGATTTACATTTATGGGGCTGGTATCTGGGGGGAGAGAATTGCAGAAAAATTGCAGGAAATCAATATTAAATATAAGGCATATTTGGTTTCAGAAGGACATAAGCGATTTGCAATAAAAAAGGACCATCCGGTTTATGAAATAAAAGAAATCGATGTTCAGGGGGATGGAGTTGGAGTGATTGTCGCTGTTGGGGAGAACCAAAAGAGAAGTGTGGCAGATTCATTATATTTGCTGGGTATAGAAAGACTGTTTTTTTTGACTTAATGTATCAAATGTGATATAGCAATTTTTGATTTTGACTCTTTTGGGGAGGAAGAGATGAAAAGACTTTGCATATTTTGCTTCTATGATAAAAATGGAGTTGTTGATTCTTATATTGAGTATTTACTAAATGATTTGAGGTCATGTTCAGCTTATATAATAGTTGTGGTAAATGGTTCTGTTAATTTTGATGGAAGATTAATTTTACAAAAGTATTCGAATCAGATTATTATTCGTAGGAATATGGGATTTGATGGAGGTGCATATAAAGAAATTTTAACCTGCTATATGTCACTAGAAGAACTAAAACAATATGATGAGATTGTACTATGTAATGATACATTTTATGGACCATTTATACCTTTTGAGAAGATATTTAAAAAGATGGAAAATCAGATATGCGACTTTTGGGGCTTGAATTATATTGATAACATTATTGCAGAACATATTCAGTCTTATTTTCTGGTATTTAAAAAAAGGATAAGAAAAGAGGACCTTTTAGGATTTTTCGAGAAGTGTGTAGATACAGACTCGGTGAGGGTAACAGATTTAATCGCTCAGTTTGAGGGTGGCATGTTTTCTTTTTTGAAAAATAAAGGTTATAAATCAGGCGTATATACTCAGCCTAATAACGTAGATATTTATGTTAGCCCTAATTATGCTGTAAAGGAATATGGCTTTCCAATTATGAAGAAGAAGTGTTTTGATTATGCAACATATCATGAGGATAATGTTGTGGATTTATTACAATTTTTATTTTTTAATGCTAAATATGACATCAATATGATATTGGAAAATGCGAAGAGGCTTTATAATTTTGAATGTAATCAGAGGCAGCTGCTATTTCACACATCGGACAAAATAGAAAAAAAAATGGCTTTTGTGCTAAATATTTCGCGAGAAAATATATTGAATTTTTTAGGTAGACAAAAGAGCGTGTATATCTATGGAATTGGTAATTTTGGTAAACGTTTTTACTATGGATATCATTATCTGATTAACAATTTTTGCGGATTTATTGTGTCAAGTGACCAAGAAACAGCAGAAATAAGTATTCAAGGCTATCCAGTTTTGAGGATTACAGATATCAAAGATAAAGGCATAGGCATTGTAGTAGCACTCGGGAGAGGAAATACTGATGAGGTGAGACCTTCTCTTAAAGAGTTCGAAAATGTCTTATATTTTTTCCCTTAATGGTAGAAGGGTGTTTTAAATATTCAGTGTTATTTGTTAATTTAAGAGTGTATTCTTGGGGATTATTTATTTATGGTGTATACTCGAAGGCGGATAGAGGAAATACCTTCTTTTTATAAATCAGGGAATATATACGGTTTTATGTCGGGAGATTTTTGTGGCATATCGTGGCATCTATATCTTATTATAGGTTTTAAAAATAGTGGAAAACAGTTTAATTCAGTTGGAAGCGAGGATGAGTATGTTGACTGAACAGCAAGCTATACTTTATCTGTTTGAGTATCATTTTGGACATTGGAAGAATAAAAAAATTGTCCTCTATGGTAATTATGAGACGGCATCATTAATTATGACACATTTTGAAGAATATCATATATTAGGAAGAATTAGTTTGCATGATGATGATAGTTTGCGAATTACTTTTCGTGAGGCCTCTCAAGCAGATGTAATTATTGTAATAAATAAAGAAAATGGAATGCAACAAGCTTTTAATGATATATATTTTTGGTGTAAAAAGTTACATATGCCTATATATGGACTTAATGGTAAAAATTTGTTAGAAAGCTTATGCTATTCTCGAATAGAAAGCCCCAGAAGTTTAAAATTTAGAGAGCAATTCTGTGATTGCTTGGATGATAATTTTGCTTTATATGGTAAAGGGCCAATTGCAAGAAGTATATTGGAATCACTACCTGAATTTAACATAGTTGGATTACTGGATAAGAATGAGGACTCTGGGGAACAGTATGGAAAAAAATTTTTGACATATGAGGAAGTGATAAGGAAAGATGTATCTAAAATAATTGTTGCAGCTAAGGAAGAAAATCAAATTTTTATTTTCAACAGAATAAAGAAATTTTGCGAAAGAAATTCAATTGGAATATATAATGTTAGTGGAGAAGATTTATTTGTGCGCTTTAGACAGAATCAAGGAGAGAATATACATGAAGTAGTGGCATCTGTTGATGAAAAATACTGTAGAGAAAAGATTGATATAAGCGAGGTTGTTATATTTTCTATATTAGATATATTAATAATGAGAAAGGTAATGAATGAAGATGATATTATTATATTATTAGAAGAACGGGCAAAAAAGCTAAATAAATTTGACCCGATTATATTTAAAATTCGTAAGGAACTCCAAACAAAAGAAAAAATAGAAAGTATTTATGAATTATATGGTGCTATTTTTAATAAATTTGAGATAGAAAAATTTGACATTGAACAATTAATAAATATAGAATTGTCAATTCAAAAAGATGTTTTAACAAAACGCACTAAAATGATAGAACTCTATAAATATGCCATTTCACAAAAAAAAGAAATATATTTAGTAGAAGATAGTATTTTACCAAAGAGCTTTTGGATGGCTGTATTAGATGAATTTGAAATATCAGGATATAGGCAGATTTATCTTTCTAATGCATATGGATGTTCAATAGGTACAGGGTTAATAAATATTATAAAAAGAAATTTGGGAGATAAAACATTTGTTTATTTTGGAAGAAAGCAAGAGTTTTCCGGTTTGAAAATAAATGAAAATGTTATAGAAATTCCAAGTGCATTAGAATTACTCTCAGAATCCAGCTATGCAGAAATGAGATTTTATCCAACTAATATAAATGAACGTACTATGTTGGGGCTGTTTTTGACTAGATCATTTTCCAATCCGTTTGAATTATGTAATACTGACGGTAGAAGGAAAGTGGTAAATTTTGATGATTTTGTTTATTTGTTTATTTCGCCATTAATAGTAAATTATGTTTTGTGGCTTGTTAATATACTTAAAAGAGAAAAGTTCGATGGAGTATTGTTTGCAGCAAGAGACGGGTATTTCTTTAACAAAATGTATGAATGGTTAAAAACAAACGATATAGAAGATACCTTTCCACCGAATATTTACTTTTATACATCGAGGAAAGCGGCTGGTAATGCAGCTATTGATTCTGAAGAGATTATTTCAAGAATTTTTGCTTTACCATATAAGGATTCTCCGGAAACTGTTCTTAAAAAAAAGCTTCAAGTAGAGGATGATGAGATTATAGAATACCAAAAAACTGGAGCTCGAAATTTAATTGAATATGCGTTGCTACACAAAAAGTTGATTTATGAAAAGTCTCGAAAGCAGAGAAAAAATTATTTGTCATATGCAAAAAAATTAAAATTAAAAGAGAACGGAAAGTATGCTTTTTTTGATTTGGGGACTTCTGGAACAACACTGCTATTTCTGAGAAAGATAATGCCATTTGAGTTGATAGGCACAGCCTTTTTTTGGTATGATGTTTTTGATGGAGAAAAAAGAGAGCTTCCTATTCAACCTATGTATCTAAATAGTCAAATAGATGATACTAATTCATATAATTATATGATTAAGAATGAGTACTTACAGGAACAATATGTTTTTTTGGAGCCAATCATGACGTCTTTGGAGCCCTCGGTTTTTGGATTTGATGAGAATGGAAAGCCAATATTTGAGAGTGAACCGCGAACAATCCTGGAGAAAGAAAGGGTTAAAAGAGCTCAGGATATCATTATGAATTATTTTATTGAGTTTATGCAGTATTATTATATTAAGGATGTGCCTATAGGAAGTTTCTATGTTGAACAGTTTTTTACATTAAAGGATATGAAGTATACAAATGAAAGTTGTAAAGAGCTAGATGGTTATTTCAATAGAGATGATTTAGGGGCCAGCAAGGTTGAGATAAAAAGGAGATAAAAGTGATGACAGAAAAGGACGAGATGTTGTTTACATATTTAAAGATGGTAGCTAAAAAGGAGTTACATGATTATAGGATTGTTTTATTTGGAGCGGGAGTCGTAGGACAACGCATGTTCAACAGCCTTAAAGATATAGGAATAGACATTGTAGGATTTGCAGATAATAATAAGAAAATATTTGGAAAACGAATAGAAGGTAAGAAAGTTTTTTCATTAGAAGAGTTATTGGCTTTTAATGAGGAGTTTATATGGGTTGTATCTGTAAAAGATGAAAAAATGAAAACGGATATCGCCAAGCAATTAAAAAGCAATGGAGCTAAAAAAGTTATTTCTTCTTTAGAAGAATTGCTGTTTTCTTTTTTGTTAAGGGATAATGAGTTAGAAAAGAAACCCATTTTCTTGTTTGGAGCGGGAAAAATTGGCAAAAAGTATGTGATGAATTTAGAACGGTTTGGTGTGCCTGTTGAAGGTTTTTGTGATAATAGTAAATCAATCATAGGAACAATGATAGAAGGTAAGATTGTATTTTCATTAAAGGAAATTAAAGAAAAATACAAGGACGTTATTTGGCTTATATCAATTAAAAATCAAAATATTAAGAGGGAAATAGGAGAAGAACTCGAAAATAATGGTTATAGTATAATAACATACTCAATTTCTGAATTACTTGATAAGATTGGAAAGCCTGATTTGAAAAGTTTCTTTATAGAAAAATACAGAAAAATAAATTCTGAGGATATCCTTTCGTATATAGACTTTAATAAAATAGGTGCCCATATTTTAGCGGACCAACAAAATGAGTTTTCCGAGGTAGAATTAAAGAATAAGTTAATAGAGTTCTCATATAAGCCATTAATTTCTGTTCTTGTTCCTATGTATAATCCTCCAATGGAGTGGCTTCCTCGCGTTGTGGAATCGTTGCAAGAACAAATATATGGTAATTGGGAATTATGCATTTCAGATGACGGTTCAACGTCCCGAGATGGAGTATATTATATTAAAGAGATGGCTAAAAATGAGTCAAGGATCAAATTAATTGAGAATCAATATAATAGAGGAATCTCAGCGGCTTCCAATGCTGCATTGAATGCAGCGGAAGGCGAGTTTATTGCGCTCCTTGACCAAGACGATGAATTACCTAAAGATGCCTTATATTGGATTGTACAGAGGCTTAATGACAAGCCAGAAGCAGACTTTATTTATACTGATGAATGTAAGTATAATTCAAAATCTTCTATCCCGTTTTTTGATTTCTACTTAAAACCTAATTGGTCGCCGCGTTTACTAATGAATCATATGTATACAGGCCATTTAACAGTATATCGTACAAGCGTTGTACAAGCTGTTGGAGGATTTAGAAGTCAGTTTGATTTTTCACAGGATTATGATTTGGCATTACGTATATCAGAACACACAAATAATATTGAACATATCGAGAGAATTTTGTATTACTGGAGAGCAATTGAAACATCAGCTGCAACAGGTGCAAAAGATTTTGCAAGAGTAAGTAACATGCATGCTTTGAAGGAATGGTTCAATAGGCATAACATGAATGTAATGATGCAGACGATGCCTAGAGGGAATTATGGAAGGGTTATTAAAGAAGTATCATTTCTTGTAAGTATCATTATACCTACGGATAATTATGAAAATTTGAGAGAATGTATTCATGGATTAATGGAACGTACATCATACGAGAACATAGAAATTATTCCAGTAACAAAGTCTGAGATTTTAGAGGATATAAAGAAAGAATTTGCATATTTAGAAGGTATTTTAAGGCCATGTAGGTTCAATGAATCATTTAATTTTTCTAGAAAATGTAATAAAGGAGTAGAATTTGCAAAAGGTGAAGTTGTGATTTTTTATAATGACGATGTTAACCCGGTTTCCAGAGATTGGATTGAACGGTTGTTAGATTTGTTGGAGTTGCCAGATGTGGGAAGTGTCTCACCTATGTTGACAGGTCCAGACGGGAAAATTCAGTATGCTGGAATGATTACAGGTACTCCGGGGTTAATTGGTACATCGTTTAATGGATACATGGCAGATAACTTTGCATATGCGGTATTTAACCATTTCATACTCCGAGATGTTTCTGTTCTAAGTGGAGCTTGTTGTGCAATGACCAAGAAGGTATTTAAAGAGGTAGGAGGATTTGATGAGCAAAACACTCCAAATGGTCATTCAGATGTTGATTTGAGCTTTAAAATTTTAGAGAATGGATATTTTAATGTATACAATCCATATGCAAGATTAATCCATTTGGGAAATCATACTTGGCATGAAAAAGATAAAGCGGATAAAGCTGACATCTATTGTTTGAAAAAGTGGGGTAAATATTTGGAGACAGATGCTTTCTTTACTAATTCACAAAAGCAAATGTTCTATTTCGATTTTTTATATCAATTTAATATTACTTTTCCGGATGCAATTAAAAATACAGACGGAAAGGGTAAAGATGTTTTATTTATCACACATGAATTATCTAGAACTGGTGCTCCTATAGTATTAAAGGAGGCTGTGAGAATTACGTTAGATAAAGGCGATTTTGCAATTGTTTTATCATATAAGGATGGGCCATTGAAGAACGAGTTTTTGAAGATGGGTGTCCCAGTCATGATTGATGAAGCTCCTGTAAAAAAACATTGGATGTTTGAACGGTTTGCACGTAATTTTGATAAGGTTATTGTTAATACAATTGCAGCATATCACGCTGTAGAATTATTACAGAACTCTCTTCCAAATGTATATTGGTGGTTACATGATGGAAAATACGCTATGAAATCTTATAAAAGATTGTTACCATCAAGTTTATCTAGTAATATAAAAGTTTTGTTTGCCGGAAGATATGTGCAACAGGTAATGCATGATGCTGGTTTTGATTATGCAGGAGAAATACTGCAATTTGGTATCCAGAAGGAACATTTAAATTGCGATAAAAGGACATATAGTTCTAACTGTTTAAGATTCACCTTTTCAGGGTCTTATGAAGAACGTAAAGGGATAGATGTTTTAATAAAAGCAATTGAGATGTTGCCAAGTGATATAAATAGGAGATGTGAGTTTGTATTAATGGGGCAGCCAATGTATGAAGACGTATTTAAAATGGCTGAGGATTTTGCAAGGCAGAAAGCAAATGTAGTAGTTTCACATAGTGTTACACATGAGAAAGCTATAGAGGTATATAGAGATTCCTATGCAATTATTGTTCCATCCCGGGATGAACCAACATCTGCAGTTGCGGTAGAAGCCATGATGCTAGGGCGACCGGTGATATGTTCTGACAACACAGGAATATCTTATTTTATAACTCAATATGAGAATGGTTTGGTTTTTCCGTCGGAGAATTCGGAAAGACTATCAGAGTTGATTTGTTGGGCGGTAGAAAATGAAGATAATATGAATAATATAGGAAGGAGAGGGAACCAAATATGGGAAGAATATTTTACAATAGAAAGGTTTTATCATAACTTTTTAGAAAAAGTAAGTGATAAATAATTTGAATCATGGTTGGACACTATTAAGAGGGGTTGAATTTGAAACAGAATGTTGTGGATTTGTTTAGGTTATGTAGGATGGACGTATATGGCAAGCAATTAAGTATGGGAGATAGAATCTATGATGAATGATGAACAATATCTTTTGGATTTATTTGAAATAAAATTCAGAAGATATAAACATAAAAATATTGTATTATACGGAAAAGGTCCTATGACAAAACTTCTGATTGAGCATTATACGGATTACAACATTGTGGGTATAATGGACTATTGCAAAACTGAGGGAGTAATTTACGGAAAACCAGTGTTGTCTTATGCTGACCTGCCTTTCCGAAAAGTAGACTTAATTATACCAGTGGCCAGACCTGAATCCATGAAGCAGGTGTTTAATCGTATTTACAGGTACTGTGAGAAATATCATATACAGCTATATGGCCTGAATGGTGATAATCTGTTTGAAACCTGCGAAATTCCGCAGGAGAATCCAGAACCAGTGGATTTTGTAAAGGTGTTTCGGGAAAGATTTCGTGACTGTTGGGATAAAAAAATAGTGCTGTATGGTAAGGGACCGAAGACACAGAGGTTAGTGGAGGAATGCCCTGAATACAATTTTATTGGAATATTGGATAAAAATGTAAAAGAGGGAATGATTTATGGAAAACGGATTTTGAATTATGAATCTGTTCAGGCATTTGGGGCAGATATGATTATTGCTGTCGCCAAACCAGAAAATTTGAAATATATTTACAACCGTATGCATGAATTCTGTTCTTACCACGGGATTCAGCTTTATGATGCAGAGGGCAATAATCTGTTTATTACTCAAAAGGATACGTCCTTTATGATTGAGCCTGACATGTATTTTGATGTTGGAGAAGATGAACTGAGAAAACAGATCGATGTTCATGAAATAATCAGCTTTGATATGTTCGATACCCTGGTAATGAGGAAGACTTTGTATCCCGTGGATGTATATGCTATTGTTGAAGATAGGGCGAAGGCCAGAGGGATTGGGGTTAAGGGATTTAAGGAACAGCGCTGGGAAGCAGAAATGAATACTGTGCAGGAGATACCGGATATTTACCGCATTTATAACGAACTCCAGCGATTGACAGGTATAAATGACAATCAGAAAGATGAACTGCTCCGACTGGAGTTGGAAACGGAGAGAGCGGTTCTTATTCCGCGCAGCCATATGGTTTCTGTTTTAAATTATGCAGTAGAACAGGGAAAACAGGTATATATAGTCTCAGATATGTATTTGCCGGAGAAGATTTTAGGCGAGATTCTGTCAGAACTGGGTATTAGCGGTTATAAAAAGCTTTTTGTATCATGTGAGTACCATAAGAACAAGGTGACTGGATTATACAAGGTATTTAAAGAGTATGTGAGGGGAAACTCTTATCTGCATATAGGTGATAATTATTATGCGGATTGTGTATATTCACAGCAGAATGGCCTGGATAGTTTTTATATAAAAAAGGCCAGTGAGATGCTCCCTCTATCCGGATATGCACCGATTCAGTGCTATACTTCTAATATCAATGAGCGGCTTATTGTAGGGCTGTTCATTGCTAAAGCATTGAATAACCCCTTCTGCCTGCATCAGACAGATGGTAGGGTTAAGGTAGATGAAGTGTATTCTCTGGGATACATGTTTGTAGGGCCGTTAATTACAAAGTTTATTTTATGGCTGACTGGGCAGATGCGGGAAGGCAATTTCGATGAAATCTTGTTTTCGGCCAGGGACGGGTATTTGATTCAGAGATTATATGACAAGTACTTGGAAAAGAGAGATATCACAGATGCCCCACGGGGAATTTATTTCCGCTCTTCCAGACATGCTGCAGTTTGCGCCTCCATGCGGACTGAGGAAGATATCAGATGGATTTCTTCCTTGCCGTATTACAGCACACCAGAGATAATGATTCACGAGAGCTTTGACTTGCCGCTCGATCAGATACTGCCTTATGATAGCAGCAGATATCCTGATATCGTCAGTTATGGATTGGCTCACAAAGATAGGATATTTGAAAACTCTTTAAAATTGGCTGGGCGTTATCTGAAATATATGGAACACCTAGGGCTGAAGCCGGATGGAACGTATGCTCTTTTTGATTTCGTATCTTCTGGCACATGTCATTTTAGTCTCAATAAGATTGTTCCATTCAGGCTGGAGGGGATTTATGTATGTAATTATGACTGTAGGAAGCCGGAATGGAGGGCTATGCCATCAAAAGCTATGTTTATCCAAAACCGGGTTGTCCAAGATAATTCGTACGGGTCCTATATTCCTAATAATTATTTTTATTATAATTATTTATTTTTGGAAACCGTAATTACCTCTCCGGAGTGTACCCTGACGGGCTTTACAGAGGAAGGGGAGCCGGTATATGGGGAAGAAACCAGGACAATGGAAGAATTACGGTTTGTGCAGGAAATGCAGAAAGGAATCGAAGATTTTTTTGAAGCCTATATAGATTTAGAGGTGAGCGGAATACCTGTAGATACAGTATTGGTCGATCGGATTTACAGTATGAAGGATTTGTGTTATACAAATGAATGCTGTAAAATTCTGGACAATTTTGCTTTGAGAGAGGACATGATTCACGGGAGTATACCCTTAAACAGAAGATAATATAAAGCACATTTGGAGGAAGAAACATGGCAGTTCTTCATAAGGAATATTATAAGGGAACAGGAAACGGGCAGAAAAACATCCGGGTGAATCAAGATATACGGGCTTATATTGAGAATCATCCTAATGGGGATTTTTCCCATGTATTGGCGGAGGATGACCGCTGGCAGGTGTTTTATCATCTGTCAGATATGAGGACATCCATCCTTAATTGGTACGAGTGGAAAAAAGATGCCTCTATTTTGGAGGTTGGCGGGGAGTTTGGAGCTCTGACTGGTCTTCTGTGTGAGCACGCAGCGCATGTGACAACCGTGGAGTATGGCCTGTTTAAGGCTGAAGCTATCTGCAGACGTTATGAAGACAGGCATAATCTGGATATTTATGCCGGAAATATTCTGGATATAGAGTTTGAAGAAAAATTTGATTATATAGTGATGGTGGGCTGTCTGGAACGCCAATGTGGTGGGAGCAAATCTTCCAAGGAATACAGCGAATATCTGAAGAAGATTGTAACACTGCTCAAGCCAAATGGGAGACTGCTGGCCGCAGTGGACAACAGATATGGACTTCGATACTTCTGTGGAGAAGTAGAAACATATACGGGAAAGCCTTTTGCGGGTATCAAACATTATCCACAGGCCGCTAAGGGATATACTTTCAGTAGGCAGGAATTATTAAATATTATGAAGGAGGCAGGATTTAAAAATGTGAAGTTTTATTACCCGCTCCCTGATTATAAGCTGGCTCAAATGATTTATTCCGATAACTATTTACCTCAAAAGGATTTGGGTGAAAGACTGTTGTTTTATCATAGAAACCAGAGTACATTATTAGTGCCGGAACAACAGCTTTATAGTGATTTGATTGACAATCAAGTATTTCCTTTCTTTGCTAATTCCTTTTTGACAGAGTCCAGCCTTGATGGAGAGTCCAGTTCTGTCTTATTTGCAGCGGTAACCACAGACCGGGGAAAAAATCACGGATTATCCACGTGTGTACATGAAATATCGAGAAAAGGAGAAAAGAAAGAGGGGTGGATAGTAAAAAAACGGGCGTTATATCGTGACGGCCAGCCGAGTATTGAAAGTGTTTACAATAATATGATGGAGCTAGAAAAGAGGGGAATCCCTGTCGTTCCGCACAAGATAGAGGGAGATGCTGTGGTTATGCCTTTCATACCGGATATAACCTGTTCTGATTATTTGAGAAAGTTGGTATCAGTGGGAGATAGGGAAACGTTTGAAGCTATTTTTGAAATGTTGTATAAAAACATATTGAAATCCTCTGAGATTGTCCCGGATGGGGAAAACAAGCTTCCTGAGGCCAAAGAAATACTGGTGGAATATGGACCGATTCTTAAGCAGTGTTATGTAGATATGGTTCCCTTTAATTGTTTTTATATAAATGGTCAGCTGTTTTATTTTGATCAGGAATTTGTGAAAGAAAATTATCCGGCTGCATATCCCATGTACAGGGCACTGATGTATACCTATGCTTTTACACCAGATGCAGAGCAGTTGGTTCCTATTAGTGAAATGAAGAACCGATATGGTCTGGTACAATTGTGGGATATTTTCCGCAAAGAAGAGGACAGGTTTGTAGCAGATAACCGGAGGTATGATGTATATCAGAATTTTTATCGCTGGACAGGTGTGGATATAAATCAAATGAACCGAAATGCAGAATTACTACTGGACTAGGAAGGGCAGATATTATGATTGAAAGAAATACAGAAGGCTTATGTGGTTACGCAGTACCGGCAAAGACGAGAAGGCTATGGGCGGTACAGTTGGATTTACTGCAGGTTTTCAAAGAATTCTGTAATGCACACCAACTTCGCTATTATCTCTGGTCAGGTACATTGTTGGGGGCGGTGCGTCACCAGGGATTTATTCCATGGGATGATGATGTGGATGTTGTTATGCCGCGAAGAGACTATGAAACCTTTAAACAACTGGCGGTATCTGAATTAAGCGCTCCATATACGCTTCATACCAACGAAAATGATTCAGGCATATTCCGGGGGAGTATGTGCAGACTGCGTAACAGCAATACCACAGGGGCCGAATATTGGGAGATTAATGGCAGCAATAATTGGGGAATATGGATAGATATACTGGCTTTGGATTATGTGTTTGAAAATGAGGAAAAGCGTAAGAACCAGCTCCGAAAGATTGCAATATATAAAAGACTTTGTCTGATTCAAACTTTCGGTGAGGGCAGACCGGAATTTCAGACATTATCCAGATTAAAGAAGTATGCATATCGGATGATTATTAAACGGGAAGGCAGGGAAAAGCTTTTAAGAAGCTATGAGGAGGCATGTGCAGCCTGCCCGGAAGAGGAAGGATATTACGTTCGTCCGTTTACTGCGGCTTTTAATACAGATGATTATCAGGTGTATTACCGGAGTGATTTCAATGAAACAGCGCAGTTATTATTTGAAGGCTGTAAATTCGATGTTCCGGCAGGATATGACCGGTTATTGGGTATGATGATGGGAAAGTATATGGAGTATCCTTCGGAGGAACTTAGGATGCCGCGACATACAGGGATTTTTGACCCGGAAACACCATATCAGATATACCATCAAAGGCTGGCAGAAACTTTTAATGGCGCAGAAGGGAAAACCATCGTTATATTTGGCGCAGGCAATATGTTTGAGGACTATATGCGTAGGTTCGGTGCAAGGTTCAGGCCCGCATATATTGTAGATAATGGCCGGGAAAAGTGGGGAAAATCCTTTCATGGAATTATGGTCTGCGGACCGGAGAAACTGCTAGAGATTCCTAGGGATAGGCTGCGGATTATTATATGCAATATCTATTATCGTGAGATAGCGCTGCAGTTAGAAGAGATGGGGTTTGATGAGTATTATCTTCACATAGAAAACGTATATTGGCTGAATGATATTCTGTTTCCAACCAGGCTTAAAAAGAAAGCGAAACCGGAAAAAAAGGGATTGGTTTTGCAGGAACTTAAGGCCGACATAGGAGGTGTGGGATTAAAACTTTCTCCTGATACCGGAATGATTGAGTCCGGGGATGATACATGGATGGCAACTTACAGGATTTACCATGCGCAAGCGGGCAGTTACCTGAAGCTGAATGATGATGCGTATCGTTATGGAGTTGCTACCTACAATGCAGAAGTAAATGGAACATATATTTATACCTATTGCTACCAAAAGGAAGAAAACTGGACAACCTATAATCACGATTACTATGAATCGCAGCTGAGAGGCGGAAACTATTATTTTAATGACGACAGATATTTCCGCGTCTGTCTGAGAAGGGCAGATGGAGCTTCAATCCCCGCGGACGCAGGGATACATCTGGATAATATACTCTCTTTTGTTTCCACATATACGGAATATCAGCCAAAAACATTATTTGCAGACGAAATACGGGATACAGCGACTAAGGTATTAAAGAGAAAGAAGAAGGGAAAGACTCTGACACTGGCTGTTCTGGCTGATACGCATTATGTAGTTGGTGGATGCTGGGAGGATTCGATTGACAACATACAGGCGGTTCACGAGCAGGCTGGTTTTGACGCAGTTGTCCATCTGGGGGATATTACCGATGGAATGGTGCCCAGGGCGCTGACAGAAGAATATGTGCATAATGTTATGTCCGGATTACAGAGTGTGGGAACGCCTGTATATATGGTACAAGGAAACCATGATTCCAATTATTTTTCAGGAAATCCTGAGGTGCTGGATGATGAAGGGCAGTTTGACTTGTATCAAGCCGAATTGCCGTCTGATGTGGTACGAGATGGAAAAAGTTTCTGGTATTATGTGGATAGGCCGGATTTGAAGCTTAGGCTCCTGTTCCTGGCATCCTTTGACCATCGTGAAAAGGTGCGGTATGGATTTCCGGAAAAGGAACTTAAATGGGTGGAACGGACACTGGCGGACACGCCAGATGGATATTCCGTATTGGTCTTTGCTCATGTCCCGCCTCTTCCGGAAATCCATTATTGGAGCGATAAAATCAGGAACGGAGAGGAGCTAATCAATATTTTGGAAAGCCACAATAGAGGCGGACACAGGATTATGGCATATGTTCATGGACATAACCATGCTGACCAGATATACGGAAAACGGGATTTTCCGATTATTTCCCTTGGTTGTAATAAATGCGAATATTTTATGGATAAGAAACCGGAAGGCGCTATTGTTTACGAACGGAAGCTGGAAACTGTATCACAGGATCTCTGGGATGTAATGGTAATCAATCCTGAGGAGAATCTGATTGACTTTATCCGCTTTGGTGCCGGCGAGGACAAGCATATATAGAAGTGAGGCAATGAAAGATGACAGAGGTTTGGGCTCATAGGGGGGCTTCCGGCTATGCGCCGGAGAATACACTGGAAGCATTTGCGCTGGCGGCAGAGATGGGGGCTGATGGGGTTGAGCTGGATGTCCAGATGAGCCGCGATGGTTACCTGGTGGTGGCACATGATGAGAGGATTGACAGGGTTAGCAACGGCAGCGGGTTCATCCGGGATTTTACTCTGAAGGAACTGAAGGGATTTCTTTTTAACAGGACCCATCCGGAATACAAGGATGCCAGGATACCTACCCTGCGTGAGGTATATGAGCTCTTGAAAGACACTCCGTTAAAGATTAATGTGGAGTTGAAGAACGGGGTTTATCTTTATGATGGGCTTGAAGAACGGGTTCTGGAGCTGACTGATCGGCTGGGGATGGCAAAACGGGTGATTTATTCTTCCTTTAACCATAATAGTGTGGCTTTGATTAAGCACATGAAGCCAGATGCAGTGACGGGTGTATTATATTCTGACGGTATTTATGACCCGGCGGCTTATGCACAAGCCATAAGCGCGGACGCGCTGCACCCGTCCTTTTATAATCTGCAGTATCCTGGAGTAATGGAACAGGCGGGAGAAAGAGGGTTAAAGGTTCATGTATGGACCATCAATACCCAGCAACAGGGACGGGAGTGTTTGAGGGCTGGGGTGGATGCAATTATTAGCAACTATCCGGATAAAATGAAAGAACTCCTTTGAAAGGCTGGATTCCCAGCCTTTTCTATTTACATTTCCAGTCCCGTGAAGTATACTTGGATAAGGTAAAATTGGAGAAAATGCGAGTTTTATGAGGATGGAAGACGAATGAAGAAAGTAATTACATACGGTTCTTTTGACCTTTTTCACGAGGGACATTATCGTTTATTAAAAAGGGCTAAGAAATTAGGGGATTATCTAATTGTCGGGGTGACTACAGAGCACTATGATGAATCCAGAGGAAAGCTGAATGTCATGGATTCACTGATGGATCGGGTGGAGCATGTCAGGCAGACCGGATTGGCAGACCAGATTATTATTGAGGACCATGTGGGGCAGAAGGTAGAGGATATCCAGAAATATGGGGTGGATATCTTTACGGTGGGTTCTGATTGGATTGGGGCGTTTGACTATCTGAAGCAGTATTGCCAGGTGGTGTATCTGGAGCGCACAAGGGATGTTTCCAGCACCATGCTGAGGGCGAAGAATTTTTCACTCATACGGCTGGGCATTATCGGATGCGGCCGTATTGCAAAGAGGATGGTACCGGAAGTAAAGTATGTCAGCGGTATTTATGTGGAGAGTGTATATAACCCCAAAATGGAGAGTGCCAGGAAATTTGCAGAGACTAATGAGCTTAAGTTTTATACGGCTAATCTGGACGATTTTTTTAATCAGATAGATGCGGTATATATTGCATCGCCTCATGGGACACATTATGGATATGTGAAACAATCATTGTTGGCTGGCAAGCATGTTCTGTGTGAAAAACCGATGACGCTTAACCGGAAAGAGGCTGAAGAACTGTTTAGCCTGGCAAAGGAAAAGAACTGTATTCTGATGGAGGGCATTAAGACCGCTTATTGCCCGGGATTTGTGCAGATGCTGAGTATTGCCAGAAGCGGAGTGATTGGGACAATCAGGGATGTGGAGGCCTGTTTTACAAAGCTGACAAGTCCTATCCTAAGAGAGTTGACGGATACGCAGACTGGAGGAAGCTTTACAGAACTGGCCAGCTATACATTATTTGCAATCATAAAACTTTTGGGAAGCAATTACCAAGAGGTGAGGTTTGATGGATTTTGGGCTCCCAATGGGGTGGATACATATATAAAAGCATATGTTAAATATCCTTACAGCTTGGCTGAATCCAGGACCGGGTTGGGAGTGAAATCAGAGGGACAGTTAATTATATCCGGCACCAGGGGCTATATTAAGGTTACGGCGCCATGGTGGAAGACACAGGAGTTTGAAGTCTGCTATGAAGATACCAGTCAGAATGAACGGTATTTTGTTAAATTTTTAGGAGACGGCCTGCGGTATGAAATCAGCGATTTTGTATCGGCTATGAATGGTTTTGAGAAGAGCGATTATAAACTGACAGCAGAGGAATCCATAGCAATTGCCGGAATTATGGAAGAATTTTTAACTATGAGGAATAATAAAGGGGAAACAGAGGATGAAGGATTATAATATCGGTTATGTAGCAGGCGTGTTTGATTTGTTTCATATAGGACACCTGAATTTAATAAGAAAATCAAAGGAAAAATGTGAGTATCTGATTGTCGGGGTGCTGACGGATGAACTGGTTGTACATTTTAAAGGGAAGAAACCGTATATACCGTTTGAAGAGAGGCTGGAAATTATAGGGGCATTAAAGTATGTGGATAAAGCGGTAGGTGTCACCATGGATAATATTGACAAGATGGCTGCCTGGGAATTGTATAAATTTGACTGCCTGTTCTCCGGGGATGATTATGTGAATAATGAGTCCTGGATTATAGATAAAAAAAGGCTGAATCAGGTAGGAGCGGATATACACTTCTTCCCATATACGAAGAGTACCAGTTCTACGCAGATTAAAGAGGCGATGGGCAGGCGGTAAGGGATTAAATGCTAATTTTGGAGATATATTATGAAAAGCAAAGACATTCGATTTAAGGTAACTATTGGTATAGGATTAGTATTTGTATTTAGCATAATACCGTTGTTATTAGTTGCACGATATAACCATGGCTGGGCAGATGATTATTCCTATGGTTTCCTGGCATATTCTGCTTGGAAACAAACACATTCAATATGGCAGATAATATTGGCCGCGGCTGCACAGGTTAAAAACAGCTACTTTAATTGGCAGGGAACATATTCAGGTATATTCTTCATGGCAATTCAGCCAGGGATTTTTGGTGACGCTTATTATACTGTAACAACATATCTTTTGCTGTTTCTTCTCATCAGCAGTGTGCTGTTTTTCTTTAAAGTTATTATAATTGAGCTTTTAGATGGAGATAAGTGTGATTGGTTTGCAATCAGCATACTTATCTTGTTTTTGATGATACAATGTGTTCCCGATCCCGTGCAGGCTTTTTACTGGTTTAATGGTTCGTTATATTATCTTGGCTTTTTTTCGTTATTACTATATATGATAGGGATATGCGTTCAGATATCCTGCCAAGAAGAGCGCAAAAAAATAGTAAGAATAAGACGTGTAGTTATGACGGTTGTGTTAAGCGCGATAATTGGTGGGGGAAACTATGTAGGTACTTTATTGGCAGTAGAAATAAGTGCGTTGATTTTAGTAATTATATATTACAAGCGTCTAAAAAGTGGAAGAATATTGACTGTTCCGTTTATTGTATTAATGGTTGGCTTCTGTATTAGTATGATGGCTCCAGGAAATGCTATACGGTCGGCGGCTTTTACCGGCCAGCAAAAAGGAGTCGTCCAATCCATATATTATTCATTTAGATATGGGGTTCAGTTTATAAATGAATGGACAAATTTGTATTTAATATTTGCGTTGATGTTTTTATGCCCATTTTTATGGAATGTGGTAAAGAAAAAGAACGGAGTAGAGAGATATTGCCATTTCCCGTTATTATTCCTGATGTTTTCGTTCTGTTTGTTTGCTTCTAGTTTTACCCCTACATTATATGCAACAGGCGGATTGGGACAAAATATTGAAGCCGCAGGCAGGGTACAAAATGTCAGATATATTTTATTTGTACTGTTAATAGTTTTTAATGTTCTTTATTTTATGGGATGGATAAAAGGACGGTTGGCTGATGTGAGGTTAAACATTCTTACTTTACAGGATATGAAGATGTATTATGGTTTTCTTGTTATAGGAACTATAGGTCTAGCTATATGTCCGAAAAGTTTTAATGAGTTAACTTCCGTCTCAGCAATTTATTCCTATTATACAGGCGAACTACAGGAATATGTTCAAGAGGCAGCTGACAGGAAGGCGCTATTAGAAAGTAATGAAAGTGTTGTTACATTAAAACCGTATAAAGCACGCCCGCGTTTGTTGTATTATTACAATGATATACAGCTGGATGAGCATGATTGGAAAAACGAGATAATAGCAAGATGGTATGGTAAAGAAACGGTATATTTGGAGGACGAAGCTGGTGAACAATAAAAATAAGGGGAACAGAATACTTATGTTGTTGATTATCGGCGGAGGGGGGTATATTGCGGCGCAACTTCTGCGTCTACAATGTTTTCATATATATAATATAATCAACTCGGATATGTCTAGCGAGATGGTCCTGGCCAGGCAGCTGGCAGAACAGGGAAAGTGGTTGCTGTCTGAGAACTGGTATTATTCTACGGAATTGCGTGTGGTTAATACTCAGTTGATATCGGCGTTTATTTTCCGATTTACGGATAACTGGCAGTTAGTCAGGGCTCTGACTGCTATTATTTTATATTTGGTTTGTGGAGGAGCCGTTGCTTTCCTTGGGAAGAGTTTAAATTGGAAGTGTTGGGTTATATTTTTATGTGAATTATTAATGCTAATTCCCTATTCATGGGAATATTTGGGCATAGTGCAGTTCGGATGTTTTTATTATCCACATATTAGTTTGATGTTTTTTGCTTTGGGAGTCTTTTTTTATAGCGAAAAGAAAAAGGTTTGTGTCCTGTACTGGCTGCTTATTTCTTTCCTTATGGGATTGGGAGGACTGCGGTATCTTTTAATATTGCACATTCCGGCCGTTTGTGCAGGTTTATCGCTGTTAATAAAGAAAAGGGAATTTTATGACTTTATGATTTATCCGACCAGGGAAAATATTGAGAGGCTTTTGGGCCTAAACGAGACACATTATGCCGCTGTCAATATAAGCGGAGGTGTAATGGCAGGCGTCGGTTATATCGTAATGGAAAAATTGTTAAGGAAGAGATTTATCTTTCAAAGCTTTAATGACTTGAGCTATCTGAATTTTGGGGAGAAAGGGGAATCGATTTTTGGCACTTTTGGAAAAGTAATTATGGGAATACCGGAAATTATGGGATTTAAGTATGATGTCCGCTTGATGTCAGTTCAGGGGTTATTGAATGTATTTATATTGCTTCTGGTTCTGGTAATATTAATTTGTGTGTCTGTTCAAATAAAAAGGGTATTTGTTGGTAAGGACAGCTTGGATAGCCCTGAAAGAAATAACTATACCAGTGATTTTATACTATTGCAGTTCTTGTTTTCTTTTTTGTTAAATCTTTTTATTTTTGTTTTTGCTGGAAATTATACATCTAGATATTGGATTTTAGTGCTTATATGGTTGATACCATTATTGGCAGTTTTTATGAATGGAGTTGAAAGAGCATCTAATCTTTTTAGATTATGTATATTAAGTATCATCGTTTATGCGTTGGTAAATGGTACGGTGGTGCTGAATGATGCGATAAAACATAATAATTCGACAAATCGTTATGCTGTAAACCGGTATTTGATAGACCAAAATATAAATGTTGGGTATTCAACATTTTGGAATGCAAATGTAACAACCGAAATGACGAATGGGGAAATTAAAATACTTCCAATAAACAGTGAAAGTGATTTAGTGATTTATAAATGGCTGACCCCGAGAGATTTTTATTATGATGATAGGCAGATAGATGAGTTGTCATTCATTCTTCTTAGCCGTCAAGAGGCAGAACAGGTACAGGATATACCGCTGTATCAAAATGGGCAGATTGGGTATATGGATAGTTCGTTTGTGGTGTATACATTCAAACGGGATTATTTGGAAAGTCAGATAAGCTATTGATTTCAGGAGTGATAGTGGATATCTGGGAGGAGATACAACCATGAGAAAAACATTGTATATTGTAATCCCCTGTTACAATGAACAAGAGGTACTAAGGGAGACGGCTAGACAGCTTTTTGAAAAATTTGAGACAATGGGAGGGAAAATATCATCTGACAGCCGGATAGTATTTGTAAATGACGGCTCTAAAGACCACACATGGGATATCATAAAAGAACTGCATGAAGCCAATCCATTGTACAGCGGCATCAACCTCAGCCGGAACCGCGGACACCAGAATGCACTGTTGGCTGGACTTATGACGGTTAAGGGTTACTGTGATATGGCGATTTCTATGGACGCGGATTTGCAGGATGATATCGGAGCTATTGATGAGATGGTGGATAAATTTTATGAGGGCTATGATATCGTATATGGGGTACGCAGTAAGCGGGATACAGATACATTTTTTAAGCGGTTCACAGCAGAGGGATTTTATAAGATAATGTCCAGGCTGGGGGCGGATACCGTTTATAACCATGCGGATTACCGTCTTATGAGCAGACGGGCTTTGGAAGGGCTGTCAGAGTTTAAAGAGGTGAATCTTTTCTTGCGTGGAATTGTTCCTATGATTGGGTATTCCTCCACGTCGGTCTACTACGCGAGGAATGAACGTTTTGCCGGTGAGAGTAAATATCCGCTTAAGAAAATGCTGGCATTTGCTTTTGAGGGAATTACCTCTCTCAGTACCAAACCAATCAGGATGATTGTGATGCTGGGGAGCGTCATACTGGGAATAAGTATTCTCATGCTTATCTGGAGCGTTGCAGGATTCTTTAGGGGGACGACTGTGCCGGGATGGGCCAGTATTATGGTTTCGATATGGGGAATCGGTGGCATACTGATCTTGAGCGTAGGAGTGGTAGGGGAGTATATCGGTAAGATTTATTTGGAGACAAAAGAGCGCCCAAGGTATATCGTAGAGAGTTTTATGAATGATGGAAAAAGGATGGCAGGTGAGGATGAAAAATAAAGAGAATCGTATCCATATTAGCAGTATTGAGTTGAAATTCATCCAATTTTGTCATATTAACATATTGGTTTTAGCAGGAGTAGTTCTCTTTCTCATATCCCTCATAATACGATGGCATTTCAGGGGGTTCATATCTAGGGATTATGAAGCATTTCTGTTACCTTGGTACAATGAATTAATTGAGGGCGGGGGTTACAAAGCACTAAAGAATGAAATTGGGGACTACTATATTCCTTATATAACACTTATGGCGACGATGACTTATCTGCCCGGCCCTCCGCTTTATTGGATAAAGCTGGTATCCATTGTATTTGATTATATAGCGGCTGGAGTTTCTGGCATGATTGTATGGGAACTGAAAAAGGATTACTGCATTGAAAAAAGGAAACTGCTTGTGTTTTTAACATGGACTTCCATCATTTTATCTCCGATGGTTATATCCAATGGCGCGGTATGGGGACAGTGCGATATTATATATACTACATTTATTTTGTTAAGTTTGTATTTCATGATAAAAATGCAGTATACATGCAGCTTTTTGTTTTTAGGAATTGCATTTTGTTTTAAGTTTCAGACAGTATTCATGTTACCAATCTATATTTTGTTATATTTGAAACAGAAGCGCTTTTCAATCCTTTATTTTATGTATATTCCGTTAATGTATCTGGTTTCGGGATTGCCGGCTATATTTGCTGGGCGCAGGATACTGAATGTTTATGGTATCTATTTTGGGCAGATTACCAGTTATAATATGTTGACATTAAAAATGCCTAATATTTATAGCCTACTCCCGGAACAGTATGGGATGTTTTTTCTGCCAGGGATTATGATCACAATGGCACTGATTATCCTTATGGCTGTATATGTGGTGTATTATAAGGGGGGTGTGCTGGATAAGCTGTCAATTATTTTATTGGCATGCTGGTTTAATATGACTTGTATCTTCTTTTTTCCTGCCATGCATGAAAGATATAGTTTTCTATTTATAATTCTTTCAGGCCTCATATATATTCAGAATTACAGGAAAGTATACATTCCGATTATCTTTAACGCAGTAGCTGTTATTACCTATAATTTGTTTTTGTTTGGCTTTCTGGCAATAGATATGAGAATCCTTGCCATAATCCATTTGGCTTTATGGCTGGTAGTCAGTTGTGATATTGTTAAATATTTGAATCAAGAAGGAACTGTAGATGAAAAAGCTATTTGTTGTTAGTGCATATATCGTTAGTGCAACACTGTTTATTTTTTATATTTGGGTTTTATGGAATGCCAGGACACCTGAGGTGAATCTGGCATATCGCATGTATTATATCAATCGGGAGTTAGAAAAATGGCCGGGAATAGAGGGCTTTGATTATGTGGTAGGTATACCTGTATATATGAACCAGGAGCAGAAAAGGTGTGGTTCCGGGTGGGAAGATAGGAATAATCTTGGAAGGCGGGTTTCAAGCGAAGGAGCTTGGATATATTTTGACGGACTACCAGAGGATGACCTGCGTCTGACAATTGTTGTTGATGATATTGGAAAGAAAAACATACTGACAGTGTTATCGAATAGGGAAGAAACTCCTCTGACTTTGGAAAAAGGACGTGAAAATGGAGAGAGGGAGCAGTTGTGGACTGCTCCGATAAAGGCGGAGAACGGAGAAATATCCCTTCTTATAAATAGAACAGAAGATGTTTGGGTGAAGGAGATTACGATTGATGAAGCGAGTGAATAGTTATCTGGAAAATAATAAATGGATGCTCCCGTTATTAATTTTATTCATATTTCTTCTGTCCCGATTGCTGATGTATCTGGTTTTTATTGTCTGGCAATATGTAAATAATGTGGATATTTTCATATTTGACAGAATGAATAATTGGGATGCCGGCTGGTATAAAAGTATTGCTATGGATGGATATGCGCCGGCTCCAAGTCCAGATGGAACGGGGGAGGCTAACTGGGCGTTCTTTCCATTAATGCCGTTGGTCATGCGCTATTTGATTCGGTTTACTCATGGAAATGTAAATGTAGTTACCTGTATAGCAAATTCTCTTTTTTTCCTTGCTGGATTGGTGGCCTCTGCGTCCTATATATGTAAGACCAGAAATGATTATATTGAGGCTCTGTTATTCTGTCTGATATATTCATTTGGTCCATATAGCTTTTATTTCTCTATCTTTTACTCGGAATCATTGTTTTTTCTCTTTGTGGTGTTATTTTTTATATTCATGAAAGAAGAACGGTATATTGCAATGGGGGTAGTTGGCGCATTGGCCAGTGCGACGAGGAATCTTGGCGTCTTGCTGGTTTTTGCTGTTGCTGTGCAGTATACTTCAGATTATTTGAGAAGAGGCAGCGGAAAGTCACTATGGAATTACTGGAAAGAGGCGTTTAAAAACTACAGGCTGGTATTAGGTGTTGCATTAATTCCTCTTGGATTGTTTGGTTTTATGGTATTTTTATGGTATAAAATGGGAGATCCCCTGGCCTTCGCCCATATCCAATATGCGTGGGGGGAGCATGAAAGTTCATTACAGGAAGTGATAAAGGCTTTGACGGGAAGAGGGACAAGGCGAAAAATTTATTTTGCATTAGTAGGTATATTCGGTCTGATAGGCAGTATACATCTGGCCAGGACTAAAAGATGGGGGGAGTCCGTAATGGGAGTATTGTTCATTTTAGTCCCATTTTCTGTGAGAACTACATCGCTGCCAAGATATGTTATGGGTGCGTATCTGCCGGTGCTAGGCTGGACGGATGTGTTTTGTAAACAAAAGGCCAAGTGGTTAGGGATAATTCTGATAATATTGGCGTTGCTTGAATGTGTATTGTTTTATTGGTGGCTGGAGGGGAAAAATATTTTAATATAATCGGTAAGTCCAGGAGGAAAGTTATGTCTGTTTCTGCCATACTATTTCTAATATTTGTATTTTTAAAACCGCTGTATCTTTTTCCATCAGGAGGACTGGGGGTAGGAGATGCAGTATTGGCAGTGGCTTTTCTAAGTGCATTGATACGCAGGTTAAAAAAAGGGCGGCGTGGACTTTTATACAGGGAGGATTACTTTTTTTATGCGTTTTTAGCAGGTGTATTTTTGGTGAATGGCTGGTATTATATTTTATCTCCCCACAACGATTTCATACGTAATACAGCTTATTGGCTTTATGGATGCATGCTGTTATGGACTTTAAGGGAGGTGGCTGGAGAAAAGAACTTTCTGCTGTATCTCAACCGAATATTGAAGCTTATATTAGTTGTTCAGCTGGCGGTTTATGTTTTAGGAGCAGGACGTATTTATTATGAGTACTGGGATGCGAACAGGTATATGGGAACATTTAACAATCCAAATCAGATGGCATACGTGCTGTTTTTGACTATCCTCCTGATTTATTGCTATGATAGTGAACACCATAAACGATCGTTCTGGCTGTTTTATATAATTGATGGCTTTCTGATTTTGCTTACCAAATCTACCGGCATTTTTTTGGGATGGACGCTGTTGGCTGCGGGGAGTGGCTGCATTTGCATTTACAGACAGTATAAAGCTGGACGGATATCCGGCCGATTTTTGTGTTGTATAGGAGCAATTCTTACAGCAGCATTGGTAATCGGCCTTTGGTTGATATGGCCGGAGCAAGGCTTTACTATACAGGATAAAGAGTACAATATTCTTACGAGGATTCAAGAGAAACTGGCTCTGCTTTCACAGGGAGGAATCAGAAAGCTGATAGTTGACCGTGGTGGAGAAAAGATACTTTATTATCCAGAATATCTTCTGTATGGAGCGGGCGAAGGTTTCTTTGAACGTTTTCCCCTGGCAGTGGTCTGGAAGAGCGAAATTCATTCGACCCCATTCAGCATATGGTTTTCTTACGGTATAATACCTATGGCCCTGATGCTGGTGTGGCTTTGGAGGAACATGAAAGGTGCGCCTGTCCACTATTGGCCTGCTTATATTGCCCTTTTAGCGGAAAGCATGACAGTGATTAACTATCGTCAGCCATTTTTCTGGATGATACTGGCCTATGCCAGTATAAAATCGGCCAGTCATAATTACGGAGGAGGTTCATAGCTTTCGGGTCAGAATCGGATAGATTGCAGTAATATAAAAAGGTATAATAAAACCGTTGATGAATGCAGCTTTTGGAGGGCTGATAAAAAAGGATATTAAGGATGGAAATGTCTTGAATAGGAGCGTTAAGCCTATCATACCCAGTAAATAGCGATATAATTTAGTTTGCCAGGTTCCTCTGGCTTCGTTATAATGAATTAACTTTCTATCAAGAACCCATCCGTAAGCCAGACCAATGATACCACCACACCCGCGGAAGCAGCCATTTATCATTTGCTGAGGGTTTACAAGCAGTTGTCCATCAATATAATCCAGAGGATAGGATTTGTTTTTGGCATAGAATACCAGAAGAATGGATGCCAGTGTTGTGGAACCGGCAGTAATCCAGTCCCGTCCTCTTTTTTTATCTGCCCAGATTAGGAGATAATAGGTACCGTAGAGAATGAATCCTCCTAAAATAAGGGACACTAATACATCTTGGGGAGTATGGACGCCTAAATAGTTGCGGGAAAAACCTACAGCAAGTATAATGAGTAGCAGAATGCTTGCTAATGGTTTATTCCTTTTGAAATCATGTACGGCTAAGCCGCCCCATACAGCCATGGCTTTGGCGGTATGTCCACTGGGAAAGGAGTATCCGCTTGCCCCGGGCCTGGCAGAATCTACAGGGGTTATCCTGCTATCACGAATCCATGGCCTGTAAGCACAGACAGTTATTTTAATAGCCTGGTTTATAAAGTTTCCCAGGTGGAAATTGAAGAGAAGGTATAAGGCAGACTGTTTGCGGACACACCAGTATATGCCGGAGATGAGGGACATAATTATAAAATCTTCTCCGAAAGTGGTGGTAAAAAGAAATAAGCTGTTAAAGACCTGGTGTGTGATGGAACGGAGTGATTGAAGCGAAAGCAGATAGTCGATATCCATGAAATTCTCCTTTTAGTATTAGTTGGAATTATTATAAACGGGAAAACAGTAAGGGTCAATATATGATCTTATCAAAGCAACAATAAGTAAAAGTTTGAGCTTGGAGGGAAATAAGGATGAATATAACAGCGTTAATAATGGCCGGAGGGCGCGGAGAACGTTTTTGGCCCAGAAGCCGGAGAAATATGCCAAAACAGTTTCTGACCATTACAGATGATGGTAAAACGATGATTCAGCTGACTGTTGAGAGAATAGCTTCATTGGTAAAGATGGAGGATATTTATATTGCAACAAATAAAGACTATAGGAACCTGGTACTTGAACAGCTTCCGGGCATACCGGAGGATAATATACTGTGTGAGCCTGTAAGCCGTAATACGGCACCTTGTATTGGACTGGGAGCTGTCCACATTTCCAAGAAGCATAAAGATGCCCTGATGTTAGTTTTACCTTCTGATCACTTGATTAAATTTAATAAAATGTTTGTTTCTACATTAAGAGATGCCTGCCGTATAGCGGAAATGGGAGATAATCTGGTTACCATTGGCATCATGCCTGATTATCCGGAAACGGGATATGGGTATATTAAATTTAATAATCATGAAATGGAGGGCCGCGCATATAAAGTAGAACGATTTGTGGAAAAGCCAAGCCTGGAGGTAGCAAAAGAATATCTGGCAACGGAGGAATATCTGTGGAATAGCGGAATGTTTATTTGGAAGGTTTCCTCTATTTTGAAGAATATAAAGAAGTTTATGCCTGCTATGTACAAAGGACTGGAGCAAATACAATCTGCTATCGGTACGGATGGGCAGCAGGTGGTGTTGGAACAGGAATTTAATAAAATGGAATCTCAGTCCATTGACTATGGCATAATGGAACGGGCAAAAGATATCTATATATTACCAGGTGCTTTTGGATGGGATGATGTAGGTTCCTGGCTGGCAATTGAGCGTATTAAGAAATCAAATGAATTTGGAAATGTAGTGGACGGGAATGTCATTACTGTAAATACTCATAATTGTATTATTCAAGGAGACAGAAAATTGATAGCTGCTGTTGGCCTTAAGGATATAGTTGTGGTAGATACAGAAGACGCCATTTTGATTTGCGAAAAAGATAGTACGGGGGATATAAAAAGAGTATTAGAGAATCTGAAGATTTGTAACCGCGATGAATATATATAGATAAATTAAGGAGTTAGGAAAGGTGACGGAGAGAGTAAAAGACATATACAAATACTGGCTTAATCAGAATCTGGAAGATACTGAACTTACAAAGGAATTAGAGACAATCAGCCTGGATGCCAGGGCCATCGAAGAACGATTTTACAAAGATTTGGAATTTGGGACCGGAGGCTTAAGGGGAATAATGGGAGCTGGAACCAATCGTATGAATGTTTATACAGTTGCCAGAGCCACCCAAGGATATTGCAGTTATTTGAAAAAAATATATTCTGGGGAAATTCATGTCTCCATAGCATTTGACAGCCGATTAAATTCAGTTAATTTTGCCAGGACTGCGGGGGAAGTGTTTGCAGCGAATGGTATCATAGTTCACATATATCCGGAATTAATGCCCACTCCTTCGCTGTCATTTGCAATACGGCAGCTGCATTGTAATGGCGGTATTGTTATTACGGCGAGCCATAATCCTTCAGAATATAATGGTTATAAGGTGTATGGAAACGATGGATGTCAGATAACGACTGGTACTGCAAAGGAAATTCAGAAGGAAATAAGCCAGATTGACGTGTTTGCAGATGTGGCACGGATGCCATTTGAAAAGGCTCAGGCAGAAGGGCTGATCGCCTATATTAGTAAAGAGACAGTGGATGCATTTATACAGGCTGTTTCAAAAGAAACATTGTGTGAAGCAGGAATGAAAAAGGATATAACAATTGTATATACACCGTTAAACGGCGCTGGAGGTTACTGCGTCAGGAGGGCGTTGAAGGAAAATGGCTTTCTAAATGTTTTTGTTGTAAAAGAACAGGAAATGCCGGATGGATGTTTTCCCACTTGTCCTTATCCGAATCCTGAAATTGAGAAGACAATGGAATTGGGAATTCGTGATGCAAAGCGTTTGGGCTGTGATTTGCTGCTGGCAACAGATCCAGATTGTGACCGGGTTGGTGTTGGTGTAAAGTCCGGATGTGAATATTTACTGCTAAGTGCGAATGAAATTGGTATGTTGCTTCTTGAGTATATTTGCAAACAAAGGAGTGCCAGCGGCAATATGCCATGCAGGCCTCTTATGATGAAAACCATAGTAACCATCGATATGGCTGAGCGGATTGCATCTGAATATGGAGTGGACACGGTGAATGTGCTCACTGGTTTTAAGTATATTGGGGAACAAATAGGACTTTTGGAGGAAAAGGGAGAGGAGGAACGATTTATATTTGGATTTGAAGAAAGCTATGGATATCTGACCGGCAGCTATGTCAGGGACAAGGATGGGGTTGGCGCTTCTCTTTTGATTTGCGAGATGGCTGCATATTATAAAAACCAGGGAAAAGGATTAAAAGAAGTACTGGATGAGTTATATGCAAAATATGGCTATTGTCTCAATACTCTTCACTGCTATACCTTTGAAGGCTTGGAAGGAATAAGAAAAATGGATGGAATCATGAGTGGATTCAGAACCGCAGCTCCAAGTGAAATTGGAGGATTGAAAGTGATATCTATCAGTGATTATAAGGAGTCCCTGATTAAGTACGGGGATGGGAGGGAGACTATAATTAAGCTTCCTAAATCTGACGTGATGAAGTTTACGCTAGAGGGGAATGTATCCATGGTAGCCAGACCTTCGGGTACAGAGCCAAAGTTAAAGTTATATTTTTCAATCTGTGCAGATACCGAAGCAGACGCTAAACAATTGGAGATGAAGATAAAAGAGGATATTGAAAAGGTGTTGTTATAACTTACTAAAAATCAGTCTTCTGACATGGTTTGAGTTTACCATATCTAAGGCTGATTTTGTAAGTCCTTTGGTGCAATAACTCGCAGAAAGCAGGCATTCTTTTTACACAATTTTTAATCTGTCTCAAAAGATGTCTTTCTGGAATCATAGCTTCTATGTCAAGAATTATCATCTGCATTTGACTGCTTTGTTTTCTCATCATAAATAATCAGCCTCCATAATATAGTTTCTTTATATTTTACCATATACGACGCTGATTTTGTTACTTTGTCGGCAGGTCCTTTTCTTCACACACTCCTTAAATGTTGCACTTAAACTGTAGTTAAATAATCCCCCTATAAACACAGGCAATAAGCCCGCCATCAGGCGGGCTCATTATAAATTCATGTTTTAGGATATCTCTGAATCATATATTCAGCACAGCCCCGAGCTAATAGATATAAACAACTCTGTTCATTCCGTGGAAGCAAGTACCGCAGGAGTTGCCGGGGCCGTTTTCCTGTTTTTGAAAGCGCGTTCCAGGGTATATACAAAGGCTCCCATTAAGGCGCTTGATATATCCAGAACTGCAGCGGCAGCTGCGGAAAATAAAGCCATGGTATTGTATTTGGTGTGGAGCAGGTTTAATGCCTTTTCCAGAGGATTAAGGTTGGCAAGATATCTCCGCTCAAGAGCAGAAATGTCATCAATCTCTTCCGTGCGGTCCGGTTCCGGCAGGTTTATGCCCGGATTGAGGGTGACAGTACCGTTCTCTGCATCTGGACTGTAGATGATTAGGTCCTGAGGCAGCGGGAGGGATTTTACAAGTTCACGCAATTCATTAGTCTGACCATACCAGAGTTGTTTCCAGCTTTCAATTTGCTTCTCCGTGTTTTCATCTGCTTTTGAGGTGAACATAAAAGCATTTTTATCCTGTCTCTTATTATCCAGCATATGGATGATTGCGTCAGTTTTATCCTGACACTCAAGTATTTCTTTTCTCACAGAAAGGGAGTTTTTAAAACTGAAGTAATTTGTCATTTCATAACTGCTGCTGGTAAAGCCTTCTTTTAATAACAGGGCAAACATATCGCTGGTGATTGTGTCAAGGATGTCTCCGTCGGGGGCGTCCTTATTAATTTCCACCATAAGATCATGGCGGTAGGATTCCATTGTGTTTTCTGCGTTATTCATCTTATGGGCGGTGACTTTGTTGATGCAGGTTTGCAGCGCAGATATGACTGAATCTAACTGTGTTGCTTCCGTTTTCATAGAGTTGATTTCTGTGTCACGTTTATTATTATCATTCTGCAAATCAATAAAAGCCTGGTCATTAAAGTTCCTATACTGGCTAAGACGAAGGTTTATATTGTTCCAGACTGCTTCCTTACTGCTTATATTCGATAACATGTTGTTTTTTAAAGTCTCCGCGGTATTCTTTTCGCCTTCCAGTGCAGTCAGGGCATCGTTGGCCTGCTGCTCTGTATACGAGGAAGGCAGAGAACTCTTTATGCTGTCCAGATTTTTCAGCAGAGAGCGGTGGAAAGCTGCGCAATTTGATGAAAAAGTGAAACTGCTGATATCTGTTTTGCAATCATCGAGTATTTTGGTGATTTCTGTATTACTTTCTGATGAATGGCTGACAAATGGAACGCTGCAGTATGCATCCATGGCCTCTTTTGTGTAAATCAGGTAATTATCCAGGTAATTCTGGTACTGATAGCATTTTTTGATGGTGAACTCATCCATGATACGTTCAGCGTCACTGTAGTAGAGACTTGTGTTATATATTTCATTTGAAATAAATACAAAGCTGAACAGCGAGGACGATACCAGCATTGTTGCCCATAGAATCAGGACGATTCTGGGGTTTAATGTGAAAAAATATATTAGCTTCAGGTTTAATATAAATAGTGCAGTCTGTATGGCTGCGGATACTAGAAGTGCCTGCCACATTTGAGTAAATACATATTCATGGAGTCCCTGGGCGGTTGCATAAAAGGAAACCATGGCAAGAGCAAGGGAACAGGTCACCAAAAGCTTTCGTATACTTGTTAATACCTTCATTCTTCCTCGTCTCCTTCCTGTTCATCAATTAATTCCATAGCGCTTGATAAAAAACCGGCAGTTGCAAATGCAATTAGATCAATAGATGAGTTTAAAATATTGTTTCCTATACTCGCTGCCTTCTTTGCCAGCTGTATAGCGCGGTCAAGAATCCAGGATGTTACATTGTGGTTCTTTGCCAGATTAATGAGAGCATGTACGCTTAAAAGACAAACCGGATAAAGAATCAATATTAACAGTGGCAGCGAAAAAATATCGCCCTGTGCAAAGAGATTTAGTACAGTATCTTGGCTTAATACACCGGTCTTAGCTAAAAATGCTGATAGGGCGGCAATGGTTAGTACATAGGCGGAAGGGTTTTCATTTCCTTGTATTGTAGTGACCATTATTTTTATCAGTTTATAGTAGCAGAACAAAAGGGTGAATACGACAACCATGGACAGTATACCAATGAGAAACACTATGATAATTGAATTAACATCATGAAAGAGTGTTTCCGTGTTGGCGATTCTGTAATTGGTTGTTTGAGATAATCGGGTTACCATATTGTAAGTAAATAAAAAGGGTATGACGGTTAACGCTATGTATAAGAGCGACTGTCCCAATGAAATCCCCTTGTGATATTGTGTGGTGGGACAGACAACTTTGGCGTTGGTTGAAGACGCCTGGGAATCAGCTTCAGCGGCTGATTTTGTGTGGTGAACAAATCGGTGCCTGGCATATCTCATCTTTGAAGCACCGTTGTTTGGAGTGTTTGTATCAGTATCAGGGGGCTCCTGGGTATGTGAAAGGAACCATAAAGATAACTTCTTAATATAAGGAAAGCTAATCCGTAAAAGGTAAAAAACTATAATGATACAAGCTCCATATTCTATGGGGATTTGAAAATAGGCTTCAAAAATTTCTCTTCGGTATAAGCCATTTATGATGGCTATAAGTGAAAGAATAAATATCATGTAACGTTCGTGGAGATGTTTTCCCTTTACTGAAAGATAGAGTGTAAACAAAAACCAGCCTGAAAGAAAGAACGTAAAAAAGCTCTTAAAATCAGATGCAAAGGGATGGAATTCAGTCAATAAAAATGCAATGACCAGGATGCTGGCCAGAGGCAAGACAGATAAAACCCGTTTACTGATGATGGTGTTAGATTTGCTTGTATCCATAAGATCCTCCTTTCGTCTGGCTGGTTTTCCGGTGTCAATTATTGGTTATAAAGTTTCTCCATAATAAGTATCATATTTCAACTGTCTTAAAATATAATATGCGGCGGTGCTATACTTATTATAGGTCTGCGGTTAAATAGTATCATATTGTGAAAGATGTTTCTATTTGCGTATTATATAAAGATATTATAAAGATTTTATGTAGTTTAATTTTTAATAAAATAATCAGGTTTTAAATAAATCAAAGCAAATATTAATCAATTATTTAGTATGCTTTATATGAAATTTTGGAGGAGGGGAAAGATGGATAAGGAATATGGTGGTGAATTCTCTGTAGAAATGATAGAAGCCAGAAGGGTGTTGAAGACGAATATAAAGAAAATCCGGGAAGTGGAAGGATTGAGTCAGGAAGCGTTCGGAAAAAAATATGGGAAATCCATGTCTTCTATTTCCAATTATGAAACCGGGATGAGTCTGCCATCTTTCGAATTCCTTCTAACACTGAGAGAACAATATGATTTTTCTATGGAGGAATTCATAACATCCACTGATATTGAGATAACAAAGGGGGGAAATCAGGGAGCAAAAGCAGAAGGTACAGGTAAGAATCTGAATAAATATGTGGGGGCCTATTTTATCTATTTATTTGATACCAGCAGCCATGGTGATGAGCACGAAAAAAGTGATATTGAGGCAGTGCATTTTGGAGTGTTGAGCATTTACAAAAAAAGAGGAAGAAAAGATACGTTGGGCGTGATGGGCTGCTTTAATATGGCGGATAGTAAGACAAAAGTTTTTCACGATGAATGTAGCAGGATATTTGAAATAAATGATGCGGAATGTGAACAGAGACTCAAGGAAGCATATAGGAACAGAAGAAATACCAGTGTATATTATGGAGATCTTGCTTTTTCAAGGGATAATCTGTTTATTAATCTGAATAGCGGAGAGAAAGATAAAGCGTTTATAATATTGAGGATTCCTAACTCGGAGAGTCCGAAGTATATAGGTGGTATCGGCACTATTAATTCTGTTTCTAAAGGCAGATATTCTTCACCATGTATCCAAAATATAGGATTATCCCGTTTTTATTTAAAAGTTAATCCGGCGGCAATTGGCGAAAAGCTTATATTCGAGGAGATTAATCCGGAGTTGATTCGTGAATCCAGAGAGTTGACAGAATTTTTCAAGCTTTTATACTGTAATGACAGGCCTATCACCGCTTTTGAAGAAGAGACAAAGCGCAGACTGATTCAAAGCCTTATGGAGAATTACATCAAGAGATATATTGAGGCAAATCTGTTTAGGACTAATAAGGTTGAGGTTGAACGAAATGATGATTGGTATAAATTCATAAAGGATAATCGCTGATAAACAGGTTTGGGGGAGAAAATCAATGTCGAGGGCAGAGTTATTATTTGAGCGAATGAAGCAGCGGATGAAATATGTATATCCTGTTTATAATGGATATCTGTGTGAGACAGCGGATAGATGGAATGTACGCAGGACGGCTGAAGGTCTGATGTTTCAGCGTACAAAGGGACATTACTGCAGAATGGCATTGAAAATGTCAGAAATTCGTCTGCCTGCGTATATGCTATTGGCAGCATTGCTGCATGATCAGCAGCAGGATGTGTTAATTCAGGATATCCCGAAGACTATACCGGAACAACATAAAATAAAACTTATGCAGGTGTTACAGTATTATCATGATTTAGAGGATACTATAGCCACTTCAGTAGTAATGGAAAAGCTTTTGAACGATATGGAGGATGTACATTATCTGGCACTAATTCTTTTGTTTGCCAAAAATTTGGATTTACTTCGAGTGCGAAGCCGCAAGGTGCTGTCTGGCGAGTTGGAGATAACCAGAAAGTATCTTGTATTATGGGCCAGAAGATTGCATATACGGTATTTTGAGAAGGAGTTCAGGGAAGTTGAATTTCGTGTTACTTGTAAAGATTATTTTCAGAAAACAGATATTCTTTTACAAAAATTGTATTCTGTAAATTCAGAATCCACCAAGAGCTTAATGGAAGATATTGACGGCAATATTTTTGAGTTAAAGTTTATCAATAAGCTTAGAAAGTCGGAATTTTATAACCAGTTATGCAATAAAGGTTATACTGTTTCTGCAGAAGACTATAATAATCCTGTCATATATGAAATCCCTTTATATAATGTTTATCTTTTAAATATTGAATCCGAGCCTCTATATATGAGAAGGAAATCGGAAGAATGGGTGAAGTATTATTTGGACTGCCTTGTAAAAAAGGGGTATTTGCTGCTTGGATATGAAGATGAGACAGAACAATATCTTTCTCATTTCATACTACAGGGAAAGTGGGGAGTACGGTATCGTATATTCATCTGTACAACTGAAATATGTAAACGTTATTTTTATAGCTCTAAAATACAGGAGTTCTCAGAAGAAAAGTGGCATGGTAAGCGAAAATCAGGAATTATAGTTTATGACAAAGAAAAAAGGCCCCATGAGTTCGATGAAAAATTGACAGCCCTGGACTTTGCTTTTTATATCCATAAAGATATTGGCCTATGTGCAAAACAAGCCATTATTAATAACGAAATGAGACCTTTAGACACCATTCTTAAACATGGGGACACAGTGACAATCATAAGCCAATCAGATGTAGATAATCAGAAATATAGTGCTGAACCGGGCTGGATGAGGTTCATTAAGACACAAAAGGCAAAAGAATATATAATTCGTTATTTGGAAATCAGGTTTTCGGAACTTGAAGGCTGATTTACAATATGCATTTGTTAGGAAATATCTATATAATCAAAGCTGCCATATCAATCTGGACTTTTTAAATTGATATGACAGCTTTTTATATAGTTACTATTTCACTACCCGCGCCCCGGACTCCGGCGCAGCCGTATCCTTCTCAGTATTCCAGATTCCGTCGCTTCCCAGCCAGTAATACAAATCCTGGTCAGATGATTTTACATAACAATCAGATTCCATATACCCATTATTCCCAAAATAATACCAGTTGTCGCTGATGCAGCGCCAGCTGTTTACAGGATAGACATTGTTAGGGTATACATAGCGCCAACCCGATGAGGTTTTATCCCATGTTCCGTTGGTGATAAACCAGGTGTCTTCGGTGCGGATGGTCAGGGGCTCGGAATTATCTGTCCATGGTCCGGCCTGGGAGCTGTAGATGCCCAATGCCCGTACTGTGAAGGTGTAATTTCCCTCCACATTGATGTAGGAGCTGAAATCATAGGTGGATTCAGTAGTCTTTTGGGTGGTCACCAGTATTTTATCCCGGTACAGACGCACTTCATAGTTTTTGGCTCCGTTTACCTTATCCCACACAGCGGTGGTCAGGTTCCAGCTGACAGACGTGGTAGCGGGAAGATTGCCGTCTATGGCAGGCAGATACACCTGAAGAATTAAAGCACTTCCATCGCTGTCCTTTTCAGCGGTTTTAAACTGGGCTCCGCAGCCGGTCAGTGAAAAGATGCTGCGTTTTGTGCTGGAAAAATAGTATCCGTCCTTTGCAGAAAGCTCCACTTCCACGATAGGCCTCTCGCCATAGTCCCACTGGTCATCCTTTTTGTCGTACACTGCTCCTTCTACCTTGAATTCACCATTGCTGGATACTGCATATACATTGCCTACCAGTTCGCCGCCCTTTGGGGCCGTGTCCCAGGAAAATGTCAAGGGTATGGATGTGATTGCTTTTTCCTGTCCATAGGCGGAGAACAGAGTGCCCATGGAGAGGAAAGCTGCCAAGGCTGCAATGATGAGTGATTTTTTTGCCATTGAATATCCCTCCTTGTGGTTCCGGAAAATTGACTGCCGGTATACATGTTACTATTACTATTGTACTGTATTTTGGGGTGAAATTACAAGTTTTATTTGATAATAATATTGGGGCTGTTTGTATTGGACTTTTAGTATTGAGCCCATTTGTATTCCACCTGATAAGTTAATCAATTGTAGATACATTCAGGTTTATGCATATCCTGGAAAGGCATGCGGCATACTAATCATGGAGGTGATATCTTATGAGTCCAAAGGAATTAAATTATATTGAGGATGCATTAGGCCATGAGCAGTTTTTAATGAATCAGTGCCAGGAAGCCATCCAGAATCTGCAGGATCCTGCTCTTAAAAATCAGGCACAGCAGATGGAACAGAAGCACAAGCAGATTTTTGACAGTTTTTATAATCTCGTATAAGGAGGAAGCAGAGAATGGATGACAAGTGTATTATGGAGAACCTTCTTCTGACCGAGAAGGGTGTATGTGACCTGTATGTCCACGGAACCATCGAGTCTTCCACAGCTAATGTGCATCAGACCTTTAACCAGGCACTGAATGACAGCCTGTGTATGCAGGATGACATCTATAAGCAGATGTCCGCTAAGGGATGGTATCAGATGGAGCAGGCGGAACAGCAGAAAATCATGAAGGTAAAGAATCAGTTTGCAGGAATGTAATCCGGTCTGACTGGGGTTTCAGAGACTGATTGGGTGAAAGGACGTTAAGCCATGGAATGGTCTGTGGCTTGACGTCCTTTTTCGTGCGCCGGCGCCGCTTGGCAGTGCTGGCGCACGGTGCCGTCGAACTAAGCTGGCCCACGTTGCCGGAGAGCTAAGCTGCCCCATGCTGCCGGAGAACTAAGCTGGCCCATGTTGCCGTCGAATTAAGCTGGCCCACGTTGCCGTCGAACCAAGCTGGCCTACGTTGCCAGCGAACTAAGCTGCCCAACACTCCTGCCGAACCAAGCCACCCAATCATGCCGCCCTCCCGTCCAACCGCGCCGTCTATAACCGGTTCAGCCTGGACTAGGTGTATCATGGCAATATGAATATAATCAGAAGGAGGTCCTTAAAGTGAAATGAGATTATTAGAATTGGACAGTTACAACATGGAAAATGACAGAACATTTTTAAAAAGTATTGAGGAGCATGTCAAAGACCCGTATATCAGGGAACGGCTGATTAACAGGCTGGAGTGGTACATGGTCATGGCGAACCGGTGCCAGTGTTTCTATTATATGTCTGCCTGTATGGGAATTGTTATGCCGACTCTCATACTTCTTCTGAATTCCATTCCGGGCAACATGCTTTCCGACGGGATGCGGCAGCTGTGTATCACGGCATTATCCGGTTTGTCGGGTATTGTTGGAGGTTTATCCGGCATTTTCGGATGGCATGAAAATATGATTCGCTACCGTTCCAATGCGGAGCGCTTGAAAAGCGAAACTTCTTTTTACATGTTGGGCGTAGGGAATTATAGAGACCGGAAACAGAGAGACCAGATGTTTTTAAACGCACTGGAAGATTTGTCTCTTAAGGAGAACCAGATGTGGCAGAAGGAGGAGAGCAGCCATTCGTCATACAGACAGGAACAGGGTGGAAGGAGAAGGCCTAATGGATGACAGGGAAAATACGGCGTGGGCATATATGGCGGATATTTATAGAAGGGATTTCAGCAGGAGAATATAGTACGGAATTATGGTAAGAGATTATGGTAAGAGACGATGGTAAAAGGCTGCGGCAAGAGACGATGGCAAGAGGCTACGGCAAGAGACGATGGTAAGAGGCTGCAGCAAGAGACGATGATAAGAGGCTGCGGCAAGAGACGATGGTAAGAGACTGCGGCAAAGAGACTATGGCAAGAGACTACAGACAGAGATTATAAGAAAAAAACAGTCAGAGATTATAAGAAAAGATCAGGAACGTACAGCGGCCATCATATAACCCAATTTTATGAACAGCAGAAGGAGTGATATATACATGAATCACAAGGAACAAGATATAAAACATACTGATACGTACATAAACCATACCGCTACAGAAAAATGGGAGTTCGCTTTGCAGAAACGCCTGAAGCAGTGTTCTCCCAGCCTTCACAGAAACTATCTGGAAGCTTCCACCGGAGCCTGTATGATGCTGGACCGGTACAGGAACGTATTTCCCCAGTACACGGACCACAGCAGCCTTCATTGCCTGAATATTATGAATCTGGCCGGACAGCTGGTGGGAGATTGTCTGCTGCAGCTGAATGGAAGCGAGCTGTATGTGCTTTTGACGGGGATTCTGTTCCATGATTTGGGTATGGGGATTTCAAAAGCTGATTTTGAGGGACTGGTCCCTGTGCTGTGCGGGGAACTATATCCTGTTAAGGGCAGAGAAGCAGAGTTGATTCGGGAATATCATCAGGAATTCAGCGCCCTGCTTGTGGAAAAATACAGTGATATTTTTGAAATCCGGAAAGAGTATGTATTTCCTGTTATGCAGGCAGTGAGAGGACACAGAAAAACGGATTTGTGGGATGAAAATGCCTTTCCCGCAGCATTTCAAATAGGGACTGAGTCTGTCTGCCTTCCTTATATCGCGGGCATCATACGCTTGGCGGATGAGATGGATCTGTGCCGTGACAGGAACAGTACTCTTGGTGGGGAGGAACAGATGATTTCAGATTCATACAGCCGGCTGGTCTGGAGAACCCATGATACGGTAACCGGAATGGAGCTTACAGAGAAAGAATGTATATTGTATGCAGAGGGAGGAGACAGAGACATCTGGGAAGAATTGGGGAAATGGACACGCAAATTGCAGAAAACAATGGATGAGGTGGAGCAGGTCATTACATGCAGAACGCCATTTTTCCTGCCGAAGAGGATGGTGCGAATTGATAAAATCACACCCTGGTTAGAGCAGTGCCAGGATATTACATCAGAAACATGATATGGTTTCAGCAATTAACAGCCATTCATGCCGGTAATCATTCAAAGGATGCCGTCAAGGCGCAGTGGGCGCCATTTCAGCGGTATGATGGCTTTGCAGTCATCCGGAGGGCTGCGTTGAGATAGATAAAATACAAAATAATCTAAGAAAAGGAGAGCAGCAGAATGGAAAACAACACGTTAAAAGCATCAATAGGTATTGATTTCTCCCTGATTGGGACCCAGCTTCATGCCATGTATGAAAAAAATGAGGGGGGATACGCAGTTCTTTTGATTCCGTCAGAACAGACGCCGGACAATGGGATTTCGGTAAAGGATCTGATTGACGATATCAAGAAGATGGCCAAGGGTGTGTCTGGCAGTGATACTGCCGTGGATACGACCCAGCTGGAGACCGCTATGACCGAGGCCGCCAAGGAGGGCGGTGGCTCCACATCCATGAAACTGGAAGATATTGTAATCAAGCTGCAGATGGCGTATCTGTACATCTGTAAAAAGGGAGAGAACTCTGTTCTGGAGTATGCGTTTCAGCTGCAGGTGGTAACAGAAGGTCTGGTACCGGAAACCATTAAGCCCATTGTGGATGTGACCAACCTTTCCATTTCTGTCTGGAATACGGACAGAAAGAAGGTAGTGGACAAGATGGCCCTGATTACGGTGGACGAATACCTGGGCGTGGCCGCACTGCCGGACAAGAGTCAGGCCGCTAAGTAGCGCAGGAAACACAGTTTGGGATGTTGCAGATAAAGCAGCATTCAAAGCAGCATTTAAAGTATTACATTAAGCAATGGACAAAGCATCATGGAACGATTGCAGGAAAGGAGCGGCAGGAATGAACCAGAGGCAGATGTCGTGCAGTATAGCCGTGGAGGGAGCCGTCAAGGGCTGTCCGGCCAGGCTGGCTGTCTGGTATGATAAGAACGAAATGTCATTTTACGGGGAACTGCAGATGGACCAGAGGGGGCCCGCAGGATTATTGGAGGCTGTGAACAGTGAAATGGCTTCTAAATTCGGGGCATACGCCTCCGGCCTGGTACATGCTTCCAGTCAACGCGCCACTCTTTCCTGCATTCATGGAATCACAGCCCTGGGTTATGGAGAACCGGGGCTGTATTTCAAGGCAGCAGCAGGCAGGGGAAGCGCAGCCATTCTTTTTTCATTTTCAGCAGACAGTAATGGGGGAAATGCCCAGGTATCATCCCTTATGGATGCAGTAAAAAAGGCAGCGGACTTTTTTGGGATGGAGGAGTTTTATTTCTTTGGACGTGTGGGAAAGGGGCTGAGTCCCCGGGACCTGATGGCTGAGGCGCCGGGAGCAGGGGCCTTTCCGGCCCAGATTGACAGGTGCAGCCTTCTTACATACTCCCATTTAAAACTGAATGGAGACAGCGTGTTTGAGAAAGCACTCAGGGAATTGTTCGGCCTTAAGGAGGCGCAGCTTTTCCTGGGGGCGGGGGAAGACGGATTTCTGTGTATGGCGGCAATACCCGCATCTAAAAATAGTTTCATGGAGAGCAGGAATATGTGTCTGGCAGTTGAGCTAAGAAGCAGGGCCTTGTCCCTGGCCCTTCAGGGATCCTTTCGGTTTGCTTTTGTGCCGGATATGGAGTTTCATGTTAACTGCGGCATATCCAGAACCTGCTTTATGGTGGAGGCCTTTGGAGAGGTCAGGGAACCCATTCCCCTGGCTGGTCCCTTTTCTATAGGGGATACCTGTCTGGCCGTAGGGTTTGACCGGGGGCCGTCCTTTGCCATGTTTGCCAATCTTTATATAAGGGAAATCCACTTGTTTGGGGCTGTAATGCTTACTGTGGCAGGGTCGGTCCCAAAGCTGGATTTGCTGTCCGCAGCAGTCAGTGACCTGTCCATTCCCATTTTGGTGAGAAATCTGCTGGGACTATCCTTTGACGGTCTTGACAGCATTGATTTTATACGTATATTGGGGCTTCCTTTTCAGGACATGCAGGCATTTGACCGGGAAATGGTTAAGAGTGCGGACGGAGCCCGGCTGGCTGAGGCATTTAACCAGAGAATCCATGATAACAGCCTGGTATTGGAGAGGGATCAGGTAAAGGCGTCTCACTTTGGAGATGGAGTGGACCTGGTGGACCAGCGGCGGATGCGGCATTATTACATAGACGGTTCAGGCAATATAAAGCTTACGGCCCAGTTCTACTATGCGGATGTAAATACCAGGCTGGGCAGTTACACGGTGGAGCGGGGAATCTTTGTATGCGGAGTCATTGAGATTTTCAAGGTCCGGTTCGAGGTTCTGTTTTCCTTCCGGGAGGGGGATGGGGTGCTGGCGTATGGACGCATACCGGAGGTTAATCTGGGATTCCTGAAATTAGGTCCCTCCCAAGCAGGGCAGGAGTCCGGAGAAGCCCTTCCCGTGCCGGCGGACAGTGTGCTGAGGCAGTTTATGGGTAAGGAGCAGAGGGGGATTGTATTTTTCCTGTCCGCAGGCAAGAAGGATGTGACCTTCTATCTGGACGGACGAATTGAACTGCTGTCCATCCTGTATTTTGAAACCAGGATTATCTTCTGTAAGGGGCTTATATCCATTGATGTGCGGTTTAACTGGCTGGCGATTTTTGATGTAAGCATTCATCTGAAGGTGAATTACCAGGATTTTAACCGGGGCGGGTTTGAATTCCGCCTGGTGATTGATACGTCCAAGCTGGCGGAAAAACTGAAGGCGGTGCAGGAGAGCATAAACAGAGCCATTGACCGGCTCAGGGATAAGATTAAGAACGCTACCAGGGAGATTGACAGGGCCCAGGCCCATGTGAATGAACTGTATGGCCAGATTGATTCCCTGAACCGTAAAATTGAAGACTGCAAACGCTCCATCAGGAATGCCAAGTGGTGGAAGAAGGCATTTGTGGCCATTGCAAAGGGAATTGAGATAGGAGCCTATGAGGTGGCCAAGGCCGGCATATATGTGGCAATCGGAGTGGCCACAGCCGCCCTTCAAGTGGCCAAAGCCGCGGTGCAGTTGGCTGGCAAGGTGGGTGAAGGTGTCATGAAAGCGGTCAATGCCGTGATACAGGGGGCATTGTCATTTTTCTATATCAACCGGCTGGAGCTGTACGGCAAGGCTAATATGAGCGAACGGGAATTCAGGGCATCCATAGAGTTTGTCGCCCTGGGAAAGACCTACCGGTACGAGACAAAGATGGGCCACTCTGCCCTGAAATCCGATGCGGCAGGCGCGGTTTCAGGTAATATGAACGGGCAGATGAAGAATGATTTGGACCACATTGAGGACGGGGCTTTTCGCAGCAATTTCAGGAGGTACAGCCATGAGACGTATACCATAGAAGAGCAGTGCAGACGCCTGGCAGGTGCCAGGGAACAGATGAAATCTTCCACAAGGCTGATGCGTTCCATGCAGGAAGCCTATATCAGGGAGTTTAGCGAACCCATGTCTGACTTTGACCAGATGAACCAGGAGTATATGAATGCCCTGGACTGTGTGGGCGGTATCCTGAGTACGGGGGAACAGGCCGGGGACGTGAAGGCGCTGTCCGGCTCCATGGGGGGATTAAAGCGCAAGATTACCCTGAAAGAAAAGGAGGGCGTATTCCGGGATGAGGAGCTGTCTGAGCTGAAGGATGTCATTCGCAATTACGACCAGGCAAAGCTGCTGTACGATGAGGTAAAGAAGAGCATGTCCGCGGTGGAGAGCCAGAGAAAACAGATGCTCTCGTATGCAGAGCTTCAAAAGCAGAAAACAGGTGAGCAGAAACAGAAGAAGGCGCTGTCCGCGGCGGAGGGGAGTATGGAGCGCGTGCTGAATAAGACCGAGGAAGCCATGTACCGCAGCTTTCCTGTGGACCGCAGCGGCAAGAATTACATTAATCTTTCCCGGGAGGGATTGATTCACCAGTATATGGACGAGGCCAGGCAGGAATTTGGGGCCCGGACTTCTGAAAATGTGCGCGTAATGAGGAACAGGAGCCGCAAGGGCAGGTATGACAGCAGGCTGTAGGCTGTGAACAGGCAAGATGCGAGGCGTTAAAACACGAAGCAGAAAAATGATTTTGAACAGATAATGAAAAGGAGATTGGCAGATGGATGAAAAAAGAAAGAGGGTCACTGCGCCGCGAATCGCGGCGGCCCTCAGCGCCCTGCTGGCAGGTGCGGCTCTCTACACGGTGAGCGGCTCTGAGCGTCAGGGCATACAGGTAAAGGAGTATACAGAGGCCGCAGAGGCGGCGGACAGTACAATCATGGTTTACATGAACGGAAGCGACCTGGAAGGGGATTATGGAGCAGCCACAGCGGACCTCAGGGAAATGATGGATGCCCTGAGGACGGCGGGACAGAAGGAAAATTTCCCCTCTCTTCATGTGGTGGTTGAGGCAGGCGGCTCCACCCGGTGGGAGCTGGATGAAATGGATGGTGTACCCTATGCCAGATTTTCTCTGACAGAGGATGGGATATCCTCCATGGAACCCATGGAAATCAGGAACATGGGGGATGCGGATACACTGACGGATTTTGTCAATTACGGTGTCCAGTCTTATCCGGCCAACCATTATGGGTTGATACTGTGGAATCATGGAGGAGGTCCGGTGGGTGGATATGGAAGCGACAGCCATTTTGACGGGGATGGGCTATCGTTAGAGGAGATAAGAGAGGCTCTGGACCATTCTGTTATGGCAGACAAAGCGTTTGACTTTGTGGCGTTTGACGCCTGCCTTATGGGAAGCGTGGAGATTGCTGACTGTCTGGAGGGAAGGGCCGGCTATGTCATTGCATCTCCGGAGCTGGAACCTCAGGATGGATATGATTACAGCTGGATGACGGCTCTGGGAGACAGTCTGCCGTCTGATATGGAATGGGGAGAAGCAGTGGGCCGGTCTATGGTGGAGACCTATGAGGCCTACTACGCCTCAGGTACTGCGCCTGTTGCCATGAGCCTTTTGGATATGAAGGAATATCCGGCGTTTCATGAGGTTTTTCACCAATATATGGACGGGATACCCCAGGAACTGCGGGAAGAGCTGTACAGGGAGCTGGGAAAGGACAGAATGAAAATGCTGGCATTTGGCAGCAGACAGGCGGGAGGTTCTCCGGAGCTGGTGGATGTACTGGAATTCCTGGATGCCTGCCAGAGCGTATATCAGGATGAAAGCGCCTTTCAGACATTGAAGGAGCGGATGGGGAAGCTTGTGACGGACCAGTGGGCCAAAGGCTATCCCGGGAATCCAAGCGGTCTTACTATATACCTGCCAAGCGGTTCCAACCCCTATCTGAGCGAGGATCTTGAAACGTATGATACCACAGGATTCTGCAGTGCCTACAGGCAGCTGACGGATGGATATGCGGCGTATCTGGCCCGGGAAAGCGGCGTGGAATGGGGGGACATAAATGCGCATAAGGACGGTACAGTGGAAATCAGCATAGCCCCCGAGGATGTTTCCGACGTGACAGGAGCGTATTTGGCTGTATTCTGTCCTGTGGGGGATGACGGGAACTACTACCTTCTCTGCACAGACAGTGATGTGGATATTGGCGTGGACGGTACCCTGCGGGCAGCTCCGGAGAACAGCTATATGGGAATGAAGGGGCAGGTACTTTGCCTGATTGAAACCATGAATCTGGATGCATACACGGAATATATGGCCCCGGTTCTGTATAATGGGGAGCTGTGCACGATGCGGATAGGGTTTGACGAGGAGCATGAAGACGGGCAGGTTCTTTCCGTGACACCTGCAGGGCAGACCTCCGAGGCCGCAAAGCAGATTTATGAGTTAAAGGAGGGGGATCGGGTGACTCCGCTTTATCTGGTTGAACATATGGAGGACGTGGAGGAGGAACCGGTTGATGGGGCCAAAGATGAGGCCAAAGATGAGGCCAAAGATGGGGCCAAAGATGAGACCAAAGATGAAGCCGGCGATGAAACAAAAGATGAAATCAGAGATGAAACCGGAAATACTGCCGGGAGCTCTCACGGAGAGACGAGTCATAATCCAGACCAAATCACGGAGGACAGGTACTACACGGACAGCTACTATATGGGAACTGAATTTTATATAGAAGAACCGGATGACATGCTTTTAGAGACAGTACCTGTATCCGGGGATGGATATTTCTACGGTTTCATGCTGATGGATGTACGGCAGAATATTTACTATACGGATTTTACTGGCATAGAGACAGAAGATACCGGTTCATGAACAGAGAGGAGAAAATAAATTATGAGCAAGACAAGCAGGGAATTGATTGAATTCTGCAAGGGAAAGCTGGGCACACCATATGTGTTCGGCATGAAGGGGCAGGTCCTGACGGAAGCGCTGCTGAAACAGCTGGCAGCGGAAAACCCCAAGGTCTATACACCCCAGTACATAACTAAGGCCAGGAGTTTTATGGGAAAGCACTGTACGGATTGTTCCGGCCTGATTACCTGGTGCACCGGCATATTGAGGGGAAGCGCCAATTATAAGGAGACTGCCCGTGAGGTACAGCCCATAGGAGCATTGAATGAAGCAATGGCAGGCTGGGCTCTATGGAAGCCAGGGCATATCGGGGTGTACATTGGAGACGGAACATGCATTGAGGCCAAGGGAATCAATTACGGTACGGTGGAGACAAGGGCGCAGGATACACCCTGGGTCAGTGTGCTGAAACTTAAGGATATTGACTATTCAGAGCAGGTATGTGAATCAGCAGTTCCATCAGCCCATCCCACGGGATGGGTCAAAGAAGACGGAGGGGTCCGTTTTTATCTGGAACCGGAACGGTATGTGGCCAATGACTGGTATCAGGACAAAGGCCAGTGGTTCTGGTTCGACGGTTCCGGCCATGCGGTGCGGAATAACTGGTATCTTTATAAAGATAATTGGTATTATTTTGGGATGGATTTTGCAATGGTTAAGGGCCTTCAGCTTATCAAAGGAAAGCCGTATTACTTTAACCGGGATGGGCAGATGGCAAAGCTTGGGACACGGTTTATGGTACAGGTGGACAAAAACGGCGTACTGCATTTTCCGGAAGAAGAATCCGCGGAGATTCCCATTAGTACGGGAGGAATATCGGTGGAAAATGGAGACGGCAGGGAGCCGGAACATACATCACCTGGCAAAACAGAAGGAAAAACCCCTGCGCTGGCAGCGTACGAGGGCAGCGAATATACGGCTGGTGCAGTGCAGCCTCCGGTCACAAAGGCAGGAACCGCTTCAGAAGCAGATCGTAAAGCGGGATATGCCCAGGGAGAACGAAGGATATCGGATGCAGGTATCTGCCTGATTAAACAGTTTGAGGGCTGCCGTCTGGAGGCGTACCGCTGCGCGGCAGGGGTCCCCACCATTGGATATGGGCATACGGCCGGCGTGGCCATGGGGATGAAGATTACCCAGGCACAGGCAGAGGCATATTTGAGGGAGGACCTAAGGGCCTTTGAGAAGGCTGTAAATAAGGTGCTGGAGTGCAGCGTAACCCAAAACCAGTTTGACGCCCTGGTAAGCTTTGCCTATAATCTGGGAGCAGGCGCTCTCAGGAACAGTACGCTTTTGAAGCGTTTGAACGCAGGTGATGTGAAAGGGGCCGCGGATGAATTTCCTAAATGGAACAAAGCGGCAGGAAAGGTACTGGAGGGACTTACCAGACGGCGGATGATGGAACGGCAGTTATTTTTATCATGACAGGGGGCAGAAGGGCGGTGGTTGGTATTGCCCCAGGGAAATGTCAGGTAATTATATATATGTAAAAGGAAAGGGCAGAGGTGGGAAGCTCTGCCCTTTCAATGTGATCGGCATAAAGTGTCCGCTTCATGTGTTTCGGATAGTCTTTTCACTGCCGTATTCTCTCCCTGCCGCCTTCCCGTCACCCGCGTCCCCTTTCCGCCATATGCATCCCTCCTTCCGCATGTACATGACGCGGATGCCTGCGGAAATAATCGGACACATCATGCCTGTAGCTGCGGGAGCAGCAGCATGAAATACCGCCTGTAAAGGAAAGGATGCCCTGGTTTGGTTCAAAGGACCGGACATTTGACAGATTGGCTATGGTGGATGCCCGGACCTGGCGGAAGGGCGGCTTCAGCTTTTCTGACAATTCTTTTATGCCGGAACGGAAGGTATATACTCCGTCTGAGCAGTGTATATTGCACATATGAGTTCCTTTTACAGTTTCTATATAATAGATACTGGCAAAGGAAAGCCGGGTATCACGGCTGCTGCCGTGCACGATTAGAAATCCATCTGCGGAAGTTACACGGCGGTTCAAATAGGTCAGGATATTCAGGCAGGAGCGCTCTAAATTGTCATGGACAGGATGGATATAACCTGCAACGCCGCGGACAGAGTGGCTGTTGATGAGACGGGCTGCGGTACTGTAATCACTGCTCACTATGCAGACCATGATTTGACTGCTGAAAGATGTAAGCCTGTCCAGGACATCCGGCCAGTCAGGCCGGCTGTCGCTGTCAAAGAACATGAGCCACAGATCTGCGGGAGAGCCGGCAGCTTCCTTGATGAGTTCTTCCGGCGTCAGGCATCTGAAGGCATATAGCTCCATACCCCTCAGATGCCGGTTGGAGATGGCTGCGTCAGCAGCTGCGTAAAGCTGTCTGAAAAGCTGATTGTGTTCAGTTGATATAACAATATTCAAACCAGATTCCTCCTTTGTTCCGGTTAAAAGCAATCATGGGATGGTTACAAGATTCATCCGTCACATAGAACATGTGTTCGATTGAAACCAAATAGAAAAGGCCGTCCAAAGCCGACAGGCATGTGAAACAGATACCTGAAATGTCGGCCCGGGCGGCCCTTTGGCCAAAATGCCGGTGAGAATCTGTGCAGCACCTTCCCTTTAGGCCATGAGGCTGCGCAGCTTGCGGAGGATCTTTCCATGGCGGTAATGAAGGGTGGTTACGGGAACTCCGGTTTCCCTGGAAATCTGGCGCAGGGACTGGTCGTAACAGTAAATACGGCGTATGATATCCTTCTCTTTGGGGTCCAGGTCCTTCATGGCCTCAAAGAGCAGAGCGCGTTCCAGAGCTTCCTCTGCCTGTTCATCCACAGGCTTGGATCGGGTGTCCTGAAACAGGTCACAGCCGTTAAAATCTTCTGTGTCCAGTGCATTATAATAAAATGTCTTGTTATGAATATCTGATTCCCGGAAATACCGCTCCTTCCGCTCGCCTTTGCAGTATAGTTTATAAATTTCTTCTGACACGTATACATTCCGGTTATCAATGCGTATGTAATATTGCATATTTTCCACCTCTCATGTGGAAAAGGAAATCTGTGATGTATTTTAAAGATATCACTGAGGGGGGATTTTGTCAAGAAAAACAAGAACATATGTTCTTGTTGGCGGATGAATGGTATAGAACAACGAAACAAAACAGGATTTTGTGGAAAGGAAGCATGTGATGTACTTTCTGTTGAATATTATTTTTTGCAGTGCTAAAGTAGATGGTGAAGCGGCTGTTCCATGTCCGGGCATGCCGCGGTTTAGCTGACAGGAATGAAGGTTCAGTCGCTCCGCGGTATGGCAGAGGAAAAAATGGGAACAATCAAGGAAAATCCAAGGAGGAGGTAAAGACAATGGGACATCTTACAACCCGTGACGCATACCGGAACCTGGGTGAACGTATCAATTGGTTTACCCAGGGGGCCCCGGCCTCTGAGACACTGTATAAGATACTGCAGGTCCTCTATTCTGAAAAGGAGGCCAAATGGGTGGCGCTGCTGCCGGTTCGCCCGTTTACCATAAAAAAGGCGGCAAAGATATGGGGGACTTCGGAGTATAAGGCGGAAAAGCTGCTGGACCATCTGTGCGGCAAGGCATTGCTGGTGGACTCCTGGGACAAGGGGGTGCGGAAATTTGTGATGCCCCCGCCAATGGCCGGGTTTATTGAATTTGCCCTGATGAGGACCAGGGGAGATATTGACCAAAAGTATCTCAGTGAATTGTACTATCAGTATATGAATGTGGAGGAGGATTTCATCAAGGATTTGTTTTATGCCACGGAGACAAAGCTGGGCCGTGTGTTTGTCCAGGAGCCGGTTCTGACCAATGACAAGATGAACCACATCCTGGATTATGAGCGGGCGACCCACATCGTGGAGGAGGCAGAGTATATTGGTCTGGGGCTATGCTACTGCCGTCATAAAATGTCTCACGCAGGCCATCCCTGCGAGATTAACGCTCCCTGGGATGTGTGCCTGACCTTTGACAATGTGGCGCGTTCCCTGGCCCAGCACGGGGATTACTGCAGACTTATCTCCAGGGAGGAGGCGCTGGATGCGCTGGAGCGCTCCTACGCCAGCAATCTGGTGCAGATAGGGGAAAATGTGCGGGAGCACCCGGCTTTTATCTGCAACTGCTGCGGGTGCTGCTGTGAGGCGCTCCAGGCTGCCAGGCATTTCAGTCCCATGCAGCCGGTGGCCACCACCAATTATATTCCTGATATTACCGGGGACCAGTGCGTCGGCTGCGGAAAGTGCGCAAAGGCATGTCCGGTATTGGCTATATCCATGGAGGAAGGAGAAAACGGAAGGAAGCGGGCCGCGGTGGATAAGGATATTTGTCTGGGCTGCGGCGTATGCGCCAGGAACTGCGGCGTCAAGGCCATTCACATGGAGCGCAGGCCAGAGCAGATCATTACGCCGGTGAACAGCACCCACAGATTTGTTCTTCAGGCCATTGAGAAGGGAACACTGGCAAATCTGGTGTTTGACAACCAGGCGTTTTCCAACCACAGGGCCATGGCCGCCCTGTTCAGCGCTATCCTGGAGCTGCCGCCGCTTAAGCAGGCCATGGCCAGCAAACAGTTCAAGTCTGTTTATCTGGACAGGCTGCTGGCGGCGAAGCGGGAGAAGGGGTGAACAGGGAGAACTGTTTAAAAATAGATTTCAGGGATTACAGGAGAGACGGAAAGGGAAGAAGGGTAAAATCTTCATCCCTTTCCATTTTTATTATATTGTTTTTATAATTTGAAAAATCTACAATTTACTCTTGACGAAACCGTTTTCATGAGTTAATATGTACATAACGACACAAGAAACCGTTTTCATGGGAGGGGAGGTTAAGATTTCATATGGATTCATTGTTTTCTCTTGCAGGGAAAAAGGCAGTGATTACAGGCAGTGCAACAGGCATCGGCAAAGGCATGGCAGCCGGGCTTGCCAGGGCAGGAGCAGATATCATTGCGCTGGATATCGGGGATTTGGAAGATACCAGAAGGACAGTTGAAAATTTGGGACGGGAGTGCCGGTGTTACCACGTGGATTTGTCAGTTTCTTCTGATGTGGATGAGGTGTGGATACGCCTTTTGGAAGAAGCCGGTCATGTGGATATCCTGTGCAATAACGCAGGTATGCAGTTTCGGAAGAACGCATTTGAATATCCGGAAGAGATGTTTGATAAGGTGATTGCTGTCAATCTGAAGGCGCCGTACCGGTTGTCCCAGAAGGCGGCCATTCACTTCCGGGACAAAGGGATGAAAGGGAAAATCATCAATACCGCCTCTCTTTTTACCACCTTCGGAGGTGTTGAGGTCAGCGGTTATACCTGCTCCAAACACGGGGTCATGGGCATGACGAGGGCATTGTCCAATGAACTTGCACCTTACGGGATATGCGTCAATGCCATTGCGCCGGGCTACATAGCCACAGAGCTTACAAAGGCAATCTGGAGTGATTCAAAGCAGAGGCAGCCCATGGATGAGAGAATTCCGGCGGGACGTTGGGGGACCCCCGATGATTTTGAGGGTCCGGCAGTATTTCTTGCCTCCAGGGCATCGGATTATATAACCGGGATCATGATTCCGATAGACGGCGGGTATTCTGCCAGGTAACAGGCTAATTATGCGCGTCACGCGCAGGAATAAAAGGAGAAGAATACAATGAAGAAAAGAAGCGTTATGATGGCACTGGGTCTTGTGATGACACTGACAGCATGCGGAGGGGGAAATGCTGGAACCACAGCGGCACCATCCTCCGGCTCAGAGACACAGACAGAGGCTAAGGCAGAGGAAAAAACAGAAGGCGATACTGTCACACAGGAGGAGAATAAGGAGGAGAGCAAGACTGAGGCATCCGGTGACACAGTCACCTTAAAACTTTCCAATAACCAGCCGGATGGAAACTGTACCACCATAGCGGTGGAGTGGTTTGCGGACCAGGTAAGGGAGCGCACAGACGGTCGGGTCAACATTGAGGTGTACAACAATGGTACTCTTGGAGACGCCATCTCCTGCCTGGAGCAGCTCCAGTATGGCGGCATGGATATTGTAAAAGCCGACCTGTCCACCATGACTAATTTTGTGGATGAGTACAATGCATTAATGATGCCTTATATTTATAAAAATACAGAGCATTTCTGGAAGGTACATGGCGGGGATATCGGTATGGGAATCCTGCGCGGGGATAAGATGAAGGAGAAGAAGCTTTACGGCCTTACCTACTATGACGGAGGAACCAGATGTTTCTATAATACCAAAAAGGAAATCCATAGCCCTGCGGACATGAAGGGTATGCTGGTAAGAGTACAGCAGTCCGAGCTGATGATGTCCATGGTTGAGGCTTTAGGCGGCCAGTCGGTAGCGACAGCGTATTCCGAGGTGTATTCCGCGCTCCAGACCGGCGTTGTGGACGCTGCTGAAAATTCCATCGTCAATTATCTGGACCAGTCCCATTTTGAAGTGGCTCCCTACTTTGTGGAGGACCATCATACAAGGTCGGCCGACATCCTGGTTATGGGCGAAAAGTCACGTGAAAAACTGAGTGCAGAAGATCTTAAAATTATTGATGACACGGCTCTGGAATCCTGGGAGTACCAGAAGGAGCTGTGGGCAGAGGCAGAGGAAGAATCCAAACAGAAATTACTGGAGCAGGATGTCACAATCACTGAATTGACTGAAGAAGAATTAAAGGTGTTCCAGGACGCCTGTGAGCCAATCTGGTATTCCTATGAAGGCGGCGCCTATAAGGACATCATTGACCAGATTGTAGAAGCAGGCAAGTAGGGGACGGGCATATAGGAGACTGAAGATGCTGAAAGGAATAAAGAAGGTACTAATTGATATTTTCAATCTGTTTTACAAGGTTATATATGGTTATGCAAGGTGGGTCCTGGCCGTTGTAATTGTAATCATATGCGCCCAGGTATTCTGCAGGAATATACTGCGGACCAATATCCGCTGGAACCAGGAGGTGGCGCTGCTGCTTACGATTTGGATGGCGTTTCTGGGCATTGCCATTGGGGCGGAAAAGAACCTGCATATTGGCGTGGAGCTGTTTTATGATAAGTTTCCGGTAAAGATTAGGAATGTGATTGATGTGCTGAACCGGATTATTACGCTGCTGGTAGGCGCTTTCTTCACTGTCTACGGGGTCCGGATGGTGCTGTCTACCATGGATTCCAGGCTTCCGGTAACAAAATGGCCGTCATCTCTTATGTATATTATGATACCGGTCAGCGGCGTTGCCATTATCTACTTTACGGTCCTGGATATAATGGGCCTGAAGAAATACAAGAAAACCGATGATGCCGGTAAGTTTAACAGAGAGGAGGAGGAAAAAGAATGAACCCAAATATAGCTATCGCAATCCTTCTCATAACCTTTGTGCTGCTTATTATGATTAAATGCCCCATTACCTTTTCAATGATTATATCCACAGCCTTCACCATGCTGTATATCCAGGTGCCTGTCATGACCCTGGTGCAGCAAATGTCCAAACAGCTTAACTCATTTTCACTGCTGGCAATCCCTTTCTTCATCCTTATGGGGGAAATCATGGCTGCAGGCGGTATATCCAGCCGCCTGCTGGCCTTCGCAAATGTATGCGTGGGGCAGATAACCGGAGGTCTGGCACATGTAAATGTACTGGCATCCATGCTGTTCGGCGGTATCTCCGGTTCTGCCATTGCCGATGTGTCATCCCTGGGAGCCCTGGAAATACCCATGATGGAGGAGGCTGGATATGAAAAGGATTTTTCCATAGCAGTTACCGTGGCCAGCTCCTGTCAGGGACTGATCATCCCTCCCAGCCACAACATGGTACTGTACTCCATGGTGGCAGGAGGCGTGTCCGTGGGAAGCCTGTTCTGCGCCGGTTATATCCCGGGTATTATGCTGGGGGTTTTCATAATGGGAATGTGTTATATCATTTCCAAGAAAAAGCATTATCCCAAAGGAAAGAAGCTGCCTTTTAAGGAAGCACTCAGGGTTACAAAGGATACATTTTTCGCAATGCTTGCAATGGTTATTATCATCGGCGGCGTATCAGCCGGTTTTTTCACCGCCACGGAATCAGCGGCAGTCGCCTGTATTTACTGCCTGTTCGTAGGATTTTTTATTTACAGGGAGCTTCGCTTTAAGGATATTCCGGTAGTGCTGGGAAATACCATTAAAACCCTTTCCATGGTATATGCGCTTATTGCTGCGGCAGGCGCCTTCGGCTGGGTGATGGCATATCTGAATGTCCCCACCCTGGCCACAAACCTGCTTCTTGGCATCAGCGACAACAAGATTGTGGTATTGCTTCTGATCAACCTGATTCTGCTTTTGCTGGGATGCGTTATGGACCTGGCGCCTCTGGTGCTAATTATGGCCCCCATACTGCTTCCGGTTGTGACAAAATTTGGGATGAGTCCCATCCAGTTTGGAGTCATGATGATGCTGAATCTGGGAATCGGATTATGTACACCGCCTGTGGGAACGGCATTGTTTACAGGATGCGCCATTGGAAATATGAAAATTGAAAAAGTTTCAAAGGCCATGCTGCCGTTATATATTCCCATGCTCATCACATTACTGCTTGTGACCTTCATTCCGGCGCTGACAATGACGCTGCCTGAACTGATTATGAAATAGGAGGTAAACGGATATGAAGACAGCACTTGTAACAGGAGCAAGCAGGGGGATTGGTTTGGCCATTGCGCGGGAACTGGGGGTAAACGGTTATCAGGTTGCTGTCATGGCTACACGCGGTGAATCCTTTTATCCGGAAAGTACCAGAACACTCCGGGATGCAGGTATTTCCTATGCCTGGTATGCCGGTGATATAGGAAAGTCCGAGGACAGAATCCGTATTGTCCGGGAAGCAGCAGAACACTTCGGGGAAATCCATGTGTTGGTCAACAATGCGGGGGTGGCGCCGAAGGTAAGGGCGGATTTGCTGGATATGACAGAGGAGAGCTTTGACTATGTAATAGGGACCAATACAAAGGGAAATATGTTCATGACACAGGCAGTGGCACGGCAGATGATGAAACAGCCTGTGTATGGAGGCAAGCGCGGGACAATTATCAACATTTCATCCTGCTCCTCCCAGGTATCATCCGTTAACAGAGGGGAGTACTGTGTTTCCAAGGCAGGAATCTCCATGCTCACCAAGCTTTTTGCGGACAGGCTGGCTCCAGAGGGTATATTTGTATATGAAATAAGGCCCGGAGTCATCCGTACCGATATGACCAGCCAGGTGGAAGAAAAGTATACGGAATTAATCAAACAGGGGATGTTCCCCATTGCGAGATGGGGAGTTCCGGAGGATGTGGCAAAGGCAGTCAGGGCGTTTTGTTCCGACGATTTCTGTTACACGACAGGCAATTACATAGATGTGGATGGAGGGTTCCACATCCGGCGTTTATAGGATGTGGTTTCAGCATATGGATATTAACAGGATATCTTTTTATCAATACAATACAATCATAGTCGGAACCGGAGCAGCCGGTCTTAATGCAGCCGTAACGCTTCATAAGCTGGGGCAGAAAAACATTGCCCTGATTACAGAAGGACGGTACATGGGAACTTCCAGGAATACGGGTTCAGACAAACAGACCTACTATAAGATGACCCAGTGCGGCAGTGAACCGGACAGCGTCAGGAAAATGGCAAAAACCTTGTTTGAGGGCGGATGTGTGGATGGAGACATTGCCATGGCCGAGGCCGCAGGCTCTCTCAGGGCATTTTACCATCTGGTGGATATCGGGGTTCCTTTTCCTTTTAATAAGAGCGGGGAATATGTGGGGTATAAGACGGACCATGATCCACTTAAGAGAGGTATTTCCGCAGGGCCGCTGACATCCAAATACATGACCGAATGTTTGGAACGCCAGGCAGAGGAACGGGGAATACCGTTCTTTGACGGCTATCAGGCAGTACGCCTGCTTACAGAGGAGAAGGACGGTGAAAAGAGGGCGGCAGGCATCATTGCCCTGAATAAACAAAAGGCCGCTTCGCCCGATGAACGGTATGCCGTATTTTCCGCAGTCAACATTATATGGGCCACCGGCGGGGAAGCTGGAATGTATCAGGCCAGCGTATATCCTGTCAGCCAGACAGGCGGAATGGGGGTACTGCTGGAGGCGGGAGCTGTTGCAAAGAATCTGACTGAGTCCCAGTTTGGAATTGCATCTGTAAAATACAGGTGGAATCTGTCAGGGACATTCCAGCAATGCCTGCCCCGATATCTGTCTGCGGAGCAGGACGGAAGCCATGAGAGGGAATTCCTGAATGATTATTTTGACACGCCTAGACAGCTTCTGACGGCAATTTTCTTAAAAGGGTATCAGTGGCCCTTTGACCCCAGAAAGGTTGAAGGGCAGGGATCATCCCTTATTGACCTGCTTGTTTATCAGGAGACGGTCTTAAAGGGAAGACGGGTCTTTCTGGATTTCATGCATAACCCGTCCCCGCTGACGGAAGGGGGAAATGTCTCGTTCCGGTACCTGGCAGGTGAGGCAAGGGAATATCTTGAGAATTCCAGGGCTCTTTTGGATACACCCTATGAGCGGCTGAAACATATGAATCCGTCGGCCATTGAAGTTTACAGCAGCCATCACATTGATTTGTCCGGGGAGTATCTGGAGATAGCTGTGTGCGCCCAGCATAACAACGGGGGAATTGGAGGAAACCAGTGGTGGGAGAGCAATATCCGGCATCTTTTTGCGGTCGGTGAGGTTAATGGTTCCCATGGCATATACCGTCCCGGAGGAAGCGCGCTGAATGCGGGGCAGGTCGGCGCCATACGCGCCAGCCAGTATATTGTGAAGCGGTATGGGGGAGAACCCTGCTCCAGGGAGCAGTTCCTCAGCAGACATATGAAGGAGGTGGAAGAGGAGACTGCCTTTGGAGAACGCGTCCTGCGCGGGTCTGAAAGCTGTATGACGGATGTGGCCGGCCAGCGAAGGCTGCTGGGAATCAGGATGACCAAATATGGTGCATGTATCCGCTCAGAGGAAGGGATACGGACAGCGCTTGAGGAAAACCTGAGACAGAGGGAACAGCTGGAGCAGAAGGTTATGATTAAGGGGCCGGAGGTACTTAAGGATTTGTATAAACTGAAGCATCTTCTTATAAGCCAGTTTGTATATTTAGAGGCCCTGAGGGATTATGACGCCAGAGTGGGCATCAGCAGAGGATCCTATCTGGTATATAATGCCGGGGGGCAGGTACCTAACCCGCATTTGGATGAGCGGTTCAGGAACAGGACGGAGGAGACGGACACAACCGTACTGCAGGAGATTTATTATGAGGCGGACAGAAAAGAATGCCGCGTATCCTGGAGGCCGGTAAGACCCCTTCCCGACGAGGAAATCTGGTTTGAAAATGTCTGGAAAGATTACCGTGAAGATGGTATTATAAGGTAAAAGACGGTTAAAGGAGAATACCAATGGTAGGAATTCGTGATGTTGCAAAATATGCAGGGGTTTCTCCCAGCACAGTATCCAGAGCACTGTCAGGCGTGGCATTTGTAGAGCCAGAGACAAAAGAGAAAGTGATGAAGGCGGTCAGTGATTTGAATTATAAGCCCAACCTGGCTGCCAGGAGCCTGAAAAAAGGCGGCAGCAAGCTGATTGGCCTTATCATACCGGATATCATGAATCCATATTATCCGGAGGTTGTAAAATATATGGAGGCATGCGCTACAAAGGCAGGATATTCCCTGATTCTGTGTGATGCACTGGGAGATGTGAAAAAGGAGAAGGAGTATTTTAAAACCCTTAAATATCTGTTTGTAGACGGCATACTGTATATTGCATCCACAGAGGATGTAGAACATGTGAAACCATACATAGGGGAGATTCCCATGGTGATTGTAAACCGTACCTTTGATGTGGATGCCCCCTGTATTAATATTGACAATGCCGACGCGGCTTACCAGGCAGTGAAGTGCCTGACAGACAACGGACACCGGAAGATTGCCCTTTATATTAATGATAAAGACCGCCAATATAACCGGGAACGTCTGGCAGGAGCACTGGAAGCCCTTGGGGAGTGCGGAATAGAGGACTACGAAAAGTATATTGTCCGCGATGTGGAATCCGAGGACGACGCCTATTATAAAACCCTTGAATTGATGCGCCATGAGGAACGTCCCACAGGCGTATTCATGTTCAATGATTTTATGGCTTACGGCGTATACAGGGGTATTACCAAAAGCGGATTAAGGATACCGGATGATATATCCGTAGTGGGGTTTGATGACATCCCTCAGGTGAAATATCTGGATCCTCCCCTGACCACGCTGCGCCATTCCCTGGCAGATACGGCAGGAATCATATTTGAACAGCTGATGGAGCAGATAAAGACGCAGACCTGCGCACACAAGAGCCAGACTTATTTTAAAGGCAGGCTGATTGAACGGGAGTCTGTGAAGAATCTGATTTCCCGGAGTGTGTCTGAACGGGATGCTCAGACACATTCCGGACAATCTGGAGGAACGAAATGGAAAAAGTAAATATATGGGATATAGAGGGAACCGAATTTCCGGCCGGCCGGCGCACCAGGGTAATACTGGGCCAGAATGGCGCCATGGAGGGCAGCAAGTTCTGCCAGGGCTATGTGGTGGTGTATAAAGGCGGCGGCATACCGGAACATGACCACGAAACGGTGGAGTCCTACACGATTATTAAGGGACATGGGGAGATGGAGGTGGACGGTGAGAAACAGCCGGTAAAGGAAGGGGACTGTATCTTTATTCCAGGTAATTTAAAACACGCTCTGTATAACACAGGTGAAGAGGAACTGCATATGATGTTTGTGTATGCTCCAAGTATCATAGTGGACCACTGGGCCAAGGAGCAGAGCGGGGAGATAAAATAAGCAGATAAGATAATACGGGTGAAAATAGCTGAATCCATCCGGCCGGGGGAATAAAATTCCGCCCCGCCGGATGGATTTTATGATATCTCACTGCAAATATAAGGATTTTAATTCCCTCACAGATTGCTTCCATCCACCCCATATGTTATATTAGACTACACAGATTGCCGTGTAAGCCAAAGAAGGGAGGAGCCGCCATGATCATCAGTGCCAGCAGAAGGACAGACATTCCTGCGTTTTATTCAGACTGGTTTTTCAAACGGCTGGAGGAAGGGTACCTGTATGTAAGGAACCCCATGAATCCCGGGCAGGTCAGCAAGATTCTTCTGAACCAGGACACCGTGGACTGCTTTGTGTTCTGGACAAAGGACCCGGGGCCTATGATGGAGAGGCTTTCTGTTTTGGACCGGCTGGGATATCCCTATTATTTCCAGTTCACCCTGACACCTTATGGGGCAGATGTGGAACCCGGACTTCCCCATAAGAATGAGCTGGTAAAAACCTTCCGGGAGCTGTCGGCCAGGCTGGGACCTGAGCGTGTCATATGGAGGTATGATCCGGTGCTTCTCAGTCCGTCCTATACCATGGAGTACCATTTCCAGTGGTTTTCACGGCTGTGCGGCAGCCTGGAGGGATATACCCATACCTGCGTCATCAGTTTCCTGGATATGTACCGGAAGATAAAAGGACGGATGGAGCGGATTCAGACCCGGGCAATGACAGGGGAGGACATGGTATCCCTGGCATCCTTTATGGGTCCGGAGGCAGAACGGCATGGCATGACCGTCCGGACATGTTCGGAGGCAGCGGATTTGTCCGGTTTCCATATACAGAAGGGAAAATGTATTGATGACCAGCTGATTGCCGGATTGCTGGGCCGTCCCCTGGATGTAAAAAAGGACAGTACCCAGAGGGAGGAATGCGGCTGTGTCAAGAGCGTGGATATCGGCGCTTACAACACCTGTCCCCATCTCTGCAGATATTGTTATGCGAATTTCAGCCCGGATCAGGTGGAGGTAAAACGCAGGTTACATGACCCGGACTCTCCCCTTTTGTGCGGCCGGCTCACCGGGGAGGAACGGATTACGGTGCGTGAGATGAAATCAGTTGTCTGTCCTGCCGGCGACGGCCAGATGCGCCTTGCATTTGACGTTTCGGAGGATGGGGAACCGGAATAGGCAGTATTTGAAAATGAATACAGATGGAGCTTTGATATGATGCGGAAGGTTGATATGGTACGGAATGTTAATATAGTAAGGAGTGTTAATATAGTAAGGAGTGGTAATATAATACGGAAAAAAAACATGGCAGCAGCTCTTTTAGGCGCTGTGCTGATTGTATCCATGATGCCGGTCCGGGTCCTGGCAAAGGACCGGACTGGGGAGGGATGGAGAGACAAGGTGGAAATCACCGCCCACAGGGGGGACAACACCCAGGCGCCGGAAAATACCATGCCGGCTTTTAAAGCCGCAGTGGAAAATGGGGCTGACTGGATTGAACTGGATGTGACGCAGACAAAAGACGGGGTCCTGGTAATTTTTCACGATTCGGATTTGATGAGGATGACAGGAAAGCCGGATAAGATATGGGATATGAGCTATGAGGAACTGAGCCAAATCAATACCGCCAGCCATTGGGGTCCGTTTTTCAAGGATACCAGGATACCCACGCTGGAGGAGGTATTGGATTACTGCAAGGATAAAATAAAGCTGAATATAGAGGTAAAGGTCAATGACCACCAGACCCAGGACTTTATTGCGCGCCTGGTAGGGCTGATTCAGGCCAAGGGCATGGCAGAACAGTGCATGATCACTTCATTTGACTATCATTCCCTTCAGGCGGTAAAGCAGCTGGACCCGGCCCTGGAGACTGGCTTTATCTCATCCAAGGCCATAGAACAGCCGGAGTCATTTACCAGCGCCGACAATTTTGTGCTGAGCATAGACCTCATTAATCCTGAGACTGTGAGCCGTATTCATTCCCTGGGCAAGGAAGTGATAGCCTGGACTGTTAATGACGCCTACTCTGTTGACAAATGCAGGAAAGCAGGGGCGGATAATCTGATTACGGATAAACCCAGGAAAATTATGGAGGAGTGACACACGGTTGGGGCCTTTTTGTATAGATTTTCCATTTAAGACCATACTTTCCATATATAAGCAGGAACGGAGGAGATGGTATGAGGCTGCCAAAACACATCGGGATTATCCCGGATGGAAACCGGAGATGGGCCAAAGGCCAGGGAATGGATAAATCAGAGGGATACGGGCACGGGATTTCACCCGGAATGTCCCTGTACCGCATGTGCCGGGAGCTGGGGATTGGGGAAATGTCCTTTTACGGTTTTACCACAGATAACACAAAGCGTCCTTCCGCCCAGAGGCAGGCATTTACCAGGGCCTGTGTGGCGGCGGTTGAGGAGCTGGCAAAGGAAGATGCCAGCCTGCTTGTGCTGGGAAATACAAAATCCCCCATGTTTCCCCATGAGCTTCTTCCCTTTACCGCCAGGCATGATTTTGGAAAAGGCGGGATGAAGATTAACTTCCTGGTAAACTACAGCTGGGAGTGGGATTTGGGCTATAAGAATGGGACGATAGGGCCGGGACTTAAAACAGCTGAGGTTTCCAGAATCGACCTGATTATACGGTGGGGCGGAAGACGGCGTCTGTCAGGCTTTTTGCCGGTGCAGTCCGTGTATTCGGATTTTTATGTGGTGGATGATTACTGGCCTGATTTTAAGAGGGAACATGTGGAAGATGCCCTTAAGTGGTACGCGGCCCAGGATATTACCCTGGGAGGGTGATTTTTTGACAAATTTCTACGTGTAATCGTCTTTTTTCAACATTTTAGGATTAATAATACCAGGGGGGTGTAAAATACTAAAGATTAAAATTGCAGTACGGGGACAGGTGCATGATACAGATAGCAATATGTGATGATGACTTTCAGGTGTGCAGCCAGCTGGAGGACTATATCAGGCGATGGAAAGAGGGGCGCAGGCTGGAGGTTGAGATATTCAACACCGGTAAGGAATTTGAGGAAGCACTCAAGGAACGGCATTATGATTTGATTTTTCTGGACATTGTGATGAGGGACAGGAACGGGATTGAACTGGGCAGGTTCATTCGGGAAGAGCTGGGCAATGATACGAGCATGATTGTCTATATGTCGGCTTACGGGGATGAATACGCGCTGGATTTGTTCCAGTTCCAGCCCTTTCATTTTATAAAAAAGCCAATCAGGCCAGAGGATTTCCAGAATATATTTTATAAAGCTTGCGAAAAGATAGAGGGTGATGCCGGAATCTTTGAATTCAAATCAAGCCGGACCGTATACAGAATACCTTTAAAAGACATCCTCTATTTTGAAGGTGATAACCGGCGGGTAAAGATTGTGACTGCCGGCCATACATATCATTGCTATTCCACCTTAGAAAATTTGTTTTCCAAAATCAACATGGAGCAGGCTGGTTTCATACGGCTGCATAAGTCCTATGCCGTAAATCTCAGGTATGTGGCCACCTTCAGTGTGCGTATGGTGACCCTGTTTGACGGTTCGGAGTTTACGGTCAGCGCTCCTTTTAAGGAGAATGCGCTGAGGCAGTATGAGGGGTATATTTCCAAGACGGGAATGGGACGGGGAGATACGTCCGGAGAATAAAAGCAGGAAAAAAGCAGATGCACAAAAACAAGGCAGGCGCCAGAAGGTTTTTCCTTCAGACGCCTGCCTTTTATGGACCGTTGGAAACAGGCCTATGGGGTTTCGTAGATTCCCTTAATGATTCTTACGGTCTTGTCCATGCCAAGCTTGCTGATGTTAAGCAGCATCTGGTGGGACTCAATGCTGCCCCATTTGCGTTTGGTGTAGTTTTCGTAATAGTTTTTGCGGCGGCGATCCGTGGACTTGATGGCGTTGACAGCATCTCTCTCTGAAAAACTGTAGCGATCCATAATCCGGCGCACCCGGTCTTCCATATCGGCGCAGATAAATACGTCAATCAGGTCCGGGTGGCTGCGGAGCACGTAATCACCGCAGCGGCCTACGATGACACAGGGGCCCTTCTGGGCCAGTGCCTCTATAATAATGGTCTGGGTGACATAAGTGCTGTCATTCAGGGATAATCCATATCCGGTTACGGAATTAGGCTCCTTGGGAATCTGATAGCCGGCCAGGAAGGAGGACAGTGCGGACTCGTCTGCCTTTTCAATGCTTACAGGAGAATGTCCCATCCTTTCAGCGGCCATCTCCACCAGATTCCGGTCATAGAGAGGAATACCCAGCTGGTCTGACAGCCTTTGGGCGACTTCGTGGCCTCCGCTGCCGAACTGACGGGCTATCGTGATAATCTTATGGCTCATAGTTCCACTCCTTTCCAACCTTAAAAATGCAAATATGCACAAAACATTTCTTATATGTACTATTATAACGCACTATTTGCACAAAAGATATATAAAATTGGAAATTTATATGTTTTTCAGATTTGGTTTTCAGATTTGGATTTCCCGGAGCTGCAGCCAGCTATCTTTTGTATCCCTTTTCTGCCTCTTCGGTCTGTGACATATCGGCGGCCGCGGCCTCACTGTATGCTGTCTCTGTTTGTCCGGTGTGCGCTGTTACCTCCATGCATTCCTCCGATGGTTCCCGGTCCATGCAGTTCCCGCAGTCCCGGCAATCTCCGCAGTCCATGGGGGTCGGCCTATTGCCCTGGCCGGATTCCCGTTTCTCATGCATCAGTTCCCATATGGTATCGTGCATCCATTTTACCGTATCGCTGAGAATTTTGTTTTCTGTATCCAGGTTCATGATTACATTGTTCATTTCAGCAATGATTTCACGGCTGTTGTAGCGCTTATGGGGTTCGGTCAGACGGGTGATAAGGGACGGATTGGTCTTCAGGATTTCCCTGGAGAGAAATTCGTCACGCTCATCGCAGGACATCCGCATGAATTCAGTGTAATGCATCCTGACCATGTGCATGGCTTCCTGGGTGCCGCATTTGGGGCACTGGGGATGACGGGATGTCTGATAATAGGCATAGTGTCCGCATTTGGGGCAATAAAAAACAGCAAGTTCTCTCATAATGTCCTCTCCTGATTAATACTTATTAATATATATAGCGTTTCAAATCGCAAAATATACCACTTTTTTCCGCGATTTTTGTAAATTCGTCAGATTGGACAAAAAAACGGCAGACTAATTGGTTAGTCTGCCGTGGGCCGCCGGTTAAATGAACGGATGTAGGGGCGGCCTTATGGTTGCTGTGTGTCTGTTACTGGGCGGTGTTCTGAGTCTGGATGACACCTTCTGTGTTTACGGTCCATACCTTGTCGTTCTCGTCCTTGAAATCCTTGTAGCCGCTGCCAAGCTCAGGCATGGCGTTTGATTTGGAGGAAGAGGTGGCCTTCTGTACGGCGCCGTTGCTGTTTACAAGATACTGATTGCCGTTTAACTCTACAGGTGCAAAGCGCAGGTCCTTGTCAGCTTCCTGACGCAGTCCGTATACATACAGCACATTGTCCTTGATGCCGTGGAAGCCCTGGCCCTTTCTGGAGCCGTCGGTGTGGAAATACCAGTTCTGGGTCTCGCCTAAGTCCTCATCGAAGATGACCTGCTTGCCGGTCTTCATGACGCCCTCTTCATCAAAGTAGAAGTTAGCCACGTTGCCGTCCTCCAGGTTTACCACCTTCTTGCCGGTCTGCATTTCGCCCTTTGTGTTAAAAGCGTATTTTCTGGATTCAATGGTGAACAGTTCAAGACCCTTTTCTGCATGGTAGGGCTTGCCGTTCTTGAAATAGAAGCGGTAAAGCTCGGCTTCTTCGCTGAGTCCTTCTATGCCTTCGATGGTTCTCCATCCGGAAGCGCGCTTTCCATCCTCATCGTAGTACTGATAGCCGGCAGCGGTCTGCTCAGACACAGGAGCTGCCTCGGAAGGGGTAGCTGTCTGGGCTTCGCCGGACTCTGCTGCTGCCTGGACAGGAAGCTTGTACCAGCCTGTCTGCATGCGGCCGTCCACGAAGGTGTAGTACTGGCCTTCAATCTTTTTGTCAACCTCATTTTCAATACGCTTGCCCGTATTGTCGAAGTAGTACCATGATTCAACGTATTCCGGATCATCGGTTTCATCTGCCAGGAGAATCCAGCCGGTTTTTCTGCTTCCGTCCTCGCCGAGATAGTAGTTGTAACCATCTACGGTGATGGAGCCGGTCTGCATGATACCGTCCTCGTTGAAATAATACCAGCTTCCATTGATGGAAGCCCATCTGGAGGTCAGGGCCTTGCCGTCCCTTCCATAATAGTAGTACAGGAATTCAGGAGCATCGTCCTCATCCCAGAAATCTTCATTTTCCACGGAAACCCACTTCATGCTTACGCGTTTTCCGTCTTCTCCTACGTAATACTCATCAATCTGTCTGTCAGCGGCGCGGATTCCGTCTGAATCCAGGTAGTACCAGTCATCGCCATTCTTCTTCCAGGTATCGGTGATTGCCTCGCCGTAAGAATCATAGTAATACCAGTTTCCGTTTTCCTCTGTCCAGCCCACGGTTTTTGCGTAAGCAGTGGAAGCGGTGCCGATGAAGTTAGGGGTTACTGCTGCCATGAACATGGCAGTGGATAATACAGCCAGAACTTTGATCTGTTTTTTCATAATAATGAATCTCTCCTTTTTGATATGTGTGTTTGTCTGTGGCCGAAAATCCGGTGTTGCATTACGTGGTTTATTATAACGGACATGAATGTGTAATGATAGTGATGGTTGCTGGAAGTTATGGAAGGCACTGGAGGGGGGCCCCTAAAGCCGCTCCGGCGGTCATTGTAAGAGAAAATATAGTATTATTTTAAGGCGTTTTATGCTATACTCTCCATAGTTGATAGACCGGAAGGGGGACCTTAATTTATGAAAATGAAGATTTCCAATTATATAGCAGGCAAGCTGGTGGAGGAGGGAATCAGCCAGGCTTTCATGGTGACAGGGGGAGGCGCCATGCATCTGGACGACGGCCTGGGGCACCAGGAGGGGCTTCACTGTATCTATAACCACCATGAGCAGGCATGCGCCATGGCTGCTGAGGCTTACGCCAGGATTCACAACCGCATCGCGGCGCTGTGCGTCACCACCGGTCCGGGAGGAACCAATGCAATTACCGGTGTGGTGGGGGGATGGCTGGATTCCATTCCCATGCTGGTACTGTCGGGGCAGGTGCGCTATGATACAACGGCCAGGTGGTCCGGTGTGGGCATCCGCGCCATGGGCGACCAGGAGTTTGATATCTGTAAAGCCATTGACTGTATGACAAAGTATTCGGAGATGGTCATTGATCCCATGAGGATCAGGTACTGTCTGGAGAAGGCCCTTTACCTGGCCCGGTCCGGGCGTCCGGGCCCCTGCTGGCTGGATATTCCCCTGAATGTACAGGGAGCATTTGTGGAGACAGAGGAGCTTCCTGGCTTTAACGCGGCTGACTACGAGGCCGGAGGAAACGGCTGGGCCGGAAAGGACGGGGGACACGGGATACCGGAGGACGAAGCGGGAAAGGGAGAACACCGCCAGGTACTGCCGGGAAAGGTGGATGTTTCAGCCGCCCGGACTATTATAGATAAGATAAGGGCTGCAAAGCGCCCTGTCATCAATGCGGGCAACGGAATCCGCATAGCGGGAGCCCATGATTTGTTCATGGATGTGGCCGAAAAGCTGGGCGTTCCCGTGATTACGGGCTGGGACAGCGAAGATATCATGCATGACACCCACCCCCTGTACGTGGGCCGTGCAGGCAATATGGGGGACAGGCCTGGGAATTTTGCCATTCAAAACAGCGACCTGGTGCTCTCTATTGGAAGCCGTCTGAGCATCCGGCAGGTGGGATATAACTTTGAGACATGGGCCAGGGAGGCTTATGTGATTGTCAATGATATAGATGAGGAAGAGCTGAAGAAGCCGTCAGTCCACAGCGACATGCGGGTCCATGCCGATGCAAAGGATCTTCTGGAACAGCTGGACCTGATTCTGGACCGCGTTTTGGCAGAGGAAGAGGGAAATCTCCCTGAGAGCGTTAGCCGTCCAGGCAGCAGACAGGTGTTTGACGGAGGAAAGGGCCTCAGGGATATGACATGGAGCAGAACCTGCGCTATGTGGAAGGAGAAATATCCTGTTATACTGCCCAAGCACTTTGCCCATACGGATGAGGAACCGGCCAATGTGTACGCGTTTATCCATGCTGTCAGCAGCCGCCTGAGAGAGGGGCAGGTGACGGTGGTGGGCAATGGCTCCGCCTGTGTGGTGGGGGGACACGCCTATATCATTAAGAAGGGCCAGCGTTTCATCACCAATTCCGCCATTGCCTCCATGGGATATGACCTGCCGGCAGCCATAGGCGCCTGGACCGCTTCCAGGGATAAGGGCTGCTACAGCCAGGGCGGGGACAGAAGCGGGGAGGACCTGATCCTGGTGACAGGGGACGGAAGCATGCAGATGAATCTTCAGGAGCTGCAGACCATCATCCACCACAGAATGGGGATCAAGATATTTGTGATTAACAACGGGGGATACCATTCCATCCGCCAGACCCAGAAGAATTTCTTTGGGGAGCCGCTGATTGGAATCGGCGTGGACAGCGGGGATTTGAGCTTCCCGGCTCTGGATAAGCTGGCGGCGGCCTACGGCTACCCCTACGTGTCAGCAAGGCACAACAGCGAGCTGGGGGAGGCTGTGGAGAAAACCCTGGCGGCAGAGGGTCCTGCTATCTGCGAGGTATTCGTGTCCATGGACCAGAACTTTGAACCCAAGTCATCCGCCAAGAGACTGCCGGACGGCACTATGGTGTCGCCGCCCCTGGAGGACCTGTCGCCCTTCCTGCCGGATGAGGAGATGGATGAAAATATGATTATTCCCAGGATCAAGGGATAGACCTGCCAGCAGACCAAAGGACAGGCCTGCCGCGGGAGATCCGGGATAAGAAGGAGTATATGTTATGCGTGTAATCGTAACAGGAGCTACCAGTTTTATCGGAAAGGCTGTTACAAAAGAGCTGCTGGCCGGAGGCCATCATGTATTTGCCGTGGTAAGGCCGGACTCTCCGGGGCGCGGCCGGCTTGAACGGCCCGGAGCGGAAGCCGGGGAAAAGACAGGAGAAGAGACCGGGGAAGAGACAGGCAATAAGGCCGGAAAAGAAGCTGGAAAAGAAGCCGGAAAAGAAGGGGGGCGCCTTACCGTCCTTCCCTTTGCCCTAAAGGACATCGGTAAGCTGGACGCCTGCCCGGAACTGATCTCCTGTCCGGTTTTAAAATCCCGTTCTGACTCCAAAACAAAGGCAGACCTGTGGCTTCATCTGGGCTGGGAGGGGGCCGGCAGCGCCAACCGCCAGGACCCTCATGTCCAGGCCCGCAACATCGGGTATGCCCTGGATTCCCTTCACACGGCAGCCCGTCTGGGGTGCGCCAGGTTTCTTTTTTGCGGCTCCCAAGCCGAGTACGGCATTGCGGACGGCGTTATGGGCGAGGAGATTTTGTGCCGTCCTGTCTCTGAATACGGAAAGGACAAGCTGGAGGTATGCCGCAGGGCAGGGGAAGAGGCAAAGGCCCTGGGGATTGATTATATCCATGCCAGGATATTCAGCGTTTACGGTCCCGGAGACCATCCATGGTCCCTGGTGTCCACCTGCCTCAATACCTTTCTTAAAGGAGGCAGGATGGAGCTTGGGGCATGTACCCAGCAGTGGAATTTCCTTCATGTGAGGGATGCGGCCAGAGCCCTGACAGGGCTTCTGCTTGCCAAAGTACCGGCCGGCGTGTATAATGTGGCAGGAGAAGACACCCGCCCCCTTAAGTCGTACATTGAACAGATGCACCGGCTCTGCGGTGAAAAGGGCACCTATGAATATGGAAAACGGCCGCCCAATGCAGAGGGAGTGGTATCCCTGGTGCCGGATATCAGGAAGCTTAAGGAAGCAGCAGGATTCGCCCAGGAGATTTCGTTTGAGGACGGAATCAGGGAAATGATTGGATTATATAAGGAGAATTGTCTATGAAACGATGCATCGCCTGCGGCGCCCCGTTATGGGAGACGCCGCTGCTTACGTTAGATAATATGCCTGCCTCGGCCCAGCACATGCCGGATGCACAGGGGGTAAAGGAGGACCGGGGACTGACCCTGGATTTATGCCAGTGCATGGGCTGCGGGCTGGTCCAGTTTGACTGTGAGCCGGTGGACTATTACCGGGATGTAATTCGGGCCGGAGGTTTTTCAAAGACCATGGTGGAGCTGCGCAGATACCAGTATAAGCATCTCATTGACAGCTATCATCTGGAGGGAAAGAAATTCATCGAAGTGGGGTGCGGCCAGGGAGAATTCTTAAAGGTTCTGTCGGAATTTCCGGTGGAGGTTCACGGCATAGAGCATGATCCCCATCTGGTGGAGCTGGCAAGGGCCCAGGGGCTGGATGTGACGGAAGGGTTTACGGAGACAGAGGATACGCGGTTTGCAGGCGGGCTGTATGACGTATTCCTGTCCTTTAATTTCCTGGAGCACCAGCCGGACCCCAGCACCATGCTCCAGGCCATATACCGCAACCTGGAGGACGATGCCATGGGGCTTATCACAGTCCCCAGCTTTGAATATATCATGGACCACAACAGCTATTATGAACTGATACGGGACCATCTGGCCTACTACACCTTTGAGACCCTTACCCCCCTTCTGGAGCGCAACGGGTTCCAGGTGGAAGAGTGCGAGGTTATCAACCGGGACACCCTTTCCGTTATTGTAAGGAAACGTCCGCAGATGGATACGGAGAACCTGCTGGAGTGTTATGTGAATTTGAAACGGGAGATGGAGACTTATATGAAGTACCTGGATGCCTGGGATAAGAAGGTGGCCATCTGGGGAGCCAGCCACCAGGGCTTTACCCTTGCAGCCACTACCAAGCTGGGGGAAAAGGCAAGGTATATCATAGATTCCGCCCCCTTTAAGCAGGGAAAGTTTGCCCCCGCGTCCCATCTTCCCATCGTTGGACCGGATCATTTCCATGAACACCCGGTGGATGCCATCATAATCACGGCCCCCGGTTATACGGATGAGATAGCGGCAAGCATACGCCAGAAGTTCGGGACCTCCGTGGAAATCAGGGCCATGCGTTCCAACCATCTGGAGATGGTTTAGGAGGGATGATAACATGCGCGTAGTAATTACCGGAGCAACCGGTTTTATCGGAAGCAATCTGGCCAGGGCGTTTCTGGAGCAGGGGGCCCATGTGTACGCCCTGGTGCGTCCGGGTTCCCTTCATCTGGACGCCCTTCCTGTTCATGAGAGACTGCATACAGTGGCCTGCGACCTGGCCCATGTTCTGGAATGCGTCCCTGAGGTGGGACATGCAGACGGCTTTTTCCATATGGCCTGGGGAGGCGTGAACCGGGAGGAGATAGACTCGCCGGAGGTTCAGGCCCGCAATGTGGCAGGCTCCCTGGACTGTGTGGAGGCAGCCGGACGTCTGGGATGCCGGGTATTCATGGACGCTGGTTCCAGAGTGGAATACGGGGCCGTTGACGGAATCATGGAAGAGGAAGCGCCCTGCCGTCCCATCAATGAATACGGAAAGGCAAAATGGGAGTTTTACCAGAAGGCAGCTCCCCTTTGCAGCCGTCTGGGCCTTCACTATTACCATCTGAGATTTTTCAGTGTGTACGGCTGCGGGGATCATCCGTGGTCCATCATATCCACCCTGGTGCGGGATTTAAGGCAGGATAAGAAGGTTTCCCTGAGCGCGTGCAGGCATATGTGGAATTTTATGTATATTGAGGATGCGGTACAGGCAGTATATGAATTATACAGGCAGGCCGTAAATGAAGAACCTGGTTCAAAAAAGGACAATTTGCGCAGTCCCATAAGCGCTATTGTCAACATAGCCAGCCAGGATACCAGGCCCCTCCGGTCCTTTGTGGAGGAAATCCATGAAATCGTAGGATTTAAGGGAACGCTGGAGTACGGGACCTTTGAGCAGGCCAAAGAGGGCGCCCTGTCCATCCGGCCTGACATTACCAGACTTAAGAGACTCACTGGCGGCAGATGGCAGGAGCGCTATACCTTCCGCCAAGGCATCGAAGAAACCATAGAGAAAGAAGAAGCATAGAGAGATATGAAGAAAATCAGCGTATTGATTCCCTGTTATAATGAAGCGGAAAATGTAAGCCCTATCAGCAGGGCAGTGACGGAAATCCTGGAAAAAGAGCTGCCGCAGTATGACTATGAGCTGGTATTCATTGATAATGATTCCACAGACGGCACCAGGGATATCATCCGGGGCCTGTGCGCGGACAACCCGCGCATCAAGGCCATACTCAATGCCCGGAATTTCGGCCAGTTCAATTCCCCCTATTACGGAATGCTCCAGGTTACCGGAGACTGCGTCATTGAGATGGTGGCGGATTTCCAGGACCCTGTGGAAATGATACCTAAATACATCCATGAGTGGGAGAAGGGATATAAAATCGTTATCGGCATCAAGACCAGCAGCAAGGAAAACCGTCTGATGTACTGGCTCAGAAGCTGCTATTACAAGACCATCAAGAAATTGTCGGATGTGGAGCAGATTGAGCATTTTACCGGTTCGGGTCTCTATGACAGGGAGTTCATCGAGGTCTTACGCAACCTGGATGACCCCACTCCTTTCCTCAGGGGAATCGTGGCTGAGCTGGGATACCGCCGCAAGGAGATTCCCTATGAGCAGCCGCGCCGCAGGGCGGGCAAGACCCATAATAACTTTTATCGTCTGTACGACGCCGCCATGCTCAGCGTTACTTCCTATACAAAAGCAGGCCTGCGTCTGGCTACGATTTTCGGCAGCATATGCGCTGTTGTCAGCATGCTCATCGCCATGGTCTACCTGGTAATGAAGCTGATTTGGTGGGACCGTTTCCCGGCAGGCATGGCGCCCATGCTGATCGGAATGCTGTTTTTGGGGTCGGTACAGCTGTTCTTCATCGGTTTTCTGGGAGAGTATATCATGAGTATTAACCAGCGGGTGATGAAGCGGCCCCTGGTTATTGAGGAAGAGCGTATTAATTTTAACGAGGAAGAGAAAAAGGGCGGTAATGAAGCATGAAATATAAGATAGACGTGGTACGCATCCGGGAGAATTCCATTACCCTTAACGGATGGGCTATAGGTAAATCCCCTGACAGCAAGGCCACCTTCCGGGTGGAGGATGAGAAGCGCCAGCCGGTAAAATTTAAGCATGTAAATACCCGCAGGGATGATGTGAGCCAGATATATTTTAAGAAGGTCTATGACCGGGAATTTGGATTTGACATCCAGTTTCCCTATGAGCGGGGGAAGGATTATTACCTGCTGATCCGCTGTGAGGGACGCCAGGCAAAAATCAAGTACAATGAGGAACTGATTGCCAGGCGGGCCAGCGTGGCCCACAAGCGCATGGAGAAGCTTAAGGACCTGATGAACATGGAGACAGTCCATGTGGCCATGGATTTTTGGAAGGAGCATGGCCTTAAGGCCCTTGTGGTCAAGTCAAAGCACAAGCTGCAGGGAATTGACAATGATTACGACTACAGCGAGTGGTATGAGCTGACCAAACCAACGGACGAGGAGCTGGCGGAGCAGAGAAAGCATTTATTTGATTTTGAGCCCATGCTGTCTGTTGTGATTCCCGCCTATAAGACCCCGGAGCGCTATCTCAGGGAAATGCTGGACTCTATCATGGGACAGACCTATACAAACTGGGAGATATGTGTTGCAGACGGAAGCCCCAGGGGAGAGGGGCTGGAGCGCGTGCTTAAGAAGTACGCGGACCGTGACCGGCGTGTGCGCTATGAGATTCTGGGCAGCAACCGCGGAATCTCAGGCAATACCAATGCAGCCCTGGATATGGCCAGGGGAGACTTTGTCATCCTGGCCGACCATGACGATACGCTTCCTCCCAATGCTTTTTATGAGGTCGTGAAGGCAATCAATGAAAATCCGGACTGCCAGGTTATTTATTCTGATGAGGATAAGCTGGACATGGATGGAAAGGCCCTGTTTGACCCTCATTTCAAACCGGATTTCAACCCGGATTTGCTGACCAGCGTCAATTATATATGCCATCTGTTCATCATAAGGCAGGATTTGTTAAAGCAGGTGGGCGGATTCCGCCAGGAGTTTGACGGCGCCCAGGATTATGATTTCATTTTCCGGTGTACGGAGGCGGCAAAGAGGGTATACCATATTCCCAAGGTCCTCTATCACTGGCGCTGCCATCAGAATTCCACGGCCAGCAACCCGGAGAGCAAGATGTATGCCTTTGAGGCCGGATCCAGAGCCATCATGGCCCACTATGAGCGTATGGGAATTCCGGCGGTGAAGGTGGAGAAGGGCGTGGATTACGGTATTTACCATACCACCTTTGAGATACAGGGGGAACCTCTGGTGTCCGTCGTCATCCCCAACAAGGACCACAGCCAGGACCTGGATGTGTGCGTGCGGTCCCTGATGGAGAAATCGTCATACCGGAACCTGGAATTCATTATCGTGGAAAATAACAGTTCCCAGAAGGAAACCTTTGCCTACTATGATAAGATGCAGGCGGAGCACACCAATTTCCGGGTGGTTACCTGGAAGGAGGGCTTCAACTATTCAGCCATCAATAATTACGGAGCCTCCTTTGCAAAGGGTGAATACCTGCTGCTGCTCAACAATGACACGGAGCTGATTGAAGAGGACAGTATAAAGGAAATGCTGGGATTCTGCCAGAGGGAGGATGTGGGCATTGCAGGAGCCAGACTTCTCTATGGGGATGACACCATACAGCATGCCGGAGTGGTCATAGGCTTTGGCGGCATTGCGGGCCATACATTTATCGGACTTCATAAGGCCGAGAACAGCTATTTCCACAGAGCTATGTGCGCCCAGGACTACAGCGCCGTCACGGCGGCCTGCCTCATGACGAAGAAATCCGTCTTTGACCAGGTGGGAGGTTTGAGCCCGGAGCTGGCAGTGGCCTTTAATGACATTGATTACTGCATGAAAGTACGCGCCCTGGGAAAAATGGTAGTGTATGCGCCTTATTCATGCTTTTACCACTATGAATCCAAGTCCAGAGGACTGGAGGATACGCCTGAAAAGATAGCCCGCTTTAACCGGGAGGTGGCCATTTTCATACGGAAGTGGCCTGATATTATTCAAAATGGCGACCCCTTCTACAACCCCAACCTGACGCTGCGCAAATCTAATTTCGCGCTCAGGGACCTTCTGAAGGAAAAAATAGGTGAGCCTTATGACCTTAAGGTTTACGAACAGTTTGCGCCGGAGGACGATACGAAAGCACATGAGTGACCATAGAAATGATTATGAAGCAGAATGCGATTATAAAGCGGGACGCGGCAATGACGCGGGATGCGATTATAAAGCAGGATGCGGCAATGAAGCGGGACGTGGCAATGAAACCGGCCGAAGGACAGGCAGGCGCAGAAAGGTGACCATCGTCATACCCAATTATAACGGGCTTAAGTTTATGGAACCCTGTTTCAAAGCGCTCAGCATGCAGATTTGCCGGGATTTTGACATCCTGGTGGTGGACAACGGTTCCACGGACGGAAGCGTGGAGTGGCTGAAGGAGCAAGAGATTCCGGCCATTTTCCTGCCGGAGAACACCGGGTTCTCCGGTGCTGTGAATGTGGGCCTTAAGGCGGCGGCGACTCCCTATGTGATTTTGCTCAACAATGACACGGAGCCGGACTTCCACTATGTGGGAGAAATGATTAAGGCCATTGAGCGCTCCCCAAAGATATTTTCCGTCAGCTGCAAGATGATTCAGCTCTGCAACAGGGAGCTGATGGACGATGCCGGGGATATGTACAGTCTGTTAGGCTGGGCATACCAGAGGGGAGTGGGACGCTCATCCGCAAAATATAACAGGGCCTGCCGCATCTTCTCGGCCTGCGCCGGGGCAGCCATCTACCGCCGGGAGGTGTTTGATGAAATCGGATACTTTGACGAGATGCATTTTGCGTACCTGGAGGATTTGGACGTTGGCTACAGGGCCAGAATTGCGGGATATGACAACATCTACTGTCCCACGGCCATGGTTTATCATGTGGGAAGCGGCACCAGCGGTTCCAAGTACAATCCCTTCAAGGTAAAGCTGGCTGCCAGGAATAATATTTATCTGAATTATAAAAACATGCCCCTTTTGCAGCTGGCGGTGAACCTGGTTCCGATTCTCCTGGGAATGGGACTTAAATACATGTTTTTTAAGAAAAAGGGATTTGGAAGGGATTATGCGGCTGGTGTGAAGGAAGGCCTGGCAACCGCTAAAAAGTGCCGGAAGGTGCCTTACAGCAGGGAGCGGCTTAAAAATTATCTGGCCATTGAGTGGGAATTGATTACAGGGACCCTTATCTATGTTTATGAGTTTGCCGCAAGGCAGATTGCTAAATTATGAACTTTTTCGAAATTAAGAGAAATGTTATAGAATAATGACGGCTTATCATGTATAATAACAACGATATTTACGGTAAGAAGGGATTCCCTGAGAAACCAAGGTGAAATACAATGATAAAAGATAACCAGAAAAGGCTGAACCGCATGCATGTCCTGCTGGATATACTGGTCACTGTGGTGGCCTATGCTCTGGCATGGTTCATTGTCATCAGCGGAAAGGTACTGCCCTTAGACGAAGGCGTGCTAAAGCCCCAGGTATATTTTATGGCGCTTATTTTTATCGTGCCCATATACCTGATTCTATATGCCAGTTTCCATCTGTACGTGCCCAAACGGATTCAGGGACGGCGTTCGGAACTGGCCAATATCTGCAAGGCCAATGTCATCGGCCTTATGCTCTTTACGTTCGTACTTTTTGGCCTGCGAAGGTTTGTAAGCCATCTGAGCTATTTCTCCACAAAGATGATTCTGGCATTCTTTGCGGCCAATATCATCCTGCTGGAAGCAGAGCGGATATCTATACGCATCTTCCTGCGCTCCCTGCGGACCAACGGCTATAATCAGAAGCATGTGCTCCTCATTGGCTACAGCCGGGCGGCCGAAGGGTTCATCGACAGGGTCAGCGTCAATCCGGAATGGGGTTACCATGTCCAGGGAATCCTGGATGACCACCGGCCGGCCGGCTTTGCATATAAAAAGGTACAGGTACTGGGACCCACCAATCATCTGGAGGATTTCCTGGCATCCAATACGCTGGACGAAATAGCCATTACCCTGAGCATTAAAGAGTACTCTAATCTGGAACAGATTGTGGCTGCCTGCGAGAAATCAGGCGTGCATACAAAGTTCATACCGGATTATAATAACATAATACCGACGATTCCCTATATGGAAGACCTTCAGGGACTTCCGGTAATCCACATCCGCCATGTGCCCCTTACCGGGGTGTTTAACGCCACCATGAAACGGATAGTGGACTTAGCCGGCGCTCTGTTTGGTCTGATTGTATTTTCGCCTCTCATGCTGGTTACGGCTCTGCTCATCAAAATCACTTCACCGGGGCCCGTGCTTTTCAGCCAGGAGAGGATAGGGCTGCACAACCGTCCCTTTAAGATGTACAAGTTCCGTTCCATGGAGGTTCAGGACCCGGGCAGGGAGCGCAGCCAGTGGACAACGCCCCATGATCCCAGGGTAACGCCTGTGGGACGTTTCATACGCAAGACAAGCATTGACGAGATGCCCCAGTTTTTTAATGTCCTCATTGGTGATATGAGTCTGGTGGGGCCCCGGCCGGAGCGGCCGCTGTTTGTGGAAAAATTTAAAGAAGAGATACCGCGGTATATGATTAAGCATCAGGTGCGTCCGGGACTCACGGGCTGGGCCCAGGTCAATGGCTACCGGGGGGATACATCAATTACCAAGAGGATTGAGCATGACCTTTATTACATTGAGAACTGGAGTCTGGGTTTTGACTTCAAGATTATGTTTCTCACTGTTTTCAAGGGATTTATTAATAAAAATGCATATTGATATGCATGACGTTTGCGTTAAGAATGCTCCTGCGTTTTAGCCGTGCCCGGATACAGTCTGCGGGTCAGGGGAGCGGGGCTGCTTATGAATGATTAGCGCCTGGTTTACGTGATGGAATGAGGATGGACGAATGAATCGTGAGTTTGACAATGGATTTGATGAGGAAGAAGAGAGATTAAGAAGCCGCAGCAGGAAGCGCGATTTAGGCGCCGGTGCCGGGGCTGATTCAGATACAATGCCCCGCGGGCGTACCGGAGGCAGCGGGCAGGAAATAAGGGGCGCCGGACAGGCGGGACGCGCAGGTTCTGGCGGCGGATCCAGGCAGGGGACGCCGGTACCTGCCGGCTGGGCGTCAGGCAGGACTGCATCAGATGGCCGCGGCTTAGGTTCGGCTGCCGGGCCCAGAACCGGTTCAGGCCCCCGTCCGCGCTATGCCGGAGCGGGAGACGCAGAGCGTACTGCAGGTATACCGGGAAAGAACGGCATGGGAAGCACCTACGGGGGTGAGCGGATGACGGAGCGCCCTGCAGGCGGTGAGGGAAAGGCAGGCCAGCGTCCGCGGTTTGCAGGAGAGAAGCCGGCGGGCCGTCCCGGATACGCAGCCGGAGGGTCCGGTGAGCGCCCCGGATACACAGGCACAGGAGGCAAGGGCGGAGCGCGTCCCGGATACACGGGCACAGGCAGCGGATCTGGTGAACGCCCCGTATATGCGGGCACAGGCAGCAAGAGCGGTGAGCGCCCCGTATATACAGGCACAGGAGGCAAGACTGGTGAGCGCCCCGTATATACAGGCGCGGGCAGCAAGAGCGGTGAGCGTCCCGGATATGCGGGCGCAGGCGGCAAGACCGGTGAACGCCCCGGATATACGGGCGCGGGCAGTAAGAGCGGTGAACGCCCCAGATTCACCGGGGACCGGCCTGACGGAAGGCCGGGAGTCTCAGGAAGCAGGCCGGGAGAACGGCCAAGGTATACAGGCGAAGGAAAAGGTGCCAGGACGGCAGCCGGGAATTTGGGGGCTGGTGAGACTGGCGGCCGCACATACAGCCGGTCCTATGCCGGGGCGGAAGACCTTGGCGCCGGTAAGGGCAGGGATTCGTCTTTCGGAAGGAACGGGGGCGGAGCAGGAGGCCGCAGGGCAGCCAGGGAAGCGGCGGCAGCGGATCCGGCAGCAGCAGAGATCAAGCGCCGCCGTAAGTTGATAATTGTATTCATCATACTGGAAATCTTATTCCTTTTGGGAACCGGGCTTTACCGGTATGCGCAGAATAAGATGAGTCTGATTCAGCCAAGCCAGTTTAAACCGGCCCAGGTGACTAACCCTAATATCCCTCAAAAGAAGGTAGAGGAGATGGAGGGATACTGGACCATTGCCCTCTTTGGTGTGGACAGCCGGAATAACTCGGTGGGAAAAGGCAATAACGCCGATGTTATCATCATATGCAACATTGACCAGGGCACCGGCGAGATTAAGCTTGTCAGCGTGTTCAGGGACACATATCTCAGTGTAAGTGACAACGGGCTGTACAATAAGATCAATCAGGCTTATTTCCTGGGAGGTCCTGAGCAGGCAGTGGAAGCGCTGAACAGAAACCTGGACCTGCAGATAGATGATTTTGCCACATTTAACTGGAAAGCAGTGGTGGATGCGGTCAATATTCTGGGCGGAGTGGATGTGGAGCTGAGCAAGGCGGAATTTTACTATATCAATGCCTATATTACGGAGACTGTGGAGGCTACCGGAGTAGGTTCCTATCAGTTGAAACAGGCGGGGCTCAACCATTTGGACGGTGTCCAGGCAGTTGCGTACGCAAGGCTTCGTAAGATGGATACAGACTTTGCCAGGACAGAGCGCCAGCGGGAAATCATAGACCTCTGTTTCCAGAAGCTTAAGAAATCCGACTTTGCGGTGGTAAACAATGTCATGGAGGCAGTGTTCCCCCAGATTCTTTCCAGTGTTACCATTGATGACATTATACCGGCAGCCAGAAATCTGACCAAGTATACCATAGCGGATACCATGGGATTCCCGGCAGCCAGAAGCGATGCCAATATGGGCAAAAAGGGTGCCTGCGTCATTCCCCAGACACTGGAGAGCAATGTAACCCTTCTCCACCAGTTCCTGTTTGGGGATGAAAATTACCAGCCCAGTGATATGGTAAAGAAAATCAGTGCCAAGATATCAGCGGATACAGGCATGTACAATGAAGCCAAGCCAATCGATCATGTGGGAACAGACGGCGGGTATATCCCCAAGCCCACCCAGGCAACCAAGGCAACGGAAGAGACAAAAGAAAATGAGTCTGAGAGCAGCACGTCCGAGACAGATGAGTCTATCATTGACGGCGAGACGGATTTGGAGATAGAGACAGATGAGTTCGGCAATGAACTGGATCCGCCTGAGGATGACGATATATTCGGAAGGCCGGGAGAGAGCAGCGGATCCGGTACCGTTCATCCCGGAAGGCCGGGAGAGAGCAGTTCAGGCAGTATATTCCCGGGGGCTGAGACCTCAGAGGGCGACCAGACAACCGGACCAGGAGCAATCACTTATCCGGGCCAGGACCCCACCAGGGGAACCAGCGCAGCTTATCCGGGGGCCTCAAAGGGGACCACGGCTGCGTATCCCGGAAGCCAGGGAACGTCCCCGGCTTATCCCGGCAGCACCAAGGGTAGCACCGCAGCTTACCCTGGCAGCACCAAGGGAAGTACGGCAGCTTATCCGGGCGCATCGTCCGAGGAATACGTGCCGGAGGGACCGGGGTCTGTGATCATCGGACCAGGAAATTAATGTCAGGATTGTTCGTATAAAAGCAGCTGATATAAAAGCAGCAGATATAAAGGCTGTAAAAGTGCCGGCAGGGATTTGCCATTCCCTGCCGGCACTTTTTAGTCTTATATAATAAAATGGTCACACATTTATCACAAATCGTTGCTAAACTGTGTACAGAATCGGGAGATTACGTGAGAAAGGGGAATTATAATGTACGACAACGACCAGAACTACGGGTGGAAGTCTTATGATAACCAGAGTTATGACAACAGGCAGTACGGCGGGGACCCATATGGGCGCCGTCCCCAGCCGGAGGATATGCCCCCAAAGAAGAAAAAAGGCGGCATTTTAAAAAAAGCAGCCCTGATTACAGCGGGTGCCCTTCTCTTTGGCACTGTCTCAGGGGCGACCATGGTGGGGGTCAATGTGGCTGCATCCAGATTCATGGGAAACAGCGCGGCTGCATCGGCTGAAGCGGAAAAAAAGGAAGAGATATCAAAGGCCCAGACAGAAAGTCAGGGAAGCGGACAGGATAACGGCCAGGGCAGCGCCCAGGGTAACGGCGGATACCAGCAGGGCCAGAGGAACAATGGAAAGGCAGTGGCGGATGTGTCCGATATTGTGGAACAGGCCATGCCCACAGTGGTGGCAATTACCAGCACGGCGGTATACCAGAGCAATAATTACGGATACGGCTGGTTCTTCAGGGGCGGCCCCCAGACCTATGAGGTACCCAGCAGCGGTTCGGGAATCATAGTGGGTGAGAATGACAAGGAACTTCTCATCGTGACCAATAACCATGTGGTGGAGGATTCCACCTCCCTGAAGGTGGCCTTTATTGACAGCGAGGTGGTGGACGCAGCCATCAAGGGAACGGACGCAGAAACGGATCTGGCAGTCATAGCAGTGCCCCTGGAGCAGATTAAGGATGATACCAAGAGCAAGATTAAGGTGGCCAGGCTGGGCAACTCCGATGAACTGAAGGTGGGACAGGGCGTCATTGCCATCGGCAATGCGCTGGGCTACGGCCAGTCCGTGACTGTGGGGTATGTAAGCGCCCTCAACCGGGAGGTCAGGGTATCAAGCACCAGTACCAGGGAGCTTCTTCAGACCGATGCGGCCATCAATCCCGGCAACAGCGGAGGCGCCCTTCTTAATATGAAGGGAGAGGTGATAGGCATCAATGCCGCCAAGTATTCCTCCACCGAGGTGGAAGGGATCGGCTATGCCATTCCCATATCCAAGGCAGAAGACATTATGAACCAGCTTATGAACCGCAAGACCATGAATCCGGTGGAAGAGGCCAAAAGAGGCTATCTGGGCATACAGGGAACCAGTGTGGATGAAGAGTCCGCAGCGGCCTTCGGAATGCCAAGGGGTGTGTATGTATACAAGATACTGGAGGAAGGAGCCGCGGCCCAGTCTGATCTGAGGGAAAAGGATATCATCACCAAGGTGGACGGACAGAGCGTCCGGAACATGACGGATTTGCAGGAGCTTCTGGCCTGCTATGAGATGGGAGAACAGATTGATCTGACGGTACAGACCCAGAAGGACGGGGAATACCAGGAAAGGACAGTGACCATTACACTGAAAGCCATGCCCCAGGAGAATACGGAAACCCAGGCCCAATAACTTAAATTTTTCAAAACAATATGAAATGAAAATGCTTCCTCTTGTTTGGGGAAGCATTTTGTTATATACTTTACGTTAAGCGGCGGGACGATGGAACGGCCCGGTACGCCCTTTAACAGAGAGGAGAACTGACTTGGACGAAAAAGATTATACCCAGGATGTGGAGACATCCGGCCATGGTGAAGATAAAGACAAACAAAAGGAAGAGGACCGCTACGAAAAGGTGTGTTACATGTGCCGGCGGCCTGAGAGCAAGGCCGGCCCCATGATATCCATGCCCGGCGGCATGAATCTCTGCCATGACTGTATGCAGAAGGCATTTGATTCCGTGACAAAGGGGGGCATGGATTTTTCCAAACTGCCCAATATGCCTTATATGAACATGAACCTCAATGACCTGAACATGACGCCTCCCGCAGTGGAAATCCCAAAAAAGCAGAAAATCAAGAAAAAAGCCAAGGAACAGCCGGTCCTGACCATGAAGGACATACCGGCTCCCCATGTCATCAAGGCAGAGCTGGATGAGTATGTTATCGGCCAGGAAAAAGCCAAGAAAGTAATGGCAGTGGCTGTATATAACCATTATAAAAGGGCATTTCTGGACCAGCCCTCTCAGGACGGAGCCGGGGAGGATGCCGGAACAGATAAGAACATTGTCATTGAAAAGTCCAACATACTGATGATAGGACCCACGGGAAGCGGAAAGACCTACCTGGTTAAGACGCTGGCCAGACTTCTGGATGTGCCTCTGGCCATTGCCGACGCCACCTCCCTGACAGAGGCCGGTTACATAGGCGACGATATAGAGAGCGTGGTGTCCAAGCTTCTGGCTGCTGCGGATAACGATGTGGAGCGGGCTCAGAGGGGAATCATATTTATTGATGAGATTGACAAGATAGCAAAGAAGAAACAGACCAATACAAGGGATGTAAGCGGCGAATCCGTACAGCAGGAGCTGCTCAAACTGCTGGAGGGGAGCACTGTGGAGGTGCCGGTAGGCTCCAACCAGAAAAACGCCATGACGCCCATGGCAACGGTCAATACAGACAATATTCTGTTCATCTGCGGCGGCGCATTCCCTGATTTGGAGGATATTATTAAGGAGCGCCTGATGAAGAAAACCACCATGGGCTTTGGTTCCATCCTGAAGGATACATATGATAAGGATCCCGATATTCTGGGCCAGGTGGCCAATGAGGATTTGCGGACCTTTGGTATGATTCCCGAGTTCCTTGGAAGGCTTCCCGTGACAGTAACCCTTCAGGGGCTTACGGAGGATATGATGGTCCGCATCCTGAAAGAGCCGAAGAACGCCATCACCAAACAGTACGAGCGCCTGCTGGAGATGGATGAGGTACGGCTGATCTTTGAGGATGAGGCCCTTAAATGGATTGCCGGTGAAGCCATCAAGAGAGGGACCGGGGCCAGGGCGCTGAGAGCCATTCTGGAGGAATTCATGCTGGATATCATGTATGAGATTCCCAAAGATCCAAATATCGGCTCTGTGGTTGTCACCCGTCCCTATCTGGAAAAAAGCGGCGGACCATTGATACAGATGCGGGGATGATTCATACCTTCCCAGGATCGTTCATACCGTACTGAGCAAAGGATTATTCCCGGATACGCAGGAAGGTTTCATATAAATCCAGTGCTCCGTAGCCCCACTCTTCGTTGGGGTAGCGGAGTGCTGGATTTCTTCTTGCTCCCCGGATTAAATAGGATTTCACAGATGCCTGGCTCATGGTAATCTGGTTGCTCTCCACGATTCCCCATCCATAGAGACTGGCCACAGCACCCGCCACATGGGCGGCTGCCACTGAGGTGCCGCTGCGGGTGGTCATGGGCACAGAGCCGCCAGCTCTGCGCCCCACAGAAGGCCCCATTACATTGACGCCCGGAGCTGCCAGCTCCGGCTTTACGATACCGGAAGGGGTGAAACCGCGGCTGGAGTGGATGTAAATACTGTTGTTCAGGTGGTTATAGGCCCCTACTGTAATGGGCGCGGCCGTATTGCCGGGCAGGGTAATGGTGGTGTCGGGAGTGGGACGCAGAAATACAGTCTCATCCGATACCAGTCCCTCGGAGGGCAGCCACATATGGAATTCTCCTGTAAAATACTGGGTATTATAGACCCGCACCTTCCATATGCCGGCCACAGGATTTCTAAAACGCATGAATATCAGCTGTTTTCCGGCGCCGGATTCAATGAGCTGGTAATTGACCGTAATGACCGTTGGTTCCAAAAGAAAAGGGATAGAGGTCTCGTTCCTGGCTATAATAGGAATACGGGAGATTATCTCGCCGCTGGGCGAGACAAAGCCCACGGAATAGGTATCGGCAGTGGAGGCCCAGAGCTCCAGGGAAAAACCGCGGGCTGATTCTTCCGGTCCCACCCGGATTTCCACATCATCCCACTCCTGTCCGGACGGAATGGTGCCGAAATGGTGATGGGCCCGGCCTGTCTCATTGCCTGCCGCAATGACCGCTGCCCGGCCCAGGAAACGGCTGGCATCCTGTACAACGCTGCTTAAGGGTGAGGTGCCTTCGTGGCTTCCCAGGTTGGAGCCAAGGGCTATGAGAATGATGAGGGGGCGTCCCAGGCGGAATGCGGTCACTCTCAGGTATTTAATTCCCATCATGATGTCGTTTTCCTGGTAGGCATCCGCGTCCTGGCTGACAAGGTAGAACTCACGGAGATAGCGTTTTGCCTGTTTCAGTTTGACCACTATGAGCTCGCACTCCGGAGCTGCGCCGGTGAAATCCTGTTCCGGCAGGGAGCCGCCGGCGGCAATACCGGCCAGAAAGGTACCGTGGCCATTGGTGTCTGTGGAGGGCACCAGGTCCAGGGGGCTGTCGGAGGCAAGGGCCTGGTTGATTTGCTCCCTGGTAAATTCAGTGCCATAAGAGGCGCCGCTGAGTTCATAATAGGCCGGCACGCCGGGAGGAATGGTATCCCCTCCTGCGGGGATGCTCTGGTCCCACAGACCGGCAATTCGGGTGGAGCCGTCCTGATAGCGGAATAAGGGGTTGGTATAGTCAATGCCGGTATCCACGATACCGATAAGGGTCCCGCGCCCCCTGTTTCCCAGGGCAGGCGCGGCAAAGGTGGTAAGTATGCCGGAAGCCTCCATGCTGGAACTGTCCAGAAGGGAAAAAAGTCCGGGTACGGTATAGTAGCTGTACCGGGCCAGGGAAATGGGGGTTACGGTATCCAGAGGAGTGTAGATGATATTGTATTCATCGTTCACATAATCCATACAGGGAATATCGGCCGGATTGCCGATAATCTGCTGCTGGCTTCCAATTCTGTATATGAAATCAGCAATATTCTCATCGGCGGAATTAAATGGGCAGTCTGCCATGGCACACCTCGGGCAGGATATTTGTTATAGTATATGCTTGAATTCAGAAACCTTTCACTGGACGGAGGTGTGAAACCATAGTAAAATGAAATAAAAGGGTGGAAAGGAAGGCGAATCTATGATTTATGGCTGGATAATAGGCGGGCTGGCTGCCCTGGATCTGGGAGTCAAGAGTGTGGTGGAGGGCCAGGAGGACGACACATTTCCAAGGGATCTGCCGTCTGCCAAAGGATTTATAAAGCTTCATAAGAACCACAACAGCGGTTTTCCCTTCGGATTCATGAAGGAAAGGCCGGAATTGGTAAAGGGGATTCCGCTTATGGTGATTTCGGCCATGGCCGGTGCCCTGGCAGCCATGATGCAGGATAAGGGAAAGACCGGGGAGAAGCTGGGCCTGTCCCTTGTGATGGGAGGCGCTCTCAGCAATCTGTACGACCGTGTGGTGCGCGGGTATGTGGTGGATTACTTCACCATTGAATGGAAATCCCTTAAGAAGGTGGTGTTCAATCTGGGCGACATGTTCGTGTTTTTGGGAAGTGCTGTCTTTGTGCTGGCGCAGGCTGTGGGGAGCCTGGAAGACGCGGGTGTGAAGAAGAAAAAGAAATAAGAAAAAATAAGGCCCGGCAAAGGGCATCTGATGGAAGAGAAGAGAGAATGACCGGATTCCATGGCCATGACTGGAAGCGGGCATTCTCTCTTTTGAACATTAACTGAGCATCCCTCCTATGGTTCCTCCCAGCGCGCATATGCCCATGACGGTCACAGAGCGTTCCATATCAATGGCTGACCCCATATTCATGGCCCAGGACACTGCAAAAAGCACCAGGAAGTACAGAAGCCCTGACAGAAGCCCCCAGAAGAACCGGCGCTGCCGGATGCGCTTGCCCGCCAGAAAACCGCCGCATAAGCAGGTCAGAAGATACACGGCATACACCATCAGGTTCACCTGTCCCTCTTTCAGGCGCAGTTTATAGAGGGCAAAGGCCAGGGCAGCCAGAAGGATTCCTGACAGCACATAGGAGATGAGCAGGGAGCGGAGCATGGGCTTCACAATACCATTTTCCATATATTGTTCTCCTTTTGAAAGAATCTATGTTGCAGTATATTCCCGGGGGAGCCTTTAATATGACAAACCTTTGAAAATACCGTTGCAAGGGACTTTAACCTGTGTTATAATTTCAAGGAATTATAGTTTTAAACAATTAATAATATTAAATGAATAGGAGGTGCCGTAGTATGAAGCACGTTAAGACATTGAATACCAATACCTTAAAGGACACAATGAAGAAGGGCGGATGCGGCGAGTGCCAGACTTCCTGCCAGTCAGCCTGCAAGACATCCTGTACAGTAGGAAACCAGAGCTGCGAGAACGCTAACCGTTAATCGCCGGTCAGAAGAGATACATACAGGAAATTGGTTGCAAGCCCCTATGGTCGATGGGATTATAGGGGCTTTACCATGCACAGGATTTGGGGCCATTGGCCCTTGGAAAGAGAGAGTAAATTCGTGATTCATCAGTATATAAATAATGGTTATCATATTGTCCTGGATGTCAACAGCGGATCCGTCCATGTGGTGGACCCGGTGGTCTACGACGCCGTACGGCTGGTTTCACAGCGGATTCCGGAGATGGAAGCGCCCGCTGCCCTGCCTTCAGATGTGAAGGAAGAGGTAAGGGTCTGTCTGAAGGACAGATACAGCCAGGAGGATATAGAGGAGGCTCTGGAGGAAATCGGTCAGCTGATTGAAGCAGAGCAGCTCCTTACCAAGGATATTTACAGGGATTTTGTGGTAGACTTTAAGAAGAGGAAGACGGTGGTAAAGGCGCTGTGCCTGCACATTGCCCATGACTGCAATCTGGCCTGCCGTTATTGCTTTGCAGAGGAAGGCGAGTACCATGGGCGCCGCGCCCTTATGAGCTATGAGGTGGGGAAGAAGGCCCTGGACTTCCTGATTGCCAACTCCGGAAACAGGGAGCACCTGGAGGTGGACTTCTTTGGCGGCGAGCCCCTGATGAACTGGGATGTGGTAAAACGGCTGGTGGAATACGGCCGTTCCCAGGAGGAAGCCCACCACAAGAAATTCCGTTTTACCCTGACAACCAACGGTGTTCTGCTAAATGACGAGGTAATGGAATTCTGCAACCGTGAGATGAGCAATGTGGTGCTGAGCCTGGACGGACGAAAGGATGTCAACGATAAGATGCGCCCCTTCCGTAACGGCAGCGGCAGCTATGACCTGATTGTCCCCAAGTTCCAGAAGTTTGCGGACAGCAGAAAGCAGATGAATTATTATGTCCGCGGTACATTCACCAGGAACAATCTGGACTTTGCAGACGACGTGCTCCATTATGCGGACCTGGGATTTGAGCAGATGTCCATGGAGCCGGTGGTGGCTGACCCGTCAGAGGATTACGCCATCAAGGAGGAAGATATCCCGGCCATCTTAAAGGAATACGACCGCCTGGCCCTGGAGTATATCAAGCGTAAAAAGGAGGGAAGGGGATTCAACTTCTTCCATTTTATGCTGGACTTAAAGGCTGGACCCTGCGTGGCTAAGCGCATGGCAGGCTGCGGTTCCGGCACCGAGTATCTGGCGGTGACCCCCTGGGGCGATCTCTATCCCTGCCACCAGTTTGTGGGCAATGAAAAATTCCTTATGGGCAATGTGGACACAGGTGTTGTGAACACGGATATCAGGGATGAGTTCAAGACCTGTAATGTATACGCCAAGCCGGGGTGTAAGGACTGCTTTGCCAGGTTCTACTGCAGCGGCGGCTGTTCTGCCAACGCGTATAACTTCAGCGGATCCATCAACGGGGCATATGACATTGGCTGTGAGATGCAGAAGAAGCGGATTGAGTGCGCCATCATGATTAAAGCTGCCCTGGCAGACGATGAGGAATAATTGAGGCATATCATATGAAATATCAAGTCATAACAAAGGACGGGCGTGCCAAGCGCGCCCGTATGGAAACAGTACACGGTACCGTGGAGACGCCTGTGTTCATGAATGTGGGAACCGTGGGCGCCATCAAGGGAGCTGTATCAACGGATGATCTGCGGGAAATCGGCACCCAGGTGGAACTGTCCAATACCTATCATCTCCATGTGCGCACCGGCGACAAGCTCATAAGGGAATTTGGCGGACTGCACAGGTTTATGAACTGGGACCGCCCTATCCTTACGGATTCCGGCGGGTTCCAGGTATTTTCCCTGGCAGGACTGCGCAAGATTAAGGAAGAAGGGGTTTACTTTAATTCCCATATCGACGGCCACAAGATATTCATGGGGCCTGAGGAGAGCATGCAGATTCAGTCCAATCTGGGTTCCACCATTGCCATGGCGTTTGACGAATGCCCTCCCAGCCATGCAAGCGACGACTATATCCGGCATTCGGTGGAGCGAACCACCCGATGGCTGGCGCGCTGCAAGACCGAGATGGAGCGCCTTAACTCCCTGCCGGATACGGTGAACCGGGAGCAGCTGCTGTTCGGCATCAACCAGGGCGGCGTGGTGGATGAGATACGTATGGAGCATGCAAGGACCATACGGGAAATGGATTTGGACGGATATGCAGTGGGCGGACTGGCAGTGGGCGAGAGCCATGAGGAGATGTACCATATCCTGGACGTGACAGTTCCCTGCCTGCCTGAGGACAAGCCTGTATACCTGATGGGCGTGGGAACACCTGCCAACATCCTGGAAGCAGTGGACAGGGGCGTGGACTTCTTTGACTGCGTATATCCATCCAGGAACGGACGCCACGGCCATGTGTACACCAACCAGGGCAAGCTGAATCTGTTTAACCAGAAATACGAGCTGGATTCCCGTCCCATAGAAGAAGGATGCGGCTGTCCTGCCTGCCGTTCATACAGCAGGGCCTATATACGCCATCTGCTGAAGGCAAAAGAAATGCTTGGAATGAGATTATGTACCTTGCATAATTTGTATTTTTATAATACAATGATGAAAGAGATTCGCGACGCCATCGAGGAACACCGTTATGCTGAGTATAAAGCGGCCAAGCTTGCCGGTATGGAAGGTTCCGGCCGTGCGACCAGTACGGCGTCTGATGAATAAGAAACTACTGCGGCGAGGCGGCGGTAGGTGTGAAGGAGGAAAATGGAATGACAAGTGGTCCGATGTTCTGGGTTCTCTATATTGTTCTTCTGGGAGGTATGTTATATTTCATGGCAATCCGTCCTCAGAAGAAGGAGAAACAAAGACAGAAGGAATTGCTGGAAAGCGTTGCAGTTGGTGATACCATTCTCACCAGCAGCGGATTCTATGGCGTTATCATTGACATGACAGATGATACAGTCATTGTGGAATTCGGTAACAATAAGAACTGCCGTATTCCTATGCAGAAGGCTGCCATTATCCAGGTTGAAAAACCGGAAGCCTAAGAGACACGAAACCCGGGGCCTTGTCCCGGGTTTTTGAATATGGTAAAATGTTCCCCTCGGAGGTTCCAAAGCCATAATATATATAAAAGAGAGCAGGAGGATAGGATGATTAAGAACATTGTATTTGATATGGGAAATGTCCTGGTGGACTACATAGCGGACGGAGTGTGCAGGCATTTCATAGAGGACCAGGAGACCAGGAAAAAGGTCAGCACTTCCATATTCGTATCACCTGAGTGGATTCTGCTGGACTTGGGAGTAATGCCGGAGGATATGGCCTTAAAAAAGATGCAGGCCCGTCTGGACACAGAGGAGGAGCGCAGTCTGGCAGCCCTGTGTTTCAACCGCTGGCATGAGTTTAACATGTATAAGAAGGAAGGCATGGAGGATGTGGTAAGATGGCTTAAGTCCATGGGCTACGGCATCTATCTGTGCTCCAATGCATCTGTGCGCCTTTTGAGCTGCTATAAGGACGTGCTGCCAGCAGTGGAATGTTTTGACGGCATCCTGTTCTCGGCCGATGTCCTGTGTCTGAAACCCCAGAAGGAAATATACGGCCATCTTTTTGAGCGGTTCCATCTGAAGCCTGAAGAATGCTTTTTTGTGGATGACCTTGAGCTTAACATTGAGGGAGCGCGCCGCTGCGGTATGGATGGATATTGTTTTGACGATGGAAATGTGGAGAAATTGAGGGAAGTTCTGGCAGGGCTGAACCGGAGATAGGTATTGCAGACAGATACCGGAGATAAAGAAAATCAGACATATGGAATACATAGAAAAAGCTCCGTACCAGGTGGTACGGAGCAATTTTCTTTAGGATTTTCGGATTTTCAAAAAGGGTTGAAGGATAGTTGTTAAACATTCGTGCATTTCTTATGTACTTAGTATAGCATGCAATCCTCCGGAATGTTTGAATGTTCTTTGAATAGATTATTAAGAAAATCTTAAAATTGATAATTCCCACCCCCCGGACAAAGCCGCGGAAACAAATAAGGCTGCAAGGGAAAAATCAGGAGGCTGGAAAAAACAGGCTTTGTGGGATGAAAGAAAAATGAAATGGAATCGTAAACTGAAAATGGGTACGAAAAATGGAAGTAATGGGGCTCGAACCCATGACCTTTCGCGTGTGAGGCGAACGCTCATCCCAGCTGAGCTATACTTCCATGAGACTATTATAGCACGATGATGCGGAAATACAAGCATTTTAATGATAGAATGTAAAAATTTTGCAGAAAAACCAAATAGATGAAGAAGTATTGATAATTTAAATAAAAATTTAATAATATCAGAATATTGTACTTTTATATGGATTATAGTATTATGATATCAAATATATCGGGGGCTAAAGAATAGACAGAAGGAGGTATTTGTGTGAGACAATACAATGATTTGAAAAAAATGATGGACGTTGCTGCCGGAAGAAGAAAGGCATCCCTTGTGTTAAAAGGGGGGACAATCGTCAATGTATTTACGGAGCGCACAGAGATTGGGGACATAGCCATTGAGGATGGCTGCATAGCCGGCATAGGGGAATATGACGGGCTTGTCAACGTGGATATGACAGGCAGGTACATCTGTCCCGGTTTTATTGACGGGCATATACATATTGAAAGTTCCATGGTGTCGCCGCCGGAGTTTGAAAAAGCAGTCCTTCCCCATGGCACCACCACCGTGATTACGGATCCCCATGAGATTGGCAACGTGGCAGGGTGCCAGGGCGTGGATTATATGTTAAAAGCCACAGAGGGCCTGCGGCTGGACGCATTTTTTGTCATGCCCTCCTGTGTGCCCTCCACCGGACTGGACGAGTCCGGTGCTGTGCTGGGGCCGGAGGATATAAAGCCATACTATGAGAATCCCAGGGTTTTGGGGCTGGCAGAGGTGATGAATTCAGCGGGAGTGGTTGCCGGCCAGGAGGATCTGATGGAGAAGCTTACGCAGGCAGGTTGCCGCGGCAAGGTTATAGACGGCCACGCGCCTTTCCTGGGAGGGAATGAGCTGAATGCCTACGTATGCTCCGGTGTGCGGTCTGACCATGAGTGTTCGGATGCAGGGGAGGCACTGGAAAAACTTGGGAGAGGACAGTGGATTATGATACGGGAGGGCACGGCTGCCAGGAACCTGGAAGCGCTTATGCCCCTGTTTGAGGCCCCCTATTATGAGAGGTGTATGCTGGTGACAGATGACAAGCATCCCGGCGACCTGATTTCCATGGGACATATTGATTATATTATCCGCAGGGCAGTGTCCCTGGGCGCGGACCCCATACGGGCCATTAAGATGGGAACCTTTAATGCAGCCCGGTATTTTGGACTGAAGGACAGGGGGGCTGTCATGCCTGGGCTGAGGGCGGACCTGGCAGTGCTTGAGGACTTGAAGGATATCCGGGTGGCGGCTGTATACAAGGACGGAGTCCTGACGGCAAAGGAGGGGGTATGTCTGGAGGCCGGGAAGGAAAACAGCCGGTACCCTGCAGCGGGAGAACAGCCGCTGTCTGCAGGCAGGGAGAATACCGAATCAGCGGAAAAAACAGCTGGCGGCCTGGAAACTGCATATCCAAGGGTGTTTGATTCCTTCCATATGGATGAGGTAGCCCTGGAGGACCTGGTGCTGGAGCCAAAGGGGACCATGGAGCGGGTAATTCAGTTCAAGCCCCATGAACTTCTCACAGAGGAGCGTCTGGTGCCCTGGCAGAATACTCCGGGGCTGGCACCCGGCGTCAGCCTGGAACAGGATATTGTGAAGGCAGCAGTGTTTGAACGCCATCTTCACACCGGACACAAGGGACTGGGCTTTGTGGGAGGATACGGTCTTAAGAAGGGGGCCGTGGCAACCAGCGTAGCCCATGATTCCCATAACCTGATTGTGGTGGGGACCAATGACAGGGATATGGTATTGGCCGCCAACGCAGTGAGAAAGAACAGGGGCGGCCTGGCTGTGGCGGCAGAAGGACAGGTGCTAGGCGAGCTTGCGCTTCCCATTGGCGGAGTTATGAGCCGGTTATCCGTGGAGGAGGTGGAGGAGCAGCTGCAGGCCCTGAAGGTTTTGACAAGGCAGCTGGGAATCAGCAGCGATATAGATGCATTCATGACCCTGGCATTTGTAAGCCTTCCGGTTATTCCGAAGCTGAGAATCAATACCTACGGTGTGATTGACGTGGACCGGCAGAAGCAGGTTCCGCCTTCCTTTTAAAGAAAATATTTTTGCTCCTGTCAGGCGGTTTTATCTGCCTGACAGTCCTGCCGGCCTGACCGCGGCACCCGGTGCCCTGGCACAGATTCCTTCATTATAGAATATCCTAATAAAAAAGGAGAAAATCGTGATGTGAATCAGGCGAGAGAAGACATTAATTGTGAAGAAGTGTATTCCATGGGTATTACGGGTAGAGGAGTGGGTGTGGCAGTACTTGACACCGGAATTTACCTCCATGAGGATTTTAAGGATAGAGTGACAGCCTTTGCTGATTTTGTAAACCACCGCACATCGCCCTATGATGACAATGGCCATGGCACCCATATAGCTGCAATGATTGGAGGTAACGGTATCTCCTCCGACGGGAAATACAGAGGGGTGGCGCCGGGATGCAGTCTTATATCGGTGAAGGTGCTGGACCAGAAGGGAAACGGCTATGCCACAGACGTACTGACCGGACTTAAATGGATCCGGGAGAACAGGGACAGATATAATATCCGCATTGTGAATATCTCCGTAGGCTCCTTGTCCCGCAGGGACATGACAGAGAACTCAATTCTGGTGCGGGGGGTGAATGCGGCCTGGGATGACGGCCTGGTGGTAGTGGTGGCAGCCGGAAATCACGGACCGGGCCGAATGACCATCACAACTCCCGGCATCAGCCGCAAGGTTATAACCGTGGGCTGCTCCGACGATCACAAGGAAGTGGACGTCATGGGAAGCCGCATGGTGGATTATTCCGGTAGAGGCCCCACACTGGCTTGCGTCTGCAAGCCGGATCTGGTAGCGCCGGGCTCAGGCATCATCAGCTGCTGCAATGAGCCCGGCAAATATTTTTCAAAGTCAGGCACCAGCATGTCCACGCCCCTGGTGTCGGGCGCCATAGCCCTGCTGCTGGAGAAGTACCCGGACATGAGCAACAAGGATGTGAAGCTTCGTATCAGGGAACGGGCCCTGGACCTGGGCCTTCCCCATAACCAGCAGGGGTGGGGGAAGCTGGATGTGGGACGGCTGCTGGAGTAGCATTAAAAATGGGGCACAAGCCCCGGCGGACAGAGGATCAAACCAGTCCTGCCGGCGCAGTATCTTAAAAGGAACTGCGCCGGCAGTTTTTTGCGTATGTATCCATGGACCGGGGAGGACAATGATAAAAAGTTTAAAAACCCATTATGATTCTTGACAAAGAACAAGAGTAGGAGTATTATATAAGTATAAATACAAAACAAAGTTTTGCAATGCAAAACTTATTATTTTAACTCATTATACAAAACAAAGTTTTCTATTACAAAACAAAAAAGAGGGGAAGGATAATGAGAGAAAACGATATCTTAAAAGGGGAACAGGGCGCTTTAAAGCGGGCCCTGTACAAGTCCATGGGATTTACCGGGGAACAGCTGGGCAAACCAATCATTGCCATTGCTAACAGCTACACCAATGCAACACCGGGGCATTTTGTATTGAAACAACTGTGTGAGAGCGTAAAGGAGGGGATTATCAAGGCGGGAGGAACGCCCATGGAGTTCTCCACAGTGGCTCCCTGCGACGGTATTGCGGAAGGCCATGAGGGGATGCGCTACATCCTGCCCACCAGGGATTTGATTGCGTCATCCATTGAGTGCATGGTAAGGGCCCACCGGTTTGACGGACTGGTGCTGCTGGGCTCCTGCGACAAGATTGTACCGGGCATGCTGATGGCTGCGGCCAGGCTGGAGATGCCGGCCATTTTCCTGAATGGAGGCCCCATGTATCCGGCTTCCTACTGTGGCAGGCATTACGACGGGAACATTGTGACAGAGGCTATTGGGTGGAAACAACAGGGAAGGATTGATGAAGAGGAGTTCCGGCATATTGAAGATATTGCGGAACCGTGTCCAGGCTCCTGTGCCATGCTGGGAACTGCTAATACCATGAGCGCCTTATCGGAGAGTCTGGGGATGTCTCTGATGGGAAGCAGCACCATTCCGGCAGTTCTGGCAGCCCGTATGGCAAAGGGGGTTGAGACGGGAGAGAAAATTGTAGAACTGGTTCAAAAGGGGGTCACCACAAGGGACATCCTTACAGAGGAAGCATTTGAGAATGCAGTTATGCACCTTTTGACTATGGGCGGATCCACCAACGGTATTCTTCATCTCCAGGCAATTTATCATGAGGCCGGGCTGGGGGAACTGCCGCTCAGCGTATTTGATGAATTCAGCAGAAGAATTCCACAGGTGGCTTCCATTTATCCGGCTTCGGAGTTTGACATGGTTGACTTTTACGAGGGAGGCGGAGTTCCGGCCGTATTGAAGGAGATAGAGGAATACCTGCACAAAGATACCCTGACGGTATCCGGCCTTACAATGGGGGAGGCACTGTCGCGGTTTTCTTATACCAATAACAGAAACATGATTAAAACGGCAGAGGAACCCTTTGCACCTACAGGCGGTGTCGCCATATTAAAGGGAAACATAGCGCCGCTGGGATGTGTAATCAAGCCCGCGGCCGTGCCAAAGCACATGTTCAGATATTCAGGCCGTGCCCAGGTCTTTACCACCGAGGAGGAATCCTATCAGGCCGTACTGGAAGGCAGAGTGAAACCTGGCACCTGCATGGTCCTGATGTACGAGGGGCCAAAAGGCGGACCGGGTATGCCCGAGATGTATAAAACCATGAAATATCTGGAGGGAATGGGGCTGTCTGATACATGCGCCCTGATTACGGACGGAAGATTTTCAGGGTCCAACCGCGGACTTTTCGTGGGCCATATCTCGCCCGAGGCATATGAACAGGGGAACTTTGCTCTGATACAGGATGAGGATGTGATTGAAATTGATGTTGATGCCAGGAGCATAGAACTTAAGGTGCCGGAGGAGATACTTGAGGAACGCAGGAAATGTTTTGTTCCTGTGGAAAAAGAAGTAAAGCGGGGATATCTGAGGACATACAGAAGAATCAGCGCATCTGCATCCAAGGGAGCAGTTGTAGAATAAAGAATACTAAGAGAAGGAGTTTTGAAAAGATGAAGAAGAGAATGTTAGCAGCGTTATTGGCCGGAAGTATGTTATTGACAGCATGTGGCGGTACAGGGGGGCAGACAGCGTCACAGGCACCTAAGGGGGAGGCGCCCCAGAGCGCTTCGGCAGACGCAGGGACACAGTCTGGCCAGAAAGTTACCATGAAGGTCAGCGTAGGTGTGGCTGATAACCATTTTGAGGCGGTTGCTGTAAACAAGATGAAGGAATACATAGAAGAGCAGACCGGCGGAAACTTTACAGTGGAGATATTCACAGGAGCCCAGATTGGAAATGACCAGGAGGTTTTTGAGGGACTGAAGCTGGGAGTGGCAGACATGCTTCCCTGCGGTACGGATATCATCGGAAACTTCTCAAAGGACTTCGGGCTGCTGTCACTGCCATATCTTTTTGACAACGAAAAGCAGGTGGAGGCTGTTGTGGAAGGCGAGTTCGGACAGTCGCTGTTAAAGGAGCTTGAGGACATCGGCTATGTGGGTCTGGGGTTTGGAAACTTTGGCTTCCGCCATACAACCAACAGCAAACATCCAATCAACAGCGTGGAGGACATGAAAGGATTAAAAATAAGGACTATGACCACGCCGATACATCTGGAGGTGTTTGAGGCATTGGGAGCCAATCCCACTCCTATGGCATTCAGCGAGCTGTTCTCTGCATTGCAGCAGGGCGTTGTTGACGGCCAGGAAAATCCGCTAATGAACATTTACGCCAACAAGCTTCATGAGGTTCAGAAGTATCTTACCCTGGATGGACATGTATTTACCTTTGTCACATTTGTCGTCTCCAAGGATTGGTATGATAAACTGGAACCATCCTACCAGCAGATTCTGAACGATGGTATAAAGATCGCCACTGAGTATATGAAAGAGAGCTGTGAGTCTGAGGATGCATTGGCCCTTGAGAAGATGAAGGAAGCCGGAGTTGAGGTGGTGGAGCTTACTCCTGAGGCAAAGGATGAATTCAGGGAAGCTGTAAAGGGTGTCAGCGAAAAATACGGCAATGAGATAAATCCAGACAAGTATAAAGAAATGCTGGATATCATTGCATCGGTGCAGTAGCCGACTCACAGAAAGGGGTTACGTATCAATGAAAAAAAAGAAAAACTTTGAATATTATCTGATTGTTTTTCTGTTTACAATTCTGATAGTGGTGTGTTTTCTCCAGGTGCTGTTCCGTTTTGTGTTCAATCTTCCCCTGGCATGGACAGAGGAGCTGTCCAGGTATGTATTCATTATCCTGATATACTGCGGTGCCAGCGCTGCTGTGCTGGACAACGCCCATGTCAGGGTGGAGCTGATTGATAATGTACTTTCAGAGCGCTGCAGGTTTGCGTTAGACATTGCGGTAAAGCTGCTGTGCGCTGCCGTCAGCCTGGTCATCGCCTATAACTCCAGACAGATCATTTATAATGCCAGCCTTTCCAAACAGCTGTCCGCCTCTCTCAGAATTCCTATGGCAGGCCTGTATGCACTGGTTGCTGTCATGTTCTGCCTGATTGCCTTCAGATTCCTGCAGGCAGTGTTTAAGATGATAGTCCGGAAAAAGGAGGTTGAAACCAAATCATGAGCATATTTCTGATGATGATGGCAGTATTTCTGGTATTTGTATTCCTTGGGATACCGGTATCGTTCAGTATCGGACTGTCAACTGTGGCGGCGGTCCTGGCCAAGGGTATGCCCCTGGCGTTTGTATCACAGATGGCATTTACGGGATTGGACTCTTATACATACCTGGCTATCCCTATGTTCATTCTGGCCGGCTATCTTATGGAGACCGGCGGGTTGTCCAAAAGGCTGGTAAATTTTGCAGCCAGCCTTGTGGGAAACATTCATGGAGGGCTGGGAATCATAACCGTGCTGGCCTGTGCTTTTTTCGCAGCCATCTCAGGCTCATCTCCGGGTACGGTTGCAGCCGTGGGTGCGATGATGATTCCTCCCATGGTGGAGAAGGGGTATGACAGGGATTTTTCCGCAGCATTGACAGCCAGTGCAGGTTCTCTGGGAGTCCTGATTCCGCCATCTATTCCCATGGTGCTCTACTGTATTGCCGGTGAGGTGTCCATTGGTGAGATGTTCATGGCAGGATTCATACCTGGTTTCCTTATGACGGCAGCCCTGGCTCTCACCACCTATGTGATTTCCAAAAAGAACGGATACAAGTCTGATGAGGGAGAATTTGAGTGGAAGAAAGTGGCTGCCAGTTTTAAGGAGGCAATCTGGCCTCTCCTTGCCCCGGTCATTATCCTGGGCGGCATATACAGCGGTATCTTTACTCCCACGGAAGCAGCCGTGGTGGTAGTGGTGTATTCCATGTTTGTAGGACTGTTCATCACAAAGGAGCTTAAGGTGTCGGACCTGCCCGGTATTCTCTATAAAGGTGCAGTTACTGCAGGAACCACTGTATTCATACTGGCATTTGCAATGGCATTTTCACGCTATCTCACATTAAACCAGATTCCACAGCTCATTGGAAGCGTGATTCTGGGCATCACGGGCAATGTCCATGTGATTCTGATTCTCTTTGTGCTTCTATGTTTTGTGACAGGAACCTTCCTTGAGACAGCTTCTCAGGTGCTGATTTATACGCCGTTGTTCCTGCCTACCTTAAAAGGGCTGGGTGTCAGCCCGCTGCATTTTGGTATTCTGCTTACAGTGGGGACCATGCTGGGCATGATGACGCCTCCGGTGGGAATTAACCTGTTTGTCGCGCAGGGAATCAGCGGAGCAAAGATATCAAAGATGACCAAGGCAATCCTTCCCTTCCTGTTTGTGATGCTGTTTGTGCAGATACTGTTTGTGTTCTTCCCGGGCTTTTCCACCTTCCTTCCGGGATTGTTCTCAAAGTAGGGGCAGGATTAACCGGTTGACCGCAGGCGAGCACATAAACTATAATAAATAAAAAAGGTTTGGAGTTGGGTGAATGGAACGGGAAAGTCAATATACAATCTCATCGGTAAAAAAGGCACTAAAGGTATTAAAACTCTTTGACAGTGCCCATAAAAGCATGACGCTGACTGAAATCAGCGAGAGGGCAGATATGCGCAAGGGAACCATGGTCAGGGTGCTGACGACCCTGGAGGAAGAAGGGTTTGTAAGGTACGACGAGATTTCCAAGCGCTACAGCCTTGGCATGTCCATTTACGTGCTGAGCAGCAATGCATTTCAGTTTATAAGCGTTGTGGAAGCTGCCAGGCCTTATCTGGAGAAGGTTACAACAGAACTGAATCTGATTGCCCATCTGTCTGTGCTTGAAGGCGAAAAAATCGTGCTGATTGACCGTGTGGTGCCCAATGCAAACGCTGTTGTCTTTGATTTGAACTCTAAGATAGGCGGTGAAGTGGAGGCGCATAATACGGGGGCAGGAAAGGTGCTCACTGCCTATTCTGCGGCAGAGGTCAGGGAGAAAATTATCAGCCATTGTTCCTTTGAATCATATTCAGAGAGGACCATCACGGATAAGGACGAGTACAGAAGAGTCCTGGATGCTGTCAGGAAAAACGGTTATGCTACCAATGAAGGGGAAAGTGAACCTTATTTGAAATGTATTACATATCCCATATTCGGTTATGGAGGCAAGATTGAGGCGGCTCTCAGTTTGAGCGGAATTATTCAATATTTTGATGCCGGGCTGGAGCAGAGATGCCATGAGGCGTTAAAGGAAATCTGTGAAAAGATTTCCGCGGCCATGGGGCAGAGTCTGTAATCCTGTCCCTGCCGTATGGGCAGTGAACGATTATATATGAATGAGAGGAATTTATTAAATCATGGTTGCATGGAAAAATGATGACGAGCTTTTTGCTCTCATGAGGGAAACACTGTATTCATCTGTTATAGGTGATATATTGGATAAAATGAACTATCTCCATCAGTTCCTGCCATGGAGGATTCAGCCCATGCGGGAAAATATGGTGGTGGCCGGAAGGGCCATGACTGTGCTTGAGGCAGATGCTCTGGAGACAGTATCTGAGGGGCAGAATCCAATCATGAGGCAGAGCTTTGGCCTTATGCTGGAGGCGCTGGATGACCTTAAGAAAAACGAGGTGTATATATGTACCGGATCGTCACCCACATATGCCCTGGTAGGGGAGCTGATGTGTACGAGAATGAAGATACTGGGTGCGGCCGGCGCTGTTGTAAATGGATTTCACCGCGACACCAACGGAATCCTGGACCTGGATTTTCCGTGCTTTTCTTATGGGAGATATGCCCAGGACCAGGGCCCCAGAGGAAAGGTGATTGACTACAGGGTTCCCATTGACATGGAGGGAGTGAAAATCAATCCCGGAGACATTGTGTTTGGGGACTTGGACGGTGTCCTTGTTATCCCTAAGGAGATTGAGGAGGAAGTGATTGTCAGGGCTGTTGAAAAGGCTACCGGAGAGAAGATGGTGGCTGAGGCCATTAAGAACGGTATGGCTGCAAAAGCCTCCTTTGATAAGTACGGGATTATGTAAAACGAAAGAACCAAGTGATTAAGAAGCAGGTGATAAGAACCAAGAGATTGGCACCAAGAGATTATCACCAAGCAAGAAAAAGCCCCGCATCAGTGAAGCCTGAAGCGGGACTTTTTCTTACATTATGCTTCCCAGCGCCCGGATGCCCCGCAAGGCAGCACCAGGCCTGTCTGAGTGACAGGGAGGCCTACCTCCTCGGCGCTTACTGTTCCGCCGAAACGGGGGACAATTTCCACACCTATCATGTAGGAAAGGACTGCGGGAGCCAGTCCGGTGGTGTACGAGTTAATCAGAAAGAACAGGGGCTTGTCTGACAGGAGCTGGGCGCACAGCTTGACCAGAGGATGAATGGCGTCCTCTATCTTCCAGATTTCCCCCTTTGGACCCCTCCCATAGGAGGGAGGGTCCATGATGACCGCATCGTAGCGGTTGCCCCTGCGGATTTCCCGCTCCACAAATTTCACGCAGTCATCCACGATCCAGCGTATGGGGGCATCGGCCAGTCCTGAGGACTGGGCGTTTTCCTTGGCCCAGGCCACCATGCCCTTGGAGGCGTCCACATGGGTGACACTGGCGCCTGCCTTGGCTGCGGCCAGGGTAGCCCCTCCGGTATACGCAAACAGGTTCAGGACCTTGACCGGGCGTCCGGCTTCGCGAATTCTGGCGCCAAACCAGTCCCAATTGGCAGCCTGTTCGGGAAACAGACCGGTGTGTTTAAAACTAAAGGGCTTTAGATTGAAGGTAAGTCCCTTATATCCAATGGACCACTGCTCAGGAAGATGGAAGAATTCCCACTCGCCTCCGCCCTTGCTGCTGCGGTGATAGTGGCCGTTCATCTTTTTCCAGCCCTTGTGGTTTCTGGGGGTGTCCCAGATAACCTGAGGGTCCGGGCGCACCAGCAGGTAATCACCCCAGCGCTCCAGTTTTTCTCCCTTTGAACAGTCTATCACTTCATAATCCTTCCACTCGTCTGCAAGCCACATATATTTATTTAACCTCGTTTCTTCCATATATAATAATGATAATAATGAGTATAGTCTAAGTGCTGCGGCTCCGTCAAGTATTCGGTACATTTTCGGAAAAATAGAAACGGTTCAGCTAAATTGTAATAGAATTGAAAGATAAATTAGGTTGAATAATTGAGGGAGCCTTGATACAATATACCATAGGATTATCAGCCCCGTCGGAAACAGGGCTGATATGGGTGAATGCAGATGGGAAGAGGAGTTGAGCATATGAAGAAAAAGATGGTGGCAGTGTGGGCCCTGGCGGCAGTGCTGTGCTTTGGTACGGCTACGATATCTGCCCTGGCAGCAGAGGGTTGGGCTCAATCGGGGAGCACCTGGGTCTACTATGACTCCAACGGGAATAAAATATATAATACATGGAAAAAAGGGGCGGACAACCAGTGGCGTTATCTCAACGGCGAGGGTGTTATGGCCACCAATGCGTGGGTTGAGTCTGATTATTATATGGACAGCAACGGCATCATGCTCACTGACAAGTGGCTGAAGCTTACCGGCGACCAGGGAGAATACGAGTGGTATTATTTTAGCAGCAGCGGCAAGGTAATCACGGATGCCTGGAAAAAGATTGACAATAAGTGGTATCACTTTAACGGTGACGGCCGTATGGAGATTGGCTGGATTCTGGACGATATGTATTATACCGGTTCTGACGGCGTTATGCGGACGGGCTGGCAGAAGCTGTATCCGCCGGATGACGATGACGACAACGCAGACAAGGTGACGCCGGGAATTGACAGCGTGACAGATGATGACGGACGCTATTGGTACTATTTCTCCTCCAACGGCAAGAAATATGCGCCGGACAGCTCAGACGGCGATTACACGGCCCGTAAGATAGACGGAACCTATTACTGCTTTGACGAGAACGGCGCCATGCAGACAGGCTGGAAGAACGTAAAGTCCACAACCAATGACTCCATCCAGGATTACATGTACTTTGGTTCTGACGGCAAGGCCAAGATTGGCTGGTATTCCATTGAACCTCCTGAGGATCTGAACGGTTATGAGGAAGCCGTGGAGTGGTTCTACTTCAATAACAGCGGCAAGCCGAGGGCGGCTGATTCCGAACGCCTTACCACCAGCGACATTGTGAAGCTGAACGGGAAATCTTATCTGTTCAACCACCTGGGCAATCCGGTCTATGGACTTAAGAAGGTTTACACCGGTTCCGGAGAGGATGACTGGACCGCGTTCTACTTTGGCGATAAGAATAAGAGCTGTGTCCAAAAAGGAAAGATGAAGGTGACCGAGGACGACGGCAATAAGAGCGATTTTTACTTCCTGGACAATGGACGGGGCGTCAATGGGGTTAAGGATAACTACTTATACTATAAGGGGAAACTCCAGAAGGCAACGGACGGCCAGAAGTATGTATGCTACCGGGTGGAGGGCAGGAATTATGTGGTCAACGCTTCCGGTAAGGTTATGAAGGGCAGCAATGTAAAGAACAGCGACGGCGTCAAGTTTACAACCAACAGCTCAGGCGAGCTGACAAAGGCGGATGATGACAGTGATGTTGATTCTTACGCACAGGAGCCCACGGAGCCATACTGCACAGAGTAAACAGACTGGTGCTATGACCGGTATGTGACTAAAATGATTCATATAAGGAAAGACTTCTATAATAAATGGGGGGTCTTTCCTTTTTGCTTGAGGAACCCCGGTCGGTCTGAGTAAGAATGCTCCGGGAAAAGCATTGAAAAGAATCAATTAAAACCAATAAAACTCCGGGCAAAGGCTGACGAAGCACTGACGAAGAAAATTGAAAAAAATACTTGCATTTATTTGGAATGTGTGCTATCATACAAAGGCTGTGGCATGATAGCGTTGAAGCGAGAGGTTGCTGCCCACAAAGTGAGGCAGGTTTTCCGTGGAGCGAATGTCAAGTTAGGAAACTGGCGACAAGTCACTGTACCAATTAAAGAAACTGCAATGTTAGAACGCAGAATCAGTGTGGAGTTCTGTTAGGACACACACGGAAACGTGTACAGTCACCGCTTGTCGTACTTGGTTTGAAAGTGCGAAAAGGAGGCGACTTTTTTTA